>MHCFR00700__coassemble_485_pt1 | contig 38682 bp, 34 predicted proteins | sample MHCFR00700__metabat2_high_PE_020 | metagenome-assembled genome bin MHCFR00700
TTCATTTCTGACGCCTTGCAATCGCCTGTATATTCGTGTATCCTTTTATAAGATTACTTTTTGGAAAGGGAAACTGGGCATGGAAGCTGGAAAAACGGAAAACACGCGGCCTCGCCCTCTGACCGATCTCCACACGGGACTGACGGCGGAAGCGGTGCGCGAACGGGTCCAAAAGGGGCTCCACAACGCGGATGAAGGCATCAAAACCAAAACGGAAAAACAGATCATTCTGGAGAACACATTCACGTTCTTCAACATTCTGAACTTTGTGCTGGCCTTTTTTGTCCTGCTGGTCGGCTCGTTCAAGAACCTGCTGTTTCTCGGCGTCATCTTTTCAAACGCCGCGATCGGCTCTTTTCAGGGCATACGCGCCAAGCGGACGATCGACAAGCTCTCGCTGATCTCCGCGCCGAAGGCCACGGTGCTGCGGGACGGCGCGCTGCAGAGCATCGCCGTGCACGAGATCGTGCTCGACGACGTGATGCAGCTCTCCAACGGGCAGCAGATCTGCGCCGACGCCTTTGTGCGGCAGGGCGAGGTCGAGGTCAACGAATCGCTGATTACCGGCGAGAGCGACCCGGTGCTCAAGCACGCCGGCGACAAGCTGCTTTCGGGCAGCTTCATCGTTTCCGGAAGCTGCCTCGCGCAGGTGGAGCACGTCGGCCGCGACAACTACGCGAACCGCATCGCGAACGACGCAAAATACATCAAGCAGTCGCATTCGGAAATCATGCACGCGCTGAACTTCATCGTCAAGACGATCGGCTTCGCGCTGATCCCGATCGGCCTGCTGCTCTTCGGCAAGCAGTTCTTCATCCTGCACGACTCGATTCAGGACGCGGTCGTCAGCTCGGTCGCCGCCATGATCGGCATGATCCCGGAGGGTTTGATCCTGCTGACCAGCGTCGTCTTCGCCGTCAGCGTAATCCGGCTCTCGCGCTACAAGACGCTTGTGCAGGACCTCTACTGCACCGAATCGCTCGCGCGCGTCGACGTGCTGTGCCTCGACAAAACCGGCACGATCACCGAAGGCACGATGCAGGTCGACGAGATCATCCCGCTCGAGGGCTACACGGAAGCCGACATGGCGCAGGCGCTGACCGCGCTGGTCGGCGCGCTCTCCGACGACAACCCTACCTACAACGCCGTGAAGGCGCATTTCGCGGGCGAATCGCTCTGGCGCGCGCGCGCGGTCGTCCCCTTCTCCTCGGCGCGCAAATGGAGCGGCGCGACGTTCGACGGCCGCGGCACGTATGTGATGGGCGCCGGCGAGTTCATCCTGCACGAGCGCTTCGACGCGCTGCGCGCGCAGACGGAAGCCTACGCCGCGCGCGGTGAGCGCGTGCTGCTGCTCGCCCGCGCGGACGGCGCGTTTGCCGAGGACAAATCGCTGCCCGCGGACGTGCAGCCGATCGGCCTGATCGCCATCAGCGACAAGATCCGCGCCGAGGCGCCGCAGACGCTGCGCTACTTCGCCGAGCAGGGCGTGACGCTGAAGGTCATCTCCGGCGACAACGCCGTGACCGTCTCGAACATCGCGCGGAAGGCGGGCCTTGCGGACGCCGAAAACTACTGCGACGCCACGACGCTGCAGACCGAAGAGGAGATCAGCGCGGCGATCGAGCAGTACACGGTGTTCGGCCGCGTGACGCCGCAGCAGAAGCTGCAGTTCGTCAAGGCGCTCAAGGCGAACGGCCACACGGTCGCGATGACCGGCGACGGCGTCAACGACGTGCTGGCGCTCAAGGAGTCCGACTGCAGCATCGCGATGGCCTCGGGCAGCGACGCCGCGCGCACGGTCTCGAATCTCGTCCTGCTCGATTCGAACTTCGCTTCGATGCCGCAGGTCGTGAAGGAGGGGCGGCGCTCGATCAACAACCTGCAGCGCTCCGCCTCGCTGTTTTTGCAGAAAACGATTTACTCGATCATCCTCGGCGTGCTGTTCATCTTCCTGCCCGCCTCGTATCCCTTTGAGCCGATCCACCTGACCTTCGTCAGCGCGCTGACGATCGGCGCGCCGTCCTTCGTGCTGGCGCTCGAGCCGAACAGCGACCGCATACAGGGAAACTTCCTGACGAACGTGCTCAAGAAGTCGTTCCCCTCGGCCTTGACCATGGTCCTCGGCGTCCTGTTCCTCTGCCTGTTCCAGCAGCAGCTCGGGCTCACGCAGGAGCAGGTTTCGACGCTCTCGGTCATCGTCGCGTTTACCGTCGGCTTCATGCTGATGTTCAAGCTCTGCGTCCCGTTCAACGCGCTGCGCGGCGCGCTCTTCGGCACCATGATGCTGGCGTTCATTCTCGGCTACGTCCTCTTCATGGACATTTTCTCGCTCATACCGCTGACCGCCTCGATGCTCTTTGTGCTGATCCCCCTGCTGCTCGTGCTGATCGCCTTTATGATCCTCTCCAATCACTTCATGGAGCACATCGCCGAGCAGCACGCGAACCGGTTCTTCTCCTCCAAGCTGTTCCAGCGGCTGCACGGCGCCGGCCGGAAGCGCCGCGGCGCCTGAGACCGCCCGGCTTTCGCGCACAACGCCTTTGCACAACGCCTTTGCGGTTCCGTTTGAAAACCGAATCGATGCGAATAAACAGCGGAAGCCCCGGATGCAGAATCCGGGGCTTCCATTTTTGCAGGCGGACCGGCCGAGTGACCGCCTGCCGCTTACTCCGATTTACAGGATGCAGTAATCCCGCATGTACTTCTCCATCGCCGGCAGGATGTCGTCGTACTCGCCGGACTGCACCAGATAGTCGTGGATGTCCTCGACCGTGACGATCGCATGCACGTTGAGGCCGTATTCCTCCTTGACCTCCATGATCGCGGTCTTGCCGGGCACCTTGCCGATCTCGCAGCGGTTGACGGAGATGAACATATCGTCCACGCGCACGTCGCCGCAGCCGTACAGGATCGGCATCGTCTCGCGCACCGCCGTGCCCGCCGTGATCACATCCTCGATGATGATGATCCGGTCGTCGTCGGTCGGCTTGTAGCCCACAAGGCTGCCGCCCTCGCCGTGGTCCTTCTCCTCCTTGCGGTTGAAGAAGTACGGCTTGGAGATCCCGTACTCGTTGTACAGCGCGGCCGCGGTCGCCGTGACCAGCGGGATGCCCTTGTAGGCCGGGCCGAACATCGCGGTGAAATCCTCGCCGACGGTCTCCTTGACAAGCGCCGCATAGAATTTGCCGAGCTTCGCGATCTGCTCGCCGGTCTTGTAATTGCCGGTGTTGACGAAATACGGCGTGCTGCGCCCGCTCTTCGTCACGAAGGAGCCGAAACGCAGGACATCCGCAGACATCATGAATTCGATAAACGCCTTTTTATTCTCGGTCAGCATGCTTTCCCATCCTTTGTTTTTTCTTTTCCGCCGCAGCCCGCCGCAAAACGGGCGCGCAGCCGGTTTTCTCAAGACAATTATACCATGCGCCGCCGCACAATGCAATGCGGGAATTCCGCGGCGCACGCGTGCCTGCACGCGGCAAAGCCGGCAAAAGCCGCGCCGGCCGATTCCTTTGCGCATAAAAAAGGGGCGCATGGAAAAGGGCCGCCGCAGTCTGGCGGCAGCCCCCTTTGTCTTTCAGCTTTTAGACATCCGTCTCGTCTTTATACAGATTGAAGCGAAACAGCTTCGACTCGTCTTCCTCGTTGTCGCATATTACGAAGGCCTCGGCGATCTTGCCGCCTTCAATCAGTCTTGTCAGACCGACCAGCTGGCAGAGCTTACTCTTCAGATTCAGCTTATCGCCATCCCGCGTCATCAGGTAGACGTTGCCGACGCACTTGTCAAGAACAGCCAGGAAGCCGGGAACATCGATGTCGTGGAGCTCGATCATTTTAGACATAATCCATCTCTCCTTCTAAACTGAGATTTCACACCATTATCGATACGTAAGTATCCATAATATCCTATGATGGCCTTATTCTACCATACAGGTTTCAAATGCACAATGCCCGAACGCCACAAACAAAAAATGTGTTCGACACGGTTTTCTGTGGGTTTTGTAAGAATTTCCGCGCCTTATTCACCCGAAGCGCCGTAGTTTGAGAGCACGCGCGCGCTCGGATCATCGACATCGCAGCCGGCCCACGCGCGGTTCGGCATCCAGAAGCCGGCGATCATTTCCGCCTGCCCCGGGTAGTACTTTTCGAAGATTTCCCGGTACAGCAGCGACTCCTTCGTGAAGGGCCGGGCGTGCGTGTAGCGGGCGGCGCGCAGGCGCAGTTCGTCATCGGTGTACTGCGTTTCGGCATACGCCTTGAGGTAATCGACCATCGAGTGGCCGACCGCGTCGGAAAACGCGGCCTTCTCCCGGTACAGGATCGACAGCGGCAGATAGTCGCCCTCGAAGGCGTGGCGCAGAAGGTACTTGCCCTTCTGGTATTTGTTGCGCTTCATCTCCGGGTCGATCGCCATGACATAGCGCACGAAGTCGAGGTCGCCGAACGGGACGCGCGCCTCGAGCCCGTTGACCGAGATGCACCGGTCGGCGCGGAGCACGTCGTACATGTGCAGCTCGCGCACGCGCTTTTCCGCCTCCTGCTGGAAGGCCTCGGCGCTCGGCGCAAAATCGGTGTACTTGTAGCCGAACAGCTCGTCGGAGATCTCGCCGGTCAGCAGCACGCGGATGTCCGTCTGCGCGCGGATCGCTTTGCAGATCAGGTACATGCCCATGCTCGCGCGGATCGTCGTGATGTCGAACGTGCCGAGCAGGCGGATCACCGTCTCCAGGTTTTCGAGCACGTCGTCCTCCGTGATGATGATCTCCGTGTGGTCGCTGTGGATATAATCGGCGACCTCTCTGGCGTATTTGAGGTCGATCGCATCCGCGCGCATGCCGATCGCAAAGGTGCGGATCGGCTTTTGCAGACATTTCGCCGCAACGGCGCAGACGAGCGAGCTGTCGAGGCCGCCGCTCAGCAGGAAGCCGACCGGCGCGTCGGCGTCGAGCCGCTTTTCAATGCCGCGCACCAGCTTTTCCCGGATGTTCCGGCAGACGGTCTCCATATCGTCCCGGCAGACGGCGTCGACCGCGGCGATGTCGCAGTAGCAGACGAACGCGCCGTCCTTGTAATAGTGCCCGGGCGGGAACGGCATGATTTTTGCGCAGAGCCCGACAAGGTTTTTCGGCTCGCTCGCAAACATAATGTGCCCGGACGCGCTGTAGCCGTAGTACAGCGGGCGGATACCGATCGGGTCGCGCGCCGCAAGGAAGCCGCCCGTCTCCGCGTCGTACAGGATCATCGCAAACTCCGCGTCGAGCATCGCGAACATATCGACGCCGTACTCGCGGTAGAGCGGCAGCAGAATCTCGCAGTCGGAGTCGCTTTCAAACGCATAGCCCTTTTCGGCCAGCGCCGCCCGCATCGCGCGGAAGCCGTACAGCTCGCCGTTGCAGACGACGCTCGAGCCGCCGAGCGTGAACGGCTGCATGCCGGATTCCGTCAGGCCCATGATTGCAAGGCGGTGGAAAAAGAGCCAGCCCGCCGGCGTTTCCAGCGTGCGCGACGCGTCCGGCCCGCGCGATTTCGTCCGCGCAAAGCCGCGCGTCAGGTCCTCGAGCCGAAGATCCTTCGCCGTATACCCCATGATCGAACACATAATGATGACCTCCCAGTCGATAAATTTTCGGGACAAACAAAAAGACAGCCGTCCGTCCCCATGCTTAGGACGAACTGCTGTCGCATCCGCGGTGCCACCTAAATTATCTTCAAAAGATCACCTTTACTGTCTCCAACAAGACAGGCACGGCTTAACGCGCCGCCACACGGATCACCTACTCGGCAAGCCTTTCGGATCACGGCTCCGAAGTGTTATTCGCCGGAACGCTTCCGCGGGGTTCCCACTGTCTCCCGCTCACTGTGCAAAACGGCTCCCGGTTACTTCTCTTCATCAAGGCCACTTTTATTTTATGCAATATTTATACCATCTGCATTTCATTTTGTCAAGTACATTTTTTAATTTTCCAAAAATTTTAAATTGATTTTGCATTTCCATCTTTATATTCCTGCATTTTCTCATCCTGTTTGCTTTTGCACGCGCGATTTTCCGCAAAATCCGCGCCGGGGCTTTTCAAGGCGGGCCGTTTGTATTATAATAAACACAAAGCAACCGAGGAGGTTTTCCACATGTTTTCCTATAAATCCCTGAAAAGCGGCACGGACATCCGCGGCGTTGCGAGCGAAGGCGGCGGCGCGCCGGTCAACCTGACGGACGAGGTCGTCGAGCGCATCGCAGGCGGCTTCCTCATCTGGTGCGAAAAGCACCTCGAGAAGCCGGCCGCCGGGCTGAAAATCGCCGTCGGCCACGATTCCCGCATCTCGGCGGACCGCATCTCGGCGGCGCTCTGCCGCGCCTTTACGCCCTGCGGCGTGCAGGTGCTGGACTGCGGCCTCGCCTCCACGCCGTCGATGTTCATGGCGACGCTGGAGCTGCCCTGCGACTGCGCCGTGCAGATCACCGCGAGCCACCACCCGTTCTTCCGCAACGGCCTGAAGTTCTTCACGCCCGCGGGCGGCCTCGACAGCCCCGACATCTCCGAGATCCTCGCATACGCGGAAGCCGGCGAAGCGCCGTCCCCCGCTGCGGGCGGCAGCGTGACGCCGACCGACTACATGACGCGCTACGCCGCAAACCTGCGCGAGATGATCAAGGACGGCGTTGCCGCGCCGGACCGCGACCACCCGCTTCAGGGCTTCAAGATCGTCGTGGACGCCGGAAACGGCGCCGGCGGCTTCTACGCGACCGAAGTGCTCGAGCCGCTCGGCGCGGACATCACCGGCAGCCAGTTCCTCGAGCCGGACGGCCGCTTCCCGAACCACATCCCGAACCCCGAAAATGAAGAGGCCATGCAGAGCGTCTGCGCGGCGACCGTGCGCGCCGGCGCCGACCTCTGCGTGATCTTCGACACCGACGTGGACCGCGGCGGCGCCGTGGACAGCCGCGGCGAGGAGATCAACCGCAACCGCCTCGTCGCGATCGCCTCGGCCATCGCGCTCGAAAACAACCCGGGCGGCACCATCGTCACCGACTCGATCACCTCCGACGGCCTCAAGACCTATATCGAGCAGACGCTCGGCGGGCGCCACCACCGCTTCAAGCGCGGGTACAAGAACGTCATCAATGAGGCGCTGCGCCTGAACGCCGAGGGCGTCAACTGCCCGCTCGCGATCGAGACGAGCGGCCACGCGGCGCTGCGCGAGAACCACTTCCTCGACGACGGCGCGTATCTCGTGACGAAGATCATCATCAAGGCCGCGCAGCTGCGCCGGGAGGGCAAGACGCTCGACAGCCTCATCGCCGATTTGCAGGAGGCCAAAGAGGAAAAGGAGCTGCGCTTCCCGATCACCGCGGCGGACTTCCGCCCCGTCGGCGAAAAGCTGATCGCCGACCTCGGCGCCTATGCCGAACAGGCCGGCTGGGCCGTCGCGCCCGACAACCGCGAGGGCATCCGCATCTCGTTCCCGGCGGGCGAGGGCGACGGCTGGTTCCTGCTGCGCATGAGCGTGCACGACCCGATCCTGCCGCTGAACCTCGAGAGCAATGTGGCGGGCGGCGTGCACGTCCTCGCCGAAAAGCTGCTCACCTTCCTGCAGCAGGCCGATGCCGACAGCGTCGACTACACGAGCCTGCGGGAATTTCTGAACGCATAACGCGGAAAGCAGGAGAAGGCCACGGAAAGCCTTCCCCTGCTTTTTTTCGTCCGGCGGGATTCAAGCGCCGAACAGCGCGGCGACCGCGTTCACCGCCATACAGAGCGCAACGCCGCATCCCGTCGGGATCAGGAACGACGCGACGGTCCATTTGAGGCTCTGCGTCTCCTTTTTGATCGTCATCAGCGTCGTCGAGCACGGCCAGTGGAACAGCGAGAACAGCATCGTGCACAGCGCCGTCACCCAGGTCCAGCCGTTCGCGACCAGCAGCGCATGCAGCGAGGCGTAGTCCGCCATTTCGGTCAGCGAGCCCTGCGCGAGGTACGCCATTAAAATGATCGGCACGACGATCTCGTTTGCGGGCAGGCCGAGGATAAACGCGAGCAGAATCACGCCGTCGAGCCCCAGCAGCCCGGCGAACGGGTCCAAAAAGCCCGCGCAGTGCATCAGGAGCGTCCGCTCCCCCACCGTCACGTTCGCCATGACCCAGATCAGGACGCCGGCGGGCAGCGCGACGGCCGCTGCGCGCCCGAGCACGAACAGCGTGCGGTCCAGCACCGAGCGCACGATCACCTTGCCGATCTGCGGCCGGCGGTACGGCGGCAGCTCCAGCGTGAACGAGGACGGCACGCCCTTCAGAATCGTTTTGGAGAGCAGCTTGCAGACGAGGAACGTCATGCCGACGCCGAGCAGGATCACCAGCACGAGCAGCGCCGCCGAAAGCACCGAGCCGAAAAAGCCGGAGGCCGCCACAAAAAACATCGAGATGATCGCGATCAGCGTCGGGAACCTGCCGTTGCAGGGCACGAAATTGTTCGTGATGATGGCGAGCAATCGCTCGCGCGGCGAATCGATGATCCGCGCGCCGACGACGCCCGCCGCGTTGCAGCCGAAGCCCATGCACATCGTCAGCGCCTGCTTGCCGCAGGCCGAGCACTTGCGGAACGCGTGGTCGAGGTTGAAGGCGACGCGCGGCAGGTAGCCGAGGTCCTCCAGCAGCGTGAACAACGGAAAGAAAATCGCCATCGGCGGCAGCATGACCGAAACCACCCAGGCGAGCGTCTTGTACGCGCCGTCGATCAGCAGGCTGATCAGCCAGCCGGGCAGGACGAGCGCGGTGCAGAGGCTGCGCAGCACCTCGCCGAGTGCGAACAGCCCTTCGGAGAGCAGCGCGGAGGGGTAGTTGGCGCCCGAAATCGTCAGCCAGAAGATGACGAGCAGCATCAGCAGCATGATTGGGAAGCCGGTCAGCTTCCCCGTCAGGATGCGGTCGAGCCGCTGGTCACGGCGGCTGTACTTTTCCTGCATGCTCCGCACCGAGACCGCGGCGACGCGCTCGGCGTGCCGCACGACGGCCGAAACGATCTGGTCGCAGAGCGAAGCGCGGTCGAAGCCCTCGAGCGCCGCGTCGACCGCTTCCTCCTCAGCGAGCGTGATGCCGAGGTGCGTGCGCAGCGCGGCGCGGATCGAATCGTCGCCGTCGATCAGACGCAGCGCAAGCCAGCGCGGCGGGATCTGCGGCGGGCAGTCCGCCCGCAGGATCGACACGAGCTTTGCGACCGCCGTTTCCACCGCATCGGGATAGACGACGCAGTTCGGCTCCGGCGCGTCCGCCTCAATCACCTGCGCGAGCGACGCCATCAGGTGGTCCAGCCCGCGCCGGCTGCGCGCGCTCGCCCCGACGACCGGCACGCCGAACAGCAGGTGCAGCTCTTCGAGGTCGACGGCGACGCCGCGGCGCTTCGCCTCGTCCATCAGGTTGACGCAGACGACCGTGCGCGGCTGCAGCTCGATCGTCTGCAAAACGAGGTTCAGGTTGCGCTCGAGGCACGTCGCATCGCACACGACGACCGCAGCGTCCGCGCCGCCGAAGCACAGAAAATCCCGCGCCGCTTCCTCCTCGGCGGAGTGGGCCATCAGCGAGTAGCAGCCCGGCAGGTCGACGAGCACATAGCCGTGCCCGCGGAACGTGCAGTAGCCCTGCGCGTTCGAGACCGTCTTCCCGGCCCAGTTCCCCGTATGCTGACGCAACCCGGTTAACGCGTTGAACACCGTGCTCTTGCCGACGTTCGGGTTGCCCGCCAGCGCCGCAACGCGGTCCTCCGGGTGGACGCGGCTGACCTGGAGCAGCCCCTCGGGCACCGGTTCCGGCAGCGTGACATCCGTTTTTTTGCGCTCCTTTCCCACATCGATCACCCCATAATCCAAAAATGCGCGGACCGTGCAGACGCACATCCGCGCTTTGGATTCCTATGCCGGGCGCGGGAAAAACAGAACGGCGCCCCGCAAAAAATCTGCGGGGCGCCGATATTTCCGGGATTTCTCCGGGTTTCATCAGGTTTCCGGCTCCAAAACGCCGTATTTGCCGTCGTTGCGCTTATACACCACGTTGACCTCGCCGCTGCCATCGTCGCGGAACAGGAAGAATGTGTGGCCGAGCAGGTTCATCTGCAGGATCGCCTCTTCCACCGTCATCGTCTTGACGAAGAACGTCTTGTGCTTTGCGATCTCGATCTCCTCGTCCGGCTCCTCCTCATGCGCTTCGGAAAGCTCGAATTCGTCGGCCAGCTCAAACTGCCGCACCTTTTTCGCGCGCTCCAGGCGCGTCTTGTTCTTGCGGATCTGCCTGCCGAGGGCCGCGATCACGTCGTCGAGCGCCTCGTTCATCTCGGGGGCGACCGCCTCTGCGCGGTAGATCATCCCGCGCTGCTTAATCGTAATTTCCACCGTCTGATGATTCTTTTCGACGGTCACTTTCACAAGGAACAGTGAGAACGCCGTCAACCGGCTGATAATCAAACTTTGTCAGCTTGCGCTGTACCAGTTCTTTAAAATTGTCTCGGAGATTCACTTTTCTTCCAACGATCGTGACGTTCATACAACCACCCGTTTCTTCCGCAGAAAGCACAAAAGGACGTGCTTTCCATCACCTGCGGAACAAACACATCCTTTCTGAAAGACCATGCTTTCAATATTCAGAGCAGCCGGCCCTGCCGGTTCTCTGTACCTATAGTATAACACATTCTATAAAAAAATCAATACGCATTGCAAAATTTTAAAATTCATCCACAAACCATTCATTTCCCGTCCCGGATAAACCGCAGCAGCGCATCCGCGCCGTACTGCCGGATATACCGGCAGAAAACGCGCATAACAAAACGCCACCTGAACCGGTGATTCAGGTGGCTTCAGCTTGTTCAGTTTCCTCTCGGGCCTCTGCGCGAGTAGCCCCCGCGCTTGTTTTCCGCCCGCTTCAGGTCGGAAATCTTCTCGTCGCTCGTCTGCTTGAAGCGCGACAGCATATCCTCGAACGACCCGGAATTCTCGCGGGCGCGCCATTCGTAGTCGCCCGGGCGGCCGGGGCTCTGCACAGGCGGTTCTGCTTCGCGGCGCACGCGGTTCTGGCGCGGCGGGCGGCCTTCCTCATGGCGCCGCGGCGGGCGCTGCTGCGCGGACTCGTCGACCTTTTTCATGGAAAGGCTGATTTTCCCGTCGTCGTTGATGCCGATGACCTTGACCTTCACGGCCTGCCCTTCCGTCACGAAATCGCGGATCTCCTTGACGAAGACCGGCGCCACCTCGGAGATGTGCACCATACCCGTTTTGCCGCCGATGTCGACAAACGCGCCGAACTTCGTGATGCCCGTCACCTTGCCCTCAAAAATTGCTCCAACCTCAAGCTTCGTTTCCTGCATACCCTCTTCATTTCCTCCGGGATTGAAAAATAGATTTAGTTGTTGCCGCCGACGTTGTAAAACACGCGCTCGCCCGGCTTGACGTAATCGAGCTCGTAGCGCGCTTTCTTTTCCGCATATTCGTCGCTGTTGGCATCCTCGGAGTCAAGATCATAGCGCAGCCCGTCGTTGACGACCTGCTGTTCCTCGAGCGCCTGCTCAAGCTCCGCCAGCTCCTCCTTTTTCTGGCTGATCTGGATCTGCTGGCTCACCAGCATCGAGACCATAAAAAAGGCGAAGCAGAACACAGCGATTTTCAAAAGGAGACTTCCCTTGCGCTTTTTCGTTTTTACTTCATGCATGGGCCTCTCCCCTTTCTTATGCCGGTAGACCGGCCGCATTCTTTTGCTTTTTCCATTATATAATAGCCGGTGGCCGTTATTCAAGTCTTTTTTTCGTTTTTTTTCGCTTTATTCCCAAAAAATCTGCGCTTTCTCACTTTCTGGTTTTGATGGATGCTTTTTCCGCAGAAAAATTTTTCCGACCCGTTTCAGCCGCCTTCCTGCCCGCTGCGACACGCGGCGAAGCCGTGCAACAAGACGCGGCAGAAGCCGGCGCACGGCGTGCGTCAGCGACAGTTCCACGCACAAAAAGCCGATGATCTCGCACGCTGCCTGAAAAAAGCGCAGGCTTCCCCGCGCTACGGCAAGCGCCAGGACAAACGTGGAGAGGGCGGCGAGCAGCGCAAACAGAAGGTCGAGCGCCGCCGTCGCGATGCGGCCGAGGGAGAACAGCGCGCGCACGGCCTCCACTGCGGCAAAGACCAGGCCGAGCAGCACGCCGAGCACCAGGCTGAGGGCGATCGCCTCCGGCGCGACGCCGCTCATTTAAAGATCCTGCCCAGCACGCTCGCGGGCTTCACGCCGTCGTCGTACGACAGGGCGATGACCCGGCCCTTGACGAGCAGCTCGCCCGTTTCCGCGTTGAGGTTTTCGATGTACAGCCCCTCGCCCTTGATGTGCATGCGGCCGTCCGATGTCTGCGCGGTGATCAGCTCGTCGCTGAAAAAATCCACGCGCTCCACGCCGGCCGCCACCAGCCGCGTCCGGTTTTCGATCTGCAAGGTATGTTTTCTGGCATTCGCCGTCTGCTGCGCCACAGTATCACCCGTCCTTTTCCGTTGCTTCCGGCTTTGCGGCGCGGCACAGGCGCGCAAAGCACTTCGGGCAAAAGAAAAGGGCCGCAGCCGGCAAGGCGGCCTCGGCCCATCTTCCGCTCACAAAAGCATATGGCGCAGATGCGCGGGATATGTCTCCGATCAGTCCTGCCAGATATGCGGCAGGAGCGCTTCGAGCGTCACGGCGCCGCTTTTGAGCAGCACCTGTGTTTTGAGGTTGTCGTGATTGATCTGGTACATAAACTCCCGGCAGCGCCCGCACGGCGCCACGATGCCGGTGTCGGCGCAGACGGCGACGATCTTCTCGATCCGGCTCTCGCCCGCCGTGACCATCGCGGCGATCGCCGCGTGCTCCGCGCAGAAGCCCATCGAGCACGGCGTGTCGATGCAGACGCCGCGGTACACGTTTCCGCGGTCCGTGACGAGCGCGGCCGCGACCGAGCCCGCCTCCGCGCTGTCCGAAAGCGCGCGGGGGTTCAGCGTCTCCTCCGCCGCGCGGACCAGTGCTTCAAAATCCATGTTTTTTCCTCCCGCAAAACGGCCTCAGTTTTCTTCGATGACCTCGTACATCATCGCAGCCTCGTCCTTCTTCGCGTACTCGTTGACCGAAACGACGCGCGCCCGGATCGCGCGGGCGCCGAGCTGCAGCTCCAGCACGTCGCCGACCTTGACGTCGTACGACGCGCGGGCGACCTTGCCGTTGACGAGCACGCGGCCCGCGTCGCACGCTTCATTCGCGACGGTGCGGCGCTTGATGATGCGCGAGACCTTCAGGTATTTATCCAACCGCATATACTTCTTCCTTTCCGCGCTGCCGCGCATTTCAAACGCAAAAGAACGGACCCGTACGGATCCGTTCCATCACCAGTTTATTGACCCGGACGCGTCTTACTTGTTGACGGAATCCTTCAGAGCCTTGCCGGCCTTGAACGCCGGGGTCTTGGAAGCCGGGATGATGATCTCCTCGCTCGTTCTCGGGTCGCGGCCGATGCGCTCGCTTCTCTCGCGGACCTCAAAGGTGCCGAAGCCGGCGATCTGAACCTTCTCGCCCTCGGTCAGGGACTTTGTGATGGAAGCGATCACGGCGGAAACAGCGTTCTCCGCGTCCTTCTTGGACAGGGACGTTGCCTCTGCAACGGATGCCACGAGTTCTGTCTTATTCATAACGAATAACCTCCAGTAAATTTTAAATTCTATTCATCACCCGGCTGTGCCGGATAAGGAACTGCTTTATTTTTCCGCTTCAAAACCTTCGATATACGCCCGGCAGGCTTCAAACAGCGCCTGCTCCGCATCCACGCCGAGCCGCTGCGCCAGCGCCGTCAGGTCGAAAAGCGCCTGACCGAGCTGCGCCGCGCCGTTTTCCTCGTCCGCCTGCGCGACGGACGACGCGATCTGCGCCTTGAGCGCCTCCGTCTCCGGCAGCGCCGCGCCCATCTTTGCCGCCTTCTTGCGCACCTTCTGCGCGCGCATCAACGCCGGCATCGCCGGCGAAACGCTCTCGAGCACCTCACGGTCCGACTTCTGCCGTTTGGTCTCGCGCTTGATCTGGTCCCAGTTTTTGAGCACCGCATCCGTCGTTTCCGCCTGCACATCGGCAAAAACATGCGGATGGCGCACTACCATTTTTTCCGCTATATCGCTCACGACATCCGCAAAATCGAAATGACCGCGCTCGCACTCGATCTCGCTGTGGAAAACAACCTGCAGCAGCACGTCGCCGAGCTCTTCGCGCAACAGCGCCGTGTCGTCGGTGTCAATGGCTTCGATCGCCTCGTAGCACTCCTCCAGAAAATCGCGGCGGATGCTCTTGTGGTCCTGCTCGCGGTCCCACGGGCAGCCCTCGGGCGAACGCAGGATTTTGAGGATCTCCACAAGGTCGTCGATCGAATAGCGTGTCTTCCCTACAAATTTCGAAACGTCTTTCATATTCTACCCTATCTTTCTGTATTTTTCAAGTGTTTTTCCTCTTTTTTTCAGACAAAAGCCGCGAATTCCGCCGCTTTTCGGCAGACCGCGTCGGGGCGCCTGTGCGGCCGCAGCCCTTTCCGGGAGCCCGGCCTCACCGCGCCCTGCGGAGCAGCCGTTTCAGTTCCTGCGGCCGCACGGCGCGCAGCAGAACGAGCGCCGCGGCGTACACGGCAGCGCCGGCCGCCACGGCGAAAAGCGCGTCGAGACGGGCGCCGCCGGTCGCGCGCGCCAAACAGCGCCACACGCCGTACGCGGCCGCGCCGCAGCAGCCCGCCGCCAGAAGCGGCTTGAAAACCGTGGAGACAAAATCAAACCGGATGCCGGTGATGCGCACCAGCGCAAAGAGCTCCGCCACGGTCACCAGCACATAGCACACCAGCGTGCTGATGCCGCCGCCGAGGATGTTGATCTGCGGCACGCCGGCCAGAATGTAGTTCAGCACAACCTTGACGACGAGGCCGCTCAGCACGAGGATAACCGGCAGCTCCATGTGCCCCACCGCCTGCAGCATGCTGCCGAGCGGCGTTGTGACCGCGGCGAAGATGGACGCCGCGCCCATGGCGGCGAGCGCCGCCGCGATGATCGGCGTGCTCGGCCTGTCGCCGTAGACCAGCCGCGCGATCGGCCCGGCCAGCACCGAAAGCCCGATGCCGGCGGGCAGCGCAAAGATGCTCGTCGCGCGCAGCACCGTTTCCATCGCGGCGCGCAGCTCCGCCTTCACGCCGCGCGCAAACGCATGCGTCACGCTCGGCAGCGCGCTGACGCCGAACGCCTGCGTGACGCTCGGCACGATCATAAACAGCGTCAGCGCCATGTTGTAGCAGCCGAACAGGTAATTCGGGATCGATTCTGGCGCGTCGAGGTTGGCCTGCGGGATGCTCCCCGCGTACATCGCGAGCAGCGGCGCCGGGTCGGTGCGCAGGATGTGCGCAATGCGCGTCTGCAAAAACGAGGCGTCGATCAGGCCGGAGATGCTCATCGCGACCGCGCCGACCGCAATCGGGATCGACGAGCGGACCAGCTGCCGCGCCAGCGTGCGGCGGGGCTGCGGCTGCGGCGCGCGCGCAAGCTGTGCGGCGGGGATGCCGTCGCCGCGGCGGTCGCGCAGGTGCAGGTACAGAAGGCTCAGCGCCGAGCCGAGCGTGACGCCGAGGATCGCGGCCGCCGCGCCGAACGCGCAGATCGTCCGCTGCGCCTCGGCGCCGTCGGCCACAGCGCGCCCGAGCACCGTGCCCGACGCGGCGAATTCGCGGCTCGTGCGCGCCATCACGAAGTACGCGCCGCTCAGGCCGAACAGCAGCTTCGCGAGCGCCTCGATCACCTGCGAGACCGTCGTCGGCGTCATGTTGCGCAGCCCCTCGTAATACCCGCGGTAAACCGCCGCAAGGCTGCACAGCAGCACCGAGGGCGCGAGCGCCAGCATGGCGGGCAGCGCGCCCGCATTGCCGACGGCACGCGTGTAGAGCGGCGCACCGAGGATCATCAGCCCCGTTCCGACCGCGCCGGTCAGCAGGAACACGGGCGACGCCGCCTGCTTGATCCGGCGCACGTCGCGCCAGCGGCCGAGCGAATCGTTCTCCGAAACCATGCGCGACACCGCCACCGGGAAGCCCGCCGTGGCGATGCTGAAAATCACATTGTAAAAGCTGTACGCCGTACTGAAATACCCCATGCCGTCCTCCGTGATGACGGCCGACAGCGGGATCTTGAACAGCGCGCCGACAACCTTGACGAGCAGCACGCCCGCCGTAAGCAGCAGCGCGCCGTGCAGAAAACTCTGGCGCACACGCGCCCCGGGCTGTTTCCGAACCATAAAACAAACTCCGTTTCCGCGCCCGCCGCGGCGGGCAGATTCACACCGAGAAAGAAGAGGAAAGAGTATGCCTCTTTCCTCCCTGTTTTACGTCCGGCAGGCACAGCCTGCTGCTTTCACTTTCCGTGCGGGGAAATTACTCCTCCGTCTTTTCCTCTTCGCCTTCGGCCGGCGCCTGCTCCGGCGCTTCCGCCGGCTGCTCGGGCTGCGCGGCGGGCTCTTCAGCCGGCGTCTCGTCCTTTGTCAGCTTCATGCCGCAGTGGCTGCAGAACGTCGCGTCGATCTCCATCTGCTTGCCGCAGCACGGGCAGGTGACTTTGTTCTGAAGCGCCGCGAGCTGCGCGGAAACCGCCGCAAGCTGCGCGTACAGATCGTCCAGACCGGCGATCTTTTCGTCGAGCTCCGTCTCGTCGGCCGTACCGGCCTTCTTCGCTTCATAAATAAACTGGCCGAGCTCCTGATAGCGGCGGTTGATCTCGCCGTTGAGCTCCGAGAGGTTGATTCTCAGCTTGGACATATCCACAAACTGGCCCGCCATCTTGCCGACGGTCTGCGCTGCGGATTTCGCATTGACGACAACATCATCTAAGATACCCATAATTTTCATTCTCCTTTACAGCATACTCGGGAATCGGTTCACATTCGATTCTGCCTACATTATAGCGCAAAAATCACAGAAAAGCAAATGACAAACGCGCTGATTTGTAAAGAAAGATTGAACAATTCCTTACAATTTGCTTACTCCGCGCGTTTGGCGCCCTTCGGCCCGAGAAATTCGCGCAGCATGGAGTTTTCCGGCACGAGGTCGGGGTCCACCGGCTCGAAGCGCATCAGCCGCGCGTCGAGGTCGCGCGCCTTGCGGTAGTGCGGGCTGTCCTCCGGGATGCTGCGCAGCAGCGGGATAACCGAGGAGCGCAGCACGCACGGCTCGTAGATGTGGATCGAGTTGACCGTGTAGTCCGCCGACATCCGGTAAGGGCGGATGTACTTATCCTCGCCCGCGACGACGTTCGGCCACATGGCGAGCGTGCGCTCCGCCGACGTGTTGCGGAACTGCACGTCGCGCGCGATGCGGCGGATCAGCCGCAGGTCCATCGGGGAAACCACTTCGCCGTTCGCGTCCTTGATCTGCTGCTTGACGCTGACGTACAGCTTGATCGCGCTGCCCGCGGGCAGGTCCTTCGTAAAGATCGGGTTCAGCGCGTGGATGCCCTCCATAATGACGAAGCCGTTCTCGCGCACGTCGAGCGCGCGCGCATTGAGTCGGCGCTCGCTCGTCATGAAGTCGTAGGCCGGCAGCATGCACGTCCCCTGGTCGATGACGGAGCGGATGCACTGCCGGACCATCTCGACGTCGAGCGCGTTGACCGTCTCGTAGTCGCGCTCGCCGCTCGGCAGCAGGGGCATCTGCGCCGTGCCGAGGTAAAAATCGTCGAGCGAGACGATCTGCGCCTGCAGGCCGAGCTCCTCAAGGTAGTCGCGCAGCAGGTGCGCCGTCGTCGTTTTTCCGCTTGAGGAGGGGCCGGCGAGCATGCAGACCTTCGCCGTGCCGTAATGGGAGAGGATATTGCGCGCAATATTGCGCAGGTGTTCGCGATAGCCGTCCTCCACCTCATCGATCATGACCTGCGGGCGCGCGAGCGCCGCGTCGTTGATCTGCTCGAGGTGGTTGATGTATTTAACGTATCCGCTTGCGAAATTGCTCATATTGCCTGCCGATACCTTCCTTTCTCTTCAGGATCTCCCCGTAGCGGCTGATATACTCATATGAGTATTTGAAGTTAAAAATACGCGTGAGATCCTCTGAATACGGGTCTTTCAGCTTGGAAACGCCGCCCGCCCCGCAGGCGAGCACCGTCTCCGTCTCGTCCATCGTGAAAATATTGTACGCGCAGACGAAGCCCGGCTTCGCCCAGCCCGTATTTTCCAGATTGCCCGCCATGCGGCTCTGGCGGTAGAGGTAGTAGGGTGCAAGGCCGTGCTCCGTAAGCCGCTTTTCCGCATAGGCCATCATGCGGTCGGCAAGCGCCGCGTCGGCGTGCGCCCGGTTGATCTCGCCGCTCTGCGTGATGCGCGAGGAGCGCTTGAGCGCCAGCGCATGCACGGTCACGTTCTCCGGGTCGAGCGCGAGCACCTGCTCGATCGTATCGCAGAAGCTCTCGTACGTATCGCCCGGCAGGCCGACAATCAGATCCATATTGATATTCGTAAAGCCGACCTCCCGCGCAAGGCGGAACGCCTCGACCGTCTGCTGCGCCGTATGGCGGCGGCCGATGTTTTCGAGCACGTTGTCCTGCAGCGTCTGCGGGTTGATGCTGATGCGCGTGACGCCGCTCTCGAGCAGCGCCGTCAGCTTTTCGCGGTCAATCGTGTCCGGCCGCCCGGCCTCCACCGTGAACTCCGTGCAGGCCGAAAGGTCGAACGACGCGCGCACGGTCTCGAGCATCGAGCGGAGCTGCTCCGCCGAGAACGTGGTCGGCGTGCCGCCGCCGACATAGACGGCGCGCAGCCGCAGGCCGAGCTGCCGGGCGCAGTCCGCCGTCGCGCGGATCTCCTCCAAAAGCAGCGCGTGGTACTGCGGGATCTGCTTTTTCGTCTTTTCGACGCTCTGGGAGACGAACGAGCAGTACGCGCAGCGCGTCGGGCAGAAGGGCACCGAGATGTACAGCGCGTAGTCGTTTTCCCCGACGTCCGCCGTGACCGGCGCCTGCGAGCGGAGCGTCCGCGCCGCCAGCGCCGCCTTTTCCGCCGAGACAAAATACTTCTCCCGGAACAGGCGCTCCGCCTCCGCCGCGCCGAAGCGCTCGGTGAGCTGGCGCAGCAGCTTGATCGGGTGGATGCCGGTCAGCATGCCCCAGCGCGGCGTTTTGCCCGTGTGGTCGCGCAGCGCGCCGAAAAGCAGCGCCATCAGGCTGTATTCGCCCTCCTCGCCCTGCGGCGCCGTGCGCGCCGTTTCGCCGTCCTCGTCGCGGATGCGGACGACGCACGCGCCGTCCTCCACCGCGGTGTACACGGTGCGGGACTGCGGCGCCTGCGCTTCGGCCGGGTCGTGCAGCGTCACAACCCGGTCGAACGGGAAAAACACGCGGCACAGATTTTCCGCCTCGTAGTGGTAGGGGTGGTCAATAACAAAAAGATACATAGTCTGGTTTCCTTAAATTTGATAGATTCCCGGGTGCGGTCAGAGGTACGGATTCCGCCGCTTCTCCTCGGAAAGGCGCGTCACCGGGCCGTGGCCGCCGCAAATCGCGGGGTCGCCGGGCAGCGCCGCGAGCTTTTGCAGGGAGACCGCCAGCGCGGCCTCGTCCCCGGTCGGCAGGTCGCAGCGGCCGACCGAGTAGCCCATCAGCGTGTCGCCGGTGAACACGGCCTCGGGCGTGACATAGCAGCAGCCGCCCGCCGTGTGCCCCGGCGTGTGCAGGACCTGCACCGGGACGGCGCCGACATGGATCGTCTCGCCGTCCTCCAGAAGGCGGTCCACCGTGCAGGCGATCGGCCGGCCGAACATCAGAAGCGAGCCGTTCTGCGCGGGGTCGGCCGCAAACGCGCCCTCCGTGCGGAAGGCGGCGGACGGCGCGCCGGTCAGCGCGCGCAGCCGGTCGACGCCCTCGATGTGGTCGAAGTGCCCGTGCGTCAGCAGAATCCAGCGCACCTTGTACTTCGCGATTTCGCCGAGCAGCCGGTCGTTCACAAAGCCGGGGTCAATGACCGCGGCCTCACCCGACGCTTCGTCGAGCAGCAGATAACAGTTTTCGGCAAGCATGCCGTCCGTAATGCAGAGATAACGCATAAAACCCTTTGCCTTTCCGCCGGTTTCAGCTCCGGTCGATCGAAATCACGCCGCGGATCTTCGACAGCCGGTCGATCACCTGCTGCAGATGCGCCATGCCGTTGATCGAGATCGTCGCCGAAATCAGCGCGTTTTCCGTATTCTTGATCTCGCGGGAATTGAGCGAGTGGATGAAAATATGCATGTTGAAGAGCTGCTGCGTCACATCGGCGAGCAGGCCGGAGCGGTCTGTGGAGACGATGTGCAGCGTCGACTTGAACTCCTCCTTGACGTCGCCGGCCCAGTGCGCGCGCACCCAGCGCTCCGGCTCGGGACATGTGGTGAAGTCCTTCGGCACGTTCGAGCAGCTTCGCTTGTGGATCGAAACGCCGAACCCGCGCGTGATGAAGCCGATGATCTCGTCGCCCGGCAGCGGGTTGCAGCAGCGGGAGAACTTGATGAGGCAGTTGTCCATGCCCTCGACGAGCACGCCGCCCGCCGCCTTCTTGTTCGCGGTCTGCGGGGCCTGCTGCTGAATGTCCGCCTGCTTGTCGGCGGGCTTCTGGTATTTCTGGTACTCCTCCTTGACGCGCGGCATGATCTTCCACAGCTGGATGCCGCCGTAGCCGATGGCCGCGTAAAAGTCGTCGGGCGTCGAGCAGCTGTGGCGGCGGCCGGCGCTGTCCAGCATGAACTGCATCAGCTCGTCGCTCATCACGATGTTGTTGCGCTTGAATTCGCGCTCGAGCTCCGCCTTGCCTTCGACGATGTTTTCCTCGCGCTTCTCCTTTTTGAACCAGGTGCGGATCTTGTTGCGCGCTTCGCTCGTGCGCACGAGCGAGAGCCAGTCGCGGTTCGGGCCGCGGCCGACCTCCTTCGTCGTCAGAATCTCGATGATCTCGCCGGTCTTGACCTTGTAGTCGAGCGGCACGATCTTCTGGTCCACCTTGGCGCCGATCATGCGGTTGCCGACGGCCGAGTGGATCGCGTAGGCAAAGTCGATGACCGTGGAGCCCATCGGCAGGTTGATGACGTCGCCCTTCGGCGTGAACACGAACACCTCTTCGGGCGCGAGGTCGGTCTTGATCGAGCGGACAAGGTCGGTGACGTCCTCGCTCTCCGACTGGTTGTCGAGCATGTTGCGGATCCACTGCAGGCGCGCCTCGAGCGAATCCGGCTTCTCGTTGCCGCTCGTCATGCCGAGCTTGTATTTCCAGTGCGCCGCAATGCCGTATTCGGCGGTGTGGTGCATTTCCCAGGTGCGGATCTGCACCTCAAACGGGATGCCCTCCTTGCTGATGACGGTCGTGTGCAGCGACTGGTACATGTTCTGCTTCGGCGTCGAAATATAGTCCTTGAAGCGGTTCGGCAGCGGCGTGAACATGTCGTGCACGATGCCGAGCACGTTGTAGCAGTCGATGATCGTGTTGACGATGACGCGCAGCGCGAACACGTCGTAGATCTCGTCGAAGCTCTTGCCCTGGATGAACATCTTGCGGTAGATGCCGTTGATGCTCTTGACGCGCCCCTCGATGTACACGCCGGGGATCAGCGGCTCCACGCGGCTGCGGATCAGCTCCTTTGTGCTTTCGACGAACTGCTTGCGCCGCGTGCTGCGCGCCTCGAGGTTCTCCTCGATCTCGTGGTAGGCGACCGGGTCGAGGTACTTCAGCGAGACGTCCTCCATATATTCCTTGACGGTGCGCATGCCGAGCCGGTGAGCGATCGGCGCGTACACCTCGAGGCACTCGAGCGCCTTGTCGCGCTGCTTCTGCGGGGAGACGTACTCGAGCGTGGAGAGGTTGTGCATGCGGTCCGCAAACTTGATGATGATGACGCGGATATCCTCCGACATCGCCATCAGCATTTTCCTGAGGTTTTCCGCCTGCTGTTCCTCGCGCGAGGAGAACGGGATTTTGCCGAGCTTTGTGACGCCCTCGGTCAGGTTCGCGATCTCCTTGCCGAAATTCTTCGCGATGTCGTCGTATGTGTACGCGGTATCCTCGATGACGTCGTGCAGCAGGCCGGCGACGACCGACGGCGTATCCATGCCGAACTCGATGAGCTTGCATGCCACGGCGATCGGATGGATGATATACGGCTCGCCGGACTGGCGCACCTGGTCCTTATGCGCGTCAAACGCAAATTTGTAGCCCTTTTCGATGAGAGCCAGATCGTACTCTTTCCCGCTTGATGTGGCAAGCCGGACGAGGTCCGCATAAGATTTGGATGCTTCTGCCATATTCTCTCCTCCTTACAGCCGTCTGCGCGCTATTGCAGCGCCCGCAGGACGGGCGATTGCGTGATGTCGATTTTTCCGCTGGTTTCCTGAATTTCCGCCGTGAGCCGGCTGTCCGCGAGCGTGCTCTGCACGAGCCCGCGCTCCGAAAACGCGTCGAGCGCCGTGCGGAGCCGGCCGAGCGTGCACTCCGGCCCGAGCTGCGCGGAAAGCCGCAGCAGGTCGATGGGCTTTCCGCCGCGCGCGCGCAGCGCCCGGTAAACCGCCGCAAGGCAGGCGCGGTCGGGCAGCAAACACGCTTTCTCCTGGGCCGAGAGCGCTTCGCCGCGGCGGCCCGCCGCGTAGCTTGCCAGCGAGGCGATGTTCTTCTGCGTGTCAAAGGCCGCGGGCTTGATGTCGCGCACGATCACGGTCAGCGACTGCTGGCCGCGGTACTCCCGCGCCTCGAGCTGGACCGCGAGGTCCAGCCGGTCGCCCTGCTCGTAGACAAAGTCCTCCGGCCGCGTGTTGAAGCGCATCGCGGTGATCACCGCGCCGTTCTTCTCCAGCGTGAGGCGCAAATGCGCGCCGCTGCCAACGGCCGAAACGTCGCTCAGGGTCATATTGTAAAGCCCGAATACGGGCTGGGGGTTGCCGTTTCCGAAGGGCTCGAGCCGCTTGAGGCTCTCGACCATCTCCACCGAAAGCGCCGCCGGGTTCAGGCGGCAGTCCAGCGTGACGGTCTGCACCGGCATCTGCGGGAATTTCTCCGCCGCATAGGCGTTGATCGCCGCGCGGAACGCGTCGATCCGGTCCGTAGCAAGCGTGACGCCCGCGGCCATCGGGTGGCCGCCGTACTTGATCAGCAGGTCGCCGCAGGCGCAGACGGCTTCAAACAGCGAGAAGCCCTCCACGCTGCGCCCGCTGCCCTTCGCCTCCGCTTCGCCGCGAGAGAGCACGATGCACGGCTTCCCGTAGCGGTCCGTAATGCGCGAGGCCACGATGCCGATCACGCCGTGGTGCCAGTCCTCGCCGTCCACGACGATCACGCGGTCCTCAAACAGCCCGCGCGCTTCGATGTGCGCAAAGGCAGCCTCAGAGATCGCCGCTTCCACGCGGCGGCGCTCCTCGTTGTCCGCGCAGATCTCTGCGGAAAGCTGCGCCGCCTCCGCATCGTCCACGCTCGTCAGCAGCCGCACCGCGCGGTCCGGCGAGCCCATGCGCCCGGTCGCGTTGATGCGCGGCACCAGCGTGAACGCCACGTTGGTCGCCGTGAGCTGCCGGCCCGTAAAGCCGGAATCCTCCAGCAGCGCGCGCACGCCGGGACGCTCGCTCTCCGAGAGCAGCCGCAGCCCCGCGCTGACGAGCGTGCGGTTTTCACCGGTCAGCGGCACCACGTCGCCGATCGTGCCGATCGCCGCGAGGTCGCCGTACGCCTCGATCAGGTCGTCGAGCTCGCCGGCGCCCTCCTCCAGCGCCATCAGCAGCTTGAACGCGATGCCCGCGCCCGAAAAATCCTTGTACGGGCTTTCGTCGTCTTTCCGGTACGCGTCGATGACCGCAACGGCGGCCGGCAGCGTCTCCTGCGGGCGGTGGTGGTCGGTGATCACGACGTCCACGCCGAGCTCCCGCGCGCGCTCCACCTCGCGCACCGAGGAGATGCCGTTGTCGACCGTGACAATCAGCGAGACGCCGAGCGACGCGAGGTGCTCGACGGCGCCGATATTCATGCCGTAGCCCTCGCCCTCGCGCTGGGGTATGTAATACAGCACATCCGCGCCGCGCGTCTCCAAGTAGCTGTACACCATCGAGGTGGAGGTGACGCCGTCGGCATCGTAGTCGCCGTAAACCGCGATCTTCTCCATCGCGTCGATCGCCCGCGTGATGCGCTCGACCGCGCGGTCCATATCCTTGAGCAGGAACGGGTCCGTCAGCGGCGCGCCCGCGCCGAGGAACGATTTGATTTCCTCCGCGCCGTCGAAGCCACGTATATTCATGAGCATTGCGAGAAAAAATGGAATATGGTAGGCCTGCGCGAGCGCCGCTGCGCGGTCCTTATCGAGAGGCCGGACCTCCCAGTTTCGGATATTCATAATCGGGTCTTCCTTCTTCATGCGCGCCGCCGAAAACGCCTGCCGGCGCGCATCCGCTATCATCAATTCTAAAAAGATATTTTAGCATTTTTTCGGCGATTATTCAACTAAAATCCGCAATTTACCGAAATTCCGCGGCCTGCCGGCCGCCGTACCCGGACGCACGGCGGCGCGCAAATGCGAATATTCTGTTAAAAAGCAAAAAGGATATAGAAAAAGGCGCCGTCCTGTGCTAAAATAAAAACAGAGAATTGTCGTTTTCGGGAAAGAGGTGTCGGCATGGACAAAAAAGAACAGCAGCCCAAAGCAGCGCAGCCGTCTTCGGAGCCGGCGAAGACCCCGTCTCCCGCTGCGCACGGAGACGAAGAGCACAAGGGCGGCAACTACATGTTCGCCCTCAAGGTGCTCGCCATTCTGGTTGCGATCATTTTGGTGATTGTCATTCTGCAGGCCAGCGGCGTCCCCGTCGCCATTCGGGACTGGTTCCGCGAAGTCACGGACCAGATCGCCGGCGCACCGTTCCCCTTCCTTTGAGCCGCTGAACCGATCCTATGCAGGCAGCCCGCCGCTCCCCAAACGGGAAGCAGCGGGCTGTTTGTTTTGCGCGTTATGGATTTCTATGCGGGCGTTTTCCGGATCATTCCGCCTCCGAGCTGGAAGACGGTGCCTCGTTCGAGACCGTCACATGCGCCGTGTACGTTCCGGTCGCCCAGCAGGATTCCGCATTGTTGATCGTGACCGTGACCGGCACCTCCAGGTTGCCGCTCTGGTCGCCGATCGAGGAGAGGTCGACCGTGCAGAAGACGGAATCCCCGGTCAGGCGCGATACCTGCGCCGCCGTACCGACGACGCGCACCTGCAGGCTCGCCGTGGAGAGGTCGGCGGTCTTGCCCTCCGGCACATTGATCACATCGATGTTCCGCGTTGTCAGCGTCGTTTCGGTGTAGCCGTTCATGTTGAATGTGACCGTCGCCGTCTCCACGCGGCTGATATTCGTCACGCCGGTCGGCACCGGGATCGCCACCTGGAACGTCGTATTCGAAGGCGTCACGTCGAGGAAGTTGATCGGCGTCGCCAGCGTCAGAGACGTGTACTGCGACACCGTCTCGCCTTCACCGGCGATCTCGATCGTCTCCGGATCGATCGTGATGCGGTTCTCGGCAAAGCTATCCGGCTTGTTGCGGATGTCGGCGACCAGCTCGACCGTCTGCCGGCTCGTCACGGGGATCGAGACGTCCACCGTGTCGTCGCTGAGCTCCAGATAGTTTTCAGCCGGGTCGATCACATCGCCGTTCACGTCGTACAGCGTGACCTTGCAGGAGATGGACTTCGACTGGGTCAGCGGGTCCGAGAACGAGTAGACGAGCGCCGCGCGCGCAATGCGGTTGACGGCGCTTTCCGGGCCGGATATCGTGATCAGGTCCGTAGAGAGCGTCGGCGTTGTCGGCGCGTAGTAGTCCTCGGCCACCGTGTACTGAATATTCGGCTCAAGGGAAAGCTGCACTTCCTTGTACCGGTCGTACGTCACGGTGATTTCCGGCGGGGAAACGCTTTCCACCTCATACTCGGCCAGCGTGTTGCCGCTTTTGGCGGCGCGCAGCGTCAGCGTGGCCTGCTGCATCGAATTGCCCGTGAGCATCGAGGTCGAGGGGTCGAGCGTCGCCGTCACCTCCAGCTCCTCCGGGGTCACACGGTTCGTAATCAGGGAATTGCCCGTGATGGAGACGTCGGCCGTATAGGCGCTGCTGTTGAAGACGCGGACGCCCGCCTCCTGCGCCGCCTCGGACACCTCGATGTTGATCGGCACATTGCTGACGACCGTCGCGCGGTTTTCGCCGCTCGTCGCCATCATGATGAACCAGATGACCGTCGCGCACAGGATCGAAAAGATCAGAAGCAGCGTATTGTTTTCGAACGCGCGCAGCATTTTGCTCCGCTTTTTCTCGCCCGAGGGCGTCTTTTCCTTGTTGTCCGGCATCACTTTTTCACCGCCCTTTTCCCGCGCAGGAAGCTGAGGCCGCGGCGCACCGTGGACGTCTTTTCCTCCTGCGGGATCAAATAGCTTTCGAGCACATCGCGCAGCGTGTCGCGCGTGAAGCGGCGCGCCAAAACGCCGTTGACCGCCACGGAAATCTGCCCGGTCTCCTCCGAAACGACAACGACGACCGCATCCGATTCCTCGCTGACGCCGAGCGCCGCGCGGTGGCGCGTGCCCAGCTCCGCCGAAACGGAGGCGTTCTTCGTCAGCGGCAGAATGCAGCCCGCCGCATGGATCATGCCGTCGCGGATGATCATCGCGCCGTCGTGCAGCGGCGCCTTATTGAAGAAGATGTTGCCGACGATCTGCCCGGACGGCTCGCAGTTGATTTTCGTGCCCGTCTCTATGATTTCGCCGAGCTTCGTCTGCCGCTCGAAAACGATCAGCGCGCCCATTTTGAGCTGCTGCAGAATGCCGACGCCGTCCACAATCGCGTTGATCGCCTTGCGTATGCGCTGCCTTTCCTCATCGCGGTCGCGGCCGGTGACCGCATCCGCAATCGATTTGCTCATATTGCTGCGGCCCATCTGCTCCAGCGCCTTGCGGATCTCCGGCTGAAAAACGATCAGGATCGCGACGAAGGCAAAATTGAAGAAGTAGTACAGCACCTGGCTGACCATCACCAGCTGCAGGTAGCCGGAAATCAGGAACAAAAAGACGAGGAGCAAAAGGCCCTTGACAAGCTGGCCGGCGCGCGTCTCGCGCACAAGCTTGATGGCGCCGTACAAAAGCAGCCCGATAATCAGGATATCTATCGCATCTTTAAACTGGAAACTTCTTGCAATGCTCAACACCCATTCCCACCAGGATGCAACCGCATCGAGAAACCTTTCCACGTCCTTCACCTCTTTTGCGCTGCACAAACGCATAATCTGTATATAGTTTAGCATAAAGCGCCGCCCATGAAAAGGGGAAACGCCGGATTTTTCCTGTCGAATCCCGTCGTACGGCCTTTATTTACATTTCGTTCATTTTTGTCCGCGCACAGCCGGCGCCTTCTGCAGCGCCGACACCGCGCGGATCAGCCCGTCCACCTGCCGGTCGTCCGTAAACGCGGAGGGCGAAACGCGGACCGCCCCGCCGCATGCATCGCTGTCGGTCCCCATTTTCCTGTGGGCAAACGGCGCGCAGTGGAAGCCGCAGCGCACGGCGATCCCGTGCTTTGCGAGATAATCGCCCACCGCCTCGCTCGCCATGCCGCGCACATTGAAGCCGAGCACCGGCACGAAATACCGCATGTCGGGCGGCGGCGTATACAGCTTTACGTGCGGCATGCGGCTGAAGGCCGCGTGGATGCGCCGGACATGGCGCATCTCGGCCTGCCGCAGGTTGTCCTCCCCCCGGGCGCGCACAAAGTCGATCCCTGCGCCGAGCGCCAGAATCCCCGGCACGTTCTGCGTGCCGCTTTCAAGGTATTCCGGCATGTCCCGCGGCTGTTCCAGCTGCAGCGCCAGCGTGCCCGTCCCGCCCTGGATCAGGCTTTTGAGCTTTTCGCCCCGGCCGGTGATCAGCAGGCCGGTGCCCATCGGGCCGTAAAGCCCCTTGTGCCCGGCGCAGCAAAGATAGTCGATGTTGTCTTCCGCCGCGCGGATCGGCACCACGCCGCCGGACTGCGCCGCATCGACGCAGATTTCCGCGCCGTAAACATGCGCGAGCGCGGCAAGCCGCTCCACCGGCACGCGGATGCCCCACACGTTCGAGGCCTGCGTGCAGATGAACATCCGCGTGTTTTCGCGGATCGCACGGCGGAACGCGTCGAGCGTCGCGTCGTTGTCGCACGGCGTGACCGGCACGACCGTGAAGGAAACGCCGTGCGCCTCCATGGCCTTGAGCGGCCGCAGGACCGCGTTGTGCTCGAGATCTGTGACAAGCACATGGTCGCCCGGCTGCAGGGAGTGGATGACGATGTTCAGCGCCTGCGTGCAGCTCGGCTGGAACGAAACGCACTCCGGCCCCGGCGCGCCAAAAAGCGCGGCCGCCTTCCGCCGCACGGCGTAGACGGCCTGCGCAGTTTCCATGCTCATCCGAAAGCCGCCGCGCCCCGGGTTCGCCCCGAAGCGCTCGAGCGCTTCCGCCATGCGCCTGCGCACGCTCTGCGGCTTCGGATACGTCGTCGCGCTGTTGTCCAGATAGATCATGACGACGCACCCCGATCCGTCCGGTACAACACCCGCACGCCCGCCTCGCGCAGCAGGCGCTCGGCCTCATCGATGCGCTGCGGCACGTGCAGCCCGTAGCCGCACCCGTTTTCCCGCGTGCGCGGCAAACGCTCCACATACGCCCTGATCCCGTGCGAAAAAAGCACGTCGCGGCCCTTGAGCGCATACGTCACGCTGCTGACCACGATGAGCGGCTTTTCCCCCCGGTCCTTCTGATTTCCCATAACAAGCACCTCTGCTTTCCCCATATCCCGTTTTTACTGTTCGCTACCAGAATATGAGACAAGCCGCCGGTTTGTGCCTGTTTGCCCCGGCGCGCCGTGCGGAAATCAGACGAGCAGGCAGACCGCGTGCGCGGAAATGCCCTCGCCGCGCCCCGTAAAGCCGAGGCACTCCTCGGTCGTCGCCTTGACGTTGACGCAGTCGACGTCGATGTTGCAGGCCGACGCGATGTTGCGCCGCATCTCCTCGATGTACGGGCGCAGCTTCGGCCGCTGCGCGACGACCGTCGCGTCGATATTCGCGATCGCAAAGCCGCGGCGGCGCACTGCCGCAACGACCGCCGAAAGCAGCTTCAGGCTGTCGGCGCCCTCGTACTTCGGGTCGCTGTCGGGAAACAGGACGCCGATGTCCCCGAGCGCCGCCGCGCCGAGCAGCGCGTCCGAAACCGCGTGGGCCAGCACATCCGCATCCGAATGCCCGAGCAGCCCCAGCTCGTAGGGGATCTTCACGCCGCCGATGATCAGATCGCGGTGCTCTGCCAGCGCGTGCACGTCGTAACCATGTCCAATTCTCATACCATCTCCGCCTTTCCGCGAAGCCCTGCGCTTCGCCGTTTCCTGGATTCTCTCACGATTTCCGCAGAATTTTCTCCATCGGTTTTCCCTTGGCCAGCTCGTCGACCATTTTGTCGAGGCAGCGGATCGTCCGCATCGGCTCGTCCTCGATCGCCTCCACGCGGACGCCGCAGACCACGCCGCGGATCAGCGCGCGGTCCGCATTGAGGTGCGGCGCCTGCGCGAAAAAATCCCCGTAGGTCATGTCTCGCGCGATGCACTGTTCCACCATTTCCGCGGTATAGCCGGTCAGCCAGAAAATCGCCTCGTCCACCTCGCCGCGCGTCCGCACCTTGCGCTCGGCCTTCTGCACGAGCAGGGGTAGATCTTCGCGAGCGGCATCTGCAAAACCTTATCCTTTTCCATGCGCGCCTCCTGCATGTCAGCCGGGAGCATTGTCCTGCGCCGCGGCAAAGGCCTCGGCCACGAGGAGGTCCTCCGGCGTTGTGATCTTGATGTTTCTGTAGTCGCCCGGCGTCAGGAACACGGTACCGCCCGCCGCTTCGACGAGCTGGCAGTCGTCCGTATAGCTTTTGCCCATCTGCGCCGCGCGGGCGAGCGCGCGGGCATAGAGCGCCCGCTCAAACACCTGCGGCGTCTGGACCGCCCGCAGCGCCGTGCGGTCCGGCGTGCTCTGCACAAAGCCCGCGTCGTCCACCGCCTTGATCGTGTCCTTGACCGGCACGGCCAGCGACGCCGCGCCGAAGCGCACCGCGTCCGCGCAGACGCGCTCGATCAGCGCCGGCGTCACAAACGGCCGCGCGCCGTCGTGGATCGCGACAAAGTCCGCCCCGATGCAGAGCAAAACGCCGTTTGCAACGGAGGCCTGCCGGTCGCGCCCGCCCGTCGTGATGCGCAGCGGCTTGCCAACTCCCGCAGCCGCCTGCCGGACGTCCGCAAAATCGCTTTCCCGCGCCACAACGACAATCTCCCCGATACATTCCGCCGCATCGAACGCGCGCAGTGTCCGCCGCAGCACCGGCTCGCCGCCGACCGTCATCATCAGCTTGGAAACGCCCCCCGCCTGCATGCGCGTGGAGTTTCCCGCGGCGACGATCACCGCGCTGATTTTCATACCCATTCCTCCTCCGCTCCGCCCGGCCTGTCCGTCGGACGGCGCCGCCGCGGCCGATCCACGGGCGCGCGCCGCACCGGGCAGAAAATTTATCACGATTATTATAGCGCTTTCCCCGAAATACGTCAAGAAATGTTGCTGCTGCACAAAAATCTTTCGTTTTGCCCGCACAGCAGGGCGCCGTCTTTCGGCACGGCCTGTCCCGCTGCGCCGCGCAAAAAGTGCGCTCCGCTTCCCCGGGCCGGCCGGAAAGCGGAGCGCGCTCATTTCCCCTTGTGCTCGTATTTGCGCTTTGTCGCCATGCCGCCGCGGATGTGGCGCTGCGCCTTGTTGACGGCCAGCACGTCGCGCACCTCCTTGTACAGGCCGAGGTTCACGTGGCGCAGCCGCTCCGCCACGTCCTTATGTACCGTGGATTTGCTGACGCCGAACTGCTTCGCGGCGCGCCGGACCGTCGCCTTGTTCCGCACGATATATTCCCCAAGCATGGCGGCTCTGTCGTCGACACTTTGCTTCATCGTAACACACCCTCACCTTTGTTGTGTTTCATTTCTATGCAAAGCGGCGCGCCTTCATGCTAAAAACCTGCGGTCCCGGGCGCCTGTCCCGCGTCGATGCGGCCGCGCGGCGCCGGCGGAAAAGCGGAAGATACAAAAATCCCGCCTGCGGAAAACCGCAGACGGGATTCTGTTATTCAGTCAGATCGGAGTAAAGCCCGCAATCAGTCCGCCATCTTGACGAACTTCGCGTACTTCTCTTCCGCATCCTTCTCAGCCTTTTCGAAGAGGACCTTCGCTCTCTCCGGGAAGGCGCGGGTGAGGCTGTTGTAGCGGACCTCGCCCATGATGAAGTCACGGTAGGAAGCGCTCGGCGCCTTGCTGTCGAGCTGGAACGGGTTCTCACCGTTGTCCGCACGGCGCGGGTCGAAGCGGAAGTTGTGCCAGTAGCCGGCCGCAACAGCCTTCTTCTCCTCGGTCATGGAGACGCCCATGCCGCCCTTGATGCCGTGGTTGATGCACGGCGCGTAGGCGATGATGATGGACGGGCCATGATAGCTCTCCGCCTCGTGGAACGCCTTGAGGCACTGGTTCATATCGGCGCCCATCGCGACCTGTGCGACGTAGACGTAGCCGTAGCTCATCATCATCGACGCAAGGTCCTTCTTCTTCACAGCCTTACCGGCAGCCGCGAACTGTGCGACAGAGCCGACCGGCGTGGACTTGGAAGCCTGGCCGCCCGTATTGGAGTAAACCTCGGTATCGAAGACGAGGATGTTGATGTCTTCACCGGAAGCAAGCGCATGGTCGACGCCGCCGAAGCCGATGTCGTATGCCCAGCCGTCGCCGCCGAAGATCCACATGGACTTCTTTGCGAGGAAGTCCTTATCCTTCAGGATCTTCGCCGCCAGCGAGCAGGCCTCGCAGTCGCAGTTCTTGCCTTCCGCCTTGAGCGCCTTGAAGTGCTCGAGCATGCTCTCCGCCTTATCGCCGAAGACCTCCTTGCCCTTCTCGGAGCCGGCAAACGCGATGCCCTCGTCCGCCGTGAGGATGCCGTTCTCGAGCGCCGCGATGTACGCCTCGGCCGCCGGGCCGTTCGTCGCGCGGTCGTTCATCGTGTCGAGCCACTTGCGGCCGGCTTCCTTCAGCTCAGCGTTGCAGTAGTCGATCGCGATCAGCTCTTCGGTGAGCTGTGCCAGACGGCCGCGAACGGCGTTCTGTGCCAGCGTCATGCCGAGGCCGAACTCTGCGTTGTCCTCAAACAGGGAGTTTTCCCAAGCCGGGCCGTGGCCCTTCTTGTTGACGGTGTACGGCGTAGCCGGTGCGGAACCGCCCCAGATGGAGGAGCAGCCCGTCGCGTTCGCGATGAACATCTTGTCGCCGAACAGCTGGGTGACGAGCTTGGCGTACGGCGTTTCACCGCAGCCGCCGCAGGCGCCGGAGAACTCGAGGAGCGGCTGTCTGAGCTGGCTGCCCTTGATCGTCGTATCCTTGAACTTCTCCATGACCTCGGGCTTCGGATCGAGCTTGACGCCGTAGTCGAAGACCTCCTGGCCCGGACGCTCTTCGTCGATCGGGGACATGGCGAGCGCCTTGTTGCCCTTCATGCCCGGGCAGACGTTGACGCAGGAGCCGCAGCCCGTGCAGTCGAGCGTGGAGATCGTCATCACGAAGTTCATGCCCGGCATACCGGTCATGGGCTTGCTCTTCACAGCCGCCGGTGCAGCCGCGAGCTCTTCGTCGGTCATCGGGACCGGACGGATAACCGCGTGCGGGCAGACCATGGAGCAGAACGTGCACTGGATGCAGTTCTCGGGGATCCACTTCGGAACGTCAACGGCGACGCCGCGCTTCTCGTAAGCGGAAGTGCCCTGCGGGGAGGTGCCGTCCGCATACTTCTCAAAGGTGGAAACCGGCAGATCCTTGCCGTGGAAGGTGTTGACCGGGATAACCACGTTGTTGACGTAGTCGACGAGCTCCGGACGGTCGCCGGTCGCGACATGCTTGACGGAATCGTCCACAGCGTCCTTCCAGGAAGCCGGAACCTCGACCTTCACATAGCCGGTCGCGCCGCGGTCGATCGCGTCGTGGTTCATCTTGACGATCGCTTCGCCCTTCTTGGAGTAGGACTTCGTAGCCGCTTCCTTCATGTACTTGATCGCGTCTTCTTCCGGAATGATCTGCGCGATGGAGAAGAACGCGGACTGGAGAACCGTGTTGATTCTCGTGCCGAGGCCGATCTCCTTGCCGATCTTGAAGCCGTCGATCGTGTAGAAGTTGATATCGTTGTCGGCGATGTACTTCTTGACCTTGCCCGGGAGTCTCTCTTCGAGCTCCGCGGCATCCCACTGGCAGTTCAGAAGGAAGCTGCCGCCCTTCTTCAGATCCTGCACCATGTCGTAGGTCTCGAGGTATGCCGGGTTGTGACATGCGACGAAGTCAGCCTGCGAGATGTAGTAGGTGGACTTGATCGGCGTGTGGCCGAAGCGCAGGTGGGAAATGGTCAGGCCGCCGGACTTCTTCGAGTCGTAGTCGAAGTAGCCCTGCGCGTACATATCGGTGTGGTCGCCGATGATCTTGATGGAGTTCTTGTTCGCACCGACGGTGCCGTCCGAACCGAGGCCCCAGAACTTGCAGGACTTCGTGCCTGCCGGCGCCGTATCCGGATGCTCCGTCGCGTCGAGGGAGAGGTGCGTGACGTCGTCCACGATGCCGATCGTGAACTTCTTCTTCGCGTCGTCGCCCTTCTCCATGTTGCGGTAAACCGCGATGATGTCGGCCGGCTTCGTATCCTTGGAGCCGAGGCCGTAGCGGCCCGTGAGCACCTTCGCGCAGCCGAACTGCGTGCCGTTGATCGCCGCGAGCACGTCGAGGTACAGCGGCTCGCCGATGGAGCCGGGCTCCTTCGTTCTGTCGAGCACGGAGATCGTCTTGACTGTCTCCGGGAGCACGTCGAGCAGGTACTTCGCAACGAACGGTCTGTAGAGGTGGACCTTCACGAGGCCGACCTTCTCGCCTGCCGCAACGAGGTAGTCGATGACTTCCTCGATCGTCTCGCAGACGGAGCCCATCGCGATGATGACCTTGTCCGCATCCGGCGCGCCGTAGTAGTTGAACGGCTTGTAGTTCGTGCCGATCTTCTCGTTGACCTTGTTCATGTACTCGACAACGGTCTCCGGGATCGCGTCGTAGTACTTGTTGCAGGCCTCACGTGCCTGGAAGAAGATGTCGCCGTTCTGCGCCTGGCCGCGGAGGACCGGGTGCTCCGGATTCAGCGCATGTCTTCTGAACGCGTCGACCGCGTCCCAGTCGAGCATTTCGCCGAGATCCTCATAATCCCAGACTTCGATCTTCTGAATCTCGTGCGAGGTGCGGAAGCCGTCGAAGAAGTGGAGGAACGGGACCTTGCCCTTGATTGCGGAGAGGTGCGCAACCGCGCCGAGGTCCATGACCTCCTGCGGGCTGTTGGAGCACAGCATCGCGTAGCCGGTCTGGCGGCATGCATAAATATCCGAGTGGTCGCCGAAAATGTTCAGGGCATGGGTCGCAACGCAGCGCGCGGAAACGTGGATAACGCTCGGCAGCAGCTCGCCGGCCATCTTGTACATGTTCGGGATCATCAGGAGCAGGCCCTGCGACGCCGTGTAGGTGGTCGTCAGCGCACCGGCAGCAAGAGAGCCGTGCACGGCGCCCGCCGCACCGGCTTCCGACTGCATTTCCGTGACGCGGACTTCACGGCCGAAAAGATTCTTTCTGCCGGCAGCCGCGTACTTATCGGTCTCGTCAGCCATGACCGAAGACGGCGTGATCGGATAGATGGCGGCAACGTCTGTGAACGCATAGGAAACATGCGCGGCAGCGGTGTTGCCATCCATGGTTTTCATTTTTCTTGCCATTTAATAAATTCCTCCTTTAAGGATTATCAATTGGAATGTGCCCGCGGCAAAGCGAGCCCTCCGCATCCGCGCTGCCGTTTGCAGCGCCGCATACACAGGCCGCCCCTTTGCCGTTCAGTTAAATCTTATCATTTTTTCACCCGTATGTAAAGGAAAAAACGATGAATTTTTTAATTTATGCCTGTAAATTCCGCAGGCTTCCTCCAAAGCCGCGCCTTTTCTCCGAGGCCGCCCGCGCGCGGCGGGCGCGGGCCGCGACCCTGTGTTGACAACAATCGGTTTTTGCAGTAAAATTTTTTGTAACTATAAACTGAAACCATTCAGATCGAAAGGATGCAAGACACTCATGAACGACGATCCCTCTGGCACTGCGCACGCCGCCTCCGTACTGCCGGTCCCGGCGGCTGCCGCACTGCTCATCGTCTTTTTCCTGCTCGGCATACTGTATGCCATGTGCGACTCCGCCGTCACGACGGCGAGCGAATCGCGCGTCAAGCGCGACGCCGAAAACGGGAGCCGCCGCGCGAAGAAATTCCTCGCCTACCTCGACGCAAACGAGAGCTTCGCCTCGCCCCTGCAGTTCGGCATGATGCTGATGGGCTTTTTCTCCATCGGCGTTTCCGTACTCGGCTTCACACCCGCGCTCGACAACGCGCTGATTGCGGCGGGCCTGCTGCCCGGCCTCGCCGCGGCCGCAGCGGTTGTGCTGTGCATGCTGCTGTGCGCCGTGCTGTTTCTGCTCGCGGCCGACTTCATCCCCAAAAAGTTCGTGGCGCACAAGGCCGCCCGCAGCCTGCAGTATAACTACAAACTCATCGGCCTGATCCGCACGCTCAGCGCCTCGATGCGCCCGCTCATGCGGCTGTGCGACCTGATCTCCGACGGCGTCATGCGCCTGTTCGGCAACGACCCCAGGGCGCTCGATGAAACCGTGACCGAGGAGGAGATCCTCCACATGGTCGGCGAGGGCGAGGAAAAAGGCGTGATCGAGGAGACCGAGCTCGACATGATCACGAACATCCTCGATTTCAACGACACGACGGTCAGCGAGATCATGACGCACCGCACAGACATCTGCGCGGTCAGCGAGGATTCGACGATCGAGGACGTCGCCGCGGTCTCCGCCGAAAAGGGCTTTTCCCGCCTGCCGGTCTACCGCGAGGACATCGACACGATCACCGGCATCTGCTACGTCAAGGATTTTCTCCCCTACGTCGGCAAGCCCATGCCGGACTTCATCCGCCTGCGCGACATGGTGCGCCCGGCCTACTTCATCCCCGAAACGAAAAAATGCAGCCAGCTTTTCCGCGAGCTGCAGGAGCGGCGCATCCAGATCGCCGTGATCGTCGACGAATACGGCGGCACGTCGGGCCTCATCACGCTGGAGGACCTGATCGAATCGATCCTCGGCAACATCCAGGACGAGTACGACAACGAGGCGGAAGAGATTTTCCGGGTCAGCGAGAACGAATTCACCGTGGACGGCACGACCTCTATCGACGAGATCTCCGACCTGACCGGCGTGAACCTGCCCGAGGGCGACTACGACACGATCGCGGGGCTTGTGACCGACCTGCTCGGCCGCATCCCGAAGCCGAGCGAGCACCCGAGCGTCCGCGTCAAGAACCTCGACATCACGGTGCTCGCCGTCGAGGACCAGCGCCTTTCGCGCCTGCTGATCGTCCGCGGCGAGCCCGTCGAAGAGGACGACGAAGCGCACGACGACGAGGCGCGCTGAACCGTTTTCCCGCGGCGTCCTTCCTCCGTCTTCAACAGTTCATACAAAAATTTAACCCCCGGAAAGATGAACTGAGCCTGTTCACATCTTTCCGGGGATTTTTTACGTTTCCATGATGCGCGAATAACTTCCGCCGCAGAGCACAGCAGCCGCACGCTTCGGCGCGTATTCAATTCTTCATCTGCCCTCGGGCGTAGAGCACCGGGGAGACGCCGGTGGCTTTTTTGAACTGGCGGCTCAGGTAAAATTCGTCGGAAAAGCCGGTCAGCGCCGCGATCTCTGCGAGCTTCATGTCGGTCGTCTTCAGAAGCTCCTTGACGCGGTTGATGCGCACCCGGTTCAGGTACTGAAACACCGTTTTGCCGGTGATCCGGCGGAACGTGCGGTTCAGGTAGTCGAAATTCATGCCCGTCTCGGCCTCGATCGTGCTGCCGGTGATCTTTTCCGCATAGTGCGTATCGAGGTACGTGCACAGATCGTGGATCTTCGTCATCGTGCGGGCCGGCAGCGCGCTGCCGAGCGCCTCCACCTTTGCGTCCTGGCTGTTCTGCGCGAGCGTCGTCAGGATCTCCAGCAGCTTGCACGCCCAGAACACGCGGTAATGCTTCGCGCCGGAACGCCCCTTTTCGATGCACTCCTCGAACAGCGCCGCAATCTGCGCGCGCACGGCCTCATCCCGCACGCGGATGTGCTTGGGCAGCATGCAGTGCTCGAAGTCGAACACGCTGTCCACCGTATCCTCGGCGATCTGGTGGTCGGTGATCTCCAGCGCCGTGCCCTCGCCGTAGTCGAACGGCAGCAGGGAAAGGTTGCTGAAGTGCGCGAAGTAGTAGGCGCATTTGGCCGGGCGCGTGCCGACATGCTCGAGATACGGCTGCAGGAAAAAGACGTCGCCGGGCAGCAGCACGTACTCGGTGCCGTCCTCCTGAATATACATCTCCCCCTCGGCGATGAAATACATGATGTATTCCACGTTGCGCCGGCGGAAGTGCATCCACTCCCCCTTCGGGCTGAAATAGTTCATAAAGCTGACGTGCGGCAGCGTCGTCAGGCTGCACAGATACTGCACGGCTGTCCCTCCTCTCAGGAAATCGACGCGAGAATGTTACATACATTTTACCAGAAAACGGCGCGCGCCGCAACAAGCGGCCGCGCCAACAGAAAAAGGGCAGGCCGACCAGCCCGCCCCGCTTTATTCTGTTTATTCCTCCGGCTTTTCTTCCTCCGGTTCTTTGGCCTGGTCGTTGACCTTGACGCTGATCTCGTGCGCCATCAGGCCGTCCGCCTTCGTGACGGTTATCGTGAGGTTCTCGTAATCGAAGGTGTACCCGACCTTCGGAATGCTTCCGGACAGCTCGGTAAGCCAGCCGTTGACGGTCGAGGCCTCGGTCTCCCCCTGATTTTCCAGCGAGAAAAACTCGAAGAAATCCTCGATGAAGGCCGAGCAGAGCACGGTGTACGTGCCGTCTCCCGCCTTTTTGAAATCCTCCACGGCCTCGTCCCGCTCGTCCCAGATTTCGCCGACAAGCTCCTCGAGGATATCCTCCATCGTGACGATGCCGGCCGTCTCGCCGTATTCGTTGACGACGATCACCATGTGGTTGTGGCCGGTCTGCATGTCCTTGAACAGGGCGTCCAGATGCGCCGTTTCCGGAACGAACACCGGCGGCAGCATGACCTGGTCAAGCGTAAAGCCGGGCGTCCCGCGCTTGAGCAGGTAGTCGCGCGTATGCAGGATGCCGATGATGTGGTCTTCCTTCTCGGCGTACACCGGCATACGGGAGTAGCCCTCCTCCTCGATCTTCTTCATGATCTCCTCGTCGGTCTCGTCCTGTGCAACAAACACGACGGACTTTCTCGGCATCATGACGTCCTCGGCGATCATGCCGTCCAGCTTGAAAACATTCTTTATGTACTCAATGTCGTTCTGATCCAGCGAGCCTTCGTCGACGCCCGCGTCGAGCATCAGGATGATGTCCTCCGTGGAAGCCGGCTCCTCCTTCGCCTGCGGGTCGATGCCGAACAGGCGGAGCACGCCGTTCGTGGAAACGGTGAGCAGCCAGATGATCGGCTTCAGC
>MHCFR00700__coassemble_512_pt1 | contig 35095 bp, 34 predicted proteins | sample MHCFR00700__metabat2_high_PE_020 | metagenome-assembled genome bin MHCFR00700
TTTGTGCCGGTCGGCGAAGCCGATTGCCGCTTTGCTTGTCGCGGCAAAGGCACAAATCCTATGTGAAAAAGTATTTTTCACATTAAGCTCCTCCTGCTTCGGCACCGGTTTCTCCGGCGCGGTTCTGTAGCGGGCAGCCTGATGCCGCTTCCCGTTTTTTCCATGATAGCACAAAAAAGCCGTCGGCGCAACGCCTCCGGCAAAAGTCCGCCGCGCATCACCGCTGCGGTTGTTCTCCGCGACCGTGAACGGAATTATGTAAATTCCTCCGCATTTCCCGCACACACCGGCGCAAAATAGAGAAGGCGGCTTTCCACCGGAAAGCGCGCCTCCGCGTCATTTCTTCATCTCGTACGTGCGGACAAGGCGCTCCACATCCCCTGCGGAACGGATCTCGTTCTCGTGCTCGGTCAGATAGGCCTTCACTTCCTCCGGCAGGTCGGAAAAGCGGGGCCGCCAGTCGAAAATCGTGGCGCCGAGCGCAAAGTTCTCCGCTTCCCAGAACTGATTGCCGTTGTAGCTGTTCGGAAACATAAAAATTCACCCCCGACGCTATTGTAAACGCCGGGGGTGAAAAGATACCTGTCAAAAGCTTACTGCTGCACCTGCTCGAAGAACTTCGCGTGGATCGCCGCGACCGCCTTGTTCGCGTCCTGCTTCTCGATGAGGACGGAGATCTTGATCTCGCTTGTCGAGATCATCTGGATATTGACGTTTGCGTCGAACAGCGCCTCAAACATGTCGGAGGCGACGCCGGGGTGCGACTCCATGCCCGAGCCGACGATCGAAACCTTCGCGACGTTGTCGTCGGAAACGACGCTGCTCGCGCCGAGGGTCTCCACATAGGACTCGAGGATCTCGATGGCCGAATCCATCTTGTCCTTCTCGACGGTGAAGCTGATGTCCTTCGTGCCGTTGCGGCCGATGGACTGCAGGATGATGTCGACATTGATGTTCTTCTGCGAGAGCTTCGAGAAAATCCGGAACGCAAGGCCCGGCTTATCCGGAACGCCGATGATCGAAATTCTGGCGATGTTGTCGTCCTTGGCAACGCCGCTGATGAGCATTTTTTCCACGTTGGTGACCTCCTTGACAATCGTCCCCTTCGCCCGCGTCAGGCTGGAAAGGACCTCTAACTCGATGTGATATTTTTTTGCCATCTCAACCGAGCGGTTGTTGAGCACCTGCGCGCCGAGCGTCGCAAGCTCGAGCATCTCGTCGTAGGAGATGACGTCCAGTTTTCTCGCGGCCGGGATCTTCCGCGGATCCGCCGTGTAAACGCCGTCCACATCGGTGTAGATCTGGCACAGGTCGGCGTGCATCGCCGCTGCGATCGCCACGGCGCTCGTATCGCTGCCGCCGCGGCCGAGCGTCGTCATATCGTCGTACTTGTTGACGCCCTGGAAGCCCGTGACGACGACGATGTCGCGCCGCGAGAGCTCCGCGCGGATGCGCTCGGGGTTCACGCGCTTGATGCGCGCGCTGCCGTACGCCGTGGAGGTGGAGAAGCCCGCCTGCCAGCCGAGCAGGGAGACGACCGGGTAGCCGAGCTGCTCGATCGCCATCGCGAGCAGCGAAGCCGAAATCTGCTCGCCCGCCGTCAGGAGCTGGTCCATCTCGCGCTTCGAGGGCTTTTTGTTGATTTCCTTCGCCTTTGCGATGAGGTCGTCCGTCGTATCGCCCTGCGCGGAAACAACGACCACGACGTCGTTGCCCGCACGGTAGGTCGACGTGACGATATCGGCGACGTTGAACAGCCGCTCGGCGTCGCGCACGGACGAGCCGCCGAACTTCTGAACGATCAATGCCATAGGATAACACATTCCTTTCTGCCGGGCGCAGCGCGCCCGCGCGGCAAAGCCGCGGTTGAAATTTATTCGATAATGATCTTCGCGCCCTCGGGATCGGCGTGCAGGATCTCGACCCGCCAGCCGCGGATGCCCCTGTCCTCAAGGTGCGAGGCGCAGTTTCTGCCGAAATCCTCCGCGCCGGCCGTGTCGATCATCGAGATGATCGTCGGGCCTGCGCCGCTGACGTACGTGCCGAGGGAGCCGAGCTCGTAGCTCATGCGGAAAACGCTGTCGTAATGGTCGATCAGGCCGGAGCGGTACGGCTGGTGGATGCGGTCCTGCACGGCGACGCGCAGGTTCTGCAGGTCGCCGGAGAACAGCGAGGCCGTCATCAGCGCCGAGCGCGAGAGGTTGTAGACCGTGTCCTCGCGGGAATACGACGCGGGCAGCACGCCGCGCGCCTTCTCGGTCTTGAGCTCAAACGGCGGGATCATGACCGCAAAGCTGATCTTTTCCGAAACCGGCACACTCACGCTGTAGACGCGCCGCCCCTCCATCGCGGAGGCGACGAGGCCGCCCGAGATCGCGGGGCTCGTGTTGTCGGGGTGCCCTTCGATCTGCGCCGCGAGGTTGATGAGGTCGGCCTGCGAGAGCGGCGACCCGAGCATACGGTTCGCGCCGAGGATGCCCGCCACGATGCAGGCCGAGCTGCTGCCGAGGCCGCGGGCCATCGGGATGTTGTTTTCCTGAATGATCCTGAGGCCCGGAAGCTGCTTGCCGCAGATCTCATAGAGGTGCTTCGCCGCCCAGTAGATCAGGTTGGATTCATCGGTCGGCACCTGCACGTCGTCGGTCGTCGAGATCTCCAGCGTGTCGGCCTCCTCCATCCAGACGCGGTTGTGCATCGTGAGCGCGATGCCGAGGGAGTCGAAGCCGGAGCCGAGGTTGGCGCTGGTGGCCGGAATATCGATTCGAATCATCGGGGTCGTCCTTTCTCTCAATAATCGGAAATCCGGATGCGGTTGAGAACCCGGACGCCGCGTGCTTCGAGCGCCCGCAGCTTTTCCGCAAGCGCATCTTCGGTCAGGCCGGAGACCGTGAAGCCCACTTCGCCCTCGACCGGCTTCTTCGCGAGCAGGCGCGTCGGATTGCCGAACACCGCGCAGGCCGCCGCAAACGCCGCGTCGCCGCTTTCCGCCGCGGCATGGACGTAGGCGCTTGTCTCCATCGCGCCGAAATCGGCCACGTAATTCGGCTTGGCCTCGTCCCAGAAGAGGTATTTGCGTGCCTTGAAGTGCTTCACGCAGTCGATGACGTCCGCCACGACGGCGCTCGCCGTCGGCAGCTTGCCGGCGCCCTTGCCGTAGAACACGACGTCGCCGGTCGCGTCGCCGCACACCATGATGCCGTTGAACACATCGTCCACGCTCGCGAGCTGGCTGCCGCGCTGCACGAACATCGGGCAAACCATAATATGCACCTGCCCGCTTTCGAGCATTTTCACGGAGCCGATCAGCTTGATGACGCCGCCCCAGACGTCGGCGAAATCGACGTCCTCCAGCGTGATCTTCGTGATGCCCTCCGTATGTACGGACTCGGGGTACACATGCGTGCCGAAGGCCAGCGAGGCCAGAATGCAGATTTTGCGGCAGGCGTCGTCGCCCTCCACATCCGCGCGCGGGTCGCGCTCCGCATAGCCCAGCTTCTGGGCCAGCGCCAGCGCCTCGGAAAAGTTCATGTGGTCGCGGATCATCTTCGTCAGGATGAAATTCGTCGTGCCGTTCAGAATGCCGGCGATCTCCGTGACCTCGTTTGCGGCGAGGCACTGGCTGATCGGCCGGATGATCGGGATGCCGCCGCCGACGCTCGCCTCAAACAGGAAATTCAGGTTGTTTTCCTGCGCGATGCGCAGCAGCTCGGCGCCCTTTGTCGCGACGAGCTCCTTGTTGGAGGTGACGACGCTCTTGCCGTTTTCAAGGCAGGCCTTCACGAAATCATACGCCGGGTGCAGGCCGCCCATGACCTCGACGACGATGCGCACCTCGGGATCGTTCAGGATCACGTTGAAGTCCTTCGTGAAGCGGTCGCTGTACGGCAGGCCGGGGAACTCCTTCAGATCCAGAATGTATTTGACCTCGATCGACTCCTTCGCGCGCTTTTGGATGCTCTCCGTATGGGTTGTGAGCACCTCCATCACGCCGGAGCCGACGACGCCGTGTCCAAGAACTGCGATATATGCCATTTCTCTCTTCCTCTCCTTGCAATTACCCGACGATGCTGTCGATCTTGATGACGCCCTGTACCTCGAAGAGCCGCTTCAAAAGCTCGTCGATCTCGATGTTCATGTTTTCACTGCGGGCGGAAACCGAGACGAACGCCTTGCCCTTGACCGGGATGTTCTGGTTGATCGTCAGGATGTTGGCGTTCGCCTTGTAAAAGACCGTCAGCAGATTCATGAGCACGCCGGGCTTGTCGATCAGCACGACCTGCACGGTCATGATCGCGCCCGTTTCCTTCTTTGTGTACGGGAAAACGGCGTTCTTATACTTATAATAGACGCTGCGCGAAATGCCGGCCAGCTTTACGGCCTCCGACGTGTTGGAGGCCTCGCCGGTTTCCAGAAGCTGGTTCACACGCACAACCTTCTGGTACACCTCCGGCAGGACGCTTTCGTCGATCAGCAAATAGGATGCATTGTTCATTGTCCACCACCCAAATACGATTGTATTGCAACAACAGACAGTTTACCACAGAACAACAAAAAATGCAACCCCTAAATCCCGAAAAAATCCGCCCACACGCGGGGCGGATTTTTTGCTGTGCAGCGCCGCGCGCCATACATCCGCGCGGCATTACCCATTCGAGGCGGTTGTCTCCGCCGGAGGCGCTTCCGTTGCCGGCGGCGGCTCCGGTGTGGGTTCCGGTGTTGGGATGGGCGTCGGCTCCGGTGTCGGCACCGACGTGGGTTCGGGTGTCGGCACCAGCGTGGGCACCGGTGTCGGCTCGGCCGTCGGCACCGGCGTCGGGGAAGCCGTCGGCGACGCGCTCGGCGACGGGCTCGGCGATGCGCTGACCGTCGGGCTCGGCGACGGCGTTACGGGGTCGCCGTTGATGTGGTCGGAGCCGCCGTTGCAGGTGCCCGGCACATTGTCCTGCGAGTACCAGCCGGTCGCGATGTCCGTGCAGCCGGAGCCGGGCCGCTTGCCGCTGCTGCGGCAGTAGGAGAGCTGCACCACGTTGTCGCTCAGCGTATAGCTGCCGCTGTGCAGGAAATCGTAGTAATTTTCCTCGAGCCAGTCGATGATGCCGTTGTACATCGACTTGGCGCCGTTCGTATCGTAAACTTCTTCCAGGGTCTCATGGCCGTACCAGATGCCGCACATAACCGACGGCGTGCCGCCCATGTACCAGATGTTGTTGTAGTCTTCAGACGTACCGGTCTTGCCGATCTGGTCGAGGTCGCTGCGGTAGACCTGTCTTGCCGTCGGCAGGCCGTTCGTGCCCTCGATCGGCAGATGCAGAAGCTTATTCATGATCGTCGCCGTGTCGAACGAGATCGCCTGCTCGGCCTCGCGCTGCTGGTAGTCGTAAATGACGTTGCCCTCGTTGTCTTCGATGCGGTAGATCGTGTACGGCTCGTAATACTTGCCGCCGTTGCCGAAGATCAGGTAGGCCGCGGTCATCTCGCGCACGCTGATGCCGTTTTCCAGACCGCCGATCGAAACGCCGCTCAGGTTGTAGGCGTCGGCCTCGGTCAGTGACGAGATGTGCAGGTTCTCCGTCAGGAACTGGTAGCTGAGCATCGGCGTCATCTCGTTGATGAGCTGCACCATCGGAGCGTTCAGCGATTCCGTGATCGCGAAGTCCACGTTGACCGTGCCGCTGTAGCTGCCGCTGAAGTTGCTCGGGCCGGCCGAGCCGTCGTCGAAGTAACCCGGCAGCGGCTCATCCTTGAGCACGGAGCCGTAGGTGATGTACTTGTTTTCGATCGCCGGCGCATAGACGCCGATCGGCTTGATCGAAGAACCCGGGGAGTTGACCGTCGTGGAAACATTGTTCCAGCCGCGGTTCTCCGTCTTCTCGATATAGTTGCCGTCCGAGTCCACCTTGTTGGAGTTGACAGCCAGAATGCGCCCGTCGTACTCCATCAGGCACGCGCCGGACCAGATGTCGTCGTCGTACGTGTACTCCTGCCAGTTGTTTTTGAGCAGCTCCTCAAAGCCCTCCTGCAGCGCCACATTCTGTGCGGAGTAGATCTTCAGGCCGCTGTTGTAGAGCATGTCGATGGCGTTGTCCTCATCGACGTTCGCGTACTCCATCAGCAGGTCGACCGCGTCTTCAAAGACCTCCTCGTCGTACCAGTTCCAGACGTCGTCCTGTACGGAAGCGTCCGAATTCTCGCTGTCCTCTTCGCTGTCCGTCTCATCGACGTCGAAGTCGATGCCGCGGAGCTTCAGGTTGTCGGATTCCTCCATCGCCTGGTCGTACTCGGCCTTCGTGATCATGCCCTGGTCGTACATTTCCTCGATGACCGTATCGCGGCGCGCCTTGTTCGCTTCCGGATAGTAGAAAACGCAGAGGGCCGAGGGGTTCTGCGTCGTCGCCGCGATCGTCGCGCATTCCGCGATGCTGCAGTCCCAGATATCCTTGCCGAAGTAGCCCTGCGCCGCCGCCTGCACGCCGTAATAGCCGTTGCCGAAGTTGACGACGTTGAGGTACGCCTCGAGGATCTCGTCCTTCGTATATTCCTTTTCGAGGTTCAGCGCCATGAAGATCTCGCGGATCTTTCTCGTGATGCTGACCTGGTTCTCGCCCGTCAGGTTCTTGATGAGCTGCTGGGTGATCGTCGAACCGCCCGCGCTGTCCGTGCCGGTGATGAGGCCGTAGACTGCGCCGAGCGTGCGGTACCAGTCGACGCCGTTGTGCTGGTAGAAGCGCTTGTCCTCGATCGCGACCATCGCATCCTTCATGATCTGCGGGATCTGCGTGAAGTCGACGCGCGTGCGGATCTCGGTGCCGTTGTAGCGCATGTGCTCGGTCCATTCGGCCGTATCCACGCTGTCGATATGCAGCGCATCGGTGACGTACACGAAGCTCGATTCATTGAGCTTGAACGAGGACAGGCTTGCGGTCAGCTTCGTATCGTGGTAGCTCCAGATGACGGAAAGGACGCTGAAGCCGACAAGGCAGCCCGTAACGATGCAGATCAGCAGGAAGGTCTTGATGAACTTGCCGAACATCGAGAGCACCGTCTGCGCCGTTGCGCCTGCGGAACGGGCCATCTCGCCGTCGGTACGTCCCATCGGCCTGCCGGTCATCTGCGTCGTGTTGTATTTATTGATATCCTGTTTGTTGAGCACGATGAACCTCCTGAAACCATTTTAGTGCACGCACAGCGGGCATGCATATTTTTGCCAGTTTTCGCCGATACTATGCACAGCAGAAAAAGTTTGAAAGCCATTTGGAAAGGACGATTTTAAATGAAAATCGAATTCAGGCCCGTTCAGCCGGGCGCATGCCGGAAATATACGCAGTGGGCCATGCTCGTCACGGCGCTGGCACTGCTGCTCACCGCCGTCGCATTCGCCGTGCGCGAATCCGCCCGGGACGCCGTACACACGGACGTCAGCGTAAATTCACCCGTTTATTATAGCTCAAACGAAATGGCAAGTCAAGGAAACGCTTCAGAAGGCGCGGCAAATTCAAGAAATATTAAGAATTCCGATACGTTTTACACGATCCGCGCGTACGAGGGGACCGTCGCGATCTTCCGCAGCGGGGACCCGGCGCCCGTCTACACGATCGACACGCCGCTTTCCCGGCTGACCGAGGCCGACCGGACGCTGCTTGCGGCCGGCATCCGCGTGGAAACGCTTTCTGAGGCGTACAAGCGCATCGAGGACTACGAGTGACGCGCCGCGCAGGCGGGATTCCGGGCTGCAACACGCCGGACATGCCCCAGGGCATAAGAAAAGGGCGCCCGTTTCCGGGCGCCCCGCCGAGGAGAGGCTTTTACTTCATGCTCTCTTCGTAGGACTTGATCATCTTCTTGACCATCTGGCCGCCGATGGAGCCGGCCTGCTTGGAGGTCAGGTCGCCGTTGTAGCCCTGCTTGAGGTTGACGCCGACTTCGTTCGCAGCTTCCATCTTGAAGCGGTTCATTGCATCCTGTGCCTCGGGCACCATTGTGTTGTTGCTCATTGTCGTTTCTCCTTTTTTTCTTTTCTTCGCGTTTGTTGTTATTATTTTGATTTTGGAAAGGAGCATTATGCGTGACAGTTTTTAGCAGAATTCGCAGATTTTCACGACGCGCCGGAGAGCAGACGCTCTCCCCCGTCCTGATGCGCGCCATCGCCTTCGCGCTGCAGGAATGACCGGCAGATGAAAAAAAAGCGGCACGGGAAGCGCCCTGCAAAGCGGATATGCTTTACAGTCTCGGCGTTCCGTGCCGCTGCTACATATGAAATTTTACGCCCCGGTGTAAAGGGCGGAAGCGTTGCGCGGAGTTCCTGCGCATCGCGGCGCTTCTGCCGGGCAGGCGTTACGGCGTCTCCGTTTCCCGCAGCTCTTTTTCGCAATTCAGGAGGCGCTGGTCGTACGTCTCGATTTTGCCGCGCAGCACCTTGAGCGACTCCTGCAGCTCGCGCTCCCGCTTCTCGAGCGCCGCATACTGCTGCTTCAAGAGCTCAAGCCGCTCCGGGATGGTCCCGTCGCCCGCGCGGCACAGCCGGCTGTATTCCTGCAGCATCGCGATGGAGCACCCCGCGCTGCGCATACAGCGGATGAAGCGGATCCAGTTGATTTCAAACGTCCCGTAGTCGCGCACGCCGTTTTCATCGCGCGGCACGGCCGGGATCAGCCCCTTTTCCTCGTAAAACCGCAGCGTGGTCGGCAGCATGCCAAATTGTTCAGCAACCTCTTTGATTCGCATTTTGATTCCCCTTCCCTGAATCACGTTTTGCACGTCGGAAGCAGCGCGCCGGCAGCGGCTGCTTTCCGCACGGATGATGCGGATGATCGCGTCAAACATCAGGCGGCGCAGGGCCGCGCAAAAGCTGCTGCTGCGTCTCAGCCTTATGAATAATGTTTAGTTTATACCCTCCAGATTGCTGGAAGTCAAGAATTTTTTCTGTAAAAATTAAACGGCACCTGCCGCAAAGCTGCGGGCAGATGCCGTTGTCTTTCATTGAAATCCGGATTACGGGCGGAACGAGCGCTTCACGCGCAGGCGGTTGATCGCGCGGGCCAGGTGGGCCTGCGCCATCTTGTATTCCTGCACGGTCTTTTTCTGCAGCATCGCTTCCTTTGCCTCCGCCACCGCGCGCTCGGCGCGGTTCGTGTCGATTTCCTCCGGGCGCTCGGCAGAGTCGACGAGCACGAGCACGTCGTTGTCCTCCACCTTGACAAGCCCGGCCGAAACCGCGGCGTACTGCGCGGGCTGCCCCGGCAGACGATACATCATCGTGCCGGGCACAACCGCCGCGATCAGGTTGCTGTGGTTCGCCTGGATGCCGTAGTCGCCCTCCGTGGTCGGCAGGATCAGCGACTCGCATTCGCCCTCGTAAAACGGGCTGTTCGCATGGTAGATGTGCACCTGGAACGTGTTCATCAGACCGCCTCCGTCTCCATTGCCTTCGCCTTGGCGATGACGTCCTCAAGCGTGCCGACGTTGAAGAACGCCGCCTCGGGGTACGCGTCCATCTCGCCGTCGACGATCGCCTTGAAGCCGCGGAGCGTCTCCTTGAGCGGCACGTAAACGCCGGGGTTATTCGAGAACTTCTCCGCAACGTGCATCGGCTGCGAGAGGAAGCGCTGGATCTTTCTCGCGCGCATGACCGTCATGCGGTCCTCGTCGCTGAGCTCGTCCATGCCGAGGATCGCGATGATATCCTGCAGCTCGCTGTACTTCTGCAGCGTCTCCTGCACCTTGCGCGCGATGCGGTAGTGCTCCTCGCCGACGATGTCCGCCTCGAGGATACGGGACGAGGACTCGAGCGGATCGACGGCCGGGTAAATGCCCTGCTCGGCGATCTTACGGCTCAGAACCGTCGTCGCGTCGAGGTGGGCGAAGGTCGTCGAGGTCGCCGGGTCCGTCAGGTCGTCGGCCGGAACGTAGACCGCCTGCACCGAGGTGACGGAGCCCTCCTTCGTCGAGGTGATGCGCTCCTGCAGCTCGCCCATCTCGTTGGCCAGCGTCGGCTGGTAGCCGACCGCCGAGGGCATTCTGCCGAGCAGCGTGGAAACCTCGCTGCCCGCCTGCACGAAGCGGAAAATATTGTCGATGAACAGGAGCACGTCCTTGTGCTCGCGGTCGCGGAAGTGCTCCGCCATCGTCAGGCCCGAAAGCGCGACGCGCATACGCACGCCGGGCGATTCGTTCATCTGGCCGAAGACGAGCGCGGTCTTGTTGCCGACGCCGCTCTCGCGCATCTCGTGCCAGAGGTCGTTGCCCTCACGGCTGCGCTCGCCGACGCCGGTGAACACGGAGTAGCCGCCGTGCTCCATCGCGACGTTGTGGATCAGCTCCTGGATCAGGACCGTCTTGCCGACGCCCGCGCCGCCGAACAGGCCGATTTTGCCGCCCTTCGGATACGGCTCGAGCAGGTCGATGACCTTGATGCCCGTCTCGAGGATCTCGACAGCCGGGCTCTGCTCATCGAACGAGGGCGGGTCGCGGTAAATGCTGCGGCGCTCCGCCTCTGCGGGGATCGGGTCGCCGCCGTCGATCGGCTCGCCGAGGACGTTGAACATGCGCCCGAGCGTCGTCTCGCCGACGGGCACCTCGATCGTTCTGCCCGCTGCCAGAACCGGCATGCCGCGGGAAAGGCCCTCGCTGCCGGCGAGCATGATGCAGCGCACGGTGTTGTCGCCGACGTGCTGCGCGACCTCCATCACGTACTGCTTACCCTCGTTTTCCACGGTGAGCGCTTCTCTGATCTTCGGCAGGTCGCCGGCCTCGAACTCCACGTCGATGACCGGGCCGGAGATCTGTACGATTCTTCCTGTATTCAAAATGCTCACGCTTCCTTCCTGTGTTTTCTGCGCTGCGCCTTCGCGCCCGCGGAGACCTCCGTGATCTCCTGCGTGATGGCGGCCTGCCGCACGCGGTTGTACTGCAGGGAAAGCTCGCCGAGGAGCTTTTCCGCGTTCCGGTTCGCGGCGTCCATCGCCGTCATGCGGGCGTTCTGCTCGCTGCAGAAGCTGTCGATCAGCGCGCTGTAAATAAAGCCGGAAATGTAGCTTTCCATGATGTTGTCCAGCACGGCCTCGATGGACGGCAGGAACTCGAACGGCTCCGTGACGGCCTTTTCCACCGTCGTCGTCACAAAGCTAGCGCGGTGGAACGGCAGAATGCGCGTGCAGTGCGCCGAGGAGGTCAGGCTGTTTTCCATGTCCGTATAGATAACGAAGATCTTCTCCAGCTCGCCGCGGTCAAAGCCGTCGAGCAGGATCGCGCAGATTTCGCGCGCGCGGTCCATCGTCGGGTTCTGCGCCGTGTAGAGGAAGCTGCGCTCGATCGGGATGTTGTGCTGGGCGAAGAAGTGCCGCCCGTATTCGCCGACGACGAACAGCTTCGTGTCCGGGTGGTCGTGCAGCATGCGCTGCGCCTCTTTGATGACGTTCTGGTTGTACGCGCCGGCGAGGCCCTTGTCCGCCGTGATGACGAGGCAGCCGTACGTGCCGTTGAGCGGCGGCGCGCCCTCGGGCGGGTAGAAGTACCGGCTGTCCACGTCGCTCGCCGTGCGGAAGATGCGCTTGATCTCGCCCTGCAGCGCTTCGAAGTACGGGCGCGTGCTCTCAAGCCCGCTTTTCGCCTTGCGCAGCTTTGTGGAGGCGATCAGGTACATCGCGTTGGTGATCTTCTTTGTATCCTTTACGCTTTCGATCCGGTTTTTGATTTCCTTTGTACCGGCCATAGCGCTCACTGCTCCTTATGGCTTTCCTGATACTCGGTGAGAAAAGCCTTTGAAAAATGCTGGATCTCCTTGCGGTCCTCGTCGGAGAGCTGGCCGGTGCGGTCGATGCGCGCGCAGAGATCCGGCTCCTTCTGCTCCGCCGAGGCGACGAGCGCCTTCTGGAAGGCGTTGACCTGCGCGAGCGGAACCTCCTGCATGATGTGCTCCTGCGCGGCGATCAGCGTGATGACCTGCTCGTGCTGGCTCATCGGCTGGTACTGCGCCTGGCGCAGCAAACGCATCAGGCTCTGGCCATAGGCGAGCTGGCGCTTCGTCATTTCGTCGAGGTCGCTCGAGAACTGCGTGAAGACCTCCATCTCGCGGTACTGCGCGAGGTCGAGGCGCAGCGTGCCCGCCGCCTTCTTCATCGCCTTCGTCTGCGCGGCGCCGCCGACACGGGAAACCGAAAGGCCGACGTTGACCGCCGGACGCTGGCCGGAGAAGAACAGGTCGCTCTCGAGGAAGATCTGGCCGTCGGTAATCGAGATGATGTTCGTCGGGATGTAGGCGGAAACGTCGCCCGCCTGGGTCTCGACAATCGGCAGGGCCGTCATGCTGCCGCCGCCCTTTTCCTCGGAGAGGTGCGCGGAGCGCTCGAGCAGGCGGGAGTGCAGGTAGAAAACGTCGCCCGGAAACGCCTCACGGCCCGGGGAACGCTCGAGAAGCAGGCTCAGCGCGCGGTACGCAATGGCGTGCTTCGAAAGGTCGTCGTAAACGATCAGGACGTCGCGGCCCTCATACATGAAGTATTCGCCGAGCGCGCAGCCCGCATACGGCGCAATATACTGCAGGGAAGCCGAAGCGGAGGCCGGCGCGTTGACGACGATGGTGTACTCCATCGCGCCGCGCCGCCGGAGCGTTTCGACCAGCTTCGCAACCGAGCTGGACTTCTGCCCGATGGCCACGTAGATGCAGACGACGTCCTTGCCCTTCTGGTTCAGGATCGTGTCGAGCGCGACGGCCGTCTTGCCGGTCTGTCGGTCGCCGATGATCAGCTCACGCTGGCCGCGGCCGATCGGGAACATCGAGTCGATCGCGATCAGGCCGGTCTCCATCGGGGTGTCGACCGGCTGGCGGTCGATGATGCCCGGGGCCGGCATTTCGATCGGGCGGTAGTCCTCGGAGTGGATTTCCGGGCCGCCGTCGACCGGGGTGCCGAGCGCGTCGACGACGCGCCCGAGGAAGCCCTCGCCCACCGGGATGCCGGCCGTGCGGCCGGTGCGGCGCACGATGCTGCCCTCGGAGATCAGCGCGCTGTCGCCGAACAGGACGCAGCCGATCTCATCGCGCTTGAGGTCCTGCACCATGCCGCGCACGCCGGAGTCGAACAGCAGGATCTCGCCGTACGCCACGTGCTCGAGACCGCTGACAACGGCGATCTCGTCGCCCACCGTCAGCACGACGCCGGTCTCTTCGGCCAGCGCCTCCGGCGTCCAGTTCTCGACGGCCTCCTGCATCAGCGGGATGACCGAGCCGGTTTTGGTGCTCAGTCTCGAAAGGTGGTCCTTGAGCTGGCGCAGGCGCCCTTCAAGGCTCCAGTCGTAGATGTCCGAGCCGACCTGCATGTGGAAGTCCACCTGCAGCCGGAAGCCGCCGTGCAGCTTGGGGTCCTTCTCCCAGCGGACCGGCACTTCTTCGCCGTACTTGCGGCGGAGAAAATCGGCAAAGCGCTTTTCCTGTTCCGGCGTAGGCTGAACGTCGCTGTAGAGAATCGCCTGGCGATCCATCTGGTTGGGATTACTCATTCGACTCTCCTCCCTCCGCCTGGTCGAGGAAGCTGTCGAAGACGTCGCCCTCGTTCTGGTAAACCAGCTTCTTGGCGGCTTCCACCGCGAGCTCCGTCAGTTCCTTCTGGGTATCAGCAAGAATTTTCGCACGGGTGCGGTCGGCCGCCTTGTAGGCGTCCTGAACGATCTCCGCCGCCTGCGCTTTCGCGTCGGAAAGCTGCTGCTCCACCGAAGCGTCCAGCGCGCGCTGCGCTTCCGCTCTTCTGCGGTCGATTTCCGCGTCGGCCGTTTCCAGCTGGCTCGCGTAGTCCGCCTTCAGCTGCTCCGCTTCTCTGAGCGTCTGTTCCGCCTTTTCCTCCATGCCGCGGCAGTATTCCTCGCGCTTGGCCATGAATTTCTTGACCGGGTTGAAAAGCAGGAAGTACAGGCCGCCGACCAGAATCACAAAGTTCAATGCGTGCAGCAGAATCTGCTGCCAATCAATATTCAATGGCACAGTTTCCACCTGCCTTTACAGGACGAAGATAATCAGGATGACAACGAGCAGCGCATAAATGATTGCCGTTTCAATAAAGACGAGGCCGAGCATCAGCGTTGTGCGGATCTTGCCCTCCGCCTCCGGCTGACGGGAAATGCCCTCGACGGCTTTGCCCGCCGCAAGGCCCATCGCGATGGCGCCGCCCGCCGCCGCAAGGCCGACCGCAAGGCCGGAAGCCAGCGCGCGCGAACCCGTGCCGTCGTCGGCGGTCGCGGCCGCCTCGTCGCCGCTCGTCTGCGCCGCCGTCGCAGCCGGCTGCGCGCCGTTGTCCGTTGTTTCAGCAAATACCGGGATTGCAAGTGCAAGCAGTGCGATCACCACAAGCAGGATCATGGCAACTCTCTTCAGATTGATTTTCATCGTGAACATTCCTTTCTGTCAGGCCGCCTCGGCCTTTGCTTTTTTGGATGCTTTTTTCTTCTTTTCGTGCACCTCGGAGACCTCGCCGTAATACAGCGCGACGAGCATCGTGAGGACGTAGCTCTGAATCAGCGCGTGCAGCAGCGTGAACATCACGCCGACCACAACCGGCAGCACAAAGCTCAGGTTGACATAATAGTAGACAAGCTCCGTCACGAGCAGGCCGCTCAGCAGCGCGCCGAACAGACGGAAGCTCATGGAGATGGGCAGCGAGAATTCCTTCAGCGTGCTGCCGACGCCCCTGAACCCGTTCTGGGCGATGCCGCCGGACAAGATCACGAGATACGACATGCAGCCCATCGCGATCGCCGCGTTGACGTCCGACAGCGGCGCCGGCAGCGTGATCGTCGCGCCCGACGTCGTCGCAGCCTGTACGCCGAACAGCTCGAAGCATGTGCCCACAAAGATGTACACACCGGCGGCAAAGATATATGCGCCGAGGAACGTATTGCGGTGCGGGCTGTTTGTCTTGGCCATGTTGTCGAACATGGAGACGAGCTGCTCGATCAGAAGCTGGAGCTTGCCGGGACGCATCTTGAACCGCGGCACCGCAAAAATGCGGATGCAGGCCGCAATCAAAAGCAGCGCCGCCGAAACCGTCACCGCGGAAATGAAGCCCGGGTTGACGTCCATCAGGCCGAAGAAACTGACCTTGCCCGTTTCATGCAGCACGGCGTCGCGCATCGCTTCCTGAATCGTTTCCGTCTTGGCGTTTCCGGGAACCAGAAGGCTCGCGACAAACAGCACCAGCACAAGACAGATCCAGGCGATCAGCCATTTTTTCCTTTCTTTCATAATAACCACCGCGCCCTTGTGTTGCAAGGGCTATCCTTTCTTAACGAAATCTGAGCCGGTCCCGCACAGCAAAAACGCTGTCCGCGCGGACAGCCGGGCCTCAAACACGCCGTGTGAAAGCAGCGCCGCAGCGGCGTTTCACACCATATTCCCTTTCTCTCAGAATTTCCGGCCTTCGCCCGGAAATACGCGGCAGCCACCGCCTCCTTCCTGAACCCCGCCAACAGAATGCAACCGCATTCGCCCATCCCTTCAGCGGACTTTGAATGCGGCCCCTTTTATTTCCTTCATTTCGTGTGCGGATCTGTGGATTTTCGGCCGATTTTCAGGCTTGTAATCCGAAATCGACTGTATTATACTATATACAATCAGAACATGTAAAATATATGTTTGATATATCAGGCATTCCTTTTTGATATGAGAAAGCAGGTTGCACAATGGTCACCTACGATTACTACAGGATTTTCTACTATGTGGCACAGTACCGCAGCTTTACGCGGGCGGCTGAGGCCCTGAACAACAACCAGCCGAACATCACGCGCTGCATGAACAACCTCGAGCAGGAGCTCGGCTGCAAGCTGTTCGTGCGCTCGAACCGCGGCGTCACGCTGACGCCGGAGGGGCGGCGGCTGTACATCCACGTGGCCGTAGCCTACGAGCAGCTGCGCGCCGGCGAGCAGGAGCTGCGCAACGACTGCAGCCTCGAGAGCGGCACCATCGCGATCGGCGCGAGCGAAACGGCGCTGCACCTGATTCTGCTGGACCGCCTTTCGGCCTTTCACAGCCAGTACCCCAGCGTGCACCTGCGCATCACGAACGACTCGACGCCGCAGGCCATCTCCGCGCTGCGGCGCGGCCTGCTGGACTGCGCGGTCGTCACCGCGCCGACCGACGTCACGCGGCCGCTGCGCGAAACCCGCCTGCTCTCCTTCCGGGAGATCCTGCTCGGGGGCACGCAGTTCCGGCACCTCGCCACAGGCACGCACAGCCTGCGCGACCTGCTGCAGTACCCCTTCATCTCGCTCGGCGGCAACACAAGCACATACACTTTTTACCAGAAGCTGTTCCTGAAGCACGACCTGCCGTTCCACGTCGACATCGAGGCCGCAACGATGGACCAGGTCCTGCCGATGGTGGAGCACAACCTCGGCATCGGCTTTTTCTCCGAGACGCTCGCCGCGCAGGCGATCGAGCAGGGGCTTGTCTATCCGATCGCCGTGCGCGAATCGATCCCCGACCGCGCGGTCTGCCTGATCGAGGACGCCTCGCACCCGCAGAGCATCGCGATCCGCGCCTTCAAAAAGCTGCTGTGCGCAGAAAAACCGGAAGCCGAAACGCCGCCTGCAGCGACCCGGCCGGGATAATCCTCCGCACCACAGGCGGGCCGTTCCGGCCCGCCCGCTTTTTTTGCCGTTATATCGTAATCGTCACGGTGACTTTCGGATTCTTCTCGCCGGCGATGACGACTGTTTCGATCAGCTTGTTTACATAATTCAGCAGCTCGCCCGCGATCTTCCCGTAGCCGGAAAGCTCGATCTCCGCCGCACAGCGGGAATCCTCCAGCGCGGCCTGCAGCGCTTCGAGCGTCGGCTCCACATGGCGCAGCCGCAGCTCGGCGCCGAGATAATCGTGCAGGTCGCGGATGCTCCGGACCGTTGTCAGGTCGATTTCCGCATACATTTTATATTGCCCTCCTTCCGCTGCCGCAGCGTCTGCGCCCGCTCAGGCCTTTCCGCGCGCCAGATAGATCTCGCGCAGGAACACCTCGTCGCGCGCGGCCGTGATCTGCACCCGCACGCCCGGCAGCTTCTTTTCCGTGTACCCGGTCAGCGGGTTCTGCACGGCGAACGGGTCCTCCAGCATGCAGATGCGCTTGTTGCCGATGCAGGTGCCCTCGAACAGCGCGTAATCGGTCTTTCCGTCGTCGAGGCCGAGAACGCGGAAGCCCTCGACGCGCTGGCCTTTGGTGAGGTCCTCGCGCAGCACGACGCAGCCGATCTCGGCCGGTTCCGTCGCGCGCACCTCGTAAACGGGCTGGGTCGGCGTGCCGCCCACGCGCTCCACCGTGCACGGGATGCGGTTCTCGACCGTGCTGCGGATCAGGTCGCCGAGCTCTTTCAGGCGCTGCACGTCGCGCGCGTCGATCAGGCCGTCGCGGTTCGGCGGCACATTGAGGTTGAAGCAGGCGTTCGCGCCGCAGGAGCGCAGGTAGGTGTTGAACAGACGCTCGAGCGAATGCGGCTCCTCGCTCTCATGCCAGAACCAGCCGGGCCGGATCGACATGTCGATTTCCGCCGGGGCGAAAACAAGGCCCTTCGAATACAGGATGTTCGGCATCGTGCCGATCTCCCGGTTCGTGTTGTACATGTAGCTGAGCGAGCCGGCGTCCGCCATCGGGCCGGGGCCGGTCTGCACCTCACTGTAGAAGCACAGCTCGCTCGGCACGACCGCCCACTCGGAGTGGCGCGCCACGCCGGCCTCGTTGCCGCACCAGCGCGTGTCGGGGCCGAAATCGTTGAAGATCACGGCGTTCGGCTGGTATTTGCGGATCATCTCGAAGTAGCGCGGGAAGTCGTACACCTGCTTTTTGCCGCCCTCGCCTTCGCCGCAGGCGTTGTCGAACCAGACGCAGAAGATGTCGCCGTAGCCCGTGAGCAGCTCCTCGAGCTGATTGCAGAAATAGTCGTTGTACGCCGGCGTGCCGTAGAGCTTCGAGTTGCGGTCCCACGGCGAGAGGTAAAAGCCGAACTTGATGCCGCCGCGCCGGCAGGCCTCGGCCGCCTCGCGCACGACGTCGCCCTGAAACGGGCTGTTCTTCACGCTGTGCTCGGTGTACTTGCTCGGCCACAGGCAGAAGCCGTCGTGGTGCTTCGCCGTGAGGATCATGCCCTTAAGGCCCGCCGACTTGATCGCCTCGACCCACTGGTCGCAGTCGAGCTTCTTCGGATCGAAGATCGCCTCATCCTCGGTGCCCTCGCCCCATTCGCGGTCCGTGAACGTGTTGACGCCGAAATGGACGAACGCATAGCGCTCCATCTCGAACCAATCGAGCTGGCGCTGCGAGGGCACAACGCGCGCCGCCTCCCTGATAAAGTCCATCATGATTCCATTTTCCTTTCCCTCCAGGCTGCGCGGGAACCGCCGCCGGAATTCGCCTCTATTATAACAAGCTGTAGAAAAAAGTCAACACGCGCCCCGGTTAAAAGTTCGTGCAACGGCCGTTCAGCCCTTGAAAAACCGCCCGCGGAACTGCTCCACGGGCGGTTTGCTATTTTGATTGCGAATCTGATTTTCCTGTTGGGTTACGCCGTGTGCTGATTCGAGGGTGCGTCTCCGTATCGCAGCGTTTTATACAGTGTAGTGCCGACTTCGATCAGCGTAACCAGCGCCAAAAAGCCGAACAACACATTCGAGACCATATCGCCGTTCCAGAGCTCTGCCCACCAGGCGCCGGCCCCGTACATCGTTTGTACATCCCCCGCAAAATTCGGATTCCAAAGCGGGAACACTTTCAAAACAATGTAGCTCAACAAAAGCTGCACTGCGCCGCATGCAACGCTGCTGAACAAAACCGCTTTGCAATAGCGGCCGGCGACGAGCTGGACGATTTCGTCGACCAAACCGACTGCAAGACTCAGGACAAAAACCGGCAGAATCCGGTTCCACTGTTCAAAGTTGAACAACGGGACAGCTTCCAAGACGCCGTTTTCCCAATGCATCGCGCTGAAAAGGCCCGGCGCGAAGATCAGCAGCATACCGAAAATCAGAATAAACACGATGCCGACGACGTTGTCCCCGCGGCTGATCACAGCCTTTTTGTGGGGAAGCGGTTCCAATGCCGCCGGCGTCCAGGCGTCCGTTTCACCGGCCAAATGCGCGGTATCGCTCCGCTGCCCGCCGCGGCCGCTCAAATTTATGCTCTGCCGTTCCAGAATTGCAAAAATCAGCGTGACGGCGCCGAAGGCGCTCAGGCATGCCGCAGCTACATTCAGCAGTCCGCCGGGAAGGCCGCGTGCGACGGTGACCATGACCGCCTGCACCACACTCTCCTGTTCTACACCGCTGCGCACTGCCTCAATCATACCGGCTGCAAAGGAACCCGCCGCCGTACAAATCAGCACAATGCGCAGCATCCAGATGTAATTGTCGAAATACGCCGGACCGATCAGGCACCGCGCGCCGTCCTGATACTTCTTTGCGAACGCCGCCGGATCGCCGAGCCGCACCAGAACTTCCTCTATCGTGCCGCCATCCTCCAGCATGTCGGAGATCAGCTCCTCCAACTCGAGCGCAACCTCCCGCCGCTGCTTTTTCGGCAGCCGACGCGTCACCGCGTAGATGTACCGCTCCTTCCATTCCTGTTCCGCATGATTCATTGCGCCTTCTCCTTTCTTTGCCTTGCACATCCCGATTTCCTCAGTCCGTCTCCTTTTTCAACAGATTCTCCACACCGGCGGACATCTCCCGCCACTGCTGCCGCAGGGTCTCGAAAATTGTCTCCCCGTATGGCGTTCGCCTGTAATACTTGCGCGGCTTGGGGCCATCCGTTTCCCAGCGGCTTTCCAGAAGCCCCTGCTTCTCAAGCCGCCGCAAAAGCGGATACAGCGTATTCGGGTCAATGGGAACGCCCCGGCTCTCCATGCGCTGCACAAGCGCGTACCCGTACTGCGGTTTATCCAGCTGACTGAGCACGCCGAGCACCAGCGTGCCGCGGCGCATTTCCAAAAGCAGGCTTTCCAGCACGTCCCGCTCTTCGCCCATCCGGACCACCTCCCTGAGTTTATTATACTGTATGCTGCACAGTATTGTCAATATAAAAGTATTTTTATTTGCGCTTTATTATCTTTGATTCATAAATGTAAAAAAAGCGGAGACCGCACGGCTGCGCCGTACCGTCTCCGCTGAAAGCAGGTGACTATTTATACGCGAAAGTTAAAATGTGATCCGCACGGTCGTGCCTTCGCCCTCGCGGCTCTGCAGCGCGACGTGCGCGTTGTGGAACGCTGCGCCGTGCTTGACGATCGACAAGCCGAGGCCCGTACCGCCGATCTGCTTCGAACGGCTCTTATCCACGCGGTAGAAGCGCTCAAAGACGCGCTCGCGGTCGCGCTCCGGGATGCCGATGCCGTTGTCCGCCACTTCGACGAACGCGTGGCCGTCCTGCATGCCGGTCGTGATCTCGACCTTGCCGCCGGTCCGGTTGTACTTCACCGCGTTGTCGGCGAGGTTGAAAATCATCTCGTCGAGGATGCGGCCGACGCCCAGCACCTTGGCCGACTCGCCGGACACGCGGATGCTGATGCGGTTCTGCTTCGCCGGAACCCGCAGGCGCTCCGCCACGTCCTGCGCAATTGCGCGCAGGTCCATCTCGGTGCGCTCCAGCTCCACCGCGCGCTCATCGAGCTGCGACAGCTTGATGATGTCCTCGACGAGCGTGATCAGGCGCTGCGTCTCGGTGTAGATGTTGCCGGCAAAGCGCGGGATGTCCTCGCTGCGCACAAGGCCGTTCTGCATGATCTCGGCGTAGCCGGAAATCGAGGTGAGCGGCGTTTTCAGCTCGTGCGAGACGTTCGCCGTGAACTCGCGGCGCATGCGCTCGCTCTCCTCCTTCTCCGTGACGTCGAGCAGCACGATGACCGCGCCGCGCACGCCGTTCTCACCCATGACCGGGTTCGCGATCAGGTTGTAGCTGCGCGCGCCGATGCGCGTGACGCGCTCGCTCGCCGTGCCGAGCAGCGCCGAATCGACAGCGTTGCGGAAGTCGTGGCTGCGGTTGAAGGTCAGCACGCTCGCGTGCTGGTGCTCCGCGGCGTCCTGCGCGCCGAGCAGCCGCACGGCGCTCGTGTTGTAGGAGAGCACGTCGCCCTTGGCGTCGACGACGATGAAGCCCTCCTGCATGTTTTCGGTGATGGCCGTAAACTCGTGCTGCTTGCGGTTGAGCTCCTCCATCTTCTCCTGAATCGTTTCATTCTGGCGCTCAAGGCGCAGGAAAAGCGGCGAAAGCTCGTCGTAGACATCGTTCTCCATCGGATGGTCGAGGTCGATGTTGTTGATCGGCGCGACAATCTGCTTCGTCCGGTAGGTCGAAAGGATCACCGCGAGGACCAGAACGACGGCCGCGCACAGCGCCATCCACGGGATCATGCGCTCGATCGAGCCGAACACGCTGCGCATGCTGACCGAAAGGCGCAGGATTCGCCCGTCGTCCATCTGCACCGCATAGTTGTACGACTGCAGGTTGACGGTCTCCGACTCGCGGATCGACTCGCCGGAGCCGTTCTGCAGCGCGTCGATGATCTCCGGCCGGTCGCCGTGGTTTTCCATCTCGGAAACGTCGGCCACGCTGTCGAACGAGACGGTGCCGTCCGCTTCGACGATCGTGACGCGCACAGCCTGCATATCCGTGCCGTAGTCCGCGGTGCGGATGCTGTTGAGGTAGTCCTCACCCTGCTCGACGCCGCTCTGAATGTACCGGCTCGCCGCCTTCGTGGAGTCCATGACCGTCTCGAGCGTATCGTAATACGAAACGACGCCGGAAAGCACCATGGAAACCACGATGGAAATCAGCGCGATGATCGTCATGCTCCAGATAATTTTCTTTTTCATGCTTCGTTGTCCCCCCCGTCCGCCGGCTTCGGCGCCTTTTCGGCGATGCGGTAGCCGACGCCGCGCACCGTCTCAATCAGCGCGCCCATTGCGCCGAGCTTCTGCCGCAGCGTGCGGATGTGCACATCCACCGTGCGCGTTTCGCCGCTGTAGTTGTAATCCCAGATTTTCGACAGGATCTGGTCGCGCGTCAGCACGACGCCGCGGTTCTCAAGCAGGTAGCAGAGCAGCTCGAACTCCTTGTAGGTCAGCGAGATCTCCTGCCCGTTCACCGCCACGTTGTGCCGCTTGACGTCGACGTAAAGCGCGTCCAGATTGTATATCTTCTCGTCGTTCTGCCTGGATGCGCGGCGCAGCAGCGCCTTGATGCGCGAGACGAGCTCCATCATGCCGAAGGGCTTCGGGATGTAGTCGTCCGCGCCGCTGTCCAGCCCGAGAACGCGATCGTATTCGGTGCTTTTCGCCGTCAGCATAATCACGGGAAGGTCTGCCGTTTCCGCATTGCTGCGCAGCCGCTTCAGAATGTGCAGGCCGTCCTCGTCGGGCAGCATGATGTCGAGCAGCACGAGCTCGGGCTGTTCCTCCTCAACGGCCTCCCAGAACAGAGCGGCCGTCGAAAAGCCCTTCGCCTCAAAGCCCGTCGTGCGCAGCGTGTAGACCACAAGCTCCCGGATGCTGTCGTCGTCTTCAACAAGATAAATCATAAAACAGTCTGTTTCCTTTCCCGGGACGGTTCCGCCGTCCGCCCAAAATCAGCTGTGCTGGCCGGTGGCCGCGTATTCCACCCATTCGGCGATGTTGACCGCGTGGTCGCCGATGCGCTCGAAATACTTCGCGATCATCAGCAGGTCGACGCAGTCCTCGCCGCTCGCGCTGTCGCGCGCGATCAGCTCGATGATCTCCGTCTTGACGCGGTTGAACAGCCCGTCGACGACGTCGTCGTACGCCTGGACCGCGCGGGCAAGGTCGAGGTCGCGGCGGACGAACGAATCGACGCTGTCGGTCACCATTTTGATCGTCGCGCGCGCCATCTCGGCGATGTGGAGCTGACTGTCCATGCCGTCGCCCTCGAGGTGCGTCGTCATCTCCGCGATGTCCGCGGCCTGGTCGCCGATGCGCTCCATGTCGGAGATCATCTTGAGCGCCGAGGAGATCAGGCGCAGGTCGCTCGCGACCGGCTGCTGCTGGAGCAGAAGCCGCATGCAGAGCGACTCGATATCGCGCTCCTTGCGGTCGATCTCGTGGTCGGTATCGTAAACGATCTGGCGGAATTCATCCGTGGGCGTTTCCAGCGTTTTCGCCGCCTGCGAGATGACGTCCTCGCAGAGCGCGCCCATGCGGATCAGCTCAACATTCAGCTTTTCAAGCTGCTCATCAAATCGGTTTCTCATAAGTATGCTTTCATCCTTTCTGCAATGCGGTATCAGCCGAACCGGCCGGTGATGTAATCTTCCGTACGCTTATCCTTCGGCATGGAGAAGAGCATTTCGGTCTTGCCGAACTCGACCATCTCGCCGAGCAGGAAGAAAGCCGTGTTGTCCGAGATACGGGCTGCCTGCTGCATATTGTGTGTGACCATGATGATAGTATAATCCTTTTTGAGCTCCACCGCAAGATCCTCGATCTTGCTCGTCGAGATCGGGTCGAGCGCGGAGGTGGATTCGTCCATCAGCAGGACCTCGGGCTCCACAGCGAGCGCGCGGGCAATGCACAGACGCTGCTGCTGGCCGCCGGACATGCCGAGCGCGTTCTTCTTCAGGCGGTCCTTCACCTCGTCCCAGATCGCGGCCTGCCGCAGGGAGCGCTCGACGATCATGTCGAGCTTCGCCTTGTTGCGGATGCCGTGGATGCGCGGGCCGTAGGCCACGTTGTCGTAGATGCTCATCGGGAAGGGGTTCGCCTTCTGGAACACCATGCCGACGCGCTTTCTGAGCTGGTTCACGTCCATGCCCTTATAGATATCTTCGCCCTCGAGCTTGACCTCGCCCTCGACGCGGCAGCCCTCGACCAGGTCGTTCATGCGGTTCAGCGTTTTCAGATAAGTCGATTTGCCGCAGCCGGACGGGCCGATCAGCGCCGTGATCTCATGCGCGGGAATATCCAGCGTGATGCCCTTGAGCGCTTCAAAATTTCCGTACCAGAGGTGCAGGTCCTTTGTTTCAATGATTCCCATAGTTGACTTGCCTCCTAAGTCCTCAGTTTTTTCTCAGCTTTTTGCCGGCGATCTTTGCGGCAAGGTTGATGATGAATGTCAGGATCAAAAGGATCGTGGCGATCGCGAACGCGGAGTCGAATTCCGCGCGCTCGCTGGCGTACATGTACAGCGCCACGGTCAGCGTGGAGCCCGGCGTGTTCGGCATGACGGCCTGCGCAAGGCTCAGGATGTTGTGCGCGACGCCCGCCGTGTACAGCAGCGCGGCGGACTCGCCGACGATGCGGCCGATCGCGAGGATGCAGCCGGTCACGATGCCGTCCACGGAGGAGGGCAGCACGACGGTGCGGATCATGTGCCACTTGCCGGAGCCGAGGCCGAGCGCGCCCTCGCGGTAGCTCTGCGGCACCGTCTTGAGGCTCTCCTGCGTCGTGCGGACCACGGTGGGCAGCGTCAGGATCACGAGCGTCAGCGCGCCGGCGATCAGGCTGCTCTGCAGGCCGAAGAACTCGACGAACACCAGCATGCCGACAAGGCCGAAGATGATGGACGGAATGCCGGAAAGCGTCTCCGTCGCGAACTCAATGACGCGCACGAGCTTTTTGTTTTTGGCGTATTCCGTCAGGTAGATCGCCGCGCCGACGCCGAGCGGCAGCACGATGACGATCGTCATCAGGATGATGTACAGCGTGTTGAGCAGGTCGGGCAGGATGCCGATCGTGCCGGAGCGCGGGCTCGGCTTTGTGGAGAGGAATTCCCAGGAGATGTGCGGGATGCCGCGGACAAAGATATAGCCGATGACGCCGACCAGAAGCGCGCAGACGATCGCGATCGCGATGTACATCAAAGCGCTGCGCAGCCCGTCCATGAAGCGGCGGTAAGCAGATCGTTTCATTTCCACACCTCACTGTTCTTTCTTCTTCAGGAAGAAGTTCAATATCATGTTGATGATCATTATGAAGCAGTACAGGATCAGCGCAATGGAGAACAGCGCCTGGCGGTGCAGGCCGCTCGAGTAGCTCATCTCGCCTGCGATGGCCGTCGTCAGGAAGCGGACGCTCGAGAACAGCGAGGGCATGTTGGCCACGTTGCCGCAGACCATCATGATCGCCATTGCCTCGCCCACCGCGCGGCCGATGCCGAGCACGACAGACGCCGCGATGCCGCTCTTCGCCGCCGGGAACGAGACCTTGAACACCGTTTCGTTCCACGTGGCGCCGAGCGCGAGGCTCGCCTCCTCATATTCGCGCGGGACCGCCTTGAGCGCGGTCTCCGACACGCTGATGATCGAGGGCAGGACCATGACCGTCAGGACGATGATCGAGGAGAAAAGACCCACGCCGTCTGCGACGTTGAACACATCGCGGACAAAGGGCACGAGCACCATCATGCCGACAAGGCCGTAAACGACCGACGGGATGCCCGCCAGCAGGTCGACGGTCGGGCGAAGCACCTGGTAGACCGGCTTCGGCGCCATTTTGCCGAGATAAATCGCAAACAGCAAACCGAGCGGGACGCCGATCAGGATGGCGCCGAAGGTGCCGAGGACCGAGGTCAGAATGACCGGCAGAATGCCGAACTGCTCCTGGTTCGGCTTCCAGACCGTGCCGGTCAGGAAGTCGATCAGCCCGATCTCCTGAATCGCCGGGATGCCGGACACCACGAGGTACCCGGTGATGACGATCACGAAACCGACGGCAGCCAGACCGCACACAGTGAGCAGGAGCCGCATGACCGCTTCGGTCACCTTCAGTGCCGAACTTGTTTTTTTCATACCATTACTCCCTTATCCTTTCATAAAGAATGCGGGATGGGAAAGGCCCATCCCGCATCACGTTCTCAAACTCTTTTAAGTAATCCTGTAACGCGAGGCTTAGTGCTGGATCGGAACGCAGCCAGCTTCACGGACATACTCGTCGGCGTCCTCGGAAAGCGCCCAGTTGAGGAACGCTTCCGCCTCAGCGCTCAGCTCTTCGTTGTCGTTCGTGACCATGACGAAGTTGCGCTGCACCGCGTAGTCGCCGGACTGGATCGTCTCTTCGGAGCACTCAACGCCGCCGACCGTCAGGGTCTTGACCGTGTCGTCCACAGCGGAGAGGGAAGCATAGCCGATCGCGTTCGGGTTGCTGGCGACCGCCGCAATCACGGCGCCCGTGGAGGTCAGCTCCTGGTTGTACACGCAGGCGTCCGCCGCGTCGACAACTTCCTCGAAGCCGTCGCGCGTACCGGAACCGGACTCACGGCCGATCACGACAACCTCGCCGTCGTTGCCGCCGACTTCGCTCCAGTTCGTGACTTCGCCGGTGTAGAGCTGCTTGATCTGCTCGACGGAGAGGTCCGCAACCGGGTTTTCCGGATTGACGATGACCGCGATGCCGTCGATGGCAACGATATGGCCGGTCAGACCGGTAGCCGCTTCCTCTTCCTTCAGGTCGCGGGAAGCAAGGCCGATGTCGCAGCGGCCTTCCGTGACAGCCGTGATGCCGGAGCCGGAGCCGGTCGGGTTATAGTTGATCGTGGTGCCGGAGAGCTCGGTGTAAACCTCCTGGTAGATGCCCATCAGGTGCTCCATCGAGGTCGAGCCGTCCGTCGAAACCGAGCCGCCCATCTGGGAAACTTCACCGGAGGCCGAGGACTCGGAGGATTCCGACGCAGAGGATTCCGACGCAGAGGATTCCGAAGTCGAGGATTCCGAGGTCGAAGACTCAGAAGCCGAGGACTCGGAAGAGCCGCTCGTCGTGTCGCCGCCGCAAGCTGTGAGCGCCGATACGGCGAGGAGCGCAGCCGCTGCAATCGCAAGGATTTTCTTTGCTTTCATAAGTGATCTTTCCTTTCAGGTCTTTGTTTTCTTTCCTGTTTACGGGCATCAGTATAGGTCCGGTTTGTAAAGTCCAAAAGGTTAAATACGTTAAATCCGTGTAAAATCACTTTACAAAACCGCTTTACATTCAAAAACATTGAAATCCGCCGGCAAATGCTGTAAAATGAAGCGTAAAGCACCGTACTGCGCGGTTTTGCCGCAGCAGCGCGGCCTCTGCGGGCCGCACCGAACCCGGCCCGCGCAAAGCCGCACATATTTCCCATGTAAAATTATAAGAATAAGAGGAGGCGTATCTCCGATGCGCAGCGAAAAGGAAATGTACGACCTGATCCTCGGCTACGCCAAAGCGCACGACGACATCCGCGCCGTGATTTTGAACGGTTCCCGCGCGAACCCGAACCGCAGGCCCGACCCGTTCAACGACTTCGACATCGTCTATCTCGTGCGCGACCTGCAGCCGTACAAGACGGCCCCCGTCCACCTGGATTTCGGCGAGCTGCTCGTCTACGAGCGCACCGATGAAAACGAGCTGTTCAACGAGCACTTTCCGGAATTCGTCTGCTACCTGATGCAGTTTGCGGACGGCAACCGGATCGACCTGACGATCGCCGAGACCGCCCGCTGGCACGGCTACTGCTTCGACGACCGGCTCTCCGTCGTCCTGCTCGACAAGGACGGCGCGCTGCCGCCGCTTCCCGCGCCGGACGAAAGCAGCCATTATTTATATAGAAAGGCCGAACGCGCAGACCTTCTTCGAGTGCCGCACGGAATTCTGGTGGATCGCGCCGTACGTCTCGAAGGGCCTGTGGCGCGGCCAGCTTCTGTTCGCGCAGACGCACATGGAAATCTGCATCCGCAAAATGCTCATGCAGATGCTCAAATGGTATGCGGGCGCACTGTGCGGCTTTGACCGGACGGCCGGCAAGTGCGGCGACAGGCTCGAGCAGCTTCTGCCGCCAGAACTCTGGAACGGCTACCTCGAGACCTTCGCGGTCTGCCGCGAGGACGACATCTGGCGCGCGCTGTTCAAGGCCTGCGAGCTGTTCACCGCGGTCTCCAAGCTGACCGCCGAAGCGCTCGGCCTTGCGATCGAGGACGAATACGACCGCCGCGTGACGGCCTTCCTGCGCTACACGCACGACCTGCCGCGCGACGCCGAAACGCTCGACTTTACCGCGGACTGACCCGCTTTCGCCCGGCGCTTCCCGCCGGAAGCGCCAAGACCCCTGCGGAAACGCTCCGCATGACAGAAAGGAACACAATATGCAGATCTTATGTATCGGCGACGTCGTCGGCAGCCGCGGCTGCAATTTTCTCCGGCGCCACCTGCCCGCCCTGCGGCGCACGAAGGGCATCGACGTCGTGATCGCGAACGGCGAAAACTCCTCGGACGGCAACGGCATCACGCCGGCCTCCGCAGGCCACCTGTTCGACAGCGGCGTCGACGTGATCACGACCGGCAACCACACCTACCGCCGCCGCGAGGTTTACGACTACCTCGACGAGACCGACGCGATCGTGCGCCCGGCCAACTTCCCGCCGGACGCGCCCGGGCACGGCCTGACCGTGCTCGATCTCGGCCGCACGCGCGTCGCGGTCATCAACCTGATGGGCGCGGTCTACCTCGACGAGCACCTCGCCTGCCCCTTCCGCACGCTCGACGCGCTTTTGAAGACGCCGGACCTGCCGAAAATCTGCCTCGTGGACTTCCACGCGGAGGCGACCGGCGAGAAGCGCGCGTTCGGCTACTATGCGGACGGCCGCGTTTCCGCGGTGTTCGGCACGCACACGCACGTGCAGACGGCCGACGAGACCGTGCTGCCGCACGGCACCGGCTATATCACCGACGCGGGCATGACCGGCCCGATCGAATCGGTGCTCGGCGTAAAGCCGGAGCTCGTCATCAAAAAGCAGCTCAGCAAAATGCCCGTGCGGTTCGATTTTGCGGACGGCGACTGCAAAATGGACGGCGTCCTCTTCGACATCGACGAAAAAACGGGGCTCTGCCGCAGCGCCGAACGGCTTTCGATCCGCTGACCGGCTGAATTTCCTGTAATTTTTCGGCACCCGATGCATCGGAACTTGTATTTTGTAAATTATTATGTTATACTGAATCTTAAGAATATCCCGGCGAAGGCCGGCTTTTTGCCGCCTCTAAAATTTTCAGACAGGATGTGTATGCTGTGATTACTGGAAAGCAGCTTCGCGACGCCGTGATCTCGGGCGCGAACAGTATATTGAAGAACCGGAAGTACGTGGACGATCTGAACATCTTCCCCGTGCCGGACGGCGACACGGGAACGAATATGTCCATGACGATCGGCGCGGGCAGCGAAGCCATGGCCTCCCTCGGCGAGGAGGAAACGACCGCCGCGGTCGCAAAGGCGGCGGCCTCCGCCATGCTGCGCGGCGCGCGCGGCAACTCCGGCGTCATCCTCTCCCTGCTGTTCCGCGGCTTCTCGAAGGGCCTCGAGGGCACGGAAACCGCCGACGGCCCCCAGCTCGCGCAGGCGCTCGCCATCGGCGTGGACGCGGCCTACAAGGCCGTCATGAAGCCCACCGAGGGCACGATCCTCACCGTCGCGCGCGTTGCGGCGGAAAAGGGCGCTGCGGCGGCCGAAATCGACCCCGATCCCGTTTACGTGTGGGACGCGATCTGTCTCGGCGCGGCGGAAGCTCTTTCGACCACGCCGGAGCTGCTGCCCGTGCTCAAAAAGGCCGGCGTCGTCGACGCGGGCGGTCAGGGCCTGTGCATGATCTTCGACGGCATGATGCGCGTTTTCAAATACGGCGAAATCGTGGAAACCGAGATGTCCGAGGAGGAGAAGGCGGCGGAGACCGCCGAGTTCTTCCGCAGCGTCGCGGCGGAGTTCGACAGCGAAATCAACTTCACCTACTGCACGGAGTTCATCATCGGCCGCGATCCGGAGATCACGACCGACCCGAACGAGCTGCGCCTGTTCCTCGAGACGATCGGCGACTGCGTCGTTGTCGTCGACGACGAGGAGATCATCAAGGTGCACGTGCACACCGAGCAGCCCGGCGACGCGCTCACCCGCGCGCTGCAGTTCGGCGCGCTGCTCACCGTGAAAATCGAAAACATGAAGGAGCAGCACAGAAAGGCTGCGGAGCAGAACGAAAAGAACCGCGCCGCCTTCGAGAGCAAGGCGGAGGCGCCGGAGAAGCCGGCGCTCGAGCCCGCAGAGCCGACCGAGGAAATCGGCTTCGTCGCCGTTGCGGCCGGCGAGGGCCTGCAGGGCCTGTTTGCCGACCTCGGCTGCGCGCAGGTCGTCAGCGGCGGCCAGACGATGAACCCGAGCACTGAGGACATCGTCGAGGCGGTGCGCGCCACCCCGGCCAAGCACGTCTTCGTGCTCCCGAACAACAAGAACATCATCATGGCGGCCGAGCAGGCGGTCCCGCTCGTCACCGACCGCGAGATCACCGTCATTCCGACGCGGACGATCCCGCAGGGCCTCTCCTCAATGCTCGCCTTTGACCCCGACGCTTCCGCCGCTGAAAACGCCGACGCGATGATGATGGCGGCCGAGGGCGTCAGCACCGGCACCGTCACCTTTGCGGCGCGCGATTCCGAATTCGGCGGCTTCAAGATCAAGGAAGGCGACACAATGGGCCTGACGAACGGCAAGCTCGAATTTGTCGGCGACACGCCGGTGCGCGCCGCGTACAAGGTTGCGCGCGCCCTGATGAGCAAGCACACGTCGTTCATCACGCTGATCTACGGCGAGGGCGTCTCCGAAGAGGACGCGAACGAGGCGATGCGCCTGATCCGCAACAAGGCGGGCGACGACGTGGAGATCAGCCTGGTCAACGGCGGCCAGCCGGTCTATTACTTCATCCTTTCCGTCGAATAAGGCCGGCCGAAGCGCCGGTTGACGGCAGTACAGCAAACGTATTCTGGGCGGGGCCTCGGCCCTGCCCTTTTATCTTTCCCCGAAAGGCGGCGGCAGGTATGCCCTCTCTGTTTGAAAAGGATATTTCCACGCTGAAGGGCGTCGGCCCGAAGCGCGCGGCGCTCTTCAAGAAGCTCGGCGCGCCGACGGTCGGCGACCTGCTGCGCCTGTACCCGCGCGCCTACGAGGACTGGCGCGACACGGTGCCGATCCGCAACACGCGGCTCAACGAGGTCAACATCGTCAAGGGCACCGTGCTGCAAAGGCCCGTCGAGCAGCGCATCCGCGGCGGCATGACGCTGTACAAGACGACGGTCACCGACGGCGTCGACGACATGCAGCTCACCTTCTTCAACAACCGCTACGTGATGAACCTGCTCGAGGCGGGGAGCGTTTACGCCTTCCGCGGCAAGGTGACGGGCACGTTCACGCGCCGCGAGATGGCCTCGCCCGAATTCGTGCCCGAAAGCCGGATGCAGGACATGGTGCCCGTCTACCCGCAGACCGAGGGCCTCACATCGCGCATCATCGCCGGCGCGATGCGCGAGGCGCTGCGGCTGCTGCCCGAAACCGTTAACGACCCGCTGCCCGACGCGCTCCGGCTCGAGTACGCGCTCTGCCGGCTCGAGTACGCGCTGAAGACGATCCACTTCCCGAACTCCCCGGAGGCGCTCTCCACGGCGCGGCGCAGGCTCGTCTTCGAGGAGCTGCTCGTGCTGCAGCTCGGCATGATGGAGATCCGCCGGGCGGGCGCACGGGAAAACCCGTACCCGATCCGCGACGACCACACAGCGGCGTTCTGCGCGCTGCTCCCCTTTGCGCTGACCGGCGCGCAGCAGCGCGCCATCCGCGACGCGATGCGCGACATGCAGGGCGCGCACCCGATGAACCGGCTGATTCAGGGCGACGTCGGCAGCGGCAAAACGGCCGTCGCCGCGGCGCTGTGCTACAATGTGATTCGGAACGGCCTGCAGGCCGCGCTGATGGCGCCGACCGAGATTTTGGCGACCCAGCATTTTGAATCGCTCTCCGCGCTGCTCGCGCCCTGCGGCATCCGCCTCGCGCTCATCACCGGCAGCATGCGCCAGAAGGCGCGGCGCGAAGCGCTCGAGGGGCTGAAAAGCGGCGGGATCCAGCTTGCCGTCGGCACGCACGCGCTGCTGAGCGAGGGCGTGGAATTCAACCGGCTCGCGCTCGTCATCACCGACGAGCAGCACCGCTTCGGCGTGGGCCAGCGCACGGCGCTCGCCAAGAAGGGCGGCTTCCCGCACACGCTCGTCATGAGCGCTACGCCGATCCCGCGCACGCTCGCGCTGATGATCTACGGCGACCTCGACGTCTCCGTGCTCGACGAGCTTCCGCCCGGCCGCCAGCCGATCGAAACGTACCTGATCGACCCGGCCAAGCGACGCCGCGCGTTCGGCTATATCCAAAAGCACATCGACGCGGGGCGGCAGGCATATATCGTCTGCCCGCTCATCGAGGAAAACGACAGCGACGCCGCGAGCGTCGCCGCCTACGCGGAGATCGTCCGCGGCTATTTCGGCGACCTGCCCATCGGCATTCTGCACGGCCGGATGAAGCCGAAGGAAAAGGACGCCGTGATGGCCGACTTCTCCGCGGGCCGCACGAAGCTGCTGCTCTCGACGACGGTCGTCGAGGTCGGCGTCGACGTGCCGAACGCGGTGATCATGATGATCGAAAACGCCGAGCGCTACGGCCTCTCGCAGCTTCACCAGCTCCGCGGGCGCGTCGGGCGCGGGCAGCACAAATCCACCTGCATCCTCGTCACCGACGCGCAGAACCCCGAAACAATCGAGCGGCTGCGGATGTTCTGCCGGACGACGGACGGCTTCAAGGTCGCGGACGAGGATCTGCGCCTGCGCGGCCCCGGCGATTTCTTCGGCGAGCGCCAGCACGGCCTGCCGAAGCTGAAGATCGCCGACATGCTGAACGACATGCAGGTGCTCGGCGAAGCGCAGGCCTGCGCGCGCGGCCTGCTGGAGCGCGACCCGGCGCTGCGCGATCCCGCCCTGCGCGGCCTAAAGGCCGAGATGCGCCGCCTGTTCGCTGCAAGCGGCGGCACCGTGACGCTGTAGCCGTGAAACCGCACCGCGTCTCCCGCGCATGGTTTGCGGCCCACCGCCGGCCGCGCCGCTTCCATAAAACAGAAAAAGCCCGCCGCAGCCGGTTCAAACGGTATACGGCGGGCTTTTTTATGCGTTCACTTGTCCTTTTTGAAATACTCGACGCCCATGACTGCAAGCCCAAGCACGAGGAACAATCATTTCATAATCAAATCGCGGTCCTCAGGCAGACGGACAGGCAGCGCGGCGGGCGCCGTCAGATACCAGTATGCCGCCGAGGTGTAGTCGTCGTAGCGCGGGCCCGTCCAGCCGAGGTTGTCGATCGTCATGCGGAAGTCCGTTTCAAACCACACGGGGTCTTTGACATGCCAGCGGTAGAGCATGAAGCGCTTCTGCTGGTTGTACATCGCATCAGTATCGCCGAGAATCGCATATAGCCCGGCGTACAGGCCGCTGAAGGTCTGGTAGCGGTTCAGAATAATGTCGTTGCCGAACGCATAGGAGCCGCAGAAATAATCCTCGGTACCCGTGTAGTTCATCGTCGGGTACCGGTCGCCGTCGATGTACATCTTCGCCTCTCCTTCGACCCAGCAGGTGTTATGGCCGTTCATGCCGGCCGAAAGGCTCATGCCCACAAAGCAGCCTTTGCCGCGTATGCCGTCGATAACCGTATACGACCGCCCCTTCTGCACCGGATGTTCCTGCCGGTAGGCGGCGTGAAAGTAGCCGCTGTCGGCCGGAATCTCCCCATGCCAGCCGGAAATCATGTAGTAAAGCGTCTGCGGCTCGCCGCCGCGGTTTTCCATCGTGATGCGGCAGTGCTTCCGAAACGGCATTTCCCAATAACAGTTGTAGCCGCGGCCGGGCGCAACCAACACCATCGCGGAATTCAGCACCGGATAGCGGCCGTCACGGTCGGCGAAGTTTTCGTCGTATGCGCAGCCAAAGAACGCCGAGACCGGCGCCTCGACCGACGGCGCTCCAAGGTCATCCCAATAAATGCGCAGCACAAAGGAATGGCCGATGTAGCCGGTAAACCAGATGTGCGTAATCATGCCCGGGCCGTCCGTGTCGCAGAGCACGGCGGTTTCACCCGGCTGAATCTGGATGCACGGGCGCAGCTTTTCGCAGTCTCTGCCACGCGTACCGCCGCTTTTTTCCCCCGTTGGGTTCTCGGCCGAAAAGCCAAAAGTCCGTCTGTCCTGCATTCTGTAAAGTTCCATCTCGTTTCCTCCCTTATTCTGCGGTTTTATATCACCGATTTTTGCAGCGCTTCCAAGATACGCGGCAGTGCGGCGCGGCCCTCGCGCAGTCCCTCGTCGTGCAGCGCGAGCAGCGTCGGGACGTCGGCGCTCGTGCGGCCGACGCGCAGCGGCTCGAGCGGGCGGATGATCGCCGCCCGGCCCTCCTTTTCCAGCTGCTCGCAGAGCGCGAGCTGGCGGTTGTAGATCTCATGGCGGCAGAGCATCGCCTCCGCGACCGCGGGATACTTGCGGAACACGGCCTTCAAAAAGCCCGCGTGCCCGAACGGCTCCTTTCTGTAGCCGGCGTTGCGCGTCAGGACGACGACGTGGAAGCGGTTGCCGTCGGCGATCGATTTCTCGATCGGGATCGGGTCGCTCGTGCCGCCGTCGAGCAGGTCGTACCCCTTGAAGTGCTGCACCTTCGTCAGGATCGGCACCGAGCAGGAGGCGACCGTCGCCGAAAACGGCGGCGTGATTTCGTCCTTTTCAAACCAGATGGTCTTCCCGTCGGCGCAGTTCATCGCGCCGGTCAGAAAGCGCGTTTCCTGCGCGTTGTAGGCATCCCAGTCAAACCGGATGTGCTGCTCGGGAATCGTCTGGAAAATGTAGTCGAAGCCGAACATCGAGCCCTTGCGCAGCAGATTGCGCCGGCTCACGTATTCGGGGTTGCCCACGTAATGCTCGATGATCTGGCGCGAGCGCATCGTCTGGCCCGATATATACGAAAGCGCGTTCGCGGCGCCGGCCGAAACGCCGATGATATACGGAAAGAGCATGTCCTTTTCGAGGAAGGCCTCCATCACGCCTGCGCTGTAGTAGCCCCGCAGGCCGCCGCCTTCGAGGATGAGCGCCGTGCCCGCCGGGAGGACATTCTGCAGTTTTCTGCCGGGGATCGGCGTCTGTGTAAACGGCATTATAAATGCCTCCTTTTTGGTTTTCCTAAAGCATACCGCACATCCCCGGCAAAGTCAAGCGGTACGCGCCGCGGCTTTCCGTTCAGCGTCCGGCTGTCTCCAGCGCCTCGCAGACGGCCTCCAGCGCTTCG
>MHCFR00700__coassemble_521_pt1 | contig 33793 bp, 23 predicted proteins | sample MHCFR00700__metabat2_high_PE_020 | metagenome-assembled genome bin MHCFR00700
GGTGCGTAAGGGGGACGAAACCCCGCGAAGCGTGAAAAAAGGCGGAGATGAAAGACGGATATTTGCAAATTGCAAATTGACAATGCGATTTCTCATGATAAAATAAGGCATCCCTTTAAAACCTGTATGCTTTGTCCGGCGCTTCTGCGCGAGCAAAGGGCCTGAAATTTGTGCGAAACATCCGAATATTTCTTTTTTGCTTCCACCAAATGGAAGCAAAAAATCAAAATTGTCCGGGGTGCCTCCATTTCCGATTTTCGGAAAAAGGCATTTTTTTGTTCAAAAAAGTGTTCGCCCAAAGAGGACATGTGTGCATGGTGTAATGATACCTGCAGGAATGTCTGGCGAAAACTGCATGGCGGCGGCCGGATGCCGCCAAACATTAGAGAAAGAGGAATGATAGCATGGCGAAGTACGTGGTGAAGCGCACGATCCTCGCGATAATTACGATTATCCTGATCAGTGCGATCACATTTTTTGCAATGTACGCCGTACCGGGCGGCCCGTTCGACAGCGAGAAGGCGCTGTCTCCCGCGGTGCAGGCGGCATTGGAGGAGCGCTACGGCCTCAACGAGCCGGTTCCCGTTCAGTATTTCAATTATATGCGCCGTCTGATCTGTGAACTGGATTTCGGCGTTGGATTGAAAACGGGGCGCGACGTTTTCACAACGATCATGACCGGTATGCGCGTCAGCGCGAAGCTCGGTCTTTCCGCTGCGGCGGTGGCGATCGTATGTGGACTGGTGCTCGGTTCCGTTGCGGCGCTGAACAGGGGAAAGCTCATCGACCGACTGATCGTGTTCTTCTCGACGCTTGCGACCTCGGCCCCGAGCTTTGTTCTGGCCACGCTGCTTCTGCTGGTGTTCTCCATACAGCTCGGCTGGGTGCCGGCATGGACGGCGACGAATCCAAATTATGTCCTGCCGGTGATTTCGCTCGCCATGTACCCGATGGCCTACATCACGCGATTGACGAAAACGAGTATGCTCGACGCGCTGAACCAGGACTACATCCGCACGGCGCGCGCCAAAGGCGTACCGAGCTATAAGGTGATCTTCAAGCATGCGCTGCGCAACGCGCTGATCCCGGTCATTACATACGTCGGCCCGATGATCGCGTTCATCATCACGGGCTCCATGGTTGTGGAGACGATCTTCTCCACGGGCGGTCTCGGTCAGGAATTCGTTTCGGCCATTACGAACCGCGACTACACGATGATCATGGGCACGACGATTTTCCTTGCGGTCCTGATGGTGACCGCGAACCTGATCACCGATATCATCTATAAGATTATCGATCCGAGAATTTCTTTTGATTGAGGAGGCCCGAACGGAGTATGACAGACAAAATGCCAAAAAAGAATCTGTTCAGCAGCCAGATCAATCTGAGCAAATTCAAACCCGCAGACGAGGATGAAAAGCGCCAGAAGGAGATCATGAGCGAATCGACCACGTTCTTCAAGGACGGTATGAAGAAGCTCATGCGCAACCCGCTTGCAGTCGGTTCCATCATCGTGCTTCTCGTCCTGATCGTCACCATTATCGTAGCGCCGATGATCGTGCCCTACGGCTATGAAGAAATCAACAACGTGGACGGGCGGCGCGACCGCACCGCCGCAAACCTCGGCCCGTTCCAGTATTCGCAGACGGAGCTGGAGTGGATGGAGGAGACGGGCGAGTCCCGCTTCCCGCACATTTTCGGCACGGACAGCCTCGGGCGCGACTACTTCATGCGCGTCATCTACGGCACGCGCGTCTCGCTGGCCGTCGGCTTCTTTGCGAGTATCCTCGTCATGATCATCGGCGTGCTGTACGGCTCGATTGCGGGCTATGCGGGCGGCAAGGTGGATATGATCATGATGCGTATCTGCGACATCATCTATTCGCTGCCCGACCTGCTGATGGTCATCCTGCTTTCCGTCGTGTTGGATGAAACGCTCGGCAATGCGATCGAGGGCACGATCTTCGCAAGCCTCGGCAGCAACATGCTCGCGCTGTTCATCGTCTTCGCGCTGCTGTACTGGGTCGGCATGGCCCGCCTGGTCCGCGGCCAGATTCTGACCATCAAGGAAAACGAGTATGTGCTGGCGGCGCGCACCATCGGCACGAAGCCCACGCGTATCCTCAGAAAGCACATCCTGCCGAACTGCCTTTCCGTCATCATCATCTCGGTGGCGCTGCAGGTTCCCTCCGCGATCTTCACGGAGAGCTATCTGAGCTTCCTCGGCCTCGGCGTATCGGCGCCGATGCCGTCTCTCGGCAGCCTCGCGAACAGTGCGCGCGGCGCGCTGACGAGCTACCCGCATCAGCTGGTGTTCCCGGCGGTTATGATCTGCCTGATCGTTCTGGCGTTCAACCTGCTGGGCGACGGCCTGCGCGATGCGTTTGACCCGAAACTGAGGAGGTAAGCCCCATGAGTGAACATCTCTTATCCGTAAAGGATCTGCACACCTCCTTTACCACGGACAACGGCGAGGTGCATGCCGTCAACGGCGTTTCCTTCAATCTGGACGCCGGCAAGGTGCTCGGCATCGTCGGCGAGTCCGGCTCCGGCAAATCGGTCACCGCGTACTCGATCATGCAGATCCTCGCGGAGAACGGCCGCATTACCGGCGGCAGCGTGGAGTATAAAGGCGAAGACATTACAAAGTGGAACAAGAAACAGATGGCCGCCTTTCGCGGCAAGTGCTGCTCGATTATTTTCCAGGATCCGATGACCTCGCTGAACCCGGTGTTTTCCATCGGCAACCAGCTCGAGGAAGCGATCCGCATGCACACCGACAAAAACCACAAGCAGGCGCGCGAGCGCGCGGTGGAGCTGCTGACGCTGGTCGGCGTCAATGAGCCGACAAAGCGCATCAAGCAGTACCCGTTTGAGCTTTCCGGCGGCATGCGCCAGCGCGTCATGATCGCGATGGCGCTGGCCTGCGAGCCGGACATCCTGATCGCCGATGAGCCGACGACCGCGCTCGACGTGACGATTCAGGCGCAGATCCTCGAGCTGATGCAGGACCTGCAGAAGAAGCTCGGCATGGCGATCATCATGGTTACGCACGACCTCGGCGTCATCGCCACGATGTGCGACGAGATCATCGTCATGTACGGCGGCCGCGTGTGTGAGCGCGGCACGGCGGACGCGATCTTTTACGAGCCCGCCCACGAGTACACGAAGGGTCTGCTCCGCTCGATCCCGAATATCAACAATTCGAAGGAACGCCTCGTTCCGATCGCGGGCAACCCGATCAACCTTTTGAACATGCCGAGCGGCTGCGCGTTCTGCGCCCGCTGCGATAAGGCCATGAAGGTCTGTCTCGACAGCATCCCCGAGGAGCGCTGGGTCGGCAAGGACCATCTGGCTTCCTGCTGGCTCAACGACCTGGCCCTGAAGGAGAAGGCGGAGAAAATGCTTTCCGCCGGTACCCCGAAGGAAGAGGTGCAGCGCGAGACCGGCTGGACCAAGGATGCAGGCGGCGAGTGGGTTTACACCTGCAGCACCGCACAGGAATGAGGAGGGACTACCGATGAGCAATGAATATCTGGTCGAGGTAGAGCACCTCAAACAGTATTTCCCGGTTCGCACCGGGTTTGCAAAAACCACGCCGCTGAAGGCGGTCGACGACGTTTCCTTCGCGATCAAGCCCGGCGAAACGCTCGGCCTTGTGGGCGAATCCGGCTGCGGCAAAACGACGGTCGGGCGCAGCCTTCTGCAGCTTTACAAGCCGACGGGCGGCCGCATCAAATATGAAGGGGAGACGATTTACGACGGCGGCGACATCCCGCAGCTCGACGCAGACGGCAAGCCTGTGCTCGGGTCGGACGGAAAGCCCGTGCTGTCGAAGCCGGTTTCGGTCAACATGCTCCCGTACCGCAAAAAAATGCAGATGGTCTTTCAGGACCCGTATTCGTCTCTGAACCCGCGCATGACGGTCGAGGACATCATCGGCGAGCCGCTCGATGTGCACAAGCTGTATTCCAATAAGGCGGAGCGCCGAGAGAAGATCCTGCACCTGATGGAGCTTGTCGGCCTGAACGCCGAGCACGCCACCCGCTACGCGCACGAGTTTTCCGGCGGCCAGCGCCAGCGCATCGGCATCGCCCGCGCGCTTGCGGTGGAGCCCCGCTTCATCGTCTGCGACGAGCCGGTCTCCGCGCTGGACGTTTCGATTCAGGCGCAGGTCGTCAACATGTTTGAGGACCTGCAGCACAAGCTCGGCGTCGCTTACCTGTTCATCGCGCACGATCTGCTGGTCGTCAACCATATTTCCGACCGCATCGCCGTGATGTATCTGGGCAAGATGATGGAGATGGCCGCGGCGGACGATCTGATGAACAACCCGATGCACCCGTACACGCAGTCCCTGCTTTCCGCGGTCCCGATGCCGGACCCGAAGACTGCGCGCGAGCGCAAGCGCATTGTGCTGGAGGGCGACGTGCCCAGCCCGCTCAAGGCGCCGAGCGGCTGTCCGTTCCGCACGCGCTGCCGCTACGCGACCGAGCAGTGCGCGGCCGAGCGCCCGCAGCTTACGGACCGCGGCAACGGCCACATGGTGGCCTGCTGGAATAAATAAATCGGTTCCGGCGTACAAATCAGGAAATTCCGGTTCGCACTTTCTGCGGCCCGTGTTTCAATTCAAACGGCGAAAAGCCGAAAATTTGGAGGAGTAACATGAAAAAGCTGATTGCGCTTCTGCTTGTCGTGGCCATGTGCGTTGGCCTCACGGCTTGCGGAAACCCGAGCTCTACAGCCAGCACGGATTCGTCTTCCGAAACGTCTGACTCCAGCACGTCTGAGAGCAGCACGGAAGAATCCAGCGCGGCTGAAGAGGGAGAGACGGTGGACCCGGTCAACGGCTGGGCCGAGTATGACGCGCTGATCGATGAGATCCGCGCCTGCACGGACACCGCAAAGCGTGCCGAGCTGATGCATCAGGCAGAGGACATGCTGATGGAGACCGGCGCCCTGATGCCGCTGTACTTCTACACCGACAACTACCTGCAGAAGGAATACCTGACGAACGTCTACACCACGCCGTTCGGCTACAAGTATTTCATGTTTGCAAGCCTGGACAACGGTTCCGATACGCTCCGTCTGTGCCTCGCTTCCGAGCCGGATAAGCTGGACCCGGCGCTCAACTCCACGGTTGACGGCGCCTGCCTCGCGATCAACACGTTTGCGGGCCTCATGACCTACAACGAGGAAGGCCAGCAGGTCAACGACCTGGCCGAGGACGTGCAGATGTCCGAGGACGGCCTGACCTACACGGTCACGCTGAAGGACGACCTGAAGTGGTCCAACGGCGATCCGCTCGATGCGAACGACTTCGTTTACTCCTGGAACCGCGCGGCGAACCCGATGACCGCTTCCGACTACGGCTACATGTTCGCGCCGATCAAGGGCTATGCGGAAATGACCGAGATGGATGAAGACGGCAACCTCGTCAACACCGACGCGAAGCTCGACGTCACGGCTTCCGAAGATGGCAAAACGCTGACGATCAACCTCGAGTACCCCTGCGCGTACTTCAAGGACCTCCTCGCGTTCCCGACCTACTTCCCGGTTCACCAGGCTTCCGTTGAGGCTGCGGATCCGGACGGCACGAACCCGGGCGCCTGGGCGCTTGAGGCGGGCTTCGTTTCCAACGGCGCCTACACGCTGACCGGCTGGGAGCACAACAGCTCCATGACCTACGAGAAGAACCCGAACTACCACCGCGCGGACGAGGTCACGATCGAGAAGCAGGAGTTCATGCTCTCCTCCGACGAGAACGCGATCTTCACGGCTTACAACGCCGGCAACCTCGACTTTGCGGACAGCATCCCGGTCGCTGAAATCGCCGGTGTGCAGGATACCCCGGACTATCACCTGATCGATACGCTGGGCACCTACTATGTCTCCTTCAACGTCACGAGCGACCTGTTCGCTGACATGACGGCGGACGAGGCCAACACCTTCCGCCGCGCGCTCGGCCTGTTTGTCGACCGCGAGTACATCTGCACGAACATCGGCCAGGCCGGCCAGGTCCCGGCGGATTCCTTCATCCCGGCGGGCTGCCTTGACGGCAACGGAAGCGAGTTCAAGAACACGTCTTATTACAGCGCCGACCCGGCGGATTACGATGCGAACGTCGAGGAAGGCATCGCGATGCTCGAGTCGATCGGCTACAAGTTTGACGAGAACGGCATGCTTTCTGCCGAGACCCCGATCAGCTTCGAGTACATCGTAAACACCCCGGGCTCCAACGTCACGATTGCCGAGGCGCTGCAGCAGGACTTCGCGGCGGTCGGCATCGAGATGACGATCACCGAGCAGGAGTGGAACGTCTTCCTGAACGAGCGCAAGGCCGGCAACTACGACATCTGCCGCAACGGCTGGCTGATGGACTACAACGATGCGTTCAACATGCTCGAGATGTGGACCACCGATTCCGGCAACAACGACTGCCAGTTCGGCCGCTACGAGGGCTGGGACGGCTGAGTTTAGCCGAACAGGAAACCCCTGAAACTGCATAAACAGGCGCGCCGTCTGATCGGCGCCTGAAACAAAAAGGATGCCGCCGGTTCTCGGAAGAGAGCCGGCGGCATCTGCTTTTTGCTGGATTTTAGCTGCGGGTGGAAACGGTCAGAGCAGCTCCTTCATCTCCGTCACGTGCGCGCGGATCTTCTCGAAGCTCTCCTGGCTGATGACGTGCTCGATGCGGCACGCGTCCTCCACGGCGGTTTCGCGCGACACGCCGAGATAGACGAGCCAGTCGGAAAGCAGCCGGTGCCGCTCATACATGCGCGCGGCGATTTCCATGCCGCTTTCCGTGAGCGTGATAAAGCCGTCGCTGTCCATGCGGATGAAATCGTTCTCGCGCAGCTTTTTCATCGCGACGCTGACGCTCGGCTTTGTGAAGTGCAGTTCGGTGGCAATATCGATCGAGCGCACATGCGCGTTTTTTTCGGAGAGGATCAGAATGGTTTCCAAATAGTTTTCGGCGGACTCCTGAATTTTCATAGTCAAACAGACGCCTCCTTAAACAGTATTTTATTCAGTATACCATATTGTCCCGAAAATTACAAATTGTTTTTTATTCAGAATTTACGAGCGTTTTGCGGCGGCTGGCTTTTGCCGCGCGCTTATGCTATAATACAACCATCAGAGCAAGGGGGACAGGCCGTTGGGGAAATTCGTGATTCAGAAGACAGAGGCGGGCTTTGTGTTTCACCTCAAGGCGCGCAACGGGGAGACGGTGGCGGTTTCGCAGCTCTATGCGAGCATGGACGGCTGCTATAAGGGCATCGAAAGCGTGATCCGCCATGCGGCGCAGGCGGCCGTGGAGGACCAGACCGCGCGGGGCGGCTACACGCCGGAGAAGCACCCGAAGTTTGAGATCTACCGCGACAAGGCCGGGCGCTACCGCTTCCGGCTGCTCGCCCGCAACGGGCAGAACATCGCCGCGGGCGCCGGCTACACCACAAAGGAAAACTGCCGGAAAGGGCTGGAATCGCTGCGCCGCCAGTGCGCCGGCGCGCCGGAGATCCTCGTCCAGAGCGCAGAAGAATAAAGCGCAGACTGCAAGAACCCTGCCGGGAACGATCGGCAGGGTTCTTGCAGTCTTATTTCAGGAACGCGAATGATTCGTCGTACGCTTGGGTTGGGGGATATGCCCGGGCGGGCTTATCCAAAAAGCGCAAGGGCGCGCGCGAAAAACGGATTTTCTGCGCACACGCCCTTGTGTGTCTGTATCTGCGGTTTTATTTATACGCGGTACATCAGGTCCGCATAAGTCGGGTACGGCCAGTACTCGGAGGAAACGAGCGTTTCCATCTCGTCCACAACGGCGCGCAGCTCGTTCATGGCGGGGATCACGGCGTCCTTGTAATACGCCGCGACCGCGATCGGGTCGTCGCCGGCCTCGCGCACGCCGATGACGGCGTTGTCGAGCGTGGAGAGCTTTTCATAGGCGCAGTCCTGCAGGCCGGAGAGCCGCTTGATGATGTCGAGCTCGGCCTTGCACGGGATGTCCTCGCTGATCGACTTCTTCGTCAGCACGCCGTTCGAAAGCTCCGAAACGTAAGCGGAGACGGCGGGCAGGATGTCGCGCTTGACCATGTCGCTGGCGGTGAGCGCCTCGATGTTGATCGTCTTCGAATAGGTCTCGAGGATGATGTCCTGACGGGACTGCATTTCGATTTCCGTGTAGATCTTGTGGTCGGCGAACAGCTTCAGGTTCTTCGCGTCCGTGTAGTGCGGCAGCGCGTCCACCGTGGTGGGCAGGTTCGTCAGGCCGCGCTTCTCGGCCTCGAGCTTCCACGCGTCCGCGTAGCCGTCGCCGTTGAAGATGATGCGCTTGTGCTCCTTGATGACGCGCTTGATGAGCGCGTTCAATGCGCCGTTGAAGTCCTCCTTGCCCTCGAGCTCGTCGGCAAACTGCTTGAGCTCTTCGGCGAGGATCGTGTTCAGCATGATGTTCGGACATGCGATGTTGAGCTGCGAGCCGAGGCTGCGGAACTCGAACTTGTTGCCGGTGAAGGCGAACGGCGAGGTGCGGTTGCGGTCCGTCGTGTCCTTCGGGAAGGTCGGCAGGACGTTGACGCCGATCTCCATGTTGACGCGGAGCGTGCCGCCGTAGACGGTGCCGGTCTCGATCGCGTCGAGGATCGCGGTCAGCTCGTCGCCGAGGAAGATGGAGATGATGGCCGGCGGCGCTTCGTTCGCGCCGAGGCGGTGGTCGTTGCCTGCGGAGGCGACGGAGATGCGCAGCAGATCCTGATACTCGTCGACGCCCTTGATGACCGCGGCGAGGAAGAGCAGGAACTGCGCGTTTTCCTGCGGCAGCTTGCCGGGCTCGAACAGGTTCTTGCCCGTGTCGGTGGAGATCGACCAGTTGTTGTGCTTGCCGGAGCCGTTGACGCCCGCGAACGGCTTCTCGTGCAGCAGGCAGACAAGGCCGTGGCGCTGCGCCACGTTCTTCATCACTTCCATGGTGAGCTGGTTGTGGTCGGTGGCGACGTTGGTCGTCGAGAAGATCGGCGCGAGCTCATGCTGTGCCGGCGCGACCTCGTTGTGCTTTGTCTTCGAGAGGATGCCGAGCTTCCAGAGCTCTTCGTCCAGCTCCTTCATGAACGCGGCGATGCGCGGCTTGATCGCGCCGAAATAGTGGTCCTCAAGCTCCTGGCCCTTCGGGGCGCGTGCGCCGAACAGCGTGCGGCCCGTGAAGATCAGGTCGGGGCGCTGGTCGTAGAGCTTCTTGTCCACAAGGAAGTACTCCTGCTCGGGGCCGACCGTCGTGTTGACGCGCTTGGTGGTGGTGTCGCCGAAGAGGCGGAGGATGCGCACGGCCTGCGTGCTGAGGGCCTCCATCGAGCGCAGGAGCGGCGTCTTCTTGTCGAGCACTTCGCCGCCGTAGGAGCAGAACGCCGTCGGAATGTACAGCGAATGGTCCTTGATGAACGCATAGGAGGTCGGGTCCCACGCCGTGTAGCCTCTCGCCTCAAAGGTGGCGCGCAGGCCGCCGGAGGGGAAGGAGGAGGCGTCCGGCTCGCCCTTGATGAGCTCCTTGCCGGAGAATTCCATGATGATCCGGCCGTCGGCGGTCGGAGAGATGAAGCTGTCGTGTTTTTCGGCGGTAATACCGGTCATCGGCTGGAACCAGTGCGTGTAGTGCGTCGCACCGTTTTCAACCGCCCAGTCCTTCATCGCGTTTGCAACTGCATTCGCAACAGTGATGTCGAGGTCCTTGCCGTTGTCGATCGTCTTGCGCAGGGATTTGTAAACGTCCTTCGGGAGACGTTCACGCATGACGCCGTCGTTGAAGACCATGCTGGAGAAGAGATCCGGCACGCTTTTGTGTGTTGTGCAGCTCATAAAACCACTCTTTCCTCATTCATAATTGTCTCCGGCCACACGGGAAACGTATGTACCGAAAAAGGCGCTGAGGATGGAATCTCCAACCACAGCGCCTTTGCTATGCTACGAGACGTATTGTAACGCTTCGAAGCCGATTTGTCAACACCCTTTTCCAAAAAAATTCATTTTGCAGGAATGCAACCAACAAAAATCATAACATATTTGATTGTACTGCGATTTGGCTGAAAAATAAGCTTGTAATGCAATGCGCATAAAATAAAAATTCAAAAATTCACAAAAAGGCCTTGACAGCCCACCCCGGTCCGGCTATAATAAGGGGCAGACAATGAAGTCTGGTTATATATGCTTTCTGCCTTTCAGGAACGGGCAGCGCTGTATAATCAGGCTTTTTTTCGTATTCAGAAACAGAAAGAGGGTCACCTTTCATGCTCAAAGAAGGCAGAAATCCGGCGGGTGAATTCAGGATCCCTGCGGGCTGCGCGGTTTCCTCCGTGTTTTCGAGAAGCGGCCGGCGGCTGGACGGCTCCGACATCATCCGCTCCATCGCGATCATGCACGACCGCTCCAACGGTCTGGGCGGCGGCTTTGCGGGCTACGGCATTTACCCCGAATACGCGGAGCAGTATGCGTTCCACGTTTTCTACGACAATGTCCGCGCGAAGGAGGAGTGCGAGAGATTCCTCAACGCGCATTTCGACGTCGTCAACCTTTCGAAGATCCCGACCCGCAAGATCCCGCAGATCACCGACGAGCCGCTGATCTGGCGGTATTTCGTCGCGCCGCTGCACACGAAGCTCGCGGAGAGCCAGCTCGACGAGGACGAGTTCGTCGTGCGCTGCGTCAACCGCGTGAACACCTTCATCGACGGCGCGTACATCTTCTCGAGCGGAAAGAACATGGGCGTGTTCAAGGCCGTCGGCTTCCCCGAGGACGTCGGCCGGTTTTACCGGCTCGAGGAATACGCGGGCTACTGCTGGACGGCCCACGGCCGCTACCCGACGAATACGCCGGGCTGGTGGGGCGGCGCGCATCCGTTTGCGCTGCTCGACCACTCGATCGTGCACAACGGCGAGATCTCCTCGTACGACGCGAACCGCCGCTTCATCGAGATGTACGGCTACACCTGCAATCTGCTGACCGATACCGAGGTCATTACCTATATCATCGATTACCTGGTCCGCCGGCAGGGGCTGACGCTCCGCGAGGCGGCGAACGTCATCGCGGCGCCGTTCTGGTCGACGATCGAATCCCGGCCGCCGGAGGAGCGCGCGCGGCTGACCTATTTGCGCAACGTGTTCGCCGGCCTGCTTGTGACCGGCCCGTTCTCGATCCTCGTCGGCTTCACCGGCGGGCTGATGGCGCTCAACGACCGTTTGAAGCTCCGCTCCATGGTCGTCGGAGAAAAGGGCGACATGGCCTATATCGCGAGCGAGGAATCGGCGATCCGGGTCATTGCGCCGTCGCTGGACAAAGTATGGGCGCCGGCCGGCGGCGAGCCGGTCATCTTCACGCTGGACCGACAGCAAAGCGAACAAGTAGAGAAAGGCTGATCATTCATGGCAATAGATTTTCTGTATCCGCAATATGAGGTCGTCCGCGACCAGACGCGCTGCATCGCATGCGGCGCGTGCGAGCGGCAGTGCGCCAACGAGGTGCACGCCTACGACGAAGAATTCAAGGCGATGCTTTCCGATGAAAGCCGCTGCGTCAACTGCCACCGGTGCGTTTCGATCTGTCCGACGCGCGCGCTGAAGATTGTCAAGACGACGCATACCTTTAAGGAGAATGCGAACTGGAGCGGCGAGACGATTCAGGAGGTTTACAGGCAGGCGGGCAGCGGCGGCGTGCTGCTGTCCTCGATGGGCAACCCGAAGCCGCTGCCGGTCTACTGGGACCGCATCCTGATCAACGCCTCGCAGGTGACGAACCCCTCGATCGACCCGCTGCGCGAGCCGATGGAGACGAAGACCTTTCTCGGCCGGAAGCCGTCGAAAATCGAGCGCGACGAAACCGGCAGAATTAAAACGGACATCACGCCGCAGCTCGAGCTTTCAGTGCCGGTCATGTTCTCGGCCATGTCTTACGGCTCCATCAGCTACAACGCGCACGAGAGCCTTGCCCGGGCCGCGGAGGCGCTCGGCACGTATTACAACACCGGCGAGGGCGGCCTGCACCAGGATTTCTACAAGTACGGCCCGCACACGATCGTGCAGGTCGCGTCCGGCCGCTTCGGCGTGCACCGGGACTACCTCAGCGCCGGCGCCGCAATCGAGATCAAGATGGGGCAGGGCGCGAAGCCCGGCATCGGCGGGCACCTGCCCGGCGCGAAGATCGTCGGCGATGTTTCGCGCACGCGCATGATCCCCGAGGGGACGGATGCGATTTCGCCTGCCCCGCACCACGACATCTATTCGATTGAGGACCTGCGCCAGCTCGTCTTTTCGCTGAAGGAAGCCACCGACTACAAAAAGCCCGTCATCGTCAAGATCGCGGCGGTGCACAACGTGGCGGCGATCGCCTCGGGCATCGCGCGCAGCGGCGCGGACATCATTGCGATCGACGGCTTCCGCGGCGGCACCGGCGCCGCGCCGACGCGCATCCGCGACAACGTCGGCATCCCGATCGAGCTGGCGCTTGCGGCGGTGGACCAGCGGTTGCGCGACGAGGGCATCCGCAACAATGTGTCTCTGGTCGTCGGCGGCTCCATCCGCTCCAGCGCCGACGTCGTCAAGGCGGTCGCGCTCGGCGCCGACGCCTGCTACATCGGCACGGCGGCGCTGCTCGCGCTGGGCTGCCACCTGTGCAGAAGCTGCCAGACCGGCAAGTGCAACTGGGGCATCGCGACCCAGCGACCCGACCTCGTCAAGCGTCTGAATCCCGACATCGGCTGCGGGCGGCTCGTGAATTTGATCACGGCCTGGCAGCACGAGATCAAGGAGATGATGGGCGGCATGGGCATCAACTCGATCGAGGCCCTGCGCGGCAACCGGCTGATGCTCCGCGGCGTCGGCCTCAACGAAAAGGAGCTGCAGATCCTCGGCATCAAGCATGCCGGCGAGTGAGCCTTTGAAAGCGCCCGAAGGCGGGCGCCCCAATAACGCCGCGGGTTTCAGAAAGGAGAACGGGCATTCGATGAAAAGAGTTTACGTGGATGAGAAGTGGTGCCTCGGCTGCCACCTCTGCGAATATTACTGCGCCTTTGCAAATTCTGGAAAATCCAGCATGATCAAGGCGCTCAAGGACAGAAAGATCAACCCCCGCATCCAGATCGAGGGGGACAACCACATCAGCTTTGCGGTTTCATGTCGGCACTGCACGGACCCGATCTGCGTGAAGAGCTGCATCGCGGGCGCGCTTTCGATACAGGCGGGTGTGGTCCGCATCGACCGGGACAAGTGCGTCGGCTGCCACACTTGCGTGCTGGTCTGTCCCTACGGGGCGATCATGCCCGCCGACGAGGGCGTCATGCAGAAGTGCGAGCTCTGCATCGAAAACGCGGGCGGAAAGCCGGCCTGCGTGCAGGGCTGCCCGAACAAGGCGATCATCTATGAGGAAAGGGCGTGAGCGTATGGCAAAGTATGTGATTATCGGCAATTCCGCCGCGGGCATCGGCTGCGTGGAGGGCATCCGCAGCGTGGACCGCGAAGGGGACATTCTCCTGATCGCCGCCGAGCCGCACCACACCTACGGCCGCCCGCTGATCTCGTATCTGCTCGAGGGCAAAACGGACGAGACGCGGATGAAATACCGCCCGGACAGCTTCTATGCGGACAACGGCGTCGAGACGCGCCTCGGCGTGCGCGCCGTCCGGCTAGACCCCTCCGGAAAGACGGTGGAGCTGGAGGACGGCGCAAAGGTGCCGTATACGCAGCTGCTCGTTGCGACGGGCTCCGTGCCGTTCGTGCCGCCGATGGACGGCCTCGAAACCGTCGAAAAGCGCTTTTCCTTTATGACGCTCGACGACGCGAAGGCGCTCGAAGCGGCGCTGACGCCGGAGAGCCGCGTGCTGATCGTCGGCGCCGGCCTGATCGGCCTGAAATGCGCCGAGGGCATCGCCGCGCGCGTGCGGGAAATCACGGTCGTCGACCTTGCGGACCGCGTTCTGCCGAGCATTCTGGACGAAACCGGCTCGTCGATCGTGCAGGCGCACCTCGAAAAGCAGGGCCTGCGCTTCAGGCTCGGCGATACGGTCGCGTCGTTTGACGGCGGCCGGGCGACGCTGAAAAGCGGCGCGGTCCTCGATTTCGACGTGCTCGTGCTCGCGGTCGGCGTCCGTCCGGAGACGTCGCTCGTCGCGGAGGCGGGCGGCGCGGTGCGCCGCGGCATTGTGACCGAGGATACGGGCCGGACGACGCTGCCGTCGGTGTACGCGGCCGGCGACTGCGCGGAGAGCTACGACATCTCCGCCGGCGTGCACCGCGTCCTCGCGCTTCTGCCGAACGCCTACATGCAGGGGTACTGCGCGGGCGTCAACATGGCTGGCGGCGAAGCGCATTTTGACCAGGCGATCCCGATGAACGCCATCGGCTTCATGGGGCTGCATATCCTCACGGCCGGCACATATGAGGGCGAAACGTATACGGCGCATGAAAACGGAAACTACAAGGTCCTGTTTTATAAGGACGACCTGCTCAAGGGCTATATTTTGATCGGCGATGTGGCGCGGGCCGGCATCTACACCGCGCTGATCCGCAACCGCACGCCGCTCAGCTCCATCGATTTTGAACGGATCTGCGAAAAGCCGCAGCTGATGGCGTTCACGGCGCAGACGCGCCGCGCGCTCCTTTCGAAGCAGCAGTAAGGGGGAAGACAAATGGAACAGAGAACGTATGCGCTCGGGGAGCGCTATATCGGTGCGGGAAAGCGCACGGGGAAGATCGAGCTTTACGAAGTGCCGGGCAACGCGCTCGGCACCTATCTGGACGGCGCGGAGATCGTGCTGCACGCCAACGCGCAGGACGCGACGGGCGACACGATGAACGCCGGAGAAATCACGATTTACGGGAGCACGGGCGACGCGGCCGGCTACGCGATGCGCGGCGGCAGCATCTACGTGCAGGGGGACGCCGGCTACCGGGCGGGCATCCACATGAAGGCGTACGAGGATAAGGTCCCCGTGCTGGTCATCGGCGGCCGCGCCGGCAGCTTCCTCGGCGAGTATCAGGCGGGCGGCGTGATCGTCGTGCTCGGCATCGGCAGCGAGGACCGCCAGCCGGTCGGGAACTTCTGCGGCACGGGCATGCACGGCGGCCGGATCTTCCTGCGCACCGAGCACTTGCCGAAGGACCTGCCGCAGCAGGTGATCGCGGAAAAGGCGAGCGCGCAGGACATGGAGATCGCCGCGCCGCTGATCCGCCGCTACTGCGAAAAATTCGGCGCGGACGCTGCGGCGCTGCTCGGCGACACCTACTATATGCTGCGTCCGAACTCGAAGAACCCATACAAGCAGCTGTATGTGACGAATTGACCGCGCGCGTGTCAATGGACGGCGGATTCTGCCGTAAAACATTGTGCGTTCTGCAGCTTGCCAAGAAAAAAGCGGCTGTGTTATACTTTATAATAAGTTTGGACCGCGTATCTGAGGCGTGAGGAAAGGATGGGTTTCGGCGCATGCGCATGCAGTATACAAAATCAGAGGTTCTGGATTTCATTGAGGAAAACGACGTCAAGTTCATCAAGCTGGCGTTCTGCGACATTTTCGGGTGCCAGAAGGTCATCGCCATCCAGCCCGCCCTGGTGCCGGAGGCGCTGGAAACGGGCATCCCGATCGACGCCTCGCGCATCACGGGCTTCGAGCGCGAGCACGACAGCGAGCTGTTTCTCGTGCCCGATACCTCCACGATGTCGCTGCTGCCGTGGCGGCCCGTGCACGGGCGCGTCGTGCGCTTTTACTGCGACATCCGCCGCGCGGACGGCAGCGGCTTCGACATCGACTGCCGCGGAATTTTGAAAAAAGCAGTTGACATTGCCAAGCTCCATGGTATAATATTTAATTTTGGGGCAAGAAGCGAGTTCTACCTCTTTAAAAATGACGGCGAAGGCAATCCGACGGATGTGCCGTTCGACAACGCCGGCTTTATGGACGCCGCGCCCGAGGACAAGGGCGAGGACGTCCGGCGCGAAATCTGTCTGACGCTGGAGGATATGGGCGTCACGCCGCAGAGCTCTCACCACAGCGGCGGGCCGGGGCAGAACATCATCGAATTCTGCCACAGCTCGGCCGTTCACGCCGCGGACGATGTGATCACCTACAAATCGGTCGTCAAGACCATGGCGGCGCACAACGGTCTGACCGCCTCCTTCGACCCGATCCCGATCCCCGGCAAGGACGGCAACGGCTTCCACATCACGCTGACGCCGATGCTGCGCGACAAGGACTGCTCGGAGAATTTCCTCGCAGGCATTCTCGCGCATGCGGCGGAGATCACGGCGATCCTGAACCCGACGGCCGATTCCTACAGGCGGCTCGGCGTGTTCGGCGCGCCGGAGTTCGTCTCCTGGTCGGAAAAGAGCCGGCGCTGCTTCGCGTACAAGAAGGCCGGCCAGCCCGCGATCGAGGTCCGTTCGCCGGATTCCACGACGAATCCGTACCTCGCCTATGCGGCGCTGATCTACGCCGGGCTCGACGGCTACCTGAAGCGCACGAAGCTCCCGAAGCCGGATGCCGCGCGCGAAACGAGCGAGAAGCTGCCGAAATCGGCGGAAGAGGCGCTTCAGGTGTTCGAAAAGAGCAGCTTTATCCGCAACGTGTTTCCGGAATACTTCGTCCGCACCTTCATTCAGACGTTTGGGTGCCCGCGGTCGGGCGTGTGAGCGGGGGAAAGCCGATGAAAAACGGTATCACCCAGTTCAGCGTTCTGATCGTGTCCGGCGCGCAGCGGGACGCGGCCTACATCGCCGATATGCTGATGGGCGGCGCGTTCCGGCCTATCTCCTCCGCGCAGAGCGGCGGCGAGGCGCGGCGGCTCTTCCTGCAGAACAGCTACGACCTTGTGATCATCAACACGCCGCTTCCCGATGAATTCGGCTATGCGCTGGCGGAGCACATCACGGAGCAGTCCGCGGCGGGCGTTCTGCTGATCGTCAAGAGCGAGCTGTTCGAGGAAGCCAGCGCCAGGGCGGAGGCCTGCGGCGTGCTCACGCTGCGCCGGCCGGTTTCGCGGCCGCTGTTTTACCAGGCGGTGCGCATGCTCGCCGCGGTGCAGAACCGCTGGCGCAGGATGGACGGCGAAAACCGGAAGCTCCGGGAGAAGATGGAGGAAGTCCGCATCGTGGCGCGCGCCAAGTGCATCCTCGTGGAATACCTGCGCATGAGCGAACAGCAGGCGCACCGGTACATCGAGAAGCAGGCGATGGATATGCGGACCTCGAAGCGGAACATCGCCGAGAACATTTTAAAAACGTACAACTGATTCCTGCAGGAGTGTGACCCCCATGAACAAGCAAACCCAAAGGGACGGCACGGCCTTTGCGCGCGCGGCGCGCGGCGACAAGCTGCGCGAGGAATGCGGCGTATTCGGCGTCAGTCTCAACGATGCGACGGACTACGCGGAGGCGGCCGGCATCACGTACAACGCACTCCTCGCTTTGCAGCACAGAGGGCAGGAAGGCGCCGGCATCGCCGTTTGCAGCGGCAATGCGATCACCTGCCGAAAGAGCGTGGGCCTCGTCGACGACGTGTTTTCCTCGGAAAGCCTGATGGCCTTTCCGAAAAGCGGCGCGGCGGTCGGGCACGTGCGCTACTCCACGACCGGCGCCAACACAATGCAGAACGTGCAGCCGTTCGTCACGGAATTTCTGACCGGACGCATTGCGACGGTGCATAACGGCAATGTGACGAACGCGGGCGAGATGCGGGAAAAGCTCGAGCCGTTCGGACTCGATTTTTCCGCGACGAGCGACAGCGAGGTGATTTCTTCGCTGATCGCGTATAAAACGCTGAAGGCGGGCAATCTTCTGGATGGCGCGATGGCGGCGGCGAAGCTGCTGGTCGGCGCGTTTTCCCTCGTGGTGCTTTCCGGCGACGGAAAGCTCGTGGCCCTGCGCGACCCGAACGGCTACCGGCCGCTGTGCATCGGCGAAAACGAGTACGGCATGGCCGTGGCCTCGGAATCCTGCGCGCTGGACAGCTGCGGCTTCCGCTTCGTGCGGGACATCCAGCCCGGCGAGGCGGTGCTGATCGAAAACGGACGCATCCGGCACTGCGAGCTTTACGCTGCGGCGCCGAGAAGAAGCCTCTGCGTTTTTGAATACGTTTACTTTGCGCGCCCGGACTCCGTAATCGACGGGGTCAGCGTCTATGAGGCGCGCCTGAATATGGGCAGGATGCTTGCCCGTGAACACCCGGTCGAGGCGGACCTCGTCTGCGGCGTGCCCAACAGCGGCCTGGAGGCGGCGATGGGCTACGCGCGCGAAAGCGGCATCCGCTACGGCCTGGCCTTTGTGAAAAACAACTATATTGGAAGAAGCTTTATTTTCCCCACGCAGGCGCAGCGCGAAAACGCGGTGCGGCTCAAGCTGAATCCGCTTGCGGCTTCGGTGCGCGGGAAACGCATCGTTCTGGTGGACGATTCCATCGTCCGCGGCACAACGTGCAGAAAGACGATTGCCAGCTTAAGGAACGCAGGCGCGAAAGAGATCCACATGCGCATCTCCTCGCCGCCTTTCATACACACCTGCTACTTCGGCACAGACATCGGCAGCGAGAAGAACCTGATTGCGAACCAGCAATCCGTTGCGGAAATCTGCCGGAGCATCGGTGCGGATTCGCTCGGCTACATCAGCGTGGACGGCCTCATGGAGGCGTGCGCGGGCTGCGGGGTCGAGCTGTGCACCGGCTGCTTTACGGGAGACTACGCCACGAAGGTCTGCTGCGGTGCGAGCGCCTGAGCGGGCAGGAATTATTTCAGGGAAAGAGGAACGAACGTTATGGGCAACAAAGCATATTTGGTACTCGAAAACGGAAAAGTTTTCTGCGGCGAATCTTTCGGCGCGGCCGGTGAGGTAATGGCGGAAGTCGTTTTCACAACCGGCATGACAGGCTACCTCGAAACACTCACCGACAAAAGCTATTTCGGACAGATTGTCGTTCAGACGTTTCCGCTGATCGGCAATTACGGCGTAATTCCCTCCGACTTTGAGGGGAACATCATTGGTCCCCGCGGTTATATTGTAAAAGAATGGTGTCAGTCGCCCTCAAATTTCCGTTCTGAGGGGGATCTTGACACCTTTTTTAAAAAACGGGGTGTGGTCGGCCTCTGCGGCATCGATACGCGGTCGCTGACGAAGATCATCCGCGAAAGCGGCGTTATGAACGGCGTGATCACTGCGGATCCGGAGCACGTCGATTTTGAAAAGCTCCGCGCCTACCGCGTGACGAACGCGGTGGAGAGCACCTCCGTGCGGCAGATCGAGCGCCGGGAGAACCCGAACAAAAAGGTCACGGTCGCGCTCATGGATTACGGCATGAAGGAGAACATCCGCCGCAAGCTCGAAAAGTTCGGCGCGGAGGTCATCCTCTGCCCGTACAACACGACGGCAGAGCAGATCGAGGCGCTGCATGTCGACGGCATCATGCTCTCGAACGGCCCCGGCGACCCGGCGGACAACGTGGAGGTCATCCACAACTTGCAGGAGATCATGAAGCTGAACCTTCCGATCTTCGGCATCTGCCTCGGCCACCAGCTGCTCGCGCTGGCCAACGGCTTCAAGACCGAGAAGCTCAAGTACGGCCACCGCGGCGCAAACCAGCCGGTCAAGAACCTGGAAACCGGCCGCGTTTACATCTCGAGCCAGAACCACGGCTACGCGGTCATGTCCTCAAGCATCGACAATGCGATCGCCGAGGAGTATTTCATCAACGTCAACGACAAGACCTGTGAGGGCATCCGGTATAAGAACATCCCCGCATTCTCCGTGCAGTTCCATCCGGAGGCCTGCGGTGGTCCCTGCGATACATCCTTCCTGTTTAACCGGTTCTTCGATATGATGGACAAGCACTGAACCGGTGCGACGCTGCCGGGCATCCGGCATCTGAACGAACGCAGAAGCTTCTGAAATATAGAAAGGAATGTTTACAGCTATGCCACTGAATAAAGATATCAAGAAAGTCCTCGTCATCGGCTCCGGCCCGATCGTCATCGGCCAGGCCGCGGAATTCGACTATGCAGGCACGCAGGCCTGCCGCGCGCTCAAGGCGGACGGCATCGAGATCGTCCTCGTCAACTCGAACCCGGCGACGATCATGACCGACAACGCGATGGCGGACCATATCTATATTGAGCCGCTCACGCTGCCCACGATCAAGCGCATCATCGAAAAGGAAAAGCCGGACAGCATCCTCTCCGGCTTCGGCGGCCAGACCGGCCTCACGCTCTCGATGCAGCTCGCGAAGGAGGGTTTCCTCGAGAAGCACAACGTCCGCCTGCTCGGCGCCTCCCCGGAGACGATCGACAAGGCGGAGGACCGCCAGATCTTCAAGGACACGATGGAGAGCATCAACCAGCCCTGCATCCCCTCGAAGGTCGTCACCACGGTGGAGGACGCGCTGGAGTTCGCCGAGGAGATCTCCTACCCGGTCATCATCCGTCCGGCGTTCACGCTCGGCGGCACCGGCGGCGGCATTGTCAACAACCGCGAGGAGATGATGGAAGTCGCGGCGAACGGCCTTGCGCTCTCGCCGATCACGCAGATCCTCGTCGAAAAGAGCATCGCGGGCTGGAAGGAAATCGAATTTGAGGTCATCCGCGACAGCCGCGGCAACGCGATCACGGTCTGCTCGATGGAAAACCTCGACCCGGTCGGCGTCCACACCGGCGACAGCATCGTCATCGCGCCGGCGGTCACGCTCTCCGACAAGGAGTACCAGATGCTCCGCACGGCCGCGATCAACATCGTCGACGCGCTCGGCGTCGAGGGCGGCTGCAACTGCCAGTTCGCGCTGCATCCGACGTCGTTCGAGTACGCGGTCATCGAGGTCAACCCCCGTGTGTCGCGCTCCTCGGCGCTCGCCTCGAAGGCGACCGGCTACCCGATCGCGAAGGTCGCGACGAAGATCGCGATCGGCTACACGCTCGACGAGATCATCAACGCCGTCACCGGCAAGACCTACGCGGCGTTCGAGCCGTCGATCGACTACGTGGCGGTCAAGTTCCCGAAGTGGCCGTTCGACAAGTTCGTCTACGCAAAGCGCAACCTCGGCACGCAGATGAAGGCGACCGGCGAGGTCATGTCGATTGCCGACACGTTTGAAATGGCGCTGATGAAGGCCGTGCGCGGCGCGGAGATCTCGCTCGACACGCTGAACATGCCGAAGTTCGCAAACTTTGCGGACGCGGACCTCTGGCAGATCCTGAAGGACGCCACCGACGAGCGCCTCTTCGCGATCTACGAGCTCCTGCGGCGCGGCGTTTCCACAAAGGAGATCCACGACTTCACGATGATCGACATGTGGTTCCTCGACAAGATCGCGAACCTGCTCGCCTTCGAGCGCGAGATCGCCGGCAAGCCGCTGACGCAGGCGCAGTACACGCGCGGCAAGAAGCTCGGCTACACCGACGAGGCGCTGACGCGGCTCTGCGGCACGAAGCCGGAGTACCGCCACGAGGCGACGTTCAAGATGGTCGACACCTGCGCGGGCGAATTCGCGGCGACGACGCCGTACTTCTACGGCACCTACGACACGCCGGAACAGGGCGGCGAGAACGAGGCGCTCGAGTTCATCGGCAAGAGCGGCAAGGAGACGGTCGTCGTTCTCGGCTCCGGCCCGATCCGCATCGGCCAGGGCATCGAGTTCGACTACGCCAGCGTGCACTGCGTCGAGTCGCTGCAGCGCCTCGGCTATGAAGTCGTCATCATCAACAACAACCCGGAAACGGTTTCCACGGACTTCGACACGGCGGACCGCCTGTACTTTGAGCCGCTGTGCAGCGAAGACGTGATGAATATCATCAACATCGAAAAGCCGAAGGGCGTCGTCGTTGCGTTCGGCGGCCAGACGGCGATCAAGCTGACCAAGACGCTCGCGAAGAACAACGTCCCGATCATCGGCACCTCGGCCGACAGCATCGATGCGGCGGAGGACAGAGAGCGCTTCGAGGAGCTGCTCGAGCGCTGCAACATCAAGCGCCCGAAGGGCCACACGGTCATGACGGCGGAAGAGGCGCTCGCGGCGGCGCGCGACCTCGGCTACCCGGTTCTGATGCGCCCGTCCTACGTGCTCGGCGGCCAGAACATGATCATCGCCTACGGCGACGAGGACATCAAGGAATACATGGCGATCATCCTGCGCCAGAAGCAGGACAACCCGGTGCTCATCGACAAGTACCTCAGCGGCACGGAGATCGAAGTCGACGCGATCTGCGACGGCGACGACATCCTGATCCCGGGCATCATGGAGCACGTGGAGCGCACGGGCATCCACTCCGGCGACAGCATCGCGGTCTATCCGGCGAAGGACATCGACGACGAGCTCAGCGCGAAGATTGTCAAGACGACCGAAACGCTCTGCACCGAGCTGCAGGCCATCGGCCTGATCAACCTGCAGTACATCATCATGGACCGCGAGATCTACGTCATCGAGGTCAACCCGCGCGCCTCGAGAACGGTGCCGTACCTGAGCAAGGTCACGGGCGTTCCGATGTGCGACCTCGCGACGAAGGTCAGCCTCGGCATGAAGCTGAAGGACCTCGGCTTCGGCACGGGCCTGTACAAGACCTCGCCGTACACGGCGGTCAAGGTGCCGGTGTTCTCGTTTGAGAAGCTGACCGACGTCGACACGCAGCTCGGGCCGGAAATGAAGTCCACCGGCGAGGTGCTCGGCATCGGCAACAACCTCGAGGAGGCGCTCTACAAGGGCCTGATCGCCTCCGGCTGCAAGATGAACAAGAAGGGCGGCGTGTTCATCACCGTCCGCGACGGCGACAAGAAGGAGATCGGCGAGATCGCGAAGAAGTTCGACAAGATGGGCTTCCCGCTTTACGCGACGACCGGCACCGCGAGCGTGCTCGCAAAGCTCGGCCTCTCCGTCAAGATCGTCGACAAGATTCACGAGAGCCCGGTCAACACGATCACGCTGCTCGAGAGCGGCAAGCTCGCGTACATCATCTCCACCTCCGCGAAGGGCAGAAACCCGGCGCGCGACAGCGTGAAGATCCGCCGCAAGGCGGCGCTGCTCGGCATCCCGTGCCTGACGGCGATCGATACCGCGAACGCGCTCGCAGACAGCCTGATGAGCCGCTACACCCCGTACAACACGGAGATCGTGGACATCAACAACCTCAAGAGTGAAAAGGTCAAGCTGCCGTTTACGAAGATGTCGGCGTGCAGCAACGACTACATCTATATCAACTGCTTTGAAAATAAGGTTTCCTCCCCGGAATTCCTCTCCATCTACCTGTCCGACCGGCACAACGGCGTCGGCGGCGACGGCGTCATCCTGATCTGCCCGTCCGACAAGGCCGATGCGCAGATGCGCATGTTCAACCGCGACGGCAGCGAGGGCATGATGTGCGGCAACGGCATCCGCTGCGTCGCGAAGTACCTCTACGACACCGGCATCGCAAAGAAGCCGGTCCTGCGCATCGACACGAAGAGCGGCGTCAAGGAATGCAGCATCATGACGATGAACGGCAAGGCGTACCGCATCACGGTCGACATGGGCGCGGCGGAGCTTGCGCCGGCGCTCGTGCCGGTCAAGCTCGAGGGCGACAGCATCGTCAACAAGCCGGTCGTCATCGACGGGCACGAGTACTACATCACCTGCGTCTCGATGGGCAACCCGCACTGCGCGGTCTTCACGCCTTCGGTCGATAAGCTCGACCTCAGCGCGATCGGCCCGAAGTTCGAAAACAACCCGCTCTTCCCGGAGCGCGTGAACGTCGAATTCATCGAGGTCGTGGATGAGCGCACGCTCAAGGTCCGCGTCTGGGAGCGCGGCAGCGGCGAGACGATGGCCTGCGGTACCGGCGCCTGCGCGGCGGTCGTCGCGGCGACGCTCAACGGCCGGTGCACGAAGGGCGAGGACATCCGCGTGATCCTCAAGGGCGGCGACCTCACCGTGCGCTATACGGATGCGCGCGTTCTGATGACGGGCGGCGCGGAGAAGATCTTCGACGGCGTCGTGGAAGTCTGATTCAGGACATAATCATTTCGGCGTTTCGCTTCGGCGGAACGCCGAAAGATATTTTATAAACGGATTCCGGTTAAAGGGGGCTAAGAAATGAAAAAATACAGGCGAATCACGGCGGAGGGCGCCGCGGTGGACCGCTACGTCCGCGTGGAGGACGGCGGGGAAAAGCAGCGCATCGCCTTCACCAAGATGCACGGCTGCGCGAACGACTACGTGTATATCAGCTGCTTCGACCAGCCGGTGCGCGATTTTTCGGCGCTCGCCGTCTACCTCTCCGACCGCCACACGGGCATCGGCGGCGACGGCGTGATCTTCATCTGTCCGTCGGAAGTCGCGGACGCCAGAATGCGCATGTTCAATCTGGACGGCAGCGAGGGCATGATGTGCGGCAACGGCATCCGCTGCGTCGCGAAGTTCGTGTACGACAGCGGCATCGCGCGCAAAGAGGTCCTGCACATCGAAACGAAGAGCGGCGTCAGGACGTGCCGCGTCCGCCTCGAGGACGGCGCGGTTTCGGCCGTGACGGTCGATATGGGCCGCGCGGTGCTCGCGCCGCAGGAGATCCCCGTCCTGTTCGACGGGGCGTCGGTCGTCGCGGCGCCGCTCGAGGTGGGCGGCGTGCGCTATGCGGTCACCTGTGTTTCGATGGGCAACCCCCACTGCGTGGTGTTCGGCGACGATCCGGACACGCTGGATCTCGAGCGGATCGGCCCGGGCTTCGAGCATTTCGAACGCTTTCCGGCGCGCATCAATACGGAATTCATCCAGGTGCTCGACAGCCGCACGCTCAAGATGCGTGTCTGGGAGCGCGGCAGCGGCGAGACGATGGCCTGCGGCACCGGCGCCTGCGCGGCGGTTGTGGCGGCCTGCCTGAACGGCTACTGCCGCAAGGGCGAGGACGTCCGCGTCCTGCTGCGCGGCGGCGAGCTGACGGTCCGCTACACGGACGAAGGCGTGCAGATGACCGGCGGCGCGGATACGGTGTTTACCGGTACGGTGGAGATCTGAGGATCCCGCGGAGAATAGGTGTTCTACCTGCGGCCCGGCCGCGGGATTTTACAGAAAAGGTTGGGATAAAAAATGACGAAGTATATTTTTGTGACGGGCGGCGTTGTCTCCGGGCTCGGCAAGGGCATCACGGCGGCTTCGCTCGGCAGGCTGCTGAAGGCGCGCGGTTTGAAGGTCGCCGCGCAGAAGCTCGACCCGTACATCAACGTCGACCCGGGCACGATGAGCCCGTACCAGCACGGCGAGGTCTACGTGACCGAGGACGGCGCGGAGACGGACCTCGACCTCGGCCACTACGAGCGGTTCATCGACGAGGACCTCAACAGGTTCTCGAACCTGACGACCGGCAAGGTGTACTGGAACGTGCTGAACAAGGAGCGCCGCGGCGAATACCTCGGCGAGACCGTGCAGGTCATTCCGCACATCACGAACGAGATCAAGAGCTTCATCTACAGCGTGGGCCACAAGACGAATGCGGACGTGGTCATCACGGAGATCGGCGGCACGGCGGGCGATATCGAGAGCCAGCCGTTCCTCGAGGCGATCCGCCAGGTTTCGCTGGAGGTCGGCCGCGAGAATTCGCTTTTCATCCACGTCACGCTCGTGCCGTACCTCAAAAGCTCCGGCGAGCACAAGTCGAAGCCGACCCAGCACTCCGTCAAGGAGATGCAGGGCATGGGCATTTCGCCGGACATCATCGTGCTGCGCTGTGACGAGCCGATCGACCGGAGCATCTTCCAGAAGATCGCGCTGTTCTGCAACGTAAAGCCCGACTGCGTGATCGAGAACCGCACGATTCCCGTGCTGTACGAGGCGCCGCTGATGCTGGAAAAGAACCACTTCTCCGACATCGTCTGCCGCGAGCTGCACATCGAAGCGCCGGCGCCGGACATGTCCGAGTGGGTGCGCATGGTCGAGAAGATCCACAACCGCACGAAGACCGTGTGCATCGGTCTCGTCGGCAAGTACGTCAAGCTGCACGACGCCTACCTTTCCGTGGCGGAGGCGCTGCGCCACGCGGGCTATGAGCACGGCGCGTGCGTCGAGATCGACTGGATCGACTCCGAGCGGATCACGGCGGAGAACGCGGCGGCGGTGCTCGCCGGCTGCGACGGCATCCTCGTGCCCGGCGGGTTCGGCAACCGCGGCATCGAGGGCATGGTCCTCGCGGCACAGTATGCGCGCGAGAACAATGTGCCGTACCTCGGCATCTGCCTCGGCATGCAGATCGCCGTCATCGAGTATGCGCGCCACGTCTGCGGCATCGAGGACGCGAACTCCGGCGAGTTCGACGAGGTCGGGCAGAACAAGGTCATCGACTTCATGCCCGACCAGTCGAGCAAGATCAACATGGGCGGCACGCTGCGGCTCGGCAGCTATCCCTGCGAGATTGCGCCGGATTCCCAGATGGCGCGCTGCTACGGCGCCGCGCACATCGACGAGCGCCACCGCCACCGCTACGAGTTCAACAACGACTACCGCGCGGTGCTGACCGAAGCCGGTCTGCGCGTCAGCGGCACGTCGCCAGACGGCCGGATCGTCGAGACGGTCGAGGTGCCGGAGAACGACTTCTTCATCGGCGTGCAGTTCCACCCGGAATTCAAATCCCGGCCGAACAAGGCGCACCCGCTGTTCCTCGGCTTCGTCGGCGCTTCGCTGGCAAAGCGGGAAAAGGCCTGAACGCTCAACGATTTTTATACGGAAGGGAAGAGAATCACATGCAGATCAACACGAATTACGCAAACCTGCAGGACAGCTACCTGTTTCTGACGATCGCAAAGAAGGTTGCGGCCTACACGCAGGCGCACCCGGAAAACAGGATCATCCGCATGGGAATCGGCGACGTGACCCAGCCGCTCGTGCCCGCGGTCATCGAGGCCATGCACAAAGCCACCGACGAGATGGCGCACAAGGAGACGTTCCACGGCTATTCGCCGGACCAGGGCTATGACTTCCTGCGCGAGGCCATCCAGGGCTATTACGCAAAGCGCGGCGTTTCGCTGAAGCTCTCCGAGATCTTCGTCGGGGACGGCGCGAAGAGCGACATCGGCAACATCGTCGACATCTTCGGCGAGGACAACCGCGTCCTGATCCCCGACCCGGTTTATCCGGTTTACGTCGATACAAATGTGATGTCCGGCCGCAAAGTCGCCTATCTCGATGCCAACGAGCGAAACGGCTTCCTCGGCATGCCGGACGAAAACACCGAGGCGGACATCATCTATCTCTGCTCGCCGAACAACCCGACCGGCGCCGTGTACAGCCGCGCGCAGCTTGAGGCGTGGGTGGATTACGCGCTGCGGCACGAGGCGGTCATCCTCTTTGACGCCGCGTACGAGTCCTTCATCGCGGACGACACGCTGCCGCACAGCATCTTCGAGATCGAGGGCGCCAAAAAGTGCGCGATCGAGTTCTGCTCGTTCTCCAAGACGGCGGGCTTCACCGGCGTGCGCTGCGGCTATACGGTGATCGCCGACGAGCTGGTCTGCGGGGAAACGCAGCTCAACCGGCTCTGGGCGCGCCGGCAGGCCACGAAGTTCAACGGCGTCAACTACATCACCCAGCGCGCCGCGGCCGCAGTCTTCACCGAGGCGGGGCAGAAGCAGGTACGCGAAGTGATCGACTACTATCGCCGAAACGCGGCGCTGATGGTCGACGCGTTCAAGGCGATGGGCCTGTGGTTCACGGGCGGCGAGAACTCGCCGTACATCTGGCATAAGGTGCCCGCCGGCATGACCTCGTGGGAATTCTTCGATGACCTGCTGGCGCGCGCCGAGGTCGTCGGCACGCCGGGCAGCGGCTTCGGCAGGAACGGCGAGGGCTTTTTCCGCCTGACGGCGTTCGGTACGCACGAAGACACGGCCGAGGCGATGGAGCGCCTGAAGAAGCTTTTCAAATAAATCAGGGAAAAAGGCCGGGCGGCTGCATGCAGCGCCCGGTTCTTTTTTGCTTTGGGCTTGACTTGTACGGACAGGTTGGTATAATGAAAGCAAGAACAATCCGATGGGAGGAGCGCATATGTACAGAAAAGATCAGGCGGCGCTGACGCCGCCGCTCGGCTGGAACAGCTGGGACTGCTACGGTCCCGCCGTCAACGAGGAGCAGTTGCTCGGCAACGCGCAGTATATGGCGGACCACCTGAAAGCGCACGGCTGGGAATACGTCGTGTGCGACATCCAGTGGTATGAGCCGGAGGCCGGCAAGTACCACTGGGAGTACAACCGCTTTGCACAGCTCTGCATGGACGAATACGGCCGCCTGATGCCGGCGGTGAACCGCTTCCCGTCCGCGGCGGACGGCGCGGGCTTCAAGCCGATCGCCGACCGCATCCACGCGATGGGCCTCAAGTTCGGCATCCACATCATGCGCGGCGTGCCGCGCCTCGCCGTGCACAACCGCCTGAAGGTGAAGGGCACGGACATTTCCTGCCACGAGATCGCGCACCGCAATTCGATCTGCGCCTGGAACACGGACATGTACGGCGTCGATGCCGACAAGCCGGGCGCGCAGGCGTATTACGACTCGATCTTCGCGCTGTACGCCGACTGGGGCGTCGATTACGTCAAGGTGGACGACATCTGCAACGTAAAGGCGACGCCGCTCGAGGAATACTCGGCGCGCCGCGAGATCGAGATGATCCGCACGGCGATCGACCGCAGCGGCCGCAGCATGGTGCTCAGCCTTTCGCCCGGCCCGGCGGTGATCGGCGAAGCGTGGCACATGGCGAAATACGCCAATATGTGGCGCATCACCGATGATTTCTGGGACAACTGGCCGTCTTTGCTCGAAATGTTCTGGCGCTGTGAGGTCTGGCAGGCGCACGTGCAGCCCGGCCGGTACCCGGACTGCGACATGCTGCCGCTCGGCCGCATCGCCATCACGGCGGACGGCAAGGGCCATTACACGAACTTCACGAAGCCGGAGCAGATCACGATGATGTCGCTCTGGGGCATCTTCCGCGCGCCGCTGATCATGGGCGGCGAAATGCGGGACAACGACGAATTCACGCTTTCGCTGCTCACAAACGACGAAATGCTGCGCCTGAACCAGCACGGCGGCACGCCGCTGCAGCTTTTCCGCGACGAAGAAAAGGCGGCGTGGCTCAACTTCGTCGGCGATGTGCCGTATGTGGCGCTGTTCAACCTGCGTGAAGCGCCGGCGACGGTTTCCGCGGACCTCACGGAGCTGGTCGGCGGCGCGGCGTATACGGCCGAAGAGCTCTGGACGAAGGAAGCAAGCGACGTGCAGGGGGCGATTTCCGCGGAGATCGAGCCGCACGGCGCGAGACTGTACAAACTGACGGAGAAGGGAAGATAAGCGATGCTCGAAGCACTCAAGGAACAGGTCTACAAGGCGAATATGCAGCTGCCCGCGCACCATCTCATCACATTCACATGGGGCAATGTGAGCGGCATCGACCGCGAAAGCGGCATCATGGCGATCAAGCCGAGCGGCGTCGAATACGACGTGCTGCGCCCGGAGGACATCGTGCTCGTCGATATCCGCACGGGCAGGACGGTGGAGGGCGCGCTGAATCCCTCCTCCGACACGCCGACGCATGTGGAGCTGTACAAGGCGTTCCCGAACATCGGCGGCGTCGTGCACACGCACAGCCGCTGGGCGACGGTGTTCAGCCAGGCCGGGCGGGGGATCCCCGCGCTCGGCACGACGCACGGCGATTACTTCTACGGCGAGATCCCCTGCACGCGGAAGATGACGCCCGAAGAGATCGGCGGCGCCTATGAAAAGGAGACCGGCACGGTCATCATCGAGACGTTCCGCGACAAGTCGCCGGACGACATCCCCGCGGTGCTCGTGCACAGCCACGGCCCGTTCGCGTGGGGCACCGACCCGATGAACGCGGTGCACAATGCGGTCGTCCTCGAGGAGCTGGCCTTCATGGCGTGGCACAACCTGATGATGGACCCGGCGATCCCGCCGATGCAGCAGGAGCTGCTCGACAAGCACTACCTCAGAAAGCACGGCGCGAACGCGTATTACGGGCAGAAGAAATAAGACGGAGCCGCCGGGGCCTCCCGGCGGCTTTTTCCGTATCCCGCCGCCGTACCCGGCGAGGAGGGGGAGTTCTGCGTGGCACGGCCGCAACTGCGTTTTTGACTGCGGACTTTACAGCCGTACGGCGCTCTGCTATAATAAAGCTGAACCGATTGAAACCGCAGAATCTGCGGAAAATAAAAAGGTCAGAAAGGAGGCGCAGAAAGGCGTATGCTGACTTATTCGTTCGAAAATCTGGAGGGGGAGAGTCTGTACATCCACCTGTACCGGTGCATCCGCGACGACATCGTTTCCGGCGAGATCGCGCCCGGCACGAAGCTGCCCTCGAAGCGCAGCTTCGCGGAGAATCTCGGCGTCAGCGTCATCACGGTCGAAAACGCATACGCGCAGCTGATTTCGGAAGGCTATCTGTATGCCGTGCCGCGCAAGGGATTTTTTGCCGCTGCGCTGGAGCGCGGCCCCGCGCGGGAGACGGCAGAAGCTGCACCGGCGGCGCTGCCGGATGCGCCGAAGTATTTCGCCGACTTCTCGAGCAACCGCACCGACCCGGACAACTTCCCGTTTGCCACGTGGGCGAAGCTGATGCGCGGCACGATCTCCCGGCAGAGCGCCGAGGTGATGACGAACGCGCCGTGCGGCGGCGTTCCGGCGCTGCGGCAGGCGATCGCGGCGCATCTGCACGCGTTCCGCGGCATTCAGGCCGACCCGGACCGGATCATCGTCGGCGCGGGGACGGAATACCTCTACGGCCTGCTGATCCAGCTGCTCGGCTTCGACAAGACCTATGCGCTCGAGGACCCGGGCTACCGGAAGATCGCGCAGATCTACGAAAGCTACGGCGTCGACTACCGGTTTATCCCGATGGACGGCGACGGCGTCCGCCCCGGCGCGCTGCGGGAGAGCGGCGCGGATATCCTGCACATTTCGCCCTCGCACCATTTCCCGACCGGCATCGTGACGCCGGCCGCGCGGCGGTATGCGCTGCTGCGCTGGGCGCAGGCGAATCCGCAGCGGTATATCATCGAGGACGACTATGACTCGGAATTCCGCCTGACCGGCCGGCCGATCCCGGCGCTGCAGAGCATCGACGAAAGCGGCTGCGTGATCTACATGAACACGTTCACGAAGAGCCTCGCCTCTACGATCCGCATCAGCTACATGGTGCTGCCCGCGGCGCTCGCCGAGCGCTTTTACGCGCAGCTCGGCTTTTACGCCTGCACGGTGTCGAACCTCGAGCAGTACACGCTGGCCAATTTCATCGCGCAGGGCCATCTGGAAAAGCACATCAACCGCATGCGCAACCGCTACAAGCAGAAAAAGGACCGGATCCTCGCGGAGATGGAGCGCTGCGGCCTGTTCCGCGTCGCCGAGACCGAGGGGGCGGAGTCCGGCCTGCATTTTCTGCTGCACGTGCACACCGGCGAATCGCCGCAGGCTATCGAACGGCGCGCGCGGGAAAACGGCCTGCGCGTCACCTGCCTTTCCGATTACTGCCACGCCACGCCGGCGAACCCGGAGCCGGCGCTCGTCATCGGCTATTCGTCGATCCCCGACGCGCGCATCCCCGAAGCGGTGCGGCGCCTTGCGCGCGCGGTGCTGGGAGAAAATGTGCCCTAAAAATTGAATTCGATTCGGCGCGATTCTTGTACACATATTCACGGTTTGTTTATTCTCCGTTCATTTTTATGCGGTAAACTGTTCGCAAATCAAAGGAGGTTATCTTGTGGAGTATTTTTCGTCGAAGGCGGAACAGGTTCTGCAGTCACTGCAGACGGACCCCGCGCAGGGACTGAGCGCTGCGGAGGCGGCCAGACGGCTGGAGCAGCACGGGGCGAACGTCCTGCGGGAAAAGAAGAAAAAGACGAACCTGCAGCGGTTCCTCGACCAGTTCAAGGATGTGATGATCCTGATTCTGATCGCGGCGGCGATCGTATCGTTCGTGATCGCCTGCGTCGAGGGGAACCCCGGCGAGTTCTTTGAACCGGCGCTGATCCTGCTGATCGTCATCCTGAACGCCGTCATGGGCATGCTGCAGGAGAGCAAGGCCGAAAAGGCGCTCGACGCGCTCAAGAGCATGTCCGCGCCGCATGCGCGCGTGCTGCGTGACGGCACGGAGCAGATCATCGACGCGGCGTCGCTCGTGCCGGGCGACATCATCCGGCTGGAGGCGGGTGATTTCGTCCCGGCCGACGCGCGCCTGCTGCACAGCGCCGGCCTGAAGTCCGAGGAGTCGGCGCTGACCGGCGAATCGGTGCCGTCGGAAAAGGATGCGCAGGAGCCGGTCTCGGCGGACGCTGCGCTCGGCGACCGCGTCAACATGGTCTTTTCCGGGTGCAGCATCACCTACGGCACGGCGACCGCGGTCGTCACCGCCACCGGCATGCAGACCGAAATGGGCAAGATCGCCGGGCTGCTTTCCGGCGAGGAGGAGACGCAGACGCCGCTGCAGAAAAAGCTCGCGTCGCTCGGCAAGATCCTCGGCTTTGTCGCGCTCGGCGCCTGCGCGATCATCTTTGTGGTCGGCCTTCTGAACGGCATCGACGTGCTGGAGATCTTCATGACCTCGGTTTCGCTGGCCGTTTCCGCAATCCCGGAGGGCCTGCCGGCCATCGTCACGATCGTGCTTTCGATCGGCGTGCAGCGCATGGTCAAAAAGAATGCGATCATCCGCCGGCTGCCCGCGGTCGAAACGCTCGGCAGTGCGTCGGTCATCTGCTCGGATAAGACTGGCACGCTGACGCAGAACCGCATGACGCTGCAGAAGGCGTATCTGGACGGCGCGGCGGAGATCATCGATTCCGGCGACGCTGCGGCGCGCACGCTCGTGCGCACGGCGGCGCTCTGCTGCGACGGCGCCGTGACCTTTGAGGCGGACGGCACGGTGACGCACATCGGCGACCCGACGGAAACGGCGATCGTCTTTGCGGCGCACCAGTTCGGCGACACGAAGGAAACGCTCGGCGCAGCCTTTCCGCGCCTTGCGGAGCTGCCGTTCGATTCCGACCGCAAGCGCATGTCGGTCGTCGTCGAGCACGACGGGCGCAAGCTCGCGATCGTCAAGGGTGCCTTCGACGGAATCGCGCCGCTGTGCACGGCGGGCGATACGGAGCGCGCGCGGCAGGTCAACGACGAGATGAGCCGCAAGGCGCTCCGCGTGCTGGCGGTCGCCGTGCGGGAAATCGACGCGCTGCCGGAGGTGCTGGCGCCGGAGACGCTGGAGCAGGACCTCACCTTCCTCGGCCTCGTGGGTATGATCGACCCGCCGCGCGAGGAGGCGCGCGACGCCGTCGCCGTCTGCCGCGAGGCCGGCATCCGCCCGGTCATGATCACGGGCGACCACGTCGTCACGGCCTCGGCGATCGCGAAGAATCTCGGCATCCTGCAGGACGGCGACCGGGCGATCACCGGCGCTGAGCTCGACGCGATGAGCGAAACGGAGCTGGACGCGGCGGTGGAGCAGATCTCGGTGTATGCGCGCGTCTCGCCGGAGAATAAGATCCGCATCGTCAAGGCGTGGCAGAAGAAGAACAAGGTCGTCGCGATGACCGGCGACGGCGTCAACGACGCGCCGGCGCTCAAAGCCGCCGACATCGGCTGCGCGATGGGCATCACCGGCACGGACGTCGCAAAGGGCGCGGCGGACATGACGCTGACCGACGACAACTTTGCGACGATCGTCGACGCCGTGCGCGAGGGCCGCGGCATCTACGCGAACATCCGCAAGGTGGTCGGTTTCCTGCTCGGCACAAACATCGGCGAAGTCATCACGGTCTTTGCCGCCATGCTGCT
>MHCFR00700__coassemble_539_pt1 | contig 31844 bp, 26 predicted proteins | sample MHCFR00700__metabat2_high_PE_020 | metagenome-assembled genome bin MHCFR00700
CCGCGGCGTTTGCGTCCGCGTCGATGGTCAGCCGGATGTCGGTGCCGAGCCCGGAAAAGATCGTGTCGTTCAGGCCGGTGAACAGGTTCCAGCCGATCAGCTGCGAGCGGTGGGTGGCCTGCACCGAGGTGCCGATGTAGCCGCTCGAATCGCCCACGGTGTGCAGCAGGGAGCGGCGCACGCTTTCGCTTTCGGCATAGGTGCGCGCGCCGTCCTCGGTGCTCGCGAGGATCATGCCGTCGCGGTCGGTGATGGTGCCGGCGGAGAGCGTGGCGTCCTCGGCGTAGATGTGCCCGTTATACGGCTGCGCCACCCAGTCGGCGCCGTTCAGAACGAGCGACGCGAGAAAGTAGACGAGCCCGCCGAGAAAGGCGAAGAGCAGAATGTAAAGGACAAAGGAACGGAAGCCGGTCGTTTTCATCAGCGGTCATCCTCCTTTCGGGACATGTGGCGGCCACTGCCCGGCGAGAGCTTTTCTTCGGGGATGTGCACCTCCATGCGCCGGCGGGAAGCGGTGCTGCGCGGCGCAGCCTGGTCGGACCGCGCGGAGCGCGCGCTGCGCACGTTGGAGGCGATGCGGCCGGTGTCGTCCATCGATACAGCGCGCGACGGCTTGCGGGCGCTTTCGGGCTGCTGCATGTAATTGTTCTCCACCGCGGGGCGCCGGCGGCTGCCGCGCTTGGCGGCGTAGGTGCGCTCGTCGGAGGCCTTGAGGAACGCCATCAGCCCCCAGGCGGAGAGGATGCTCGTGCCGCCCGAGCTGATGAACGGCAGCGTGACGCCGGTAAACGGCAGCACGTCGGTCGGGCCGAAGATGTTGAGGCAGGTCTGGAACAGAAGCAGGCCGGCCGTGGCGCAGGCGGCGATCGCGTAGAACGTGGAGCGGCTGCGCGTCACGTCGCTGCGCGCGTACAGGATGAACAGCGCGATGCCTGCGAGCACGACGAGCGCCATCAGCAGGCCCTGCTCCTCACAGAGCATGCCGAAAACGAGGTCGCTGTCAGAGGCCGGCATGTATTTCAGGTAGCCGTTGCCGATGCCCATGCCGAACAGGCCGCCGCTCGCTATGTAGGTCAGCGTGCGCGTCTGCTGGTAGCCGAGGTCGTTGGGGGATTCCCACACGTGCAGCCAGCCGGCAAAGCGCTGCGTCACGTGCGGCAGGAACTGTATGACCAGCAAAACGGCGAAGATCGCCGCCGCAAGGATCAGGAAAATCGTGCGGAAGCTGCCCGAGCGCATGAAGGCGATGATCAGGAAGGTCGCGAAGAAGATCAGCGCGGTGCCCATGTCCTTCATCAGCACAAGGAAGCCGAGGCAGGCGCCGGCAAACACGATGAACTCCGTGATGTTCTTTTTCGTCTGCAAATGGTCGAGCGTCGAGGCGCCGACAAAGACGAAGGCGATCTTGATAAGCTCCGAGGGCTGGATGCTGATCGGCCCGATGACGATCCAGTTTTTCGAGCCGTAATATTCGGTGCCGATCAGGATGTTCAGCACAAAGAGCAGGATCGCGCCGATGGCGATGTAGAGCCGCGCCTTCATCACGCGGTCGAGATCGCTCAGGAACCAGACGAGGAAGCAGAAGAGGAAGATGCCGAGAATCATCGCGGCGATCTGCGTCTGCACGGCGTCCAGCCCCTGCCCGCTCAGAAGCAGGATGCCGATGCTGCTCAAAAGCAGCGCCACGGTTTCAATCTCAAAGCTGACGCGCTTTAAAATGCGGCGCGAGAAGAAGTACAGGCCCCAGCCCGCGAGGAACAGGATGCCGAACGGCGCGAGCGGGAAAAGGCGGAATTCACCGGTGCCGAGCATCAGCTGCAGCGTCATGGAGAGCTGCACCAGCGTGACGCAGAGCATCAGCTTGAACGGGGAAGCGGCTTCCTTGGAAAAGCCGGTGAAGATGCTGCGCTTTTTCTGCGGGGATTCCGTGGCGTTGCGCAGGATCAGCGTCGTCGAGCCCATCGAGAATTTGTCGCCGATCTCGACGAGCGTCGGCTCCGTGATCTCCCGGCCGCGCACGCGCGTGCCGAGATGCGAGCCGGTGTCGCAGATGAACCAGCCCTCCTCCCGGCGCATCAGCACGGCGTGGTCGCGCGAGACGGAGTTGTCCGGAATCTGGATGTCGCAGCTGCGGCTGCGGCCGATCGAGTTTTCCCAGTACAGCACAGGGAAGTGCGTGCCGGTCGCCGCGTCCTCCAGCATGATGACCGGGTCCTTCCGGCGCTGGCCCTTGCGGAAGGAGGTGTAGGCGCGCCAGATGACGTACAGCGCAATGAGCGGCGTTACGGCCCGCACGGCGAGCAGAAACGTCGAAAGCAGGCTGGAGTTCAGGACGCGCTGCAAAATGTTGACAAGCGTTTCGAGCATAAGCGGCCTCCTCAGTCGCGGATCTCAGCGATTTCCCCGGCGCGCTTGTAAATGCTGAAGCCGGGCACGTAGCCGCGCACCATCGAAAGCGGGTAAATGCGCGCGCCGCGGCCCACGACGGTGCCGGGGTTCAGCACGCTGCCGCAGCCGACCTCCACGCCGTCGCCGAGCATGGCGCCAAACTTGCGCATCGAGGTCTCGACGCGCTCGCCGCCCGCGAGGATCGTGACCGGCGAGTGGTCCTGCTTGAGGTTCGAGGTGATCGCGCCGGCGCCGGTGTGCGCCTTGTAGCCGAGAATCGAGTCGCCGATGTAGTTGTAGTGCGGGGCCTGCGCGCCGTCGAACAGGATCGCGTTCTTGATCTCCGTCGAATTGCCGACGACGCAGCCCGCGCCGATCAGCGCGTTGCCGCGGATGAACGCGCCGGGGCGGACCTCGGTGTTCGGGCCGATGATCGCGGGGCCGGCGATGTAGATGTTCGGGTAGAGCTTCGCGCTTTTGGCGACCCAGATGTTTTCGCCGCGCAGCTCATAGTCATCGGGCGAAAGCGTCTTGCCGAGCTCCACGATGAAAGCGCCGATCAGCGGCAGCGCCTCCCACGGGTAGGTGAGGTTCTCGAGCAGCGGGCGCGCCATCGTGTTGCGCAGGTCGTACAGATTCTGAATGGTCATATTCTCTCTCATGGTGGAAAACCCTCCTGTTTTCGAAAATGATTTTGTTCTATATCCCGCTTCCCCACGGAATGCCGGATATGAGATCGGCGGGGTGAAACGAAAAAGCGGCGGGATTTTTGTGCAGGACAAGAAACACCATTCTGATTATAAACCAATTCCCCGCGCATTTCCAGTCTGCGCAGGGAATTTTAAGGGTTTATTAACTTTTTGCGAACGCGCGGCCCAAAAATCAGAGGTCGACCGTGCCCATCAGAAGCTCGAGCAGGTGTACGGCTTCGGCGCCGCCGGTCCGCAGCCCCTGCGTGCAGCGGTTGCAGTAGGTGACGGCGAGACGCTCGGTGATTTTTTCAGCCTGTTCGCGCATGATCGCTGTCTCGAGGGCGGCGGGCATTTCCCAGATCGGCTTATCGCCCTGCGCCGCAACCTGCGCCCTGAGCGCCGGGGCCTTCGGCTCCGCGTGCAGGTTGCCGCAGAAGTCGGCCTTTTCGCGGTTCCGGTCGAGCTCGACGACCTCGACGTGCATTTTATGCAGCAGGCTGCGCACCGCTTCGTGGATCTCCGGGTGCGCGCGGTCGCGCCAGCAGTCCTGCAGGTTCACGCGCAGGCCGCTGTAGTCGGGCAGCGGGAAATCCGCATCGCCGTCAAGGTATTCCCACAGGCTCCGCGTCTGCATGCGGCCCTCGAGCACCTCGCGGCAGGCCTGGCAGAAGTAAAGGGCGGTGTCGTCCGCGGCGCGCGGCGTCTTGTCCGTGCGGCAGCAGCCGGCGACGGGCATCCGCGCCTGCATCCAGCGCCGCAGGCGCTTTGCGGCTTCGGGGCTGGCCTTTGTGAAGTTGCAGCTCGGGAAGTAAATGTCCATGGCTGCACCTCAAAGCTGCGCCATGCGGCGCAGGGCCTGAACGGCGATCTCCATGTAGATCGCGCCGTTTTCAAGGTTGAAGTTGCCGAGGATGCGCTTGTCCCATTCCTCGCCCGAGAGCGAATCGGCCGCCCAGAGGAACTGCGCGAAGGGCTTGCCGCGGAATTCGGCGGCGGCCGCCATCGAGGCGCACTCCATCTCGACGACAGAGCAGCCCTGCTGCAGGCGCTTTTCGACCTTGCCGCGCGTCTCGCGGTAGACGCCGTCGGTCGTCCAGGTCTTGGTGCGGACGAACGGCATGCCGAGCGCCTCAAGCGCGCCGCAAACCGCGTCTACGCAGGCAGGCTGCAGCGCGATCTCCTCCGCGGGCGGCAGGTAGTGGTACGAGGTGCCCTCGTCGCGCACGGCGGCCTCCGGCACAAGGATGTGCCCGGCCGTGACCCAGTGGTCGAGCGCGCCGCAGCAGCCGAACGCGAGGAACTGCTGCACGCCCATCGCGTAGGCCTCTTCGAGCAGGCCCGTGGCGGACGGCCCGCCGACCGGCATGCTGACGAATGCGAACGTAAAGCCGTCCGGCAGGGTGCAGCGGTAAATCGGCATCGGACCCATGCAGCTGTTGAAGGCGCCGATCTGCGTGCTGCCGGTGCGTTCCACATAGGCGCTGACGATTTTCTGCGAGAAAACGCCGATCATGCCCGCCGGCATGTCCGCGACCTTCTCAATGGTTTGTTCCGGGTTGATGACGGCGGTTCGAACGGGGTCGAAATCCGTGTGAAGCATGGGTTATCCGCTCCTTTTCAGATATATTTTTCATACTGTAGCACAGCGGGGCGGGGAAGTCAAGGATTTTCGCATGCGCCGCCGCTTTCGCCGGCCGCCGCCCGGTGCGGCAAGGTGCGGGCGCGCCGCAAAAACCCGCGTTTCCCCTCTTGCAATCGTATGGGAAGTGTGCTAAAATAGTTGCAAAATCAACTAAATGCAGCGGGCGGCAGCGCGCCGCCCCGGGAAAAAGGTAGGGGATTGTATTGAGACGACTGGCGGTCTATCTGAAGCCGTTTATCCCGCGGATGAGCGTCGGCTTCTGCATCAAGGCGGGCGGCACGCTGGTGGAGCTTGTCATTCCGTGGATTCTATCGTATATCATCGACGATCTGATCCCGCTCGGGGAGATCGGGCCGGTCTGCGTGTGGGGCGGCCTGATGATCGTCTGCTCGCTGCTCGCGTGGATCGGCAACATCGCGGCGAACCGCATGGCCTCCGCCGTCGCGCGCGACTGCACGCGGCAGATACGGCACGACCTGTTCCGCAGGATCTCGTACCTGTCGGAAAAGCGCGTCGACCAGTTCACGATCCCGTCGCTGATCTCGCGCATGACGAGCGACACCTACGTTCTGCACCAGACGGTCGGCATGATCCAGCGCCTCGGCGTCCGCGCGCCGATCCTGCTCGTCGGCGGCGTGATCGTCACGCTGACGCTCGACCCGGTTCTGACGCTGATCATGGTGGCGACGCTGCCGATCGTCGGCGCGATCACGTTCTACGTCTCGCGCAAGGGCGCGCGGCTTTTCCGCATCGTGCAGAAGGCCTCGGACGCCATGCTGCGCGTCGTGCGCGAAAACGCCACCGGCATCCGCGTCATCAAGGCGCTCTCGAAATCCGCGTATGAGCGCGAACGCTTCAAGCGCGTCAACGACGACCTGACCGAAAAGGAGCGCACCGCCGAAAAGACGATGGCGCTGATCAACCCGGTCATGAGCCTGCTTCTGAACCTCGGCATCGTCGCCGTCATCGCGGCGGGCGCCGTGCGCGTCAACAACGGCACGACCGAGATCGGCAAGATCATCGCGTTCATGAACCTGTTCACGATCGTGCTGAACGCGCTGATGGCGATCAACCGCATGTTCACGATGCTTTCCCGCGCGGCGGCCTCCTCGGCCCGCGTGCTCGAGGTGCTCGACACGCCGGTCGAGCTTTACGAGACCGAGCCGCACTACAGCTTTTTGCCGGAAAACGCGCCGCACATCGCGTTCCGCGACGTGACGTTCCGCTACGACCGCGGCAGCTTCACGGTGCGCGGCCTCAACTTTACGCTGCAGCGCGGCGAAACGCTCGGCATCATCGGCGCGACCGGCGCGGGCAAGTCGACGATCGTCCGCGCCCTGATGCGCTACTACGACGTCAAGTCGGGCGCGATCGAGATCGACGGCGTCGACATCCGCGACTATGCGACGACCGACCTGCGCGCGAAGTTCGGCGTCGTGTTCCAGAACGACACGCTGTTTAAAGATACGATCCGCGAGAACATCCGCCTCGGCCGCAGCCTTTCGGACGAGGAGCTGCTCGAGGCCGCGCGCCGCGCGCAGGCGCTCGACTTCATTCAGGCGCAGGGCGGGCTGGACGCGCCGGTGGCCATCAAGGGCGCGAACCTGTCCGGCGGGCAGAAGCAGCGGCTGCTGATCGCCCGCGCGCTGGCCGGCAGCCCGGAGATCCTCGTGCTGGACGATTCCTCGAGCGCGCTCGACTACAAGACGGACGCGCGCCTGCGTGAGGAGATCCGCCTGCACTACGCTTCGGCGACGAAGATCATCGTCGCGCAGCGCGTCAGCTCGATCATGCACGCGGAAAAGATCCTCGTCATGGAGAACGGGCGCGTCATCGGCATGGGCACGCACGACGAGCTGATGGAGACCTGCCCGCTTTACCGCGAGATCGGCGACTCGCAGATCGGCGACCGGCGTCCGGAATCCGTCGGCGGAGAGGGGGTGCTCGCGTGAAAGAGAAAACCAAGATGAAAAAGACCGCGATCCTTTCGCGCCTGCTGCCGTACCTGCTGCGCTACAAAATGCTGCTCGTCACCTGCATTCTGCTGAGCATCGGCGGCAACCTGCTCGCGCTCGCGGGCCCGTACGTCTCCGGCCTTGCGGTCGACGCGATGGAGCTCGGCACCGGCAAGGTCGATTTCTCAAGCGTCGGGTTTTATTCAGTCCTGATGGTGCTCCTGTACATCGCCTCGGCCGTGCTGTCCTACGCGCTGACAAGGCTCATGATCGTCATCAGCCGCCGGGTCGTCAACACGATGCGGCGCGACGTGTTCAACAAGCTCACCGAGCTGCCGGTCGGCTACTTCGACACGAACCAGACCGGCGACATCCTGAGCCGCATTTCCTATGATATCGACACGATCAACACCTCGCTCTCGAACGACATCGTGCAGGTCTTCGCGAGCGTCGTGACGGTCGTCGGCGCGCTCGCCATGATGCTGGCGATTTCGCCGGTGCTCGTGCTCGTGTTCGTCGTGACGGTCCCGCTTTCGTTCCTGCTCACGAAAAAGATCACCGGCTTCATGCGCCCGCTGTTCCGCAGACGCTCCGCGAAGCTCGGCGAGCTGAACGGCTTCGTCGAGGAGATGATCAGCGGGCAGAAGACGCTGCGCGCCTACAGCCAGGAGGAGCACACGATCGAAAAGCTCGACCGCCAGAACGACGAGACCGTCGAGGCGTACTACAAGGCCGACTATTACGGCAGCCTGGTCGGCCCCTCGGTCAACTTCGTCAACAACCTTTCGCTCTCGCTCGTCAGCTTTTTCGGCGCGATTCTGTACCTCGGCGGCGCGATCTCGATCGGCAACATCTCGTCCTTCGTGCTGTACTCGAGAAAGTTCAGCGGCCCGATCAACGAGGTCGCCAACATCGTCGGCGAGCTGCAGTCCGCCTTTTCGGCGGCGGAGCGCGTGTTCCGCCTGCTCGACGAGCCGCCGGAGCCGGCCGACACGGCGAACGCCGTCGACCTCAAGGCCGTCGGCGGCGAGGTCGAGCTTGCGCACGTCAATTTCGGCTATACGCCCGACCGGCAGATCATCAAGGACCTTTCGCTCCACGTGCCGAAGGGCGCGCTGATCGCGATCGTCGGCCCGACGGGCGCCGGCAAGACGACGATCATCAATCTGCTCATGCGCTTTTACGACGTGGACAGCGGCGAGATCCGGCTGGACGGCCGCCCGGTGCGCGACCTGACGCGCCGGAGCCTGCGCCTCAATTACTCGATGGTCCTGCAGGACACCTGGCTGTTCAGCGGCACGGTGTTTGAAAACATCGCCTACGGCAGCGAGACGGCCACGCGCGCCGACGTGGAGCGCGTCTGCCGGGCGTGCGGCATCCACGAGTACATCATGACGCTGCCCGAGGGCTACGACACCGTGCTCGACGACGACGGCTCGAACATCTCGAAGGGCCAGAAGCAGCTGATGACGATCGCGCGCGCGATGCTGCTCGACGCCTCGCTCCTGATCCTCGACGAGGCGACCTCGAACGTCGACACGCGCACCGAGCAGCGCATCCAGAAGGCGATGCGCGCGCTGATGGCGGACAAGACCTGCTTCGTCATCGCGCACCGGCTTTCGACGATCCGGAACGCCGACATGATCCTCGTCGTGCGCGACGGCGAAATCGTCGAGCGCGGCACGCACGATTCGCTGATGGCGCAGGATTCTTTCTACAAGCAGCTGTACAATGCGCAGTTCGCCTGACGCAATCTGAATAAAATCTTAACATTTTTTGAAACCGCTTGAAATTGCTTTGCCACCGTCCTATAATTTGCGTTGATTACGGAAGAAGGGGATGAGGCGTATCAAGCGGTTTCGCGCGTTTATCAGGAATAACCGGACGGCCTTCGGCTGCCTGCTCGGTGCGCTGCTGCTCGATATCGTGATCGAGCTTCTGTACCGGCAGAGCCTTTCCGCCTTCTGGGCGTATCTTTCGGCGCGGCCGGTCGCCTTTCTTGTGAATGTGCTGATCCTCACGCTCTGCCTTTCGCTGTGCATGTTCGCGAAGCGGAAGTGGTTCTGGGCCGTGCTGATCGGCGCGGTGTGGGCGGGCCTCGGCATCGCGAACATGTATGTGCTGAGCTACCGCGTCTCGCCGCTCTCGGCGATCGACTTTGCGATTTTGCAGCTCGACTGGTCGTTTATCGGAATCTACATGAGCGTGCCGGTGTTCATTTTGCTCGTCGCAGCCGTGCTGCTGCTCATTGCCGGCCTCGCGCTTTTGTACCAGCGCTCGCCGAAAAGCCCGGTGCAGCCGCGCCGCAGCATCGTGACGATCTGTATTCTGCTGCTCTCGGTCGCGCTCCTGCCCGAGCTGCCGCTCGCCGCCGGCTTTGCGGGCAACGCGTATACGGACGTCATCACGCTCACCGAGCGGTACGGTTTTGTCTACACGTTCTCGCGCAGCCTCATCGACGTCGGCATCGACCGGCCGGAGGATTACTCGGCCCGCCGGATCCACGCGATCGCCGAGGACGTGCTCAGAACGGAGACGAAAACGCCGGAGGTGACGCCGAACATCATCTTCCTGCAGCTCGAGTCGTTCTTCGACGTCAACCATCTGGAGGGCGTGACGTTTTCCGAGGACCCGGTGCCGTATTTCCACGCGCTGAAGGAAAACGGCCCGAGCGGCTTTTTCACGGCGCCGTCGATCGGCGCGGGCACCGCGAACACCGAGTTCGAGGTGATGACGCAGATGAACGTCCACGACTTCGGCACCGGCGAATACCCGTACAAGACGATTCTGCAGGATACCACCTGCGAGTCGATCGCATACAATTTAAAGGAGCTCGGCCTTTCGACCCACGTGCTGCACAACAACACGGCCACGTTCTACGACCGGGACAAGGTGTTCTCGAAGCTCGGCTTCGACTCGTTCACCTCGATCGAGTACATGAACGACGTCGAGTACAACGAGATCGGCTGGGCGAAGGACAGCATCCTGACCGGAGAGATCCTCGACCTGCTGGATTCCACCGCGTCGCGCGATTTGATCTACACGATCTCGGTGCAGCCGCACGGCGCGTACCCGACCGACAGTGAATCGGACGGGATCCGGGTGCTTTCGGGCATCGAGGACGAAGCGCTGCGCAGCGAGATGGAGTATTACGCGACGCAGCTGCAGGAGGTCGACGATTTCCTGCGTGCGCTGACCGCGGCGCTCGAGGCGCTGGACGAGCCGACCGTGCTCGTCGTCTACGGCGACCACATGCCGAGTCTGGAGATCGAGGAAAGCGAGCTCGACAGCGGGAACCTGTACACGACGGAATACGCCGTCTGGGCGAACTTTCCGCTCGAGGCCGAGGACAAGGACGTCAAGGCGTACCAGCTCGCGTCGCATGTGCTGGAGATGCTCGGCATCAACAACGGCACGCTGACGAAGTTCCACCAGATGAACGCGTGGAGCGGCGCCTACGAGACGGAGCTGCGCACGCTGCAGTACGACATGCTGTACGGCGACCGCGTCGTGTACGGCGGGGAAAACCCGTTCGAGGAGACGGACATGCGCTTCGGCACGCGGGACGTGGTGCTGCACCGCGCGGCGGTCCGCGGCGATACGCTGACCGCCTACGGCGAGAATTTCACGCCGTACAGCGCGATCTACATCGACGGCACGCGGTATGAAACCACATTCGTTTCCGAAAACAAAATCACCTGCACGGTGGAAGACCTGCCGGCGGACGCGCGCGTCTCGGTGCGGCAGGTCGCGGAGGACGGCACGGAGCTCTCGAGCGCCGTCGTCCGGTAGGAAAGCGGATAAAGGAATAAGGCTGCCCAAATGGACAGCCTTATTTTTGTTTCGAAAGCCCCAGAAAGTAATCCGCCGATACTTTGTAGAACCGGCACGGAAAACCGGTCGGCGCGCTTTACAAACCGCCGCGGTTGCGGTACAATAACAGAAACGCCCCTGCGCGCGGCGGCTTTATGCCGCGGCGCCGGCGGGGTGCGTATCTTGCAAAAAAGGGTGGTTGTTATGTACAGGGTTACCGTTCCGGAAGGTTATGCGCCGAGCCTCGGCCTTTATGAGACGCAGAAGGCGATCGGCCTGATCAAAAATGTTTTCCTCGTCAAAATCTGCGCCGCACTGCACCTGAAGCGCGTGACCGCGCCGTTGTTTGTCGACCCGGCGACCGGCCTGAACGACGACCTGAACGGCGTCGAGCGCCCGGTCTCGTTCGACATCCCCGCCGCCGCACTGAACGCGCAGGTCGTGCACTCGCTGGCGAAGTGGAAGCGGCTGGCGCTGCACAACTACGGCTTTTTCGTCGGCAACGGCCTTGTGGCGGATATGAATGCGATCCGCCGCGACGAGGAGCTCGACAACCTCCACTCGATCTACGTCGACCAGTGGGACTGGGAAAAGGTGATCGACCGCGAGATGCGCACGACCGAGTTCCTCGAGGATACGGTGCGCCGGATCGTCAGCGCGATCTGTGGCACGCTCGACGAGCTGAAGTGGCAGTTCTCCGGCCTTTCGACGGAGCTGTGCCGCGATGTGTTCTTCATCACCGCGCAGGCGCTCGAGGACCGCTACCCGGACCTCACGCCGAAGCAGCGCGAGAACGTGATCGCGCGCGAGCACCGCACCGTGTTCATTGAGCAGATCGGCGGCGCGCTGAAAAGCGGCAGGCCGCACGACGGCCGCGCGCCCGACTACGACGACTGGCAGCTGAACGGCGACCTGCTGTTCTGGCACGAGCCGCTCAGCACGGCGCTGGAAATCAGCAGCATGGGCATCCGCGTCGATGCGGAGTCGCTCCGGTCGCAGCTCATCACGGCGGGCTGCGAAGCGCGCGCCGAGCTGCCGTTCCACAAAATGCTCCTGAACGACGAGCTGCCGCTCACGATCGGCGGCGGCATCGGGCAGTCCCGCCTGTGCATGCTGCTGCTCGGCAAGGTGCACATCGGCGAGGTGCAGGCCTCCCTCTGGGATGAAGAAACCCGCCGCATCTGCGCCGAAAAAGGCGTTGTGCTTTTGTAAAGGCGTCCCGCACCGGCACTGCATGGATACGATGATTGCCGAAAAGTATATGTGACGCGCGGCGGATATGGATTACGCAAAGGGCCGCCTCCTGCAGCAGCTGCGGGAGGCGGCCCGATATTTATTCGGTTTTTTCAAGATCCCAGATGCTCCGGCTGCGGCGGAAAATCAGGCAGGTCAGCATGCCGAGGAAGCCGATCACGAGGAACAGCAGCGCGGCGCCCGCGCCCTTTCCTGCGCCGAACAGGGTCGTCCACAGGCTGCCGGCGGGCTGCACCGCCATGAACGGCTCGAAGACGCTGTCCACGAGGAAGCCGCCGGCGAGGTAGCCGAGCGGGATCGTGAAGAACTGCAGCGTGTTGCGCGCCGCGTAAACGCGCCCCTGCATCCCGACCGGGATGCGCGTGCGCAGGAGCACGTCCATGTTGGCGTTCATCAGCGGGATGGAGATCCACCCGAGCACGGCCGCAACGCACCAGACGGGCAGCGAATGCCCGAGCGCAAGCAGGAAGTTTTCGGTGCTCATCGAAAACAGCAGGGCGTTGCAGATCACGCGCACGCGGCTTTTCGGCGCGGGCAGCAGCGAGACAAGCAAACTGCCCGCGAGCATGGCGAGCCCGGCGCAGGTGTTCACGGCGCCGAGCGCGCCCTCGCCGCCGTTTGGCCGCGAGAGCAGCATGGCGGGGAGCGCGGCGTTGTAAATGGAGGCGATCAGGTTGATCGCGGCGAGAAAGAGGATCAGAAGCAGAATGCCGCGGTTCTCGGCAAGGTAGCGCAGGCCGCGTTCGGCGGCGCGCAGTACGGGCTCCTTTTCGCGGTCTCCGCCGCTTTTGGGAATGCGGATGAAAAAGAGCAGCGTGCAGAAGGCCAGCGCGAAGGTGAGCAGGTCCAGCGCGAGCACGGCGCCGAGCCCGAAGAGGCCGAGCACCGCCGTTGCGGCGATCGGCGTCAGGACGGAGTTCAGGGCGCTCGAAAGCGAACGCAGCCCGCTCGTGCGCTGAAAGTGCCGCTTCGGGATCAGCAGCGTCGAAGCGACCTCAGACGCCGGCTGCTGCACGGTGTTCATCAGGCCGTTCAGGATGTTGAGCGCGTACAGATGCCACACGGCGAGACGGCCGGTGTGCAGCAGGAGGAATACGGCGACCGTCGTACCGGCCGCAAAGAGGTCGCAGACGAGCATCGTGACCTTTTTGTTCCAGCGGTCGCTCAGCGCGCCGGCGAAAATGCTCAGCAGGACGTACGGCGCGTAGGAACAGATCGAGAGCAGCGCCGTGCTGAGCGCGGAACCGCTCTGCCCGTATGCCCAGATGACAAGCGCGAAGCTCGTCATGCCGCTGCCGAGTGCGGAAAGCGCCTGCGTGGACCACAGCAGCAGAAACGGGCGCAGCGGACGCAGGGCGGAAAGCTTTGTTTTGAATTTTTGCATGATGACTTTGCTCCTTACAGTAAATTTCTGTTTCGGGAATGCAAAGTCTGCGGACGGTCATTGGCTCCATGCGGTCCCGTCCGGGATCAGACCCTGCATGGAGCTTTGACAATGCAAAGGATCATGGCTTGCCCTCCTTTTGAGCCGTTTGAGTCCGATTTTTCCTTGCTTTCAGTTTACCATGGTGCGCAGTGAAATGTCAACCCGGCTGCAGGGCGGCCGCAGGCAGGCGCGGCGCACGACGGATTTATCCATGCAAAGTGGCAAACCGGGAATAAACTTTATGAAATTTAAGATTATTGTTGTAAACTTTCAGCGAATATGTTACCATATACTTGCAGAACAGGTGATACGCTGCTGCAAAGTTTTTCAACTCGATTACGACAAAACCCGCCGGTACTGGACCCTTCCTGATTTGGTTGCCGGCGGGTTCCTTTTTTATGGCCGACATGGTATACTTTAAGAAAAAGCGGAGGATGTGGTGCGGATGGAAAACTTCATCTGGGTGTGGCCGCTGCTTTCCCTGCCGGTGATGGCCGCGTTTTTCGGCATTTATGCGGCGACGCGTTCGCAGGGCGTCTCGCTCTGGCGTTCGGCGGCGAAATGCGGCGCGACCTTTACGGCGGTGATGACGGCCGTGGTCGGCGCGGTGCTGCAGGACCGCGGCGTGCAGGGCTGGCTGCTCGTGCTGGCGCTTGCGCTGTGCTGCGCGGCCGATTTTGCGATCGAGCGCAGCTTTATTGCGGGCGTCGTCGGCTTCGCGCTGGCGCATGCCGCGTTCATCGCGTATATCCTGCTTGCGGCGCGCCCGGTCTGGGCCAGCCTGCCGCTCGGCGCCGCGCTGTTCGCGGCGGCGTGCATCCTGTTTGCCCGGGAGCTTCGCGCGCTCGGCGGCAAGGGGGCGGCGCTGCTTGTCTACCCGGCCGTGCTTGCGGCGATGACGGCGCTGGCCGCCGCGCTGCCGTTTACGGCGGGGCCGCGGTACGCGATCTTCGCGCTCGGCGCGGCGGCGTTTGCCGTCTCGGACGTGTTTGTCGCGAAGGATGCGCTTTCCGGCGCGACCGACCGCCAGCGCAACGGCGCGCTGCTGCTCTACTACCTCGCCGTGTATGCGATGGCCTTCGTGCAGCTCTGAGCCGGCTGCAGCGTGTGCGGTGAACGGTCCGGCCGCGGCGTGAAATCGTCCGTGCGGTTCAGCAGCGCGTGAATTTCATCAGTACGGATTTCGGCAGCACGTGGGCAAGGAAGCGGTAAAATTTGTAGAACGCGCCCATCGTGCAGACGCTGCGCCCGCGCAGGCCGGCGGAAAGCGCCTTTCTGGCCATTTTTGCCGGGTTCTGGTGCGGCAGCGCGTCGAAGGTGCGGCTCTTGCCGTGCTCGCAGCCCGCGACGGGCAGGAATTCCGTGTCCATCGGGCCGGGGCAGGCGGCGAGCACGTTGATGCCGCGGGGGCGCAGCTCCTCGCGCAGCGCGCGGGAAAAGCTCTGCACATAGGCCTTTGTGGAGCAGTAGACGGTCATGCGCGGCGTCGGCGCAAACGACGCGATCGAAGAGATATTGAGGATCAGGCTGCCCGCCGTCATGTAGGGCAGGCAGCAGCGCGTCACGGCGGTCAGCGCACGGCAGTTCAGGTCGATCATGCCGGTCTGGTCGCCGGGCTCGCTTTCGGGAAAATCGCAGAGCCGGCCGAAGCCCGCGTTGTTGATGAGCAGCGACAGCGCGGGCTTTTCCTTTTCGAGCAGGCGCTCCAGCGTCCGGACGGCGGAGGGGGCGGTCAGGTCGAGCGGCACGGGGCGCAGCGTTTTGCCGGGGAACTGCGCGGCAAGCGCTTCGAGGCGCTCGCGGCGGCGTGCAATGAGCCAGAACGTGTCGATATCGGGACAGAGCTCGACGGCGGCGCGGAGAAGCTCCACGCCGAGGCCGGAGGACGCGCCGGTGATGACGGCGGTTTTCATCGTGCATTTCTCCTTTGAAGGCGGCCGGCGCAGGCGCCCAGCCGGGCTTTTTTCGCCTGCGGCCGCGTGGTTTGTGTCCCCATTGTACCGCCGGCGGGTCCGGGTGTCAAATTTCTTTTTTTGTCCAATTTGTAAATAAATGAAAAAAATCGGGAAAAAGCAGTACAAATTTTTGCAAAAGTGTGGTACAATGGCGGTAACACTTTTGAATTCGCCCGGAAGAGGCTCCGGTGCGGAGAAAGGATCGGCAAAACATGAATACCAGCAAAAAAACCATGGGACGTTTTACCGCGGTCCTGCTCACCGTTCTGGTGATTGCGGCCGCGTTTTGTCTGCCCGTTTCGGCAGCGGAAACGACGTACACTTTGCCCGATGTGGGCATGACCATCACGCTGCCGGAGGGCGTGCAGATTCTGACGCCGACGACGCCGGCGGACGACCCGGTCTGGGGCACCGCGAAGGTGCTCGACACGACCGAGAAGATCACGCAGATGAACGAGGACGGCATTCTGGCCGAAATCTATGCGTTTGACGGCGCCTGCACGATCGCGGTCTCGGCGAAGTCCTCCGACTATTCGCAGGCCATCTTCAACCTGAATTATGTCGACGAGGACGCGAAGGCCGACTTTATGGAGCGCATGCAGCCGTCATCGATGGACGGCCGCACGACCGGCAGTGCGGAGTGGTACGACAACGAGACGATCCCGTTCTTCCGCATCGACATCCAGTCGGAGGCGATCGAGGAGGGGCAGACCGTCCACGAGCGGCTGTACGGCACGATTTTTGACGGCACGCTCGTCGCGCTCGACCTCTACAACGGCGCCGAGGAGATTCCCGAGGAATACGACGCGCTGATGCGCCAGATCGTCGACACGGCCGTATTCCCGGAGTTCCAGCCGGAGCCGAGCGCGGAGGTCACGCCGGAAATGGTCTGGATGCTGGTCGTGCTCGGGCTGCTGATCGCGCTGATCGTCGGGTTCTTCGTGTACCGCTCGGTCGTGAACCGGCGCGACAAGCGCGAGAAGCACGCGATGGCGGACCGCCTCGCCGCGTACCGCCAGTCGAAGCTCGGCCATGAGGACGAGGGCGACGGCGCGCTGCGCTTTGTCAACGAGACCGAGCACAGCGACAACGCCATCAAGGTCTTTGCGAACTTCCAGGCGTACCGCCGCCGTCTGTTCGCGCCGCTGTTCACGATCCTCATCGGGCTTGTCGCGCTCTACGTGGTGGCGCAGTCCGGCTCGAGCGACAACTGGTGGATTCTGCTCCTGCTTGCGGCGTGCATCGTCTACAGCGTCTACAAGATCGCCACCGCGAGCACCTCGGTCACCAAGGCGATGATCCGCTCGTACAGCAAGATGAGAAGCCGCAAGGCGGCCTATTACTTCTACGAGGGCGATTTCCGCATCACCGGCCTGCAGGCCTCGAACCTGCACCCGTACTTCCAGATTACCCGGATGTACGAGACGAAGGAATACTTCTATATGTATTTCGGCGAGGAGAACACCTACTTCATCGCAAAGGATGGCTTTGAGCAGGGCGACGCCGAGAGCTTCCGCGAATTCATGCGCGAAAAGATCGGCAAGCGCCTTAAGTGACGGATACAACAAAATAACAGCAATCTGCAACAAATTCAGAATGCCGGAACCGGCTGCGGATGGTACAATCTGTTGGAAAGCCGATTCCGGAATCAAAGGGGAACCCACATGATCGGAATCATCGGAGCAATGGAAATGGAAATCGCGGGGCTTGTCTCCGCACTGGAAGCGCCGGAGACGGCGGTGTGCTGCGGCCAGCGGTTCACAAGCGGCCGGCTCGGCGGCGTGCCGGTCGTCGTCGCGAAGTGCGGCGCGGGCAAGGTGAACGCCGCCATGTGCGCGGCGGCCATGCTGCTGCGCTATGCGCCGTCGCTCGTCGTCAGCACGGGCGTGGCGGGCGGCATCGGCCCGGGCGTGAAGATCGGCGACCTCGTCGTCGCGTCGCACGCCGTGCAGTACGACTACGACACGACGGCGATCGGCGAGCCGAAGGCGTACGTCAATGTGGCCGGCACGGAGATGACCGAGCTGCCCACGAGCGAAAAGCACAACGGCATCCTCGCGCAGTACGCCGCGGACATTTACAGCGGCGTGCACCGCGGCGTCATCGCGACGGGCGACCGCTTTGTCGCGGACCCCGCCTTCTGCGAAGCGCTGCGCGCGGAGTTCGGCGCGGTGGCCTGCGAGATGGAGACCGGCGCGATCGCCCACGTCTGCGCGGCGAACGGGACGCCGTTCTGCGGCCTGCGCGCGATTTCCGACAATGCGAACGACGACGGCAAGGTGGATTTTCTGACCTTTGCCCGGGATTCGGCTGAAAAATGCATCGCGCTGCTCAAGGCGTCCGCTGCGGCGCTGGCGCGCGCGGAATAAAAACCGGAAAGGAAATCACACGGAATGCAGAACAAATACCTTGCCATGACGCCGCCGATGGGCTGGAACTCATGGAACACCTTCACCTGGAATATCAACGAAGCGCTTGTTTGCGGCGCCGCCGACGCCCTGTGCGAAAGCGGCCTGCGCGACAAGGGCTATGAATACATCGTCGTCGACGACTGCTGGAGCCTCAAGCAGCGCGACGAAAACGGACGCCTTGTCGCCGACCCGGAAAAGTTCCCGAACGGCATGAAGGCCGTCGCCGACTACGTCCATTCGAAGGGATTCAAATTCGGCATGTACTCTTGCTGCGGCACGCACACCTGCGCGGGCTACCCCGGCAGCTTCGAGCATGAATTCGACGATGCGGAGCAGTTTGCCGCCTGGGGTGTCGATTACCTCAAGTACGACAACTGCTACAAGCCGCAGCACGTTGACGGCGAGATCCTCTACAAGCGCATGTCGCTCGCGCTGCGCAACTCGGGCCGCGACATCGTGCTTTCGGCCTGCAACTGGGGCCACGAGGACGTGCACAGCTGGATCCGCGGCTCCGGCGCGCAGCTGTTCCGCTCGACCGGCGACATTCAGGACAACTGGCAGTCCGTCAAGAACCTGTTCCTCTCGCAGCTCGACAAGACCGCGTTTTCCGGCCCGTACTGCCACAACGACATCGATATGCTCGTGGTCGGCATGCACGGCTCGAGCAACAACGAGTTCATCGGCGCGCTGGGCGCCTGCACCGACATCGAGTACCGCACGCACTTCGCGCTCTGGGCGATCATGGGCTCGCCGCTGATGATCGGCTGCGACGTGCGCAACATGTCTGCGGCGACGCTCGAAACGCTCGGCAACGAGGACCTGATCCGCATCAACCAGGATATCGAGTGCCGCGGGCCGTACTGCATCCGCCAGTGGAACAACCCGGAGAACGTCATGGCGCTCGTCAAGCCGCTTTCGGACGGCACGCTCGCGATCTGCTTCGTGAACCTCGGCGACGTGAAGAGCGAGATGTCGCTGCAGTTCTGGGATATGGGCATCCCCTACGCGGCGAACCGCGGTCTGGAGTTCTACAACTGCTATACAAAGGAAAACGAGGGCAAGTTTGCGGAGCGCTACGTCGCGGTGGTCGAGCCGCACGACTCGATGGTGTTCATCGCGAAGCCGGTGAAGCTCCGCTGATGGCGAATTACAGGACCTGCCGCAGCTGCGGCGCGCCGCTCGGCGGCGACGACATCGCGATCTACCGCAAGCTCGTCTACCGCGGCGCGGAGGACTTCCTCTGCATCGCGTGCCTTGCGGACTACTTCCGCTGCCCGCGGGAGGAGATCGAAAAGCGGATCCGCTACTACCGCGAGAGCGGCACCTGCACGCTGTTCCGCTGACGGGGCGGCGCGCGCTTTCCGCCCCGCCCGCGCGCAGGATTTCTGAAAGGGGATTGGAGCATGAAGATTTACGATCTTTCCAAAGAGCTGTTTTCGGCCGCGGTGTTCCCGGGCGACCCGGCGCCGGCCAAAACGCCGTTTCGCACGATTTCACAGACGTGCCCGTGCAACCTGACCGTGCTGACGCTCGGCAGCCACAACGGCACGCACATGGACGCGCCGAAGCACTTCGTGGCGGGCGCGAAGGACATCGCGCAGGTGCCGCTTGAAAAATGCGTCGGCCCGTGCAAGGTCGCGCGCTTTGACGGCCTGCTGACGGCGGCGGATGCGAACCGTCTGCTGGCGGACGGCACAAAGCGGCTTCTGATCCGCGGGGAGATCGAGATCTCGGTCGAGGCGGCTGAGGCCTTTGCCGAAGCCGGCCTGTGGTTCCTCGGCGTCGAGGGCATGACGGTCGGCGGCCGCGACACCGGCGCCGCCGTGCACCGCGCGCTGCTTTCGGCGGAGATCGCGCTGCTCGAGTCCGCCGTGCTTTCCGCGGTGCCCGCGGGGACGTATTTCCTCTCCTGCGCGCCGCTCAACATGCAGGGGCTGGACGGCTCGCCCTGCCGCCCGCTGCTGATCGATTTTGAAGAGAAAGGATAACCGTCATGCCCGAAACCATCGTCATTTCGAATTCTGTTTTTATTGTGCTGAGCCTTGAGCTCCTGTTTTCGCTCGCGCTGCCGATCGCGGCCATCGTCGTCTGGAAAAAGAAGGCGGATGTCAGCCTGCGCCCGTGCGTGCTGGGCGCTGTGGCGTTTTTCGTCTTCGCGGTCGTGCTGGAACAGATCATCCATTTCCTCGTGCTCGGCCTGAACGGCACGGTGTCGGATTTCATTCTGAGCCGGCCGTGGCTCTACGCCGTTTACGGCGGCTTCATGGCGGGCTTCATCGAGGAGAGCGCGCGCTTCCTCGTGTTCAAGACGATGATGCGCGATAACGTCGGCCGCGAGAACGCCGTCAGCTACGGGCTCGGCCACGGCGGCCTCGAGTGCTTCAGCGTCCTCGGCATGACGATGATCTCCAACCTCATGCTCGCCGTGATGTTCAATTCCATCGGCGCGGAGGAGTTCATCGCGCAGTATGCGCCGGGGCAGACGGCGGCGATTTCCGAGGCCATTGCGGGCATCAACGCGATCGACCCCGCAGCGGCGGCGCTCGCCTGCTTTGAGCGCGCCTGCTCGATGGCGCTGCAGGTGGAGCTTTCCATCCTCGTGTTCGGCGCGGTGCACCTGAACAAGTTCTGGCTGTATCCCGTCAGCATTCTGCTCCATATGGGCGTCGATTTCTTCGCGGCGCTTTATCAGACCGGCACGCTGAGCGCGCTGTGGGTCGTGGAGGTCCTGCTCGCGGCTTACGTGGTGGCGCTGTTCTTTGCGGCGCGGGCCGTGTACAAAAAGCTGCCGCCCGAGGTGCCGACGAAGATGCTCGACCATTTCGGCCGGGTCGTATCCGGATGAATTCCGCCCGCACATTCCGCTTCTTGCCGCTTGCGACAAACGGAGGCGCAGAGTGCCGCTGAATTTTATGCTTTTGCATAAAAACCGTAAAACCTATTGAAAAAAGGCGCAAAATCCCGTAAAATAGGCTTGTATGTGATCAGTGGAGCAAAAACTCGGAGGTGCGGAAATGGTCAATCGAATGTACGGTTTTATCGGATCCGCCGCGGGGCTTTGCGACCAATTTTAAAGTATAAGGCTGTGTGTATCGCACAGCCTATTTCTTTTGCACGCAGCATGGCTGCGATTTCTGGAAGGATTGGTGAATTTTCATGAGTAAAAAAGTAGCAGTGATCATGGGCAGCGACAGCGATTTCCCGATCGTATCGCCGGCGATCAAGCGTCTGAAGAGCTTCGGCATCCCGGTTGAGGTCCGCGTGATGAGCGCGCACCGCACGCCGGACGCAGCGGCGGAATTTTCGAAGAATGCGAAGGCCGAGGGCTTCGGCGTCATCATTGCGGCGGCCGGCAAGGCGGCGCACCTCGGCGGCGTGCTTGCGGCGTACACGACGCTGCCGGTCATCGGCGTCCCGGTGAAGTCCTCCACGCTCGACGGGCTCGACGCGCTGCTCTCCACCGTGCAGATGCCCTCCGGCATCCCGGTCGCGACCGTCGCGATCGACGGCGCGGACAACGCAGCCATCCTTGCGGCGCAGATGCTCGCGCTCTCCGACGATTCGATCGCCGCGCAGCTCGAGCAGATGAAGGTCGACATGGAAAAGGGCGTCGCGAAGAAGAACGAGGCGCTGCAGGCTAAGGTCGCAGAGCTGTAAATCGGCGCGGCAGGACAGGAAGGCTGGAATATGAACAAAACGATTCTGAAAAAATACGCGCGCCTCGTCGTCCGCATGGGCGTCAACATCAAGAAGGGGCAGGGCGCGCTGATCATGGCGGAGACCGATCAGGCGGAGTTCGCGCTGATGGTCGCCGAGGAGGCGTATAAGGCCGGCGCCAAGTGGGTCGACATGCGCTGGACGAACCAGAGCTTCACGAAGCTGCAGCTCAGAAAGGAAAGCCTCAAAACGCTCTCGCACACGCCGGAGTGGGAGAAGGCGCGCCTGCAGCAGCAGGTCGAGGACCTGCCGGTGCGCATCTGGATCGATTCGGAGGATCCGGACGGCCTGAAGGGCGTCAATGTGGAAAAGATGCAGAAGGCGAACCTCGCGCGCGCGAAGGTCAGAAAGCCGTACCGCGACGCGATGGACAATAAGCACCAGTGGACGATCGTCGCGGTGCCGAGCGTGAAGTGGGCCAAGAAGGTCTTCCCGGGCATGCGCTCGAGCGCGGCGGTCCAGAAGCTGTGGGAGGCGATCCTCGAGACGGTCCGCGTCACGAAGGACAACGACCCGGTCGAGGCGTGGCAGGCGCACAACGCGGCGCTCAAGTCGCGCTATGAAAAGCTGAACGCCTGCAATTTCCGCAGCATGCACTATTTCAGCGAGAACGGCACCGACTTTACCTGCGGCCTGATCCCGGGCGCAAAGTGGATGGGCGGCGGCGACACGCTGCTCGACGGCACGTTCTACAACCCGAATATGCCGACCGAGGAGATCTTCACCTCGCCGATGAAGGGCGAGGCGGAGGGTACCGTCGTGGCGACGATGCCGCTCTCCTACCAGGGCAACCTGATCGAGAACTTCTCGATCACCTTTAAAAACGGCCGCGCCGTTTCCTGCAGGGCGGAGAAGGGGCAGGCGCTTCTGGAGCAGATGCTCGCGATGGACGAGGGCGCGGCGCAGCTCGGCGAGCTCGCGCTGATCCCGCACGATTCGCCGATCTCGAACCTCGGCATCCTCTTTTACAACACGCTGTTCGACGAAAACGCCGCGTGCCACATCGCGCTCGGCGCGGGCTTCCCGAACACCGTCGACGGCTACGAGAACATGACGCTCGAGCAGGTGCACGAAAAGGGCATCAACGATTCGGTGATCCACGTCGATTTCATGATCGGCGACGGCACGCTGAACATCGACGGCATCACGGCGGACGGCCGGGTCGTGCCGGTGTTCCGCAACGGCAGCTGGACCGAGCAGTTCCGCTGAGCGCGGCATAAGCTGCAAAAACCTGCGATTTCATTGATTTCAGAAACGGAGAGATACGAAAATGAAAAGCTTTAGCGACAGCTACAAGGCCGCGGGCGTCGACGTGACCGCCGGCTACAAATCTGTGGAGCTGATGAAGGAGCACGTCAAGCGCACGGCGATCCCCGGTGTGGTTTCCGGCATCGGCGGCTTCGGCGGCCTGTTCCAGCCGGAGCTTTCCGGCATGAAGGAGCCGGTGCTCGTCTCCGGCACGGACGGCGTCGGCACGAAGCTCGTCGTCGCCATGCTGCTCGACAAGCACGATACGATCGGCATCGACTGCGTCGCCATGTGCGTCAACGACGTCGTGTGCTGCGGTGCGAAGCCGCTCTTTTTCCTCGACTACATCGCCTGCGGCAAGAACTATCCCGAGAAGATCGCCGAGATCGTCAAGGGCGTCGCGGAGGGCTGCGTGCGCTCCGGCTGCGCGCTGATCGGCGGCGAGACCGCGGAGCACCCGGGCGTCATGCCCGAGGAGGAGTACGACCTCGCGGGCTTCACGGTCGGCATCGTCGACAAGGACAAGATCATCGACGGCTCGAAGCTGCAGGCGGGCGACGTCATTGTCGGCGTCGCGTCCTCCGGCGTCCATTCGAACGGCTTCTCGCTCGTGCGCAAGGCGCTCGGCCTGACGAAGGAGAAGCTCGAGGCTTACCATGAAGCGCTCGGCTGCACGCTCGGCGAGGCGCTGCTTGAGCCGACGCGCCTGTATGTGAAGCCGGTCCTCGCGGCGATCGAGGCGGCGGACGTCAAGGCGATCTCCCACATCACGGGCGGCGGCTTCTACGAGAATATCCCGCGCATGATGAAGGACGGCCTGACCGCGAAGATCGACCGCGCCGCGGTGCCGGTGCTCCCGATCTTCGACCTGATCGCGAAGGCCGGCAACGTGCCGGAGCGCGACATGTTCAACACGTTCAACATGGGCGTCGGCCTGTGCATGGCGGTCTCGAAGGAGACGGCCGATGCGGCGATCCGCGCGCTGAACGACGCGGGCGAAAAGGCGTTTGTGCTCGGCGAAGTCGTCGAGGGCGACGAGGGGGTCATCCTGTGCTGAACATCGCGGTGCTCGTTTCCGGCGGCGGCACAAACCTGCAGGCGCTGATCGACGCCGAAAAGGCCGGCAAAATCGAAAACGGCCGCATTTCGGTCGTCGTCGCGAGCAAGCCGGGCGTTTACGCGCTCGAGCGCGCCAGAAACGCGGGCATCGAGGGCGTTGTGCTGGCCCGCAAGGACTTTGAAAGCGTCGACGATTACAGCGCGGCGCTCGAAAAGCTGCTCAAGGAGAAGAAGACCGACCTCATCGTGCTGGCCGGCTTTATGACGATCACGAACGCGGCCTTCACAAAGGCGTTTGAAAACCGCATCATCAACGTCCACCCGGCGCTGATCCCCTCGTTCTGCGGCAAGGGCTACTACGGCCTGCACGTGCACGAGGCGGCGCTCGCCCGCGGCGTGAAGGTCTCGGGCGCGACCGTGCATTTCGTCAACGAGGTCTGCGACGGCGGCCCGATCATCCTGCAGAAGGCGGTGCCGGTCGAGCCGGGCGACACGCCCGAAACGCTGCAGCGGCGCATCATGGAGCAGGCGGAGTGGCAGCTCCTGCCCGAGGCGGTCTCGCTGTTCTGTGCGGGCCGGCTTTCGGTGGACGGCGCGGTCGTGACCGTTAAAGATAAGTAAATCTATACATGCACATATTTTCATATGTTGTTTTGGGGCGGCGCCTCGCGCGGCCGCTTCAGATCTCGAAACATAAGGAAGGGGAATGAACATGGAAATTCTCGACATCAAAAAGGAGCTCGCGGGCAATTCCTACCCGGGCCGCGGCATCGTGATCGGCAAGAGCGCCGACGGCGTGCACGCCGTGATCGCCTATTTCATCATGGGCCGCAGCGTCAACTCCCGCAACCGCGTGTTCGTGGAGCAGGGCGACGGCATCCGCACGCAGGCGTTCGACCCGGCGAAGCTCTCCGACCCGTCGCTCGTCATCTACGCGCCGGTGCGCGTGCTCGCGAACAAGACGATCGTGACGAACGGCGACCAGACCGACACGATCTTCATGTATCTGAAAGAGGGCAAGAGCTTCAAAAAGGCGCTCAAGACCCGCAAGTTCGAGCCGGACGCGCCGAACTACACGCCGAGAATTTCCGGCCTTGTCAAGCAGAAGGACGGCGACTTCACCTACAAGCTCTCGATCCTCAAGAGCTGCGACGGCAACCCCGACGCGCCGCAGAGCTTCTTCTTCGACTACACGCCGGTCAACGGCCTCGGCCATTTCATCCACACCTACAAGTGCGACGGCTCGCCGCGCATCCCGTCCTTTGAGGGCGAGCCGAAGCCGGTGAGAATCGAGGGCGACATCGACGCCTTCACGAACGACATCTGGCAGAGCCTCAACGAGGACAACAAGGTTTCGCTGTTCACGCGCTTCATCAACCTGAAGACGGGCCGGACCGAAACGCGCATCGTCAATAAAAACCAGTGATTATTGGGGAAAGGACTGTTACGGTTATGAAAGAACTCGAACTCAAATACGGATGCAACCCGAACCAGAAGCCGTCTAAGATCTTCACGAACGACGGCCGCGACCTGCCGATTCAGGTGCTGAACGGCAAGCCGGGCTACATCAACTTCATGGACGCGCTGAATTCCTGGCAGCTTGTGAAGGAGCTGAAAGCGGCGACCGGCCTGCCGGCGGCGGCCTCCTTCAAGCATGTCAGCCCGGCGGGCGCCGCGGTGGCCAAGCCGATGAGCGACACGCTGAAGAAGATCTACTTCGTCGACGACCTCGAGCTTTCGCCGATCGCGACGGCGTACGCGAGAGCGCGCGGCGCGGACAGAATGTCCTCCTACGGCGACTGGGCGGCGCTCTCCGACGTCTGCGACAAGGAGACCGCGACGCTGCTCGCCCGCGAGGTTTCGGACGGCATCATCGCCCCGGGCTACACGGAGGAAGCGCTCGCGATCCTCAAGACGAAGCGCAAGGGCAATTACAACGTCGTGCAGATCGACCCGGATTACAAGCCGGCGCCGATCGAGCACAAGGACGTTTTCGGCATCACGTTTGAGCAGGGCCGCAACGAGCTGAAGATCGACGTGGAGATGCTGAACAACATCGTCACCGAAAACAAGACGCTGCCCGAGGAGGCGAAGCTCGACCTCGTCCTCTCCCTGATCACGCTGAAGTACACGCAGTCGAATTCCGTCTGCTACGCGAAGGACGGCCAGGCCATCGGCATCGGCGCCGGCCAGCAGAGCCGCATCCACTGCACGCGCCTTGCGGGCAACAAGGCGGACATCTGGTATCTCCGCCAGCACGAGAAGGTGCTGAACCTGCCGTTCAAGGCGGACATCCGCCGCCCGGACCGCGACAACACGATCGACGTCTACATCAGCGACGAGTGCGACGACGTGCTGCGCGACGGCGCATGGCAGCAGTTCTTCACCGAGCGTCCGGCCCCGCTGACCCGCGAGGAGAAGGCGGCGTGGCTCCGGACGTTCAAGGGCGTTTCGGTCGGCAGCGACGCGTTCTTCCCGTTCGGCGACAACATCGAGCGCGCGCGCAAGAGCGGCGTGGAGTTCATCGCGCAGCCGGGCGGCTCGATCCGCGACGACAACGTGATCGATACCTGCAACAAGTACGGCATCGCGATGGCGTTCACCGGCATCCGCCTGTTCCACCACTGATTGCGGGAGGAGGGCGGCATGAACCGAACAGCAGCTCCCGCGAGCGCAAAGGCGTTCGCACTCGTTTCCGTGCTTGTGACGGCGCTGGCGCTGGTCGTCAGCCTGGGCGTCGTTTTTCTGCAGAATCTGCTGAAAGGCGCGTTTTCTTCCGACCCGGGCATCCTTGCGATTTTCTCGTTTCCGGCGCTCTCCTTCCTGGTGCGCTTCCTGCCCGTACTGCTGATGGCCGTGTTCTGCATCGTCATTCTGGCCGGCGGGCGCAGGCCGGTGTGGTCGAAGGGGAAGGCGGTGGCTTTTGCGGCGGTCATGGCGGTCGTTTACGTGCTGTTCAGCCTGCTGGAAATGCCGGTCGAGACGCTTGAAGCGCAGCTTGTCGCCGCGCAGGGCGGCAGCGCACAGCTTGTCGCTTACAGCGTCGTGCGCTCCATGCTGAACTGGGGCTACGGCCTGCTTCGGTACAGCGCAGTCGCGGCATTTGTGAGCATCTCTGTTTTGACATATCGGGCGGCGCTCGACGCAAGGGCGCAGACGCCGCCGTATTTTGGAGGCAATACATGAATATTCTGGTGATTGGCAGCGGCGGGCGCGAGCACGCGATCGTCCGCAAGCTGAAGGAGAGCCCGAAGACGGACAGGCTCTGGTGCGCGCCGGGCAACGGCGGCATCGCGGCGGACGCGGAGTGCGTCGACATCGGTGCGATGGACATCGACGGCGTCGTGCGGTTCGCGCAGGAAAACCCGGTCGACCTCGTCTTTGTCGCGCCGGACGACCCGCTCGCGGCGGGCATGGTCGACGCGCTGGAGGCGGCGGGCATCCGCGCCTTCGGCCCCCGCGCGAACGCGGCGGTCATCGAGAGCAGCAAGGTGTTCTCGAAAAACCTGATGAAGAAATACGGCATCCCGACGGCGCGCTACGAGGTCTTTTCCGACCCGGCCGCGGCGGTGGCCTATATTGAAGCCGAGAACCGCTTCCCGGTCGTCGTCAAGGCGGACGGTCTTGCGCTCGGCAAGGGCGTGCTCATCGCGGAGGATCTCGCCGCCGCGAAGGACGCCGTGCACTCGATCATGGAGGACAAGGTGTTCGGCGCGTCCGGCAACAGCGTCGTCGTCGAGGAATTCCTCACGGGCCCGGAGGTTTCCGTGCTCGCGTTTACGGACGGCAGAACGCTGCGCCCGATGGTCTCCTCGAAGGACCACAAGCGCGCGCTGGACGGCGACAAGGGCCTGAACACCGGCGGTATGGGCACGGTCAGCCCGAACCCGTACTACACCGACGAGATCGCGCAGACCTGCATGGAGACGATCTTCCTGCCGACGATCCGCGCGATGCAGGCGGAGGGCCGCCCGTTCAAGGGCTGCCTGTATTTCGGCCTGATGCTCACGCCGGACGGCCCGAAGGTCATCGAGTACAACGCGCGCTTCGGCGACCCGGAAACGCAGGTCGTCCTGCCGCGGCTCAAGACGGATTTCGTCGACATCATCGACGCGGTGATCGACGAAAAGCTCGATGCGCTCGAGATCGAGTGGAGCGCGGATGCGTGCGCCTGCGTCGTCATGGCGAGCGGCGGCTATCCGCAGTCGTACCCGAAGGGCATCGAGATCACCGGTCTGGACGAAAACGGGCAGGTCGCGGGCGCGACCGTCTACCACGCGGGCACGAAGCGCGCGGGGGACAAGCTCGTGACGAACGGCGGGCGCGTGCTCGGCGTGACGGCGACGGCGGAAACGCTCGACGCGGCGCTTGAAAAGGCGTATGCGGCGGTCGAAAAGATCCATTTCGACGGCGCGCACTACCGCCGCGACATCGGCCGCACGAAATAATCGAACATATAAAATTGAAACGACAGCCCGGTATGCACCGCGGCTGTCGTTTTGTTATTCTTCTAATGCGATTTTGCCTATAGCCTTTTCAAACTTTTCTACGTGAAGTCTCATTAAAATCTCCAATTCACTATTGATTGAACGCCCGTTATAGCCGGATACATAGCGGAACTTTTCGTAGATTTCAGGATTAACTCTTAAAGTAAATTTAACGAATTCTCGCGGTTCACCTTTTTTACGCCCCACAAACCTCTCTCCCTTCACGTGTTTTGATGTTATTATAACATCAAAATAATCTCAAAAATTTATTGACAATATTTTGAGGTCATGATATTATCGTGTAAAAGAACACATTCAGAGGGAGTTGGAGGATATGAGAGAACTTGCAGGTTTTTATGAGCGCGCGAAGCTGGACAATCTGCTGCGGCATCTGCTGTGGAACGACGATCCGCGAGACGCAGCGATCGATGACTTTGAAAAGATGCTGGAGGATTCCTTCGAGACGTTTTATGGCCGGCTGGCGGAGATTTCTCCAAAGCTCAGACGGGAGGACGACCGCCTGTTTGAAGCGGTGACCGATTTTGCAGGCGTGCAGGACAGCGTGTATTTCAAGCTCGGCGTGCTGACCGGCTTCCGGCTTTACAGGGATCTGGACGCTGCGTATGAGCATGAGGTTCTGCGTGCGAAAACACGCTATGCGGATTTAAAAACACAGTGGGGAGACTATTGAAAAACCGCCCGGCAGCTCGGAATAATCCGGAAGCTGCCGGGCGGGGCATTTCAGCGGGCGGTGGTCCACTGATTTATTTTGCAATGAAGTGCTTCACGACGCTCTCGCCGTCGAGATACGCGGCGCGGGTCAGGTTGACGCCGGCGTTCATCAGCAGCGCGCCGGAGTAGACCTCGCCGGTGTCCGTATCGGTGTAGAGCTTCTCCGGGTCGAGGCCGCGCAGGCGCTGGACGTAGAACATCGACTCCGGCTGACGCATCACGACGCTTGTGAGCATCGCCTCGTTCTTGTCCGGCGAGACAAATTCCCACGCGCAGCGGAAGGCGTTGTCGGTCGGGGCGATCAGGCGGTAGAAGTCGCCGTCGCGCACGAGGTGGTTGTACTTGCGGTAGTCGGCGATCTGCTGCCGGACCTCCTCTTTTTCCTCCTCAGTGAGCTTGCGCGGGTCGAGCTCATAGCCGAACGTGCCGCACATCGCGACGTTCGCGCGCGTCGAAAGCGGGGTGCGCGGGCGCGCCGCCACGTGTGCACCGAAGGCGGAAACCGGGTAGCACATCGAGGTGCCGAACTGGATCGTCAGCCGCTCGATCGCGTCGGTGTTGTCGCTGCACCAGATCTGCGGCGAGTAGTAGAGCATGCCGGGGTCGAAGCGTCCGCCGCCGCCCGAGCAGTTTTCAAACAGGATGTTCGGGAAGGTCTTCACAAAGCGGTCCATCAGGTCGTAGGTGCCCAGCACGAAGCGGTGCATGATCTCCTTCTGGCGCTCCGGCGGCAGCAGGGCCGAGCCGGCCTCCGAAATGTTGCGGTTGAAGTCCCACTTCACATAGTCGATCTTGTTGTTTTTCAGGACGCTGCACATCTGCTCGAAGATGTTGTCGCGCACGTCCTCGCGCGACATGTCGAGCACGTACTGCAGGCGCGCCGGCGAGTTTTCGCGGCCCTTGACGTGCAGGCACCAGTCGGGGTGCGCCTTGTAAAGCTCGCTGTCGGGCGAGATCATCTCCGGCTCGTACCAGATGCCGAACTTCAGGCCCTCCGCGTTGACGCGCTCGATCAGCTTCGAAAGCCCGCCCTTGATTTTCTTTTCGTTGACGTACCAGTCGCCGAGCGAGGAGTTGTCGGACTCGCGGTGGCCGAACCAGCCGTCGTCCATGACGAGCATATCGACGCCAAGCTTTGCGGCCTCGTGCGCGAATGCGACGAGCTTGTCGTCGTCGAAGTCGAAGTAGGCGGCCTCCCAGCTGTTGATGAGCACCGGGCGTTCCACGTCGCGCCACGGGCTTTTGATCAGGTGCTTTTTGTAGGCGCGGTGGAAGATGCGGCTCATCTCGCCGAGGCCCTTGTCCGTGTAGACCAGGACGGCCTCCGGCGCGGTGAAGCGCTCGCCCGGCTCGAGGTGCCAGGTGAAGCCGTCGGGGTTGATGCCGGCGATCAGGCGCGTCGTGTCGAAGCCGTCGACCTCCACGTCGATCGCGAAGTTGCCGCTGTACACGAGGTTGAGGCCGTACACCTCGCCGTTTTCCTCCGAAGCGCCGTGCTGCCGGAGCGCGACGAACGGGTTGTGGTTGTGCGAGGAGGAGCCGCGCTTGCTCACGATGGACTGGATGCCGTGGCAGAGCGGGCGCTCGGCGACCGTGCGCTCCTTCGACCATTTGCCGTACAGGTGCACCATGTCGTAATCGTAGGTCGGCAGCTCGAGGCAGGCGCTGTACACGCGCTCGAGGTCCATCGCCGCGTCGGAATCGTTTTCAACGACGACGCTGCGGGTCATGACCGGCATGTCCTGGTATACGGTGTAGTAGAGCTTCACGACGGCGCCGGTCACGGCGTCGCGCGTCGTCACCTCGAGCGTCTCGCTGTCGCCGTTTTCATCGCGCAGCGCGGGCATGCCGCAGAGCGCGGGCTTTTTTTCGAGGATGCGGTGGGAGACGTAGCGGATGTCGGTGGAGACGTCGCCGTTTTTGTTGCGGATCTGCAGCGCGGAGACGCGGAAGTCGCCGGTGCCGGCCACGGAATACTCGCTCGGCGTCACGTCCGGCGAAACGCCGGTGGCGACGTAGTGCGGGAAGTCCGGGCAGAAGGAGGAGAACATGCCGCGGTCGAGCATCGAAAGCAGGTTGTCGTCCGGCAGGTAAGCGCCGTAATACAAATGGAACAGATACCCCGCCTCGTGCACAGCAAAGGCGTAGCTTGTCGACGGCGTATCGAGCTTGAAGATTTTTCTGGAAGCGTCAAAGGTAATGGCCATAATACAAGTCCTTTCCAAAGATTTCATACTTCTTTTTTCATTATAGCGGCTTTGCCGGGGGCGCGCAATAGGCATTTTGTTGCCTGATTTTGATGCTTTGCGCAAGAGAAGGAGGAGGCCCGCTGCGGGACCTCCTCCGTTTCAGGTCTGGTTATTTGCCCTGCGCCTGCAGGTATTCTTCGAGGCACAGGCCGGATTCATAGATCGCCTTCGCATTTTCCCTGCCGACGTACCGGTAGTGCCACGGCTCGTAGATGATGCCGGTGACGGCGGTTTTGTCGTTCGGGTAACGCAGGATAAACCCGTATTTCCACGAATTCTGCATCAGCCACTGCTGTGTGGCGGTGTCCTCCTGTCCGGCGTCGAGGACCTGATAGCGCAGGTCGACGATGTCGACGGCGAGGCCGAGCTGATGCTCGCTGGTGCCGGGGATCGCCACGGCCTTCGCGGCCTCGGTCCGGGCGTCGCTCGGGCTGTAGCCCTGGGCGATCAGGCGGTCCACCTTGTTTTCATAAAGCCGCGTCTGCGTGTCGTTCGTGCGGTACGAAGAGCAGACGTACGGCTGTGCGTTGCCGTAAACCGCGCAGTCGTCGAGCATCTGCATGAGGTCGCCGTAGCAGCGCTGGTCCACGCTCTCCCCGTCGCCGATTGAGACGAGCGAAACCGCGTAATCCTCGGGAACGGCGTTCCACGGATTGACGAGCAGCAGCGGGTCGGAAACGTCCACGGTGCCGGCGGGCGGCGGGGTCGGTACGGTCGGGTCCGGCGTCTCCTCTACGGCGCCGAGGACCTGAATGTAATCCGAGCTCATGTAGCCGGTGTAGCTGCCGTACTGCACGCGGTACCAGCCGGAATTGG
>MHCFR00700__coassemble_638_pt1 | contig 25190 bp, 24 predicted proteins | sample MHCFR00700__metabat2_high_PE_020 | metagenome-assembled genome bin MHCFR00700
TTTAAACGATGCCCGCCTGTATGGCCGCTTCCAGCTCGGCGCGCGTCGGCAGGCCCTCGTTGTCGCCCCGGTGCGTGATCTGGATCGAGCCGATCACCGTGCCGCGGCGCGCCGCCTCGCTGAGCGAAAGCCCCTCGGCCACCGCCGAGAGCACGCCGGCCGCAAAGCCGTCGCCCGCGCCGACCGTGTCGACGATCTTCTTCACCGGGAACGCCGGCACCGTGCCGCTCTCGCCGCCCGTCGACCAGTACGCGCCGTCCGCGCCGAGCTTGACGATCACGCTGTCGACGCCGCGGTCGTGGTAGAACGATGCGATCTCCGCAGCCGTCTCTTTCTTCGTGAGGATCTTTCCCTCATGAATGCCGGGCAGCACGAGGTCCGCCTCCATCGCGAGCGCGTTCAGCGTGCGCACCATCTCCTTTTCGTCCGGCCAGAGCTGCGGGCGCAGGTTCGGGTCGAACGAGACGAACATGTCGAGCGCCTTCGCGCGCGCCATCAGCCGCTTCACGGCCTCGAGCGCCGACTTCGACACCGCCGGGAAAATGCCGGTCACGTGCAGAAAGTCGCAGCCGAACAGGTCGAGCTTGTCGACGTCGTGCGTCGAGATCTGCGAGGCCGCGCTGCCGCGGCGGAAGTACGCGATCTTCGGGTCGCCGACCGCGGTGCTGCCCTTCATCATAAAGCCGGTCGAGGCCTTATCCGTCACCGTGACGAGATCGGCCGCAACGCCGTTTTCCGCCATGCTTTTCAGGATGCGCCGGCCGATCGGGTCGTCGCCGAGGCGCGTGCAGTAGAGCGCCGTATGGCCGAGCCGCGAAAGGCCGACCGCCACGTTGTACTCCGCGCCGGCGACCGCCGCCGAAAAGTGCGCGACGTCCTCCAGCTCGCCGGGCTCCTCCGCCATGAAAAGGCCCATCGGCTCGCCGACCAGCACGATCTTGCCGCGCTCGCCCTCGGGCACCTCTTCCGCCTCAAGCGCCGATTCGTCCACAAAATCCATCTTCATCGTTTTCAGGTCCGTCCTTTCCGCGCGGCGGCCTTGCGGCCCCGCAAACCGCTGTTTTCCGGGTTAAACCGTCGTCTTGACGATCGTGCACTTGCCGCTGACCGTCACTTTGCCCGTGCCGGCCGGGACGAACAGGCTGTCCGCCGCCTTGAACTCGACCGCATTTTCCGGTCCCGTCACCGTGCCTGCGCCCTCGGTGACGACGAGCGAGGCAAAGGAGCTGTCGTCCACGTCGATTTCCACCGTGCCGTCCACCACGTACTTCTCGGTCGTGAAGTATTCGCAGGAGGCGAGCGCCGTCTTCGTGCCGCCCGGGATCTGCTCGGGCGCGCTCTGCTTGTCGGCCGTGTCGCTCGGCGTCAGCGTCGAAACGTCGATCGCCTTGTCGATGTGCAGCTCGCGCAGCTTGCCGTCCGCGCCGCGGCGGCCGTAGTCGTACACGCGGTACGTCGTGTTCGAATTCTGCTGGATCTCGCAGATCAGGATGCCCGCGCCGATCGCGTGGATCGTGCCGGACTGGATGAAGAACACGTCGCCCTTTTTCACGTCGGCCTTATAGAGCACGTCGGTCAGCGTGTTTTCCTCGATGCGCTTTCTGAACTCGTCCTTCGTGATCGCGCGGTTCACGCCGAAGTAGAGCGAAGCGCCCGGCTCGCAGTCCACGACGTACCACATCTCGGTCTTGCCGTATTCGCCCTCGACGCGCAGCGCGTATTCGTCGCTCGGGTGCACCTGCACCGAAAGCGGGTCCTTCGCGTCGATGAACTTGATGAGCACCGGGAATTCCTTGAAGCGCGCGCAGTTCGTGCCGAGCACAGCACGGCCGGCCTTTTCGATGTAGTCGCCGAACGTGAGCCCGTCGTATTCGCCGCCCGAAAGGGTGCTCTGGCCGGCCGGGTGCGTCGAAAGCTCCCAGCTCTCGGCGACCTTGTCGTAGTCGCACTTCTTGCCGTACACGTCGCGCAGCTTCGTGCCGCCCCAGAGGTAATCCTTGAACGCCGGTGTGAGTTTCTCGATTTTCATGATGTTTTCTCCTTTGCAGTATGGTATTTTTTATGATCAAAAATCCGTCGGATGTTCTCCTCAAGTGATTTTCGGCCGCTGCGCTCAGCGCGCCGTCGACTGCTTTTCAAAGAGCGGCATGTCGAGGATCAGCGGGTGCTCCTGCTCGCCGCTGCGCAGCATGTGGATGAGCTTGTTCGCCGCGATGCGCCCCATCTCGTCCTTCGGGTGCGCGAACGATGTGATTTTCACCGGCGAATACTCCGAAACGCTCGAATTGTCGAAGCCGGTCACGAGCACATCCTCGGGCACGCGCACGCCGCGGCTCGTCAGCAGGTCGATCGCGCCGTAGGCGATCTGGTCGTTGTAGCAGACGATGCCGTCGCAGCCGCGCAGCCGCTCGAACATGTAGTCGCGGTTGTCGGGGCGGAACAGCCGGCTGCGCTCCGCCGTCGTGTACCAGACGACGCAGTCGTCGCTGATGGAGCAGCCGTTGCGGATCAGCCCCTCCGAAAAGCCGGCATAGCGCCCGTGCCCCTGCATGTCGTCCGACTTGAACACGCCGCCGAGCTTCCGGCAGCCCTTGGAGAGCAGCAGCTCCACCGCCTGCCGGCCGGCCTTCTTGTCGTCGGTCACGACGTAGACGGCGTCGGTCAGGTCGCGGTAATAGCTGTTGAAAAACACGACCGGCACGCCCATTTTCTGCAGCTTCCGGTACAGCTCCACATTCGGGTTCGGGAACGCCGTCTTCGTGCCCTCCACGATCACGCCGTCGATCTTGCGGCTGATCAGCGACTGCAGGATGCGGCTCTCGTCCTCGACGTGGTTGTTCGTCACGCCGAGCGTCAGGCTGTAGCCCGCGCCGGTCAGCGTCTCCTCGATGCCGCGGATGATCGTCGGGAAAATATAGTCCGAGATATACGTCGTCACGATCGCCACATTGCTGCCGCGCGCCGGCCGCCGGCTCTCGGTGCTGATGTACGTGCCGCTGCCGCGGCGGCGCTCGATGAGGCCCTCGCGCTCCAGAACGGAGAGCGCCTGCCGGACGGTCTGGCGGCTGTAGCCGAACTCCTCCGAAAGCCGGTTTTCCGACTCCATCCGCTCGCCCGGCGCATACGCGCCGTTTTTGATCTTTTCCTTGATGGTCTCCACCAGAAAACGGTATTTCGCCGTTTTCCTCTCCGCTTCCGCCATGCTTCAACTTCCTTTCCCTGCGCAGCGCGCCCGGCGCCGCACAGCTGTACAGGAACAGACGATTTCCTGTATCGGGCCGCCGATTTGTCCATACAACTCTATTATAAAAAACCGTACAACCTTTTGCAAGCGAAAAAACGCATTTTCACAAAAAATTGTACGGTCTTCTTTTATTTGTATTTTGACGAAAAATCCAGAAATTTTAACAACTCAGCCGGCTTCCTCCGCGAGCAGCGCCGTCATGGCGTCGGCTTCTCCCTCGCCGAGCAGGACGACGGCTTCGCCCTCCAGCCGGAGCACACAGCTGTACGTCCGGGACGTGCCGTCGCCGTCGCGGTAATCGATGAGAATCTGGTACAACGTGTTGTCCTGTGCGCTCTGCGCGTACGCGGTGCCCGTGACGGTGTACGCCGCGCCCTGCGCTTCCATGCGCGCATCAAAGTGCGTCTGCGCGTAGTCCACCGCGGCTTCTGCCTGCTGCAGCGGGCTGCGCGTTTCCGCCGCACAGCCCACCGCGCCGAGGCACAAAAGCGCCGCCAGCAAAAGTGTGAAAAACCTGCGGTTCATCCCAGCCACCCTTTGTCGTCATTCCACGACGAGGTCGAATCGGAATGTGAACGTTTCCTCGTCGAAGCGCATCGGCTTTGCGAGCTGCGGGCCGCAGCTGTTCGAGCCGACGCCGCTCATCCTGTAGTCGAAGCAGAACACGACGTCCGGGCTCTGGTTCAGCTCGTAGTTGTGCTTTTTCGCCGCAAGCTCCTCCTGCGTGTAGCGGGAGAGGTTGAAGGAGAAGTCCGCGGGGCTCGTCACGGTCACCGCGCCCGCGCCGTCCGTCACGGTGACGGACTTGCAGCCGAAGCGGCTGCCGTTCTCCTGCGGCTTCACGTAATCCTCGAAGAGGTCGTCGGTGCGCTGCGCGAAGCGGCCGAGATACGACGCCTGGTGCTTGTCGCAGTACGACTCATACGGCCCGTAGCCGAAATACTCCGCCGTGTCGAACGATTTCGGCAGGAACATCCGCAGGCCGAAGCGCGGCAGGTAAGCCTGCGCCGTATCGCGCGCGCCGCGGATCTCGGCGCGGATGCGGCCCGCGCCGTCGATCTCAAACCGGCACTCGAGCCGGAGGAACGGCCGGCGGTACACCGCGGCGAGGCTCAGCGTGCAGTCGATCGCCGCGACGCCGTTTTCCACGCGGCTTTCGCAGCCGTACACCTTGACCTGCGGGCAGTCGTAGCCCGCCTGCTTCCAGGCCGCGTCGATATACTGGTCGTTGTCGGTCGGCGCGCGGTAGGTGTTCCAGGTCATCGGGCGCGTCATGAGCGACGCGTTGCTCTTGACGAGGCTCTCGAACACGCCCTGCGTCTTCGAGAACACGTAGCGGAAGTCCGGGCCGGTCACCGTGATGTGCCGCCCGTCCTCCACGGCCTGCACGCCGCCCGGCGCAAGGGGCGCTTCGCTGCGCGCCGCGCGCGACACGATGAGCTGGTCGAAGCCGAGCGCATGGCCCTTCGGGAAAAAGACGCTGTCGTCTTTCTTCGCGCTGTAGTTCAGAAGGATCGTCACGTCGCCCGTTTCGGGGACCTCGCCGTTCAGGCGGATCACGCCGCTCTCATGCGGGGCGATCGCGATGTCGTCGAGCACGCCGCAGGCCGTCGTCTCGCCGTCCTGCTGGATCTCCCACGAGATCATCAGGAATTCGTCCGTATTCGTAAAGTCGCGGTAATTCGTCAGGCGGATCTCCGCGGTCTTCGCGTCGAGCAGCTCGGCGCGCACCGGGCGGATCACGTTCTTGTACTCGAGAAGCCCCGTGTGCGGCGTGCGGTCCGGATAGACGAGGCCGTCCATGCAGAAGTTGCCGTCGTTCGGGAACTCGCCGAAGTCGCCGCCGTAGCGGAAGATGTCGCGGTTGTCGGGCGTCGTGCCGCCGTACACGGCGTGGTCGCACCACTCCCAGACAAAGCCGCCCATGAAGCCGTCGTGCCGCATGATGAGCTGCTGGTACTGCTCCGCGTCGCCGGGGCCGTTGCCCATCGCGTGGATGTACTCGCACAGCACGAGCGGCTGCGTGTTCTTCGGGTCCGCAAAGTATTCCTCGATCCACTCGGGCGCCGGGTACATGCGGCTGACCGTATCGAGCGAGGAGAGGTCGTTCTTGTGGCCGCGCGCGTCGTAATACGTGTTCTCGTAGTGCGTCAGGCGGCTCGGGTCGTACGATTTCACCCACGCGCCGGCCTTTTCAAACGACGGGCCCCAGCCGCTTTCGTTGCCGTAGGACCACATCAGCACGCAGGCGTTGTTCTTGTCGCGGATCACGCTGCGCTGGATGCGGTCGAGGATCGCCTTGTCGAAAATCGGGTTCAGCGCGACGTCGGCGTATTCGTCCATGCCGTGCGCGCCGGTCTGCATCGAAGCGCCGTGGCTCTCGATGTCCGCCTCGGCGATCACATAGAAGCCGTATTCGCTGCACAGCTGCAAAAACCACGGGGCGTTCGGGTAGTGGCTCGTGCGCACCGCGTTGATGTTGTGCTGCTTCATCAGGATCAGGTCGCGCTTCGCCTGCTCGCGGCTGATCGTGTAGCCGGTCACGGGGTCGCTGTCGTGGCGGTTCACGCCGCGCAGCTTGATCTTCACGCCGTTGAAGTAGAGCACGCCGCCGCGGATCTCGATCTTCGAAATGCCGACCTTCTGCTCGATGACCTCGTCCGGCGTCGCGAGGCGGAGCGTGTACTGCACGGGGTCCTCCGCGTTCCAAAGCTGCGGGCGCTCCACCGTGAACACCGGGTTTTCGCCGGCCGCGATCTGCAGAAGCTCGCCGTCGGGCGCATACAGCGCCGCCGAGATCTCCGGCTTCCCGCACAGCTCCGTCTCCACGCGGATCGTCGCGCGCGAGAAGTCCTCGTTCAGCGCCGTCTTCACGAAGAAATCGCGGATGTGGTTTTCCGGGCGGCTGATGAGGTACACGTCGCGGAAAATGCCGCTCATGCGCAGCTTGTCCTGGTCCTCGAGGTAGGTGCCGTCGCACCACTTGAGCACGAGCACCGCCACGGCGTTCTCGCCCTCGACCAGAAGGTCCGTAATGTCGAATTCGCTCGTCGAGTGCGAAACCTGGCTGTAGCCCGCGAACTGCTCGTTGACCCAGAGGTAGAAGCAGGAATCGACGCCCTCGAAGTTCAGGTACGTGCGGCGCGTTCTGTCCTCCGCGCTGATCTCAAAGCGGCGCAGATACAGCCCGCAGGGGTTCTCGTCCGGCACGAAGGGCGGGTCAAACGGGATCGGGTAGCGGACGTTCGTGTACATGTGGCAGTCGTAGCCGGCGTTCTGCCAGCAGGACGGCACCTCGATCTCGTCCATGTCGTCCTCGTCAAAGCAGATGTCCGCCGCCGTGCCGTCGGGGAACACGTCGAGGAACGAGTCGAAATAGCGGAACGACCACGTGCCGTTGAGCGAGCAGACGCGCGAGGATTCGCCGCCGTCGTCCGGCGCCTTCGGCAGGTAGTAGCTGCGGGGCGGGCAGGCGCCCACGTGCAGCACGTCCGGATTTTCATGCAGTTTTGTGAATTCCATTGCAATACACACTCCGTTCTGGATTGGGTCTGCGCCCGCGCGGCGGCCGCAGAAATTTTGAGTTGAACAGTTTTTACCGGTATGCTATACTGAATCCGTGTAATCTTAACACAAGCTTACCGTATAATCGAACCGCGGTCAAGACCAATTTTTTACAAAAGGAACGGAAAGGACCCCTGCCTATGACCATACAGATTCTGCTTTCCGCGGCGTTTCTGATCGCCGTGCTCTGGCTCGGCTTTCGCGTGCCGGTCGCCGAGGGCGGCGCGCCGCAGCGCCGCGCGCTGTTCGGGCTGCCGCCCGTGCCCGTTTTCTGCACCGTCCTCGCGGCGGCGCTCGTGCTGCGGCTCATCCTCGGCTACAGCATCAACGGCTTCGACGCCGACATCGCCTGCTTCAAGGCCTGGGGTTATTACACCCACGAGGTCGGCTTCTCCGGCATGTATTACAGCGATTTCTTCATCGACTACCCGCCGGGCTACCTCTACCTGCTGTATGTGACGGAGTTTTTCCGCCGCCTGTTCTTTATCCCGGACTATGCGCAGGGCGCGACGCTGCTCGTGAAGATCGTGCCGATCCTCTCGGACATCGGCACGGCGGCGATCCTCTGGGTGCTTGCGCGCAAAAAGCTCGGCGAGGACAGCGCGCTGTTCGTCTCGGCCGCGTACCTGTTCTGCCCGGCCGTCATCATCAACTCCGCCGTGTGGGGCCAGGCCGACAGCTACTGCGCGCTGCTCCTGCTGTGGACCGTTCTGCTGCTCTGGCAGAACCACACGCCGGCCGCCGCGCTCGTCTACGGCCTCGGCATCCTCTCAAAGCCGCAGATGCTGATCTTCGCGCCGATGCTGATCTTCTGGGTCATCCGCCGGCGCGACTGGAAAAACCTGATCCTCGGGCCGATCCTCGCGCTGGCCGTCGTGCTCGTGCTCTCGGCGCCCTTTATGCGGAACTGGGATTACTCGAAGCTCATCGAGCTGTACACGGGCACGATGGACTACTACACCTACTACACGATCAACGCCTACAACCTCTGGGCGCTGTTCGGGCTGAACTGGGCCGCGCTGCCCGAAAACAGCGTGTGGCTCCAGTTCGGCGTGCCGCTCGCCGTGCTGCTCGCCGGCCTGCTGCTGCTCAAATCCAAGCGGGAGGAGGCGCTGTTCGCCTGCCCTGCCGTGCTGATGTTCACGGTCTACACCTTCTGCGTCAAGATGCACGAGCGCTACCTGTTCCCGGTGCTGCTGAGCCTGCTTCTGACCTACGTTTTCACGAAGGACAAGCGCTTCCTTCTGAGCTTTGCGGGCACCTCGTTCTTCCACTTCCTGAACGTCGCCTACGTGCTGTACCTCAACAACGCCTACATCGAGCCGACCGCGCCGCAGATCCTGCTGCTGTCGCTCGCGCAGATCCTGATGTACGTCTACACGCTCTACGCCGTGTGGCGCGTTTTCCTCGCGAAAAAGGCCCCGGCGCCCCTCGCGCTGCCGAAGCGTGAGAAGCCCGCCGCGCGCCGCGCAGCCGCCGGGCGCAGCGCTGTGACGGCCGGGAACGCCGCGCCGAGCTCCCCGCTGCTCGCCGCGCAAAACCGGAACGTGCGCCTCACGCGCACCGACGTGCTCCTGCTGTGCGCCGTCACGCTCGCCTACGGCCTCGTCGCCTTCTGGAACCTCGGCGACCGGCAGACGGCGAACACGACCTGGACGCCCGAAAACGGCGAAAGCGTGATCTTCTCGACCGAGGACGCGTACAGCGAGATCTACTTCCTGCCGGGCATCGCGCCCGCCGACGACGGCATCGGCCAGCGCGTCGGCGTCTCGATGCGCGTCGAGGTCTCGGACGACGGCGAAAACTGGACGCTCGCGCTCGACAACACCGAGGGCAGCGTCTACGCCTGGAAGAGCGAGACGGCGCTCGCGACCGGCAAGTACATCCGCATCACGCCGACCTGCGACGACCTCGCGATCAACGAGTTCGCGCTCAAAAAGGCGGACGGCACCGGCTTCGCGACGCTGACGGCGGTGCGCGGCGAGGCCTCCGCGCTGACCGACGAGCAGAACGTCGTGCCGCTGTACCCGAGCTACATGAACTCGACGTATTTCGACGAGATCTACCACGCGCGCACGGCCTACGAGCACATTCTCGGGCTCGAGCCGTACGAAAACACGCACCCGCCGCTCGGCAAGCTGATCATCTCGCTCGGCATCCGCATGTTCGGCATGAACCCGTTCGGCTGGCGCTTCATGGGCACGCTGTTCGGCGTTCTGATGCTGCCGATCCTCTACCATCTCCTGAAGCGGCTGTTCGGCTCCACGTTCCTGTGCACGGCCGGCACGGTGCTCTTCGCCTTCGACTTCATGCACTACGTGCAGACGCGCATCGCGACGATCGACACGTACGCCGTGTTCTTCATCCTGCTCATGTACGACGCGATGCTCGTCTTCCTGCAGACCGACCTGATGACGGCCGGGTGGAAAAAGCTCCTGCCGCCGCTCTTTTTCAGCGGCCTGTTCATGGGCCTCGGCGTCGCCTCGAAGTGGACCGTCGCCTACGGCGCGGTCGGGCTCGCCGTGCTCTTCTTCGGCAAGCTCGTCGTGACGTACCGCGCGCTGCACCTTTCGTCGCTCTCCGCCGGAAAGCGCGACGAGGCGCAGGCCGCCTTCTGGCAGAAAGCGCTCAAGACCTGCCTGTGGTGCTGCCTGTTCTTCATCCTGATCCCGTCTTGCATATACTTCGCGGCCTTCCTGCCGCTGACGCTTCTCAAGCACAACCGCTACGACGTGCTCGGGCGCTTCTTCGCCTACCAGGTGCACATGTACAACTACCACTCGACGCTGCAGGCCACGCACACCTTTGAGTCCCCGTGGTACCAGTGGCCGTTCGACGTGCGGAACGTCTGGTACTACGGCAACTACAACGCCGACGGCAGCGGCGGCCTGCGCACGATCTCGGTGCTCGGCAGCCCGCTGTTCTGGTGGGCCGGTGTGCCGTCGACGGTGTACGCCTTTGTGTGCGCCGTGAAAAAGCGCGCGCAGCCGGCGATCATCGCCTCGGTCGGCTTCCTCGCGGTCTATCTGCCATGGGTGCTCGTGCCGCGCTGCACGTTCGTCTACCACTACTTCACGGCCGTGCCGTTCCTCCTGATCGCGCTGCTCGCGGCCTGGAGCCGGCTCGCCGAAACGCCCCGCCTGCGCAAGCCGCTCTTCGCGCGCACCGTGCGCGGCCATGCGGCCGCGCTGACGGGCGGACAGGCCGCGATGCTCGGCTTCCTCGCCGTGCACCTGATCCTCTTCGCGGTCTTCTACCCGGTCCTGACCGGCACGCTCACGACGCAGGACTACGCGAACGCGCTCGAATGGCTCCCGACCTGGTTCTTCTGCTGAGCCGCGCTTTCCCGAAAAGCATACCAAAACCCGGACGCTGTCCGCGCACTGCCGCGGGCGGCGTCCTTTTCTGTCCTCCCGGGCCGTCACAGAATATTCACCTTTTGTTCTTGCTTTCGACGCAATAAAAAGTTACAATATTGATAAATAATTCCCACAGTATGCCGCTTCGGAGGAGAAGGGCCGCCGAAAAGCTGGCAAACGGCCCGGCAGAACACGGGAAAATTCAGAAAACAGGAAAGCAGGGAACAGGAATATGGCATCCGGTAAAATTCTCATTGTGGACGACGACAGAAATATCTGTGAGCTTCTGCGGCTCTATATCGAAAAGGAAGGCTTTGAAACGGCCATTGCAAACGACGGCAAGGCCGCCGTGCAGATGTTTGACGCGGTGAACCCCGACCTCATTCTGCTCGACATCATGCTGCCCGAGCTCGACGGCTGGCAGGTCTGCCGCGAGATCCGCAAAAAGTCGCAGTGCCCGATCATCATGCTCACCGCAAAGGGCGAGGTCTTCGACAAGGTGCTCGGGCTTGAGCTCGGCGCGGACGACTACGTGGTCAAGCCCTTTGAAACCAAGGAGGTCATCGCGCGCATCAACGCGGTGCTCCGCCGCATCGGCAAGAAGGAGACCGCCCAGACGCAGGAGGTCAGCTACGAGAACCTGACGATCAACCTGACGAACTACGAGCTCAAGGTCAAGGGCGTGCAGGTCGACACACCGCCGAAGGAGATGGAGCTGATCTACCACCTCGCCTCGAACCCGAACCGCGTCTTCACGCGCGACCAGCTGCTCGACGAGGTGTGGGGCTTCGACTACTACGGCGACTCCCGCACCGTCGACGTGCACGTCAAGCGCCTGCGCGAAAAGCTCGAGGGCGTTTCCGACAAGTGGGCGCTCAAGACCGTCTGGGGCGTCGGCTACAAGTTTGAGGTCAAGGACTGAAAGGAAGATCCCTCGTGCAGAAGTCCCTTTTTGGCAAATACCTGCGGATCACGATGGTCATCGTGTTCGCGAGCTTTGTCGTGCTCGGCAGCGTGATGATGATCTCGTTTTCCGAGTACACAAAAAACGACAAGCGCAAGATCCTGACGCAGAGCGCAAACTCGATGGCGTCGCTCACGACGGCCACGCTGTCCATCAACGCGGAGGACGATGTGCAGAACGCGAGCCGCTGGGCCTTTCTGCGCCTGTTCGTGCAGACGTTTTCGCTGAACATCGACGCGGACATCTTCGTGACCGACCTCGAGGGCAACGTGCTTTTCGGCGCGTTTGCGAACAGCACGGACCGCAAGGGCGACCAGTTCACGCCGCTTGAGTCCGTCCCGAAGGACGCGGTGGACCGCGCCATCGCCGGCGCCTTCACCGGGAACGGCAAGAGCAGCGACATCTATGAGGAGCCGTACTACGTCGTCGGCGTCCCGCTCGCGACCTCGGCCTCGGACACCACGCCGGCCGGCGCGGTGTTCGCCGCGACAAACGCGTCTTCGCTGACGGAATACCAGTTCGCGGCCTTCCAGATGTTCCTCGTGGCGGCGGCCGCGGCGTTCCTTCTCTCGTTCTGCGTCGTCGGCGTATTCGCCTACCGGCTGGTCAAGCCCCTGCGGCAGATGTCCGCGGCGGCGAAGAGCTTCGGCGAGGGCGATTTCTCGGTGCGCGTCCCGGTCACCTCGAGCGACGAGATCGGCCAGCTCGCGCTCTCGTTCAACAACATGGCCGACTCGCTCTCCAACAGCGAGAGCATGAACCGCAGCTTCGTGGCCAACGTCTCCCACGAGCTGAAAACGCCGATGACGACGATCGCCGGCTTCATCGACGGCATTCTCGACGGCACGATCCCGCCCGAGCGGCAGAGCCACTACCTGCGCATCGTGTCGGACGAGGTCAAGCGGCTTTCGCGCCTTGTGAAGACCATGCTCAACCTCTCCCGCATCGACAACGGCGAGCTGAAGCTCCGCCCCTCCGATTTCGACATTTCCGAAACCGTGCTCTCGACGGTGCTCACGTTTGAAAAGAGCATCAACGACAAGCAGATCGACATCCGCGGGCTGGATACGCTGAAGCCGAAGCAGGTGCACGGCGACGAGGACCTGCTCCACCAGGTGGTCTACAACCTCGTGGAAAACGCCGTCAAATTCACAAACCCCGGCGGCTACATCGCGTTCACCGTCTCCGACAGCATCGACCGCGTCGCCGTCGACATCGAGAACAGCGGCAGCGGCATCCAGCCCGACGAGCTGCCGATGGTCTTTGAGAAGTTCTACAAAACCGATAAATCGAGAAGCCAGGACAAAAACGGCATGGGCCTCGGCCTGTACCTCGTCAAAACCATCATCCGGCTGCACGGCGGCGACATCACCGTGACTTCGGCCGTGGACCAGTTCACGCGCTTCTCGTTCTATATCCCGAAGCCGGCCGAGGTGCCGAAGCTCCGGCCCACCTACACTACGACCGTGGAGGACGCCGTGATCTCCGAGCGCCCGAAGAAGGAGCACCACGGCCGCGACGACGCAAAATCAAACCATAAGGATGGACAAAACCATGAGTGAATTCGATAAGGAAAGAGAAACCGCAGCATCGTCGGAAACGCCGGCTACCGAAACCGGCGGCATACCGGCACAGGAAGCGCCCGTTTCCGCCGCGCCGCTGCCAAATGCCGACAGCGCGGTGGAGACGACTCCCGCCGCAGTCGATGCGGCCGCCGAGCCGGCCGACGGCGCGGAAAGCCCGGCGGCGCCTGACGCTGCCCCCGACGCTGCGCCTGCCGCAGAGCCCGGCGCTGCGCCGCTGCCGAACGCAAACGGCGTCCCGAACGCCGCGCCGAACTTCGGCGCGATCCCGCCGCAGAACCCCGGCGCCGCGCAGCCGCCGTTTTACGGATATCCCCAGCCGCCGTATCCCTACGGCTACGGGTATCCGATGCCGAACCCGTATCCGCCGAAGCCGCCGAAGCGCAAAATGCCGGTCGGCCTGCGCGTCCTCGTCGTCGTGATGTCCGTGCTGCTCGGCGGCTCTGTGCTCGGCTTCGCTTCGTACGGCGTTTACACGGCGCTCACCGCCTCCACGCCCACCGATTCCTCCGACTTCGCCCTGCCGTCTCCGCTCGACCCCGGCGACGAAACGTCCGAGCCGGAAGTCAGCACGCCGGAGCTGCCGGACATCGACGTCGTGCCGAACACCGAGGGCATCACGCTGTACAGCACCCCCTCCGGCGAGGAAATGACGCCCTCTGAAGTTTACAACAAGGTCGTCCCCTCCACCGTGCTCGTCATCACGACCGCGGAGAACGGCGTCGGCACCGGCACCGGCATCATCGCGACGGAGGACGGCTACATCATCACGAACAGCCACGTCATTCTCGATTCGAAGTCCGTTCCCGTGCAGGTCAAGACGAACGACGGCACGTTCCACGACGCGGTCGTCGTCGGCTACGACAAGACGACCGACCTCGCGGTGCTCAAGATCGACGGCACCGGCTACACGCCTGCCGAATTCGGCAATTCCGACGAGCTTGTCATGGGCCAGGCGGTGCTCGCCATCGGCAACCCGGGCGGCGAGCAGTTCTCCGGCTCCCTGACAAGCGGCATCATCTCCGGCCTCGACCGCAGCGTCGACGAGTACAGCTCGAACGGCATGACATACATCCAGACCGACGCCGCGATCAACCCCGGCAACTCCGGCGGCCCGCTCGTCAACATGTACGGGCAGGTCATCGGCATCAACTCGGCCAAAATCGTTTCGGAGCAGTACGAGGGCATGGGCTTTGCGATCCCGACGAGCGGGGCCAAGACCATCGTCGACGACCTGCTCTCCGGCGGCTACGTGCAGGGCCGCGTGCGCTTCGGCATCAAGGGCAATGAGATCACCGAGATGCAGGCCTCGATGTACGACGTCCCGGTCGGCTTCATGATCCGCGAGATTGACGCGGACAGCAGCTTCGCCGGCACCGACGTGCAGGTCTACGACATCATCACCGCCGTCGACGGCGTCGAAACGCCGACGCTCGCCGCGCTCTCCGACGCGCTGCTCGCGTACGCGCCGGGCGACACGGTCACCGTTTCCCTGTTCCGTCCGAGCGAGACCGGCACAGGCGGCGAGACGCTTGAGGTGACCGTCACGCTGCTCGAGGACCGGGGCGAAACGCAGTCCTGACCGGACGGCGCCGCGCCCGCATACGGGCAGACGTCTGCCGCCCGCATGACCGCAAAGTCCCCAATATACAGAGAAAGGCGGAAGCGCTTTGTGCTCCCGCCTTTTTTGCGCCGTCCGCCCGACGGCGCTTTTTGTTGTTTACCGGAAAGCGACGAGCACGTACGACACGCCGTTTTCATTCAGCGCGGCCGCACTGCCGCCCGCTTCTGGCGCCGCCTCCTGCAAAACCGTGGGCTGCGTGCCGGAAACGGAAATGCCCCGGCTGGCCTGCCCGTCGGCCCAACAGGCCGCGTACAGCTTCGTGTAGGCGCCCGTATACTCCGCGGCGCCCTTCTCCGCCGCAAAGACGAGCACTGCGCGCGGGCTGAAGCTCAGCAGATGCCGCCGGCTCTCCGCCCCGTTGCCCGTGTAGGTGCGCACCGTGAACGGCTCGTCCAGCCGCGTGCGCCGCGTCTCGTCGAGATGGAGGTCGCTGTCGCCGAGATGCCCGCCCACGAGCGTCTCAAGCGCCGTGTTGTCGCTCACAAAATCCGCGCGGCGCGGCTTGTCCGTCCCCGCCCAGAGCGAAAGCCCAAGCACCGCCGTCTTTTCACTTGCCGCCATAACCTTTTCCCCTTTTTCTACATCGCATCGATCTCATCCCATGTCCTGTTCTTGAGGTCCATCTGCGCGAACGTCATGTCGCGCGCGTCCACCGCGTCCCACGTGTTCCGCCCGAAATCCAGCGTGCAGGGCAAATGCGCCGGCAGAAAGTCCGCCGCCTCCGCCGCAGCCGCCGTCTCGGAAATGCCGAGCACCTCGTGCACGTTGACGTAGATCCCGTCCCCGAACCGCTCGACGATGTTGCCGCGGATCCCGGCGGCGAGCAGCTGCGCCTCGAGCGCCGCCCGCGTGTGGTCCGCCGCCGTGATACTGCCGCGCTCGAGCAGCATCGCCCGCCGGTTCTCCACGCTGTCCGTCGAGGGCGTGATGCGGAAAAGCCGCTCAAACGCCGCGAGGCCCGCCGCATCCGCCGTGCCGATGAACATGTTGCGGCGCAGCGCGTCGATCGCGTCGAACAGGATCGACAGCCCGGCGCCGTACGCCGCGAGCTCCGCCGCCATGATTTTGCCCTCGCCGGAATACAGGCCGGTGTCCCGCAGGACCTTCCGCATCCGTTCCATGATTTCCGTCATCCCGCCACCGCCTTTACGCTTGCCGCTCGAGGATCGAGATCCCGCCGGAAACGACGATCTCGTCGGCGGGCGTCGTGTAGTCGGCCATGCTGTCCGGCAGCACGCAGTTTTCCACGGCGCCGGTCGCCATGATCGCCGCCGAAACCGCGGCGATCACGAACGGCGAGCCGACCGTCATCGACGCAAAGTACGCCTCGACCGCAGCCGTGCACAGCGCCTTCGCCTCCTCGAACGCAACGCCGTCCTTCGGCTCGATGTACGCCGTCACAAGGCGCGGCGCAGGCTCCGCCGCCGCGACCGTCACCGATACGTTGATTTCGCGCATCGCCTCCAGAACAGCCTGCACGGCGCCGACCGTTTCTTCCGCCGCGGGCGCGCCGTCGCCGTACAGATAGACGGCGACCGTGCCGGTCCCGCTCGCGCGCGGCACGACGTTGACGCTGCCGACGCCCGGCACCTGCTGCGCCGCCCGGCGGTACGTCTCGGCGTTCGTGCCGTTCGGCAGGATGCTCCAGCTTTGCAGCAGACGCGCGCGCAGCGCGTCGTCGCTTTCCGCATCCGCGCCGCCCGAGAACGCCGCGCCGTTCGTCACGCCCTCGATGCCGGCCGGCGGCGTGACGAGCGTATCGACCGCGCCGGCCGCCGCGTTGAACGCCTTGCCGCCCGCCACGGCCTGCGCGGGCACGGTGACCGAAAGCGCGCCCGCCGCAAGCACGGCCGCCTCGGTCGTCTCGAACTCCGCCGCTCCCGCCGACGCGGCGCACACGGTCCCCTGCGGGATCTCCACGTCGTAAGTCAGCGCCGTTTCGCGCGAAAAGGTCAGCGTCCCCTGCGCGCGGACCGCGGGCTTGCGGCTGAGGCCGCGCTCCATCGCGTGCAGCTCGAGCGCCTCGCCCGAGGCCGTCTGCGGAAACGCCTCGTCCTTTACCGCTTCCAGCATACGGAGCGCCGTGTAGATCTCGCCCGCCAGCACGCGGATGCGGATCCCGGCGTCCGAAGCGTCGTCCGGCGCAAAGCCCGCCTGCGCCTCATATTCCGCCGCCATGCGCGCGCGGATTTCCTCATACGTCATTCTTCATCGCCCTCTTTTTTCCTGTGTACCGTCACACTTCCTTCGCCGAGCGGCGTCTCTACAAACACGGTCACCACGTCCGGCGCAACCGCCGCGCGCGCCGCATGGATCTCCGGGCAGTCCCGCAGCGCCTCGCGCGCAAAGCCGAGCGCCTCCTCCGCGCCATGGTCCGCGGAGAACGCCGCGTACGGCAGCCGGCTGCCGAGCGTGCGGTCGTACGGAAACGCGCCGCGCACCGCGTTCAGCCGGTTGTACGCCCGCTGCAAAAGCGCCTCAAGCCCCGAAAGCGTCTCGGGCAGGCCGAGCCCGTTCAGGCACACCGCACCGTTTTGGATCTTAATCTCCATCGCCCGCCGCCTTTCCCGGGAATACCTGCCCGTTGATGACGACCGCGCCGTCCGCGCGCAGCAGGATCTCCGCGCCGCCCGACGAAAACAGCCGCACCTCGCCGGGCTGCAGATCGCCCGCGTCGTTGACCGCGCCGAGGCACACGCCGCTTTCCGGCAGCATCACGACCTTTTCCCCCTGCGGCACGCACACCGCCATGCCAAACGGCACGGCGACGGCCGGCGCGCGCCGCTCCATGTCGGTGCGCACCGTGAGCGCCGGGCCGCCGGTCGTCACGACGCCCGTTCTCGCGCCCGGCGCCGTCCGGCCGTCCAGCCGCCTGCTGATCCAATACTCCATCGGTTTCCCATTCCTCCCTTTTGAAAATTCCGTCGGCCGCTTCGCGCGCCGCCTTACCGCGTTTTACGCCGGGGCAAAGAGCAGCTCGGTCTCCTCCGTCCCGCGCGTCAGGCGGTAGCGCATCAGCCGCAGGCGCATGCCCGTACACCGCGCGCCGAGCTGCGGAAAGCTGCACAGGTCGCCCGGCAATGCGTCGACGAAGCCCGCGCAGACGGCGCGCACGGAAAGCGCGGCGCGCTCTCCCTGCTCGAAAATCTCCGCCGGCGAGTTCTCCGCGTCCGAAGCCCGGTAGCGCGTGCGGCGCACGCCGCCTGCGGCCGGGTTCTCGAAAACCGCGCTGTACGCGCCGGTCTTCGAGTTCTGCACGACGACGCGGCTGATCCGCGCGTACGGCAGCCGCCGCCTTTCGAGCGCGAGCAGCGCCGGCAGGCGCAGCGTCTCCGGCCTGCGCTCGGCAAAGCACAGCTTCCCCGCGCGCGTTTCGTACGGCGTCACCTTGAGGAAGCGCTCCGAAAAGGCGCACAGCGCCGCCCAGCAGCTCGTGCCCTTCTCGATGACCAGCTCGCCCTGCTTCGGGCCGTCGTCCGCGCCCTCGGCGGAAAGGCCGAGCGGGCGCAGCAGCCGCTGCTCCATCAGCCGCAGCGAGGGCATCCGGATCGTCCCCGGCTCGGCCTCGTTGTCGAGCAGCAGCGCCGTGCGGCTGCGCAGCGAAAAGGACGTCGATTTCTCCCCTTTTTCAAAATGCACGGCCTGTTCGTCGACAATGCCGTCGAACACCGTCTCCCCGTTGTATTCCAGCCGCGCCGCGCAGGGCTCCAGCTCCGCCGGAAAGTCGAAGGCAAACGAAAGCTTCAGGCTGTCGGCCGGCGTATCCGCGTCCCGCCTCAGGGTGATCCCGGCGGGCGGCCCCGCCGTAAGCTCCGTTCCGTCCGGCATGATGAAAAACACTCTCACGGAATGTGCACCTCCTCGCCTGCCCGCAGCGCCCCGATGCACGCGATGTGCCGGTTCGCTTCCGCCAGCGCATCGATCGGAACGCCTGCAAAATACGCGTAATCCCAAAGGCTTTCACCGCCCTGCGCCCGGTAGGTCCTGCCCGAAAGCCCGGCCGGCGCGTCGCCCGTCTCGACAAACGTGAAGCTGTACCCGACGACCTGCTTTGCCTCCACGCCGAGCAGCGAAAGCTTGCTGAGGACCGCCTCGAACGGCGCGCGCCCCGGCATGAACAGCGTCTGCACCGTGCCGAACAGCGATTCCAGCCGCAGGTAATCCTCCATCGCCGCGTCGCCCGTAAAGTATCCCTTTCCGCTCACGCGCCGCTTGTATGCGCCGACGCGCTGGACCTTCTCCCCGCCGCCGGGCAGGATGCTCTCGCGCAGCAGCGCCCTGTGCGCCACCTTGAGCTCCGCCGGGTTGAACGGGAATTCAAACGTCCCGAACCGCATCGACATCAAGTTCGCCATCTACATCACCAGCCCATCCGTCATTCTGTCCGCCGGGTCGGCGCGGGGCACGCCCGCACCGACTTCTCTTCATCCTCCATAGTATGCACCCGCCTCCGTTTCTGTCTCCGCTTCGGCCTGCGCGCCGCCGGCCTCAAGCTCCACGCGGTCCGCGCCCAGCTTTTTCCACACGCACGGCGCATAGCGCACGCCCGAGACGCAGACGGCAAAGCCCGCAAGCGAAACGACCGTTTCCGGCGCCGCAAGCCCCGTGATCGTCAGCCGGTACACCGTCGGGCCGTCCGCCACCGTGTGCGGCGCTTCCTCGCCGACCGAGCCGAAGCGCAGCGTTTTCGTCTCCCGCTCGACCGAAACGCCGTCCGCCGTGCAGGCGGCGCCGCCGATCTCCAGCGCAACGCGGTTTTCCGCCGCCGCGTTCGACGACGCCTCGACCGTGCAGGGTGTCACCATGCACCGCAGCGCGCCGTCGTACTGCATCTCGCCGCGCGCCACGCTGCGCACCGTGCACGGGATCGCCGCGAGCGCCGTGCAGACCGCTTCAAAAAGATCCACCGCCGACCGGCGCTCCGCCGTGTACAGCCAGACGCCGAGCTTCACGCTGCCCGCGCCGTCCGTCACCGCTTCGCGCAGCAGCCCGACGCAGACCACCGGCCGCGCCGGTTTGCGGGAAAAATCCCCGTCGTACACCATGCGCACATCGGCCTGCGGCAGCGCCGCCCGCAGCCGCTCCGTCAGCGCCGACGCAATTTCACTGCCCGTCATCGCTCTCCCGCCTTTCCTCCAAAAGCGCTTCCACGCACACGCGGCCCCGCAGCCCGGCAACCGGCGCGCACTCGAGCACCGTGTACGCGCCCTGCGCCGTTTTCACCGTGGCCGCCCCGCCGGCAAGCAGCTCCGCCGCGTCGCCGATATAGCGGTAGAGCGGCGACGGCACGCTTCCGCACCGCCTGTAATCGTCCGTGCCGTTCTGCCGGTCCCGGCCGACCGCAAAGACGGCGCCGCGGCGCTTATAGACCGCGCCGTCCACGCACACCTCGACGCGCCCGGCCCGGCGGAACAGCCGCATCATGCTTCCCATGCGCGCACCCCGCCGAAATAAAAGTCCGCGTCGTCGAGCAGGCCGGCAACCGCCGCGGCGCAGGTTTTGTAATAGTCCAGCGCGCGGGCGCAGTTGTTTTTGTACTCGGCGCGCACGTCCCCGGCCGTCAGGCTGTCCGGCGCGCACGACGCGTCGACCAGCGCGAGCTGATACGCCGCGTAGGCGGCCGCGGCCGCCGTCAGCGCCTCCGCATTTGCCGCAGCCTCCGCTTCCGTGCAGCGCAGACGCGCTTCGACCATGCGCGCCGCGTCGCCCGCAAGCGTCTCCAGAAGCGATGTGCGGTCGTCCTCCGTCAGCAGCATGAGCCGCGCGAGCACCGCATCCCTGTCCATCCGCTCACTCCTCTCCGTCCCCCGCGGGTCGCCGCTCCGCCGCAGCGAAGCGGCCCGCAGGGCTGATTTTTCCTCAGCTGCCCACCGTATAGGTGATGCCCTTCGCCGAGTCGGCGACGAGCTGCGCGAAGCCCGTGATCGCGCTGATGCCCGCGCGCTCCATCTGGCGGTCGATCAGCTTGTCGTAGTCGGTGACGACCTCGCCGGCCTGCACCATCTCGAGCGTGCAGCTCTTGTCGAGACCGATGATCGTCGTGCCGTTCATCTCCGGCACATGCACGAGCGTCGCACCGAGCGGCGTGATCAGCCTGCCCGTGCCGTGGAAACTCTGGCCCGCCTGCGCGTCCTTGAACTCCGTCAGCTTCAAAAGCGCCTGCAGCGCGTCGGTGCCGACGAGCAGCGTCGTCAGGTTGTACGGGGAAAGCGAGCCCCAGAGCGCGACGAGGTCGTCGTAGGTCGGCGCCGCCGTCAGCGACTTCATCGTGATGCCTTCGCTCCCCTCGCTGCCGTCGCCCTCAAGGAGCAGGTCCGCCGCGTCGTTCATCTGCTGGCGCGCGATGTACGCGCCGATCTGGCGCAGCATCACCGTAAACAGGTCGAGCTTGTGGAAGCGCAGCGCCTCGTACGAGCTCGAGAGCAGGCGGCCGCGCTTGTGCAGCGTCACGAGCGTGCCGCTCGTCTTGATGACCGTCTCGGGCAGCTTCTCGCCCTCCTTCACCGGGTCGGCGATCTTTTCGGTCGTTTCGGTCGAGGCCTGGATCGTGCGGTAGTCCATCCCGTTGACCATCGTGACCGTCGCCACCATGTCGGGCAGGTGGTTCACCATCTCCATACCCTGCTTGACCGCGCGGGCGACGTACTCCGGGAACAGCGCCGCGCTCTGCGAGGAGGTGAAGAATTTCTCCACCGCGTCGCAGCCCGGGCCGCTCACCTTGATGCCGAAGCGCTTGAGCTGGCGCTGGTACGCGTCGAGCGACGCCATCGGCGTGCCCGCGTAGTTGTGCGAATCGTCGAGCTCCTCGAGCACCTGCGTGAAGCTCTTGCCGGGCACGCCGTACATGCCCTTTTCCAGTGTGATGTTCTCAAAACCCACTTAAATTCTCCCCTTTCAGATATAAAACGCGCGGTCGTCCGCCGCTCGCTCCGTTTTTTCCAGGCTTCTCCCCGCAAGCTGCGGCGTCACCGGCATTTTCGCGTCCGCCATGCGCTGCAGCGCCTGCGCCATCTCCTCGAGCTCCCCGATCGAGAGCCCCTTGACGATGGCCGCCGTCAGCCCGGCGCCAAGCTCCGGCTGCGCGACGGCGCTCAGCTTCCGGATGCGCGCGCACAGCGCCTCGCGGTAGCGGTCGCCGCAGGCCGCGCGCTTTTCGAGCGCCTGCAGCTCTGCCCGCAGGCCGTCGAGCGCGGCCGTGTCCAGCGTCGCGGGCGCGTCCCCGGTCTCCAGCGCCTTTAGGAGCGCGCCGAAGGAATCGACCCGCTTTTCCGGCATACCGGAGAAGCGCTTCACAACGCCCGCCGCGCGCTGCGCCGGCACCGCGACGAACGAAAACTCGTAGGCGTCGGTCGGCTCGTCGAGGATGCGCACGCAGCGCTCCCCGTCGTAAAGCCGCCCGCGCTGGTGGGCGCAGTGCTCCGCGCCGCAGACCGAGCACGTGCGCTTTGCGACCGCGCAGCCGACGCTCACCTCCTTGCGGATGCCGCTCTCGATCGACTCGATAAAGGCCGCCGTCTCCGCGTTCCTCGGCACGTACGCCTCCGCCGTAAGCTGGGCGTACGGCTCGCCGCGCGAGGTCCGCTTTTCCGGGAAGTCCTTCACCCGCGCCGCATAGATGCGCGCCGACTGGCCGCGGCTCGTGTGCTCGTGGTCGAGCAGGCCCGTTTTCCCCTCGAAGAGCACCGCGAGCTTCCCGAGCGCATCGCGCGTGAAGCACTCGTAGTCGCGGTCCACCTCGTTGTCGCAGAGCACGACCGAAAACGTATACACCTCCTCGGCCTTGTACGGGCGGCGCGTGTAGCGGTTGATGCGCTCCAGCGCGTCCCCGTCAATCTTCCCGGCGCCCTTTTCAATCACTCCGTTCATCCAAGTCCTCCTTTTCGGGCTGCGCCGCACCGGCGCGCCCCTGTTTTTCCAGCGCCGCCGCGCGCGCCGTCAGGTACGCCGCGTTCGCATGGTCCACCTCGTCCTGCATCGTGATCTCGTCCCACTCGATCGCGACCTCGTCCGAAAAGCCGTTCAGCCGCAGCCACACGCGGCAGATCTTCAGCAGCACCGGCTCCAGAATGCGCCGGTACGCGGTCAGCTCGCTCGTGAGCATGTCCGCCTGCTGGCTCGACATGCGCTCCGTCGAGGACCACGAAAGCCCCAGCAGAAACGGCGGCACGCCGAGCTTCGCGACGATCTGCTCGAGCATCTGCCGCACCGGCACGTCGCTCTCCATCTGCTGCCCGTCCGCGCCGATCGCGCGGATCGAAACGTCGCCGACCGCCACGAAATCGCTGACGCCCGGGCCGCGCATCGCGCGGCTCCACTCCTCGGCAAGCTGCCCGGCGCGGTCGCCCGCGTTGACGTACCCCTCGTTTTTGCAGGTCACGGCGAAGCGCACGTTGCCCATGCGCTCCCAGTTGATGCCGATCGTCCGGTAGATGCGCAGCAGGATCTCGCTGACAAACGGCAGGCTTTTCAGGATCGACGTGCCCCGCGCGCTGCCCGGCGGCGGATTCAGCGCCGAGGACAGGATCAGCTCCGGGTACCGGCACGGCTCCACGCCCGTGCTGCGCACCACGAACACGCCCGATTCGAGCGGCGAGACGAGCCGGATCTCGAGATCCTCGAGTGAAGCGTTATACAGCGCGCGGACCGCGCCGTCCGCGACGACGATCTCACCGACCGCGTTGCCGTACGTCAGAAGCTGCTCGAAATACGTCGAGATGAAGCTGTCGACGCCCTGGTTCATGCCGTTGACCGGCACCGTCTGCAGAAAGCGCGCGAGCGCCGCCTCGGCGCGCCTGTCCGGGCAGAGCGCCTGAAAGCCGCCCACAAGGCGCACGAGCTTGAAGATCGCCGCGTCGATGATCGGCACCTGCTCGCGCAGCGCCCTGTAGAGCCCGCGCTCGCCCGCCGCCACCGGCAGCACCGGCGCGAGGTCGCCCTGCGTCTGGACCGAAACGGCGGTCTTTTTCCCCTTTTTCAGAAAGCCCAAAAACTCCCTCCTTCCCCGCCCGGCCGGCGTTCCACCGCGCAGGCAAACTGCCCGGGCGCGGGGAGCACCGTCGAGACAAAATAGCGGATGTCATCCATAGCGTGGTCGTTTTCCTTCACCGGCGCGTCGCGCGCGCCGTCGTCCGCCCAGCGGTACAGCGAAAGCTCGCGCACGGTGTCGGCGCAGCAGGCGCACAGGCGGATCCTCCCGCTTTTGAGCGCCGTCGCCGTCGCGCGGATGCCGTTGAGCACGTCGTTCTTCGCCGGCGTCACCGCATAGCCCCGGCTGCGCAGCAGCTCGATGAAGCTCGCGGCCGACGGGTCGCACACCACGGTCTCCGGCGCGCGGCCCTCCGTGAGGCGCAGAAAGCCGCGGAAGTGCTCCTCGTCGGTGCGCCGCTGCCCCGCCTGCCGCGCGTCGTAGTAGTATTCGTCGATGCGGTACCACACGCCGCCATTGAGCGCCCAAAGCCCCATCGAGGTCGGGTTCACCGTGCCGTAATCGATCGAGACCGCGTAGCGCTCCGCCCCCTCCGGCGGCGCGTCGCACAGCAGCGCCGCCGCAAACGGGTAGATCAGCCCGCTCGCCGCCACCCACTTCCCCTCGATGAACCGGCTGTAAAATACGCCCGTGAACATCTGCCGGTAGCGCTGCCGCACCGCGTGGCTCAGGCCGGGATTGTCGTCCATCGTGAAGTGCAGGTACAGTGCATTGCGGCTCTCCGCCTTCAAAATCCACTCGCGGTAAAACCAGTGCTGCGGGTGCTCCGGGTTGCAGTTGAACCACAGCCGCGCCCCCGGCAGAGAGCACCGCGCGATGCCCTGCTCCACGAACGACCGCGGCATCAGCGCCACCTCGTCGAACAGGATGCCGCCGAGCGTCATGCCCTGGATCAGCGCCGCGCTCGATTCGTCCCGCCCGCCGAACAGGTAGAAGCGGTTTTCCCGCCCGTGGAAGCGCAGCGTCACGAGGTTTTCCGAATACCGCGCCCGCGCCGCAAAGCCCATGCCCCGCAGCTGCGGCAGCAGCTCCACGAGCACGTTGCGCCGCACCGAGCGGATCGTCTTGCCGCAGACCGCGAAGCTCACGCCCGAAAAGCGCGCCATCGCCCACAGGAAGAACGAAAGCCCCATGCAAACGGTCTTGCCGCTGCGCACCGCGCCGTCGCAGATGACCGCGGTTTTCTCCCGGTACGGGCTGTTCCCGCCCCACCAGCAGAGCACGCGCATCTGCTTTTCGGAAAACGGCAGCGCCCTCACGGCTGCACCCCGCTCGCGCCGGCGTCCTTTTCCCCGAGCGCCGCCGCGCCGGCCTCGATCGCCCGCAGCAGCCCGTCCGCGCCGCTGTCCGCGCTTTCCAGCTCGCTCAAAAGCCGCAGCGCCTCGATCCGGTCGAAGAACCGGATCTCCATCCCGCCGCCCTTCGGCCTGCGGATCTCCGACACCGCAAAGAGGTTCATGTTCCGCAGCGTCCGGGGGTTCAGTTTTTCGCAGAAAAGCAGCTTCACCGCGTCCCGGATGTCGCCGAACGCCAGCTGCCGGAACCCCTCCAGCGCCGTCTGCTCCTGCATGGATGACCACCTCCGTTGAAAGATTGAAGGTCCTCCGGCGCACGCCCCGCGGCCTCCGCCCAAAGCGGGCCGCCTTCGCGGCTTTCGCCTGGAGCGCCGTCCCTTCCGCGCCCCCGTCGTTCGCCGCGCCGCCATTTCGCCGCGCAGGGCCGTGCCGCCCAAAAAGTCCCTTCACTAATCCCCCGAAAAACGCAGAAAGTTTCCCACAAAAGGGAAACTTCCAAAAAATTTTCTTTTTCAACGCAAAAAAGTCCGGCAGGCCCACGCCCCGAAAGCGGCAAAAAAGGAGGCTGGCA
>MHCFR00700__coassemble_682_pt1 | contig 23523 bp, 27 predicted proteins | sample MHCFR00700__metabat2_high_PE_020 | metagenome-assembled genome bin MHCFR00700
CCTCGTCCTCCGCGCGCACCGTAAAAGACAGCGTGCGCGTCATTTGCTGCGCGTCGCAAGCCCTACGGCAAAATCGTGCAGGAATGCCGTATCGCCGCTAAATACGGTGAGCGCGTCCAGTGCGGCCGCCGTATACGCGTCGACCATCTCCTGCGCGCGTTCAAGGCCGAGCAGCGACACATACGTGCAGCGGTTATTCTGCGCGTCGATGCCCGTGTTCTTGCCGAGTTCTTCGGCGCTGCCCACCACGTCCAGAATATCGTCGCGGATCTGAAAGGCGAGGCCGATGTGCAGCGCGTAATCCTTCGCAGCCTCGACCCTCTCCTCGTCGGCGCCGGCCGCGATGCAGCCCATCATGCACGCCGCCATCATCAGGTTGGCCGTCTTGCCCGTGTCCTTGACGCGGAGCACGTCGAGCGGGACGACCTGATTTTCGGTCTCGAGGTCGATGCACTGCCCGCCGACCATGCCGCGCTCGCCCGCGCAGAACGCCAGCACGGCGGCCGCTCTGGCCGCGCGCTCCGCGCCGACGGTGCGCAGCGCCTCCGGGCTTAGGGCCGTTTCAAAGGCCTTTGTCAGCAGGCCGTCGCCCGCAAGAAGCGCCTGGCTCTCCCCGTAGACCTTGTGGTTTGCGGGTCTGCCGCGGCGCATATCGTCGTTGTCCATGCAGGGCAGGTCGTCGTGGATCAGCGAATACGCGTGCACCATCTCAACCGCGCAGGCAAACGGCATCGCTTCCTCCTCCGTGCCGCCGCACAGCTTGCAGAACTCAAGCGCCAGCACCGCGCGCACACGCTTGCCGCCGTTCAAAAGCGAATAGCGCATGGCGTCCGTTACGGTTTTGTACAGCGCGTCGGTCTCCGGCAGGAACCGGTCGAGCGCCTTTTCGATTCTCCGAATCTGATCGTTCATCGCTTACGCCTCCGTTTCGCCGAGCTTCGAAAGCTCCGTGATCTTCTGCTCCGCCGTCTGCAGCGTCTCGTAGCAGAGCTTTGAGAGCTCCGTGCCCTCGCCGAACAGCTTGATCGATTCCTCGAGCGTCACGTCGCCGCGCTCGAGCGTCTCCGTGATTTCCTTGAGCCGCTGCAGCGCCTCCTCAAAGCTCGGTTTCTTCTTCGCCATGTTTCTTCTTTCCTTTCCATATCCCGTCCGCCCGCCGCGCAAACACTCCACGCGGTTCTCCGAACGGGCAAACGACTTTTCCGTCTCCCTAATTTGTTGCGCAAAACCATATAAAATATACATGTCGACCGCGCCGCTTTTTCACACGCAGGCGAAAACCGGCCGTGTTCGAATCACACGGCGGCGCATCATTCTGTCTGCGCGGCCGTACCGGTGACTGTGAGCGCCAGCGTGCCGTCCGAAAGCCGGGCATGCACGCCGTCGCCCGGCTGCACGTCCTGCACGCTGTGCACCGGTCTGCCCGCCGCATCGGAGAGCGCCGCATAGCCGCGCGCCATGACCTTGAGCGGGCTCATGCCGTCGAGCCGCGCCGAAAGGGACGCGAGCTGCTCGCGCTGGCGCATCCAAAGGCGCTCCTGCGCGGCGCGCAGCGACTGCACCGCGCTGTCGAGCTGCATCCGGCGGACGCCGAGCAGCGATTCCGGGTCGCGCAGCACTGCGGAGCCGGACACGGCGTCGAGCATCTGGCGCCGGTCGTCGAGGCCGCTCTCCACCGCGCTCTTCATGCGCCGCACGAGCATTTCCAGCTGCGCGGCAACCTCGGCGCGGTCCGGCGCGGCCAGTTCCGCGGCGGCGCTCGGCGTCGGCGCGCGCAGGTCGGCGACGAAATCGCAGATCGTGAAATCCGTCTCGTGGCCGACCGCGGAAATCACCGGGATCTCCGAAGCGAAAATCGCGCGGGCCAGCGCTTCGTCGTTGAACGCGGCCAGATCCTCCGCCGAGCCGCCGCCGCGGCCGATCAGGATCACGTCGGCGCAGCGCCTGCGGTTCATCTCCTCGACCGCCGCCGTGAGCTGTGCCGGCGCGCCCTCGCCCTGCACGAGCACCGGGCAGAAAATCAGCTCCGCCGCGGGCCAGCGGCGCCCGAGGATATTCAGCATGTCCCGCACCGCCGCGCCGGTCGGCGACGTGATGATGCCGATGCGCGCCGGAAAGCGCGGGATCGGCTTTTTGAATTCCTCGCTGAACAGCCCCTCCTTCGAGAGCTTCGCCTTCATCTGCTCGAACGCAAGGCTCAAGGCGCCGAGGCCGTCCGGCTGCATCTCCTCGACGTAGAACTGGTACTGGCCGCTCGGCTCATAGACCGAAACGCGCCCGCGCACGATCACGCGCATCCCGTCTCCGGGCCTGAACCGCAGGCGGCGCGCGGCGCTCGCGAACATCACGGCCTTGAGCACCGATTTTTCGTCCTTGAGCGAAAAATACAGGTGCCCGGAACGGTAGTGGTCGGTGAAATTCGAGATCTCGCCGGCAACGTAGACGTCCGTCAGGCGGCCGTCGCTCTCGATCAGGGATTTCAGAAAAAAGTTGATCTGCGATACGGTCAAGACGCGCATCCGAAGCCCTCCTCCCTGAGCGCGGCCAGCACGGCGGGCCCGGCCGCGTTATCTGCCGAAAAGCGCGGTTCGGCAAAAACCGCGCCGTACTTCTCCGTCATCTGCGCGCGCAGCATGGAGTTGGACGACACGCCGCCGGAAAACAGAACCGGCAGCGCGCCGTACTGTTCCCTGAGCGCTGCGCACATCGCGTCGATCGCCGCGATCACATACGCCATGCAGGTCGCCGCGACCGTTTCCTTCGGCGCGCCGCTTTCCACGAGCGCGCGGCATTTGTTCTCCACGCCGGAAAGCGAGCAGTCCGCCCCCTTCATCGAGGCGCGGGCACGGATCTTTTCGCCGCAGGCACAGGCGAGCGGGTCGAGATGCCGCCCCGCCGGGAACGGCAGGCCGAGCAAAACGCCGACGCGGTCGATGACCTGCCCGGCTTTCAGGTCCAATGAACGCGCCGCAAGCTGCGTGGTAAACACCCTGCCGGTATGGTCCGGCGCAACGAGCACCGCTTCGGTCGTTCCGCCGGAAAGGTGGAACGCGAGAAACGGGCGCTCGAGGTAATCGAGCCGCTCTGCCGAATAGAGCGCCGCCGCAATGTGGCCCTGCTGGTGCGAAAAGCGGTGCACCGGCACGCCGAGCGCCTGACCCAGCATTTCCGCCGCGCCGATGCCGACGAGAAAGCACGGCATATAGGAATCCTCCGCGTCGCGCGGACGGTTCGAAACGCCGATCGCGCGCGCATGCTGCACCGCGCCGCCGAGCTCCGCCATCACCTGCGGAAGCTGCCGCGTATGGTGGAAAACCGCGTCGCTCTGGCGCAGGCCGATCTCACCGGGCTTTACGGGCAGCAGCTTCCCGCAGCTTGTCATCTTCCCGTTTTGCAGCAGCGCCGCGCTCGTCGTGTAATTGCTCGTATCCAGGCCGAGCGCGCAGGTCTCAAGCATGCTGCTCCGCCCCGTCGAGCGACTTCGCGATGCTCGAAAGCACGCCGTTCACATAGGCCGCGTCCTTTTCATTGCCGTAAACCTTCGCGAGCTCCACCGCCTCGTTGATCGAAACGCTGACCGGCACGTCCGGCGCCTTCATGAACTTCATCTCGCAGACCGCGACGCGCAGGATCGTGAGCGTCATGCGCGAAAGGCGGCGCAGACTCCAGCCGCGCAGGTTCGCCTCGATCTCCGCGTCGATCTGCTCGAGATACAGCTCCGTCAGAGACGTCAGCTTTTCGCAGTATTCGTCCATTTCGATGCCGCGCGCCTCGACGGCCATCTCGATGATGTCCGCCATCGGGTCGTCGTTCACGGTCTTTTCAAACAGCAGGACAAACGCCTGCTCCCTCGATTCATGCCTTGATTTCATATGCAAATTCCTTTCCCTCGGGTTCGGCAAAAAAAGAACCCGCCGTGTTTGAAACGGCGGGCAGTCTGTCTGAAAGCACCGGCAAGAGCCGGACCGATCTGCAGTTTTCAAGCTTCACCCAACACGCCGTTGTACTGGCTGTATTGTAGCACAGTGCGGCGGAAAAAGCAAGGCAAAGACGAAATCAGGCGGCGGCCGAGATGATTTTGATCTGGTCGGCGCTGAACCCCGTCTCGGCCGCAGCGATGTCGCGGACGATCAGCGCGTTCTGCGCGTCCTCCATATCGCCGTTCACGACGATCGTGCAGGTGTTGTCGTTGATGTAGGCGACGCACTCCGAAAAGCCCTTTGCGGCGACGAGGCTCTCGATATTCGTCTCCTTGAGGATATTCTGGGCGATGGCCGACGCCTCGCTGACCGCCGCCTCCTTGACCGCGGAATCCGCCTCGGCGTCGTTGAGGATGTCCTCGAGCATCTCCACCGCCTCGTCGCGGGCCGTCTGGCGCATCATGCGCGCGTCGGACAGCTTCTCGGCCGCCGGGGCCGCCGCTTCGGACGCTTCACCCTGCGTCGCTTCCGCATCCGGTTCCGACACTTCGCCGGCCGTGCTTTCGACGCCGTCGGATACGGTCTCCACATAGTTGTTGTTGACGAGCTGGGCGGCGCCGAGCGCGCTCGAGGTCTCCGCGCTGCTCTCCTCCACCTGCACGCCGGTGCCGGCAAACTGCCAGTTCAGATACACCGCCGCGCCGAGCGCCAGCACAAGGGATGCCAGGATGAGCTGTCTTTTTCCGTATTTCATAGCTTTGTCCTCCGATCGTGGTTTGTATCATGTATATTCCGCGTACCCCGTCACACATACCTGTGTGGAGGATAAATCGAGCGCGGTTTTTACGGCTTCGGTGATCCTTTCCCGGATCTGCGCGTCGCCGCCGCGCCGGCTGACGATCACGATGCCGCGGATCTCCGGCTGCGTCTGCGTGACGACGAGCGGCCTCTGCGCGCCGTCCGCATCCTTGACGATGATGTACGTCGTCTCCGTGTCGCCGTCCGTCTGCGCCCTGTTGAGCGAATCGCCGGCGTATTCCTGTGAATTGCGCTCGCTCTGGCGGTCCTCCGTCGCGTAGACGGTTTCGCCCATCGAGCGCAGCGTCACCGTGACGTGCGGGTTTGCCTCGCCCGTGATCGCCGAGACCATCTGCGCGACCTCCGCCGCCACCGCCGCGCTGTATTCCTCCGCCGTCTGCCCGGACGTCTCCACAGTTTCCGGCGCCTCCACCTCCGCCTGCTTCCCGGGCATAAAAATCACGGCGGCGGCCGCGATCACACAGACGGCGATCAGCAAATAGGTGAGCTTCCCGCTTTTCAGCAGGGCTTTGTATTTATCCTGCATCTTCCGCTCCTTTCCGCGTTATCCGGCGTAGACCTCCGTCGGGATCGCCTCCGTCAGCACACTGTTCAAAAGCGCGTACGCGCGGTCGACGTCCGTCGCATACGTCACCCGCACGCGCACGCGGTCGATCTCAATCGTGCCGTCGTCCTGCTGCGTGTACCAGACCTCCACGCCCGACTCGTCTTCGACAACCGCGATGCCCGCAGCTTCCAGCAGCGCGCGCAGACGTTCTCGCAGCAGCGCCGTGCCGGTTTCGGCGTAGAGCGCTTCGGAATCCTCCGCCGACTGTTCCGGTGTGAAATCCGAACGCACCGCAGAGAAGTTCAGATCGAGGTGCAGGAGCCCGCCGACCATCGTGACGACGACCGCCAGCACGGCGAGCGCGTGCACGAGCGTGCCGCTCTTTTCCGGGAACAGGCGGGCCAGAATCTCCACGCCGAGCAAAACGGCGCAGACGGAGAGCACCAGAGTATATACCTCACGCATAGGCACCTCGCACGCAGAGCACGACCGCCGCCGACACGACGGAGACCGCGCCGATACTGAAAACCACCGCAAGCAGAAGCTTCAGCGCCGTCGCGCAGCCGTCCAGAAAGGCGGCGAGCTTCGACAGGCTGAACAGCTCGGCCGCAAGCGAAGACAGAAAGCAGACGCCGAGCCATACCGCGGCCTGCAGACAGAGCGGCAGGAAAATCGCGAGAGAAGCGAGAATCCCGAACGCGCCGACACCGGATTTGATCATGCCGATGCTCGCGCCGAGCACCGAAAACGCATCGCCGAAGGCGCCGCCGACGATCGGGATCGCGCTGGAAGCGATCATCCTGGCTGCCTTGCCGGTCACGGCGTCGGACTGCGCCGAAACGAGCGTCTGCACCGAGAGGATCCCGGTGAACACCGTGACGGCGAGGACCAACGCCCATTTCAGGAGCTTGTAGAGCGCATCCGTCAGCTTTTTCAGGTCGAACGACGTGACGGACGAGACGGCCGAAAGCGCCAGAAACACGCGCAGCAGCGGCACGAACACGTTGACGGTCAGCGCCGAAACGCCGTTGGCCGCCGCCAGTGTCAGCGCGCCGTACGTGGCGCCGGTCACGGCGTTGCCCGCCGTGACAAGCAGCCCGGCGTAGACCGGGACGGCGGCGAGCAGGAACACGCCGATCGCCTCCGTGACCGCGGACGCCTTGCCGATCAGCCCGGCCAGCGGCGGGAGCAGAACGCCCGCCGCCCCGAGCGCCGCGCACAGCCCGACCGTATGCGTCAGCCCATCCGACGCGAGCTCGGCGACGATCCGGCAGAGCACGACAACCGCAAGCAGCAGCACGAGCGCGCGCAGCGGCTCCGTGAACGATTCGCGCACGCCGTCGGCCAATGCTGAAAGGAACCCCAGCGCATCGCCCTGCCTGCCCGGCTCCGGCGAAACGCCGGCTTCGTCGAGCAGGAAGCGCGCTTCCTCGGGCAGCGCCTCTCGGAGCCGGTCTGCGCCGCTGTCTTCATAAATTTCCGCCTGCACCGCTTCGGCGTGCACCGGCAGGGCGCAGAAGCACACCGCGGCCAGCAGGCCGAAACAGATCAGAACAATCCTCTTCATAGCGTTAAAACTTCCTGTACAATGGCGAGCAGGCTCTGCAGCAGCGGCAGCGCCGTGAGCAGCACCGCGGCCTTGACCGCGAACTCCACGCCGGACGCCAGCGCGCTTTCCCCTGCGTCCCGGCAGATTCCCGCCGCGATCCGGCCGACCAGGACGATCCCCAGCGCCTTCAGCAGCACCTGCAGCGCTTCGGACATTTCGGAGGCCTCCGCGAGCATGCCGATCGTCTTGGCGAGCGATTCGGTCTGCGGCAGGACGTAGAGGAAAACGAGCACCGCCGCGCCGATCGAGAACAGCAGCGCGATCTCCGGGTTTCCCTTTTTGATCAGCGCGCCGCACACCGCGGCAAAGACCGCCAGCGCGGACACGGCGAGCACGCCGTTCACAGCCCGAAAACCGACTTGACCGTATCAAACAGCGTGCTGATTTCGGAAATGATCATCATCAGCACGACGATCAGGCCGGCCAGCGTCGTCATCAGCGCCTGCTCCTCCCGCCCCGAACGGATCAGAAGCTGGTTCAGCACCGCGACGATAATGCCGATCGCGGCAATTCTAAAAATCAGATCCACATCCATAGCGCTTTACGTTCCTTTCTGGGTTCAAATCAGGATCAGTGCCGTCACGGTCCCGGAAAACAGGCCGAGCATCGTGTACAGCTTGCTTTTTGCAGAAACGTCCCGGCGCGCCGCCGCAAGCGCCTCCGCCGCGCGCGCTTCGAAAAGCCCGATGTAGGCAAGCTGCCCTTCCAGATCGGTTTTGCCGTAGCCGCGGATAAACGCGCACGCGAGCTCGGTGTCGCCGCGCCGTGTGAAAAACGCGCGCGCCGCCTGCTCCCAGGCGCCGTACAGGTCCGCACCGGGCTGTATGAGCTGCAGGAAAGCGTTCTCGCGGCACAGCGCCAGCAGCGCATACAGGTCGCCCGCCGTATAAGCCGCCGCGCTTTTGAGCGCCGCGAGCGCGTCCGCAAAGACCCGAAGCTCCCTTTCGCGCGACTTGAGCCGCATGGTCTCAGACAGCCCTGCGCTCAGGCCGCAGACCACGAGCAGAACCGCCGCCGCTGTTTTCAAGGAGATCACCTGCCCGAAGAATTTCTGCGCAGATGGCCGGGTTCTGCCTGCCGCTGAGCAGGGCGACCGTCTGGAACGCGCCGAGCGCGAGGAGCCGGTGGCAGAGCGCGCGGCTCGAAAGCTCCTGCGCGCTGCCTGCGTGCACGGTCGCAATCAGCGAAACGCCCGAAAAGGCCGCTGCCTTTACAGCCTCGAAATCGTTTTCGCCCAGCTCGTCGCACAGGATGTATTCCGGCGAAAGGCAGCGCAGCGCATGGGAAAGCCCCTCCCGCTTCGGGTAGCCCTGCAGGACATCGGTGCAGGTGCCGAGGTCGAAGCCGTCCGCCAGAAGCTCGAACCGCTCGTCCAAAACCACGGTCCGGCGCCCTGCCGTGCCGAGCACGCGCGCGAGGTCGCGCAGCAGCGTCGTCTTGCCGGATGACGGCGCGCCGGCCAGCAGCAGGCCGCCGCGCAGGGAGATCCCCTTTTGCAGAAGGCGGTCGGCGCAACCGTGTATTTCCCGGGGAATGCGCAGCGAAAGGCTCGTGACGTCCCGCACCGTTTTCAGCACTCCGTTTTTCAGCACGGCCGTGCCGCCGATGCCGACGCGCAGGCTGCGGCCCGCTGAAATAAAGCCGCTTTGGATCTCATCCATATGGCTGTACACCGAATACCCGCACAGGCGCAGGAAAATCTCCTCGATGTCCGCCGGCGTCACCTGCGTGCAGTCCGCCGAGGCGTGCGCCGAAACGGTACCGTCATTTTTCAGAAACAGGATGCGCGCGCGGCAGCAGAGCATGACCGGCCTGTGCACGCTGAGCCGCACGTCGAACACTTCTTCGCGGATGCGCTGCGGCACCCGCCGGAGCAGCGGCGCAAAGCGCCCGAGAAAGGACACCGCCTTTTCAAAGTCCATATACATCACCAATCCTTTTCCGTATGGTTCATTCTATGGACGGGCACCCCGGTTTAGAACAGAAAGTGCCGGACAAGGCGATCGCCCTGTCCGGCACTTCTATCCGGTTCTCGATTTCAATTTCATCCGTCGGCCGGGACGCGCTCAGAGCGCGAGCTCCGCGACGCGGAACTTCTCAAAATGCACCGGCGTCTCTGCGTGCAGCGAAAACGACGCCTGCTCCGGGTCCTGCACATGCGGCACAGCCGTGATCGCCGTCCCGTTGAGGTAGATTTCCGTGCTTGTCGTGTCGCAGAGGATCTCCACCTGCATGATTTCCTCCTCCGTGCGCGGCAGGAACGCTTCCCCGCAGGAGACGCCGCCTGTTTCCACGCGAATGTCAAGCCCATAAACTTTACAGGAAAACGGGGCGGATTTCGTCTCGAACGCAATCCGGCACGCCTTGGAGCGGAGCGGCTGCGCATAATCGCACAGCGTTTCGCCGTCCCGGCGCGTCTCGTGTCGGACCAGCGATTCAACGCCCTCGACCGGATGCGCGCAGAGATAGTAGCGCCCGCCGATATTCCGCAGCGTCATCTCCATCGGCGTGCACATCGAGCCGTTGAACGGCGCGCCGGGAATTTCGCTGCGGTTCCACGCAAGCCGGATCACGGGCTTACCCGGCTCATAAAAATACGTCTGCGCCGCATAGGCCGCCGAAGAGTAGGAGAGCTGGCCGACCGCCTGAATCGGCTGGTACAGGCCCTTTTTGTCAAATTCGCCGACATAATACATGTCGTGCGCGCCGGAATAAATCCACAGCGTGCGGCCGTCGTCCGCCGTCAGCGGATAGAGGTCCGGGCATTCGTCGTCGCCCGGCAGGTCAAAGCGCTGCAGCAGCGTCCAGTGCAGAAGATCCTGCGAGACAAAGATGCCGTAATTGCGCCCCTCAAAATACAGCGCCATCAGCCACCGGCTGCGCTCGGCGTCGAAGACGACCTTCGGGTCGCGGTTGCCGCCGGCAAGCTCCGGCAGCAGCGGGTTGCCGCCGTATTTGACGAGCGTTTCGCCGCCGTCGGTGCTGTAGGCCAAACACTGCGTGCTCCGCTTGCCCGCGCTGGTGTAGAAGAACAAAAGCGGCGTCTCGCTCCCCCGCTTGAGGCCGGCGCAGTTCTCGCGGTCCACGACGGCCGAACCGGAAAACATGGCGCCCTCCATGTCGCTGAACAGCGCCTCTTCCCGGTGCGTCCAATGGAACAGATCCGGGCTGACCGCATGGCCCCAGTGCATGTTGCCCCAAAGGCGCCCGTACGGGTTGTGCTGGTAGAAAAGGTGGTATCGGCCGTCATAAAAGCACAGGCCGTTCGGGTCGTTGATCCACCCACGCTCCGCCGTGAAGTGCACCGCGGGGCGCAGCGCGTTCTGCGCCGGTGTGAGCGGGGCCGGCGCATCGCAGAACACGGGGACAAAGTTCTCCGGCGCATCGAGCGCTACGGTCCGCCCCGCATAATCGCGCAGGTCGGCATAGTATTCCGCATCTGGTGCATCCGGCGCATACGCCGCGTCGAACGCATAGACCGGCGCCCCGTTTTCAGAAAGCGTGAACCGCCGGTTCTCCCCGGCAAATTTCACGGGAATTTTCAAATACCGCTTTTCAACGTACAGCTCCATTTTCATTCGTCCTTTCCGTTCTGGATACTTCTGCCTGTATTGTAACACAGAAAAGCGGTGCTGTCACCCGGAAATTGCACAGGAAGTCAGCCGTCCGTTTCAAAATGCGCGCGGAAGTTGCCGTCCGCCCATTCGATCTTTATGCGACCGGACAGCGTCCGGCCATTCTCAAAGCACACGTCGACCTCGATGGCGTCCGTGAATCCCTCACCGGCCTGCGCCGGGTCGAGGTACCACTCCACGCCTTCGCCGCCCACAACGGACAGCGACTGCGCGTCGTGCACCGGCTCGAGCACCGCGGCATCCGGATTCTCAAGATACACGGCGGCCGAGCCGGAATCGCCCTTCGTGAAGACGTCGAAGCCCGTGATCAGCGGCGCAAAATCGATCTCCGCCGCGCCGTACTGCTGCGCAAAGCGCTCCATCTCGTCTGTCACGCCGTCCAGCGGGTCACTCTTTTCATATTCGGCCTGCAGCAGCGCGGCAAGCTCCTCGTGCGTGGGATTTTCCGCATCCTGCACACAGGCCGCGTAATCGTCATACGGAACCGAGAGCGTCGCCCGTGTCCAGGCCGCGCCGCTTTCGGCGTTCTCCACGTCAAAATAGCAGGTCAAGCGGCCGGCTTCGTTATACAGGTCGACGCGGTCGATATCCCCGCCGCTGCGGCCGAAGTGGAGAAACAGCGTACCCTCGCCCCACTCGAGAACGCCGTTTGCGGCGAGGTCCACCTCGCCGGTGACGTCGGACGCCGACGCATAGAGCGTGAAGGGCTGCGGGAAAAGCGCGCCGCCAAAGGCCGGAACCAAGACGGCGAGCAGAACCGCGAGCGCAGCAGCCGGGACAAGCCGCCAGGCGGCGCGCTTCTTTTTCCCGCCCTGCGACCGGCAGGCCTCCAGAATCCGCTGCTCCGTCCCCTCCGGCGCACGGATATGCAGCATTGTATCCCGATACGTTTGCAGGTTCATCCGTATTCCTCCTCCGTGTAAATCAATTTCATCTGCTTTCTTCCTTTTTCCAGCCGCTTTCGCACGGCTGCCGGTGAGATTTTCAGGATCTCCGCAATTTCCGCGGTTTTGTAGCCCTCCACATAGTAGAGCTGCAGGACGATCTTATACCGCGCGGGCAGCAGGAGAATGTCCCGGAAAACCTCCTGCTGCTCCCGGTCCGGCAGGATCTCTTCCAGCGGCGCAATGTCCTCTTCCCGCCGCACGGCGCGGAACCGCAGCGCGTTCTTTGTCTCATTGATCGTCACGCGGATCAGCCACGCTCTGCAGTGCGCATCGTCCCGAAAATCCGGGCGTTTGACGCAGAGCTTCAAAAACACGTTCTGCAGGATGTCCTCCGCATCCGCCGCAATGCCGCACATCGAATAGCTGATTCGAAACAGCATGTCCGTATACTGCGTTACGATCTGCTCGAGTTCCGCTTCCCATGCGTCTTCCTTCATTTCCATCGGACCGCCTCCTCTCACCCTAAACACACGCGGGCGCACCGTTTTGTGACGCGCGCGGGGAAATTTTTTCGCATGATCTGCGCCGCGCGGCGCATACTGAACCTGAATGGGGGTGAAAACTTTGGCGCGCATCCGAAAGCTCTGGCGGGACAACGCACCGTACATTCTTTTCTTTCTGGCCTACACGGCCGCTTTCATCCTGTTTGTCCATACGCTCCCGCTCTCCTTGCCCCTCGTGCTCGGCATTGCGCTCGGCGCGCTCGCGATGCCCGTCTGCGGCTTTCTCGAGAAAAAGCTGCGCCTCTCGCGCGGCCGCGCCGCTCTGCTCGCGGGCATCAGCGCTTACCTGCTTTTTCTGGCCGCGGCGGGCCTGCTGCTCTACTGGCTGTGCCGGGAGCTTGTGGTTTTCCTGACCGGCAGCGGCTATTTCAATTATGATGCGCTCGCACCCGAGGTCCGACGCGTTCTGGAGCAGGCATTCGATGCGCTCCCCGCGCTTGCCGAACGGTTTTCCGCCTCGCTCTCGGAAAACCTCGACACCGTCCTGCCGGCGGTCGGCAGCGTTTTCCGTTTGATCCTTTCGATTCCGGCGCTGCTTTTGATGCTCGCGCTGATCCCGGTCGCGGCCTGTCTGTTTCTGCAGCACCGTGCCGGCATCCCGCGGCTTTCCGCCTACTGGATCGGCCCCCGGCGGACACAGCAGCTGCGAAAAGCGATCCGCGGCCTTTCGCGGACCTCCGCCGGCTTTACTTTCTCGTATTTTCTGATCTATGCGATCACCTTCTGCGAATCCTCCATCATCCTCTATCTGCTCCGCATCCGGTACCCGCTGATCACCGCGCTGATCGTGACCGTTTCCGACATCTTCCCGGTTCTCGGCCCGGGCACCGTGCTGCTGCCCATCTGCATCTACCAGCTCCTCTGCGGGAACTTCCTCCGGGCAGCCGGCCTGTTCATCGGCTGGATCCTGCTGACCGTGATCCGGCAGATCATCGAGCCGCGGCTCGTCTCCAAGGTGACGCGCACCCCGACCGCCGCGATGCTCTTCGCCGTCTACTGCAGCCTGGTCAGCGGCAATTTCTGGCTGATCCCCTACGCCGGCCTCTTCTTTTTCCTGCTCGATCTTCTGAAGACGGCGGGGATTCTGGGTGCAAAAAAGACAGGCGCCTGAAAACAGGCCCTGTCTTTCTACTTTATATTGGAATCAGGCTTTCGCCAGCAGCTTTTCCGCGGCCGCCAGCTTGATGGCCGTGCAGAAGACTTCCATCGCCTGCTCGAGCTCCTCGAGCGGCGGGAAGGACGGCGCGAGGCGGATGTTGCTGTCGTGCGGGTCCTTGCCGTACGGATACGTCGCGCCGGCGTCCGTCAGCACGACGCCCGCCTCCTTGCAGAGCTGAACCACGCGCTTCGCGCAGCCGTCCAGCACGTCGACGCTGATGAAATAGCCGCCGTTCGGCTTGTTCCACTCCGCAATGCCGAGGTCGCCGACGCTTTCCTCGAGCATCAGCTCGCAGAGGCGGAATTTCGGCTCCAGAATCGCGCGGTGCCCCTTCATCAGCGCGTGCACGCCGTTGATGTCGTGCAGGAAGAGCACGTGGCGCAGCTGGTTGAGCTTATCCGGACCGATCGTCTGCGTGAGGGTGTGCACCTTGAAATCCTTGATGTTGTTGTCGCTCGTCGCGAGCGCCGCAACGCCGGCGCCCGGGAAGGAAATCTTCGACGTGGAGGCGAAGATCATCACCTGATCTTCCGTACCGTTTTCGCAGCACAGCTCGTAGAGGTTCAGGAGCGTATCCGGCGTGTCGGTCAGGTCGTGGACGCAGTAGGCGTTATCCCACATGATCTTGAAATCCTTCGCCGCCGGGCGCAGCGCCGCAAAACGGCGCACCGTCTCGTCCGAGTAGGTGATGCCCGTCGGGTTCGAGTACTTCGGCACGCACCAGATGCCCTTGATCGAATCGTCTTCCGCGACGAGCTTTTCGACGAGGTCCATGTCCGGGCCGGTCGCATACATCGGGATGTTGATCATCTCGAAGCCGTAATACTCCGTGATGCCGAAATGACGGTCGTAGCCCGGGACGGGACACAGGAACTTGATCTTGTCGAGGCGGCACCACGGTGTGCAGCCGTTGTAGCCGTGCGTGTAGCCGCGGGAAATCACCTCGAACATCATGTTGAGGCTCGAGTTGTTGCCGAGGATGATCTGCGAGGCCGGGACGCCGATCATATCGGAGAAGATCTTCTTCATCTCCGGCAGGCCGTCCCAAACGCCGTAGTTGCGGCAGTCGTCGCCGTTCGAATTTGCGAATTCACTTCTCGCCTTCAGCGCTTCAAGAACGCCGAGCGCGAGGTCGAGCTGGGCGGCGCTCGGCTTGCCGCGCGCCATATTGAGCGAAAGCTTCTTTGCCTTCAGTTCTTCGTACTGTTCGTTCAGCCCGGCGAGAACCGCTTCGAGTTCCGCACGGCTTAGATCTGCGTATGCCATGAAAACATCTCCATCACGTAAAATTTGAATTATTCAATGAAACAACTATGCAATTATGCGTCAAAACCTTTACCATTGTAATACAAACGGCAAAAAAATGCAAGACTTATTTAAAAGTCCTGCATTTTTCTTGTTTTGCACTATGAAAGTGCACGGAAAATCCCTTTTCCGTGGATTTTGCCATAAATCCGACAATCAGAACTCGGCGGAGCCGGTCGTGCGCGGGAACGGCAGCACGTCGCGGATGTTTGCGATGCCGGTGAGGTACATCACCATACGCTCAAAGCCGAGGCCGAAGCCCGCGTGCTTGTTGCTGCCGAAGCGGCGCAGGTCGAGGTACCACCAGTAGTCCTCCTCCTTGAGGCCGAGCTCCCGGATGCGGTTGAGCAGCACATCGTACCGCTCCTCTCTCTGGCTCGCGCCGCAGAGCTCGCCGATGCCCGGCACAAGCAGGTCGGTCGCCGCGACGGTCTTGCCGTCGTCGTTGAGGCGCATGTAGAACGCCTTGATTTCCTTCGGGTAGTCGGTGACAAAGACCGGCTTGCCGAACTGCTTTTCGGTGAGGTAGCGCTCGTGCTCGGTCTGCAGGTCGCAGCCCCAGGAAACCTTGTATTCGAACGCGTCGTTGTTCTTTTCGAGCAGCGCGACGGCGTCCGTATAGGAGATGCGGACAAAGTCGGAATTTGCCACGTGCTCAAGGCGCGCCTTGAGGCCCTTGTCGACAAACTGGTTGAAGAAATCGATGTCCTGCGGGCAGCGCTCCAGAACGTCGCGGATGATGTACTTGATCATGGACTCCATCAGGTCCATGTCGTCGTTGAGGTCGGCAAAGGCGATCTCCGGCTCCACCATCCAGAACTCGCCGGCATGGCGCGGCGTGAACGAGCGCTCGGCGCGGAACGTCGGGCCGAAGGTGTAGACCTTGCCGAACGCCATCGCCATGCACTCCGCCTCCAGCTGGCCGGAAACCGTCAGCGAGGTCTGCTTGGAGAAGAAATCCCTGCTGTAATCGACGGCGCCGTCTTCCGTGCGCGGCGGGTTCTCCATGTCCAGCGTCGTAATCTGGAACATTTCGCCCGCGCCCTCGCAGTCGCTGCCGGTGATGATCGGCGTATGCGCGTAAACAAAGCCGTTTTCGTTGAAGAACTTGTGGATGGCAAATGCCGCAGCCGAACGCACGCGGAACGCCGCATTGAACAGGTTCGTTCTCGGACGCAGGTGTGCAACCGTGCGCAGGTACTCGACGGTGTGGCGCTTTTTCTGCAGCGGGTATTCCGGCGAGGAAGCGCCCTCCACAACGATCTCCGTCGCCTGCAGCTCAAACGGCTGCTTCGCTTCGGGCGTGAGGATGAACGTGCCGGTCACACGCAGCGCAGCGCCGACGTTCTGCGCGGCGATCTCCTTGTAATTCTCGATATTTTCAGCCGTGAAAACGACCTGGATGCCTTTGAAGCAGCTGCCGTCATTCAGATCGATAAATCCGAGTGCTTTCGAGTCGCGGATCGATCTCGCCCAGCCGCAAACCGTGACCGAAGTGTCCTGAAACGCTTCGGGCGATTTGTACAGGGCCATAATTTCTGTTCTTTTCATTGCGTATGACCTTTCCTTTCTTCACTGCCGCAGAAAACGGCATGCTGCAGCCGTGAACATGTGTTATTTAATATCATACTACAGATGCCCCGGCATTATCAAGATAAATTTCAAATTATTTCCGCTTTTTCTGCAGAACAGCCGACTATAAAGGCCGGAAACAGACGACGCGGTTTCCGGTCTTTGCCTATTGCTGTCTTATATCGCGGCGGTTCAAACCGCTTCCCGGCTGATGACCGACTTTCTCTTCCAGCGGCCCATGCGGTAGGCGAGCACTGTCAGGACCGCGCCCATCACCCAGCTCACCAGCATGGAGATGAACAGCGCGTCCGGGGACTGCAGCCACGCGGCAAGGCCGTATGCGATCGGCACGCGGATGACGATCGTCGTGATCATGGAGATCCACATCGGCGTCATCGTATCGCCGGCGCCGCGCATGACGCCGGACAGGATCTGCGTGACGGCCATCGCCACATAGCCGACGGCGAGGATCTGCATCATGTGCACGCTCAGGCGGATCACGTCCGGCGTAGAGGTGAACATCTCAACCAGATAGCGGCCGAACAGCAGGATCATCGCCACGAGGATCACGGACACCACAAGGCCGATTTTCATGCCGTCCTTCGTGCCCTTCTCCACGCGGTCCAGCCGCTTCGCGCCGATATTCTGGCCGGTGAACGTCGTCATCGCCGTGCCGAAGGTGAAGTTCGGCATCATCGCAAAGCCGTCCACGCGCATGACAACGGTGGAAACCGCGATAATGGTTGTGCCGAAGCTGTTTGTCAGCGACTGCACGACGATCATCGCCATCGAAAAGATCGCCTGCGTCAGGCCGCTCGGCAGCCCGAGCCGGACAAGCTGGGACAGAAGTTCACGGCTCGGCCAGAGCGACCGCAGCCGCACATGCAGAATGTCGCGCATCAGGAGCAGACGGATCAGGCACAGCGCGCCGGAAACCGCCTGGGAAATGATCGTCGCCCACGCCGCGCCGGCAACGCCCATGCGGAACGACGCGACAAACCAGATGTCGAGCACCACGTTCAGCCCGCAGGCGATAATCAGGAACAGCAGCGGCATGACGGAATCGCCGAGGCCGCGCAGGATGCCGGACAGAATGTTGTAGAACGCGCTGCCGACAATGCCGAGCAGCAGGATGGCCAGATAGTCGCAGGCCATGTCGTAGATGTCCGTCGGCGTCTGCAGCAGAGACATCGACCAGCCGGTCACCAGCGGGCCGATGGCCGTGATGAACGCCGAGGAGACGACCGTCGCCGTGATGGCGGTCCCCACGGAATCCGAAAGGCGCTTTTTATCCTTCGCGCCGAAGTACTGCGAAACCATGATGCTCGCACCGACCGAAACGCCCATGAACAGCACGAGCAGCAGGTTGAGAATCGGGCCGCTGGCGCCGATTGCGGCCAGCGCACCGTCGCCGACATACTGGCCGACCACGATGGAATCCACCGTGCTGTAGAGCTGCTGCGCGAGGTTGCCGATGAGAAGCGGAACCGAAAACCGAATCAGGTTGCTGGCCGGGTTCCCGCGCGTCATATCCTGCGCGCCGAAAAAAGCAGAGATTTTTCCTGCCATAAGTTGATACACCCTCCCCTTGTGTGTAAAAGAAACCTACAGCATTAAGTATAACAAAGCCGCAATTTTCCGTCAATAATTTTCGCGGTATTCGCTGAATATCGTCGTATTGACGGATTATTCTTATTTTCTTTGCACAATTTCCCCGGCGGCTCGATTTAAAATGAACGCAAAAACGGCCCTGCACGTTTTGCAGGACCGCTCCAAAAACTCAGGATTCTTTTTCCAGAATATAAGACTGCAATCTTGCGCCTCCGCCTTACAGCGAAAAGAGCTTCGCGAAGTTGTCGTACAGGATCCTGCGGTTTTCCGCTTCTCCGTAGCCGAGCGCAAAAAAACGTTCCAGCTCCTCTTTCGGCGACCACATCGGGAAATCCGTGCCGAAGAGCGTCTTGTCGATCCCGAAGTGCGCGATGCTGCGGCGCGCGTCCTCCGCGCTGACCGCAAAAAGCGAGCTGCTCGTATCGATGTAGACGTTCGTGCCGTGCAGCACGGCGCGCGCATCGGCCCACTCGCGGTAGCCGCCGAGGTGCGCGGCAATGCAGACGAATTCCGGCAGCTTTTCCAGCACGTTGGCGAGCCGGCGCGGCGAGGAGAAATCCGTGCGGTCGTCGCCGGTGTGGAACAGCACCACCATGCCGCGGCGCATGCACGCCTCGTACACCGGAAGCATCCTGTCGTCGTCGATGTTGAAGCACTGGAAATCGGGGTGCAGCTTGATGCCGCGCAGGCCGAGCGCCTGAATGCGGTCGAGCTCGCCTTCAATATCCGCAACGTCCTGATGCCACGCACCGAGACCGATGAAGGCCGGGTACTTGGCGCACTTTTCCGCAATGAAACGGTTGATCGACTCCACCTGCTCCACCTTGGTCGCGACCGAGCAGACGAGATAGCGGTCGATCCCGGCCGCCTTGCCCTCTTCGCTCAGGATGTGCGGGAGGCCGACCTCCTCCATCTCGATGTCGTAAAAACGGCCCACGTTCGCCGTCGCCTTCTCGGCGATCTTGCCCGGGTAGATGTGCGCATGCGCGTCGGCCACCCGGTACGTTACCCCATTATGTGTGACTGCCATCTTCTTTTTTCATCCTTTCCCTTTTTGAAAACACACAGCCGCAGAAATCCTGCCTGTACAGCCCGTACACTCTGGAAAGCTCGATCGAGCGCTTGTAGCCCTCCTTTTTCTTAAAGTCTGCCGGCAGGTGCGCCACGCCGTACTGCGCGGCAAGCGCCTCGCCGATCTCGTTGAGCTTTGCGGCATTCTTCAGCGGGCTGATCGAAAGCGTCGTCGTGAAATAATCGAAGCCGTTCGCCTTCGCATAGCGGGCGGCCGCCTCGAGACGCAGGCGGTAGCAGACGAAGCAGCGCTCGCCGCCCTCGGGCACCTGCTCGAGGCCGCGCACGGCGTCCAGAAATTCCCTCGCGTCGTACGGCGCACACACCATCCGCACACCCTGCGCCGCGGGCATCTCGCGGATCAGCCGCGCAAGCTCCGCCGCGCGCTTTTCGTACTCCGCTTCCGGCGCGATGTTCGGGTTGTAAAACAGCACCGTCACGTCGAACGCCGCGGTCAGCCGTTCAAGCACAGCGCTTGAACACGGCGCGCAGCAGGCATGCAGCAGCAGCGTCGGGCGCTTGTTCTCCCGGCGCAGCGCATCCATGATTTTATCCAGTTCTTTAGCGTAGTTTCTTACATTAGCCATGTGTATCATTTTAGCACAATAGCCTGCCGCCTGCAAGTGTGCTGCCCGGAAATTTCAAATTTCTTACATTTCTTCCGGCAGAATTGACAAGTCGCCCGTTTCCCGTTAAAATGATATGGGAAAGGCCGCTGTGAACGCTGTAGCCGGAGACAAATCCGGCGGTTTCCGCCGACGTCTGCACAGCCCGCGGCGCCCGGCCCGCTCCAGCGGCCGGAAAGCACTGCCGAACCGGCAACCTATCGAAAAGAGATCGTGCATATGAATTTTGATTTTTCCATTTTAATTTCAAATCCTCTGATCAACGTCGGCGTTGTGTCCTGGATGGTCGCACAGCTGCTGAAGACGATCATTCACCTGTTCACAAAGGGTGAATTCAAGCGGGAGCGTCTGGCCGGGGCCGGCGGCATGCCGAGCTCGCATTCCGCAGTGACCTGCTCGGTGCTGCTGCTCTCCTACCTGCTCTACGGCTTCGACTCCCCGATCTTCGCGATGGCCTTTATCCTGGCTCTGATCGTCATGTACGACGCGACCGGCGTGCGCTGGGCGGCCGGCCTGCACGCCAAGGCGATCAATTACATTGTGGAATATCTCGCCGACGAGAACGCCAAGGACAAGGCCCAGCTCAACGAGATGATCCCGAAGCTGAACGAATCGCTCGGCCACCGGATGATCGAGGTCGTCTGCGGCGCGGCGCTCGGTTTCGCGATCGCACTGATCGCCTACTTCTGCTTCTGAAATCCGGAGCAGTTTCTGGGAACCGGGGCTTTGAAGCATTTTCGGAAATACACGCACCAAATTGAAGTGAAAAAACGCGAACCGGCATGGTTTTGGCCATGCCGGTTCTTTGCGTCTTGATGCGATAACCGTTTTTCCGCAGTAAGCCGCGGCGTTCCATATGGTGTTGCCCCGCTCATTCGCGCCGATGCTTTCGCCCCAGCTTGTTTGGCAGCACGACGGCCAGATAGGAGCACAGGATGACGAGCAGCAGCCAGGCGCCAAGCCACAAGAGCAGGCGGCCGTAATCCGGCGGGACGGCGTCCTCCACCTGCCGCCCGGTCAGCCGCAGGGAAAGCGAAGCGCCGCCGTCGGACGCCGCTTCCACCACGGCGCTCTGCCGGCTGTCCAGCGTGCAGAGCCGGATCTCCGCCATCGCCAGCGCGGCGGCGTCGCCCGCAAAGGCCGGGGCGCTGTGCCCGCTTTGCCGGACCGTCAGCCGCACGCTCCCCGCCGCGTCCGGCTTCGCCCGGGCGAGCACGTAAACCGGGTACGCCGTATCGTTCCGGATCGTCGTCTGCGCGCTTTCCGCACCTTCTTCCAGCACCAGCGCGCCAAGCTGTGTTTCGGCGCCGTCCGCCTGTGCGGAAACCGGCAGAATCAGAAAGAAAACGGCGAGCACAATCAGCCATCCCCTGCGCATATCGAGAACGCCCCCTTTTGCGGAATCGGTTCTCTTTCAGTATATGCGCCCTATATGTTTCCTCTGTTCAGCCGCGCACGCATGCGCATGACCAGCCGCCCGTGCCGGCCGAAGCGGCAGGCTGTCCAGTCCAGCAGGTGAAGCAGCAGGCGGCGAAACGCAAGGCGCGTATCTCTGCGGCGGTAATGCCTGCCCCGGCGTATGCGCAGCGCGCTCATCGCCCGGCCTCCCCGTGCTCCCGCCCGTGCGTTTCCTCCTGCATCATGAACCACGCGCTTCCGCTGCTGGCCGCCTCGGAGAGGTAAAACGTGATCGAATCCTCCTGCATGGTGTACTTCGACTCGCCGCCCTTTTCCGCCAGAATGTAATCGAGCGACGCGCCGTCCGCCTCCTCGATGTACAGCTGGTAGGCGCCGCTCAAGAGGTTTTCAAAGCTCGCCGTCGCCGAAAGCAGCCCTTCCTCGTCCTCGCTGTCCGGCGTCACGATGACCGTCGTTTCATATGTATGCCGGTCGCCCGCCAGCGTAAACTTTACTGTGACGTCCTCCCGGCTCTGCATCTCGCGGAGCGCGGCGGTGATGCGGATTTCGCCGCCGATCTTTTTGCCGGATTCGACCTGCACGTCCGCCTGCGGAAGAACGCGGACTTCGGACCGGTCCGTCTTCGTTTCGGCCCCCTGCGCCTGAAACGCGGTGAACACGGCAATCGTCACGCTGAGCAGGACGGTGGAAATTTTTTTGAGCATTTGCATCCTTCCTCGCTTTTTTCTTTTACAGTATCACACGCGCCGCAAATATTTTGTCGCTCCGTGGCCGGGAAAACTTGAACTTTTCCCGCATATATGATAGAATAAACCGATTGTTCGAATTCACATAGAAACAGAGGTCATCACTTTGCCAGATTTGAGACAAGAGATCGAAAAACGCCGCACCTTTGCGATTATTTCGCATCCGGACGCCGGCAAAACGACGCTTACCGAAAAGCTCCTTCTGTACGGAGGCGCCATTCAGCTCGCCGGCGCCGTCAAGGGCAAAAAAAATGCGCGCCACGCCGTTTCCGACTGGATGGAAATTGAAAAGCAGCGCGGCATCTCCGTAACCTCCTCGGTCATGCAGTTCCAGTACGAGGGATACTGCATCAATATTCTCGACACCCCGGGCCACCAGGACTTCTCCGAAGACACCTACCGCACGCTGATGGCCGCGGACTCCGCCGTCATGGTCATCGACGCCGCCAAGGGCGTCGAGCCGCAGACGCGCAAGCTGTTCAAGGTCTGCGTCATGCGCGACATCCCGATTTTCACCTTCATCAACAAGATGGACCGCGACGCGCAGAGCCCCTACGACCTGCTCGACGAGATCGAGAAGGAGCTCGGCATCGGCACCTACCCGATGAACTGGCCGATCGGCTCCGGCATCGACTTCAAGGGCGTTTACGACCGCGAGAAGTCGGAGATCATCGCCTTTGAGGGCGACAAGGAGCTGCGCGGCCAGCACGAGGTCAAGGCCCATGAGATCGACCTGAACGACACGTCGCTCGAGGGGCTGCTCGGCGAAAACCTGTACAGCACGCTGCGCGACGACGTGGAGCTGCTCGACGGCGCCGGCTACGAGTTCGATCTCGAAAAGGTCCGCCACGGCAAGCTCTCCCCCGTGTTCTTCGGCTCGGCGCTGACGAATTTCGGCGTGGAGCCGTTCCTCGAGAGCTTCCTGCGCATGACGACCTCGCCGCTGCCGCGCGAGACAAAGGACGGGACCGTCGACCCCTTCAGCAACGATTTCTCGGCTTTCGTCTTCAAGATTCAGGCCAATATGAATAAGGCACACCGCGACCGCATCGCGTTCATGCGCATCTGCAGCGGCCGGTTCGAGCGCGGCATGGAGGTCACCCACGTGCAGGGCGGCCGCAAGATCAAGCTCGCGCAGCCGCAGCAGATGATGGCGCAGAGCCGCGAGATCATCGACGAGGCCTACGCCGGCGACATCATCGGCGTATTCGACCCCGGCATTTTCTCGATCGGCGACACGATCTGCACCGGCAAAAAAGTGCAGTTTGAGGGCATCCCGACATTCGCGCCGGAATTCTTCTGCCGCGTGCAGCAGAAGGACACGATGAAGCGCAAGCAGTTCGTCAAGGGCACGACGCAGATCGCACAGGAGGGCGCGATCCAGATCTTCCAGGAAATCGCCTCCGGCATGGAGGAGGTCATCGTCGGCGTCGTCGGCACGCTGCAGTTCGACGTGTTCAAGTACCGCATGGAGAACGAATACAACGTCGAGATCCGCATGGAGAACCTGCCCTATTCCTACATTCGCTGGATCGACACGCCGGACGTCGACCTGAAGAAGCTCAACCTCACCTCCGACACCAAGAAGGTGCAGGATATGCGCGGCCGCTACCTCCTGCTCTTTGCGAACGAGTGGAGCATCCGCTGGGCGCTCGAGCACAACGAGGGGCTGGCGCTCTCCGAATTCAGCCGGTAAAAAACTCCATATTTGTACTGAAAAACACAGCAAGGATCCTTGCTGTGTTTTTTATAAAATGAAAGCATCTGGGTCTATGGCTAGAAGTTCACGGTATCCCTTACAGAAAAGCGACCGATCTTCTCTCTGAACACCAAGCAGGACTTGCTGTATCGGCCAGTAAGCATCATTGATTTCTGCTTTTCTTTCTGCTAATTGTGGATTCCGATGGCCATAATGCCTTAAAACCTTTCGCCCGAAATCTTTCCCAAAGTCATCCATGCTGCAATCCAGAATGCATAAAAAATCATTGTCCGGATCGCCGACAATTACATCTCCAAAATCGATCACGCCATACA
>MHCFR00700__coassemble_683_pt1 | contig 23473 bp, 20 predicted proteins | sample MHCFR00700__metabat2_high_PE_020 | metagenome-assembled genome bin MHCFR00700
AATCCGAAAGGCGCAAGCCGGGCATTGCCGGTCTGCGCCTCGGAACCGTTTATTTTTTATGCGAGCACCTTCGCGCAGCGTTCACACAGGTCGGGATGCTCCGGATCTGCGCCGACGGTGTCGGAATAGCACCAGCAGCGCATGCATTTGCCGCCGGAAGCCTTTTCGACAAGCACCGAGAGGCCGAGCGTCTCATCGGTCAGCGTGCCGCCCTCGCCGTTCACGTTCTCCGTGGCGGAGACGATGAACACCGTCGACAGCTCCAGCTCGACCGACTTCAGGAAGTCGTAAAGCTCGCCGGTGCAGTACAGCGTGACCTTCGCGTCGAGCGAAGCGCCGATCTGCTTTTCAGCGCGCGCGTTTTCCAGCGCCTTCTTGACAACGTCGCGGATCTCGTGGATCTTATCCCAGCGCGCGACGAATTCTTCGGAAGCCGTCTCGCCGGTGCGCTCGCTGACAAGCTGCGGCATCTGGTTGTAGACGACATGGCGCGCGTCGCAGTCGCTGCCGTGCGGCATGCTCTGCCAGATCTCGTCCGACGTGAACGCGAGGATCGGCGCGATCAGGCGCGTCATCGCGTCCAGAATGAGATACATCGCGGTCTGTGCAGCGCGGCGGGCCGTAGAATCCTTTTTCTCCGTGTACAGGCGGTCCTTGATCACGTCGAGGTAGAAGTTCGACATGTCGACCACGCAGAAATTGTGGATCGCATGGTACGCCTGATGGAACTCGAAGCTTTCATAGCCCTCGCGCGCCTTGCGGATCAGCTGATCCAGGCGGTTGAGCGCCCATTTATCGATCGAAAGCATATCCGAAACCGGGACGCTGTCCTGATCCGGATTGAAGTCCGAAAGGTTGCCGAGGATGTAGCGCGCGGTGTTGCGGATCTTGCGGTAAGCATCGGAAAGCTGCTTGAGGATCTCCGGGGAAATGCGGATATCGGCATGGTAGTCGGAGGAAGCCACCCACAGGCGCAGGATGTCCGCGCCGTACTTGTCGATGATCTCCTTCGGGAGAATGCCGTTGCCGAGCGACTTGTGCATCGCTCTGCCCTGTCCGTCGACGACCCAGCCGTGCGTGACGACCGCCTTGTACGGCGCCTTGCCGCGCCATGCGATCGAAGTCAGCAGCGAAGACTGGAACCAGCCGCGGTACTGGTCGGCGCCCTCGAGATACAGGTCGGCCGGCCAGTGGAGGTAATCGCGCTCTTCACAGACCGCCGCATGCGTGACACCGGAGTCGAACCAGACGTCCATGATGTCGTGCTCTTTCGTAAACGACGTGCAGCCGCACTTTTCGCATTTGAAGCTTGCGGGCAGGATTTCGGAAGCCTCCTTCGCGTACCATGCATCGGAGCCCTCCGCGCGGAAGAGATCGGCCACGATCTGCATGGCCTCCTTCGAGATCAGCGGCTCACCGCAGTCCTTGCAGTAGAAGATCGGGATCGGAACGCCCCAGCGGCGCTGGCGGGAAATGCACCAGTCGTTGCGGTCGCGCACCATCGAGGAAATGCGGTCCTCGCCCCAGCCCGGGATCCACTGGACGCCCTTGATGGCCTCGAGCGCCTCGTCCTTGATCGCGTCGACCGAGCAGAACCACTGCTCCGTCGCACGGAAGAGGACCGGCGTCTTGCAGCGCCAGCAGTGCGGATACTGGTGGATGATCTTCTGCAGCGCAAACAGATTGCCCGTCTCCTCCAGACGCGCGGCGATGACCTTGTTGGCCTCGTCCGTCGTCAGGCCCGCGACGAAATCGCCGGCTTCGGCGGTCATTCTGCCGTGGCTGTCCACCGGCACGACGACCGGGATCTCCGGATAATGGTTGTGGCAGACGTCATAGTCCTCCACGCCGTGGCCGGGCGCCGTATGGACGCAGCCGGTGCCGCTCTCGAGCGTGACGTGATCGCCGACGATGACGAGCGACGTGCGGTCGAGGAACGGATGCGCCGTCTTCATGTATTCGAGCTCGCTGCCCTTGAGCGTGCCGAGCACCGTGTATTCGGTCTTGCCGGCGGCCTGCATGGCGGACTCCATCAGCGCCGTCGCCATTACATAGCACTCGTCGCCGGACTGCACGAGCGAATATTCAAACTCAGGACCGACGCAGATCGCGACGTTTGCCGGCAGCGTCCACGTCGTCGTTGTCCAGATTACAAAGTAGGTGTTTTCGAGGTTTGCGCCGAGCTTCGTGAGCAGGCCCTTATCGTCCGTCACACGGAATTTGACGTAAATGGAGTGGCACGGGTCCTCCGCATATTCGATTTCCGCTTCGGCAAGCGCCGTTTCACACTCGGGGCACCAGTAAACCGGCTTCAGGCCCTTGTAGATGAAGCCCTTCGTCGCCATCTCGGAGAAGATCTCGATCTGCTTTGCTTCAAAGTCCTTGCGCAGGGTGATGTACGGATTGTCCCACTCGCCGATGCCGCCGAGGCGCTTGAACGTGTTGCGCTGCTCGTCGAGATAGCCGAGCGCGTATTTGCGGCAGAGCGCGCGCAGCTCGACGTCCGACATCGCCGCGGCGTTCGCAACGCCGGCCTCGCGGCGCGCTTTCAGCTCGGTCGGCAGGCCGTGCGTATCCCAGCCGGGGACGTACGGCGCCTTGAAGCCGCTCATGTTCTTGTAGCGTACGATGAAGTCCTTGAGCGTCTTGTTCAGCGCCGTGCCGAGATGCACGTCGCCGTTCGCATATGGGGGGCCGTCGTGCAGAACATACAGCGGCTTGCCCTCGTTCTTTTCAAGTACCGTCTCGTAAACGTGATCCGCATACCACTTATCCAGCATGGCGGGCTCCTTCTTGGGGAGGCCGGCCTGCATGGCAAAGTCGGTTTTGGGAAGGTTCAATGTGCTTTTATAATCCATGGTGTATGAAACCGTGCCTTTCTGGTGTTATCTTCTTTTAAACTTTCCTTTTTTCTTCGTCGTATCCTCAATGCCGAACTCCAGCGTGCTGAAAAGCGACTCTTTTTCCTTCTGCAGCGTCTCCGGAATATCGGCGTAAGCGTTCAGATCCAGCCCGATGCCGTTGAACTGCTCCTTGATGTACGCGTCCTTGTCGTACGTCTCCGGTTCAGGCTCAGCAGCCGGCGCGGGCTCCGCCTTGACCGGCTCCGGCGCAGGCTCTTCTTCCGGCTCTTCCTGGGCGGCCGCCGCGGGAACGGGGATCTCCTCTTCCTCTTCCGGCTCTTCGACCGGCTGCGGCGCATAGGTGGCCTTCGGCGCTGCCGGCGCCGGGGCCGCCGCCTCGGTATCCTCGTCGTCAAAGTCGTACTCCGGGATCTTTTCGATCACGGCGATATGGGAGCGGTAAATCTCATACAGCGACGCGCGGAAGGCCGTGACCTCGCGCTTCATCATCTCGAGCTCCTTCTCCTTCTCCGCAATCTGCGACTGGTAGGAGTCGACGATGCTCTGCGATTTCGCACGCGCATCCTTCACGAGCTTTTCCGCCTTGGCGTTTGCTTCCGACACGATGTTTTCCGCCTTGGCCTTCGCCTCGCGGAGCGAAGCGTTGCCGAGGCGCTGTGCGCTGAGGATCGCGTCCTTGATGCCGTCTTCGTCGGCGCGGTAAGCCTCGATCTTCTCCGCCAGGATGGAAAGCTTCTCCTGCAGCTCGGCGTTTTTCGCCGTGAGCTCGTTGACGCGCGCGCTGTTGTCGGTCGTGCGCGTCTTGGCCTCGGCGTTTTCCTTGGCCAGCGCCGTAACCGTTTCGAGCACTTCGTCGATAAACTGATCTACGTCATCCGAATTGTATCCGGAAAAATTCGATTTTCTGAAGCTGACGTCCTGAATGTCCTTGATCGATAACATAATAAGCCTCCTATATGTATTTCCTGCATCGTATGGATAGACGGCCCTTCTTGGTTTTGGGACCGAGTGCATCAATGATAAACCGGCCGCACCGGCGGATCGAGATGACGTCGCCGTCGTGCACGCGCGCCGCAGCGGAAAGCGTTTCCCTGTGGTTGATGGAAACAAAGCCGCCGGAAATCATCTGCGCGGCCCGCTCGCGGCCTGTGCCTGCGAGCAGTGCGACGAGACAATCCAGCCGTTCCGAGGCAACAACGCCGCTGACTGGCTGGAATGTGTGGGCGGCCGGCAGGGGCTCGTCAAAGCCCTCCCGGATCCGGACGCCGACCCGGCCGATCTTCTCGATCTGCGACAGGAAGTGCGGCGCAAGCTCCGTCTTCACAAAGAGCACCGCGCGTCCCTCCTCGACCAGAATGTCGCCGAGCGATGCGCGGACGACGCCCTGCGCCAGAAAGGAGCCGAGAAAATCCCGATGCGAAAGCGTATCCTGTTTCCGAAAGCTGACCGTCAGGCCGAGAAGCGGAAAATGCGATGCGTCGGGCGCAAGGTAATCGGGAAAGACGCCGAGCATCACGCGCTCCGCGTCGGGCCATCCGCCGAAAAACATCCAGTTTTCCGCGCGTATGTGCCGCAGATACGCTTCCGCCTCCGCGCGTTCCGAAAGATCCAGAAAGCCGAGAAAGGCGGGGCGCTTTTCCCCGAGCCGCACACAGTCCGCAAGCCTGGCCTCGAGCAGCTTCTGCTCTTCAGCGTTCATCAGAAGAAAACGCCGTTCTGCTCCAGCTCGTCCATAACCTCGTCGCCGCTCAGATCAACGTTGTACGGCGTGATGATAAACGTGCCCGTCGAGACGCGCTTGATCTTGCCGTCGTTTGCGTAGGCGACGCCGCTGAGGAAGTCGAGAATGCGTCTCGACTCCTCCTTATCGGTCTTCTGGAGGTTCAGGATCACCGTGTGCTTGTTGTTCAGCTCGTCCGCAATGCCGCGCGTTTCCTCGCCGAAGGAGATCGGACGGAAAACGACGACCTGCACGTGCGCTCTCGAGTTGATGTTGACGACGCGGTTCGAAGAACTCGGGGTGTACGAAGAACGGCGCGGCGCCGGCTCCTCGCGGTCGGCGTAGCTCGTGCTGACCGGCTCCTCGTCGTAGTATTCATCGTATTCGTCGTCCGGCGGATTCCACATCTTCTGAAGCTTCTCTACCAAACCAGCCATTCTATATTACCTCCGTATTTTAGGGATATATTCTTTGACCAAATAAGGCGGACCCGACGCGCACCATTGTGGCGCCGCAAAGGATCGCTTCCTCATAGTCGGATGACATGCCCATCGACAGGCAATTCATACTTACATTATCTATTTTTTTCGCTCCGATGTCAATAAAATATTGCTTCATTCGGGAAAAATAATTGCAAAGTTCGGTTTTTTCAGCACAAATCGGAGGAATCGCCATCAGGCCTTCGATCTGAATGCCCGGAAAAGCGGAAATTTCTGCCAAAAATTCATAAAGTTTCTCCGGCAGAACGCCGCCCTTATTGGATTCTTCGCCGATGTTGACTTCGACGAGCACCGGCATCCGCCGCCCGATCCGCTCTGAAAGCCGGGAGATCTCCCCGGCGAGCTTCACGGAGTCGACCGACTGGATGCAGTCGACCTTGTCGACGATGTACTTCACCTTGTTCGTCTGCAGGCGGCCGATCATCTGGCAGGACACACCCCGGTCCAGATCGAGCCGTTCGTACTTCTCCAGCAGCTCCTGCACGCGGTTTTCGCCGACAAAGCGCAGGCCGCACGCGATCGCGTGGTTGATGTATTCGGGCTGCACGGTTTTGGTCGCCGCGAGCAGCGATACGTCCTCCGGCTGCCGGCCGGAACGGACTGCGGCCTGCGCGACGCGGTCCGCGATCCGCTTATAGTTTTCCTCCACGTCCAGAAGACGCGGATCAGAGCATTTTTCCGTCATATAGATCCGTCCCTTCCACGATGACTTCATCGTAAAGCTGAATGGTCGTGCTCGTCACGAGCTGTTCCCGCTCCTCCGTCGACAGGCTCACCTTGCAGATGGCGTAGCCGTTGATCGTGGCGTCGCTGAAGATCTGCACGAAACGGATGCGGCTGCCGGACTTGATGTAGACGCCGCGGACGTTTTCATACGTGACGTCGACCTCATTGCCCTCCGCGTCGGTCTCGTGGGCCACCACGTCTGCGAAGTGGATCGCGTCTTCCGGCACGAGCACGCCCGAATAGCTGCTGATGTTGATGCGCAGCGTTTCCTTGCGCGCCGATGCGAGCTCGCTGTTCATATATGCGCACTTGAGGATCACAGCCGCCTCGCCGGTCTCGCTGTCGCGGTTGATCTTGACGACCTCCGCCGGGATCTGCTCGACGGTCACAAACGGCATTTCGACCGTGACCTCCGTCGTGCGGTCGAGGCGCACAAGGTCGTTCTCCGTGAGGACGCAGGCGATGTACCAGTTGAAATCCTTCGAAATCTTTCCGATGCTGTCTCCGGTCGTGCTGCCGTCGGGCTCGCCCTCTTCCAGCGCCTTGACGTCGCTGGCCGTGAGCGACGTGACCTCGTCGAGCGAGACCGCGTTCTCATAGCCGTCGACCGTGCGGATGAAGTAGCCGGCGGTCGGCGATTCGACCGTTCCCGTACTCATTGAGGCCGACTGGGAAAGCGAAAGGCGCTCATCCTGCAGCTGACTCACGCGCTCCGTATAGTCGCTGCTCGTCTCCTGCCCGGTCACAATCTGCCGCTGGCTGAGGAGAAGCTGCAGGTCGTTGCGCTCGTCCGTGACGTTTTCCATCGAGCCGGATTTCAGCTCGGTCTGGAGCGACGTCACCTTCTCGTTGACCTGGCTGCCGATCGTTTTCGGGTTGGAGGAGGTTCCGGATTCCTCCGGCGTTTCGAGCACCGCAAGGCGCTCCAATTCGTCGTCGATGCGCGCGATGCGGTTCTGCGCGGCGGCGTCTTCCTCGGTCGGGTACGTCTCCGCAAGCACGCCGCCCGCCGCGACCTTTTCGCCGTCGTCGACCGTGTAGTTCAGCACGCCGTTGTAATTGGTGTCGACGATCTCCTCATCGCGGATGATAAAGCCCGTCGTATCGATGGTCTCCGAAACCGTCGAATACGTCGCTGTTTCCGTTTTAAGTCCTGTGTACTGGCTCAGGTAAATCTGATAGCCCACATATACCAAAAGCAGCACCGCAATCGCGGTGGCGCCGATTTTTCGAATCAAAGGGTTGTTCATCGGGCACACTTCCTTTCATCGGAACCTGTGGAAAAATGCGCTTCTGCAATCCGCAGGGCAGCTTCTGTCAGCGCGGCCGCATCCGGGTAATCGTCCGTGTACAGCCAGACCGTGTTTTCCTCGCGCCGGAACCAGGTGAGCTGCCGCTTGGCATACCGGCGCGTCTCCCGCTTGATGGCTTCCACCGCTTCGTCGAGCGTGCAGCGCCCTTCAAAATACGGGAGCAGCTCCTTGTAGCCGATGGCCTGCACCGAAGTGCGGCCGCTTACGCCGTATTGCCTGAAATAGCGCTCCGCCTCGTCCAGAAGGCCGGCCTGCAGCATGGCGTCGACGCGGGCGTTGATGCGCGCGTACAGCTTTTCGCGGTCGCGGCACGCGAGGCAGAGCATCACGTAATCGTAAGGCGGCGCCGCGGCGTTGGCCGTTTTGGCCTGCGCGGAAAAAGGCTCCCCCGCCGCCTGACAGTATTCGAGCGCGCGGATCACGCGCTTTGTGTTGTTCGGGTGGATCTGCGCCGCCGCTTCGGGGTCGAGCGACTGCAGCCGCGCGTAGAGCGGACCGATGCCGCCGGCTGCGAGCTCCGCCTCGAGCGCCTGCCGCACCGCTTCGTCCCGCCCCTTTTCGGAGAACGACGTTCCGCGCAGCAGAGCGCGGGCATACAGGCCGGTGCCGCCGACGAGCAGCGGGCGCTTTCCGCGCGAGGCGATGTCCCGGATGGCCTTGCCGGCAAGCGCCGTGTAATCGGCGGCGCTGAAGGTTTTCGCCGGGTCGAGAAAGCCGAGCAGATGGTGCGGAACGCCGTCCATTTCCTCGGCCGTCGGCTTAGCCGTGCCGATTTCCATGCCGCGGTAGATCTGCATCGAATCGCAGGAGACGATCTCGCCGTCGAGCGCTTTGGCGAGCGCAATGGCGAGCGCCGTCTTGCCGGAAGCCGTCGGGCCGCAGACGGCAAGGAGCTTGATTCTGTTTTCCATCGCCGTCCCTCCTTTTCGTTATCCGAGCCGCCCGAACTCCTTTTCGAGCGTCTTTTTCTTCAGCATCACGTAGATCGGCCGCCCGTGCGGGCAGTAGCGCACCTCGGGGTTTTGCTCCAGCCGCTCGGCCAACGCGATCAGCTCTTCCCTTCGCGACGCGCTGCCGCCCTTGATCGCCGCGCGGCAGGCGATGTTGTGGTAGAGCCAGTCCATGTGCTCGGTCGTCACATCGTGCCGGTTCTGCTCGAGATACCCGGCCATTTCGAGCACCGAACCTTCGATGTCGGCGCCGTCGAGATTGAGCGGCGCCGAGCGGACGAGCACCGTGCCGCTGCCGAAGTCCTCGACGTCGAACCCGGCGTCGGCAAAGACCTGCAGGTTGGCGAGCACCGCCGTATACTCGTTCTTGTCGAGCGTCACCGTCACCGGCGTGAGCAGCGTCTGCGCGCACGCTTCCCCCTGCCGGCTGCGGAGCTTTTCGTAGAGCAGGCGTTCGTGCGCGGCGTGCTTGTCGATAAACATCAGCGTTTCGCTGTCATACTGCAGGATGATGTAGGTGTCGAACGCCTCGCCGATCACCCGGTGTACAGGCGGCGCCGGGATCGGCTCCGCTGCTTCCGCTTCGGGCGCCGTCTCCGGTATGGGGTCTTCTGCTTTCGGCACAACAACTGGCTGCGGCTCGTCCTCCGGCTCCACCGCGATGTCCGGCGGAACCGGCTCCGAAAAGCGCGCGGGTTCAGCCGGCCGTTCCGGCCGCGGCTCATGGTCGAGAATGCGGTCGATCGCCCCGCGGATCTCCGGCAGCGCCGGCTCGTATCTGCCCGGTGCGCTGTCGGAAAAGCCGAGCGGCTCCGCAGCGGGCGCCGGACGGCTTTCCGGCTCTGCAGAGCGCGGCGGGACCGGTGCGGGCTGCACGGGCGGTTTCGGCGGGACGACTGCCGGCGCGCGCTCCGGAATGTACGTCTGCACCGGCTTTTCCATGTGGTCCGGCTTATAGGGGTGCGCGAGCGGCTTCTGGCGCGCGGCGAGATCAATCGATTTCATATCCCGGCTGGCGGAAACCGCCGATTTCACGCCGTGATACACCGCGTCGAACACGGGGCGCTCGTGGACGAAGCGCACCTCGAGCTTTGCCGGATGCACGTTGACGTCCACGACCTCGGAGGGCAGCTCGAGATGCAGGACGCAGGCCGGGAATTTTCCGACCATGATTGAGCCCTTGTACGCTTCCTCCAGCGCGACGGCCGCCGTGCGGCTGCGCACGAACCGGCCGTTGATGAAAAAGTTCTGCATGCTGCGGTTCGGCCGGCTGCCGAGCGGCGACGAAACGTAGCCGTGCACGCGTATGCCGCCGAACGTGTAATCGACCGGGAGCAGATTGGAGGAAAACTCCTTTCCGAACACCGCATAGATCGCGGAAACGAGCTTGCCGTCGCCCGGCGTGTGCAGCGTCTCCTTGCCGTCGCGGATCAGCCGGAACGAGATTTCCGGGTGCGACAGTGCGATTTTATCGAGCAGGCCGGCGACGGCGTTGCCCTCCGCCGTATCCTTTTTTAAAAACTTCATGCGGGCCGGCACATTGTAGAAGATGTCCCGCACGGTGATCGTCGTGCCGTTCGGGCAGCCGGCGTCCTCGACCGCGACATCGCTGCCGCCGCTCGCGGAATAATGTGTGCCGACCGTGCTGTCCGGCGTTTTGGTGATGAGGTCGACGTGCGAAACCGCGGAGATCGAGGCCAGCGCCTCGCCGCGGAAGCCGAGCGTCAGGATCGCGTCGAGGTCTTCCTTGTCGTGCACCTTGCTCGTCGCGTGGCGCAGAAACGCCGTCGCGACGTCCTCGCGGTCGATGCCGCAGCCGTTGTCGGTGACGCGCATATACGTGACGCCGCCGCGGCGGATCTCCACGGTGACGATCGAAGCGCCGGCGTCGATCGAGTTTTCCACGAGCTCCTTGATGACCGAGGAGGGCCGCTCCACGACCTCGCCCGCCGCGATCAGCTCCGCGACATGCTTGTCGAGCACATTGATTTTCGGCATTTTCTGCACCTGCCTTTCCTTCATCCTATCTTAATATAAATGGTTGCGTCAGTTCTTGAGCATATTTGCAAGTTCAAAGAGCAGATTCATCGACTCGATCGGCGTCAGCGTATTGACGTCCACCGACTTGAGGCGGTTGAGCACCTCGGTATCCTTCGTCAGCATCGTGAGCTGAACGGGTTCCTCGCGCTTTGCCGGCGCCGCGTTCTTCGGCACCGTGACGGCCTCCCCGCTCTCAAGGCTCTGCAGCACCTGCTTGGCGCGCCGCACCACCTTGTCCGGCACGCCGGCGAGCTTTGCAACCTCGATACCGAAGCTGTCGTCCGCGCCGCCGCGCACGATCCGGCGCAGGAACGTGATCTCGTCGCCGCGCTTCTTTACGGCGATGCTGAAATTCTGCACGCCGGGCAGCAGATCCTCAAGCTCCGTCAGCTCGTGATAGTGCGTCGCAAACAGCGTCTTCGCGCCGCACAGCTTTTTGTCGTGCACGTATTCGATCACGGCGCGGGCGATGCTCATGCCGTCAAAGGTCGAGGTGCCGCGGCCGATCTCGTCGAGAATCAGAAGGCTGTCCTTCGTCGCGTTTTTCAGGATGTCCGCCACCTCGGCCATCTCGACCATGAACGTCGACTGGCCCGCCGCGAGGTCGTCGGAGGCGCCGACGCGCGTGTAAATGCCGTCGACGATGCCGATTTCCGCCGAAGCCGCCGGCACGAAGCAGCCGATCTGCGCCATGATGACGATGACGGCCACCTGCCGCATATACGTCGACTTGCCCGCCATGTTCGGGCCGGTGATGATCGAAATGCGGTTCTGGTTCATGTCCATGTCCAGATCATTCGGCACAAAGGGCGTGGAGCCGCCGAGCAGCAGCTCGACGACCGGATGGCGGCTGTCCTTGAGATAGATGCGCCCGTTCATTGTGATCGTGGGGCGCGTATAGTCGTTTTTGATCGAAACGGCCGCAAACGACGCGAGCACGTCGAGCTGCGCGACCGCCTTCGCCGTCTCCTGGATGCGCGTGAGCTGGTCGGCGACCGTGCGGCGCACGTCCTCGAACAGCTTCGATTCCATCGCGATCGACTTGTCGTGCGCGCCGAGGATGCGGTTCTCGAGCTCCTTCAGCTCCTGCGTGATGTAGCGCTCGCCGTTTGCAAGCGTCTGCTTGCGGATGTAATGCTCCGGCGTTTTGTCCTTGAAGGCGTTCGAGACCTCAAGGTAATAGCCGAAAACGCGGTTAAAGCCGACACGCAGCTTCGGGATGCCGGTCGCCGCGCGCTCCCGCGCCTCCAGCTCGGCAATCAGCTGCTTGCCGTTCGTCATGTCGCTCTTCACGGCGTCGAGCGCATCGTCGTATCCCTCCCGGATAATGCCGCCCTCGCGGATCGTGTGCGGCGGCTCCTCGACGATTGCCTTGTCGATCAGCGCGCAGATGTCCTCGAGCGGGTCGATCTGCTGCTCGATCGCCTTGAGCTGCGTCGCCTCGCACTGGGCGGCGAGCGATTTGAGCTGCGGCAGGCGCGTCAGCGCCGACCACAGAGCGCGCAGGTCCTTGCCGTTCACCGAGCCGTAGACAACGCGCGTCATGATGCGCTCGAGGTCGAAAATGCCGGTGAGGCTTTCGGTGATCGCGTCGAGCAGCGGGCGGTTGTCGAAAAGCTCCGCGACGGCGTTCTGCCGCAGCGTGATTTTCGCCGGGCTTAAAAGCGGCTGCTCGAGCCATGTGCGGATCAATCGCTTGCCCATTGCGGTTTTCGTCTTGTCGAGCACCCATAGGAGCGAGCCGCGGCGTTCCTTGCTGCGCATCGTCTCCAGAAGCTCGAGATTCCGGCGCGTGTTGAGGTCGAGGCGCATCGTTTTCGCCTCGGAGTAGACGTTGATCTCCTCCATGCGCTCGAGGCCGGTGATCTGCGTGCGCTTCAGATAGTCGAGCAGCGCGCCGAGCGCCATGACGATCTCCCGGTGCTCAAGCACCGCGGAGCGCTCGAGCACCTCCGCGTGAAACTGCGCGCGGACGGCCTCCGTGCACGCGTCGGGCGCATAGACCTCAAAATCCATGCACTCCAGCGAGGCGGAGAGCTTTTCGGATATGAATTTTGCGACGTCCCCGAAATCCGTGAATTCCGGATTGATGAGGATCTCGCGCGGCGAAAAGCGCGCCAGCTCGTTGATCACGAGCTGGGAAAGCGCTTCGGGGTCGCCGGCCGTCAGCGTCGTCGCGTCGAGCTCGCCGGTCGAAATGTCCGCAAAGCAGATGCCGATGTTCTCGCCGAAATAGTAGATGGAGGCGATGTAGTTGTTCTTCGCTTCGTCGAGCATGCTGCTTTCCATGACGGTGCCCGGCGTAATCACGCGGATCACGCTGCGCTTTACGATGCCCTTTGCAAGCGCGGGGTCTTCCATCTGCTCGCAGATGGCGACCTTGTAGCCCTTCGCCACAAGGCGCGCAATATACGTCTCCGCGCTGTGGAACGGCACGCCGCACATCGGCGCGCGCTCCGCCTGACCGCAGTCGCGCCCGGTGAGCGTCAGCTCCAGCTCGCGCGACACGGTCTTCGCATCGTTGAAAAACATCTCATAAAAGTCTCCGAGGCGGAAGAAAAGGATCGTATTCGGATACTTTTCCTTCACCTCGAAGTACTGTTTCATCATCGGGGAATAATCAGCCATGCCAGCTCTCCATCTCTAATCCGTTTTCCGACACTCAGTGGCAGCCGCCGCCACAGGAGGAGCAGTTGCCGCTGCAGCCGCAGGATTCGCAGTCGCAGGTGTCGGGGTCTTCGCCGTCGGCGCTCATCGTGATGACCGTCGTCACGCGCTGCACGAGCGCGTCGAGCTCGTTCTTCGCCGCCGTGTAGGCCGCCATGTTCGGGTTCTGCATGATCTCGGCATAGATCGTGCGCAGCTCGTTGTTGTACTGGCGGAGGAGGTCCTCACTGCGGTCTTCCTTCTGCGCTTCGTTGTTGATCGCCATGCGCTTGAGGTTAAATTCGCCGATCATGTTCTGCAGCGCCTCGTCTGCGTCGCACTGCTGGCTCGCGACGCGCATCGCGATGAAGCGCTCGTCCTCCTGAATCTTTTTGCCAAGGTCTCTTGCAAGTTCAACGATATCCATTTTAAAAACTCCTTCTTATTTTGAAATAATATTATAATGTAATGCTGAATTACGGTTTGCACCGGGATGCAGGGCCGCAGCCGTGCGCTCCGGGTCAGCCGATCCGCTCGCCGCGCAGGATCCAGTTGCGCGCTTCGGTGACGCGCACATTCTGGAACGTGCCGATCAGCGCATCCTCGCCGGGGAACTCCACGATGATGCTGCTCTCGGTGCGCCCGCAGAGCAGTCCGTTCTTCGCGTTGCGCTCCTCGACGAGCACGCGCTCCGCGCTGCCGACCATTGCCGCACAGCGCCGCGCCGCGATTTCCTCCTGCACCGCGAGAAGCTCGGAAAACCACTTGGTCTTTTCCTTATACGGCACCGGGTCCTCCATCGCCGCGGCTTTTGTGCCGGGGCGCGGAGAAAAGATGAACGTGAACAGCGAGGTGAACTCCACTTCGCGGATCAGGCTCAGCGTGTCCTGAAACTCCTCGTAGGTCTCCCCGGGAAAGCCGACGATGATGTCGGAGGTCAGGGACAGGTCGGGCATCTTCTCTTTCGCGTAGGCGATCAGCTCGAGGTATTTTTCGCGGTCGTAGCGGCGGTTCATCGCTTTCAGAACGCGGCTGTTGCCGGACTGGCACGGCAGGTGGATGTGGTGGCAGATGTGCCGGCTTCCGGCGATCGTGTCGAACAGCTCGTGCGTCGCGTCCTTCGGGTGCGAGGTCATGAAGCGCAGGCGGTAATCGCCGTCGATCGCGTCGATCCGGCGGAGCAGCTCCGAGAAATTGATCCTCTCCTCCAGCCCCTTGCCGTAGGAGTTGACGTTCTGCCCGAGCAGCGTGATCTCCTTGTAGCCCTGCTCGATCAGGCCGCGGCACTCCTCGACGATCGCATCGGGATGACGGCTCTTCTCCCTGCCGCGCACGTACGGGACGATGCAGTACGAGCAGAAATTGTCGCAGCCGTACATGACGGTCACCCAGGCGCGGGATGTACCGTCGCGCCGGACGGGCAGCCCCTCGACGATCTCCTTCGATTCCTCGCCGCGCAGGAACACGCGCTTCGAGTCTGTGACCGCCGTGTAGATCATCTCCGGCAGGCGGTGGATCACATGCGTGCCGAATACGATGTTGACGAACGGGAACGTCGTGCGGATGCGCTCCGCCACGCGCTCCTGCTCCATCATGCAGCCGCAGACGGCAATGAGCACCGAGGGGTTGCGGCGCTTGACGTTTTTCAGCGCACCGATGTTGCCGTAGACGCGGTCCTCGGCGTGCTCCCGGATTGCGCAGGTGTTGAAGAGGATGAAATCCGCTTCGTTTTCATCGTCGGTAAAGGCAAAGCCCATTTCAGCGAGCATGCCCTTGATTTTTTCGCCGTCCGCCACGTTCTGCTGGCAGCCGTAGGTGCGCACAAAGGCCTTCGGTTCCGCACCCATCGCGCGCACCTGCATGATCGCGGCGACATCCGCGGCATACAGCTTCTGCTTTTGCAGCTCCGCCGCGGGCATAACTTCTTTATCTTTCAAACGATACTTCTCCTTATACAAAATCAGACATATATTGTAGGATAGCACAAATTCAAAAAAACCGCAAGGTCTTTGCCTGAAATTTAAAATTTGGACAAGATTTTGTATTTACCCGCCTGCCCGTCCGTTCTGAGCGCCGCGGCCGCTCTGAAACTGCATGCAGATGCAAAGGGCGCTCCCTTTTTGCATGCCCTGCGGCGGATTTTCCGCAGGAGGGCTTGACAGGTGAACCGGATTCCAGTATACTTAGTGCAACTAATTAGTATTACATAGTATGAAGGAGGATGCCGATGGACGGCAAGTACATGCAGCAGTTCAAGAAGGGCTCGCTGGAAATGGTCCTTCTGTGCCTGATCGCCCGGGGCGAAACGTACGGCTATGAGATCATCACCGCGCTGAACGCGCACGGGGCCGCCGTATGGGGTTACGCCAAGGAAGGGACAATCTACCCGATCCTCTACCGGCTGCAGGACGCCGGCCTGATCCGCAGCCGCATCGTACCGGCGGCCGCAAACGGCAGCTCCCGCAAGTACTATGCGCTGACGGACAAAGGGCGCGAAACCCTTTCCGAGCTGATCGCTTTCTGGAACGAATACACCGTATGCGTCGATACATTCATCCGGCAATGCTTGCCGAAGGAGGCGGAAAAATGAACGCGAAAGAACAGTATATCCGACAGGTCAAAAAAGTGCTGACCGTGCCGAGGGCGAAAAAGGAAGAGATCCTGCGCGATTTGCAGGAGGCCTTCGATTCCGCGCTCGAGCACGGCGAGACCGAGCAGGACGTGATCGAACGGCTCGGCTCCCCCACGGAATTTGCCGGGGACATCGAAGACCAGCGCGGCATCAAGCGGAAAAGGCACGGGAAAACGGCGCTGATCTGGGTGCTTGCCCTGCTCTCCGCCGCCCTGTTCGCCGTATATGCGGCCTCCCGCATGATGCGTCCCCCGGAAGACGCGATCGGTCAGGCCGACGCGATGACCTCGATTCAGGTGTACTGCGACGGCCTCCCGGTCGTCCCCGCCCTGCTTCTCCTGCTCGGCACGGCTGCGGGCGTCGCCGCCGTAATCCTGGCCGTCCGGCACATCCGGGAACGCCGGAAGGAGAAAGAGCGATGAAGCGAAACGACAGGCGGCGCATTTTGGCGGCCGTCGCGCTTGCCGCCGCCCTCACGCTGTTTCTCTGCGGCTGCAGCGGTGCGGAAACGGCCTCAATCAATTTCGCGGCGCTTCCGTCCGCGGAGCCGCAGTACATCGACGCGTGGCCTGAAAACGACCTGACCGCCCGGATTCCCGAACCGCAGGACGGCGCCGTCGATTACGTGCGGGACTTTTCGGACGACGGAAAGTACGAGATCGTATGGGACTTCGGCTCCGATGCAGCCTTTGAAGAATACATCGATACATTGCAGGCGCAGGGGTACGCGGAGGTCGCCGCGGCGTCGGAATCGGCGTCATCCGGCATGCTGCTGGAAAAAGACGGCGTTTACCTGAGCATCGCGTACAGCGGCGGCGCCACGAATCTGCTGGTTATGCGGGAAACGCTCTAAATCGGAATACAGAACAAAAGAGGAAAAGCAGCCTGGAACAAGCTGCTCTTCCTCTTTTATGTATACGTTCTTGTGCAATCGGCTTTTAGAGCGTGACCTTCGTGCCGCCTGCGCTGCGGATGGAGAGCACGTAGCACGCGCCTGCGCCGAAGACGGCTTCGATCTCCTTCCGGAACTCCGCGAGCATATCGAGCGGGACGTACGCCTGCACCGTACCGGCAAAGCCGCCGCCGTGCACGCGGTATGCGCCGCGGCCCTCGAGCAGACGCTCGATGAGCGCCAGCGCCAGAGAAAGCCCCTGCTCCTGCGGATTCACGACCGCGAAGACATTCTGCAGATTCGTCGCCGAAGAACGCCCCGACGCGATGACAAGCCGCTTGAAGGCTTCAAAGTCGCCGGACTTGAGCGCGCTGACCTCCTCATCCACGATGCGGTTGTCCCTAAAGAAGTGAATCGCGCGCAGGATGGCCCGGTCCCCCACCGTTTTCCGGAGCGACGGGATCGCCGCGTAGAATTTCTCTTCATCGACTTCGCGCAGGACCGAAGCGCCAAGCTCCGCCGCAACGGCCTTCATCTCCGCCGGCACCGCCGCGTACTCGCCGGTGAGGTCGGCGTGGTTGCCGCCCGTATCGACGACGCAGAGCGCATAGCCGAATTTGCCGAGGTCGAAATCGATCTTTTCGATCTTCGGCGCGGCCGGGTCGGCAAAGTCCATCGTCGTAAAGCCGCCGACGCTCGCCGCCATCTGGTCGAGCAGACCGGACGGCTTGCCGAAGTAGACGTTCTCCGCGTATTTGGAAACCTGCGCCGCCTCGACCGGGTCGATCGCATCATCGTTGTAGAGGTGGGACAGGATCGTCACGACGAGCACCTCGAACGCCGCGGAGCTCGAAAGCCCGGAGCCCTTGAGCACGCGCGAGGCCGTCACGGCGTCAAACCCGCCGACCTTGTAGCCGAGCGCGGAAAGGCGCGCGCAGACGCCGCGGATCAGCGCGGCGGACCGCTCCTTTTCCTCTTCCTTCACGGCGAGGTCCGCCGTATCGACCGTATCCATCGGATAACCGGCGGATTTCAGGCGGATCACGCCGTTGCCGGTCTTTTTCACCGCGGCGATCACATCGAGGTTGACCGCGGCGGCCAGCACCTTGCCGTGGTTGTGGTCGGTGTGGTTGCCGCCGATCTCGGTGCGGCCCGGCGCGCTGAAATATTCGAGCGCATCCGCCGCGCCGAATTCCTCGGCAAAGGCCGTATCCAAAGCGGCATAGCGCGCGCGCTGTGCATCCGCTTCCGCGCCGTAAAGCGTCTTAAAGTCCTGAATCATCGCATATCACCATTCTTTCGTCCGGGCAGGCCCGGAACTCATTTTTTGAACATCTTGACCTTGTGCACCTTCGAGTGGATGAACGGCCGGAACTTCTCCAGCTCCTCGGCCGGCATATCCTCCTTGCGGAAAACCATGGACTTGCCGTTGTCAAAATACATGATGAAGCGCTTGCGGCTCTCGCATACGCCGATCATGTGCTCGTAGCCCACCTTGATGTGGTTGCCGTTTTTCATGTTGATCACGCTGTATGTAAGGAAGGCGAGCGTCGTCTCGGTAAGGTACAGCGTTTTCGGGTTGTTCTTTTTGATCTTGGAGAGCCAGCGCTGGCAGCGGATCACGACGATCAGCGTGATGGCCACATACAGGACGACGAGGCTGAGAATGAAATTGCCCGAGTAGAATCGGCCGTCCACAAACGCAAAGAAAAGCGAAAAGGCGATCGGCCCGAGGATGAACACCGGCAGCACCCACTTGAAGCGCAGCAGCGTCGAATAATAGATAAACGCCCTGTGGTCGTCCTCGCCGATCTGGCTCGTGACGCGGAACTGCTCGACGTCCGGCCCGCGCTGCGGCTCCGGCTTCTTCTGGGGCGCTTTTCCGGTCAGCTCGCGGATATACGCGTCGATGTCCTCGTCGCTGTCCGCCGCAGGCGCCGCCGTTTCCAGCTCTTCCGTGTTTTTGATTTCTTCTGCCATTTTAACCACCATTCCTTATTTTTTGTGCCGGTCGGCGAAGCCGATTGCCGCCTTGCTCGTCGCGGCAAAGGCACAAATCGTGTGTGAAAAAGTATTTTTCACACGAACCACCTGTTCCAGCGCAGGTCTCCGCCTGCGCGCCCTTTCCCTTTTATTCTGTCATCTGAAGCAGGTCCGCCTCGGTCAGGATCTCGATGCCCAGTGTCTGCGCCTTTGTGAGCTTGCTCCCGGCTTCCTCACCGGCCACGACGTAGGACGTCTTTTTCGAGACGGAGGACGTCACCTTGCCGCCGTTGCGCTCGATCAGCGCCGAAGCCTCGGCCCGCGTGAGCGTCGGCAGCGTGCCGGTCAGAACGAACGTCTTGCCGAGAAGCCGCGTCTCCCCGCCGCCCGCGTCCTCCGCCTGCATGTTCACGCCGGCCGCCCGGAGCCGTTCGACGAGCTCGAGCGCCGAGCGCTTGCGGAAGAAGCTGTAGACCTCCTCGGCCATGATGCCGCCGAAGCCGTCGATCGCCGCGATCGCTTCCACGTCCGCCGCAAGCAGCGCGTCCATCGACTTGAACGTCGAGGCGAGGAGCTTTGCGGCCTTTGCGCCGATGTGCGGGATGCCGAGCGCGAAAAGCAGACGCGAAAGATCGTTCTGCTTCGATTTCTCGATCGCCGCGACCAGGTTCTCCGCGCTCTTTTTGCCGAAGCGGTCGAGCGACTCGAGCTGCTCGGCCGTCAGGCCGTACAGGTCGGCCGGGGACGCGACCGAAAGCGCGCGCACGAGCTGGTCGAGCGCCGCCGGGCCGAGGCCTTCGATGTCCATGGCGTCGCGGGACGCGAAGTGAATCAGATTGCGCAGAAGCTGCGCCGGGCACTGCGGATTCGTGCAGCGCGCCGCCGCCTCATCCTCGAGCCGCGTGATCTCCTCCCCGCAGGAGGGACAGCGGTTCGGCAGACGGTACGGCTCGGTATCCGGCGGGTTTTCCACCACCGACACGACCTCGGGAATGATCTCACCCGCCTTGCGGATGACGACCTTCGAGCCGATGCGGATGTCCTTTTCCGTGATGAAATCCTGATTGTGCAGCGTCGCGCGGCTGACCGTCGTGCCGGCCAGAAAGACCGGCTCGAACACGCCGGTCGGCGTCAGCACGCCCGTGCGGCCGACTGCGACCTCGATGTCGAGCAGCGTCGTCACCTTTTCCTCCGGCGGGTATTTGTACGCCTCCGCCCAGCGCGGGAATTTCGCGGTGCTGCCGAGCGCTTCGCGCTGTGCAAAGTCGTCCACCTTGACGACCGCGCCGTCGATCGGATACGGGAAGGTACCGCGCAGGTCGCCGATCTCGCGGATCTTCTCGATGACCGTTTCCATGTCGCCGGTGCGGCAGTAGACCGGGGATACCGGGAAGCCGAGCGTACGGAGCCGCTCGAGCGCATCGTAATGCGTGCGGACCGTCTCGCCCTCCACGGCCTGGATGTTGAAGACGTAGAGGTCGAGCGTGCGCTGCGCCGTGACTTTCGGGTCCTTCTGCCGCAGGGAACCGGCCGCCGCGTTGCGCGGGTTCTTGAACGGCTTTTCCTCCAGCAGCTCCTGCCGCTCGCAGAGCGCGCGGAAGCTCTCCTCCGACATGTAGACCTCGCCGCGCACCTCCAGAAACGGGATCGGCTCGGCGAGCGTTTTCGGGACCGAGCGGATCGTGCCGATATTCTGCGTCACGTCCTCGCCCGTCACGCCGTCGCCGCGCGTCGAGCCGCGCGTATACACGCCGTTGACATACTCGAGCGCCACCGAAAGCCCGTCGAACTTCGGCTCGACGACGTAGACCGGGTCTTCGACGACGGCCCGCACGCGGCGGTCGAAGTCGCGCAGCTCCTCCTCCGAAAAGGAGTCGTGCAGGCTTTCCATCGGCACGGTGTGCGTGACGGACGCAAACGTGTTGTACGTCGCGCCGCCCACACGGTTCGTCGGCGAATCCTCCGTTTTGAGCTCCGGAAAAGCCGCCTCCAGATTTTCGAGGCGGCGGTACAGCATGTCGTATTCGTAGTCGCTGATTTCCGGCGCGTCCTCGGTGTAATACTTTTTGTTGTGGTATTCGATCTGCTCCCGCAGTGCGGCGAGCTGCTGCTTTGCCTGTTCCTGTGTCATGAATTTTCTCCGTTTACTGTTCCCGGCTTCCGGCGGCGCCCGTGTGCTGCCGAAAGTCGTTTGCGGTTATTGTACCACAAAGCGTGCGGAAATCCAATGCCGAAAACGGGATTCCGCAAAAAAATTCCCCTCAGCCGCCGGAAACCAGACCGGCCGCATAGCGCGGCACCTCGCCCTCCAGCACCGATTCGTAGACCGGATACGCGCTCGTGACCGTCACCACGTCGGTGAACGCGGTCGACGCGCTGTAAAGCTGGGCCGTGACCGTCATCGTCACGGCGTATTTCGTGCGGTTGATGCCGGCGGAGACGAGCGTGCTGTCGAAATCGACCGCGACGGCGCTGTCCACCGCAAAGGTGACCGGGATTTTAAAGCCGCGGCCGTTCAGGAGCGTGAGCCCTGTGAGGTTCCCCACCGGCACCCAGGCCGAGGCCTTGCCGGTCAGCGCCTCCTGCAGGTCGGCCGTCAGCGCGGTTTTCATTGTGCTGAGTCCGTATGTATCGAGTGAAACGAGCGACTCGCCGTCCGCCGCAGGCGTCTGGGACAGGTGCGCCTGCACGGTTTCCGCGATGCGCGCCTGCCCCCAGGCGCTGAGCGCGGCCTGCTGGATCTCCGCCTTGACGGCAGGCAGCCGCATTTCGGCAAAGACGGCGGTCAAAGCGAGGAGTACAAGCAGCACGAGCACGATGCGCCGGCCCCGCGCCGGGCGGCGTCCCATTCTGAAGCGTCGCATTCGAAATCCCCCTTCCGACATACCAGTATACGCCGAAAGGGGGAATTTTGTTATTCGTCCATCTGCACGAGGGCGCGCAGCGCGCGCATCATGCGCGCTACGGGCAGGCCGAAGATGTTGTTGTAATCGCCGCAGATCCGCTCGACAAAGAGCGCCGCCGGGCCCTGAATGCCGTAGGCGCCCGCCTTGCCGAACGGCTCGCCGCTCGCAACATAATCGGCGATCTCCCGCTCCGAGAGCGGATAAAACGTCACGTCCGTCGTATGGCAGAAAGCGGTGCGCTTCCCGCGGCAGGCGATGCAGACGCCCGTGTAGACCACATGCGTCCGGCCGGACAGCATGTGCAGGAAGCGGCTGGCTTCTGCCGCGTCGCGCGGCTTGCCGAGGATCTCCCCGTCGATCGACGCGACCGTATCTGCCGCAACGACGGCGTCCTCCGCGGCGCACCGCGGCAGGACCGCTTCGAGCTTCCGGCGCGCAAGCTCGAGCACGAGCGCGTCCGGCGAAAGGCCCGTCGCCGTTTCGTCGGCGTCGGAGGCCATCCAGTCGAACGCGATGCCGGCCCGCTCGAGGATCTGCCTGCGGTTGACGGAGGACGACGCCAGAACGATGTGCGGCAGCTTATCCCGCATAGCCGTTCGGGTTCTTCGTCTGCCAGCGCCACGAATCGGCGCACATGTCGTCGAGCGTCTTTTTCGCCTTCCAGCCGAGCTCCTCAAAGGCCTTCGTGCTGTCCGCGTAGCACTCCGGGATGTCGCCGGCGCGGCGCGGCTTGATCTCGTACGGGATCGGGCGGCCGACGCACTTTTCAAAGGCGTGGACGATGTCGAGCACGGAGTAACCGACGCCGGTGCCGAGGTTGTAGATGCGCACGCCGCAGTCCGGCTCCTCAAACTTTTTGAGCGCCGCGACGTGTCCCTCGGCAAGGTCGACCACGTGGATGTAGTCGCGCACGCCGGTGCCGTCCTTCGTCGGGTAATCGTTGCCGAAAACGCCGAGGCACTTGAGCTTGCCGACCGCGACCTGCGTGATATACGGGACGAGATTGTTCGGGATGCCGTTCGGGTCCTCGCCGATCGTGCCGCTCTCATGCGCGCCGACCGGGTTGAAGTAGCGCAGGATAATCGGGTTGAAATCCGGATTTGCGTGCGCGTAGTCGAGCAGGATGCGCTCGATCATCAGCTTCGTCGTGCCGTAGGGATTCGTCGTCGAAAGCGGGAAATCCTCGCGGATCGGGACGGACGCCGGGTTGCCGTACACGGTCGCCGAGGAGCTGAAGACGAAGTTCTTGACCTTGAACTCCTCCATCACCTTCAAAAGGCTCAGCGTGGAGACGAGGTTGTTCTCATAGTACCGCAGCGGGATCTGCACCGATTCGCCGACGGCCTTGAGGCCTGCGAAATGGATGACCGCAAAGATCTCGTCCTCCGCGAAGATCCGGCGCAGCGCCTCCGCGTCGCAGACGTCCGCTTTGAAGAACTTCACTTTTTTGCCGCTGAGCGTTTCGATGCGGTCCACAACGAGCGCCTTGCTGTTGACGAGATTGTCGACGATCGTCACGTCGTATCCCTTTTCGAGCAGCGAGATGCAGGTGTGGCTGCCGATGTAGCCTGTGCCGCCTGTAACCAGAATTCTCATACTATTCCATCCTTTCCCGTTTGAAACCGGATTTTACCTGTTTCGATTATACACGCTTTCCGGCGTTTTGTACAGGCCCGGACATCTGCATTTTGATGCAAATTCATTGTGCTTTTGTTGCCTCTTTTTTGCTGGCGTTCTTTTTTCTCCGCCTGCAATAACGCGCGCAAAACTGCGCATACTCAAAAAGACGGCCTGTGAAACGCCGCGCAAGACCGTTCTTCTGCGCACACGGAAAAAACGCGCGGTCGTTTCAGGCGCTGCACTGCACAGACAGAAATCAAGGAAGGATACACGATCAAGATGAAGAAAAACAGCCTGATTTTCATTCTCGGAAGCTGCGCCTATCCGACGCTTGAGGTGCTCTGGCGCGGCTACACGCACTCCTCCATGGCGCTGGCGGGCGGTGTGTGCATGGTCCTCATTAACCGCATCTGCTGCGAACGGATGGAAAAAAAGAGCCTTGCCGCAAAATGTGCGGCCGGCTCCTTGATCATTACCGGTGTTGAATTTGTGCTCGGCATCGTTGTAAACCGGATCCTGCACCTGCATGTGTGGGATTACTCCTCCATGCCGATGAACATCCTCGGCCAGATCTGCATCCCGTTTTCCGCCATCTGGTTCTTCCTCACGATTCCCGCGACGGCGCTCTGCAAGCTCTGCGGCAAAGCGGCGGACCACATTTTCCTGCCCGGAAAGCGGAAC
>MHCFR00700__coassemble_807_pt1 | contig 19641 bp, 16 predicted proteins | sample MHCFR00700__metabat2_high_PE_020 | metagenome-assembled genome bin MHCFR00700
GATTTTTTTGAAATCCATATCTGCAAACAAGCTTTTCAAGCGCTATCTGATCAATATTTTCTGCGTCGTCTCCCTGACGATCGCGCTCATTGTCGTCATTGTCTTCTCCCTGTACTCCAACATGCAGATCAGCGCCTCCAAGGCATATTCCATCGGCCAACTCGAGCAGGTCTGCGAGATGACCAACCTGCTCTACGAGCAGATGCGCTCGGTCAGCAACCAGATCCTGCAGAGCGCGGCGACGAACAGCTGCCTCTCCACCACCTCTTTCGACCGCCTGAAGGAGACGTCCGCCGTCATCAAGCTGCGCGAAATGCAGACGGCCAACCCGTATGTGCGCTACGTCAGCTTTTACAATTCGGCTTCGAACCGCTTTGTTTCCAGCTCCACGGCGGATTTCCTGACCGACGCGGACATCGAATACTATTACGACCTGCTTTCCGATACATACAGCGATACCTGCACGCTGCGGCTGATCGGCGCCAACTACGCGACACAGCAATTGAAAACGAAATACGTCTATTCGTTCATCTTCGAGCTGCGCGTGCGCAACTCCGGCGACGCCGACCTCGCCATTATCGACGTGGACGAGGGGTACCTCTCTCAGGCAATCGGCAACCTGCGCACGACCAACGGCTTCCAGCAGGTTCTGCTGCTCGACCGGGACGGCAACGTCTTTTCCTCCAACACCGTTTACGACGACGCGCAGGAATTCACGCAGTCGACCTATATCAGCCTCGACCTCGAGCAGATACCGGAGCTGACCGGCGCCTCCGGCTCCTTTTCCCAGACGCTCGGCGACGGGACAAGCGCGCTCGTGACTTACGCGCGCTCGGATATTTCCGGCTTCACGATTCTCAACATCGTCCCCTACTCGAATATTTTCAGCGGCCTGCCGCAGATCGCCGTGCTGACGGCGCTTGCCGGCCTGATCGTCCTCGCCGTCGGCATCGTCATCTCCTACCGGACGAGCGCGCGCCTCTCCGCCCCGATCGAGGTGCTTTACCGCAACTACGTCAAAAAGCCCTCGACGGACCGCCGCGCGGGCAACGAGCTCGACCAGCTCAGCCAGGCGTTTTCCGAAATGTACGCAAAGGCCGACAAGCTCGAGCAGGGGCTGATCGCCTCCTATTCGGATTCCAAGAAGCGCATTTTGCAGCGTCTGCTGCACGGCGAATCCACCCAGGTGCCGAATTATCTCGAGGTCTACCAGAAATTCGGCATCAACCTGCTGGCCCCCTACTACTGCATCATCATGGTCAACTGCGTCTCGCGCGAGAATACGCTCGGGCCGGACGATTCCAACTACTTCATCTGCAGCTATGCGCTCGAGAACATCGTCAGCGAGGTCGCCGGGCACTTCGGCAGCATCTCCACCTACCGCAACTCCAAAAACATGCTGGCCGTACTCCTCCCCCTGCGCCGGAATGAATACCCGAAGCGCATGGACGCGGAGCTCCACCGGATCGTGGACGTGATGGCGAAGGAGTTCGACATGGAGACGACGATCTGCATCGGCAACATCGTGGAAACCGCCGCCAACATCAACATGTGTTATGAGGCGACCACGATTGCGCTCGCCTCCTCGGCCATCCGCAACCGCGGCAAGGTGTTTTTCGCGGACGAGGTCACCCAGACGATGAACCTCAACCAGTACCACAACAAGCTGCACATCAAGCTCGCGGAGCACATCCGCAACGAGGATCTCGACGCCTGCTCGCAGGAATTCGACCTCGCGCTCTCCTACATGACGAACGTGAGCTTCGTGACCGCGATCACCTACTTCAACCATGTGATGATGACGCTGCTGGACAGCTTCTCCGCCACATTCTCCGACGACGAGGATTACCGCCAGCTCATCGACAAGCTCAACGAGATCAACCAGAGCCTGCCGAACGTCTACATGCTGCGCCGCAAGTGCATGGAATTCATCTCGCTGCTCATCCGCCACCTGAGCCTCAGCAAAAAGTACGGCAACGAGCAGGCCGCGGAGACGGCGCGCCAGTACATCGACCAGAACTACGCGAACCCCGACCTCTCCCTGCGGATGCTCGCCGATATGGTCGGCCTCTCCCCCGCGTATTTCGGCAAGATCTTCACCGCGTACACGACGTATTCCTTCAACGACTACCTGACGAACACGCGCATGAAAAAGGCCGCGTCGCTGCTCGTGGAGACCAAGCTGCCGATCAGCCAGATCAGCGAATCCATCGGCATACTGAACACGAATTACTTCTACTCGGTCTTCAAAAAGAAATTCGGCATGACGCCGCTCGCCTACCGGCGTTCAAAGTCCAACCTGCAGGCGGATAAGCCGGACAGCTCGGAAGAACAGTAAGCAATAAAAAAGGAAGCCCTGCTGCAGCATATACCGCAGCAGGGCTTCTGTTGTGTTGATTTGGCTTACTGGATCTTCTCAAAGTCCGCCGCGCCGTGCTTGCAGAGCGGGCAGATGAAGTCTTCGGGCAGCGTATCGCCCTCATAGATGTAGCCGCAGATCTTGCAGATGTATCCGGTCTTCTTCTCCGTGACGACCGGCTTCGGCTTGATGTGGTCGAAGTAGAACTGGTAGGTGACGCAGGGCACGTCGGAGAGCGTGACGGCCTCGGTCACATCGGCGATGAACAGCGTATGCGTGCCGCAGTCCACCGTCTGCAGCACATGGCCGGAAATCACCGCGCAAACGGCCTCGGAGAGATACCGCAGCCCGTTCGCCGTCCGCGGCGAAGCGTCGTCGCCCGCAAACTTGTCCGTGTCGCGGCCGCTCGCAAAGCCGAAGCGCTTGAACACGTCGAACTGCGCCTCCTCGCTGAGCAGAGAGAGGTTGAAAACGCCGGTGTGCAGGATCATGTCGTGCGTGTAATTGTTCTTGTTGACCGCGATCGAAATGCGGTTCGGCGTATTCGTGACCTGCATGACCGTATTGATGATGCAGCCGTTGTCGCGGTCCCCGTCGCGCGCCGTCAGCACATAGAGGCCGTACGGCACCTTGAGCAGCGCGTTGTTGTCGACCTCGCCGCCCGTCGCCGCAGCCGTGGGCTCCGCATGGGTCTTCGGCATATCCGCGGCGATCGCCTCGGCCAGCGCCTCGAGCGCCTCGAGGTTCTCCGCCTTGACCGAGGAGCGGATCGAGACCGTGTTTTCGATGAAGGTCACGCCGTCGCACTTTTCGAGCTGCCTGCGCATCAGGCCGCCGCTCGTCGGCGCCCAGGAGCCGTTTTCGATCAGCGCCACCTTGCGGTTCGAAATGTTGTGCGCGACGAGATCGGAAATCAGCGCTTCCATCGTGACGAAGATGCCCGCGTTGTACGTTGTGGAGGCAAAGACGAGGTGGCTCCAGCGGAAGGCCGCCGCGATGATCTCCGACGCCGGCGTCACCGAAACGTCGAACATCACGGTCTCGACCCCGCGGTCGCGCAGGCGGCTGGAGAGGATCTCGGCCGCCATCGCCGTGTTGCCGTACACCGAAGCGTACGCGATCATGACGCCGTTCTTCTCCGGCTTATAGCTGCTCCAGAGCAGGTACTTTCCGATGAAATCGCCGATGTTGCGCCGCCAGACGAAGCCGTGCAGCGGGCAGATCATCTGGATGTCGAGCCCGGCCGCCTTCGTCAGCAGCGTCTGCACCTGCGTGCCGTACTTGCCGACGATATTCGTGTAGTAGCGGCGCGCCTCGTCGAGGTAGTCGCGCTCAAAATCGACCTCGTCGGCGAAAATCGCGCCGTTCAGCGCGCCGAAGCTGCCGAACGCGTCTGCGGAAAACAGGATCTTGTCGGTCAGGTCGTACGACACCATGACCTCCGGCCAGTGCACCATCGGCGCCATGACGAAGGTCAGCTTGTGGCGGCCGGTTTCCAGCACGTCGCCCTCCGCGACGACATGGGCGTGCGCCTCGATGTCGAACGTGAAGAACTGCTTGATCATCGCGACGATCTTCGCGTTACAGACAACCTTCACCTGCGGGTAGCGCGCGACGAGCTCCTGCAGCGTGGCGGAATGGTCGGGCTCCATATGGTGCACGACGATGTAATCGAGCGTGCGGCCGCCGAGCGCATGCTCGACATTCTCGAAGAACACGCCGCTCACGGCCTTGTCGACCGTATCGAACAGGACGGTCTTTTCATCCAGCAGAAGATAGGCGTTGTAGGAAACGCCCTGCGGGACGCTGTAGACGCCCTCAAACATCGCGAGCCGGCGGTCGTTTGCGCCGACCCAGATCAGGTCCTCCCGAACTTTTTTTGTACAATACATTGCAGTCACCAATCCTTTTTTCAAAATCCAAACCCGCGGCAGACGGCAGATCCGGCCGCAGCGGGCACCGGCTCCGTCACAGGCTTTCCCGTCGTGCGTATCCGACGCGGCGGGCTCCTTTTATATCCATTATAATACAGGGATTCCCAAAAATCAATAGTAATTCTTATTTTTTACACTTTGACTTAATTTGCCCGGAAAACGGGGAATTTATACGGATTTCAGCAATTACAGATTGATTTTTTTGCTGCCTTCGCGTATAATGAATTTATATCTTGAACGGAAGGCGGCGCCCCAATGCGTATCCGAAAAAAAGCACTCGGCGATAAAAATCTGGTCGGAGCGCGCATCGAAGCCGCACGCCGCACCCGCGGCATGAAGCAGAAGGAGCTGCTCGCACAGCTGCAGGTGCGCGGCGTGGACCTCAACGCCTCGGCGCTGTCGAAGCTCGAGGGCCAGCTGCGCATCGTGACCGACATCGAACTGCTCGCTTTCGCCGAGATCCTCGATGTCGACGTCATGTGGCTTTTGACGGGAAAGGAATGATTCCCCGAAATCTTTTGGGAGGCAGAATATGGCAGAATTTATCAAGGGGCGCGCGCTGAGCGAAGGCAGCGCGCCCCTTGCCTGCCGGCTGCGGCGTTTTACCCTTATTTTATCTCAGGCATTTTCGGCAGGCGTCGTCCGGATGGACGGCGCCTGTTTTTGTTCCCGCACCGCGCAAAGCCGCGCGCGGCCGTTCCAGATAGAAATACACCCGAAGCGCCGCATACAGCACTTCGGGTGTTCAGAGAAACAGTGATTCTTATTTTTGGGCCGTCTTCTTGCCGGCTCTGTGCACCGTCCAAACGGTGTACAGCGGCGCGGCAATGCAGATCGACGAATAGCAGCCGACCACGACGCCGACCATCATCGGCAGCGCGAAGGTTTCCACGGTCGTCAGGCCGAAGATCACAGCGACGATGAAGATGACGAGCAGCGCCATGAAGGTCGTGAGCGACGTCAGGATCGAACGCGTCATCGTCTGGTTCAGGCTCTTGTTCACGATGCCCGGCAGCGCTGTGACGCTCTTCGTCGGCTCCAGTCTGCGGTTCTCACGGATACGGTCGTAGATGACGATCGTATCGTTCAGCGAGTAGCCGAGGATCGTGAGGACGACCGCGATGAACACGTCGTTGATCGAGAAGCCGAAGATGACAAATGCGAAAAACACGATCAGCACGTCGTGCAGCAGGGCGATGATCGCCGTGACGCCGGCGGAAAGGCCGCCGATCTTGCGGAAGCGCAGCGCGATGTACACGAGTAGGATCACGAAGGTGATCGCCATGCAGACGATGCACTTCTGGAAGAAGCGCGCGCCCATGGTCGGGTCAACCGAGCTGGACTCCACGACCGAGAAGGTGCGGTCCGCATACGCATCCGAAAGCTCCTGCGCGATCTGCTGCTGCTCCTCGAGCGAAACCGAATCGTTGCCCGCAAAGGAGACCGTCATCTGGTAGCCGTCGCCGTCGAGGCTCTCGTTGGTCGTGACGGAAACGGTTCTGCCCGTGGCCTCCTCCACGAGAGAGGCGATTTCATTCGAATCGACTTCGCCGTCGACCGCGTAGCGGATCATCGCGCCGCCCGCAAACTGCAGGTCGAGCTTCGGGCCGATGACGATGGTGCAGATAAGGCCGATCACGAGAACGGCGATCGAAAGCGCGAAGTAAATCTTTTTGTTCTTATAGAAATCGATGTTAAACTTTTTCATGCCTTATCCGAACCTCCAAACAGCCATTTTTTGCGAAGCGGCTTGAAGCCGGAAAGCGATTTGATCATCAGGCGCGAGAAGAACACGCCCATGATGAAGTTGCCGATCACGCCGACGAGCAGCGTGTAGCCGAACGAATAGATCGCGCCGGTTGTGGACGCGCCGAAGATCTGCGACAGGATGTTGGACGGGCCGAACACGCCGATCAGCATGACCGCGACGATCAGGATCGTGATGTTGCCGTCCACGATCGACCAGAGGCTGTTCGAGCAGCCGCGGTGGATCGCGCCGTCCAGCGTTTTGCCGCTGTACAGCTCCTCCTTGATGCGGCTCGCGGTGATGATGTTCGCATCGACGCCGACGCCGATCGAGAGGATGATGCCCGCAATGCCCGGCAGCGTCATCGTGAAGCTGTTCAGGAACGGGAAGTAACCGGAAACCGCGGCAAAGGTGATCGCCAGCTGGCCGAGCAGCGTCAGCATCGCGACAAAGCCCGGCAGGCGGAACACGATGATCATGAACACGGCGATCACGGCAAACGCAATCACGCCTGCGATCATCATCGCATCGAGCGACTGCATGCCGATCGTCGGGTTCACCGTGCTGAAGTTCGAGGTCTCAAGCGCAAACGGAAGCGCGCCGCCCTGAATCGTGGAGGCGAGCTCCGAGGCGCTCTCTGCCGTAAAGTTGCCGGTAATCGAGGCCTGGCCGTTGTCGATGACCGAATTGACCGTCGGATAGGAGATCATCGTGTCGTCCATCCAGATCGAGATCGTCTCGCCCTGCAGGCGCTCCGTCGCCTCGGCAAACTTCTCGGCGCCCTCGTCCGAAAGCGTCAGGGAAACCGCGTATGTATAGCTGCCGGTCGTCGGGTCCTGCTGCATGACCGGCACCGCTTCCACAACGTCGCTGCCTTCGAGGATGACGTTTTCCGCCGTCGTGCCCGCCGGCGTCTCGTAAACGATGTTGCCGTTCTCGTCGGTCGACTGGGTCTCATACTCCATGCCCTCGCGGAAGGTCAGCATCGCCGTTGCGGAAATCTCCTCGATGGCCGCTTCCGGGTCGAAGGTCGACTCGTCGCTTCTCCACGGGAACCGGACGATGATCCGGTCGTTCGCCGCGTCGGTGTAGATCTCGTAGTCGGTGATGCTTCTCGAGACCATGCGTCTCTCGATGATCGTTCTCGCAGCTTCGAGCTGCTCTGCCGTTGCATCGACGCCGTCGGCCGGGCTGAAGGTCGCCTCAACGCCGCCGCGGATATCGATGCCCCATCTGATATCGCTAACGCCCTTGATCCACGTGTTCTTCGTATCGCCGTTCTGCGTGTAGACGCCGAAAACCGCCGTATAGGTGAACACGAGGATGATCGCCGCGATGATAAAAAACACAGGTTTTTTGACTCGCTTCATCTTGTTATGTTCCTCCAGTGAACAAAGCCTCTGCGGCTTCATCCGTGATGTATTCCGAAAGCCGTCCCATCATATAAAGCAGGGTGGCAAGAACCACCCTGCAGTGTTATGAGACTATGGATTACTCTTCAGAAGCCTGCTCGTCGAGGAGCGCGCGGATGGAGAGAGAAACACGCTTCTTCTCGAAGTCGATGTCGGTGATCTTGACCTTGACCGTCTCGCCGACCTTCAGAACATCCTGCGGCTTTTCGATTCTTCTGTCCGCAATCTGGGAGATGTGGATCAGGCCGTCGATGCCCGGCAGGATCTTCGCGAACGCGCCGAACGTCGTCATGCCGACGATGGTCGCGTCGCACACGGTGCCGACCGGATACTGATTTCTGAGGATCTCCCACGGATTGTCCTCCGCCTTCTTGTAGCCGAGAGAAATCTTGCCGTTCTCGCGGTCGAGGCTCTTGACGTAGACATGGACGGTGTCGCCGACGGAGACAACCTCGCTCGGATGCTTGATGCGCGTCCAGGAAAGCTCGGAGATGTGCACCATGCCATCCACGCCGCCGAGATCGACGAACGCGCCGAAGTTCGTGAGGGACTTGACGGTGCCGGTGAACTCCTGGCCCTCTTCAACGGTCTCCCAGAACTTCTCCTGCGCAGCCTTTCTCTGCTCGCGGAGCACGGAGCGGATGGAACCGACGGCGCGGCGGCGCTGACGGTTGACTTCGATGATGCGGAACTGAACCTCGGTGTCCTTCAGGGGCTCGAGCGCGTCGCCGCGGTTCGCAACAGCCTGAGACGCCGGGATGAAGACGCGGATGCCGTTGTACAGGACGATCACGCCGCCCTTGACAATCTCCGTGACCTTGCCGGTGAGGATCTCCTCCGCCTCCATAGCGGCGGTGAGGTCTTCCCAGCCCTTGATCGCGTCGATGCGCTTCTTGGAGAGCATGATCGTGCCCTCCTGGTCGTTCGTCTTCATGATGAGAAGATCCATCTCGTCGCCGATCTTGACGAGATCCTCCGGCTTTGCGCCCGGATCCGAAGAGAGCTCAGAAGCCGGGATGAAACCGGCCTGCTTTCTGCCGACGTCAACATACACTTCGGTGGGAGAAATGCCAACTACAACACCGTGCACCTTTTCGTCTGTATTTAAGCTCTTGAGTGACTCTTCAAGCATCTCCTCAAAATTAAGCTCATTTGTTTCATTGATGTCTGTCATGGTAACAAGTACCTCCTTTATTATGCTTGCCGGTGTTGAGGCTCCGGCAGTGATGCCTATTTTTTGTCTGCCCGCAACGGGCAGCGCGTAAAGCTCGTCCGCGGTCTCGATGAGATACGTCTCACACGACGCCGCGCACACATCGCGCAGCTTTGCGGTGTTCGAGCTTTGCCGGCCGCCGACGACAAGCATCAGGTCGCTCTCAGCAGAGAGCGTCTTCGCCTCTTGCTGACGATTCGCGGTCGCATTACATATTGTATCAAAAACAGAAGCGTTTGTACATACCTTTTTGATGAAAAACAAACATTTTTCCCATTCTTCCACGTTAAAAGTGGTCTGCTGGCAGAAAAAAACGGGGATTTTTGCCAGTTCGGGGCGCGCCTGAAACATTTTTTCGAGCGCTTCGGCCGTCATGAAGGTGTCGAACGGCCCCTTGCAGCAGCCGAGGATGCCCTGCACCTCCGGGTGCTCCGCGTCGCCGGCGAACAGCAGGTGCCGTCCCGCCGCGGAATTTTCGGAGACGAGATCGTGGATTTTCTGGACGAACGGGCAGGTCGCGTCGACGAACGGGACGCCGCGCGCGCGGAGCGCTTCGGTCACCGACGGCGGCACGCCGTGCGAGCGGATCACCACCGTCTCCCCCGGCTGCGCTTCCGCCGGGCTGTGGATGATCCGCACGCCGCGGGCCGAGAGGCTCTCGACCAGCTGCGGGTTGTGGATGATCGGCCCGAGCGTGCAGACGCGCGCCCCCCGCTTCAGCAGGTCGTAAACGGTTTCGACTGCGCGGTTCACGCCGAAGCAGAAGCCCGCGGTTTTGGCTACACGGATCATACGCTTTTCCACCTGTTCTCGAGGATGTCGAGGCTCTCCGCGCGCAGCGCCTTCACCTGCTCGAACACCTCGCGCGAAACGCGGCGGTACAGCATGTTCGACTCCTCGGTGAGCCCGAGCGCTTCAAACGGGATCGGCTTGCCGATGTTGATGACCATGCGTTTGAAGATCTTCGGCGGCTTGCCGCCCTCGCCGATGATCGCAACCGGCACGATCGTGCACTGCGTCTTGTACGCGAGCATCGCGACGCCCGTTTTCGGGTTCAGCGGCTCGCCGGTCTTCGAGCGCGTCCCCTCGGGGAACATGCAGACGACCTTTTCCTCCTTCAGAAGGCGGATCGCCGTCTGGATGCCCTCCGCGCCGCCCGTGCCGCGCGCGATCGGGAAGGCGCCGACGCCCTTGAGGAAGCCGCCGAACAGCTTGTTTTTAAAAAGCTCCGCTTTCGCCATATAGTGGAGCTGCCGCCCCGGTATCGCGCAGCCGAGGTAGATCGGGTCGCCGAGCGTCACGTGGTTCGAGCAGAGGAGCGTCCGCCCCGAAAGCGGCATGTTCTCCCGGCCGACGATGCGGTACGGGTGCAGGAATTTAAAGAAAAACAGCAGCACGTGCTTGGCGAGGAAATACCACCAGGGCGCTCCGTTCTTTTTTTTCGCCACGGTGTCAGCTCCTTTCGCGGACGATTTCGAGCAGGCGCTGCACGGCGCCCTCGAAGTCCAGATCGGAGGTGTCGAGCAGGACGCTGTCCTCTGCCGGCTTCAGCGGCGCCGTCTCCCGGTTCATGTCCTGCTCGTCGCGCTGCCGGATCTCCCGGAGCGTCTGTTCATAATCGACCGGCGCGCCCTTCTGCTCCATCTCCAGGCAGCGGCGGCGCGCGCGCTCCTCGGCGGAGGCCGTCAGAAAGACCTTGACCTGCGCGTTGGGCAGCACGACCGTGCCGATGTCCCGGCCGTCCATGATCACGTCATAGCGCTCCGCCATACCGGTCTGGAGCGAAAAGAGGAACTTCCGCACCGCGGGGATCGCCGAGACGGCCGAGGCCGCCATCGAAACCTCCGGCGTGCGGATCTCGTCGGTCACGTCCTCGCCGCAGAGCAGCACGTGCTGGCCGTCCGGCGCGTGGCGCAGGTCGACTGCAACGCCGGCGAGCGCCGCTTCGACCGCCTCGGCGTCCGCGGGCTCCACGCCGCTGCGCAGCATGTGCAGCGCCACCGTGCGGTAGAGCGCGCCCGTGTCGACGTAAATGAAGCCGAGCGCCCGGGCCGCAGCCTTCGCGACGCTGCTCTTGCCCGCACCGGCGGGGCCGTCAATCGCAATAGCAAACATAATGTTGATTCTTCCTTTTTATAGATTTGATCCGGCCGCATAGCCGGTGGAAAACGCAATCTGCAGGTTGAAGCCGCCCGTATAGGCGTCGACGTCGATGATCTCGCCTGCAAAGTAGAGGCCGGGCACGCGCTTCGACTGCATGGTCTTCGGGTCGATCTCGCGGACGGACACGCCGCCCGCCGTGACGATCGCGCCGGAAAGCGGGCCGAAGCCGGAGACCTCCACCCGGAAGTGCCGGAGCACATTGCGCAGCGACGCGCGCTGCTCGCGCGTGACCGCGTTGCACTTTTCCTCCGGCGGGATCCCCGAGCGGCGCACCACGACCGGGATCATCTTCTGCGGCAGCAGCTCGCCGAGCGCGTTGCCGAAGTTGCGGTTTTTGTTCTTTTCGAGGTCGCGCAGCAGCCGCTGGTCGAGCTGCGCGTCGTCGAGCGCCGGCTTCAGGTCGATCTCGACCGTGTACCGCCCCGGCTCCATGCGCCGCATATGCGCGCTGGCGCTCAGGATCGTCGGGCCGGAGAGGCCGAAGTGCGTGAAGAGCAGCTCGCCGAAATCCGTATAGACCGGCTTCCTTTTGCCGCGCTCCCAGACGGAAACGCCGCAGTTGCGCAGCGAAAGCCCCTGCATCGCCGGGCAGTCCGGGTCCGGCGACTCGAGCGCGACGAGCGACGGCCGCAGCGGCTCCACAGTGTGGCCGAGCGCCCGCGCAAGCCGCGCGCCGTCGCCGTTGGAGCCCGTGCCCGGGTAGGAGGCGCCGCCGCACGCGAGCACGACGGCCTTCGCCCGGTAGACCGCGCCGCGGTCCGTTTCGACGCCGGACACCGCGCCGTCCTCCAGGCAGACGGCGCGCACCGCCCCCTGCACCACCGGCACGTCGAGCGCTTTCAGCCGCCGGGCCAGCGCGTCGGCCACGTCGTGCGCGTTGTCGGAAACCGGAAAAACGCGGTTCCCACGCTCTGTTTTGAGCGGCACGCCGAGCGCTTCAAAGAAGCGCATCGTCTCCTGTGGCGGAAACGACTGCACGGCGCCGTACAGGAAGCGCCCGTTGCCCGGCGTGGATTCGATGACCGTGCGCGGCTCGCAGTTGTTCGTCACGTTGCAGCGCCCTTTTCCCGTGATGCGCAGCTTCCGGCCGAGCCTGTCGTTCTTCTCGACAAGCAGCACCCGGCGCCCGCGCGCCGCCGCCGTGATCGCCGCCATCATGCCGGCGGGGCCGCCGCCTGCAATGACCGCGTCCAGTGCGTTAGAGGTCATCGCTCTTGTTTTCCACCTTTTCGTAGACGCCGTACTCGTCCCAGATATTTTCGAGGTCGCAGAGCGTTTTGGCCACCTCGTCCTTTTTCTTGATCGCCACGGTGACGATCAGTGCGTTGATCAGCGCGAGCGGGCCGACGAGCGAGTCGACGAACGAAACCATATCGCTCTTGGCCAGCAGCACCTGCTGCGCACAGGAGGCCAGCGGCGAAAGCGTGCTGTCCGTGATCGCGATGACGGACGCGCCGCGGTCGGAGGCGTAGCGCAGCGCCTTGGCCGCCTTCTTGGAATAGCGCGGGAAGCTGATGCCGATCAGCGCGTCGCCCGGGCCGATGTGGACGATCTGCTGCAGGATCTGCGCCTCGCTCGTCGCGTTGATGAGCTGCACGGCGTCGAATACGAGCGACATGTAGTGCGCGAGGAACGTCGCGAGGGCCAGCGAGCTGCCCGCGCCGATGATGTACACGCGCTTGGCCTGAACGAGCGCGTCGGCCGCGCTGTAAAACGCCTCGTGCGAAACCGTCTCCTTCGTGCGCCGGATGATGTCGATGTCCTGCTCCAGCGAAGCGTCCAGCAGGCGCTCGAGCGGCGTGTTGGTCGAGGTGATCTCCAAGCGCTGCACGCTTGTCAGGCGGTTGCGGATCATCTCCTGCATCGCCTGCTGCAGGGCCGGATAGCCGGAATAGCCGATCTCCGTCGCAAAGCGCACGACCGTGGATTCGCTCACGCCGACGACCGCGCCGAGCTTCGAGGCGGTCATAAAGGCCACTTTGTCGTAATGCTCCTCGATGTACCTTGCGATCAGCCGCTGGCCCTTGGAAAACGATCGCGCGTTCTGCTTGATCCGATCCGTTAGCTGAATGTTCATGTTCTGTTTTCCTTCCTTTTAAAGCGGAACGCCCGATGCAGCCGGGGCTCCGGTTTTGCGCCTCTGCGTAGGCACATAAGACGCCATTATGTTTATAATAACGGATAATCCTGCAAAAATCAAGCGCTTCTTGCGCAGATTCCGGCTGAAAACGCACAGTTTTTGCAGGGATTTTTTCTTTCGCTGCATTCTTTTGGGTCGCCGGCTGGATTTTTCCGCATTGCCCTTGCAAATCGCAGACACACATTGTATAATTTCATAGAAACAGGCGCGCATTGCAAAATATTTTGTGCGGTTGGCACGCAGATCGGAGGACATAATCCCTTTTCTGCCGCGCACACCCGCACCGCGCCGGAAATCTGTACAGAGAGGATCGTCCCTGACGCGCAGGGACAGGGAAATTTTTCATGGAAGCATCCAAATGTATTGCCGCCGTCAAGGAAAACATCGGCCGCGTCATGATCGGCTCGGCCTCGGTCATCGACCTGCTCCTGACCGCCATGATCGCCGACGGCCACGTGCTGATCGAAGACGTGCCCGGCATGGGCAAGACCGTGCTCGCCAAGTCGCTCGCCAAATCCGTTTCGGCCAGGTTCAGCCGCATCCAGTTCACCCCGGACCTGCTGCCCAGCGACGTGACCGGCCTCAACTATTTTAATCAGAAGGAAAACGAGTTCATCTTCAGCCCCGGTCCGGCCTTCTGCAACATCCTGCTGGCCGACGAGATCAACCGCGCCACGCCGCGCACGCAGTCCAGCCTGCTCGAGTGCATGGGCGAGCGGCAGATCACCGTAGACGGCGAAACGATGCAGCTCGAGGCGCCGTTCTTCGTCATCGCGACGCAGAACCCGATCGAGACGCTCGGCACTTACCCGCTGCCGGAGGCCCAGCTCGACCGCTTCCTGATGCGCATCTCGATGGAAGCGCCGGACAAGGAACAGGAAAAGGCCATCCTGCTGCGGTTCATGCGGGACGAGCCGCTGGAGACGCTCGGCAGCGTCTGCACCGGCGCGGATATTCTTGAGCTGCAGCGGCTCGCGCGCGAAATCTACGTGCACCCCGTTCTGCTCGACTACCTCGTCTCGCTCACACAGGCGACGCGCGACTGGCCGAACGTCGAGATGGGCGTCAGCCCGCGCGGCAGCCTCGCCCTGCTGCGCGCTGTGCGCGCCTTTGCGCTCGTGCGCGGCGGCACGTACGTCGTTCCCGAGGACATCAAGGCCGTCGCCGTGCCGGTGCTCGCGCACCGCATCCAGCTCAGCGGCTCTGCGGGCCTTGTCGCCGCACAGAAGCAGGTCATCGCCGACGTGCTCGCTTCCGTCCCGCTGCCGACGGAGGACTGGTCAAAGTGATTCTGACAATCCTCCTTCTTCTGCTGGCGCTCGCGCTTGTCTTTTTCGCGCAGAAGCTGCTGTTCCGCAGGTTCTGGGACCGGAATCTCGAGGTGCGGATCGAGTTCGACCGCGAATACGTCTTCTGCGGCGAGGACGCAAACCTCACCGAAACCATCGTCAACAACAAATACCTGCCCCTCCCCGTGCTGGAGGTCGGCTTCGACATGAGCCGCTTTCTCGCCTTCCGCGAGGAGGACAACTCCATGGTCAGCGACATGACCTACCGCCGCGACATCTTCACGGCCTCGTTCAAGCAGCGCATCACGCGCACGCTGCCGTTTCAGGCCAAAAAGCGCGGCTACTACCGCATCGCCTCCACAACGGTCAGCTCCCTCGACTTCTTGATGCAGGACAAGCTCGTGACGCACATCCCGCAGTCGACGGAGTTTTACGTGCTCCCCGCGCGGCTGCCCGCCGAGCAGATCCGCATCCCCTACAGCAAGATCATGGGCATGCTCGTCAGCCGCCGGCGCGTGTACGACGACCCGTTTGAGTTCGCCGGCATCCGCGACTACCGCCGCACCGACCCGATGAAGCACATCAACTGGAAGGCCTCGGCGCGAAACGGCAGCCTGCTCGTCAACCTGCACGAATCGACGCTGTCGCAGAAGGTCGTCCTGCTGCTCGACTGCGAGGGCGCCGGCAGCGCTTCCGTGGACACGCTGAACGAGGTCTCGATCTCCATCGCGGCCGCGCTCGCCGCGCGCATGCTGCAGGACGGCATCTCCGTCACGATCCTGAGCAACGGCGCGGACGTCCTGACCGAAAAGCCGCTGTGCACCGGCGAGCTGACCGGCCGCAGCACCGCGCTGCACGTGCGCCGGCAGCTCGCGCGCCTCGTCTGCCGAAAGGGCCTGCTCCCCATGGAGACGCTGCTGCGCGGCGAGCTGGAGCGCAGCGGGAAGGAAAACAATCTGTATGTGCTGATTTCCAAGGAGCAGAAACAGCATCTTCTGCCCGCGCTCGAAGCGCTTGCGGGCGGGCACGAGGCCGTCTGGATCCTGCCCGAGGACCGGAACATGCCCGAACGCCACAAAATGAACGAAACATCCAGGCATGTCGATATTGTGAGGTGGAGCGTATGAAAATAAAAGGCAGGCGCATCCCGGTGCGGCGCTTTGTCTGCATCGTGCTCGGCTGGCTGCACGGCGCCCTGATCTTCGCGCCGATTTACGCGGGCGTCGTGAACTTCTTCAACCCGGACTTTTCACAGGCGGATATCCTGCTCTACCATCTGCGCGGCATGCTGGTCGCGGTCCCGGTCGCGCTTTCCTGGTTTGCCGAGCGCTACCTGCGCAACATCGTCATGTACCTGATCGCGAGCATATCCATATCGGCGCTGACGGTCGAGATTTTCGACAGCTGGTTTATGTTCATCCCCGCGATCATCATCTGCTTCTTCCGCTTCCGCAACCGCCTGACCGGCGAGACGCATTCGCTGCTCGACTTCGCCGTCTATCTCGCGCTGCCGCTGTTTCTGATCCCGGTGCTGGCCTCTTTCTTCTATGCGTCTATCGACCGGATCTATCAGGTCACGGCGCCGTTCTGCGCCGCGCTCTACTTCCTGCTCTGCTTCGCGCAGCGCGGCATCGCGCGGATCGACGAATACATCGAGATGAACCGAACGATCCGCAATCTGCCGGGGCGGCGCATCTTATTGATCGCGACGGCCATGCTGCTTATCATCCTCCTGATCTTTGCGGCTATCCTTCTGCCGCCGCTGCTTCTGAACCAGAGCGAGTACCGCTACACGCCGCCGCCCACCCCGGAGGGTACCGCCGCCACGCCGCAGCCCTCGGACACGCAGCAGGGCGATTTCGAGGACAACGCGTGGATCTCTGCGCTCGATTCCGAGCCCAATCCGACCTTGACCTTTATATTCAGGCTGCTCGAATACATCGTCCTCGCCGCCGCAAGCATCGGCATTGTTTTCGGCATCGTCTTCGGCGCGCTGCGGCTGAGCCGCATGTTCCGGCAGTCCTTCCGGGACCGGGGCGACCTCGTCGAAAACCTGCAGGACGACAAGGTCGAGACGGTCCGCGAAAAGCGGCAGGCGCGCGACCGGCCCCGCTTCTTCGACCGTTCGCCGAACGCCGTCGTGCGGCGCCGCTACCGCAGGACGATCCTGCGCGCCGCCAAGGAGCCGCCGCAGCCGTGGATGTCCCCGGCCGAGGCGGAGGCGCACGCCCGGCTTGCCGGCGGCGATATGGACCGCCTGCACGACCTCTACGAAAAGGCGCGCTACAGCGCAGACGGCTGTTCGCGCCAGGACGCCGCCCGTCTGTAACGCCGAAGGCGCCCGGTACCGTTCCAAGCGAACGGCGCCGGGCGCCCTTTTTCATGCGTATTTATTTCAGATATTTGCGCACAAACGGATGCAGCCTGCGGATGTAAAAAACGATGAGGCCGTTCAGCGCGAGGTCGTACAGGATAAAGACCGCGTTCATCAGGAGCAGGAGCACCGGGATGAACGGCCAGCCGAACGGCAGCATCTCCGCGAGCGGGATGCCGAGCAGCCAGACCGCCAGCAGCGCTTCGAGCACCGCGGCCGCGTTGAAAACCAGCAGCTTCATCGCCCAGCGGGCCACGCTGTTCCGGATGCGCGAAAGCGTGCCGTACAGCGCCGGGTAATACCCGAAAAAGACGATATAAAAGAGCGTGGCTTCGCGGTCCGGCACAAGCAGCGCCGCGAGCACGCTGACAATCGCATACACCGCCACGCCGGATCTCACATCCGTTTCCGCGACGACCGCGATCAGAAAGCAGCCGGCGACCGCCGGCAGCGCGATCGTCGCGACCGGAACGACGCCCGTCAGGAACAGGACGACGACGGACAGCGCGGCGATCACGCCGCACAGCGCGACTTTCGAGGTTTTACTGCGCATGATGCATTTCCGCCTCCGATCAGCAGCAGGAAATCAGGTCGCCGCCCATGCACTCGCAGCAGCAGTCGGCGCAGATCAGCCCCTGGCACATGTCGCAGGCGTTGCAGCCGCCGACGCCGGAGGTGCTCATATTCGGATTGTACCCGCCGTACACGCCGCTGCGCTGGCTCATCGCCTGGTTCAGCGCAGCCTGATACTCCGCGTTTCCCGGGTCCATCTGGCAGGCGCGCGTGAAGTGCTCCTTCGCTTCCTCCAGCCAGCCGCGCCGGAACAGCACGGTGCCCTTGAGGAAATACCACTCGGCGTTCCGGCTTTCCACCGGCACGCCGTTGAGCAGCTGCTCCGCATCCGCAATGCGGCCGGACATGATGTAGTTGCGCACGTCGCTGAAGCTCGACGAGCCGCTGCTGCGCGCGCCGCCGGACGCATAGCCGCCCGTCGTGCGGTTCTTGCGCTGCGCGACGATCGTGTCGTACGCCTCGTTGATCTCCTTCATCTTTTCGCTCGCCAGCTCCGAAAGCGGGCTGTCCGCATACTGGTCGGGATGATATTTTTTTGCGAGCTTTCTGTAAGCGTCTTTTACTTCCTCATCGCTCGCCGACGGCGAAACGCCGAGAACCTTGTACGGATCTGTCATACCCTATAATTCCTTTCCCTTTCTCGAGGTGCGCTTTATGTGTAAAAACAGGATCTCCCGCTGCATTTCGGGGAGGCCCTTGTGCAGTATGTTTTCCAAAATGCCCGTGAACTGCCCCTGCGGCAGAAGATTTGCCGCGGGTACGACCATTGCGAGCGAGCCGTTGAGCACGGCGTTGCATTCGCGGTCCGCCGCATCGCGCTGCGCTTCGGGCAGCGCGCCGCCCGCATACGGCGCAAGCCCGAGTTTTTCCACAAACGGATTGAAGCTCCCGTCCTTCAGATCATCCGGAAGATCATCCGCCGCATCCATAATATAGACCCAGCGGCCGAGAAAATACCCGAGCTGCTGCAAAACGGCCTTTTCGGCCTCTGTCCCGCCGAGCTCTCCGCAGACCGTGCGCAGCATTTCCGCCGTCGGCGCCGCGCAGGCGTCTATCGAAGCGTGTTCCGCGTGCTCCGCAGCCCGCTGCGCATCCATCATCGTCTGCGCCGCCTCCGCCATAAACGGAAAATCCGCCGCCGCCTTTTTCAGCGCGCGCCGGCTCAGGGCATACAAAAAGCGCGCGCCGAGCGATTTCACCGCGCTCTCATCTTCGATATTGTCGCGAAACTTCTGCGCCGTCATGATCACGGAAAGCGCCGCCGCCTTGTGGAAGCATGCCTCCGCGTAACCGTCTTCGCTGTTCGGGCAGACGTATGTGCACTTTTTCAGCGGGTTGCAGGTGCACCGCTTGCGCTCCGCCTTAAGCTTCGCCTCGCGCTGGTTCAGCGCAAGGAGCGCGTAAAACGTACAGTCATAGCTGAGCGTCATCCGCATGAGCGGGCCATAGTATCGGCCGAGCGCCCGGCAGAGCTGGCAGTAAACGCCCTTGTATGCGTCGTATTCCTTGACGAGCATTTCGCCCTTGAACGGACGCACGTATCCAAACATCGCCGAACCGCTCCTTTCCGAAGCCTATTGTACTCGATTCGCATAAAAATGTGTTGAACAGATTGTAAATATTAACGTAGGCCACGCGCCGTTTTCCCGATGTCGAGCACCCGCTGCGCCCAATCCCGGTAAAAAGCCGCCTCGTGCGACACAAGCAGCACCGTGCCCGGGAACGCCGCGAGCGCCGTTTGCAGCGCCTCCTTGGCCTGCGCGTCGAGGTGGTTCGTCGGCTCGTCCAGAATCAGGAAGCTGCACGGCCGCAGCGCGAGCATGCAGAGCTTCACCTTCGCCTGCTCGCCGCCGGAAAGCGTGCCGACCGGCTGCAGCGCGTGCTTTGCCGAAATGCCGCACTGCGCGAGGCTGCGGCGCACCGCTTTGGCGGAGAGGGCCGGGAAAGCGTCCGAAACCAGCGCGGCCGGCGTGCGGGCCGGGTCTGCCCAGACGAGGTCCTGCGCGTAGTAGCCGACAACCGTCTGCGGCGAAAACGCAAAGCTGCCCGCGAGCGCCGGCTGCGCGCCGACAAGCGTTTTGAGCAGCGTGGATTTCCCGATGCCGTTGAATCCCGTGACGACGATCTTCTCCCCGCCGCGGACCGAAAAGCTGATTTCCGACAGCACCGGGTAATGGTAGCCGACCGACAGCCGGTGCACCGCAAGCTGCTCCGAGGACGGCGCCGGCAGCGCCTGAAAGCGGAAGTTCGGCCGCGCGGCGGCCTGCTCCGGCGCTTCGAGCCGCTCCATGCGGTCGAGCTGCTTCTGCCGCCCGCGCGCCATTTTGGACTTGATGCCCGCCCTGTTTTTGCGGATGAAGGCCTCCGTCTCCTCGATCTTCTTCTGCTGCGCCGCGTATTGGCGCACGTAGTCGGCGTGCAGCAGCTCTTTCTTTTT
>MHCFR00700__coassemble_825_pt1 | contig 19152 bp, 14 predicted proteins | sample MHCFR00700__metabat2_high_PE_020 | metagenome-assembled genome bin MHCFR00700
AGTGGTGTCCTTCATGCCACAGCAATGTTTATTGGTACGGTTGGCATGATTGTTACCGTGTTCACGGGGCTTGTGGACAAGGACGTATAAATACATGCCCTTGTGATTATATTCCTGATGTGTGATCTGTAATTTATACAGATGCATCCATCATTGACAAGGAGTGAAATCTATTATGAAAAAGATTCTTTTCCCCTTAGTCTTATCCCTGATCCTTATACTGTCCGCATGCAGCGCCGCTGGCGGCGATACGGTGTACACCTTCTCCGAAGAAGACGGGTATGGCCTTGCCGGCATGGAATACGGCGGCTCTGTTGAAGAGCTCAACAAGGTCCTCGGCTGCACGCTGAGCGACACCGAGGGCGTCATCGGCACCTCTGAGCCCGACGACGGTGTTTTCATCGGTGAGATCACCGAATTTCTCGGCACCAAAGGCTACTTCGACGCGCAGTTTACCGACGGAGACACCGGCTTCTACTCCGTGACCTTCCACACAAACTCCAATTACGGCGATCCCGAAGCGACGTTTGAGGAATTGCGCGATACGTATACGAAAGCCTTCGGCGAGCCGGACATCACCGGCGCAGAAGGGTTTGCCGAACCGGACACCATCATTGAGCGGCTGCGCTGGGAACACGAGGCCAGCAACTCGATGTTTGAACTGCGGCTCGTAGGCAGCGAGGAAAATCTCGGTCTGCTCGTCGGCCTTGCCAATGTTTCTGCACTGCAGTAAATTTGCGATTTGATTCTGCGGCCCGCGGCGTACACCGCGGGCTGCGCCTTACTGGAGGTGAATCCCCCATGAAATGGCTCAGACGCCTTCTCCCCTTTGTCTTTCTGACCGCGCTGGTGGTTGGCGCCGTCTTTCTTTTCAGCAAATTCCTGCGCATCGACCGCTCCGAGCAGAATCCGGTCCCGACCGTCGAGGAGATCCGGCTCGAGGATTTCACGTACAGCCCGGACGACGGCTACACCTTCCTGCCGGCGCCGTTCGGTACGCCCGAGGAAAAGATGCGCGCGCTGTTCGGGTATACCACATCGGAGAACACGACCGCTTACGGTTCGCCGACCTTCGACCTGCTCGGCCTGCCGGCCAATTACGACGCGACCTTCGCCTACAAGGAAAATTCGCCCATGCACGCGATCTCCTTTTCGGTTTCGAGCGGCGGCGAAGCGGATTGTACAGCGGAAGAGGTCGAGGCCGCTTATGCGGAGGTGCTCGCGTATTTTGAATCAGCCTTCGGCCCTGCGGACGAAACCGAAACACGGGAAAATGTTTTGGGCGACCGGGTATACCACACCTGGTGGGCTGCGGATGGCTCCAATTACCTGAGGCTGGAGTGGCAAGGGCCGTCCGGCCGCTACAAGGACGCCGATTTTAGAATTCATCTCTGCGAACCGATCGATTACTCCAAGGACTGAAAAGAGCTGCAGTGCTTCCACGCTGCAGCTCTTCTTCGTCTTTCACGCTTTATTCGGTTGTGCCGCGCCGGAACGCGTCCATGTCGATGACCCGGCCGCCCTCGAGCCGCGACTGCTCCGCCGCCAGCGCGATGAAGTGGCTTTCGAGCGAATTCTCGAGCGTCGTCGTGCGCGCCGTCGCCGCGCGGTCCTCGATCAGCATCTCGAGGAAGTCCTGCACGATGCCGCTGTCCCCGCCGCCGTGGCCCTTGAGGTCGTCCGCAATCTTCCGGACGTCGACGATCTCCTCCGACTCGCCGAACACGCGGATATGGATCTCGTTCGAGCGCATGTCGGCTTCGATCTCGCCCTTCGTGCCCATCGCCTTGAAATAGCGGTAGCAGTTTTCCGTGAAGGCGCACATCGTGAAGCTCATCGTCGCGCCGTCCTCAAAGAGCAGGTTCGTCTGCTGGTGGTCGACGACGTCGTTGTCGCACAGGTAGACGCACCGGCCGTAGGGGCCGCTGCGCAGCGCCGCGTACGTCCGCTCCTCCGTGGGGTCCACGCCGCAGGCCACGCCCGGCATCCACGTGTTGCCGTGCCGGATGCCCGTGCGCGGGTCGGTGACGTAGATCTTCTCCGCGTCAAACACGCAGCTTTCCTTCGCCTTGCAGCCGCCGAGGCAGTACGGCGTCGCGCCCGCCGGCGCATGCGCGCGGTTGAACAGGTACGTGCTGCCGACCGACGAAACCGAAACGCACTTCTTGCCGAGCAGCCAGGTGTAGATGTCCATGTCGTGGCAGCATTTCTGCAGGATCATCGGGCTTGTCTCCCGGCTGTTGCGCCAGTTGCCGCGCACAAACGAATGCGCCTGGTGCCAGTAGCCGACGTTCTCGTTCGCGCAGACCGAGACGACCTCGCCGATGCGGCCGCTGTCCAGAATGCTTTTCAACGTGTTGTAAAACGCCGTATACCGCAGGACATGGCAGACGATGATCTTGCCCGGGCTGCGCTGCGCCACCTCGATGATGCGGCGGCACTCCGCAAGGTCTGGCGAAATCGGCTTTTCCATCAGGATGTTGTAGCCCTTCTCGAGCGCGGGGATCGCGTGGCCGACGTGCTGGCGGTCCATCGTCGAGACGACGAGGACGTCCGCGAGCTTTTCCTGCGCGAGCAATTCCTCGGCGCTCGAGAAGCAGCGCTCCGCCGGGATATTGTAGAGCTGCCGCGCCTTTTCGACGCGCTCGGGCCGGACGTCCGCCACGGCGACGACCTGCATGCGGTCCGGAAACAGCGCCTGCATCGAGGCGTACGTGCTGCCGCGGTCGCCGAAGCCGGCGATCGCAAAGGTGACCGGTGTTTTCATTCTGTTCTCCTCCTCATTTTGTCCGTGTTTTGATCCGTGTTCTGATTCGTACGCAAAGGGCGCCGGCCCGCACCTGCGTGACCGGCGCCCTTTCAGACGTTTTTATCGGTTTCTCTCAAAGCGGTTGATCGCCGCAACGATGCCCTTGATCGAAGCCAGGCTGATGTTGCTGTCGATGCCGACGCCGTACAGCGCTTCGCCCGCGCGCTCGAGGTGGATGTAGGACACCGCCTTCGAGTCCGCGCCCTTCGAGATCGCGTGCTCGCCGTAGGAAACGAAGCGGTAATCCGTGACGCCGATGCTCTCGAGCGCCTTGAAGAACGCGTCGATCGGGCCGTTGCCCTTGCCGCTGATCTTCTTCGCCTCGCCGTTCACCGCAACGGTGCCCTCGAAGTCGACGACCACCTCGCCGCCGAGGTCGTTTTCCTCGAACAGCTTGTACTTCTTGAGGTCGTACGGCGTGTGGAGCTTGACGTACTCGCTCTCAAAGAGCGCGTACAGCTCCTCGGGGCTCATCTGGCGGCCGAGCGCTTCGCTGGCGCGCTTGACCTCCTCGCGGAAATCGGGGCGCATCTCAACCGGCAGCACGAAGCCGTACTTGTCGCGGATCGTGGAGACGGCGGCGTTGACGCCGAAATCGGCCGGCGCGCCCGCATTGCTCGCCTCGAAGGCCGTCTTCTGGCGGAGCTGCAGCTTCTTGACCGCATCCTCGCGCATCTTGTACTTGAGGATCTTGCCGGCGGCGTTCATCGGGAAGCCGTCGACAAAGTCGATATAGCGCGGCACCTTGTGCTTCGCCATGTGCGTGCGGACAAAGTCCTTGAGCTCTTCCTCGCTCGAGGTCTCGCCCTCCTTGAGGACGACGCACGCCATGATCTCCTCGCCGTACTGCTCGTCCGGCACGCCGATGACCTGCACGTCCTTGACCTTCGGGTTCGTGTAGAGGAAGTCCTCGATCTCCTTCGGGTAGATGTTCTCGCCGCCGCGGATGATCATATCCTTGATGCGGCCGGTGATCTGGTAGTTGCCGTCCGGCAGGCGGCGCGCAAGGTCGCCCGTGTGGAGCCAGCCCTCGCTGTCGATGGCCGCCGCCGTGGCCTCGGGCATCTTGTAATAGCCCTTCATGATGTTGTAGCCGCGGGCGACGAATTCGCCGTCCACATTGTCGGGCAGGTCCTCGTTCGTCTCCGGGTCGACGATCTTGCACTCGACGCCGAACATCGCGGCGCCGACCGTTGCGACGCGCGTCTCGATGGAGTCGGTCGTCTTGCTCATCGTGCAGCCCGGGGAGGCCTCGGTCTGGCCGTAGGTGATGCAGATCTCGCTCATGTGCATCTTGTTGATGACGTCCTGCATGACCTTGATCGGACAGGGCGAGCCGGCCATGATGCCGGTGCGCATGTGCGAGAAATCGGTCTTGTCAAAATCGGGGTGCTCGAGCATTGCGATAAACATCGTCGGCACGCCGTGGAACGCGGTGATCTTCTCCTTGTTGATGCAGGCGAGGCCCTTGCGCGGCGAGAACGCCGTGATTGGCGACATCGTTGCGCCGTGGGTCATCGAGGCCGTCATCGCAAGCACCATGCCGAAGCAGTGGAACATCGGCACCTGGATCATCATGCGGTCCGCCGTGGAGAGGTCCATGCAGTCGCCGATCGCCTTGCCGTTGTTGACGACGTTGTAATGCGTGAGCATGACGCCCTTCGGGAAGCCCGTCGTGCCGGAGGTGTACTGCATGTTGCAGACGTCGTCCTTCTTCACGCGGGAGCGGCGGGCCTCCACCTCGCTCATCGGCACGCTGTCGGCGAGCGCGAGCGCCTGCTCCCAGGAATAGCAGCCCTTCTGGACGCTTTCGGTCGTGATGATGTTGCGCAGCACCGGCAGGCGCTTCGACTTGAGCTGTCCCGGCGCGCAGGTCTCGAGCTCGGGGCAGAGCTCTTTGATGATGCCGATGTAGTCGCTGTCCTTGTAGCCGTCGATCATGACGAGCGTATGGGTATCGGACTGGCGGAGCAGGTACTCCGCCTCGTGAATTTTATAGGCCGTATTGACGGTGACGAGCACCGCGCCGATCTTCGTCGTCGCCCAGAACGTGATGTACCACTGCGGCACGTTCGTGGCCCAGATGGCCACGTGGTCGCCCTTCTTGACGCCCATCGCAATCAGCGAGCGGGCAAAGGTATCGACGTCGTCGCGGAACTCCTTATAGGTGCGCGCATAGTCGAGCTCCGTGTAGCGGAAGCACGGCTGGTCCGGGAATTTCTCGACCATCTTGTCGAGCACGTCCGGGAAGGTCAGGTCGATCAGCGTCTCCTTCGGCCAGACGTATTCACCGGTGCCGGTGCGGTTCTTCTGCAGCGGCGCTTCGGCGAGGCGCTCGTCGAGGTAGTCGCGCATGTAGTCGGCAAAGCGCGGGAAGACGACGCCGGCGTCCGAAAGCTCCTGCGACCAGCGCTTGACCCATTCGAGGGAGATGTAGCCCTCATAGCCGATGCCGAGCAGCGCGTCGAACATCTGGTGCAGCGGCAGGTCGCCGTCGCCCATCATGCGGTACTCGAGCGCGCCGTTGACGATCTTGCTGTCCTTTACGTGGACGTGGCGGATGTAGCCGCCGAGGTTCTGAACGGTCTCCGCCGGCGATTCACCCATATAGCGGTACGGGTGGTGCATATCCCAAAGGGCTGCGACGCCCTTGCAGTTGACGGTATCGAGCAGCTTTCTGAGCCGCTTCGTGTCGGCGTAGACGCCGTTCGTCTCGACGAGCAGCGTGACGCCGAAGCCCTCGGCGATGACGCCGAGCACGTGGAGCACGTCGGCGACGTAGTTGTCGTCGACCTCGCCCTCCGCCTCGGGGTGCAGGTCGGCGAGCACGCGGACGTACGGCGTGCCGAGCTTCTGCGCCAGCACGATGTACTGCGTGATCTCCACGATGTTCTGGTTGTGGTTTTCTTTCAGCTTCAGGCCGCAGCCGGAAGCCAGGCAGGGAATTTCAAGACCAAGTTCCTTTAGCTTTTTCACCGTTAGCGGCAGCTGGCTGTCTGTAAACGGTCTTGCCTTCACGGCAAAGATGTCGTCGCCTAGTCCGCGCACCTCGATGCCGTTGAACTGCAGGTCCTTGGCCATCGAGTAAATGTCCGTCCATGTATAGTCCGGGCACGCCAGGGTAGAAAAGCTGATTTTCATGGTGGTTTTGTCATTCCTTTGCTGTTAGATTCTTCGGCGGCCGGCACAAATCTTGCAGGAAGCAGCGCCAGAGCCGTCATTAACAGCCATTATACTACAGAATCAGCCGGTATTTCAAGTCCCAGATTGTAAAAATCGTGCAACAGGACCGATCTCCATTTAGATATTTTTGCAGGAATCTGCCCATTACCGCCTTTTTCTGCGACGGGAGGCGGCCGCTTTCCTGCACTGGGTGTAGATTTCCGGGTCCGCGGGCAGCGCCCCGGCGCCGCCGAAGGCCGAGCGGAGCGCATCCGCCTGCAGCTTTTCGATCTGCTCAGGCCGCAGCTGCGGCACCGCTTCGCACAGGCGCGCGGCAAGGTCGCGCTCGGTGCCGTCCATGCCGCGGAGCAGCCCCGCCCGCTGCAGCCGCTTCAGCGACTGCGCGAGCATCTCGCGGGCGTCCGCACACCGGCGGCGCTGCCGCCTGCGGCACAGGGCCGCTGCAATCAGGACGCCCGCCGCCGCGCAGAGCACCGCCGCAAACACCGGCAGCACCCAGCCCGGCAGCTCAAACTGCGTATTCTCCGGGCTTTCCTCAGGCCGTGGCGTCGGCTGCGCGGGACGCTCCGTCGCCTGCTGCGCGGGCGTAGGCGTGGCCGGCGCTTCCGTCGCGCTCGATTCCGGCGCTTCGGTGGGCGCGGGCGTTGCGGTCGGCGTCGGCTCCGGCGTTGGAGTCGGCGCAGCCGATTCCTGCGCCGCGGCGTCCGTCTGCGGCTCCACCACGCTGCCCGCCGGCGTCGCCTCGACGAGCACCCATTCGCCGTTCACGAAGACCTCCACCCAGGCGTGCGCCTGCCGGTCCGTCAGCACCGCCTGATACGTGCCGTCCGTCTGGCGGCGGAAATCGTCGGCCACGTAGCCGGTCACATACCGCGACGGGTAGCCGTACAGGCGGAAAAGCAGCGCGGCCGTCGTCGCATAATGCTCGCAGTAGCCGCGGTGGTTCGTGAAGAGGAAGTACTCGGCAGGGTCGGCGCCCGGCGGCACGAGCCCCGGCGAAAGCGTGTATTCGGTCGTGCTGTGCAGCGTGCGCAGGATAAAATCGCGCACGTTTTCAAAGCCCGTCCGCGGGTTTTCCCGGCAGAACGCGCGGAGCCGGCCGAGCGAATCCGGAACATCCATATATGCGTTTTCCGCAAACCGGGCGTACAGCGCCGGATTATTCGGCTGGTCGACCGGCTGCCCGCTCTCGGGGGCATAATACGCGAACTGGTCCACATTGCCGTCGGTGCCCAGAAGAACCGCGCCGTACGGCGTGTAGTCCCCCGGGCCGCTGCCGTTCAGACGCGTCACGAGCAGCGTCTGCATATCGGCTCCGGCCGCCATCCATACGCCGCTTTCCGGCAGGATTTCCAACCCATCCGCAGCATCCGCGTCGTCTGAAAACCACGTGTAACCCTCGCTTCTGAACTGTACTCCGCCGGCCGAGCCGGAATCGAACGCGGATTCGTCGACGACGGACCAGCGGCCGTCCTCGTAAACGCCGCCCCAGAAGTTGCGCAGGTACAGCGGTTCATCCGGGCGCGCGGTGAGCGTCAGCGCCAGCGCGTCGTCCCCGGTCGTATACCGGCCGCTCGAAACGGCGCTCGTACGGCTCCTGTCGTCTGCGTCCGTATTGTCCGGCAGCACGGCCTCCTGCACGCGGCGCGGCAGGGCGAGAATCGCGTCCATGTGCGGCTGCAGGAGCGTATAGCAGCCGAAGAAGGCTGCGCAGAGCAGGCCGGCGAGCAGCAAACTCCCGCGCCCGGCCATGCGGCTGCCGCGGCTCCACTGCGCCGCCTCGAGGTGCGCCTGCGCGTGGAACAGCAGGAGCATCGGCACCGACCAGAGCGGCAGGACGCCCAGCGAGGCCGCAGCCGCCAGAAGCGGAATGGTCAGCCCGTAGGCCGCCCAGCCGATCCGGAACACGAACGCGAGCAGATAAAATAGAAGAACGACCGCCACCGCCGCAAGGCAGAGGATCTCGGTCATGTCAAATTTCACGAGCGCATGCGGATCGTTCCAGGCCAGCGACCAGAGCAGCCTCCATTTCGGGCGCAGCAGGTCCGGGCGCCAGAGCCATACGGCCAGCGCCGCAACGCCCGCGGCCGCGCAGGCCCAAAGCCCGCGGTGGCGCGCAAACAGGCGCGTGGCCCAGACCAGCACGCTTGTACCCGCCGCGAAGAGCAGCGCCGTGCCGCAGTCGAACACGAGCAGGTTGAACACCGCGTCGGCGAGCAGCAGCACCGCGCCGGCGCCGCAGAACAGCGCCAGAAGGCCCGCAAGCCCGAGCGGCGCGCGGCGCGCCGTCTCCCGCACGCGGATGCGCCCGGCCCGGAGCGGCTCAGAGAAGGATTCTGTTTTTCCCGATTTCTTCCACATAATGCTCTCCGTTCAGCCTGAGGACGGCGTGCGTGCCGAGGAAAAGGCACGGCGCCGTGTCGATCGTCAAGACGGTTTCGCCCGCGGCCGCATCCCGGAAGCGCTCGGCCTGCACCGCCTCCGGCAGCGGCCCGCCGCCGAACGGCTTTTCCCGGCGCAGAAGCGCTGTGAGCGCGCGCAGAAGGTCCTCCCGGTCCTCGATGCGCCGCCGCTCCACGCGCTTTTCCGCCGCATCATACCAGCGCAGGTCGTGCGGCGCCTCGGCCGCGAGCAGTCCCGCCGAAAGCGCAAAGCAGAGCGCCCAGAACGCGTCCGCCGCGTCTGCATCCGCCGGCTCCCCGGCGCAAAGCTCCCACCAGACGCAGAAGCGCGGGCGCGTCTCGAGGCTGTAGCGCTTCGTCAGCAGCGTGTCCTGCCGCGCCGAGAGCTTCCAGTGCACGTCGCGCATCGCGTCGCCGGGCCGGTACGCGTCGATCTCGCGCACCTCGGGCGGCGCACCGTCCAGCACGCCGGGCGCGCCGTCCTCCTCGGCGGGCAAAAGCGCCGCCCGCTCCAGCGAAACGGGCAGCTCCAGCAGCGGCGGCAGCAAAACGGCTTCGGCGCGCGCGTCCACCTTTTTCCGGAACGCGTGCAGCGCGAGCAGGTCCCAGACGCGGAGCTGCCCGGCTTCGACCGTCAGAAGCCCGGCGTGGCGCGCCGTCAGCGGCAGGTCGATCGCCGTGCGTCCGCGCCCGCCGACGCTGCCGCGCACCTTCTGCGTCAGCACGGTCTTTCCCTGCGTGCGGCAGGTCAGCGTGACCGAGAAGCGGCCCGCCGGGAAAACCGAGCGGTTCTCCACCTCAACCGTGCAGGTGAACGGCTCCATGCGGCGCACGCCGCCTTCGGGCAGCCGCACCGTCACGCGCAGGCCGCGCCGGGCAAGCAGCGCAAGCGCGAGCAGAACCGCGGCCACAGCCCACACGGCGACGGCAGCCGCCGCAAACGCCGGCGCATGGTAAAACCCGCCGAAGTACAAAAGCGCCAGTGAAACGAGCAGAAGCGCAAAAAGCCGCACAGAATCCCCCCTTTGCAATCGTCCGTGCGCCGCCTCCGGTCCGTCGGGAGACGACGCGCCCTGTTCCGCTTACGCCCGCGGCTTTTCCTGCAGCTTCGGGCGGGGCGTTTCCTCCAGAATCTGTTTCAGGACCGTCTCCCGGTCCACATTTTCCATCCGCGCGCGGACGCTGAGCTGGACGCGGTGGTTCGTACAGGGCAAAAACTGCTCGGCGATGTCCGCCGGCGCGACGAAGCCGTTCCCCTGCAGCCACGCCGCGGCCTTCGCCATGCGCACGAGCGCCAGCGTTCCGCGCGGGCTTGCGCCGGACTCCAGATACGGGCTGCGGCGCGTGGCGTCGATCAGCCGCACCGCATAGCGCGCGATGGCGTCGTGCACGAACACGGCCTCCACCTCGCGCCGGATCGCGCAGAGCGTCTCCGCATCCATCAGCGCCTCGAGCGCGTCGGTGCGCCGCGTGCTGTCCGCGCCGCGAGCCATCGCGCACTCGCTTTCAAAATCCGGGTAGCCGATCGCCGTGCAGATCATGAACCGGTCCATCTGCGCGGGCGGCAAAAGCTGCGTGCCGACCGCGCCGGCCGGGTTCTGCGTCGCGATGACGAAAAACGGCTCCGGCAGGCGGCGCGTCTTCCCCTCGACCGTCACCTGGCGCTCCTCCATGACCTCGAGCAGCGCGGACTGCGTTTTCGGCGAGGTGCGGTTGATCTCATCCGCAAGCAGCAGGTTGCAGAACACCGCGCCGGGCTGGTAGACGAACTGGCCGGCCTCCCTGTGGTAGACCGAAAAGCCGGTCAGGTCCGAGGGCAGCACGTCCGGCGTAAACTGCACGCGCTTCCACTCCAGCCCGAGCAGCCGCGCGAACGCGATGGCGAGCGTCGTCTTGCCGACGCCGGGCATGTCCTCCAGAAGCACGTGGCCGCCGGCCAGAAGCGCCGCGAGCACCTCGAGCGTCAGCCGCTCCTTGCCGAGTATGACCCCATTGACCTGCACAAGCACGTCCCGCACTGCCTTTCGCCGTGTATCCATCTCTTTTCCGCCCTTTCCATAAACCGATCTTTTTATTCAGTATACCACAGTTTTGCACAGTGTACAGCAAAACTTATGAAAAACCGCCTGACGGTCAAAGCTCGTCAGGCGGTCTGCTCAATTCTATTCTTTATTTTCTGTCCTCGAGGGGAACGTATTCCTGCTCGGCCAGCAGCGCGCGGTAGGCCGGCCGGATGATGCGGCCGCCGGTCACCAGCTCCTCGATGCGGTGCGCGCACCAGCCCGCGATGCGGGACACGGCGAACATCGGCGTGTAGAGGTCCTCCGGGATGCCGAGCATCTCGTAGACAAGCCCGGAATAAAAATCGACGTTCGCGCATATGACTTTTTTGTTCCCGGTCACCTTTTTGAACGCGGCCGGAGACAGGCGCTCGATGCGCTCGTACAGCGCGAACTTGTCGCCGTAGCCCTTTTCCGCGGCCAGCTTGCGCGCCTGCTTTTTGAGCTCGACGGCGCGCGGGTCGGAAATCGTGTAGATCGCATGGCCCATGCCGTAGATCAGGCCGCTTCTGTCGCCGACCTCGCGCCGCAGGATGCGCTCGAGATACGTCTCCACCTCGTCGTCGCTGTCCCAGTGCTGCACGTTCTGCATGATGTCGGTCATCATCTGGCGCACCTTGTGGTTCGCGCCGCCGTGGCGGAAGCCCTTGAGCGAGCCGATGGCCGCCGCGATCGTCGAGTAAATATCGGTGTGCGCCGAGGAGAGCACGCGCGCGGTAAACGTGGAGTTGTTGCCGCCGCCGTGCTCCGCGTGCATCACCATGCACAGATCGAGCAGCTCGGCCTCCTCGCGCGTAAAGCTGCGGTCCTCGCGCAGCGCGTTGAGGATCGCCTCCGCCGTCCTGTGCTGCGGCTCAAACGGGTGGAAAAACATCGTCTGCTTGTCGTAGTGGCGCCGCTTCACCTGGTACGCGTACGTCATGATCGCCGGCATCCGCGCGATCAGCGAGATGCTCTGGCGCATGTTGTTTTCGAGCGAGAGATCGTCCGGGTCGTCGTCGTAGGAGTACAGCGTCAAAACGGCGCGGGCGAGCTTGTTCATCACGTCCTTCGAGGGGTTCTTCATGATGACGTCCTCGGGGAAGTACTCGGGCAGCTCGCGGTTTTCGTAGAGGATCTGGCAGATGCGGCCGTACTGCCGCTTGTCCGGCAGCTTGCCGAAGATCAGCAGCCACACGACCTCCTCAAAGGCAAAGCGCCCCTCGGCGCGGCAGCCGTTCACAATGTCGGTCACGTTGAGGCCGCGGTAGCTCAGCCGCCCCTCGTCCGGAACCTTCTCGCCGTCGTCGATCAGATAGCCGTGCACGTTGCAGACATGCGTGAGGCCGGCCACAACGCCGGTGCCGTCCCGGTTGCGCAGGCCGCGTTTGACGTCGTAGTATTCGTATTCGTCCCTCGTAATCCTGTTGTTTGCGCGGTATTCCGCACAAAGCTCTCTGACGGTCGTGCTCGTTTCACTCTCATTAAGCAGTCTCTGCACAGCATTCACCCTTTCCTGAATTGCGCCCGAAGCGTATTGGCTCTATTGTAGCGCAGGAACCGCATCCCGTCAAGCCTTTTGAATGATTTAGATTTGAATCTTTCATTTATTTTAATGCTTCCCTTGAAAACCACTTCCACACCCTGCGATTTTGCATGTTCAGCTTATTATTTTTGCATAACTTTTAAAAAGAAAGGATGTCCGCCATGAAGCCCCTCCTCCGCCGCACGCTGCTTTTCGCCGCCGCCTTGTACCTGCTGCTCGGCCTGAGCCCGCTCGTGTTCCGGCTCGCAGCCGAAAGGACGCCGCAGCAGGAAGCCGCGCCCGCCGCCTCCCTGGCGCCGGAAGAAGCAACCGACGCCGTGTTCCGCATCTACGACGAGGCGCGGGCGCAGGTTCTCACCGTGCCGGACGCCGACTTCCTGCGCGGCGCGCTACCCTGTGAGATGACGCTGGACGCGCCGGACGAGGCCCTCAAGGCGCAGGCCGTCGCGATCTACACCTTTTACAGCGCGCGGCGCCTGCAAAACAGCGGGGACGACGCCGATTTCACCTGCAACAGCGCGGAAAAGCAGATCTATATGACCGACGACGACCTCGCCGCGCTCTACGGGGACGGCTGGGCCGATGCAAAAGCACGGCTCGACGCCATTTGCGCCGAGGTCGCCGGGCAGCAGCTCCTGTACGATGGGGAGCCGATCGAATCGACCTTCTTTGCGATTTCGGCCGGCTGCACGCAGCCGTATGAAAACGTGTGGCCGGAGAACAGCTATCCCTACCTGCAGGCCGTGGCCTGCCCGTCCGACATGCTGTACGACGGCTACCGCTCCAGCACCGCCGTGACGCCGGACGCGGTCCGCGAAGCGTTTCCCGACGTGGAATTTACGGACGACCCTGCCGGTTGGTTCACCGACGCGCGCTACTTCGACAGCGGCTACGTCGAGAGCATCGCGCTCTGCGGCACGACGCTCTCGGGCGTTGCGGTCCGCGAGGCGCTCGGCCTGCGCAGCGCGAGCTTCAGCGTCTCCTTCGACGGCGAGCAGTTCACCTTCACGACGCTCGGCTGGGGGCACGGCGTCGGCATGAGCCAGGCCGGCGCCATCTACATGGCCGAAAACGGCGCCGGCTATGCGGAAATCCTCGCGTATTTCTACCCGGGCGCGGCGCTGTCCGCACCGTAATTCCGACGGCGCAGGGCGGCCGACATCCCGACACGTATTTTGCTCCTGATTCTTCAATACCGGCTACATACAGAAAGTGGCCATCAGCATCTCGGATGCGCGGGAAACCGCCTGCTCTCTGCGCAGCAGACAGATGTGCCGCGGCGGAAACGGGTCTGCAAGCGGCAGCTCCTGAATCTCTCCCGTCCGCAGCTTCTCCTCGGCAAAGTCGCGCACGACACAGCCGATGCCGAGTCCGCGCGCCGCAAACTGCACGATCAGCGCACTCGTCGCAAGCTCAAATTTCGGGTCGGGCCGTATGCCGCGCCGTGCAAACTCCCGGTCGAGAAACGCCCGCGTGCTTGTGCCGTGCTCCAGCAGGATAAAATCGTCGGGCGGCAGGTCATCGAGCCTGCACGTCTGCACTTGCCGTGTACCGCTGCACACCAGAATGTCGCGGATCTCGCGCACCGGCGTACAGCGCACGCCCTTATAGGCGGGCAGCGGGTCGCTGACCAGCGCAAAATCGATTTGATCCTCCAGCAGCGCCTGCACGGTCTGCGGCGTCGGATTGTTCGTGATGCGGATCCGGATTTCCGGATGCTGCCGATGGAATGCTTCGAGATACGACAGCAGAAAATACTGCAGCGTCATGTCGCTCGCGCCGATCCGGATCTCTCCCATATCCATCCGCAGCATGCGCGCAATGCCGCGCTCGCCCGCCTCGATCTTTCGAATGCCCTCGGAAACATGGCTGTAGAGCAGCCGGCCTTCCTCAGTCAGCCGCACTCCCTTCGGCTCACGGACAAACAGCGCGCAGCCGAGCGCTTCCTCCAACTGCCGGATGCTCTGGCTGACCGCCGGCTGCGAAATATAGAGCTTTTCCGCCGCACCGGTGATGCTGCCGAGCGATGCAACCGCACAAAACACCTTATAGGCATCATAACTGATATTCATGGCGTTCCCTCCCGCTACCACATGCTCCTATTGTACAGGCTTTTTCCGCATCCTGCAAGCCGGGGTCACCTGTACAGGATCTGGTCGCGGTGCGGGCCGTTGGAGACCAATGTGACGGGCACGCCGATCTCGCGCTCGACAAACTCGATGTATTTTCTGCAGTTGACCGGCAGGTCTTCGTAGCGCTGCACACCCGAGACATCGCACCGCCAGCCATCGAGATATGTATAAACCGGCTTTGCGCGCTCGAGCTGCGGGGTCAGCGGGAAATCCCCTGTGATTTTGCCGTCGATTTCATAGCCGACGCAGACCGGGATTTTTTCCAGATAACCGAGCACGTCCACCATCGTGAGCGCCGCCTCTGTCGCGCCCTGCAGCATACAGCCATATCGGGCAGCCACAGCGTCAAACCATGCGACACGGCGCGGGCGCCCGGTCAGCGCCCCATATTCTCCGTCGCTGCCGCCGCGCCGGCGAAGCGTTTCAGCTTCTTCACCGTTCAGCTCGCCGACAAACGCCCCGGCGCCGACACAGGTGGAATACGCCTTGACAACGGCCGTAACCGATTGAATCGCCTGCGGCGAAATCCCCGCCCCAACACAGGCAAACCCGGCCAGCGGGGAGGACGAAGTGACGAACGGATAGATGCCGTTGTCCGGATCACGCAGAGCGCCGAGCTGCCCCTCCAGCAGGATACGCTTCCCGCCGCGCAGCAGCGACTGCATCAGATACGGGCCGTCACACAGCATCGGCCCGAGACGTTCGCGAATATTTACCAGCGCCTCGTACAGCGAAGCGCCGGTCATGCCGCAGTTCTCGCCGTACAAAGCCCGGAACAGCACGTTTTTCTCCTCCGCGAGCCGCTCGGCCTTTTCGCGCAGCCCACTTCCGAACAGCTCGGCGATCTGGATGCCCTTTTTCGCATACTTATCCGCATAAAACGGCGCGATCCCCGACTGTGTGGAACCGAAACTGTGCGCCCCGAGCCGTTTCTCCTCCAGCCTGTCCTGCAACCTGTGCACCGGCAGAAGAAGCTGCGCTCTGGCAGATATTGCAAGGCGTGGCTTCGGGACCCCTTTTTCACGCAGCATTTCAAGCTCTGCAAACAGCATTTCCGCATCCAGTGCGACGCCGCCTGCGATCACGTTCATAACCTCCGGGTTGAATACGCCCGAAGGCAGAAGATGCAGCACGTTCTTTCCGTACGCATTGATGATCGTGTGTCCGGCATTCGCACCGCCCTGAAAGCGGACGACGGCATCCGCCTCGCCGGCCAGCAGATCTGTAATCTTGCCCTTTCCCTCGTCGCCCCAGCTGCTGCCAACAATCGCTCTGACCATAAAAAGCCCTCCGTTTTCTGAATTGCAGGCGCTGTCCGTCCTGCACTTTCAGTATACCAGCCGGCATGCGCCGCGTAAAATACCGTTCTCTTATGCGCCGAATAAGGCTGCGTTATGGTGCGAAAAAGGGCCGCCCCACAGGGAGCGGCCCGGAAATCCGGTCGGTTTATTTCGCCTTGAAGCGCAGGATGCGCATCGTGTTGAGCACCGTCAGCGCGGTGACACCGACGTCCGCGAATACGCCGACCCACATCGGCACGAAGCCGAACGGGATGCAGAGCAGCACCGCGGCCTTCGTCGCGAGCGCAAAGACGATGTTGAAGCGGATGACGTTCATGCTGCGCCGCGCCAGGCGGATCGCCCGCGGCAGCAGCGAGAGGCTGCCGCTCGAGAGCACCGCGTCCGCCGTCTCGATCGCGGCCTGCGAGCCGAGGCCGACCGCGACGCCGCAGTCCGCCGCCGCAAGCACCGGCGCGTCGTTGACGCCGTCACCGACGAACACGCGCGTGCCCTGCATCGCCTCGACGGCCTGCGCCTTATCCTGCGGCAGAAGCCCCGCGCGGTAATCCGTCACGCCCACCTGCGCCGCCACGGCCCTGGCCGCGGCCTCGTTGTCGCCGGTCAGCATGACAACCTGCCGTATGCCGGTCTTTTTCATATCGGCCACCGCCGCCGCAGAATCCGGCTTCACGGTATCGGCCAGCGTAATGCCGCCGATGACCCGCCCGTCCGCCGCGATCGCGACGGTGCACGGCGGAAGCTGCGAAACGTCGACGCCGTTCTCCTTCAAAAACGTGCTGCGCCCGGCAAGCAGCTTTCTGCCCTCCACGACCGCCTCGATGCCGCGGCCCGCAATTTCGCGGATGTCCTCCGCCTCGGGCGCGTCGCCGGCCGCCTCACGGATCGCCTTGGCGACCGGGTGCGTGGAAAGCGATTCAGCCGAAGCTGCAAACCGCAAAAGCATTTGCTCGGAAACGCCTTCCGCCGTCCAGACCGAGGAGACCGAAAGCGCGCCGGTCGTGATCGTGCCGGTCTTGTCGAGCACGACGGTGTCGGCCTTTGCGAGCGCCTCGAGATATTTGCCGCCCTTGATCAGCATGCCGTTCGTCGACTCCACGCCGATGCCCGCAAAGAAGCCGAGCGGCACGGAGATCACGAGCGCGCAGGGGCACGACGCGACGAGCATCGTCAGCGCGCGGTAGAGCCAGACGGAAAACGCGCCGAGGCCGAAGAGCGGCGGCAGAACCGCCACGAGGATCGCGAGCACCAGCACGATCGGCGTATAGACGCGCGCAAAGCGGGTGATGAGCTTTTCCGCCTTGCCCTTTCGCGCCGAGGACTCCTCGATCATGCGCAGGATGCGGCTCGCGGTCGAATCCTCGAACGCGCTCGTGACGCGCAGCGTGAGCTTCGCGCTGCCGTTCACGCCGCCGGAAAGCACGCTGTCGCCCGGCGTGGCCTCCACCGGCACGCTCTCGCCGGTCAGCGCCGCGTTGTCGATGTACGAGCTGCCCTCCGTGATCACGCCGTCGAGCGGGATGCGCTCATACGGGTTGACGACGACGGTTTCGCCCACGGCGACCGAGGCCGGGGAGACGATTTGCTCGGCGCCGTCCCGGAGCACGCGCGCCGTGTCCGGCCGCATTTCCGTCAGCGCCGTGATGCTCCGGCGGGAGCGGCGCTCGGCGATTTCCTCCGCGCGCTCGCCGAGGTTGAACAGGATCGCGACCGCGGCCGCCTCGCCGAATTCGCCGAGGCAGAACGCGACGATGACTGCAATCGACATGAGCACATTCTCGGTAAAGTTCAGCCTGACCAGGTTCTTCAGGCCGTCCAGGAACACGCCGTAGCCCGAAAGAATCGCCGCAAGGCCATGCGAAACGGCGACCGCCCAGACCGGCAGGTGCAGCACGTGCTCGAAAACGAGGCCGAGCGCGAACAGGACGACCGCCGCGGGGAACACCCATTTCGGTGCTTCCGGCCCATGGCTGTGGTCGTGGCCGCAGGCACAGCCGTGCGTATGGTCGTGCCCGCAGCCGCAGCCGTGCGCATGGTCATGCGCGTGGCCGTGGTCATGGCCGCAGCAGTCTTCTCCCTCGTGTCCGTGGCTATGCTCGTGGTCGTGGCCGCAGCCGCACGCGTGATCGTGCTCCGCATGGCTGTGCCCGCCATGCGCCGCCTCGTGTCCGGCATGTGCATGGCCGTCGTGGCCGTTCACTTCACGGCAGCCGCAGCCGGCATGTGTTTCCCTTTCTCCACAGCCGCATTCCCGCTTTGTCTCTTTCATATCTCTCAGCCCTTTCAAATAATATATGCTCACTTGTTCATATGTTTTGCAAAGAACAAACCCGAAGGCTTATTCCGATATGTGCTCGAGTCCCATCCGGTAGATCTGCTGCACATGGTCGTCGTCGAGCGAATAGTACGACTGCTTGCCGTCCCGCTTGACCTTGACGAGATGCGCGTTGCGCAGAAGCCGGAGCTGGTGGGAGATTGCGGACTGGCCCATCTCGAGCAGCTCCGCGATCTCGCAGACGCACAGCTCGCGCTGGAAAAGCACGCACATGATGCGGATGCGCGTCGTGTCGCCGAACATCTTGAAGAGCTCCGCGAGCTGGAACAGCGTGTCGAGCGGCGGGATCTCCTTCTGCACCGCCTTGAGGTCCGCATGCGCATGCTCGCCCGAGCAGATCGGCTCGTCCTTCTTCTCTTTCTTTTTCGCAGCCTTTGTCTCGGCTTTTGCGGCCTTCGCCTTTTCCTTTTTCGCCATCCCGCTTTTCACCTCCAAACTAATATATGAGCATTTATTCATTCGTCAACATCATTATAGCACTGCATGATGCTTTGTCAATAGCTTTTCGAAAATATTTTACTGTCTTTTCAGCTTTTCATACAGCGCGCTGCACCCGCGCAGCACGTCCCGGTACGTCTCATCAAAATCGCCCGTGTACCATGGGTCTGCGATGCTGCGCCGCTCCCCGGCAAACTCCAGCAACAGGTGAACCTTGTGCGCCGGGTCGCCGCCGGTGATGCGCTCGATCCCCCGCACGTTCGCGGTATCCATCGCGATGAGGTAGTCCCACCGGTCGTAGTCGGCGCGCGTCAGCTGCACCGCCGCCCGCCTTTCGAAAGGGATCCCCATCTCGCGGAGCTTCCGGCGCGTCCCCGCGTGGATGTCGCTCCCGATCTCCTCCCGGCTGACCGCGCAGGACGCAATCGAAAACCGGTCCGCCTCTCCGCCCCGCCGCACAATTTCCTTCATCACAAATTCCGCCATCGGGCTGCGGCAGATGTTGCCGTGGCAGATAAACAAAATACTGATCATCGTGTTCCTATACCTTTCCGGATTGGTTTTATCTTTTTGATTATACCATGAAGAACGGGAAATTTGTACTTCCAATTTGCCCAAAAACAGCAAAAGGGCAGCAGCACGCTCTGCTGTCGCCCTTCGGCCTGCCGACAAAAGCCGCGTGGAATCGTCAACGGCGGCGCGTATGCGCCGCATCCTAGCTGTAGTCCGGCCCCACCGTCTTTGCTAATATATAGGCTCTATAAATCAACCTTTTCAAAGCATTTCGCGGAAATCCGATATGTCAATGGAACAAATACGCTAAAGCAGATAATTCCGGCAAATAAAATCGGCAGCTGCATCAGCAGATGTTTTGGCTGATAGCTATCCATCCAAGCAAGCGCCGGAATGTGTGCGGTGGCCTCTATCGCTACCATGAGAAAAACCATAGGAATTGCTGCAAGAATAAATG
>MHCFR00700__coassemble_828_pt1 | contig 19064 bp, 16 predicted proteins | sample MHCFR00700__metabat2_high_PE_020 | metagenome-assembled genome bin MHCFR00700
GGCGTGTTCGGATACGTGGCCAGCGGCGTGCAGCTCTCGTTGATCAGGCAGTCCGTGACGATCATCGTGCGGATGCCCGCGGCCGTCGCCGCCGCGCCGTCCTCATCCATGTTGTTGCCGACCATCAGGCACTGCTCTGCGGATTTCCCGGTCATTTCGAGGATCTCCGCGAAATACTTCGGGTTCGGCTTGCAGTAGTGCATGTTCTCATACGAGGTGACAAGCTCGAAATCCGCCGTGGAAAGGCCGATCCAGCGCAGGCGCGTCTCCACGCCGTCCCGCGGGAAAAGCGGGTTCGTCGCGAGGATCAGGTGCAGGCCGTCCTTTTTCAGCGCGTCGATCAGCGGGCGGGCGAGCGGGTTTTCGCCGGTGAACCGCTTCGCCGCGTCGAAATTGCCGCGGTAGAAGGTGTCGGTCACGGCGCGGTGCTCGGTTTTCCAGCCCGGCATGACGGCTTCAAACGTCTGCCAGAAGGCCTCGCAGTTCGGGCGCGAGCCGTCGTTTTTCACCATGGCCGCCGTGCCGCGCCACACCGCGTCGACCAGCGTCCCGGCGTCGTAGCCGAACGGGATCAGCTCCGCGGCGAGGCCCTTGAAATAGCCCTTCGTAAAGATGTCGTTGTCCATCGGCAGCAGCGTGCCGTCCAGGTCGAATAAGATTGTATCGATCATGCCTGTTCTCTGTTCCCCTTGCTTCCCATCCAGTCGTCCGCCGTCGCGACCACGTCGACGCCGGTGCCGCAGATATTCCCGATGATCACGTCGCCGATGCGGACCGGCGCGTACACGACCGCCGCGTTGATCGCCGCCATGCAGTCGAAGATCTTGTCCTTCGGGATATCCGTCTTTGTGCGCACGGCGACGACCGGGCGCTCGCCGCCCACGACGCGGACCGTCGAGGTGACCGTGCGCGCCGGCGCGGTGATCTCCTTGACCGCGTACGCCTCGCCGCGCTTGCACGTGTTGCCCGTGACCGAGACGATCTGCCCGCCGTCGAGCGTGACCGTCAGCGGGCAGCCGAGCGGGCAGTTGATGCAGATGAAATTTCTGGTTTCCATATCAGTTTTCCTCCGTGCAGACGGTGATCGTCTCAAACTCCGCGTTTTCCAGGTCGGCCCTTTTCAGCACGATCTGCTCCATTTCGCCGGGCGCGAGCACCGTCTTTTTGCGATGCTGCACGCGCGTGTCTCCGAAGTACACGCTGACAAAGCGATTTTTATAGATATTGTCCACGCGGAAGCGCACGGTCAGCGTCTCCGGCATATGCGCCGGGCGTATGATGCTCGGCACCGTATAGCGCACGCCGCCGGACGCATTTATGTGGATCGTCTTATCTTCTCCTTGTTCTCCCTGCTGGAGATAAACCGCCGCCGCGCGTCCTGCCGCCGCCGCCTCCTCGGAGACGTAGTCGACGAGGTCGTGCACGTGCAGCACGTTGCCGCACGCGAAGATGCCGGGCACGTTCGTCTCGAGGCTCTCGTTGACAACGGGGCCGTTCGTCACGCGCGAGAGCGCAACGCCCGCGCCGGTGGACAGCTCGTTTTCGGGAATCAGGCCGACCGAGAGCAGCAGCGTGTCGCAGGAGTAGAACTCCTCGGTGCCGGGGATCGGCTTCAGGTTTTCGTCGACGGCGCTGATCGTCACGCCCGTGACGCGTTCCTTGCCGTGGATCTCCGTGACCGTGTGGCTGAGCTTCAGCGGGATGCCGTAGTCGTCGAGGCACTGGACGATGTTGCGCTTCAGGCCGCCGGAATACGGCTGCAGCTCCGCGACGACGCGCACCTTCGCGCCCTCGAGCGTCATGCGCCGCGCCATGATGAGTCCGATGTCGCCCGAGCCGAGGATGACGACCTCCCTGCCCGGCATGTAGCCCTCCATGTTGACGAGGCGCTGCGCCGTGCCGGCCGAAAAGATGCCCGCCGGGCGGAAGCCCGGGATGTTCAGCGCGCCGCGCGCGCGCTCGCGGCAGCCCATCGCGAGGATGACCGCCTTCGCCTCGATCGTGACGAGCCCCTCCTCCCGGCTGACCGCCGTGACCGTCTTTTCCGGGGAAATCGAGAGCACCATCGTGCCGAGCCTGTATTCGATCTGCAGCGCCCGGACGCGCGCCTCGAACCGCGCCGCGTACTCGGGGCCGGTCAGCTCCTCTTTAAAGGTATGCAGGCCGAAGCCGTTGTGGATGCACTGGTTCAGGATGCCGCCGAGCCGCGTGTCGCGCTCGAGGATCAGCACGTCGCGCGCGCCGGCCTGCACGGCGGCCTCCGCCGCGGCAAGCCCGGCCGGGCCGCCGCCGATGATGACAATGTCGCGTTTCACTGCACAGCACCGCCTTTCTCCGTTTTGCCGCAGACGATCTCCGAGCCTCTGCCGTTCTTGCGGATCGCCGTCACCGGCACGCCGAGCTCGCGCGCCAGAATGTCCATGACGCGCGGCGAGCAGAAGCCCGCCTGGCACCGGCCCATGCCGGCGCGCGTGCGCCGCTTGACGCCGTCGAGCGTCGTCGCGCCGAGCGGGCGGCGGATCGCGTCGACGATCTCGCCCTCCGAAACCGTTTCACAGCGGCAGACGATGCTGCCGTACAGCGGGTTTTCGCGGATCTTTTCCGCGCGCTCCGCCGCCGTCAATTCGTTCAGCCGGACGACGCCGCGGCGGAGCGGGTTGAAGTCCGCCTTCTTTTCGAGCCCGAGCCTTTCCGCCACAAGCGTCGCCATATATTCGCCGATCGCCGGCGCGCTCGTGAGGCCGGGCGATTCGATGCCGGCCGCGTCGAAGAAGCCCTCGGCGCTCTCCTCCAGAATGAAGTCGCCGCGGTCGCCGTGGGCGCGCAGGCCGGAAAACGACGTGATGATCTGCCGCGCCGGGATATTCTTCACGCTGCGCGCGGCCGTCTCCAGAACGAAGTCCAGCCCGGCGCGCGTCGTCGCGGTGAACTCCCTGTCCTCGAGGTCCGAGGCCGTCGGGCCGAGCAGCAGGTTGCCGTGCACGGTCGGCGTGACAAGGATGCCCTTGCCGAGCTTCGACGGCATCTGGAAGATCGTTCTGGAGACGAGGCCCCCCGCCGTCTTGTCGCACAGGCAGTATTCGCCGGCGCGCGGGGTGATCGTGAACGCGTGCGGCAGCGCCATGTCGTGCACCGCGTCCGCGTAGACGCCCGCCGCGTTGACGACGGCGCGCGCCTCGACCAAACCCTTCTCCGTTTCAATGCAATAGTGGTCCCCCGCCCGGCGGATCGCCGTCACGCCGCTTTCAAAGCGGAACTCCGCGCCGTTTTCGGCCGCGTTTTCCGCAAAGCCGAGCGTCAGCTCGAACGGGCAGACGATGCCCGAGGACGGGCAGTAGAGCGCCGCGCAGACCGCGTCCGAGAGGTTCGGCTCCATCGCCCGCGCCTCTTCGCCCGTGAGGATGCGCAGCCCCTCGACGCCGTTTCGGACGCCGCGGTCGTAAAGCGCCTGCAGGCCCGGGCGCTCGCTTTCGTCAAAGCAGAGCACCATCGCGCCGCAGCGCTTAAACGGCACGTCGAGCTCCTCGGCGACCTGCGTCATCATCGCGTTGCCGCGCACGTTCATCGCGGCCTTCAGCGTGCCGCTTTCGGCGTCAAAGCCGCCGTGGATGATCGCGCTGTTCGCCTTGGAGGTGCCGGTGCAGACGTCCTCGCCCTTTTCCAGCACGCAGAGCTTCGCCCTGTAGCGCGAAAGCGCCCTGGCAATCGCGCAGCCCGTAACGCCCGCGCCGATCACCGCTACATCATACATTTCCTTCACCCTTTCATACAACTCCGAAAATAAACACGAAACCGCCCCTCGGAAGGGGGATTCTTCTATATTTTAGCACAGCGCCGCGCGAGTTTCAATTAAATTCTTGATAAAAGACTTGACACAAATATAAAAATGAATCAAAATGAAAGAAAGAAAAAACAGGCAGAAAAGCCGTGCGGGCAGGCCTTTTCCCGCGCGGCAGGAAAGGATGGATTTTTGTGGAATATCTGATCGGCGTAGACCTCGGCACAAGCGGCACCAAAACCGTTCTGTTCGACGTGGACGGCAACGTCGTCGCCTCGAAAACGATTGAATACCCGCTGTACCAGGAGAAAAACGGCTGGGCGGAGCAGGACCCCCTCGACTGGTGGAACGCCGCGGCGGACACGATCCGCGCCGTCGTCACGGAAAGCGGCGTGAACAACGCGGACATCAAGGGCCTCGGCATCTCCGGCCAGATGCACGGCCTCGTCATGCTCGACCGGGACGGCAACGTGCTGCGCCGCTCGATCATCTGGTGCGACCAGCGCACGGCGAAGGAGTGCGAGGAGATCACCGCGCGCGTCGGCGCAAAGCGCCTGATTGAGATCACCGCGAACCCGGCGCTCACGGGCTTCACAGCCTCGAAGATCCTCTGGGTGCGCAACAACGAGCCGGAGATCTACGAAAAGTGCGCGCACATCCTGCTGCCGAAGGATTACGTCCGCTACATGCTGACCGGCGATTTCGCGACCGAGGTCTCGGACGCTTCTGGCATGCAGCTGCTCGACGTGCCGAACCGCTGCTGGAGCGACGAGGTGCTCGAAAAGCTCGAGATCGACAAGGCGCTGCTGCCGAAGGTCTATGAATCGCCCGAGATCACCGGCGTGATCTCCGAAGAGGCCGCGAAGCGCACGGGCCTTCTGGCCGGCACGATCGTGGTCGGCGGCGCGGGCGACAACGCGGCCGCGGCCGTCGGCACCGGCGTCGTCGAGGACGGCAAGGCGTTCACGACGATCGGCACCTCCGGCGTCGTTTTCGCGCACACCGACAAGATCTCGATCGACCCGAAGGGCCGCGTGCACACGTTCTGCTGCGCGGTGCCGGGCGCCTGGCACGTGATGGGCGTCACGCAGGGCGCGGGCCTTTCGCTCAAGTGGTTCCGCGACAACTTCTGCAGCGCCGAAAAGGAGACGGCGGCCGGCATGGGCGTCGACCCGTACTACCTGATGGACCAGCAGGCCGCGCGCGCGCCGATCGGCTGCAACCGCCTGATTTACCTGCCGTACCTGATGGGCGAGCGCACGCCGCACCTCGACCCGGACTGCCGCGGCGCGTTCATCGGCCTTTCCGCGATGCACACGAAATACGACATGCTGCGCGCCGTGATGGAGGGCGTCACGTTCTCCCAGCGCGACAGCGTGGAGATCCTGAAGGGCATGGGCGTCTCGATCGACGGCATGCTCGCGTGCGGCGGCGGCGGAACCTCGAAGCTGTGGCGCCAGATGCTCGCCGACACGTACAACTGCGCGGTGCGCACGGTTGTCTCGAAGGAGGGCCCGGCGCTCGGCGTCGCGATCCTCGCCGGCGTCGGCGCAGGCCTGTACCCCTCGGTGCAGGAGGGCTGCCGCCGCGTGATCCGCCTGAACCCGCCGCAGGACCCGATTGCGGAGAACGTGCCGAAGTACGAGGCCTTCTACCGCATGTACACGCAGCTTTACCCCGCGCTCAAGGACTGCTACAAGGCGCTCGCCGCGCTTTGATCTTTCGCAATACGCCGCATTGTGCCGGAAGCCGACGGTTTCCGGCACAATATCTGTGTATGTCAAACCAACGCACAACAACATCTTGAATTTTCCAGAAAAATTCAATTTTTTTGAAAAAAGGACTTGCAATTTCGGAATCGGTGTGGTATTATTACTAGGCCGTCAGATGAGGCGGAAACAAAATAGTTGGTGTTGATTACGACGAGGGTCCACCTGTTCCCATTCCGAACACAGAAGTTAAGCTCGCTTGTGCCGACGATACTTGGCTGGAGACGGCCCGGGACAATAGGTTGATGCCAACATCTAAAGCGGTCATCCAATAGGATGGTCGTTTTTTTTGTTCTTTTTTCGCTGCGCGCTTTCAAACGCACGCATTTTTTCGGCGCATTTTTAAACCAGACCCGCGGGCGCAGGCCGGCGGGCATTACACGGCAGGAGGGAAACCGGTGCACGCTTTGATGGGACACGTCCGCGCGGCGGCGGACAGATACGGAATGATCGAGGAGGGGGACCGCATCGCGGTCGGCGTTTCCGGCGGCAAGGACTCCCTCTACCTCTTATACGCGCTCGCCATGATGCGCCGGTACTACCCGAAGCGCTACACGGTCGTCGCGCTGACGGCCGACCCGTGCTTCGGCGGCGCGGAGACGGACTACGGCGCGGTCGAAGCGCTCTGCCGGGAGTGGGACGTCGAGTACCGCATCCGCCGCACGAACCTCGGCAAGATCATCTTCGAGGACCGGAAGGAGGAGAACCCTTGCAGCCTGTGCGCCCGGATGCGGCGCGGCATCCTGCACGACATGGCGAAGGACGCCGGCTGCGGCAAGATCGCGCTCGGCCACCACTTCGACGACGCGGTGCAGACCTTCCTGATGAACCTGCTCTACGGCGGGAAGATCGGCTGCTTTTCGCCGAAGAGCTACCTTTCGCGCAAGGACCTGTACCTGATCCGGCCGCTCGTCTTCTGCGAGGAGGCGGACATCCGCCGCGCCGTGAAAAAGCTCGCGCTGCCCGTCGTCAAAAGCGGCTGCCCGGCCGACGGCGTGACCGCCCGGCAGGACACGGCCGAGCTGATCGCCGGGCTGGAGAAAAGCTTTCCCGACTTAAAGCAGAAAGTTATGGGCGCCATGCAGCGCGCCCATCTGGACGGCTGGGGATAAATTTTCCGCAAAAACATTGACAGAATGCGGTGTTTGCCCTATAATCGGAACTAAAATGGGACGTATACCAAATTGGTAGACAATACATTGATATGGAAACAAACTGTAAGGGAGCTGGGACGTGAAAATGGACGAAATTCTGGAACTAAAAGGGATCAAAAAGGCCTTTGGCGGCGTGCCGGTCTTAAACGGCATCGACCTGAAGGTGGAACCGGGTGAATTCATCACGCTGCTCGGCTCCTCCGGCTGCGGCAAGACGACGACGCTGCGCATCATCTCAGGCCTTGAGGTGCCGGACAGCGGCACCGTGCTGCTTGAAGGCGCGGATGTTACGAACACCGAACCCGATAAACGCGGCGTACACACGGTTTTCCAGAATTACGCCCTTTTCCCGCACATGACGGTGGAGGCGAATATCGGTTACAGCCTGCGGATCCGCGGCGTGAAGAAGCCGGAGATCAAATCGCGCGTGCGCGAAATGCTCGAGCTCGTGCAGCTTGAAGGCTTCGGCAGCCGCATGCCCGGCGAGCTTTCCGGCGGCCAGCGCCAGCGCGTCGCGATCGCCCGCAGCGTCATCGATTCGCCGAAGGTGCTTCTGCTCGACGAGCCGCTCGGCGCGCTCGACCTGCAGCTGCGCCGCATGATGCAGACGGAACTGAAGCGATTGCAGAAAAAACTCGGCATTACGTTTATCTATATCACGCACGACCAGGAGGAGGCCCTCAACATGTCCGACCGCATCGCCGTGATGCGCGACGGCCTCTTCGAACAGCTCGGCACGCCGAACGAGATCTACGACCGGCCGAAGACGGCCTTCGTCGCGCGCTTCGTCGGCTCCGCCAACATCCTGACGCTCGGCGGCAAATGTCTCGCCGTGCGCAGCGAAGCGCTCGAGCTGCAGCGCGGCGAGCCCGGCTACCTGACCGGCGTCATCCGCGAAAAGACCTTCGCGGGCGGCATGCTGCGCATCACCGTGGACACGAAGGAATGCGGCGAGCTCGTCGCAAGCCGCCACGGCATCGACTCCCCGCTGATGCCGGGCGATACCGTCGGCCTCACCTGGGCGGACGGCGCCGCCGTGGAGGTAGAGCCGTGAAGAGAAACCCGCGCAGAAAACTGAAAAAGGAAGCGCTGATGCTGCTTCCGCTCTATGTGTTCACGCTTGTCTTTATCGTTGGGCCGCTCGTTTACATGGTGATCCTGAGCTTTCTGCAGCGCGCCGAAACCTGGGGCGTGACGAACCAGTTCACGCTCGATAATTACCGGAATATCCTCGAGCCGGTCTATCTGCAGACCTTCGTCGAGTCCTTCAAGCTCGCGATCATCAGCACCGTGCTGATCATTTTGATCGGCTACCCGTTCGGCTACTTCATGGCGAAGCTGACGGCCAAGTGGAAAAAGCGCACGATGATGCTCCTGATGATCCCGTTCTGGACGAGCTCGCTGATCCGCCTGTACGGCTGGATCATCATCTTCCGCGCGAACGGCGTGTTCGACAAGCTGCTGATGGGGCTCGGCATCACCGACGAGCCGATGCGGCTGCTGTACACCTACCCGGCCGTTGTGGTCGGCATGATCTACGCCCTGCTGCCGTTCATGATCTTCGCGGTCTACTCGAGCGCCGAAAAGCTCGACTGGAGCCTGATCGAGGCGGCGCGCGACCTTGGCGCCTCGCGCATCAGGGCCTTTTTCACCGTCACGCTGAAGCTGACGCTGCCCGGCCTGCTTTCGGGCGTCATTCTCACGTTCATCCCGTCGATGGGCCTGTTCTTCATCGCGGACATTCTCGGCGGCAACAAGGTCGTGCTCGTCGGCAGCCTGATCCAGGACCAGCTGATGAAGGCGCACAACTGGCCGTTCGCCGCGGCGCTCGCCGTGATCCTGACGATCCTCACGAGCGTGATGATCGCCCTGTACCGGAAGATCTCCGGCGTCAAGGATCTCGAAGGCCTCGTGTAAGCGGCAGAAAGGCATGGGTGAAGCATTGAAAAACAGAACGCATCTTCCGAATGTATATCTCGGCGTGATTTTGCTGCTGATGTACGTGCCGATCGTGCTCGTCATCATCTACTCGTTCAACGAGAGCAAGATCAGCTCCGTTTGGGACGGCTTTTCGCTCAAATGGTACGAAGAGCTGTTCCGCGACCGCGCGCTTTTTGAATCGCTCCTGAACAGCATCATCCTCGGCGTCTCGTCCTCGTGCGCGGCGGCCGTCATCGGCACGCTCGGCGCGGTCGGCTCGTCGAAGGTCCAGCTCAGGGGCAAGGGCATCATGGAATACATTTCCACGCTGCCGCTGATGATCCCGGAAATCATTCTGGGCATGGTATTCATGGTCTTTTTCTCGCTGATCGGCCTGCCGTTCGGCATGACGACGCTGATCATCGCGCACACGGCGTTTTGCATCCCGTACGTCTTCATGCTCGTCAAGGCGCGCCTCGTCGGCCTGGACAAGAGCCTCGAGGAGGCCGCGCTCGACCTCGGCGCCTCGAAGGTCCGCGCGTTTTTCGACATCGTGCTGCCGCTGATCGCCCCGGCCATCGCCTCGGGCATGCTGCTCGCGTTCGCGATGAGCTTCGACGACGTCATCATCAGCTTCTTCGTCACCGGCGTCGACTCGAACACGCTGCCGCTCAAGATCTACTCGCAGCTCAAAACCGGCGTGACGCCCGAGATCAACGCGCTCTGCACGCTGATCTTCCTCGTCACGATCTCGCTGTGCGGCCTCGCCATCTTCCTCGGCCGCGAGAAAAAGCCGAAGACGCCGAAAGAAACAACCGAAATCTGACGGCCTGCCGTTTCAGATAGAACAACAATCAGATAGAACAACAAAAGGAAGGGAATTAAAATGAAAAAAGTATTGGCATCCATCCTTGCTCTGGCCATGCTCGTCGTCACGCTCACCGCGTGCAGCGGCGGCGCGTCGTCGGAGTCCTCCTCCGGTGCCGGCACGGATTCCGCAACGGACTCCGCGGCTGAAAACGGCTCCGACGAGCTTGTGCTCTACACCTGGGAATCGATGTTCCCGCAGGAAGTGCTCGACGCGTTCGAGCAGGAAACCGGCATCCGCGTCAACTACGTGAACTTCGACACCGACGAGACGATGCTGGCCCGCCTTGAGGCGGCCGAGGGCGGCGACTACGACATCGTCGTGGCCGACGACTACATCATCGAAACGGCGATCGCCGAGGGCCTTGTGACGGAGCTCGACAAGACGCAGCTGCCGTCGTTCGGCAACATCAACCCGATCTATCAGGGCCAGTTCTTCGACCCCGAGGACAAGTACACCGTGCCGTACGGCGCCGGCGTGCAGACCATCGTCTACGACCCGAGCCTTGTGGACATCGAGATCGACAGCTACGCGGACCTGTGGGATTCGTCGCTCGCCTCGAGCATCGGCGTCACGAGCAATTTCCGCGTCATCAACGGCATGGCGCTCAAGGTGATGGGCGAGAGCTACAACACCGAGGACGTGGCCGTCATTGAAGAGGCCGGCCAGAAGCTGCTCGAGCTTGCGCCGAACATCCGCCTGATCAAGGACGACAACATCCAGGACGACCTGATCTCCGGCGAGATCAGCGCGGCCGTCATGTACACCTCGCAGGTCACGATGGCCATGCTCGCGAACCCGGAGCTTGAGGTCGTTTACCCGAGCGAGGGCATCGGCTTCGGCATCATGGGCATGTTCATCCCGAGCAACGCGCCGCACAGCGACGCCGCCTACAAGTTCATGGAATACATCCTCGACCCCGAGGTTTCCGCCCAGTGCTTCGAGTACATCGGCTACTACTGCACGAACAGCGCCGCGGAGGAATACATCAACGAGGATTACAAGTCGTTCCTGACGCTGCCCGAGGAATTCAGCGACAACACGGAGATGATCGAAAACATTTCCGCCGAAGCGCTGGAGACCCACACGCGCGTCTGGACCGAGTTCCGCACGGCGACCGGCAACTGAGCCGCGGAAAAATAAAATTCTGAAAAGGGCGGTTTTCCGCCCTTTTTGTCTTGCTTTCTGCCGTACAGTATTGTATACTGGAAAGGTATAGAATGCACGGGCGAATATTTTGTTTTGCCCGGCGCCAAACTGAAGGTAAATCCATTTCGTCACAGAAAGGAACATGATTATGGAAATCACGAAAAAGACCACCATGGGCGAGATGCTCGACTACGACCGCGGCATCGCTTATGTTCTGATGCAGTCCGGCATGCACTGCGTCGGCTGCCCGTCCTCCATCCACGAATCCCTCGAGGACGCCTGCGCCGTGCACGGCCTCAACGTCGACGAGGTGTTCGCTTCGATCCAGGAGTACCTCAACAGCAAGAAGGCGTAAAACACGCAAAATCACAAACAACCGGCGGGCCGCTCCTTTTCAGGGAACGGCCCGCCGGCGTATTTTGTATGACTTATGGCCTTAAGCTCAGATCGTGCAGGTGACGTCGCCGAGGTCCGCGTTGACGGTCAGCAGCGTGCCGAACTCGTGCGCTTCGGCCGTCGCGCCCGTGAGGTTCGAGACCGACTTCACGTTGCGCAGCAGCACCTTGAGGCCTTCCGCGCGGCCGTCGAAGTGGATCGTAACACGGCCGTCCTCGTTCTTCGCGCAGACGGAGAGCATGTCGTTGCCACGGCTGTCGGTGATCTTCGCCGAGGCCTTGTCCGAAAGCTCGAAGACGTGCAGCGTCAGGTCCTTGCCGTAGTCGTAGTCCGGCTCCTGGTTGTTCGCGCCGATCGCGATGATCGAATTCTCGCGGGCCAGCAGCGGCAGGGAGAAGAAGTCGTAGTTCTCGCGCATCCAGCGGCCGCCGACCTTCGTCTCGTTCGAGAGCAGGTGCGTCCACTTGCCGTCCGGCAGGTAATACGTCACGTCGCCGTCCTTCGTGAACACCGGCGCGACCAGCAGGCTGTCGCCGAGCATGTACTGGCGGTCGAGGTCCTCGCAGGCGATGTCGCCCGGGAACTCGAGCACCATGGCGCGCATCGTCGGCACGCCGGTCTTATGCGTGTTGACGGCCGCCGAGAACATGTACGGCATCAGCGTGCACTTGAGCTCGGAGAACTTCTTGACGACCGCAACGGACTCCTCGCCGTTCTGCTCGCCTTCCTTGCTGAACAGCCACGGCACGCGGTAGGAGTTGGAGCCGTGGAGTCTCGAATGCGTGGAGAGCAGGCCGAACGCCGCCCAGCGCTTGTAGACGTCGGCCGGGGCCGTGCCCTCGAAGCCGCTCATGTCGTGGCTCCAGAAGCCGAAGCCGGAGAGGCACAGCGAGAGGCCGCCGCGCAGGGACTCGGACATCGAAGCGTAGTTCGAGGAGCAGTCGCCGCCCCAGTGCACCGGGAACTTCTGACCGCCGACCGTCGCGCTGCGCGCGAAGAGGCAGGCCTCGTTCTTGCCCTTGTACGCCTCAAGCAGGTCGAAAACACACTTGTTGTACAGGTAGGTGTAGTAGTTGTGCATGCGGACCGGGTCGCTGCCGTCGTAGTAGACGACGTCGACCGGGATTCTTTCGCCGAAGTCGGTCTTGAAGCAGTCGACGCCCTGGTCGAGCAGCTTTCTGAGCTTCGACTGGTACCACTTGCAGGCGTCCGGGTTCGTGAAGTCGACAAGGCCCATGCCGGCCTGCCACAGGTCGCCCTGCCAGACGTCGCCGTTCGGCTTCTTCAGCAGGTAGCCGAGGTCCTTCGCTTCCTTGAACAGCGGGGACTTCTGGCCGATATACGAGTTGATCCACACGCAGATCTTGAGGTTCTTTTCCTTCTTCATGACCTCGAGCTGGTGGTCGATGTCCGGGAACATCGCCTGGTCCCAGTCGAAGTTGCACCACTCGTTCTCCTTCATCCAGTAGCAGTCGAAGTGGAACACGTGCAGCGGGATGTGGCGCTCCGCCATGCCGTTGACGAACTCCATGACGGTCTCCTCGTCGTACTTCGTCGTGAAGGAGGAGGTCAGCCACAGGCCGAAGGTCCATGCCGGCGGAAGCGCGGGCTTGCCGGAAAGGTTCGTGTAGTTCTCGAGCACCTGCTTCATGTCGGCGCCGCCGACGACCATGAAGTCGATCTTCTCGCCCGGCACGGAGAACTGCACGCGCGTGACCTGCTCGGAGCAGATCTCATACGAGACCGGGCCCGGGTCGTTGACGAGCACGCCGTAGTTGCGGTTCGTCACATAGAACGGGATGCTCTTGTAGGAGATTTCGGAGCAGGTGCCGCCGTCCTCGTTCCAGGTTTCGACGCTCTGGCCGTTCTTCACAAACGGGGTGAAGCGCTCGCCGAGGCCGTAGACCTTCTCGCCGATGTCGAGATCCATCTGGACGCGCATGAAGCTGTTGCAGCGCAGATTTTCGGGATTTTTGTCGCCGGCGATGCCGAACTCCATCTGGTCGGTGAGGTAGCGGTCGTTCTCGGTGTGGATCGTGCTGATCATCGCGTGGCCGAAGCGGTTGCCGACGCTCGTCAGCTTTTTGTCCTTATAGTAATACGTGAAATCGCAGGGATTCTTCGTGACGACGAGCTTCGTGTCGCCACTCTTGATCGAGACTTCCTTCTCGCCGTCTTCGACCTCGAGCGCGCAATGCAGGTCGTTCAGCTCGAACGCGGGCATCTTCTGGTTGCTGCCCATGAAGTGGTAGGCCTCCACGCGGATGATATCCGGCTGGGGGGAGGAAACGAACATTTCAAGCACCGGGCCGCCCATGGCGCGCATGTCCATCGCATACGGAACCGTGTAGAGATACACGCGGTCGTTTTCGACCTTGACTTCTCTGACCTGGACCGCGTCGGCATTCGTCACGCCGTACCGGTTGACCCAGTAGCCCTTCGTGAATTTCATAAGCTCACTGCCTTTCAAAAAAATTGCAAAATTCCGTGATTTGCACTTGCGCTTTTTCCGCAAGTGCTCTATCATTAGTATAAACGCTAAAGAAAACAAAGTCTACCATTAATTTACTAAATTTTATAACGATTTTGACACACGGCGGACGGGAAGGTGGTGTTTCCGATCAACACAAGTGAATTCAAAAACATGAAGGAATCGCGCCGGCACGGCGACGAGCTGCTGCCGATCGTCCAGTACTGCATCGGCCCGGAGGACGGTTTTTCCTCTGTCGACTGCCACTGGCACAGCGAAATGGAGCTTTTCCGCGTGATGCACGGCACGGTGACGATCCAGTGCGGCCCCTCGCTGTTCGAAGCGCACGAGGGGGACATCGCCTTTTTCAACAGCGGCGAGCTGCACGCCGCCGTTCCCGCGGACAGCACGCGCGATCTGTTCTTCCGGGCCATCGTATTCAGCCCGGACTACCTCTGCGGCGCGACGAACGACATTCTGCGCGTCAAGTACGTTTCCCCGGTCATGAACGGCGAGCTGCGCCTGCCGAGCCTGATCCGGCAGGGGACGGCGCTGCACGAGCGGATCTCGCCCGTCTTCGACGCGGTCTACACGCTTCTGCAGGACCGGCCGCCGTTTTTCGAGTTTTCGGCGAAATCCGGCATGGTTTCGGCGTTCGGCATGCTCGTGGAAAACGGCGAGGCCGCCGGCGCTGCGCAGCGGCACGGCGCGGCCGCCGCAAGCATCAAGAAGGCGATCCAGCACATACAGGAAAACTACCGCACGCCGCTGACGATCGACCGGCTCGCGGAGATCGCCGGCATGAGCGAGGGCCATTTCTGCCGCGTATTCAAGCAGTACACGCTGAAAACGCCGGTGCAGTTCATCAACGGCGTCCGCCTGACGCACGCCGCGGACGAGCTGGCAAACACGAACAAGCGCGTGCTGGACGTCGCGATGGACTGCGGCTTCAACAGCGTGAGCTACTTCATCGAGGTGTTCCGCGAGAGCTTCGGCATCACCCCCTCCAGATACCGGAAGGGCTGAACGCATCTACGCGTGCACATTTGCGCGGATATTGAGGAGAAAGGATGTTTGGTTATGGAAAACATTGTATGGATTATTCTTTGGATCATAGTCGGACTGCTGCTTTTCGTCGTCGCGTGGCTTTACTGCATTGCGCCGGCGCGGCCGCGCGGGGATTTTTACAAGCTGCTGCGCTACGACTACGCGCACCGCGGCCTGCATGAAAAGGACCTTTCGGTGCCGGAAAACTCGCTTTCGGCCTTCCGCGCCGCCGTCAAAGCGGGCTACGGCATCGAGTGGGATTTGCAGCTGACGCGCGACCGGAAGGTCGTCGTGCACCACGACCGCAGCCTGAAGCGCGTCTGCGGCGCGGACGTTTCCATCGGCGACCTGAGCTACAAGCAGCTCAAGGAATACCGCCTGTACAAGACGAACGAGCGCATCCCGCTCTTTTCCGAAGCGCTGACGGTCGTCGGCGGCAAGGTGCCGCTGATCATCGAGCTGAAGAGCTACGATCCGGTGGAGATTTTATGTCCGCTCGTCTGGGAGATTCTGAAGGACTACAAGGGCGAATACTGCATCGAGTCGTTCGACCCGAAGATCGTCGCCTGGTTCAAGAAGTATCACCCGCATGTACTGCGCGGCCAGCTCATGATGCATTTCACGGGCAAGGAGCCGGAGTTCAAGAGCGGGATCAAGGCGTTTTTCGCGCGCAATCTCTGGACGAACGTGATTTCCCGCCCGCATTTTGAGGCCTATGATCTGCACGCGCGCGGCAACATCAGCCACCGCATCGCCTGCAAACTGATGAAGATGCAGGAGGCGAGCTGGACGATCCGCAGCGCGGAGGAATACCGTTTGTGCAAGTCGGCCGGCGCGCTCTGTATTTTCGAGTACATCCGTCCCGAAATCTCCGACGGCCACGAACACTAGTAGGCACGGCCTACTCCGGGGTCGCGGGGGGCGCGTGCTGGCACGCGCTCCGTCAGGCAAAAGGAACCAGCTTTGTGGTCGCGGCATTGGAAAGCTGCCGGCATACTTACGGGCGGGCACGGCCCGCAGCGAAGTCGCGGGGGGCGCGTGCTGGCACGCGCTCTGTCAGGCGATGGAAATCACCCTTGTGGTCGCGGCGGCAGCAAGCTACCGCTATACTTACGGGCGGGCGCGGCGGCGGCAGGCTACAGCTATCTTACGGGCGGGCGCGGCGGCGGCAGGCTGCCGGCATACTTGCGGCTGTCAAAACATTTGATGCAAACGGTTGATTTTTTATTTTAAATGCGGTACAATGAAAATAAGTGAGTTGTACATACAATTTGTCTGTGCAGCGAAATTTTGGCACTTGCATCCGCTACAAAGTTTCAAGGAGGAATTTGACATGAACAACATCCCTCAGGTCAAGATCGGCGTCGTCGCGGTCAGCCGCGACTGCTTCCCGGAGTCCCTTTCCGTCAACCGCAGAAAGGCGCTGATGAAGGCCTACACGGAAAAGTACGGCACCACGGAAATCTATGAATGTCCGGTCTGCATCGTCGAGAGCGAGATCCACATGGTTCAGGCGCTCGAGGATGTCAAGAACGCCGGCTGCAACGCGCTCGTCGTTTACCTCGGCAACTTCGGCCCGGAAATCTCCGAGACGCTGCTCGCCAAGCATTTCGACGGCCCGGTCATGTTCGTCGCGGCGGCGGAGGAATCCGCAGAAGACCTGATGGACGGCAGAGGCGACGCGTACTGCGGCATGCTCAACGCGAGCTACAACCTGAAGCTGCGCGGCGTGAAGGCGTACATTCCGGAGTACCCGGTCGGCACGGCGGAAGAGTGCGCGGACATGATCCACGAGTTCATCCCGATCGCGCGCACGATCGTCGGCCTCAGAAGCCTGAAGATCATCAGCTTCGGCCCGCGCCCGCTGAACTTCCTCGCCTGCAACGCGCCGATCAAGCCGCTTTACGACCTCGGCGTCGAGATCGAGGAGAACTCCGAGCTCGACCTGTTCGAAGCGTTCAACAAGCATGCAAACGACCCGCGCATCCCGAAGGTCGTCGCCGACATGGAGAAGGAGCTCGGCCAGGGCAACATGAAGCCCGAGATCCTGCCGAAGCTCGCGCAGTATGAGATCACGCTGCTCGACTGGGTCGAGGAGCACCGCGGCTACCGCGAGTACGTCGCGATCGCGGGCAAGTGCTGGCCGGCGTTCCAGACGCAGTTCGGCTTCGTTCCGTGCTACGTCAACAGCCGCCTGACCGGCATGGGCATCCCGGTTTCCTGCGAGGTCGACATCTACGGCGCGCTCTCCGAGTTCATCGGCACCTGCGTCAGCCTCGACGCGGTCACGCTGCTCGACATCAACAACACGGTTCCGGCGGACATGTTCAACGCGGAAATCAAGGACAAGACCCCGTACACGCACAAGGATACCTTCATGGGCTTCCACTGCGGCAACACCTGCTCGAAGAAGCTCGCGTTCTGCTCGATGAAGTACCAGAAGATCATGGCGCGCAACCTGCCCGAGGAAGTCACGCAGGGCACGCTCGAGGGCGACATCATGCCGGGCGACATCACGTTCTTCCGCCTGCAGAGCACGGCCGATACGCAGCTTCGCGCGTACGTCGCGGAGGGCGAGGTCCTGAACGTCCCGACGAAGTCCTTCGGCTCCATCGGCGTCTTCGCGATTCCGGAGATGGGCCGCTTCTACCGCCACGTGCTGATCGAGAAGAACTACCCGCACCACGGCGCGGTCGCGTTCGGCCACTTCGGCAAGGCGCTCTTCGAGGTCTTCAAGTATCTCGGCGTCACCGACATCGGCTACAACCAGCCGAAATCCCTGCCGTACCCGACGGAGAATCCGTTCAACAAGTAAGCTGAAAACAACATTGCGGGCGTCCCCGAAAAGGAGACGCCCGCTTTTTTATTCAGACGTTTATTTGAGCTTTTTCTGTACCTGCGCGTTGGAAATATCGGCAAGCTGCAGCTCCACATAGCCGCACTTCGGGCAGACGGCGCAGATGAGCCGCATCCTCAGCCGAACACAAGCTGGCCGTCGATCTCGTACAGCACGGCGCACAGGTCGATCGCGCGGGTGCGGTAGTAGAGCATGATGTTCTCCGCGACCGTGACGGCGGCCATCGAATCGTCCTCGCTGACCGCATTGCGGATCTCCTGCAGCGCGTCGCTCTGCTCGTTGACCCAGTGCGACTGCTCCTCCTTGACCTGCTCGACCGTCTCGTCGTCGCCGCGCTCCAGAATCTGCGTGTAGACCGAGTCGATCTGCTCCTGCCAGCTCTCGGAGGCCGTGTTGCTCGCCGCGACGATCGCCGCTACGGACGACGCAAGCTCCAGATCCGCGGCGTACTGCGCGTCGATCGGGTTCTCCTCAAAGGCCTTGCGGAATTCCTCGCTGCCGCTTTCGGGCGCGGGCAGAACGCTCGTGTGCGTGTCGGCGCTTTCGTCCCCCTCCGGCGCGGGCGTCGGCGTGCCCGACTCGCCTTCTCCCTCGGGCGCAGGCGTCGCTTCCGCATCGGCGCCTTCGGGCGCGGGCGTGACCTCGGGCGCCGCCGTGACCTCCGGCGCGGGCGTCGGCTCCGCCGAGGACGACGTCTGTGAACAGGCCGCCAGGCTGAAAATCACGGCGGCGCCGCATACCATGCAGATCCACTTTTTGATAACCGAATTTTTCATATGCAAATCCTTTCTCCAGACAGAATAAATTTCATTATGTAAACCGAACAGATTTAGGTTACCACATCGAAGCAAAATATGCAAGAGAATCGGCCCAAATCCTTGCAGAATTCAAAAAATATTTATATAATAAAAGCAGGCGCGGCAGAGCCGCACGGAAAGGAAGCTGCATATGAAGCTGTATGAGAAAACACGCTCCAGCGATACAAAATTCGAGGGCCGCATCATCAAGGTCCTGCTCGACGAGGTCGAGCTTGAAAACGGAAAGACCGCAAAGCGCGAGGTCGTCTGCCACAACGGCGGCGTCTGCGTGGCGGCCCTGACCGAGAAGGACGAGATCCTGCTTGTGCGGCAGTTCCGCTACCCGTACAAGGAAGTGCTGCTCGAGCTGCCGGCCGGCAAGCTCGAAAAAGGGGAGGACCCCTTTGAGGCCGTGAAGCGCGAGCAGATGGAGGAGACCGGCACGGCCGGCGAGCATTACACGTTCCTCGGCAACCTGTACCCCTCCCCGGGCTACTGCGGCGAGATCATCCGCATCTGGGCCTGCCGCATTTCGGAAAAGGGCGAGATGCACCTCGACGAGGACGAATTCCTCGAGGTGGAGCGCATCCCGCTGAAGAAGGCCGTCGAAATGGTGCTGAACAACGAGATTCCCGATTCCAAAACGCAGGTCGGCATTCTGAAAACGGCCGCGCTCGTAAAAGCCGGCAAGCTGTAAGTCCGCGGCATGTTGCCGTAGAAAACATCCACGTAAATGCAGCGACGGCGTAAGGATAAAACGGTCAAAACGTGGTACGTATACAGTGGAAGAGTATTGGAAAGGAAAGCGTGGAGCACGATGAAAAAAACCTTTATTACGCATGTGCCGGATCAGTCCGGC
>MHCFR00700__coassemble_847_pt1 | contig 18460 bp, 20 predicted proteins | sample MHCFR00700__metabat2_high_PE_020 | metagenome-assembled genome bin MHCFR00700
ATATGAAAAGCAATCGAATTTCCGTCAAAGCCTTCCATGCGGACGACAGCTTTGCAGGCCGCGTGCAGAAGCTCGTGCGCGAGGAGGTTCTGCCCTACCAGTATAAGATCCTGAACGACGCGCTGCCGGATGTGGAGAAGAGCCACGCGATCGAGAACATCCGCCTTGCGGCGAAAAAACTCAAGGGCGGCGACGTGAAGCCCGAGGAGTTTTACGGCATGGTGTTTCAGGACAGCGACGTCGCGAAGTGGATCGAGGCGGCGGCGTATGCGCTCGCGGCCGGCGAAAACCCCGAACTTGAAAAGGCCGTGGACGAGGTCATCGCCCTGTACGGCGAGTCCCAGCATCCGGACGGCTACGTCGATTCGTACTTCACGGTCAAGGCGCCGGACAAGATGTGGACGAACATCCGCGAGGCGCACGAGCTGTACTGCGCCGGCCACATGATGGAGGCCGCCGTCGCGTACTACGAGGTCACCGGCAAGCGCAGCCTGCTCGACATCATGTCGAAAAACGCGGACTGCATCTACGAGCAGTTCATGAAGAAGAACACGCGCGCCTGCCCCGGCCACCCGGAGGTGGAGCTCGCGCTGATGCGCCTGTGGCGCGCCACGGGCTGTGATAAGTACAAGGCGCTCGCGAAGCACTTCGTCGACGTGCGCGGCCAGGCCCCGAACTACTTCATGGAGGAGGAAAAGGGCCGCGACTGGAACGTCTGGACCGGCACGGTCGAGCTCGACACCGACTACACGCAGAGCACGCTGCCGGTGCGCGAGCAGAAGGACGCCGTCGGCCACGCCGTCCGCGCCGTGTACCTCTACACCGGCATGGCGGACGTCGCGAAGGAAACGGGCGACGAAGAGCTGCTCGCGGCCTGCCGCCGCCTCTGGGACAGCATCACGCAGCGCCGCATGTACGTCACGGGCGGCATCGGCTCCACCTTTATGGGCGAGGCGTTCACGGTCGACTACGACCTGCCGAACGACACGGTGTACGCCGAGACCTGCGCCTCGATCGGCCTGATGTTCTTCGCAAAGCAGATGCTCGAGAACGAGCACCGCGGCGTGTACGGCGACGTGATGGAGCGCGCGTTCCACAACACGGTGCTCGCCGGCATGCAGCTCGACGGCAAGCGCTTCTTCTACGTCAACCCGCTCGAGTCGGTGCCGGGCGTTTCGGGCGTCGCGATCACGCACCGGCAGGATCTGCCCGTGCGCCCGCAGTGGTACGCCTGCGCCTGCTGCCCGCCGAACGTCGCGCGCGTCGTCTCCTCGCTCGGCGAATACGCCTACAGCGAGAACGAGGATGCGTTCTTCATCGACCTGTTCGTCGGCGGCACGGTCGAGACGCAGAAGGGCATCGCGCTGACCTGTAAGACGGACTTCCCGCACGGCGGCACGGCGGTTTACACGGTTTCCGGCGCGGCGGAGACGACGATCGCGGTCCGCATCCCGGCGTGGAGCGAGAACACGGCGCTCTGCGTCAACGGCGAAGCGGTCGACCTCGCCGCGGCGACCGAGGACGGCTACGCCTATGTGCGGCGCGCGTGGAAGGACGGCGACACGCTCGAGCTCACGCTCGACATGACGCCGCACGTCGTCTACGCTTCGCCGAAGGTCGCGGCCGACACCGGCAAGGCCTGCGTCCAGCGCGGCGCGCTCGTCTACTGCGCCGAGGAGGCCGACAACGGCCCGGTCCTCCCGCTCTGCATCCGCGACGGCGCCGCGCCGAAAGCGCTCGCGTTCGAGCCGGAGACGCTCGGCGGCATCGTGCCGGTCGCGATCGCGGGCTGGGAGGTGCAGGACAGCGGCGCGCTGTATTCCACCAAAAAGCCGGCGCTTGTGGAAAAGGAGATCCGCCTGATCCCGTACTACACGTGGGCGAACCGCGGCGAGAACCAGATGCGCGTCTGGCTGCCGGTCAAGTAAAAGAAAATCCGTCCTGCGCAGGCAGGGCGCCAAAAAAGCCCGGACAGGCAAACTGTCCGGGCTTTCTGCATGCCGTCTGCTGCGGCGCTTGTATGGGGTCTCATTCGCACGGGTCCACGTAGTGCTCCTGCTCCGCCGGCGGGTAGGCGCGCGTCCAGTGGTACGGCTGCAAGGTGCGCAGCGGCACAAAGCGCAGGCTGCCGTCGTCGGTCGTCACGCCGACCCGGACGTCCTCGCCCCAGTAGCGCAGCCGCTCCTGGCAGATGCCGCACGGCGAGAGCACCGTGAACGGCGCGTTTTCGTCCTCCCGCACGACGCACAGGCAGTGCGTGACCCGCTCGTTGTATTTCTGTGCCTCGCACATCGCGCCGGTCTCGATGCACAGAAGGGCCGAGGCGTTGGCGCACTCGAGCGCGACGCTGGTGAAAAAGCTGCCCTGCGCCGTGTGGACGATCCCGACGCCGCCCCAGCCGGTCGGAAAGCGCTTTTGAAGGAAGGCGACGGCCATCTCGTACATTTTCGTTTCGATCTCTGCGTTGTTCATGGTAAATCCCTCCGCGGTTTCGGGTATATGCCCAGCATAGCACGAAACGCAGCCCGCGGCAAGCGCTTTGAAGGGCTGCGTTTCGGTGAAGTCAAAAGCGCGCGGCGCCTTGTTTGGACGCACCGAGCGCTTTTATCCGACAGATCAGTCGATGAACGGCAGGCCGTGGCCGTCCACGAGCTTTTTGCCCTGCAGAAGCTGGATGCCCTCGACCATGCCCCAGATGACCGAGACAACGGACAGCCAGCCGCAGGAAACCACGGTGATCGCGAGCTGCGCGATGCCGATGCCGATGCGGCCCTGGTAGAAGTTATGCACGCCGAACGCGCCGAACAGGATGCCGAGCAGCGCGGCCGCGATGCGGCTTTTCTGCGCGTAGACCTTCTGCGCGGCATACGGGTTCTGGTAGCCCTGCTGCTGCCCGTACGGGTTCGGGGCGTAGGGCTGCTGGTAGGGCGGCTGCGGCTCGTTGTACGGCGGCTGGTACTGCTGCGTGTAGCGCGGCGGCTGATAACCGCCGTTCTCCGCGGCGTCCGGCTGCGCGGGCGGGGGCGTCGGACCCTGCTGGTCCTGCGCCGGCGCCGACTGCGTGTACTGCGGCGGCTGGTACGGCGCGGCCTGCTGCGTATACTGCGGCGGCTGGTAGTACGACTGCTGGTACACCGGCGGCTGCGGTGCAGGCGGCGGGGTGTAGGGCGGCTGGGCCGCGGTGTTCTGCACGGGCGGCACCGGCATTTCCGGTGCGGGCGGGATCTCGGCGTCCTCGATTTCGGCGACGACGGCCTCCGCCCGTGCGGCCACCTCGGCGGGGTCGACGGTCAGCTTCGGCGCGGCGTTCTCCTCTGCGGGGGCCGTTTCCGGCGCGTTCTGTGCGCCGGCCGTTTCGGCGGCCGGGGCCTGCGCTTCAGCGGGCGCGGCCTGCGGCTCTGTCCGGGCGGCGTCGGCTGCGGCGGGTTCCGGCTGGACCGGGGCGTTGTTCCGGTTGGTATCGTTAAAATCCGTCATGATTCGATTCTCCTTTCGCGGTGCTCAGTCTTTCAGCTTGATGCCGTTTCCGTCGGCATTGATCTTGTGCTCGAGGATCTGTACGCCCTCGACGATGCCCCAGATCATCATGGCGACCGTGCTGATGCCGCAGGTGAGCGCGGCGCCCAGCGTGGCGACGAGAATCTGGATCAGGCCGCGCTGGCTGTTGCCCAGATAGAAATTGTGCAGGCCGAGCGTGCCGCCGAGAATGCCGAGAATGCCTGCGGCAAGGCGGCTTTTCTGCGGGTAGCCTGCGGGCGGCTCCATGCCCTCGAAGGGGACGGCGGAGTAGACCGGCGGCTGCGGCGGAACCGGCGCGCCGCCGGACGGGTTCGTATAGGGGTTATAGTTGTTGTCCTGCATATCGTTACCTCTTTTCCTGATCGTAGCGCTTGCTTTCTGTAATCTTATTGTAGCGAAAGACCGGCGGTATTGCAAGCGGTTCGGGGCGGTTGTAAGAATGTCTTAATTTTTGTTAAGATGCCGGATAGCCTTCGGAAGAATTTTGCGGCTTTTTCGGCTTTATCTTGCAAAACCGACGCCCCTGCGGTATACTGGAACAAAGCATGCGGATGCGCTGCGTCCGCGAAAAAATGGGAAGGGGAGTCTCATGAAAATCCTGATTTCATCCGACAGCACCTGCGACCTTTCCGCCGCGCTGCGGGAGAAGTACAACATCGCCATCGTGCCGCTGTACATCGAAAAGGAAGGCAGGAATTACCGCGACGGCGTGGACATCGTGCCGCAGGACATTTTCGACTACGTCGGGTCCGGGCGCGGCGTGTGCCGCACGGCCGCCGTCAACACCGAGGAGTACCGCGAGCGGTTCACGGCCTGGCGCGAATCGTACGACGCGGTGATCCACTTCAACATCAGCAGCGAAATGTCGAGCTGCTACCAGAACGCCTGCGCCGCGGCGGCGGAGTGCGACAACGTGTACGTCGTCGATTCGCGCAACCTCTCCACCGGCAGCGGCCTGCTGGTGCTTGAGGCGGCCGAGCGCGCCGCCGCGGGCGAATCGCCGGAGGACATTGTGCGGCAGATGCGCGAGACGGCCGAAAAGGTCGAGGCGAGCTTCGTCATCGACACGCTGTTCTACCTGCAGAAGGGCGGGCGCTGTTCGTCGCTCGTCGCCATGGGCGCGAACCTTTTGAAGCTCAAGCCGTGCATCGAGGTCAGAAACGGCAGCATGGGCGTCGGAAAAAAGTACCGCGGGAAAATCGAAAGCTGCATCGCGCAGTACGTGCGCGACAGGCTCGGCGGGCGCGACGACATCCGGCGCAGCCGCATCTTCATCACGCATTCCGGCTGCTCTCCGGAGATCGTCCGGACCGTCCGCGGCATTGTGGAGGAATGCGGCGGCTTTGAGGAGGTCCTCGAGACGACGGCGGGCTGCACGATCTCGAACCACTGCGGGCCGAACACGCTCGGCGTGCTGTTCATCCGCAAGTGACCCGCCCGCGGGGGAACAATCGACTGAAGGAATGATGCGTTTATGGAAGTATACGGAAGGCTCGCACAGGCTGCACGGCCTGCGCGGGAATACGCTGCGGCCTTTTTCCGGTGGCTGCTGCTCGGCGCGGTCGTCGGCGCGGCCGGCGGCGCGGTCGGCGCGCTGTTTTCGAAGGCGGTGGAGTACGCGACGAATCTGCGCGGCGAAAACGGCTGGCTCTTGTACCTGCTGCCGCTCGGCGGCCTGCTGATCGTCGGGCTCTATAAGCTCTGCCGCGTTTCGGGCGTCGGCACGAACGAGGTGTTCGAGAGCGTGCGCGCCGAAAAGGGCGTCTCCATTCTGCTTGCGCCCGCGATTTTCCTCGGCACGGTCATCACGCACCTGTTCGGCGGCTCGGCCGGGCGCGAGGGCGCGGCGCTGCAGCTCGGCGGCAGCGTGGCGACGCTCTTCGGCAGGCTGTTCCGCCTGAGCGAGCAGGACCGGCACATTCTGACGATGTGCGGCATGAGCGCCGTGTTCGCCGCGGTGTTCGGCACGCCGATGGCGGCCTGCGTCTTTGCCGTGGAGGTCGTCAGCGTCGGCCGCTTCTGCTCGGCGGCGCTGTTCCCCTGCATCGTGTCCGCGTCGACGGCGTTTGCCGCGGCGCAGCTTTTCGGCGTCGAGGGGGAGCGCTTCCCGGTATCGTTTGTACCCACGTTCTCGGCCGAAAGCATCTGGAAAATGTTCGTCATCGCCGTGGCGGGGGCGCTGGTCAGCGTCCTGTTCTGCTGGGCGATGCATACGGGCGCGCATCTCTTTCAGCGGTTCATCCCGAACGAATGGCTCCGCGTCGCGGCGGGCGGCGTGCTGGTCGTTGCGCTTTCGCTGCTCGTCGGCACGACGGATTACAACGGCGGCGGCATCTCCGTGATCGAGCGCGTCTTTGCGTCGGGCGACGTGCGGCCCGAGGCGTTCCTGCTGAAGATCCTCTTTACGGCCGTCACGATCGGCGCCGGGTTCAAGGGCGGCGAGATCGTGCCGACGCTGTTCATCGGCGCGACGATGGGCGGCGCGCTGTCGCTCCTGATCGGGCTGGACCCCGCGTTCGGCGCGGCGGTCGGCATCGCGGCGCTGTTCTGCGGCGTGACGAACTGCCCGCTCGCGACGGTGCTGCTCAGCATCGAGCTTTTCGGCGGCGAAGGCGCGCTGTTTTACATGCTCGCCGCCTGCATCAGCTTTCTGCTTTCCGGCTGTTTCAGCCTGTATACCGGCCAGCACATCGTGTTTTCGAAGCTGCGCGAGGAGGAGATCGACGCGCGCGGGCACTGAGCCCGGATACTGTCCATAAAAAGGAGAAACACCTTCCGCAAGGAAGGTGTTTTTTGTGCCCGTTCGGCCGGGCGGCCCGGCGCAGCGCAGCAAGATGCGCGCACCGGCTTCCGGCGGGCCGCCGCGTTTCGGCAGCGCCGGTCCGGAAAATTCTCCTTTTTCAAAAATCTGCGGACGGCCGGGCTTTCGCCGGCAGCCCGCAGGGTGGCTGTCGTCCTTACAGGATGCTCGGGGATTTCGGCAGGGCGCGCAGCATGCGCTGGGCGTCCTCCTGCAGCTGTGCGGAGCGCCATGCGGTCAGCATGATGCGCAGCACCTCCTGCACGCGCGAGCGGTCGCCGGGCGCCTGCTCGTGGTAGTCCGGCAGGCTGCGCTCGATCATCGGCACGATCTCGTCGGGCATCGGGAAGCCGTCGCGGTCGACCGTGTGCGCCAGCACGACGAAGGCGTTGTAGAGCTGCGTGTCGTCGATGATGTCGTCCTCGTCGTCGTCCAGCGTGCCGTTGACGTAGGTCAGAAGCTGGCAGATCTGCTCGATCGGCAGCGCGCCCTTGAGCGCGTTGATGATCAGGATGCGGCTGAGCTGGCGGCGCGTGTATTTGCGCAGCTTCGGCGCCGTCACAAAGCCGCGGCGCACCCAGTTCTGCACGATGTAGGGCTCGAGGCCCGTGATCTGCGTGACCTGGGAGAGCACGAGGCCGCCGGTCAGGAACATGGCGGAGAGTGTTTCCTCTGCCGCCGCGGGGCTGTCGGAATCGACGCGGAGCACGGTTCCGGGAAGTATCCAACTCATAATTCTTATCTCCTTGTAATGTGATGATGAAAGCATAACATATAATCACGGGATTGTCAACTGGTGTTTTAAGATTTTTTGAAATTTTCAGGAAAATTGTGTAACCGCGCCGGGGGATTTGCTTTCATAAGAGGTGAAAGGAAAAATCCGCGCGAAAAAGCGCGGAGCGGAAAGGAGCAGAAACGATGAAACGGAAAACAGCGGTGCTGGCGCTTTTCTGTCTGCCGGCGGTCCTTTTCATGGGGTGCAGTGACCTGCGCGCGGAGGATACGGCGACGAGCACGGCGGCTTACGCGGAGGAGGGCGGCTTCGACTACGGCGCGACGGAGGAATCGGCCGTGGCGGACGCCGCGGGCAATGAGACGGGAACGGCCGTCTATGCGGACGGGCAGGCGGCGGACGACCGGAAGATCATCCGCACCGCAAGCATGACGCTGGAGGCCCGGGACTACGAGGAGGCGCTCGCGGCGCTGCGGGCGGCGGTCGACGAGGCCGGCGGTTATATCGAGTACACCGCGTCGTATGCGGACAGCGGCGCGCGCAGCGCGGAATTCACCTGCCGCGTGCCGGCGGCGCAGTACGCGCCGTTCCTCGAAGCGGTGCAGGCGGCGGGCAGCGTGCTGCACAGCGAAGAGAGCACGCAGGACGCGACGGGCGAGTACGTCGACATCGAAGCGCGGCTGAACAGCCTGCGCACGCAGGAGGCGCGCCTGCTCGCCCTGATGGAGGAATCCGGCAGTCTCGAGGAGCTCCTGGCCGTGCAGGAAAAGCTGACGGAGGTGCAGTATGAGATCGAGCGCTACACGGGGCAGCAGAAGGCGCTCGAAAACAGCATCGACTACGCTTCCGTTTTCGTCTATGTGCAGGAGGTGGAAGCGTATACGCCGGCGGAGCCGGACTTCGGCGCGCGCGTGGCGGCGGCCTTTTCCGGCATGCTGCAGGGCGTTGTGGACGGCGCGCAGGGCTTTGTGATCGCGCTGATCTACGCGCTGCCGTTCCTCGCCGTCGGCGGCGCGGCGACGGTCGTCATCGTCCTGTGCGTGCGGCGCAGAAGGCGCAACCGCCCGCCGGTCCAGCCGCCCGTGCCGCCGCAGGAGAATAAACAGTAGAATTGCTTTATACCCCAAAGCGGGGCCGCTGCGCACGGCGGCCCCGCGCCTTTTCTCTTGACAACGCGCTTTCCGGCACGTATACTGAACATAGGAATAAGCGTGATGGGGAGGCCATGATTTATGGTGCAGTGCAGCCGATGTGGGACGATTTATGAGGAGAGTGCGGCGTATTGCCCGCATTGCGGGGCGAACGCCCCGGTGGTTTACAGCCAGCCGCCGCAGGGATACGGTCAGCCGCCCGTGCCGCCGCAGCAGGGCCAGCAGACGCCGCCTCCACCGCAGGGATACGGCCAGCCGCCTGTGCCGCCGCAGGAGCCGCAGGGCTATCCCGGCCAGCAGGGGCAGCCGCAGCAGCCGCCGGTCTATGCGCCGCCTCCGGCCAACCCGTACGGGCAGGTGCCGACGAATCCGTACTACGCGCCGCCCCCGATCGTGCAGCCGCCCTACAACGGCATGGCCATCGGCGGCTTCGTGCTCGCGTGCGTTTCGCTGGTCCTGTGCTGCCTCCCGATCACGGCGATCGTGGGCCTTGTGCTGTCGATCATCAGCATGCCGCAGATCGACCAGCGCGGCGAGCGCGGCAAGGGCCTCGCTGTCGCGGGCATCGTACTCAATGCACTCGTGGTACTCGGGTGGCTGCTGATGTTCATCATTTCGCTGATGGGCAGCATGGCCTACTGAGCCGCAAGGCGCAAAGAACGCGAAAAAAAGACCGTTCCGATCGGAACGGTCTTTTAATCATGCGATTTTGGAAGTTACGCGCTCGCGTTGAGTTTCTTATCGAGAGCGGACTTCTTTCTGGCAGCCGTGTTCTTGGGCAGGATTCCCTTCGCAGCCGCCTGGTCGATCTTCTTGACGGCAACCTTGACAGCCTCCGCCTTGTCAGCCGCGTTGGACTCGATCGCCGCGTGGGCCTTCTTGAGCTCGGTCTTGAGCTGAGAGTTGATCATCTTGTTCTGCAGGGTCTTGGCAGCGGTGACCTTTACGCGCTTCTTAGCCGATTTAATGTTGGGCACAGTAGACACCTCCTCGATAACAGGATTATAGTACGGCGAAACCGCCTGAACCGTATTGGTGGGCATAGATCCGCCTTAAACTCCAATAACGCAGAAATAATCATATCACATTGCCCCCGAAAATGCAAGCGTTTTTTCCGGATTTTTCGCAAAACGCGCCCGCTTGGTGTGAAAACCGGGAAAACCACAAGATACGGGCGGCGCGCAGCTTTTTTTCTGTGGATTTTCTTTCGGAAAGGCCTTATAATGGAAAAAGGAAAGGCCGTCCCGGACGGCAGAATTACATGTTGGGAGGCGTTCGTGTGAAAAATGTTTTTTCACACACGATTTGTGCCTTTGCCGCGACGGGCAAAGCGGAATCGGCTCCGCCGACCGGCACAGAAAATAAGGGAAGGTGATTAATGTGAAAAATACATTTTTCACATACGATTTGCGCCTTTGCCGCGACGAACAAAGCGGCAATCGGCTTCGCCGACCGGCGCAAAAAAATAAGGAATGGTGATTTGTATGTCCAAATTCTTCACAGCAAACAGGATCTTCGACAACGTCACGCAGATCGGCGGCCTCGGCGGCGAGCTGTGCTACCTCATCGAGGGCAGTGAAAAGGCGCTTTTGATCGACGGTCTTTCGGGCGTCGGCAGCCTTAAGGCCTTCGTGCGCGAGCTGACCGACCTGCCGGTGGAGCTCGTGCTCACGCACGGCCACGTCGACCACGCGGGCGCGGCGTTCGAGTACGGCGTCTGCCGCGTGCACCCGGCGGATATCGAGATGCTCTACGAAAACGGCGACCCCGCGCGCCGCTACGACTTTGTGACGCGCGGCCGCCCGGCGGGCGCGTTCATGCCGAAAACGGAGGACGTCGTGCCGCGGTGCGCCGTGCGCACGCTGCCCGTGGGCGACGGCGACGTGTTCGAGCTCGGCGGCGTGGAGATCGAGGCCGTCGGCGTGCCGGGCCACACAACGGGCACGCTCGTCTTTCTCGACCGCATGCACCGCGTTGTCTATTCCGGCGACGCCTGCAACCCGAACACGCTGCTCGCGCTGCCCGGCTCCACGACGGTCGAGACGTACAAGCAGAGCCTGCTGCACTTTTCGTCGCATATCGAATCGTTCGACGTGCTCTACGGCGGGCACGGCACCGGCGCGGTGCCGAAGCGCATCATCGGCGAGGCGATCGAGCTGTGCGACGAGATCATGGCGGGCACGGACGACCAGTACCCGATGGCGTACATCGGCCGCGATTTCCTCTACGCGCGCCGCTTCACCGGCGATTTCAAGTGCCGCGACGGCCGGCTCGCCAACATCGCCTACAAAAAGGAAAATATTTTCAACAGATAAGCGCGGCGCGTCCTCGTGGCGTTCCTCCGCTGAGGCTCACAGCCGGCGCAGAAAGGCAGTTTTGGCGTGGCGGTCAAAGCCGCAGCGCTCGTAAAACCGCAGCGTGCTCTCCCGCTTCGAGCCGGTCAGCAGCATGACCTTGTAGCAGCCGTTTTCCGCGGCGATTTCGCAGGCGCGGCGCATCAGCGCGGTGGCGTAGTGCTTTCCGCGGTGAGCCCGGTGCGTCACGACGTTTTCGATCAGCGCGTAGGGGCGCAGGTCGTGCGTCAGGTTTTCCACGATCACGAGCGTGACGGAGGAAACGACGGCGCCGTCCGCCTCGCCAACCAGCAGGTGGTAGTGCGGGTCGGCCTGAAACCGGGCGAGCTTTTCGCGCCAGACGGCCATGTCCTGCGGCTTTTCCTCCGCCGTCTGGGTGAGATGGTGGAGGTATAGCGTGCACAGCGCGCCGGCGTCCGCCGGGGCGGCTTTTCGGATGAGCAAAGACATCGGAAATCCCTCCAGTCTGATTTTCGCGTCCAGTATAGCACATGCGTCAAAAGAAGGCAAGCGCGGCGGCAGAAAGGCCGCGTATTTGACAAATATTTGACGAGTGCGCGCAAACCCTCTTGATTTATAGGGCGAAATCCTCTATAATAAATAAAAACACGCGCGGAAAAACCGTGCAGACCGAAACGCTTGAAAGGTAAGGGTGAATCAGAGTATGAATAAAATCACCATCATCGGAAGCGGCAGCGTCGGTGCAACCATCGGCTACACGCTGACCGTCATGGGTCTGGCTTCCGAAATCGTCATGATCGACATCAACAACAACAAGGCGCTCGGCGAAGCGCTCGACATTCGCCAGGGCACGCCGTTCTGCAGCCCGTGCTCGATCTATGCGGGCAGCTATCCGGACAGCAAGGATTCCGACATCGTCATCATTACCTCCGGCGTCGCGAGAAAGCCGGGCCAGTCGAGACTCGACCTTGCGCAGACGAACGTCAACATCATCAAGAGCATCATCCCGGAGATCACGCGCTACGCGCCCGACGCCATCTACCTGATCGTCAGCAACCCGGTCGATATTCTGACCTACACCTTCTGCAAGTGCTCCGGCCTGCCGCAATCCCGCATCATCGGCTCCGGTACGATCCTCGACACCGCGCGTCTGCGTGCGCGCCTCGCGGAGTACTATTCGATCAACCAGCTCAACGTGCACGCCTATGTGCTCGGCGAGCACGGCGACAGCTCGTTCGTCCCGTGGTCTCTCGCGAATATCTCGAACATCCCGGTGCAGGATTACCACAGCTCCATTGAGTCGGCCGACCGCATCATGCCCCCGCTCGATTTTGACGACGTCGAGAAGTACGTCCGCAAGTCCGGCGGCCGCGTCATCGAGCGCAAGGGCGCGACGTTCTATGCGGTTTCCGTTTCGGTCTGCCACATCGTCAAATGTATCCTGACCGGCATCGACACCACGATGACCGTTTCCACGATGCTCAACGGCGAGTACGGCATCGACGACGTCTGCCTCAGCCTTGTGAACATCGTCGGCCACAAGGGCGCGGAGAGCAAGATCCTGCTGCCGCTGAACGACGCGGAGCAGGCGTCTCTGAGAAAGAGCGCAGAGTGCCTGAAGGAGATCATCCGTCAGGTCGAAATCTGATCAGGCGTTCCATTACACAACAAAACAGGCGCAGGCGGATCAATTCCGTCTGCGCCTTTCGTTTCGCAAAGCTTGTTTACCCCGTCGTTTGCAGGACAATACGCGGGAAACGGCGTGCGGCCTTGGTGCCGCGGGAAGGGAGAAAGAAACATGGACCACAAATACAAAAAGATTTCCTTCGAGGCGGCCAAGAGCCTTCTGGAAAGTGAGCCGGACCTCCGCTTTTTCGACGTGCGCGAGGAGGAGGAATACAACCTCGGGCACGCGAAGGGCGCGCTGCTGTTCCCGGTGGACAGCATCACGCGCGAGACGGCGGCCGAGCAGATCCCCGCGGCGGACACGCCGGTGCTCGTCTACTGCCGCAGCGGGCAGCGCAGCCGTCTGGCGGCCGAAAAGCTCGCCGCGCTCGGCTACACGCAGGTGTACGACGTCGGCAGCCTGGCCGGCTGGCCCTACGGCCTCGAGTGGTAAAGACGGGCGGAACCGTCAGAAGCAGCGCTCGCGGCGCGTCTTGCGGCAGTCGTGCCCGGCCTTGTCGCGGTCGCACAGGTAGCAGATCTCGTTTTCGAGCGGCGCGCCCGAGAAGAACGCGTCGAGGTTTTTGATCGTCTCCTCGGCGATGTTGTGCAGCGCCTCCTCGGTCAGGAACGCCTGGTGCGCCGTCAGGATCACGTTCGGGCGCGAGACGAGCAGCGCGAGCGTGTCGTCGTGGATGATCGTGTCGGAGCGGTCCTCGTAGAAGAGGTTCGCCTCCTCCTCGTATACGTCCAGCCCGGCGCCGCCCACGGTGCGGCTGTTCAGCGCGTCCAGCAGCGCTTCGCTGTCGATCAGCGCGCCGCGCGAGGTGTTCAGGATAAAGACGCCCTTTTTCATCTTGGAGAAGGCGTCGCGGTTCAGGATGTGCCGCGTGTCCGGCGTCAGCGGGCAGTGCAGCGAGATCACGTCGCTTTCCCGGAGCAGCGTGTCGAGCTCGACGTAATCGAGCCCGCTGTCCTTTGCAGGGAACTTGTCGTAGGCGAGCACGCGCATGCCGAAGCCCCGGCAGATATCGATGAAGGTGCGGCCGATCTTGCCGGTGCCGATCACGCCGACGGTCTTGCCGTAGAGGTCGGTGCCCGTCAGGCCGACGATGCTGAAGTTGAATTCGCGCGTGCGGTTGTACGCCTTGTGCAGGCGGCGGTTCAGCGTGAGCAGAAGGCCTATCGTGTGCTCGGCGACCGCGTGCGGCGAGTAGGCCGGCACGCGCACGATGTGCAGCTTCTGGAACGCGGCCTTTACGTCCACGTTGCTGTAGCCGGCGCAGCGCATGGCGATGAGCTGCACGCCGTTGTTGTACAGCCGTTCGATGGCGAGCGCGTTGACGCGGTCGTTGACGAAGGCGCACACCGCGTCGAACCCGTCGGTGAATTTGGCGGTGTGGTGGTTGAGCTTTTCCTCGAAGTAGGTGATCTCATAGTTCTTGCCGAGCGCGTCGAACCAGGTGCGGTCGTACGGCTTGGTGTCGAAAAACGCGACTTTCTTCATGGTTGAACCTCCGTTTCATTGTTCTGTCTGTAGTCTGTACCGGATAAACCGCGCTATTCCGCACAGACTACTGGAGAAGCTTCGCGGCGGCGCAGGCCGCCCGAAGAAGCGGAACAGCAAAAGGAGGCATCCGGATCTTGGAATATCTTCGTGCTTTTGTGGTCGGCGGCCTGATCTGCGTGGTCGGCCAGCTGCTGATCGACCTGACCAGGCTGACGCCGGCGCGCATCATGGTGCTGTATGTGACGGGCGGCGTGGTGCTCGGCGCGCTGGGCTGGTACACGCCGCTGATCAATTATGCGGGCTGCGGCGCGACCGTGCCGCTGTGCGGCTTCGGCAGCCTGCTTGCGGAGGGCGTGCGCACGGCCGTGGCGGAAAAGGGGCTGCTCGGCGCGTTTACCGGCGGCGTGACCGCCGGCGCGGCCGGCATTGCGGCAGCGGTCTTTTTCGGCTATTTGGCGGCCCTGTTCGCGCGGCCGGGGGACAAATCGTGAAAAGCAAAGGGGTTCTGCGGGAAGGCGTCCGCAGAACCCCTTTTTTTCGGCCGCTGCACGGCACGGGGCGCTTTGGGCGGGCCGCCGCGTCAGCCCGTGCAGGCGCCTGAAAACAGAAAGGCCGTCTGGTCGGAAAACCGGACGGCCCTGTCTTTTATGCGCATAGGCTTACTGGATGGCCCCTTCGAGGTACTCCTCCAGCTCTGCGTCCTGCTTTTTCTTGTCAAAATACGAAAATACGGCGAAGGCCGCAGCGACAACGGCGACAATCGCCGTGATGCAGCCGATAATTGTGAGAACCTTATTCAAGCATTTCATAAACTGAGACCGTCCTTTCTGCGTGTCGTTTCACTTTTGCGCGCCGCACGAGCAGGCAACGCGTCTATTTACCCTTATCATACCCAAGTTTTTGTGAAATGTCAAACCTTTTTCAAACATTGCGGGCGGTTTTCTTGACAGTCCGGTAAAAAGCATATATCATATATTTCTGGAACATCAGCAAAAGCAGGGGGAACAGGTATGGGTGCGGGAACGGTATCAACAGCTACGATTCGGGACGTCGCGCAGAAAGCGGGCGTGTCCCAGTCCACGGTGTCGCGCGTGCTGAACAACACCGGCTATGTCAGCGCCGGCACGAGGGCGCGCGTGATGCAGGCGGTCGAGTCGCTCGATTATTCGCCGAGCGCCATCGCGGTCAGCCTGTCCAAGTCGCGTTCGCGCATCATCGGCGTGGTCGTGCCGCAGATCTTCGCGCCCTTTTTCAGCGAGCTGTTCTACACGGCGGACAAGATCGCCGAGCAGTACGACTACCGGCTGCTGCTGTGCAACTCCGACGCGAGCGTGGAGCGCGAGCGGCGGCTGATCGACGACCTGCTTTCGTATAAAATCGCCGCGCTGTTCATCACGCCGGTCGACGGGCCGGGCGGCAGCAACGCGGAGTACCTGAACAGCATCCGGCGCAGCGGCATCCCGGTCGTGTGCGTGGACCGCGAGCCGGCGGGCATCGCGTGCGACGGCGTGTATATCGACAATTTCGGCGCCTGCTACGAGGCGACGCGCGAGGTGCTCGCGCGCGGCTGGCGCAACATCGCCTATATGGCGGACCCGCCGGTCTACGCGCCGGGCCGCCAGCGGCTGCGGGCCTTCGAGACGGCCTGCGCGGAGTTCGGCGTGCAGGTGCCGCCGGAAAACCGCATGCTCGCGCCGATCGAGGCGTGGCGGGAGCGCGGGGCGTTCCTCGAGGAGATCGTGCACCGCAAAAACCCGCCGAAGGCGATCATCAATTTTTCAAAGGGCTGGGACGCCTCCATGCTGCGGACGATCACCGCGGCCGGCCTGCGCGTGCCGGAGGATATTTTCCTGACCGGCCTCGACGACGACGGCGCGCTGCAGGCGTACGGGTATTACACGGACTACGCGCCGGGCACGCCCGCGGTGGCAATCGCCGCGGCGGAGCTTTTGATGGAGCGCGCGCGCTGCACGGGGCCTCTGCCCGAGCCGGTGCGCAAGGTGCTCGCGACGCACATGCGGGCCGTGCTGAAGCCGGGCACGAAGCTGCCCGCGGCGGAGGTCCCGCCCGATCCCGCAAAAACGACGAGACAGGGGTAAAGAAGAAACATGAAATTTGTCAAACCGAATTTTTACGACCGGTTCCGCTGCACGGCGTCCGCCTGCAGCGACACGTGCTGCGCGGGCTGGGAGATCGATATAGACCCCGATACGAAAGCGTATTACGAGACGCTCGAGGGCGAGTTCGGCGAGCGGCTGCGCGAGCAGATCGAGGAGCTGCCCGAGGGCATGGCCTGCTTCCGGCTGACGGAGGACGAGCGCTGCCCGTTCCTCACGGACGACAACCTCTGCGAGGTGATCTTCGAGCTCGGCGACGACGGGCTGTGCGAGATCTGCCGCGAGCACCCGCGGTTCTACGAGCAGTTTGCCGACCGGATGGAGATGGGCGTCGGCCTGTGCTGCGAGGAGGCGTGCCGCCTTCTGTTCGAGCAGACGGCGCCGATCACGTTCATCACGACGACGGTCGGCGAGCTGCCGGACGCCGCGGCCGTGCCGGACAGCGGCATGCAGATCTTCCGCCTGCGGGACGAGGCGTTCCACCTCGTGCAGGACCGCTCGCTGCCGCTGCGCGTGCGCATGCACCGGCTCATCGACTTCGGCGTGCGCGTGCAGCGGGAGCTGCTGAAAAAGCCCGCGCCGTCGGACGTTTTGCCGGACAGCCCGGCGCTGGACACGCGCGAGGCGCTTTTGCAGGTCATGGAGGCGCTCGAGCCGTACGACGATTCGTGGCCCGAGTCCGTCCGCCTGCTCGCCGACGCGTCGCTCGCCGTGAATCTCGACGAAATCGACGGCGGCTACGAGAACCTGCTTGTCTACTTCCTGTACCGCCACTTCGCGCGCGGCGTGCTGGAGGGGAACCTCTCGGCGCGCGTCAAGTTCTGCGCCGTCAGCGTCTGGTTCATCTGCCTGATGAACACGAAGTGCCTGCGGGATACCGGCGCGTTCACGCCGTGGGACCGCATCACCTGCACGAAGGATTACTCGAAGCAGGTCGAATACAGCGCCGAAAACATGGAGGATATGCTGCGCGCCCTGCACGAGGACGCCGCCTTCTCGGCGGAAAGCCTCAAGCGCCTTTTCGGGTAAGGCAGCAAAAAAGCGGGGATCGCCGGCCTGGCCGGGATCCCCGCTCTGTGTTTTTTCGGTTTTCGATTACTTCGATCTCGGCTTGAAGATGAAGTTCATCAGGTAGATGGAAAGGATGATGATGATGATCACCAGGAAGACACCGAGCATGCCCTTCCCCATGTATTGAAGGCTGTCCACAAAAGCTGCGAAGTCCAGGTTCATGATATAGGCTCCTTTCTCAGTGAATGAGGTTCAGAATGATGCCGCCCGCGATAACCGAGGCGATCTGGCCGGAGACGTTCGCGCCGACCGCGTGCATCAGGAGGAAGTTCTGCGGATCCTCTTTCTGGCCCATCTTCTGGATGATGCGGGCCGACATCGGGAACGCCGAGATGCCCGCCGCGCCGATCATCGGGTTGACCTTCTTCTTGACGAAGAGGTTCAGGACCTTGGCGAACAGCACGCCGCCGAAGGTGTCGAATACGAAGGCGATGAGGCCGAGCGCGAGGATCAGCAGCGTGTCGACGCGCAGGAACTCTTCCGCCGTCATGTGCGCCGTGATCGAGATGCCGAGCAGCAGCGTGATGAGGTTGGCGAGCACATTCTGCGCCGTCTCAGAGAGGCTGTTCAGCACGCCGCACTCGCGCAGCAGGTTGCCGAACATCAGGAAGCCGATGAGGGCCGCCGAACGGTAGGAAACGATGCTGACCACAGCCGTGATGATGATCGGGAACAGGATCTTGGTCTGCTTCGAGACCGTGCCGGGCTTGTACTCCATGCGGATGCGGCGCTCTTTCTTCGTCGTCATCAGGCGGATGACCGGCGGCTGGACGATCGGGACCAGCGCCATGTAGGAGTAGGCCGCGACGGTGATTGCGCCGATATAGTTCGAATTCAGCGTGTTTGCGACGAAGATGGAGGTCGGGCCGTCCGCCGCGCCGATGATCGAAATGGAGGCCGCGTCGTGCAGCTCAAAGCCGAAGAGGCGGGCCATGCTCAGCGTGAAGAAGATACCGAACTGCGCCGCCGCGCCGAACAGGAACAGCTTCGGGTTCGTCAGCAGCGGCTCGAAGTCGATCATCGCGCCGATGCCGATGAACAGCAGAAGCGGGAACAGCTCGTTGCCGATGCCGGAGTCAAACAGCAGGCTGATGACGCCGATCTCGTCGCCGTGCATATACTCCTGCGTGATGACGCCGGTGAGCGGGATGTTGACGAGAATCGTGCCGAAGCCGATCGGGAGCAGCAGAGTAGGCTCCATCTTCTTGGCGATCGCGAGGTAAATCAGGATACCGCCGATACACCACATCACGACATGCTGCCAGGTGATGTTGAACACGTTGGAAAAAAGAAAGTCCACAAAGTCCATGGGGTTCAGCCCTTTCATTAGATTTCCGGCGCAAAAACGGTCTTTTTTACATAAAAAAAGACCCTATCATGCCCGGTACATGATAAAAGTCTCGCAAATTAAAATGCAGACGGGCGGGGGTCTCCGCCGTGCTGTCGCCTGCATTACAGATATCTCTGCATGCTACTCCCTTTTATACCAAATAGTTTAAGGGAATATGACGAGTTTGTCAAGAAAATATTTCGGAGGAAAAGAAAATGGATCTGCATGAAATCAAGGAAGAACTCGAGC
>MHCFR00700__coassemble_1061_pt1 | contig 14828 bp, 8 predicted proteins | sample MHCFR00700__metabat2_high_PE_020 | metagenome-assembled genome bin MHCFR00700
GGCTATCCGAGATCGGGTGGCCTTATGTTTTTATATCGTGATTGCACAGGCGGGAACATTTCTGAAGGATGCGTTTCGTTTTCTTACAAAACTCATAAGAATCTGCTTTTCCTATTGTTTCTTTGGTCGGGTTGCCGTATAATGTGATCTGTAAACAGAATGTGAACGAGAAATACTCTGCGCACTTTTCGTGCTTTTTGAAAAAGGAAATCCAAATCCATGGTTCGGCGGCGGGCTGCCGACAAAGCATAAAGGAGATGACGTCGGTCATGAAAACGCTTTCCTACATCAATTTCATCATTTCCGTCCTGTTCATGGCGTGCTATGCGTACCAGGCGGTTTATCTGGCTGTTTCCCTGTTCCGCCGGCAGAAGGTGTTCGCGGCGAAGAAGAACCACCGCTACGCCGTGCTGATCGCGGCCCGCAATGAGGAGGCCGTCATCGCGCAGCTCATTGAGAGCGTGCGCGGGCAGACGTACCCCTCGGAGCTTGTGGACATCTTCGTCGTGGCGGACAACTGCACGGACCGTACCGCGGCGGTCGCGCGGGCGGCGGGCGCCGTCGTGTTCGAGCGGCAGGACCAGTACGCCGTCGGCAAGGGCTACGCGCTGAAGTTCCTGCTGAACGCCATCTTTGAGCAGTACGGCGAGCATACCTTTGAGGGCTTCTTTGTGTTCGACGCGGACAACATCCTCGACGAGCACTTCATCGAGGAGATGAACAAGGTCTTTGATTCGGGCTACGAGGTCGTCACGAGCTACCGCAACTCGAAGAACTTCGGCGACAACTGGATCAGCGCGGGGTACTCGCTGTTTTTCCTGCGCGAGGCCACGCAGCTCAACCGGCCGCGCATGATGCTCGGCACGAGCAGCTGCGTTTCGGGCACGGGCTTCCTGTTCAGCGCGCGCATCGCCCGCCAGAACGGCGGCTGGAAGCATTTCCTGCTGACCGAGGATTTCGAGTTCACCGTCGACTGCATCCTGCACAACACGCCGGTCGGCTACTGCGAAAGCGCCGTGATCTACGACGAGCAGCCGACGAAGCTCGGCCAGTCGCTGATGCAGCGCGCGCGCTGGATCAAGGGCTATCTGCAGGTTTTCAGCCGCTACGGCTTCCGGATGTTCAAAAAGATGCTTGTGGACGGCAGCTTCTCCTGCTTTGACATGATCATGAACAATATCCCGTGCCTCGTCCTGACCTGCGCGACGCTGATCTTCAACGCGATCATGGCGGTGGCCGGCATCGTGACGCGCACGCCCGATATGAACATCTGCATCCTCTCGGTCGTGACGGGGCTGCTCGGCTCCATGATGACGCTCTGGTTCGTCGGCGGCGTCACCTGCATCACCCAGCGCAAGAACATCCACGCTTCGGCGAAGATGAAGGTCGTCGGCGTGCTCGCGTTCCCGCTGTTCGTCTTTACCTATGCGATATCGATGCTTTACGCGGTGTTTACAAACATCGAGTGGAAGCCGATCAAGCACACGGTGGCGCTCAGCGCGGAGGAGATTCGGAACCTGCGGAAAAAATAGCACAAAATTGCCCCGAAAAGGCATGGCCTTTTTTAAAAATCCATATTTGATTCTATACGGCGCCTGTGATAAAATAAAGACAGATTATTTTGTCACAGACGCCGCTTTTTTGCGGAATCGGCCATGCGGTTGAAGGCCGGTTTCGCGGGCGGGGCGTGACGTTCACGGCCACAGGACCGCAGGCTGTGCAAGGCCCGCGGAATTTCAGCAAAGAAAGGAATTTACTATGGTCACACGCGTATTTGTGGAGAAAAGAAAGGGGTTCGACGTCGAGGCCCGTCACATGATGGCGGATCTGCGCGACAACCTCGGCCTCAAGGCGATTGAGGACCTGCGCATTCTGAACCGCTACGACGTTTCCGGGCTTTCCGGCGAGGAGTTCGAGGCTGCGGCCCGCACGATCCTCTCCGAGCCGAATGTCGACAACGTTTACGACGAGAACTACACCGTCGGCGGGGACTACAAGGTCTTCGCAACGGAATACCTGCCCGGCCAGTACGACCAGCGCGCCGATTCCGCTTCGCAGTGCGTGCAGCTCCTGACGCAGGGCGAGCGCCCGCAGGTGGCGTACGCAAAGGTCATCGCCGTCAAGGGCGACCTTTCCGAGGAGGAAATGGACCGGATCAAGAACTACATCGTGAACCCGGTCGAATCCCGCCTGGCTTCGATGGAGAAGCCCGAGAGCCTCGACATGAAGATCGAGTACCCGGCGGACGTCAAGCGCGTGACCGGCATGATCTCGTGGAGCGAGGAGGAGCTGAAGGCTTACTACGGCACGATGGGCTTCGCGATGACGCTGGAGGACCTCGCGTTCTGCCGCGACTATTTCCGCGACGAGGAGCACCGCGACCCGACGGTCACCGAGCTGCGCGTGATCGATACATACTGGAGCGACCACTGCCGCCACACCACGTTCCTGACCCGCCTCAACAACATCGAGGTTGAAAAGGGCAAGCTGAGCGGCGCGATCGAGAAGGCGCTCGGCGAGTATTTTGCGGCGCGCGAAGAGCTGTATGTCGGCAAGGACAAGCCGGTTTCGCTGATGGATATGGCGACGATCGGCACGAAATACCTCAAGAAGCACGGCATGGTCGACAACCTCGACGAGAGCGACGAGATCAACGCATGCTCGATCGAGGTGCCGGTCGAGATCGACGGCAAGACCGAGCAGTGGCTCGTGCAGTTCAAGAACGAAACGCACAACCACCCGACGGAGATCGAGCCGTTCGGCGGCGCGGCGACCTGCCTCGGCGGCGCGATCCGCGACCCGCTTTCCGGCAGAGCCTACGTCTACCAGGCGATGCGCGTCACCGGCAGCGGCGACCCGACGGTGCCGTTCAAGGATACGCTCAAGGGCAAGCTGCCCACGCGGAAGATCACGACGGGTGCGGCCGCGGGCTATTCGTCCTACGGCAACCAGATCGGCCTGGCGACCGGCCAGGTCACCGAGCTGTACGACCCCGGCTACGTCGCGAAGCGCATGGAGATCGGCGCGGTCATCGGCGCTTCCCCGAAGGCGAACGTCGTGCGCATGGAGCCGAAGCCCGGCGACATCATCGTGCTGCTCGGCGGCGCGACGGGCCGCGACGGCTGCGGCGGTGCGACCGGCTCCTCGAAGGCGCACACGCTCGAGTCCATCGAGGTCTGCGGCGCCGAGGTGCAGAAGGGCAACCCGCCCACCGAGCGCAAGATCCAGCGCCTGTTCCGCGACCCGGCGGTCTCCACGCTGATCAAGCGCTGCAACGATTTCGGCGCCGGCGGCGTCTGCGTCGCGATCGGCGAGCTTGCGCCGGGCCTCGAGATCGACCTCAACAAGGTCCCGAAGAAGTACGAGGGCCTCGACGGCACCGAGCTCGCGATCTCCGAGTCGCAGGAGCGCATGGCCGTCGTGCTCGACCCGAAGGACGTCGACGCGTTCTGTAAGGCCGCGAAGGCGGAGAACCTCGACGCGCAGGTCGTGGCCGTCGTCACGGCGGAGCCGCGGCTCAAGATGGAGTGGCGCGGCGACCGCGTCGTCGACCTCAGCCGCGCGTTCCTCGACACGAACGGCGTGACGCAGAATGCGGACGCGTTCATCGCGGCGCCCGACGAAACGAAGAATTACAGGGACGCCGTCCCGGCCTGCCTCAGCGGCAAGCCGGTCGAGCAGGCGTTCCGCGACAACCTCGCCCGCCTCGAGGTCTGCGGCCAGAAGGGCCTTTCCGAGCGCTTCGACGCTTCGATCGGCGCCGGCACGGTCCTGATGCCGTTTGCGGGCAAATACCAGCTGACGCCGGAGGACGCGATGGTCGCGAAGATCCCGCTGCTTTCGGGCGAGACCGACGACGCGACCGCGATGGCGTACGGCTACATCCCGGGCATCGCGCGCTTCTCGCCGTTCCACGGCGCGGCGTACGCCGTGGTGGAGAGCCTTTCGAAGCTCGCCGCCGTCGGCGCGGACCCGATGCAGGCGCGCCTGACGTTCCAGGAGTATTTCGAGCGCCTGCACGATAAGCCGGAGCGCTGGGGCAAGCCGGCCGCGGCGCTGCTCGGCGCGCTGACCGCGCAGCTCAACCTCGGCCTGCCGTCGATCGGCGGCAAGGACAGCATGTCCGGCTCGTTCGAGGACCTCGACGTGCCGCCGACGCTCGTCAGCTTCGCCGTCACGATGACGAAGGCGAGCGCGACGATCTCGGGCGCGTTCAAATATGCGGGCAACAACGCGGTGCTGCTGCCGATTCCGGAGGACGAGGAGACCGGCCTGCCGAACTGGGAGGCGCTCAAGGCGTTCTACGGCGACGTCGTCGCGATGATGGAGGACGGCGCGATCGTCTCCGCGCACGTCGTCAAGGAGGGCGGCGCTGCGGCGGCCGTCGCGAAGATGGCGTTCGGCAACAAGATGGGCTTTGTGTTCAATACGGACGCCGAAGACCCGGCGCTGCTCTTCGCGCCGAAGGCCGGCGCGCTCGTCGTCGAAGTCGAGCAGGCGGCGCTCCGCGATGTGACGGAGAACCTGAACTGCGTCGTGCTCGGCATGATCAACGAGTCGGGCAAGATCGAGATCCACAACACGGCGCTCGACGTCGACGACCTCATCGAGACGTGGAACGGCAAGCTCGAGAAGATTTTTGCGAATAAGGCGGAGACCGTCGCCGTAGAATATGACGTGCCGCTGCAGAACGAGAAGTACACCGGCTCCCCGGTCATCCGGACCGCGAAGCCGAAGGTGTTCATCCCGGTGTTCCCGGGCACGAACTGCGAGATCGACACGAAGCGCGCGTTTGAAAAGGCGGGCGCGGAGACTGAGATCCTCGTCGTGCAGAACCTGACGGCGAAGGACATCGAGTACACGATCGACCGCATGGAAAAGGCAATCCGCTCTTCGCAGATCATCATGATCCCGGGCGGCTTCTCCGGCGGCGACGAGCCGGAGGGCTCGGGCAAGTTCATCGCGACGACGTTCCGCAACCCGAAGATCGCGCAGGCGGTCACGGACCTGCTCGACACGCGCGACGGCCTGATGCTCGGCATCTGCAACGGCTTCCAGGCGCTCATCAAGCTCGGCCTCGTCACCTACGGCAAGATCGTCGACCTGAAGGACAACGACCCGACGCTGACGTTCAACACGCTCGGCCGCCACGTCTCCCGCATGGTCTACACGCGCGTGACGAACACGAAGTCCCCGTGGCTCTCCGGCGTCAATGCCGGCGACGTGTTCGCGATCCCGGTCTCGCACGGCGAGGGCCGCTTCGTCGCGGACGACGCCGCGCTGAGAAGGCTGATCGAAAACGGCCAGATCGCGACGCAGTACACGACGCCGTGCGGCAAGGTCAGCGGCGACATCACGTGGAACCCGAACGGCTCGGTCTGCGGCATCGAGGGCATCACGAGCCCGGACGGCCGCGTGTTCGGCAAGATGGGCCACAGCGAGCGCAAGGGCGACAACCTGTACTTCAACGTGCCGGGTGAAAAGGATCAGCAGATCTTTGAAAGCGGCGTGCGCTACTTTAAATAAGCAATCATTGCAAATTCCGGCTTGCGCGGGCGGTCCTGCCCGCGCAAGCCTTGCCAATAAGGACTTTTGTTATGGATATTATGCAGAAAAGAACGTGGGCCGAGATCGATCTGGACGCCGTGGCGCACAACCTCGAGGAGATCCGCGGGCGGATCGGCGGGCAGACGATGGTGTGCTGCGTCATCAAGGCCGACGCCTACGGCCACGGCGCGGTGCGTCTCGCGCGCGAATACGAGGCGCTCGGCGCAGACTGGCTCGCGGTCTCCAACATCGAGGAGGCGCTGCAGCTCCGCCGCGCGGGCGTTTCCCTGCCGCTGCTCGTGCTCGGCTATACGCCGCCCGCGGCGGCCGGTCAGCTTGCGGAAAACAACATCTCGCAGTGCGCGTATTCGACGGCGTACTGCGCGGCGCTTTCCGAAAACGCGGTGCGCCGCGGCGTCGCGGTCAAGATCCACATCAAGGTGGACACGGGCATGAGCCGCCTCGGCTTTTACTTTCAGGACGCCGACCGGGACGCTGCGGCCGTGGCGGAGATCGCCGCGGCCTGCCGGCTGCCCGGCCTGATGCCGGAGGGCATCTTCACGCATTTTGCGGTCGCGGACGGCGGCCGTGCGGGCGAGGACTTCACCGCGCATCAGCTCGGCTGCTTTTCGGCGCTGATCGAAAAGCTCGGGCGGGAGGGGATCACGTTCCCGATCCGCCACTGCGCGAACAGCGGCGCGACGCTCGACTACCCCGCGAGCCATATGGACATGGTGCGCGCCGGCGTGATCCTGTACGGCCTGGAGCCCTCGGCGGACGTTCTGCACCCCGGCGATTTCCACCCGGTGCTGAGCCTGCGCTCCGTGATCTCGCACATCAAGGCGGTCGAGCCCGGCTCGGACATCAGCTACGGCAGGACCTACACGGCGCAGTCGCGCATCCGCGTGGCGACGATCCCGATCGGCTACGCGGACGGCTACTCGCGCCAGCTCTCGGGCCGCGGCTCCATTCTGGTGCACGGCGTGCGCTGCCCGATCCTCGGCAAGGTCTGCATGGACCAGTGCATGATCGACGTGACCGCCGTGCCGCAGGCGCAGGTCGGCGACGTCGTGACGCTGATCGGCCGCGACGGGGACGAGGAGATCCGCGTCGATGCGCTCGCCGATCTGCTGGATACGATCCATTACGAGATCGTCTGCGGCATTTCGAAGCGCGTGACGCGCGTCTACAAAAAGGACGGGCGCGAGGACAGCGTGTTCGACTGCATCCTCGACCAGCCCTGAGCCAAACGGGAAAGGCGGCCTGAGGAATGGAAGAAGCGCTTTTGCTCCGTGCGGCGGCGCCGGAGGACGCGGCGGCGCTGCTCGCCATCTATGCGCCGTACGTGACGGATACGGCGATCACCTTTGAGTACGACGTCCCGAGCGAGACGGAATTCGCGGAGCGGATCCGCCGCACGCTCGAAAGATACCCCTATCTCGTCGCGGAGCGCGGCGGGGTGTGCGTCGGCTATGCGTATGCGGGCGCGTTCAAAGAACGGGCGGCGTACGCGTGGGGCGTGGAGACCTCGATCTACGTGCGCCGCACGGAAAGGCGGACGGGCGTCGGCGGCAAGCTGTACGCGGCGCTGGAGGAGATTCTCCGGATGCAGAACGTTTTGAACCTGAACGCCTGCATCGCGGTGCCGGCGCAGCCGGACAGGTACCTGACGCGCGACAGCATCGCGTTCCACGAGCGGTGCGGCTACCGCTTTGTCGGCGAATTTTACGACTGCGGGTACAAATTCGGCCGGTGGTACAACATGGCCTGGATGGAGAAGCACATCGGCGCGCACACCGCGCAGGCGGCGCCGGTGAAGCCGTTCGCGCAGGTCCGCGGCGAAGCGGCATCGCGCGGGATTCTCCGGGGCTGAGAGAAACTTTGAAAAGCGCGCGGCTCGTGGTGGAAATCCGCGCGCTTTTGCGCTATAATGCAGATAACAGATTACAATAAACGGAGGACGAAGCAAATGGAAAAGCTCATGCAGCTCAGGGACGAAATGCGGGAGGATCTGCTGCACGGATCGATTTTCCCGTTCTGGCAGAAATACACGGTGGATGAAGAGAACGGCGGCTTTTACGGCGCGGTGACGACCGACATGCAGGTGCAGAAGGACGCGCCGAAGAGCCTTGTGCTGAACGCCCGCCTGCTCTGGACCTTTGCGGGCGCGTACCGCATCTTCGGCGACCCCGCCTACAAGGCGCTTGCGGACCGCGCGTTCGACTACATCAAAGCGCATTTCTGGGATGCGGAAAACGGCGGCGGATACTGGATGCTGAACGCCGACGGCACCGTGTGCGACGACACGAAGATGACGTACGGGCAGGGCTTCCTGCTCTATGCGTTCTCGGAATACGTGCGCGCGACCGGCAGCAGCGAGGCGCGCGCGTACGCCGACCGGGTGTACGACTATCTGGAGAACGAGTGCCGCGAGGGCGACTACTATCTCGAGACCGCGCGCGGCACCGGCAGCGGCAACGGCGCGATCACCGAGGCGGGCAACCTCTCGATGAACACGCACATCCATGTTCTCGAGCCGATGACCTGCTACTTCCGCATCCGGCACGACCGCTGCGTCGAGGACAGCCTCGCCAACCTGATCGAGGTCACGGCGCGGAAGATCTACGACGCGGAGCACCGCCACTTCGTCATGTTCTTCGACGGCGCGATGAACCCGCTGCCGGGCAAGATCTCGTTCGGCCACGACATCGAGGGCTCCTGGCTGCTGACCGAGGCGGCCGAGGTGCTCGAGGCGTACGCCGAGGACAAGCAGCGCGCGGCCGCGCTTATGGAGGAGGCCGAGCGCGTTGCGGTCAGCATGGTGGACTTCACGCTTTCGCGCGGCCTCGATGCGGACGGCGGCCTTTTCGACGAGGGCAACGAAGAGGGCGGCATCGCCGTGCCGACCAAAGTCTGGTGGGGACAGGCGGAGGCCGTCGTCGGCTGCGTCAACGCCTGGCAGATCACGAACGACGAAAAATATCTCGACACGGCCTATAAGGTCTGGGCGTATATCAAGGCGCAGATCATCAACGGCCCGGCCGGCGAGTGGCTGGCCAGCGGCAAGAACTCGCCGGACGAGGAGAATTCCCACCTGCTCTGTGGCCCGTGGAAGTGCCCGTACCACAACGCCCGCGCCGCGTTCGAAATCTGCGAGCGCGTGCACTAAGCAAAAAGGATTTTGCGCCCTGCCGGCGGCTGAAGCCGGGGGAAAGCGGATGCGTTCCGTCCGTTGCGCAGAAAGTTGAATAGAAGCTATAGCAAAAAAGCTCTGCCGGTAGAATCGGCAGAGCTTTTGTTATTATGTGGCTGTATCGGCGCGCTTTACGGCGCGGCTTCAGCGGGCGGCGAAACCAGCATTTCGGCCGGCGAGACGGGCTCGAGCGCATCGAGGGCGGGGTGGTTCGTCAGCGTTTTTAAAATCCGCCAGCCGAACAGGCTTTCCCGCAGGTTTTCCTCGGTCGGGCGGAAGCCGAACTCCATGTAGAGGCGCGCGGCGACCCAGGTGGTCGTCTGCGTGGAAACGTAGATCTCCCCGTAGCCGAGCGCCCGCAGGCGGCGCAGCGTGTGGGAAATCAGCGGGCGCGCGAGGCCGCGGCCCTGGTGGTCGCGCCGGACGGAAACCCAGTGCAGCCAGCCGTCGCCGTCCGGCTTTTCCGGGTCAAAAAACGCCGTTGCGGTCGCGACCTTTTCGCCGTTCGGCGCGGCGATGAACTGCATCCGGCCGGGCAGGCAGTCGGTGTAGCGCGCGTAGTAGTGCGCCCACGCGTCGAGCCCTTCCTCGTAGCGGTCGAACTCCTTGGCCGACTGCTCGATCGCGATCCACGTGTCGCGGTCGCCGTCGGCGTACGTCGTGAACGCATAGCCTTCAGGCAGCGGATACGCGGCGATTTCGGCGTCGGCCGGCAGCCGCATCACGAGGTGGTAGTATTTCAATCGCCTGTCGAGATTGTCCAGAGTCATGGGCGTCGCGTCCTTTCTGCCGGGCGCATCATTCGTTCCGGCCGCAGCACTTCTTGTATTTCTTGCCGCTGCCGCAGGGGCAGGGATCGTTGCGGCCGGGCTTTTTACCGTTGCGCACCGGCTGCTTCTTGGCGGGCGTATCGGAGGACGTCGTGCCGGTTTCCTTGGCGACGGCCTCGCGCTTCGGGGCCTCCTTGGTCTTGAGCCGCACGGTCAGGATCATGCGCGCGGTGTCCTCGCGGATCGCAGCGATCATCGCGTCGAACATGTCGAAGCCCTCGCTGCGGTACTCGACGACCGGGTCGTGCTGGCCGTAGGCGCGCAGGCGGATGCCCTTCTGCAGCTCGTCCATCGCGTCGATGTGGTCCATCCACTGCGTGTCGACGTTCTTGAGCAGCACCATGCGCTCGACCTCGCGCATGATCGGCTCGGTGAATTCCTTTTCGCGCAGCTCGTAGAGCTTCTGCGCGCGCGCCTTGAGGAACGCGATCACGTCGGCCGGGTCGAGGTCCTCGAGCGCCTGCGCGTCGTAGTGCAGCTCCTCGGGCGTGATCATCCAGCCGAGGTAGTGGTCCCGCAGGCCGCGCAGATCCCAGTCGTCGTGCGGCGTGTTGGCCGGCAGGAAGCGCGCGACGTTCGACTCGATGGCCTGCTCGATCATCGACCAGATCTGCGGCTTCACGTTGTCGCCGTTCAGCACGCGGTCGCGCTGCTCGTAGATGATCTCGCGCTGGCGGTTCATCACGTCGTCGTACTGCAGCACGTTCTTGCGGATCGCGAAGTTGCGGCTTTCGACCTTCTTCTGCGCGTTTTCAATCGTGTTCGAGAGGATCGAGGCCTCGATCGGCGTGTTGTCGTCGACGTTCAGGCGCTCCATCATCGTCTGCAGGCGGTCGCCGCCGAACAGGCGCATCAGGTCGTCCTCCAGCGAGATGTAGAAGCGGCTCTTGCCGGGGTCGCCCTGGCGGCCGGCGCGGCCGCGCAGCTGGTTGTCGATGCGGCGGGACTCGTGCCGCTCCGTGCCGATGATGTACAGGCCGCCGAGCGCGCGCACCTCCTCGGCCTCCGGCGCGATCTCCGCCTTGTACTTTTTGTTGAGCTCCGCAAAGGTCTTGCGGGCTTCGAGGATCTCCTCGTTGTCGGTGTAGCCGTAGGCCGAGGCCTCGCCGATCAGCTCCTCGGGCACCTGCATGCGGCGCATTTCGGCGCGCGCCATGAATTCGGCGTTGCCGCCCAGCAGGATGTCCGTGCCGCGGCCGGCCATGTTCGTCGCGATCGTGACGGCGCCCTTGCGGCCCGCCTGCGCGACGATCTCGGCTTCCTTCTCGTGGTATTTCGCGTTGAGCACCTCGTGCTTGATGCCGCGGCGCTTGAGCATCGCGCTCAGCTCCTCGGACTTCTCGATCGTGATCGTGCCGACCAGCACCGGCTGGCCCTTCTCGTGGTGCTCGATGATGTCCTCGATGACGGCGTTGAATTTGCCCTTTTCGGTCTTGTAGACGACGTCCGGGCAGTCCTCGCGGATCATCGGCTTGTTCGTCGGGATCTCGACGACGTCGAGCTTGTAGATCTCGCTGAATTCGGCCTCCTCGGTCATCGCGGTGCCGGTCATGCCGGAGAGCTTGTTGTACAGGCGGAAGAAGTTCTGGAAGGTGATCGTCGCGAGCGTCTTGCTCTCGCGCGCGATCTTCACGTTTTCCTTCGCCTCGATCGCCTGGTGCAGGCCCTCGTTGTAGCGGCGGCCGTACATGAGGCGGCCGGTGAATTCGTCGACGATGATGACCTCGCCGTCGCGCACGACGTAGTCGATGTCGCGCTTCATGATGCCGTAGGCCTTGATCGCCTGGTTGATGTGGTGCTGGATCGTGATGTTGTCCGGGTCGGTCAGGTTGTCGATGTTGAAGTACTGCTCGGCCTTTTTCACGCCGCGCTTCGTGAGCGTGCAGGTCTTCTGCTTCTCGTTGACGATGTAGTCGTAGTCCTCGTAGAGCGCGTCGTTGTCCTCTTTTTCGTCGGTCTCGGCGACGCGCACCGGGCGCAGCGTCTTGGCGAAGCGGTCGGCCATGCCGTACAGCTCCGTCGACTGCTCGCCCTGGCCGGAGATGATCAGCGGGGTGCGGGCCTCGTCGATGAGGATCGAGTCCACCTCGTCGACGATCGCGTAATTGTGGCCGCGCTGCACCTTGCGCTCCTTGTAGGTGACCATGTTGTCGCGCAGGTAGTCGAAGCCGAGCTCGTTGTTCGTCGCGTAGGTGATGTCGCACGCGTACGCCTTTTTCTTTTCCTCGGCGCTCATGCCGGGGATCGCGAGGCCGACCGTCAGGCCGAGGTAGTTGAACACGCGGGCCATCATCTCGCCCTGGTACTTGGCGAGGTAGTCGTTGACCGTGACGATGTGCACGCCCTTGCCGGTCAGCGCGTTGAGGTAGGCCGGCAGCGCGGCGGTGAAGGTTTTGCCTTCGCCGGTCTTCATTTCGGCGATGCGGCCCTGGTGCAGGATGATGCCGCCGATGATCTGCACGGGGAACGGCTTGATCGAGAGCACGCGCCACATGGCCTCGCGGCAGGTGGCGAACGCCTCGGGCAGGATGTCGTCGAGCGAGGCGCCGATCGAAAGGCGCTCCTTGAGCGCTTCGGTCTGGCCCTTGAGCTCGTCGTCGGTCATTTTTGTGTATTTGTCGTCGAGCGCGAGCACGGCTTCCTTGAGCGGCTCGATGCGCTTGAGCTCCTTTTTGCTGTAGTTGCCGAACAGCTTTGCGAGTATATTCATATGCTGAACACGGTCCTTTCCTCGGGGTGTGCGCATTCAAAAATCATGCGGTTTGGTATATTCAGGATACACATACACTTCAGTATAGCACGCGCGGCGGGAAAAAAGCAAGAATCCGCGCGAATATTCATAAAAACTTCACGCAAAGCCAAACTTCGCTTTACGCAGAATCGGCCGATTGCAGGGCCGCCGGCAGGCAGGGGGCATACCGTGCAGGGAATGAACCGCGCTGCAGGCGGGCGTCGCGCGCCTGGCGGGACCGGCCTGCAGCGCATGCGTCGCGGCGCATAAACGGCGCGGGAGCGCGGAGAAGGGAGAGCCCCGGCGGAGGCCCTCCCTTCCTGTGCGGCGCGGTTCAGCTCACCTTTTCGAGGTCGTGCCGGAGCCGCTCGATGATGCGCTTTTCGAGGCGCGAGATGTACGACTGCGAGATGCCGAGCACGTCGGCGACCTCCTTCTGCGTGTGCTCCCGCCGGTGGTTCAGGCCGAAGCGCAGCTCCATGATCTGCTTCTCGCGCGGCTGCAGGCGGTCCACCGCCTCGAGCAGCACCTGCTTTTCGGCCTCCTGCTCGATGTCGCGGTTGACGGTGTCGGGGTCGCTGCCGAGCAGGTCGGAGAGCAGCAGCTCGTTGCCGTCCCAGTCCACGTTCAGCGGGTCGTCGAGCGAGACCTCGTTTTTGAGCTGCGCGCTCTTGCGCAGGTACATCAGGATCTCGTTTTCGATGCAGCGCGAGGCGTAGGTCGCGAGCTTGATGTTTCGCTCCACGCTGAACGTGTTCACGGCCTTGATCAGCCCGATCGTCCCGATGGAGATCAGGTCCTCCACATTGGCGCCGGGCGACTCGAACTTCTTCGCGATGTAGACGACGAGGCGCAGGTTATGCGTGATGAGCGGCTCGCGCGCGCCGGCCTTGCCCGCGCGGATGTCCTCGAAAACGCGCCGCTCCTCCTCGCGCGTCAGCGGCGGGGGCAGCGTTTCGGGGCCGTTTATGTAGTGGCACGCTTCCGGCGCCTGTTTGAGGAGCAGCCGCGCGAAGCAGAGCTGAATTTTTTGCAGAAGCCTTGTGATTTGATGCATGAAGATCCTCTCTTTCCTCTGGGGAAGCGCCGGGCTTCCCGAAATTTGCGGCGCCGAGCGAAGCGCCGACCAGCGCGTTGAAGCTGCCTGCGGAGAGCGGGCGGTCCGATACGGCGACCCAGCAGTCGACGGGCTTGCCGCCGAGCGCGGCGCGTTCGGGGCGGAAGGCGGGCAGCAGGCCGTCGGCGCCGAGCGATGTGTAGGGGATCAGCCGCAGCCCTTCGGGGTGCGGCGCGGCCGGGTCGCCGAAGCCGGGCGGCAGCAGCGCGGAGACCGCCGCGCGCTCCGCGACGATGACCGGCAGGCCCGAAAACGGCTCGCGCAGCGTCAGGCCGGTGTCGACCTTCGCCGAAAGCACGGCCTGTTTTCCACCAAAATCGACCGTGACGGTTGAAAAAAGCACGTCCGGCTCCCGCTTCTGGAAAAGCCGGTCGAACAGGTACAGCACGCCGTAGGCGGCGCAGGTCAGGACGATCAGAAGCGGCGCGGAGATGTCGAAGTACACGGCGCCGTTGGCGAGCAGAATGCCGTGAAACGGCAGCAGGCTCAGAAGCCCCGAGAGCGCCGCGCCGAAAAGCAGCAGCAGGAAAGCCGCCTTTAAAAGCGTCGCCGGCGGCTTCGGGGCGAAGGCCGCGGCCGCGAGCAGCAGCGCCTGCAAAAGGCCGAGCAGCAGAAGCGGAAAGCCGCGGATGTGCGGCAGCAGCGCGGAGAGCCCGAAGAGCCCGCCGAGCGCCGCGGCGAGCAGCCAGCGCCCGGTTTTGAGCGGCAGCCGCAGGAAGCGCCGCACGGCGGAAAGCAGCAGCGCGTCGACGTACAGGTTCACGATGAACAGAATGTCCGCATAGACGGTCACATCCCCGCCTCCCTTCGCATACAGTATACGGGTGGGACAAATTTCCATTGTGTCGTTTTGTGGCATGCAAAAAAATTTTGCATAGGGGCTTGACATTTCGTTGGTTTTGCAATAAAATACAGACAAGTTCATAAAGTAAACCTATGAAGCGGAGATCAAGTCGGGTGTTGAGCGCCCACAGAGAGCAGGCGGTGGTGAGAGTCCTGCGGAAATGCTGACCGATAAATGGACCGCTGAGGGCAAGGCGAAAGGCGACGAGTAGCTGCGACGCGTGCCGGCGTTACTGGCAGAAAATGTGTTGGCATTTTTGATAGAGCGGGCGCTCCGGCGTCAAGTAAGGTGGTACCGCAGAAAATTTTCTGTCCTTATATGTGTTTCGTGCACATATAAGGACTTTTTCATTTTCCGCAGCCTGATCCTCACGGCCGTCCTGCTCGCGGCCGGCGCGGTGCTCAAGTCCTTTGCGGGCTCGGTCATCAACATCGGCGGCATGAAGCCGAACTTCATCATCGCGATGTACTGCCTCGCAATTCTGCTCATCCGGCCGAGCCTGCCGCGCGCGGCGGTCGAAACGCTCGCGGCGTACGTGCCGATCGTCCTGTGCACGGCGCTGATCA
>MHCFR00700__coassemble_1089_pt1 | contig 14473 bp, 17 predicted proteins | sample MHCFR00700__metabat2_high_PE_020 | metagenome-assembled genome bin MHCFR00700
CGGGCGCGGCCCGCGGCGGATGTCCGCGGGGTCGCCTGTGTGCACAGGCTCGCTTTGTTATGGGTGCAGGCCCGGAGATCGCGTTCTTCGGACGCTCCCGGGCGCGGCCCGCGGCGGGTGTCCGCGGGGTCGCCTGTGTGCACAGGCTCGTTTTGTTATGGACGCAGGCCCGGGGGGCGCGTTCTTTGGGTGCTCCCGGGCGGGCAGTTTTTTATCAATTTTGATTTGAAAGGGGATTTTCATGCCCAGATTTTTTACAACCGCCATACAGTTTGACGCGGCGGCGCAGGCCGGCTCCGCCGTGCTCGACGGGGAGGACGGCCGGCACATCGCCCGCGCGCTGCGCATGCGGCCGGGCGAGCGCGTGACGCTCTGCGACGGCGCGGGCTTCGACTACGACGGCGAGATCGAATCGATCGCGGGCGACAGCGTCGCGGTGCGCATCACGGGCAAACGCAGAAACGAAAGCGAGCCCGCGCTGCGCGTCGCGCTTTACCCCGGCATGCCGAAGGCCGACAAGCTCGAGCTCGTGACGCAGAAGGCGACGGAGCTCGGCGTTTCGGAAATCTGCCCCGTGCTGACCGCCCGCAGCGTTTCCCGGCCGGACGCAAAGGCCGCTTCGAAAAAGCAGGAGCGGCTCCAGCGCATCGCGCTCGAGGCCGCAAAGCAGAGCGGCCGCGGCGCCGTGCCCGTGGTCGCCGCGCTGACGGATTTCCGCACGGCCGTGCAAAACGCGAAGGGCGCGAAGATCCTGTTTTACGAGGGCGGCGGCGCGCCGCTTTCCGCCTGCCTGCCCGCCGGCGAAAGCGAGGTTTCCGTCTTTGTCGGGCCCGAGGGCGGCTTCGACACGGAGGAGGTCGAGTTCGCCAGGGCGCACGGCGCAGTGACGGCGACGCTCGGCCCGCGCATTTTGCGCACCGAGACCGCGCCGCTCGCGGCGCTCGCGATTCTGATGTTTATGACGGGGAATATGGAATGAAAACAGCACTGATCACCGGCGCCTCCGGCGAGATCGGCGCGGCGGTCGCCCGGCATTTCGCCGGCGCGGGCTACGGCGTCGCCGTACACGGCGCAAAGCATTTTGAAGCGGCGCAGGCGCTCGCCGAAGCGCTCAGCGCCGAAGGGCGCACGGCCTTTGCCGTGCAGGGCGACCTCTCCAACCCGGAAGCCTGCGCGCGCGTCTGGGCCGAAAGCGAATCCGCGCTCGGCCCCGTCGACGTGCTCGTCAACGGCGCGGGCATTTCGCTCGTCGAGTTTTTCGACGCGGTTTCGCCCGCCGCATGGAACGCGCTCGTCGGCGCAAACCTCTCCTCCGCCGTCTGGCTCTCCCAGCACGCGGCGAAATCGATGATCCGCCGCAAAGCGGGCGCGATCGTCAACGTCTCCTCGATCTGGGGCGTCTCGGGCGCGGCGATGGAGGTCGCGTACTCCGCCGTCAAGGCCGGCATGCTCGGCATGACGCGCGCGCTCGCGCTCGAGCTTGCGCCGAGCGGCATCACGGTGAACGCCGTCGCGCCCGGCTACATCGACACAAAAATGAACGCGCACCTTTCCGATGCGGACAAGACGGCGCTCTGCGCCGAGATCCCGCTCGGCCGCGCGGGCACGCCCGCCGAGGTCGCCGCCGCCGTGCGCTTTCTCGCCGAAAGCCCGTACATCACGGGCGAAACGCTCGTCGTCTCCGGCGGCTGGCGCTGACGCATATTCGGCGCGCTTTCGCAAAGGCTATATCCATAAACGCAGACCGGCGCGCTCTGCGCCGGAAAGAAAGGATGGATACAGAAGATGGACCTCAACCAGTTGGACAGCGCGGCGCGCGCCTGCTTCGACGCGCTCACCCCGGCGATGAAGGAATCGATCATGCAGTCGGGCGCGAGCCTCACGACCAAAAACGACCTCGAGCGTTTTTTGCAGAACACCCTTGCGGACGCCAAAAACGTGCAGGTCAACCTCGAATAACCCGTGCCGCTTCGGCGGCCTACATACAAAGGAGCTGCCTATGGAATTGAATCGACCGGTCGACGCACGCGCCTATGCGCTCGGCGTGTGCGACGCCTTCTGCGAAGTGGTGCGCGCCGGCGTCAAGCGCATTGCGCTGAGCCATCCCTTCACGCAGGACGAACTGGACACGGTGTTGGGTGCAGATTTTATCCGCGACTGCACGGCCATCGCGGCGCAGTACGGCTGCGGCGCACACCACCAGACGGAACCGCTCCTCACCGACCTGTTCCCTATTTCGCTGAATGCCGGCCGTCAGAACGTGATTTTTTACCGCGATCCGGCCGACCTCGAAGCCTTTCTGGGGATCTGCCGGGACAAGCGCGCGCTGGTTGCGTCCGGCGCCTACACGGGCGACGCGCGGCGCGAAATCGCCGTGCGGTTTGGCCGCCTGCTCTCCTACAGCGAAGAGGCCATCGACCGCCTGATCGCGCACAACACCGAACGCGAGCCAGACAACTCGACCGTCGCATCCGCAGCTGAATCCACGCTGCCCGGCCGGTTCTTTATTGCGGGCCGGGCACGCAACCGCGACCATATTCTGCACATCTGCCGTCTGTTCGACGATTTGCACATCCCGCGCTATTGTTTTCTCGAAAACGACGCGTCCTACCAGGCGGCCGGGCTGGATGGAGCAGATCCCAAACTTGCTGAAACCGTGGAGACGCTCGACCTCCATCACCCCAGCGTGCGCGCGCTGTTTGAGCATGACCTGCGTGCCGAGCGCGACGCCGAAAATTTTCTGCTCGTACTGCCAGCCGGAAAATCCGCGCATATCGAGGCGGGCATCGCGTACGGTCTCGGCAAACGCTGCTACGCCGTCGGCCCATATGACACGACAGACACGCTGTACCATATCTTTGAGAAAATTTTTCGGGACGAGAACGAATTGAAGGCTTTTTTAGCCGATGTTTCCCGACCGTGTTAGTATTTACATATTAAAAGGAGTCTTTCCCATGTCCATGACCATTCACAAGGCGCTGCCGGACCCGGCGGCGCTCAAATCCCAGTTCCCGCTTTCCGAAAAAATCCGGCAGATCAAGGCCGCGCGCGACGCGGAGATCGCGGCGGTGTTCCGCGGCGAATCCGACAAATTCCTCGTCATCATCGGCCCCTGCTCGGCCGACAACGAGGACGCCGTGTGCGAATACGCCGGGCGGCTCGCGCGCGTCAACGAGCAGGTGAAGGACCGGCTCATCCTGATTCCGCGCATCTACACGAACAAGCCCCGCACGACCGGCGAGGGCTACAAGGGCATGCTGCACCAGCCCGCCCCCGACAAGGCGCCCGACCTGCTCGGCGGCATCATCGCGATCCGCAAAATGCACATGCGGGCCATCGAGGAAACGGGCCTGACCTGCGCGGACGAGATGCTCTACCCCGAAAACCGCAGCTACCTCGACGACCTGCTCTCGTATGAGGCGATCGGCGCGCGCTCGGTGGAAAACCAGCAGCACCGCCTGACCGCGAGCGGCATGGACATTCCGGTCGGCATGAAGAACCCGACCTCCGGCGACCTCGCCGTCATGATGAACTCGATCCGCGCCGCACAGACCGCGCACAACTTCATCTACCGCAGCTGCGATGTGACGACGACCGGCAACCCGCTCGCCCACGCGATCCTGCGCGGCGGCGTCGACAAATACGGCACGAACATCCCGAACTACCACTTTGAGGACCTGACCCGGCTCTGCGCGCTGTACGCGGAGAGCGGGCTGCAGAACCCGGCCTGCATCGTGGACGCCAACCACTCGAACTCCGGCAAGAAATTCCGCGAGCAGGTCCGCATCGTCAGCGAGGTGCTCCACAGCCGCGCCCACAACGACGGCGTGCGCGCGCTCGTCAAGGGCGTGATGGTCGAGAGCTACCTCGTCGAGGGTGCGCAGAAGATCAGCGACCACATGGTGCGCGGCCAGTCGATCACCGACCCGTGCCTCGGCTGGGAGGACACCGAAAAGCTGCTGTGCATGATCGCGGACCGCGTCTGAGCCCCGCCGCAGAAAAGGAGAGAAAGCCCATGAAACTGTACATAACGCGCCACGGCGAAACGCCGATGAACGCCGCGCACCGCGTCTGCGGCCGCACCGACATCGACCTGACCGAGACGGGCGTCCGCCAGGCCATTGAGGCCGGGCAGAGCCTCATCGGCTGCGGCATCCGGCGCATCATCGCGTCGCCGATGCGCCGCGCCCAGCACACGGCGCAGCTGATCGCCCGCGAGATCGGCGTCGAAACGATCGAAACCGATCCGCGCCTGATCGAGCAGGACTACGGCATCTACGAGAACACGGACTGGGACGGCGAGGCCTTCAACCGGAACAAGCGCCAGTTCGCCGTGCGCTACCCCGGCGGCGAGTCGATGCTGGACCTTGCCGGGCGGCTGTACCCGCTGCTCGACGAGCTGAAGGCGCAGGGCGGCGAGCCGACGCTGCTCGTGTGCCACGGCGGCATCTGCCGGATGCTCCGCACGTATTTTCTCGACGTGCCGAACGAGGACTACGCCGCCTTCAAAATGCCCAACTGCGGCGTGCTGGAATTCGACCTGTAACCCGCCGCCCGGTTTTCTGCGCGACCATGCCGTTTTCTGCGAGCCCGGCAAAAAAATAAGAATGATTTTTATTTTTTGGCTTGCTTTTTCCAGCACACTGGTATATAATAGAATCAGTGAGCAAAAAGGCGGCGTATAGACCGCCTGAAAATGGAAAGACTGTAGACAGAAAGCAAGGAGGAAACTGGTATGAAAGACTTAAAGGGCACAAAGACCGAAGCGAACCTGATGGCCGCCTTTGCCGGCGAGTCGCAGGCGAGAAACAAGTACACCTATTACGCATCGAAGGCGAAGAAGGACGGCTACGAGCAGATTGCCGAGCTTTTCACCGAAACCGCAAACAACGAGAAGGAGCACGCGAAGATCTGGTTCAAGCTCCTGCATGACGGCAACGTTCCGGACACGGTCGCGAACCTGAAGGACGCCGCCGAGGGCGAGAACTACGAGTGGACCGACATGTACAAGAGCTTCGCCGAGGACGCGAAGGCCGAGGGCTTCGACCACATCGCCTACCTGTTCGAGCAGGTCGCGGCGATCGAGAAGGAGCACGAGGAGCGCTACAGAAAGCTGCTCGCGAACATCGAGGAGGGCATCGTCTTCTCGAGAGACGGCGACATGGTCTGGATCTGCAGAAACTGCGGCCACATCCACGTCGGCAAGACCGCCCCGGAAGTCTGTCCGGTCTGCGCGCATCCGAAGGCCTACTTCGAGCTCCGCGCGAAGAATTATTGATTCTATACAACTACAAAGAAGGACGCCGGCTTATAAGCCAGCGTCCTTCTTTGTATCATCATTTTTTATGGTCAGGCCTTCTTCGCCTTCAGCGTGACGTGCGACGGGTCGTGCTCGCGGCGGATGCAGCGGTCGAGCCACTTGAAGCGCGCATAGTAGGCGATGAACACGATCGCCGTCACCACCCATGTGGCCGGGTAGTTCATCGCGACCATCTCCATCGTCGGCCACAGCGGCACCGCGATGATCAGCCACAGGATCCGCAGGCCGCACACGCCGAAGCAGGTGATCAGCATCGGCTGCAGCGCCTCGCCCGCGCCGCGGATCGCGCCCGAAAAGATCTCGATAAAGACGAACGTGAAGTACGACGGCGCGAGGATCATGAAGAAGTTCGCGCCGATGCGCACGACGGCGTCGTCGCCGGTGAAGAAGCGCAGCAGCGGCTCGCGGAACACGAAGAGCAGCGCGCTGAGCACGATCGTCGTGCCGAGCGCCATCAGAAGCCCGACCCGCGTGCAGCGCTTGACGCGGTCGTAGCGGCGGGCGCCGAAGTTCTGGCCGACAAACGTCGTGACCGAGATGCCGAACGCGTTCATGACCATCCAGATGAAGCCGTCGATCTTGCCGATCGCCGCCCAGGCCGCGATCGCGTCGGTGCCGAAGCCGTTGATGCTGGCCTGAATGAAAATGTTCGAGAACGAGTACATGACCGACTGCAGGCCCGCCGGCAGGCCGATGCGGATGACGTTGCGCAGGATGCTCGCATCGAAGCGGATCTTCCGCAGCTCCACGCGGTAGGATTCGCGCGTCCGCATCAGGCGCACCAGAATCAGCGCGGCGCTGATGACCTGCGAGAGCACCGTCGCGAACGCCACGCCGAACACGGCCCAGTGGAAAACGACGACGAACAGCAGATCGAGCACGACGTTCGCAAGGCAGCAAACGATCAGGATATACAGCGGCATGCGCGAGTCGCCGATCGCGCGCAGGATGCCGGTGCCGATGTTGTAGATCATGTTGGCGATGATGCCCGCATAGTAGACGTTCATGTACAGCAGCGCGTCCTCCAGAATCTCCTCGGGCACGCTCATCGCGACGAGCACCGGGCGCGCCGAAACGAAGCCGACGACCATGATGACGACGCCGCCGACGATCGCCAGCGCCATCGAGGTGTGCACGGCCTTCGAGACGTTCTCGCGGTCCTCCGCGCCGAAGAACTGCGAGACGATGACCGTCGCGCCCGACGAAACGCCGACGAAGAAGCCGACCAGCAGGTTGATGACCGTGCCGGTCGTGCCAACGGCCGCGAGCGCCTCCTTGCCGACATACTGGCCGACGACGACCGTATCGACCGTATTGTAGAGCTGCTGGAAGAAGGTCCCGATCAGAATCGGGAAAAAGAACAGCAGAAGCTGCTTCCAGATCACGCCGTCTACAATTGAATTTTCCGTTTTCTCCATATTCTCCGCTCCTCTTACCGCATTGAAAATCTGCATTCGTTCTGCCGAAAAGCCCCGCGCTTTTTTGGCGTATCGCCGCTTATTCTAGCATACCTTTCCCCAATTTTCAACTGCCTGCAAACCGGATACGGCAAAATTCAGGAAAAATTTTTGCGCCGCACGCAGGCCATCAGCACGAGCGAGCAGAGCACCAGCGTGACCGGGATCACATAGATCGCCGCGGAGAACGAGATCTGCTCCGCCAGAAGGCCGACCAGCGGCGGGATGACCATGCCGCCGATCGTCGAGCCGAGGCAGACCACCGAGGTCGCGGCGCCGGCCTGCTCCGGGCAGCAGGCGCAGCCCATCGCCATCATCGAGGGGAACGCCGCGCCGGTCAGCACCGCGCCGATGCAGAGCACGGCCGTGAGGACGATCGCGTCCCGGCGCAGGAGCGCCGCCGTCATCATCGCGGCGGAAATCGTGCAGCAGACGCAGAGCCAGCGGCCCGGGTCGACCCGGCGGCTCAGGGCCGACTGCAGGAAGCGCCCGAGCATGACGCCGGTCCAGTACAGCGTCAGCGACGCGCCCGCCGCCGCGGCGCTGTTGAGCTCCGTCTCGACATAGGAGGCGATCCAGAGGTTCACCGCGCTCTGCTGGCCCATATAGAGCAGGCACGCGAAGCTGACGAGCAGCAGCCCCGGGTTTTTGAGCAGCGCGAGGATCGAACCCTTCCCCGCGCGCTGCTGCGCCGCGGCGTCATCCCAGCGGCAGATGAAAACGAGCAGCAGCGTGACCGCCGTGCAGAACACGCCGAACCACAGGAACGTGTGGTTCCAGGCGATGCCGATCTCGAGCAGCACCGAGGCGTAGATCGGGCCGGCGAGCGAGCCGAGGCCGTAAAACGCGTGGCAGATGTTGAGGTAGGACGTGCGCTTGTCCGGGCAGCGCTCGGAAATGTACGCGCTGATCAGCAGATTCAGAAAGCTGTTCGCGGTGCCGAGGACGAGGAAGCAGGCGATCATCAGCCCATACGGCGGCACGAGGCCGAGGGCGTACAGCATCAGCGTGTAGACCGCGAACATGATGCAGATCAGCCGCAGCTTCGGGAAGCGGTCGGAAAGCACGCCGCCGAGCAGCGTCGCCGCAAAGCCGCCGACGCTCTGCACCGAGCCGATCAGGCCGACCTGCCCGTAGGACAGGGCGTAATGCGCCGTCATGTCCGGGATCAGGATGCCGGTCATCGTCGCGGAGATCGAGAAAAAGAACATCAGGCCGAACAGGCAGTATACGATCAGCCGCCCGCGGCCCGGCTTTGCGCCGTTTTTTTCGTTCATAAGGATTCCCCCAAAAGCAGAATTTCACGCGGCCGTGCGCCGCGCTTCGGATACAGTGATATTTTATCATGGCGTATCGCGCGCCGCAAGGGAGAAAACCCGCCTGCAAAGGGGAATTTCCTGTGTTTTCCGCGCCGCGCGCAAAAAGAGGGCGCCCCGCGGGACGCCCTCTTCTGCGCGTTCGCTTACAGCAGCCGCTCGACGGCCTTTTCCGCATCGGAATTGTTTTCTTTGCGGTAATTCAGCGCCATCGTCTTCAGGTCCCGCTCGGCGCGGTACATCGAACCGTGCTGAACGCTGAAGATCGCGTCGTCGATCAGGTCCTCCTGATACCGGGGCAGGTTCCCCGTGCGGTCCAGCCAGTTCTTCAGCGCTTCCAGATCTTCTTTGTCCATTGTTCTTTCCCTCTTTCTTTTTGTTTTTTACATGCAGCCGCCCGGCAGGACGCCCCGCCGTTTGAACGGCCGCAGATTTTCGTCTTTGCGCGTTCACGCGTTTTCCCTGCGCGGCGCGAATTTGCCGCAGTTGCAGATGGTGTCGTTCTTGCGCTCCCCGGTGATCTGGCAGACGCCGTGCACCCAGTAGACGCATTTGCTGCAGGTGTTGTACTCGCCCATACCGTCCCTCGCTTTCTGTGCCGCTCAGACGAGGCTGTGCAGCTTCTTTTCGGTGATCCTGCCGTTCAGCGAGCATTCGAAATTGCCAGACTCTGTGATGACCTCCGATATCATGATGCAGATGAAATCCCAGTACCCGCCGGGCCGCACCGCCGGCGGCTGCAGGCCGAGCTGGGCGTACGAGATCGTTTCGCCGTCGCGCCCGGTGGACCACTGCTGGAAGCCCTTCGGGTTGGCGAGGTCCCACTCCAGCCGGAAGCCGTCGTCCTTAAAGACCAGGTAGACGCAGTCGTTGCGGTTTTCCTTCAGGCTGATCCGCTCCTGCAGCGCCTTGCCCGCGCACAGCTTTTTGAAATACGCCTGGAGGCCGTCGAGGAAGCTGTCGTGCAGGTAGCCGACGCGCAGGTAGTAGGTGTTCCCCTCTTTCTGCACGAAGGCCATGTAGCTTTCCTGGCCCGCCGGGATTTTGACCGCGAAGCCGGAAGCCTTTGCGTTCAGCGCGACGACCGACGGGATGCCGGAATTCGCCATGCAGACCGAGTGCTCCGCCGCGGACAGCTCGACGACCGTGTTCTGGTGGTCGATCATCTCCGCGACCTGCTTGCCATCCACAATGATTTTCATCGGGATGGAATCTGTTGAAATTGCCGTCCATCTCCTTCGCATTGCAGCGATCAGACGGGCGCGGCCCGAAAAAGCGCGCAAAAAAAGAGGGCCTCGCGGGAAGCCCTCTTTTCCTTATTCGATGATCGTCACCGGGTATTTTTTCTCCACGTCTTTCGGCTCCGCCGCCGCGTAGCCGAGCGCCGCCATACCGTACACCATGTGGTCCTCCGGCACGCCGAGCTCTGTCAGGACCGCGCGCACGCCGGGATCGTTGCAGGTATCCGAGCCCTGGTTGATCCAGACCGACGCGATGCCCATCGAGTGCGCGGCGAGGAAGATGTTCTCCAGCGCGCAGGCGTTGTCCCATGTCTTGATCAGCCCCGTCTCGTTTGAGGGAATGATCAGCGCGGCCGGGCGGTAGAGGTTGTAGTTGGGGCTGCCGAGCGCCTTGCCCATCGCGGCGGCGAGCTTCTGGATCTTCTCCGGGTTCAGCACCGCCGAGAAGTGCCACGTCTGGCGGTTCATCGCGCTGGGCGCGTGCGTCGCGCACTGCAGCAGCGTCTCGATCGCCTCGCGGTCGATGGGCTTCTCCTGAAAGGCGCGCACGCTGCGGCGCGTCAGGATGTTTTCAATCACTGCATTCGTCATGTCTTTTCCTCCCAGATTCAGATGATATTCAGACCCGGCGGTCAGAATTTCGCCGCCAGAAGATCTGCAATTTTTTCGGCGAGGGCGCGCTCCCGCTCCGTGAAGCGGTTCCGGATCGGGCTGTCGATGTCGAGCACCGCGCGGACAACGCCGCCGCGGACGACCGGCACGACCAGCTCCGAGCGGCTCGCGCTGTCGCAGGCGATGTGCCCCGGGAACGCGTGGACGTCCGGCACAAGCTGCGTTTCCGCCGCTTCGCAGGCCGCGCCGCAGACGCCGCGCCCGCGGGCGATGCGCACGCAGGCCGGCTTGCCCTGAAACGGCCCGAGCAGCAGACTGCCGTCCGGCTGCACCGTGTAAAAGCCCGCCCAGTTGACGCGGTCGAGCGTTTCGAACAGGAGCGCCGCGAGGTTCGCCATGCACGGCACGGGCTCCGGCTCGCCCTCGAGCAGCGCGGCCGCCTGCAGCGCCGCTTCGCCGTATTTTTTGTCGAAGTGCGCGTCCACGACCGCCTGCGGCGCCAGCGTCAGGTATGGGTACGTATGGCTGAACCGGTAGCCGAGCTGCTGCGCAAGCCCGAGGCTTTCGAGGTTCGCCGCGTCCCACGAGGGGTACAGCCCCCGCTCGAGGCAGTCGAGGATCAGCCGCGCGGCGCAGGCGCGGGCCAGGTGGCGCCGGCGGTGCGCTTCGTGCGTGCCGATCTCGATCTCGATGCCGCCGTCGAACACGGAATACGACGACGCGCCGCAGACGATCTCGCCGTTTCGCAGCGCAAACACGCCGAGCGCCTGCGCGGAAAACGACGCGTAGTCCGCAAAATTCGAGATGAAGTCGCGCATCCAGCCGCCCTTCTCGCGGATCTGCGCCCAGATTTCCGGCGTCATGCCCGAAAGCACGTAGCCCGCCGGGACGTCCGCCGCAAAGCGGCGCAGGCGCGCCGGGTCGAACACGCCGCTCTCCTTGCGCGTCGCGTACCGCACGCCGCCGCCCATGTCGCAGAGCAGCGACCGGCAGAGCGCGAACTGCGCTTCGTCCGGCGCGGCGAGCAGCATCGGGTGGTCGATGTTCGCCTGCACGCCGGCGAGCAGCGCCTGCACCGCGTCGGCGTCCTCCGCCGGGGAAGCGAGCAGCGCGAAGTCGCCGAGCAGCACGCAGGCCGCCGTCATCGCGCGGCCCACGTAGATCTCGCCCATCGTGCCGTCGAGCGCCGACCAGACGATCGTCTCGTCCCAGCCGTCGAACAGCTCGAGCGCCGCGGACGGGTCCTCCAGCCTGTGGATATCAGAATTCATCTTTTATACTCCTTGTAAAGAGACGGTTGATTGCCTCTCTCGGGCAGTTATTTTTATACAGTACGTTGTACACGGCGCGGCAGATCGGCAGGTCGGCGCCGACGGTTTTGCCCAGCCGCAGCAGAGCGTCCACCGCGTAGTAGCCCTCTGCCAGCGCGTCGAACCGCTCGTGCTTCACGAATTTCTCGCCGAACATGCGGTTGTGCGAGTACGGGGAAAACAGCGTCGCCTCGTAGTCGCCGAGGTGGCACAGGCCGTAGGCCGAAAGCTCGTTGCCGCCGAGCGCGTCGATCAGCCGGGCGATCTCGCGCGTGCCGCGGGCCATCAGCGCGCCCTTGAGCGTCGAGAGGCCGAGGCCGTCGAGCATGCCGGCCGCGATGCCGATGACATTCTTCGCCGCCGCGCCGATCTCGCTGCCGATCAGGTCCTGCCCGTAGTAGAAGCGGATCAGCTCGCTCGAAAACGCGTCGACCAGCATGTGCTTCGCGTCCTCGTCATCGCTGTCGATGACCATGCAGTTCGGCACGCCGGCCGCAAACTCCTGCACATGGCCGGGGCCGACCCAGACCGCGACGCGGTTCGAAGCGTCGCAGCCCGCGGCGCAGACCTCGGAGAGCCGGAGCCCGGTCTCGATCTCGACGCCCTTCATGCACAGCACGAAGATCTTGTCCCGCAGGTGCAGCGGCTCGAGCTCGCGCATCAGGCCGCGGAGCCCCTGCGAATTGACGGAAATGATGATGACTTCGCTTTCCGCCGCGCCCGAAAGCGCGGTGGTCAGCGTCAGCGAATCGGGCATCGTGACGAGCCCGTTCGAGCGGGTTTCGAGCAGCGCCTGCATCCTTGCGGAGCCTGCGCGCCCGTAAAGGGATACGCTGTGGCCGATCTTGTCGAGGTACCATGCGATGAAGGAACCCCAGCGGCCGCAGCCGATCACGGTAATTTTCATATCGGGAGAATCGCCTTTCCGACGGCGTCCATGCGCCGTCCTTTTTGATTTCCGCCGCAAACGCGCGCGGTCCCGGCGTGCGCCGGCTTACCGGTCGCGGAAGAGCGCCGCGCTGTCTTTGGCGTAGATCACGCCGGAGATCGCAGCGAGCAGCGCCGCGACGCCCATCAGCGCGAAGCCGATCCAGTAAAACACGGCCTGCAGCGTCTCGTAGGCCGGCAGCGCGATCAGGCCGAGCGCGTGCAGCTCGAGCACGTACTGCAGCAGGAAGATCACGCAGATTGCGACGATCTGCGAAACGGTTTTCGCCTTGCCCCAGCCGTTCGCCGGGATCACCTTGCCGTTTTCCACCGCGATCAGGCGGATGGAGGTGACGGCGAACTCGCGGATCATGATGAGCAGCACGAACCACACGTTCGCAAAGCCCGTCTCCACAAAGCAGACGAGCGCCGACATGACCATGATCTTGTCGGCGAGCGGGTCCATCAGCTTGCCGAAGTTCGTGATCAGGTTGTCGCGGCGGGCGATCTTGCCGTCGAGGTGGTCGGTGTAGGACGCCGCGCCGAAGATCAGCCCGGCGATCAGAAGATGGTGCGGGATGAAATCCGCCAGCGTGAAAAACACGAAGAACGGGACCAGCGCCATGCGCAGTATCGTCAGTTTATTCGGTAGATTCATGGTAATCACCATTCCTTATTTTTTGTGCCGGTCGGCGAAGCCGATCGCCGCCCTGCTCGTCGCGGCAAAGCACAAATCGTGTGTGAAAAAGTATTTTTCACACGACCGCCCTCTTTCGGTCAGACGCGCGTGCCGAACAGGTCGCAGTCGACCGCCTCGTCGATGTGCACGGTCACAAGCTCGCCGAAGTACGGCTTTTTTTCCGCCGTGAAGAACACCTTGCCGTCGATGTCCGGCGCGTCCATCGCGCTGCGGCCGAACCAGCACTCGGCGTAGCGGTCGAAGCCCTCGGTCAGCACCTCGACGTCGCGGCCCACCTGCTTTTCGCCGAGGCGGTCCATGATGTTCATCTGCGAGTCCATGATGAGCTCGGCGCGGTGGTTCTTGACCTCCTCGTCGATCTGGTCGGGCAGCTCGGCCGCCGGGGTGTCCTCCTCCTGCGAGTAGGCGAAGCAGCCGAGGCGCTCAAACTGCACCTCCTTGACGAACTCGGCGAGCTCGGTGAAGTCCGCTTCGGTCTCGCCCGGGAAGCCGGTGATCAGCGTCGTGCGCAGCGTGACGCCCGGGATCTTCTCCCGGATCTTCCGCATCAGCGCCGTGAGGCTCGCGCGGTCGCCGCGGCGGTTCATCGCCTTCAGAATCCTGCCCGACGCGTGCTGCAGCGGCAGGTCGATGTATTTGACGATCTTTTCCTCTTCGGCGATCGTGTCGAGCAGCTCGTCGGTGATCGCGTCCGGGTAGCAGTACAGCACGCGGATCCAGTGCAGCTTCTCGATTCCGCACAGGCGGCGCAGCAGCTTTGCGAGCGAATATTCGCCGTACAGGTCGAGCCCGTAGCGCGTCGTATCCTGCGCGATGAGGATCAGCTCCTTCGCGCCGTTTTCAACGAGCGCGCGCGCCTCCTCCTCGATGCTCTCCATCGTGCGGCTGCGGTAGCCGCCGCGGATCAGCGGGATCGCGCAGTAGGTGCAGCGGTTGTCGCAGCCCTCGGCGATCTTGAGGTACGCGAAGTAGCTCGGCGTCGAAAGCTCGCGGTCGCCGCACAGCGGCATCTTTTCCTTTTCCGGGAAGCGCTGCGTAAAGCCTTCCATCGCGCTTTCGATGCAGGCGGCGATGTCGCCGTTCGCGCCGATGCCGAACACGCCGTCCACCTCGGGCAGCTCCTTGTGGATCTCCTCGCGGTAGCGCTCCGCGAGACATCCCGTGACGACGAGCTTCTTGATGCGGCCCTCCTTCTTGAGCGTCGCAAGCTCGAGGATCTCGTCGATCGACTCCTGCTTCGCGCTCTCGATGAAGCCGCAGGTGTTGACGATCGCGACGTCGGCGAGCGCCGCGTCGTCGCACAGTTCAAAGCCCGCGTTTTTGAGGCTCGCCATCAGCATTTCGCCGTCCACCTGGTTTTTTGCGCAGCCCAGGCTGACCATTCCCACTTTGATTGCCATATGTAAAAAGTCCTTTCCTCTTGTTTTCAGCCGTATTTTCTTTCTATTCTAACAGAAAACAGACGGTTTTTCAATCGAAAAGCCGTCTGTTCACAAAAAACGTACAAATGGATTTGGTTTTTATTCCTCCGGGCCCTCCGCGTTCAAAACGCTGAAGATTTCCTCGAAGCCGTAGCCGTACCGCTGCAGC
>MHCFR00700__coassemble_1192_pt1 | contig 13452 bp, 14 predicted proteins | sample MHCFR00700__metabat2_high_PE_020 | metagenome-assembled genome bin MHCFR00700
CCGCAGCCGTTCCATAGGGTACTCCAGCCCGCAGTTTCCGCACACGGCGCGCTGCCCGCCCGCCTGAACGGTCAGCGGCCCGCCGCAGAGATTACATTGCAGCTTGCGCATGAAAACATCTTCTCAAATAAAAAACGGAACGGTACTGCATGCAGTGCCGTTCCGCCTACTGTACGATATTTTTAGACCGAACCGGCCGCGCTTACTTCAGGAACGGGAGCGAGCCGATCAGCGCAGCATCCTTCGCCTTGCCGCTGCACACCTGGAAGAAGCAGATGACGCGGACGACAAAGACGACAGTCATCGCGATCGCGCCGACGATCGGGACGATGAAAGTCCACACCAGAACAAGGGATACGATCAGAAGCAGCTGATTGACGATCTCCAGCTTCAGCGCCTGGCGCGAATGGAAGCTCGCGTACGGGGACTCCGGCGCGGCGAGCAGCGCGATGACGATGCCGACCACACCGAGCATGTACGCCGCCATGGCGACGACCTTGTTCTTCGAGATGTCGTCGGGCGCAAACTCCGCCGTGTGGTCCGCGGGGTTATACGCGGGCTGCACCGGCTGCTGGTAGACGGGCTGCTGGTAAACCGGCGGCTGTACGGGCGCCTGCTGCGCGGCGGGAGCGGGCTGCTGAACCGGCGCCGCCTCCGGGGCCGGGGCCGCTTCGGGCTGTGCGGGCGTCGGCTGCGCAGGCGCTGCCTGCTGTGCTACGGGCGTACCGCAAACGGCGCAGAATGTACCGCCTTCTGCAAGCTGACTGCCGCATTTCTGACAAAATGCCATAATTCTGACCATCCTTTCACCGCGGGGCTCACAAAGGAAAGCCGCCGCGCATCACAATGATTTATTATAATGAAAATTATACTCCTCCTGCCGCAGCTTGTAAAGCACTCACCGCAAAAAATATCGAAAATCTGTATAAAGCGCCGCTTTTTCGCAGCACGTGCAACCGGCTTTTCCCTGCGGCGGGAAAACCGCACAAAAGCCGGCGCGGCAAGGACCGCGGCACAGGGCCGCAAACCCGGGGCAAGCCGAAAAAAATGGGCGGCGGAATTTGTCCCGCTGCCCATTTGTATGCGGCAATACCCGCCTTTATCCCGCCTTCGCCACATCCAGCGCGGATTTCCCGCGGCTCACAGCGCGCACATACCCGCGCAGCGCGCGCCACAGGCCGTACGCTGCGCCGAGAAACAGCGCGCCGAGCACGAGCGACGCCGGAAGCGTGAGCCAGAACGGCATCGCCCAACTCCCGAACTGCATCATCACAAACGGCACGTCAAAACCGAAAAGCCCGCCGGCGAACTCGATGACGCCCGCGACGGGCGCGATCACCGCGCAGGCCAGCATGCCGACCGTCAGCACAGCCAGCACCGGCAGCACGAACATACCGGTAAGGCCGACGACGCTGTAAAAGCCCGCGGCCGCGAGAAAGCGCGTGCAGCGCGGCAGCTTGCGGTTGCGGGCGCAGTCGCCGAGATACGCCCGCGCGAGCGCCTGCGGGTCGCCGAGGCGCGCGCAGATCGCCGCCTCCGCCACGCCGTCCGCCTGCAGCTCCGCGATCGCGCTGCGGATCTCCTGCACGATGTCCAGCCGCTCCGTGACGGGCAGCGGCCGCAGCAGGCGGTCGATCCGGTTCAGATATGCCTGTACGCTTTGTTCCTGTTTCACAACGCATGCTCCCTTTCCGCGCCGCTTCCCTCCTGCAGGTCCGCGACCGTTTCCACGAGGTTTTCCCACTCCCGGCTCACCGCCTCGAGATAGGCCGCGCCGCGCTCCGTCAGCGTGTAGTACTTGCGCGGCGGCAACCCCGCCTGCGTCTCCTGCCAGAAGGCCATGAGGTATTCCTCCTTGAGCAGCCGCCGCAGGAGCGGGTAGATCGTGCTCTCCTTCGCCGCAATGACCGGCCGCTTCTCGAGCTCGCTCATAATCTCATAGCCGTACCGCGGCTTCTGCTGCACGAGCAGCAAGATGCAGTACTCCAGCGTGCCGCGCTTGATCTGTGACCGCCATTCCTCGAGTTTCATCGCATTCCCTCCCATCCATCGTTTCAACATGTACATCGTACCACACAGTATATCGTTTGTCAATCTTCTGCGCCAAAAACTCCTTTTCTAGGCCGAAGAAGCCGCGCGCAACCGCAAGTTTACATTTCGAACGCGCAAAATTCTGGAAATCTCCGCATTCTGTGTTATACTGAAGCTGACCCGAACGGGCGGATTCGTGCCGCAGGCCCCGGCCGCCACGCGGCTGCGGCGCAGTGCAAAGCTGCCGACGGCAAAGCGGCACGCGTTTCTGCCGGCGGCGCGCCTGCCCGTCCGCGGCGCGCACTACATATACGATCGGATAAAACGGGATTTATGAAGGAGGACTCGACCATGACATTCGGCGACAAGCTCTCGGCGCTGCGCCGGGAACAGAACTACACGCAGGAGCAGCTTGCGGATTTGCTCGGCGTTTCGCGGCAGTCGGTGAGCAAGTGGGAATCCGGCGCGGCCTACCCCGAAACGGAGAAGTTGATCCGGCTGAGCACGCTGTTCAACTGCTCGCTCGACTACCTGCTGCGCGACGCGCCGCGCGAGGCCGCCGCTGCGCCGACCGCACCGCAGCAGGCGGAAGCCGCTCCGGATGCGGCGGGCGGGCGCTTCGTCGTGACCGTGCCGTATCCCTGCTACGAGCGGAAGAGCCGGCGGCAGCTTTTCGGCATGCCGCTCTACCACGTGAACATCGGCCCCGGCCGCGTCGCAAAGGGATTTTTCGCCGTTGGGCTGATTGCGCGCGGCGTCGTCTCGGTCGGGCTGATCTCCATCGGCTTCGTTTCGGTCGGGCTGATTTCCATCGGCCTGCTTGCGCTCGGGCTGGACGCCGTCGGCCTGATCGCCATGGGCGGCGTGGCGATCGGCGCCGTTGCACTCGGCGCAGCAGCGCTCGGGCTGTTCGCCGCCGGCGGCGCGGCCGGCGGTCTTTACGCGGTCGGCGCCGCCGCGGCCGGGCGTTTCGCGGCGCTCGGTTCAAGCGCCCACGGGCCGATTTCGATCGGCACCGTGGAAGCGCTCGGCGGCGAGATCTTCCGCAAGCTCGGCACGCTCTCGCCGCAGGAAAAGCACCGGGTGCTCCGCCTGCTCGACGAGACAGCGCCGGTCTGGCTGCGCTGGGCGGCCGCGCTCTTCGCGCTGTTCCTGTAGCGGGGGCGCTTTGCCACAGGCCGTGAACCGGATGCGGCTTACAGCGCGATGTTCAGCTTTTTCGCAAGCCCCTTGATGTACTTCGTCGCCTCGATGTAGTCGATCTCCTCGGTCATGTGCTCGAGCATCATGCAGGTACGGTCGTCGAGCTTCGACATGCACTTCAGATACGTCTCGTAATCGAGCGCGCCGAGGCCGGGGCGGCACTCGTCGAGGTGCACGGTCAGCCTGCCGCCGAGGATGATGTCCTTCGCGTGGCAGCTGCGGATCTGTGTGCCGAGCTTGTCGAACCACTCCCGGATGACTTCGCCGTTGCGGTAGTAAAGCTGCGGGCTGCAGATGACGTTGACCGGGTCGAGGTGTGCCGCAAAGCCCTTGCGGTCGATCGCCTCGATCAGGCGCAGGTAGGAATCCGCGGTGTCGGGGTACATCCACGGCATCGGCTCGAGCGAATACGCCGTGCGCTGCGGGTTGACCGCGTCGATGATCCGCTGCGTCGTCGAAACGATCTCGTCGAACGCCTTCTGCGTCAGGTTGTCCTTGTGCGGGCCGTCCCACTGGTCGCTGTACGAGCCTGCGATGTTGACGCAGCAGTTCGCGCCGACATAGTCCGCCAGCTCGAGCTGGTGGATCGCCCGGCTGATCGCCGCCTCGCGCTTTGCCGCGTCGCGCTCGAGCACGTTGTTCCACACGCCGATCTCGCAGATCACGAGGTCGGCGGCCTCGGCGGCATTTTTGTAGCCGTCGATCACCTTCTGGTCCGCGGTGTAATCCACCGGGAAGTAGACGGCCGAGTACCCGGCCTCCAGCGCCGCCTGCGCCCATTCCTCGGGCGTGTTCCACTTCTTAAAGATCATGCCTCCAAAACGCATGCCATACAGCCCCTTTCCGATAACGCACCTGTCATCTTTCTGCCCAGCCGTCCGTCACGCCTGGCCGCGGATGCGGTAGGAGACGAACGCGAATTTTTTGCTGTCCGGCGACCACGAATTGACGTTGATCGTGCCCTGTCCGCCGAACAGCCGGACCACGGTCTGCACCGGGCCGCCCGCCGCGTCCATCAGGCGCAGCTCCACGTGCTTGTGCGGCACATGCTCGCCGGGCGCCACGTCGCCCTTGCGGTACGCGAGCATGACGACCTTCGTTCTGTCCGGCGAAATGTGCGGGAACCATGTGTTCCAGTTTTCGTCGAACGTCATCTGCGTCTGCTCGGAGCCGTCCGCCTTCATGCGCCAGGCCTGCATCAGGCCGGTGCGCACCGAATTGAACCAGATGTACTCGCCCGCGCTGTCGTATTCCGGGCCGTCGTTGAGGCCGGGCGCGTCCGTGAGGCGCTTTTCCTCGCCGCCGTCCACCGGAATCGTATAGATGTCGAACTCCCCGCTGCGCTCGGCGCAGTAGGCGAGCGTTTTGCCGTCCGGCGACCAGCCGTGCAGGTAGCTCGGCGCGAGCGGCGTGATCAGGCGCGGCACGCCGCCCGTCAGCAGCACCGTGTAGATGCGCGATTTTCCGTCCTCCTTCGTGCCGTGGCTCACCGCGATGCGGTCGCCCTCCGGCGAGAGGACATGGTCGTTGTTGCAGTTTGTGACGAAATCCGTGAAGACCTCGCGGCTCTCCTTCGTCTCCAGATCGAATTTGAAGATCCGGCCGTTGCTGTTGAACGTCAGGAATTTGCCGTCCGGCGACCAGTTCGGCGCTTCGATCAGATAGTCGAACTCCTGCAGCACCGTGCGCTCCCCGGTCTCCACGTCGTAGACCTCGAGGATCGACTCATCGTCGTCGCGGTACCAGGGGCTGGACTTATCGATTTTTTCTGCCATGCTGAGCTCCTCCTTTGCAATGAAAGCCTTTACCGCTTTCATTTTTTTGTATTGATTGTATAATAGCACGCGCGGGAAGCATCTTCAAGCTTCCATTTCATTTTGTTTTCCGGGGCTTTGCACGCGGTCCGGTCATGCCGGGCAATCCTATTGCGCACAGGCATTTTGCGGCCTGCGCGCCGGGGGCGCGGGCTTTTTTGACGCAAACCGACAGAAAGCTTTACACAGCCTTGATGCACGGCCCGCAGAGATGTTCTACAATAAATATGGGAAAACAGCGTTTTCCCGCCGCGGCACTGCGCGGGCACGGCGAAGAAATGCGCCGGCCGCAGCGCCGCACAGCTGAGATCCGCGTACGAGAGTTTCCTTTCAACCTAAAAGGGAGAGGGCATCCAATCGGGGTGTCCTCTCCCTCTTTCTGTTCGTTTTATCGCTTTTGCGCCGGTCTCTTGTCCGCCGCGTCCCGCCGTGGTATAATGGGTTCAACACGATGAGATCAGAGGGGGAAATTCCATGCGGGTAGGAACCATCCGGCAATCGACCGTCACAGACTTCGCCATCGGCGGCGCGATCTGCCCAAAATGCAAGCAGCCGTTTACGGCGCAGATGAACCGCACCATACAGACCGCCACGATGCTGGCCGTCTCATTCATGAAAAAGACCGGCGAGCGCTATACGATCTGCCCGCACTGCGGGCTGCGGTATTCCTTTACGCCGGACATGTATTCTTCCCTGCGGCAGCGGCCCACCGCAGATTTTCTGTACCAAATCTGCAGCGGGATGCTCCTCAAGGGACAGGAAAAAGCGGAGAAGCACAGCGCGCGCTCCCGCAAAAACGCGGGGCTCGCCGCGGTGCTTGCGCTTCTGCTCGGCGTCTTCGGCGCGCAGAACTGGTATCTCGGGCACTACAAGCGCGCGCTCATTGCCTGCATACTGGATGCGCTCGGCCTTGTGTGCTTCTTTGCCGCGCTGGCTGTCGAAAACGCGCAGCCGCTGCTGTTCCTCGCCGCAGGCCTGTTCGCCTTCAGCCTGTACTGGGGGCTTGTCGACACGGTCCGCATCCTTCTGGGCCGCGCCAAGGACGTCGAGGGCCTGTACGTCTGCACGCGCAGACAGCATGCGCGGTGGATGGAAAAGAAAGAAAAACTGTCTTAAGCTGCGCATAAGCCGCGCTCTGCCGTCGAACGGTGGAGCGCGGCCCTTCTTTTTCCGCTGTTCTTTCTTGCGCAGCCGCCGATAAAGCGCCGCTTCCGCCCGCGCTCAGACGCGCGCCTTGAACTCCTGCGGCGTGATGCCGGTCTGCGCCTTGAACGCCTTGTAAAACGTCGAGTAGTCGGAAAACCCGCACTCGCGCCCGGCCTCGGCCGCGGTCGCGCCCTCGCGCAGCATCCGGCGCGCATGGGTGATGCGCAGCGCCATCAGATAGGCGTAGACCGTCGCGTTCGTATACGCCTTGAAGTGCCGGTTCAGATACGATTTGCTGATGAAGAAGCGCGCCGCCAGGTCGTCGAGCCGCAGCGGCTCGCGGAAGTGCTCGGTGAGATAGCGGATGACCTGCGGGATCACCGCCGTCTCCCCGCGCGCCTCCTTTTCGACGAGGCTGTACGCCTCGAACGCGTCCTTCAGGTAGAGGCGGATCGCAGACGATGTGAACACGCCGCCGCGCTCCATCTTCACGATCCGGCGGAACAGCGAGGCCGCGAAAATCAGGTCGTCCCCGCGCAGCGGCACGCGGTAGCCGTTTGCGCCGATCCCGCGCAGCGCCGCCTGCAGCTCGCCCGCCGCGCTGTCGATGCGCGCGATGTAGTCGAGCTCCACCCAGAGCACCATGCGCTCATACGCCGCGCGCTCGTTCGCGATGACCGGCCGGTGCATCCGGCCCGGCGGGATGATCAGCAGGTCGCCGGGGCACAGGTCGTAGACCTGGTCCTCGATGTAATACGTCACGCTGCCGTCGAGGAAAAGATACAGCTCGAGGAAGTCGTGCGCGTGGAATTCGATCGTCCGGAAATACGGGTCGCGGTTGTGGTGCGCCTCGAAATCCTCCTCGAGCATCACCTGCGCCCTGTCCTCTCTTCGCCCTTCCATCTCGTCGCCTCCTTTTTGCAAAGCATAGCACAAAATGAATCGATTTGCAATCTATCCGGCGACATATACCATTTATTTTGCAATTTCATGTGCTATACTTACAGTAACAAACACAGGAAGGAGTTTGTTCCCATGCGGGAGGATTTATTTTTGAAAAGCGGCACGGCAAAGCGGCTGTATGAAGCCGTCCGCGCCCTGCCGATCGTCGACTACCACTGCCACCTTTCGCCGAAGGAGATCCTCGAGGACGAGGTCTTCACGGACATCGCGCAGGTCTGGCTCGGCGGCGACCACTACAAATGGCGCCTGATGCGCGCCTGCGGCGTGCCGGAGCGCCTGATCACCGGCGACGCGCCCGCGCGCGAGAAGTTCCGCGCCTATGCGGACTGCATCGAGACCGCCGTCGGCAACCCGCTGTACGTCTGGTCGCACATGGAGCTTTCGATGTTCTTCGGCATCGAGGATGCGCTCTCGGCGGAGACGGCCGACGACATCTTCGACCGCGCGAACGCTTACATCCGGGCGCACGCGCTTTCGCCGCGCAAGCTGATGCTGCAGAGCCGCGTGGAGCTCGTCGCGACGACCGACGACCCGGCCGACTCGCTCGAATACCACCGCCTGATCGCGCAGGAAAAGGATTTCCCCGTGCGCGTCGTGCCGTCGTTCCGCACGGACGCGGCGCTCAACATCGTGCGCGCCGATTACCGCGCCTACCTCGCGCGCCTTTCGGACGCCTGCGGCTTTGGGATCGAAACGCTGGAGGACCTCAAAAAGGCGCTCTCGGCGCGGCTCGATTTCTTCTGCGAGAACGGCTGCCGCGTCAGCGACATCGGCATCGAAGCGTTCCCGAAGCGCGACGCGGCCTGCTGCGCCGCCGAGACCTTCCGGCGGGCGCTCGCCGGCGAAAGCGTCACCGAGGCCGAGTACCGCGATTTTCTCTTTGAGCTGTACGTGTTCCTCGCCGCCGAGTACAAGCGGCACAACGTCACGATGCAGCTGCACCTCAACGTGCGCCGCAACGCCTGCACGCGCCTCTTCGAGACGGTCGGCCCCGACGCCGGCGGCGACTGCGTCGGCGACCCGATCCCGGAGCGCGACGTGGCCGCACTGCTCGACGCGATGGACAGAGCGGACGGCCTGCCGCGCACGATCCTCTACACGCTTGAGCCCTCGATGTACATGGCGCTCGCGACGACCGCCGGCAGCTTCCGCGGCGTAGTGCCCGGTGCGGCCTGGTGGTTCTGCGACCACAAGCGCGGCATGGAGGAGCAGATGAACATACTGGCCGAAACGGGCCATCTCGCCCAGTTCTACGGCATGCTGACGGACAGCCGCAGCTTCCTTTCCTACGCGCGGCACGACTACTTCCGCCGCGTGCTGTGCAGCCGCATCGCCGAGGAGCTCGACGGCGGCACGCTGCTCTCGGAAAAGGCCGCGATGAAGCTCCTGAACCGGCTCTGTGTCGAAAACAGCCGCGCGCTGTTTGCATAACCGCTCTGCGGGCCCGCAACACGCTTCGGCCCGCAGGCCCCGCACGGCGCGCCGGCTCTGCCGCAAAGCCGTGCGGAACCAGATAAAAGGGAGGAATTGCTCATGAATATCGTCATCACCGGCGCGGGCGGCGTGCTCTGCAGCGCCTTCGCCAAGGCGCTCGCGGCGGACGGCCACAAGGTCGCGCTGCTCGATCTGAACCTCGAAGCTGCGGAGAAGGTCGCGGCGGAAATCCGCGAAAACGGCGGCGAAGCGATCGCCGTGCAGGCCGACGTGCTCGACAAGGAAAGCCTGCAGGCCGCGCACGACGCCGTGGAAAAGGCGTTCGGCCGCTGCGAGGTGCTCGTCAACGGCGCGGGCGGCAACAACCCGAAGGGCACGACGACCGGCGAATACTTCGACAAGGCCGATCTGCTCGACGAAAACGCCCGCTCCTTCTTCGACCTCGACAAGGACGGCGTCTCCTTCGTCTTCAACCTGAACTTCCTCGGCACGCTGCTGACGACGCAGGCATTTGCCGTCGACATGCTCGAGACCGGCGGCTGCATCGTCAACATCTCCTCGATGAACGCGTACACGCCGCTGACGAAGATCCCGGCCTACAGCGGCGCCAAGGCGGCCGTTTCGAACTTCACGCAGTGGCTCGCCGTGCACTTTGCGAACTGCGGCATCCGCGTCAACGCGATCGCCCCCGGCTTCTTCGCGACGAACCAGAACCGCACGCTGCTCTTCAACGAGGACGGCAGCCTCACGCCGCGCAGCCACAAGATCATCTCGCAGACGCCGATGGGCCGCTTCGGCGAGCCCGAGGAGCTGCTCGGCACGCTCCGCTTTTTGATCGACGACAAGGCTTCGGGCTTCGTCACCGGCATCACGATCCCGGTCGACGGCGGCTTCTCCGCCTACTCCGGCGTTTGATTCGACTTTTATACAGCGGCGCTGCCGCAGAAAGGATGTTTACTATGATTATCGGCGCACAGGGCTTTACGATCCGCAATTTCGCGCAGAACGAGGCCGACCTGCGCGTGACGGCGAAAAAGCTGCACGACATCGGCTTCAAGACGCTGCAGGTCTCCGCGTTCGGCGACATCGACCCGCACATCATCCGCGAGATCTGCGACGAAAACGACCTCAAGATCATCATCACGCACACGAACCAGCAGCTGATTCTGGAAAACCCCGAGAAGGTCATCGAGAACCACCGCATCATGGGCTGCAATCACGTCGGCATCGGCATGATGCCGCAGAAGTACACCGGCTCGCTCGAGGGCATGCGCGCATTTCTGAAGGACTACACGCCGGTCGCGGACAAGCTTTACGACGCGGGCATGAAGCTGCACTACCACAACCACGGCTTCGAGTACGAGCAGTTTGAAAACAAGTGCCTGCTCGACTGGATGGCCGAGGAAACCGACCCCGAAAAGTGGGGCTTCATCCTCGACGTGTACTGGACCCAGTTCGGCGGCCGCTCCCCGTCCCGCCAGATCATCGAGCTCGGCGACCGCATCGACGTGATCCACTTCAAGGACATGAAGATGCACGGCCACGAGCACCGCTTTGCGGCCGTCATGGACGGCAACCTCGACTTCGACGCGATTCTCGACGCCTGCCGCGAGGTCGGCATCCAGTACGCGATGATCGAGCAGGACGACTGCTACGACCGCGACCCGTTCGACGAGCTCGCGCTCAGCGCAAAGAACCTGATTGCGGCCGGCTGCCGCTTCTGAGGAGGACGGACGATGGCACTCAACTTCACTTTTTCCGCCTTCGCCGACGAGGCGGACCCGAATTTCGACCTGCAGCTCGCCGCGCTGAAGCGCAACCGCATCCCGCTGCTTGAGATCCGCGGCGTGGACGGCAAGGGCGTGCTCGACCTGACCGACGCAGAGCTCGAAACGGTCTGCGAGAAGCTCGCAGAAGCCGGCATCGGCGTTTCGGCCGTCGGCTCGCCGATCGGCAAGATCGGCATCCGGGACGACTTCGCCCCGCACTTTGAGAAATTCAAGCGCGCCGTCGAGATCGCGAAAAAGCTCGGCACCGCGCGCATCCGCATGTTCAGCTTCTTCATCCCGCAGGGCGAGGACCCGGAAAGCTGCTTCGACGAGGTCGTGCGGCGCGTTTCGGCGCTCGTCGCCTACGCCGAGGAAAACGGCGTGCACTGCTGCCACGAAAACGAAAAGGGCATTTACGGCGACACGCTCGCCCGCGTGCAGAAGCTGCATGCGGCCGTGCCCGGCCTGCGCTGCGTGTTCGACCCGGCGAACTACATCCAGTGCGGCGACGACCCCGCCGTGAACTTCAAGGCGCTCGCCCCGATGATCGACTACATGCACGTCAAGGACGCGCTGTTCGCGGACGGCTCGGTCGTCCCGGCCGGCGAGGGCGACGGCTCGGTGCCGCAGATTCTCGCGGCGCTCGCCGATACCGGCAAGCCGTACATCCTGACGATCGAGCCGCACCTGTTCGACTTCAGCGGGCTTTCGGCGCTGCAGGACGAGGAACTCACCCACAAGCGCGTGTACCGCTCCGGCGAGGAGGCGTTCGACGCCGCGGCGGATGCGCTGCACGCGATCTGCGAAAAAATCAATCTTTGACCCATCTAAATCTTTGATCTATCTGTAAGGAGTTGTAAAAAATGAGCGAAACAGTAAAAATCGGCATTGTCGGCATCGGCAACATGGGCTCCGCGCACGCGAAGAGCATCCTGGCCGGCAACATTCAGGGCATGGAGCTCGCCGCGGTCTGCGATATCGCGGAATCGAAGCGGCTCTGGGCGGCGGAAAACCTGCCGGACGTCCCGTGCTTCATCGACTACAAGGAGATGATCGACAGCGGCCTGTGCACGGCGATCCTTGTCGCGACGCCGCACTACCTGCATTCCCCGATCGCGATCTACGGCTTTGAAAAGGGCATGCACGTGCTCTCCGAAAAGCCGGCCGGCGTCTACACGAAGCAGGTCGAGGAGATGAACGAGGCCGCCGCGAAATCCGGCAAGGTCTTCGGCATCATGTACAACCAGCGCACGAACCCGAAGTTCCAGAAAATGCGCGAGATCGTGCAGAGCGGCGCGCTCGGCGAGCTCAAGCGCTGCGTGTGGATCATCACGAACTGGTACCGCACGCAGGCGTACTACGACAGCGGCACGTGGCGCGCGACGTGGGCCGGCGAGGGCGGCGGCGTACTGATCAACCAGTGCCCGCACAACCTCGACCTGTGGCAGTGGATCTTCGGCATGCCGAACAAGATCAGCGCGCACTGCAAGTACGGCCGCTGGCACAACATCGAGGTCGAGGACGAGGTGACGGCCTACGCCGAATACCCGAACGGCGCGACCGGCGTGTTCATCACGACGACCGGCGAGTGCCCCGGCACGAACCGCCTCGAGATCTCCGGCGACAAGGGCAAGCTCGTCTGGGAGGACGGCAAGCTGACGCACTGGGCGCTCGAGACGCCGGAGCGCGAGTTCTGTTTCACCTGCCCCGAGGGCTTTGCACAGCCGAAGATGACCGTCACCGAAATCGAGACGGAGAACGTCGAGCTCGGGCACAACGGCATCCTGCAGAACTTCACGAACGCGATCCTGCACGGCGAAGAGCTGCTTGCGCCGGGCTATGAGGGCATCAACGGCCTGAACATCTCGAACGCGATCCACCTCTCCGACTGGACCGGCAAGCCGCAGGACGTGCCGGTCGACAAGGAGCTGTTCCTGAAGCTGCTCGACGAGCGCCGCGCGACGTCACACGTCAAGGAAGCGAAGGACGACGGCAAGATCGCCGACCTCTCCGGCACCTACAACGACCGCTGGAAGGTGCGCTGAGCCGCGCATGGACCGGCTTTCCCGGCCGCAGGCTTGTGAATTTCATCCGATCAAACGGGGACCGTCTGCACTGCGGGCGGTCCCTTTCGCTTGTGTGAAAAAATTTTTTCGTTTCCTGTAGCGAATTGCGGTTTTGCAGGGTATTCACAGTGAAAAGCATGTTTTTCCGAATACATCCACAGAAAGGAGGCAGACGCATGCGGGATATGTCCGAAGCGGAATTCGACGCCGCGCTCGCGCAGTACGGCGATACGGTTTACCGGCTCGCCTTTGCCTACACCCGAAACCGGGCGGACGCCGACGACGTCTTTCAGGAGGTCTTCCTGCGGTACTTCCGGCGCGCGCCGGCCTTTGAAACCGAGGAGCACCGCAAGGCGTGGCTGCTGCGCGTGACGATCAACCGCGCAAAGAGCTGCCTGTCCCGCCGGGTGCTGCACGGGCCGCCGCAGGCCGGGGGCGCCGTGCCGTTTTCCGCGCCGGCGTCGATGGAGCTGCACGAGGCGCTCTCGAAGCTCGCGCCGAAATACCGCACCGTGATCCACCTGTTTTACTACGAGGGCTACACCGCCGAGGAAATCGGCGCGCTGCTGCACCGGAAACCCGCGACGGTCCGCACGCAGCTCACGCGCGCACGCCGCCGGCTGGCCTCCCTTTTGCAGGACGAAATCTGACACAGAAAGGATGAAACGCCATGACCTTCCGGGAAAAATACAACGCAATGCAGCGCGACGTCCGGCCGGACGCGCCCCTGCTGCAACGCACGCGCGCGGCGGCGCAGAAAGCCCCCGCACGCCCGCGGCGGCTGCGCCCGCTGATCGCGCTCGCGGCCGTGCTCGTCTGCCTTGCGCTCACCGTGCCCGCCTTCGCCATGCCGGCGCTCGCCGCCGACCCCGACGGCTACGCGCTGCTGTACAGCATCTCCCCCGCCGCCGCGCAGTTCTTCAAGCCCGTCAACCGAAGCGACGAGGACAACGGCATCCGCCTCACGGTCGATTCCGTCTACCTGCACAGCGACACCGTCGAGGTCTACGTCGCCCTGCAGGACCT
>MHCFR00700__coassemble_1208_pt1 | contig 13251 bp, 8 predicted proteins | sample MHCFR00700__metabat2_high_PE_020 | metagenome-assembled genome bin MHCFR00700
CTGCTGCTTCCGTCTTCCGCGCCGCCGCTTTCGGTCTGCGCTTCGTCCTCACCGAAGAAGTACGCCTCGAAAATCGCGCGCGCAACCTCCTCGGCCGCGTCGCCCGAGCCGCCGTATTCGATGACGACCGAGACGGCGATCTCCGGGTCGTCGTAGGGCGCAAAGCCGATGAACGTCATGTTGTCCGAATGGTCGGCGTTCTCCGCGGTTCCGGTCTTGCCCGCGACCGCAACGCCGAAATCGGCGAAGGTCGTGGCCGCCGTGCCCTCCGTGCAGACCTGCCGCATGCCCTCGCGGACGATCTCAAAGTTCTCCTGCGCGATCTCGGCCTGCAGGACCACCTCCGGCTCCGCCGTCTCGCGCGTGATCACGCGGTCGTAATCCGTCACCTTCTCGAGGAAATGCGTCCTGTAGCGCGTGCCGCCGTTCGCGATCATCGAGCAGTACGTCGCAAGCTCGATCGGCGTGAACATATTGTCGCACTGGCCGATCGCCGCCTGAATCGTCAGGCCGTCGTACCAGGCGGCGCCGTTGTGGCGCTCCGTGTACTCGACCGGGTCGGACATGATGCCGACGCTCTCCGGCAGCTCGCAGCCGGTCGCCTCGCCCAGCGCGAAGAGCTCCGCGTAGGTGCTCATCTTCCGGATCGTGAGCATGCGGCCCACGTCGAAGAAATAGCTGTTGCAGGAATGGCTGATCGCGCCGTACATGTCGACCTCGCCGTGCACGCCGAGGCACCGCGGCTCATAGTCCGGCGCGTAGTAGTGGTAGGCGCCGTCGCAGTCGACCGGCGTGTCGTTGTCGGTGATCACGCCCTCCTCGAGCGCCGCAAGCGCCACGAGCGGCTTGAAGCACGAGCCCGGCGTGAAAATGCCGTTGAGCCCGCGGTTGAACAGCGGCTGCGTCTCGTCCGCGTAGAGCGCCGTCAGGTATTCGTCGTCGGAAACGTAGCGGTTGAGGTCGAACGTCGGGTAGGACGCGCAGGCCAGCACCGCGCCGGAGTTCACGTCGAGCGCGACCGCCGCGCCCGCCACGCAGTCCTCCCGCAGCCCGGACGAGATCTTCTCGGCGAGCGTCTCGTTGGCGGCGCGCTGCAGGTCGCTGTCGATCGTGAGCCAGACGGAATCGCCGGCCTGCGGCGGGTCCGTCACGGTCGTGGAGACGACCGCGCCGGTCGAATCGGTCTCGATGGTCTCCTTGCCGTTCTGCCCGCGCAGCGTCGATTCGAAAACCGACTCGATGCCGCTCTGCCCGACCGTATCCGTATAGGAATAGCCGGAAACGTTCGAGGCGGAATACGTGTTGCCCGCCGCCTCCGCCTCGGCGTACTGCTCCTCGGAAATCGCGCCGAGCGTGCCGACGACGTGCGGCGCGAGCGCGCCGTCGTCGCCGTAGTAGCGCGTCTGGCCCACCTGCGTCTCGACGCCGGGCATATCGGACGCGCGCTCGCTGACGATCTCCACCGTCTCGATCGCGACGTCCTCCGCGATCACGTACGGGTTTGTCCGGCTGAACGCGCTGCGCTCCATGTTGTAGCGGACGGAGGCGATGCGCCGCACGTCGGCCTTGTCCGTCGTGTTGTCGATCTCGTACCGCTCGACGAGCGCCGCCATGCACGCGGCCGCGTCCGCATCCGCCGGCAGGTCGAGCATGTCCGCCGACTTCATCGTCTCGATCTCGCTCTGGCGCGCCGAATCAAACGCGTATTCCCCGCCCGCGCCGATCACGATCGGCAGGCGGTCGATCCACGCGACGTCGACCGACTCGAGCAGCTTGACGACCGAGAGGATCGTCTCGTTGCGCGCCTGCGCGTCCTCCGACAGCCGGCTGTACACGATGTTGTAGACCGGCCGGTTCCCGGCCAGCACCTCGCCGTTGCGGTCGAGGATCTCGCCGCGCGCGCCGGTCAGCTTGATGAAGCTGCTCGACACCACGGCCTCCTCGGCGTACGTTTCGCCTTCCAGAAGCTGCCACTGGCCGAGGCGGCCGATGTAAACGAGAAAGATCACGGCCACCAGCGCGCCGCACACGATGTAGCGCCCCCATTTTTTGAGCATTCCGCCGCCTCCTTATCCTGCGCAGTTACATGCAGTGTTCCCGGTTTTTTCCGATTTTCCCTCAGCGCCGGCCGAAAAAGCGCCGGTTCAGATACTGCAGGCCGTAGCAGACCGGGATCATCAGAAGCGTGTAAAAGTAAATCGGCAGGTACGCGTTGACAAGCGCGTACGCCGCAAGGCTGTAGCCGCGCGCCACGTACAGCACGAGCCAGTCGAGCACGACGGCCGCGGCGCAGCTCCACAGCCCCATCAGGATCGCCGTGAACACGTGGATCTGGATTCGCGTGCCGCACAGGCCGCTCAGCAGAAAACAGAGCACGCCGAAAACGAGCGCGTGGTAGCCCATCGCGCTGCCGCCGCCGAAATCGGCGAGCAGGCCCGCAAAAATGCCGAACGCCATCGCGGGCACGCAGTCCTCGACCATCGCGATCGTCAGCGCCGCGGCCAGAATCAGCATCGGCTTCGCGCCCATGACGGGCGGCAGAAGCCCCGGCGTTTCCTGCAAAACAAAAAGCAGAAGGAGCTGCACCGCGTACAGCGCCCACCGCATCCATCTTTTCCGGTCCGCCACGCGGTCCGCCTCCTTCCGGATTTCAAAATCTCAAAGCCCGGGGCGCATCAGCCGTTGTCCTTCTGGGCCGTCACGGCCGGGTCCTCCGCCTCGGGCGAAGGCGAGGGCTCGGGCAGGTTCGCCTGCACGTCGCCCTTGCCGTCGAACGCCGTGATGACGAACACGTCCGACACGGTCTTGACGTCGACGTACGGCGTGACGATCGCGTAATACGACGAATCGGCGTTGCTGCGCTCCACGCTGTCGACGCGCCCGATCAGCAGGTCGCTCGGGAACATGCCGCCCGCGCCGGAGGTCGTGACGATCGCCCCGGGCTGGATCTGCGTGTCCCGCGTCAGGTAATTCAGGCGCACCTTGCCGCTGTTCGCGAACTGGATGTCGCTCGAGATCACGCCGCTTTCGCCGGTCTCCTTCGCAACGGCGCCGATCTGCGTCTCCTCCGAGAGGATCGAGCGCACGCGGCTCGAGGTCGCGTAGACCTCCTCGACGACGCCGACGACGCCCATCTCCGTGATGACCGCATCGCCCGTGGAAATGCCGGAGAGCGAGCCGCGGTCGATCGTGAAGTCATAGAACACGTCGCCCGGGTCGCGCCCGACGACGCTCGCCGCCGTCAGCTCGAGGTCCGGCATCGCCTCCTTGACCGAGAGGATATTCTCGTAGGAGGCGTTTTCCGCCTTGACCTCGTAGTAATCGACGAGCTGCTCGCGCAGCGTGCGGTTTTCCTCGAGCAGCTCCGTGTACAGCGCCTGCAGCTCATCCTTCGACATGCCGTCGAGGTCGACGAACTCCTTCGCGCCCTCGGTCATGTTCGTGCCCGCCGTCAGAAGCGGCGCCGACACGGTGCCGAAGAGGTTCGAAAAGAGCGAGCTGCCCGCGCTCAGGCTGTAGATCAGAACGCCGAGCAGCACGACGACCGCGACGATCAAAATTTTAAACGTGCGGGTTGAAAATTTTTCCATACGCATCCCCGTGCCCCGGCGGGGCGCAGGCCTTCCTTTCCTCAGAAATCAAGCGGCGTTTCCCGAAAGCGCGGCCGGCCTCAGGCCTCCTCCGCGCGGCGCGCGTTCGCCGGGATGTACGCCCGGCCCTCGAGCGTCTTTCCCGCACCGCGGGCGACGCAGTCCATCGGGTGCTCCGCAATATGTACCGGCAGGCCGGTCGCCTCGTGCAGGAAGCGGTCGAGCCCGCGCAGCAGCGCGCCGCCGCCCGTCAGCACGATGCCCGTCTCGAGCAGGTCCGCCGCGAGCTCCGGCGGCGTGCGCTCCAGAACGCTGTGCAGCGCCTCGAACACCGACTTGAGCGGCAGCATCAGCGCCTCGCGCACGTCCTCGGCCGTCACGGTGATGTCCCGCGGCTGGCCGTCGGCCGCGCTCGCCGCGCGCAGGCTCATCGAAACGCTCTGCAGCTTTTCGAGCGGGTACGCCGAGCCGATGCGGATCTTGATCTGCTCCGCGGTCCGCTCGCCGACCACGACGCCGTACTTCTTTTTCAGGTGCGCGGCGATCGCCTCGTCGAACCGGTCGCCCGCCACGCGCACCGACTCGGACACGACCGGGTCGCCGTAGGAGATGACGGCCATCTCGCTCGTGCCGCCGCCGATGTCGAGCACCATGCTGCCGCGCGGCTTGTCGATCGCGATGCCGGCGCCGAGCGCGGCCGCCATCGGCTCGAGGATCAGGTCGACCTTTCCGGAGCCGGCGCTGCGCGCGGCGTCCTCCACGGCGCGGCGCTCCACCTCGGTGACGCCCGAGGGGATGCAGATGACGATGTGCGGGCGGCTGAACGCGCCCGACTTCAGCGCCTTGCGCACAAAGTATTTGAGCATGGCCGCCGTGACCTCGAAATCGGCGATCACGCCGTCCTTGAGCGGGCGCACCGCGACGATCGAGTCCGGCGTGCGGCCGAGCATCTCCTTGGCCTGCTTGCCGACGGCGAGCACCTCGTCGGTGCGCACGTCGACCGCGACGACCGACGGCTCCCGCAGCACGATGCCGCGCCCGCGCACGTAGACGAGCGTGTTCGCCGTGCCCAGGTCAATGGCGATGTCCTTGACCGACCGGGAAAAAACCGAAAAAAGCGAGGCAAGCCCCGCGAAAAAATCCGAATGAACCGTACCCATGCTGCAAAGCCTCCACAGGCCCCGCCCGTCTGCACGACGCCGGCGCCACAAAATCACACAGTCGTAAAAATCACACAGTACAGTATAGCAAAAAAAGCGCGCTTTCTCAACCGAAAAGGTTTACAAATTGTAACTTTTTCGAAAAATCCCAAGATATGCGGCGCCCCCCGGCGGCCGTTCCATATCTTGACCCCTTTATTTTCCGGTGCTGCCAAAGCCGCCCGCGCCGCGGTCCGTCTCGGAAAGCGACGCGACCTCGACGATCTCCGGCGCAAAGTACGGCATGATGATCATCTGCGCGATGCGCTCGCCCGGCTGCACCGTATACGGCTCGGCGCTCAGGTTGTGCAGGCCGACGCAGATCTCGCCGCGGTAGTCGCTGTCCACAACGCCGACGCCGTTCGTCACGTGGATGCCCTTCTTGATGCCGAGGCCGCTGCGCGTGAAGATGAAGCCCGCCGTGCCGGCCGGGATCTCCGCCGCGAGGCCGCTCGGGAACACCGCGCGCGCGCCGGGCTGAATCGTCTGCGGCGCGTCGATGCAGGCGCACAGGTCGTAGCCGGCGCTGCCCGCCGTCGCCTGCTTCGGCAGCACGGCGCCTTCGCGCACGCGCATCAGCTTGAGAACCATTCCGTTATTTTCCATTTTTCATTTTCCTCCTGATTTTTCTCCGTCTGGCGCTTTGCGCGCCGAAGGGCTGTGCAAAACCGTTTCCACAGCCCTGTTGAAAAGCCGTTTTGGCTCTGCCATGCGGCTTTTCAGGCATATTTTTCCCCTGCGGAAAAAAGTTTTTCACTCTTTCCACCGAGTTTTCCACAATCACAGCACACCGCGTGTAAAAAGGCCCCGAGTGTAGTCGGAATGCGGCTTTTCCTGTCGAATTGTGCGCCGCAGGATTTCCCCTGTTTCCACAGCTTTTTCCACAGAAAACCTTAAAACGCCAAAATCCGCGCCGCTTCCCGCGCGAACGCTGTCCGTTATTGTCAGCGGGACGCTGTTGAAAACTTCCGAAAAGACGGGTTTTCCCGCAAATTTTGTGCAAAGCACGGGAAATTCCACGCCGCGCCGGTCGCGGATCGAAAGCGGGCGCGCGCAGTGCAGGCAGCCCTTTTTCGAATTCGCCAGCGGGCAGTTGCGCGTGAGCATCAGCGGCTGCCGCCCGTAGACGAGCACGCCCCGCGGCAGCGCGCCGCCGAGCGCCGCGATCTCCGCGCCGGTCAGCTCCATCGAAAGCTCGGTGTCGCACAGGCCGAGCGACTCGAAGAAGCGCAGGCTCTGCGTGTTGAAAACATTGAGGGAGAATCCGCCGTGCGCGGACACCTCCAGTTCCCTGCACAGCGCGACGGCGCCGAGGTTCCCGCACCAGAAGTGCGTGAAGCCCTCGCGCCGGAGCGCTTCCATGCGCGCCCGGACCGGCGCCTCGACGCCCCAGATCGCCCGCGGGATCTCGAGGATCAGCGTGTGCCCGGCCCGGCGCAGCGCGTCGAGCGCGTCAAGCGACGTGTCGAGCGGCAGCTGGACCGCTTCGAGCGCGCCGGCGTTTTCCGGGATCTGCTCCGCGTCGCGGAACGCGCCGCGCAGCGCGAGCTTTTCGGGCCTGTGCGGGCGCACGTCCAGCGCCGGCATCCGGAACGGAACCGGCTTTTTCTCCCTGCGCTGTGCGCCGAGCGCCTCGAGCGCCGCGCGGCGCAGGCCGTTCAGCACCGAAACCGGCACCGCCGTGCGCCCGTCGGTCTCGATCTCCGCCGCCGTGCAGCGGTACGGCGTGCCGCCCGTCTTCTGCAGCTGCGCCTGCCAGCGCGCCGTATCGACCGGCAGCCGCTGCGCCGCCGCGCAGACGTGCGCTTCATCCGCGACCGACGCCGTATGCGCGCCGTCCGACACGGTGAGCGCGGGGTGCTCCCCCTCGAAAATGCGCGCGCGGAACGTGACCGGCACGCACTGCCGCTCGTTCTTGTACAGCGCGTGCAGACTCGCGAACACCGCGGACGACGCGCCCTCCACGTCCTCCTTCGTGCGGATGCCGAACATGCTGCGTCCGCGCTGGGCGGACAGGTAGCCGTCCGTAAAGCCGGAGCGCGAGAACACGGCGCCGAGGTCCTCCAGCAGCGCGGGCGGCACCGGCTCGCCGTCCGCCGCATGGCGGCAGGCGGAGACCGCCGCGGCCACGTACTCGGGCCGCTTCATGCGCCCTTCAATCTTCGCCGAGCAGACACCGGCCGCCGAAAGCGCGCCGATGTGCTCGATGAACGACATGTCCTTGAGGCTGAGGTCGTGCCCCGTGCCGCCGGGCGCCGCAAAGGGCAGGCGGCACGTCTGCGCGCAGCGCCCGCGGTTGCCGCTGCGGCCGCCGAGCATCGCGCTGAAATAGCACTGCCCGGAAAGCGACATGCACAGCGCGCCGTGCACGAACGCCTCGAGCTCCACGTCGGTCTGCGCCGAGACCGCGCGGATCTCCTCGAGCGACATCTCGCGCGCAAGCACCACGCGCGACGCGCCGAGCGACTGCAAAAGCGCCGCGCCGCCCGGCGTGTGCAGGCTCATCTGCGTCGAGGCGTGCAGCGGCATTTCGGGGCACGCTTCATGCAGCAGCGCGAAAAGTCCCATGTCCTGCACCAGAATGCCGTCGACCGGCAGGCTGCACAGATACGCGCAGAAGTCGAGCGCTTCGGCGAGCTCCGCGTCCTTGACGAGCGTGTTGACCGTCACATAGACGCGCACGCCGCGCTCGCGCGCGAAGGCCGCGGCCTCCCGCATCTCCTCGCGCGAAAAATTGGCGGCGTTCGCTCTTGCCGAAAAAAGCGCGCCGCCCATATACACCGCGTCCGCACCGGCGAATACCGCGGCCTTCAGCGCCGCCGGGTTGCCGGCCGGCGCCAGAACTTCGATCTTATCCGTTGTCAAAACCGTCACTCCTTGGCGAAAAAGCTGACAAGCCCTTCCTGCTCGCCGATGTCGGGCCGCAGGGGGTTGCGCATCGGGACCGGCTGGCCGGCAATCTTTTCCGGCGCGGCCGACTGCGCTGCCGCCGGCTGTGCCTGCAGGCGTTTGATCTGCTCCTCGGCGAGCTTCAGCTTGCCCTCGGCCTGCTGCAGGCGCGCGCGGAGCCCCTCCACGCCGCCGAGCTGCCGCAGCTCCTCCTCGAGCTGCGCGGCCTTTTCCTCGCTCTGCCGGAGCGCCGCCTCCTGGCGGGCGAGCTCCTCGCAGAGGTTCATCGCCGTGATCACCGCGGCCTTCTCGATCGACGCGGCATACGCCGTGTTGAGCACCTGCTGCATGCGCGAGCGCACCGCTTCGGCGATCCGCTCGGCGGCCGCGCGGTCCATGTCGCCCGATACCGTGACCTCCACGCCGCAGATGTTCAGTCTACATCTCGTCTTTTCCATTCCCTGTGCCTTCCTTTCCGCATGGCGCGCCTGTTTCCGGCGCAGCGGCCGGATATCCTGCCTCTATTATATTGCATTTCAGACGAAAAAGAAAGAGAAGACGGGAAAATTTGCGCCGCAGCCGTAGAAAAGTGCCGAAAACCCGCATTTTTCCTGAGGTTTTCCTGAAAATCCCTTGTTAAATTTACAAAAGTATCCTATAATAGGCGGGAAGAAAACGCCGCATGCTTTCTCCCGCCTGCAGCCTTTCCGCAGGCCGGGCAATGGCATTTTGCGCCGTTTTTCTGTAAAAACCATACAAAGCGAAATGGCAAACTTCGTATTGTTCAGCATTGAATCCCCTGTGTTTTTAGTATATAATTTACTTAAAACATTTCATTTTCATGCACTAAATTATATCGTTTTGTGTAATATGCATAAATATCCTGCATTTTACACCTGTAACAGCTTAGGAGGTACTACATGAATTACAGCATGACGGTCGCCCAGGTGAAGACGGCCATCCAGGAGAAACTCTCCCACATCTACGGCGTTTCCTCCGAAAATGCCAGCGACGACGAGTTTTACAAGGCATCTGCCCTCGTCGTGCGCGATCTTATGGTGCGCGGCCGCGACGAGTTCGTGCGCAACGCAGAAAAAAGCGAAACGAAGCAGATCTATTATTTATGTATGGAGTTCCTGCTCGGCCGCTCGCTGAAGAACAACCTCTTCAACCTCGGCCTTGAGGAAAACTTCCGCAAGGCGCTCTCCGAAATGGGCGTGAAGCTCGACGCGCTGTACGAGCAGGAGCCGGACGCCGGCCTCGGCAACGGCGGCCTCGGCCGCCTCGCGGCGTGCTTCCTCGACGGCCTCGCCACGCAGGGCTACCCGGCGATGGGTTACTCGCTGCGCTACGAGTACGGCATCTTCCGCCAGAAGCTCGTCGAGGGCTGGCAGACCGAGCTGCCGGACTTCTGGCTGCCGGGCGGCGAAGTCTGGATGCAGAAGGTCGACGAAAGCGCGATCGAGGTCCACTTCGACGGCTACATCGAGGAGCAGTGGCACGACCAGTACCATTCCGTGCGCCACAAGAACTACACCTCGATCCTCGCGATCCCGTATGACCTGTACGTTTCCGGCATGGACGGCAAGGGCATTTCCGTCCTGCGCATCTGGCGCGCCGCCGCGAATGAATTCGATATGAAGCTCTTCAACAGCGGCAACTACATGCGCGCGATGGAGCAGACCGCGATGGCCGAGACCATCACGAAGGTCCTTTACCCGGAGGACAACCACCTCGAGGGCAAGAGCCTGCGCCTTGCGCAGCAGTACTTCCTCGTTTCCGCCTCCGTGCAGGACATCGTGCGCCGCCACCTGTACACGCACAGCTCGCTGGATGACCTGCCGAGGCTCGCGGCGATCCACCTGAACGACACGCACCCGGTGCTCGCGATTCCCGAGCTGATGCGCATCATGCTCGACGAATGCGGCTACGGCTGGGACGCGGCGTGGGACATCGTCTGCCGCACGATCGCCTACACGAACCACACGGTCATGAGCGAGGCGCTCGAGTGCTGGAGCGTGGAGCTCTTCAGATCCCGCCTGCCGCGCATCTACCAGATCGTCGAGGAGATCAACCGCCGCTTCTGGGAGGAGATGCGCCGCCGCGGCGTCGACGAGGGCAAGATCTGGCGCATGGCGCCGCTGTGCGACGGCTACGTGCGCATGGCGAACCTCGCCGTCCTCGCCTCGCACAGCACGAACGGCGTTTCCGAGCTGCACAGCGAGATCCTCAAGGACAGCGTCTTCCACGACTTCTACACCGAGATGCCGCAGAAGTTCAAGAACGTCACGAACGGCATCGCGCACCGCCGCTGGCTCAACCAGGCGAACCCGAAGCTCGCCGCGCTCATCACGGAGCTGACCGGCGACGGCTACATCCACGACGCGACGCAGCTTGAAAAGCTGATGGCGTACAAGGACGACGCCGCGGTGCTCGAAAAGCTCGAGGCGATCAAGCTCTCGAACAAGCAGCGCCTCGCCGAGTACGTAAAGCGCACGCAGGGCCAGATCGTCGACCCGAACAGCATCTTCGACGTGCAGGTCAAGCGCCTGCACGAGTACAAGCGCCAGCACATGAACGCGCTGCACATCCTCTCCGTCTACCAGTGGCTGCTGGAGAACCCGAACGCCGAGTACACGCCGCACACCTACTTCTTCGGCGCGAAGGCGGCGCCGGGCTATTACTTCGCGAAGGAGATCCTGCAGTTCGTCGTCTGCCTTGCCAACACGATCAACAACGACCCGCGCGTCAACCAGAAGCTGCGCGTCATCTTCGTCGAGAACTACTGCGTCTCCTGGGCGGAACTGCTGACCCCGGCCGCCGAAATCAGCGAGCAGATCTCGCTGGCCGGCACCGAGGCCTCCGGCACCTCGAACATGAAGTTCATGATCAACGGCGCCATCACGCTCGGCACGCTCGACGGCGCGAACGTCGAGATCCACGAGGCGGTCGGCGACGACAACATCATCCTCTTCGGCATGACAACGCCCGAGGTCAACAGCCTGCGCGCCTCCGGCTACCGGCCGCGCAACCAGTATGAGAACAACGCCATCATCCGCAAGGCCGTCGACGCGCTCGGCCAGGGCTTTGACGGCAAGACCTTCTCGAACCTGCACCAGGCGCTGCTCAACGTGGACCAGTATATGGCGCTGGCCGATTTCGCCTCCTACAGCGAAGCCCAGCAGCGCGCGGAGCGCCTGTACAAGGACCAGAAGAAGTGGAACGCGATGTCGCTCGTCAACACGGCAAAGGCCGGCATCTTCGCGGCCGACCGCGCGATCCGCGACTACGCGAACAACATCTGGCTCGCCGAGCCGGTGAAGACCGCCAGCACCGCAAACACAAAGAAAAAGGCTTAACCCGCCTGCACGCATTTTCAAGGGACGCCGGAATAGCATTCCGGCGTCCCTTTTCTGAATCCTAACCGCAAGGGAGCCCTCGCCATGACTTTTTTCAACTCCAGAAACCCGATTTACCGCAGCCCCACCGGCGCCGTTCCGGCCGGCACGCGCGTTCACTTCAAGATCACCGTGCCGCGCAGCATGGCCTGCTCCGCCGCCTACCTGCTCGTGCTCGACACCGACGGCCGCACCGTCTGCAACGACATGTTCTGGTGCGGCATGAACGGCGACGACCACGAGTGGTGGGAGTGCCACTTCGCGCCGCAGAACGCCGGGCTGTGCTTCTACCACTTCGAGCTGCGCACCTCCCGCGGGCATTTCGTGCTGAAAAAGGACATCGGCGGCGAGGCCCGTGCCGGCGGCAGCGAGGACTGGCAGCTCACGGCCTATTCGGCGGACTTCAAGACGCCGGAGTGGCTCGCCGGCGGCGTTCTGTACCAGATTTTCCCCGACCGCTTCTACTGCTCCGGCCGGGAAAAGCACGACATCCCCTACGGCCGCACGATGCACGCCGACTGGTCCGAGCAGCCCGAGTGGCGGCCGAACGCCGAGGGCAAGATCACGAACACCGACTTTTTCGGCGGCGACCTCAAGGGCATCGAGCAGAAGCTCGGCTACCTCAAGTCGCTCGGCGTGACGTGCATCTACCTGAACCCGATCTTTGAATCGCACTCGAACCACCGCTACGACACCGCGAATTACGAGAAGATCGACCCGCTGCTCGGCACCGAGGAGGACTTCCACTCGCTCTGCGCCGCCGCAAAGGCGCGCGGCATCCGCATTTTGCTCGACGGCGTGTTCAGCCACACCGGCAGCGACAGCATCTATTTCAACCGCGAGGGCCGCTACGGCGACGGCGGCGCCTACCGCTCGCAGCAGTCCCCCTACTACCCGTGGTACTCGTTCCGCAGCTGGCCGAACGACTACGAGTGCTGGTGGAACTTCACCACGCTGCCGAACGTGCGCGAGGGCAACCCCGACTACGACGCGTACATCAACGGCGAAAACGGCATCATCCACCGCTGGCTCGCGGCCGGCGCCTCCGGCTGGCGGCTCGACGTCGCCGACGAGCTGCCGGACTGCTTCCTCGACAGCCTGAACCGCGCCGTCAAGGGCTTTGACGAGGACGCCGTCGTGCTCGGCGAGGTCTGGGAGGACGCCTCCAACAAGACGGCCTACGGCGTGCGGCGCCGCTACCTGATGGGCGGCCAGCTCGACAGCGTGATGAACTACCCGTTCCGCGACGCGATCCTCGGCTTCCTCCGCGGTGAACACGCTTCGCTGATGATGGACCGCATCGAGACGATCGCCGAAAACTACCCGCCGCAGGTGCTCGACATCCTGATGAACCACATCGGCACGCACGACACCGAGCGCGCGCTGACCGTGCTGGGCGGCGAACCCGCGGGCGAGCGCGGCCGCGCGTGGCAGAGCGAGCAGCACATGACGCCCGACCAGCGGGAGACCGCGCTCGAGCGGCTGCGGCTCGCCGCGCTGCTCCAGTTCATGCTGCCGGGCGTGCCCTGCATCTACTACGGCGACGAGGCCGGCATGGAGGGCTACCGCGACCCCTTCAACCGCGCGTGCTACCCCTGGGGCCGCGAGGAAAAGGACCTCATCGCCTGGTACCGCTACATCGCGCTGCTGCGCCGCGAGCACGGCGATATTTTGAAGCACGGCAAGCTGCGCAGCATCTACGCGCACGGCGACATCCTCTCGTTCGAGCGGTACGTGGAAACGCCGCACGGCGAAAAGGCGCTGTTCGTCGCCGTAAACCGCAGCGCGGACAACGCGGTGATCCCCAGCGTGGATTACCACAGCGCGCAGTTCATCTTCGGCGCGCCGTACGTGAACGATGCGGAGGGCCCCGGCGAATTCAAGCTGCCGCCGTTCGGCTTTTCGCTGCTGCGCATCGAGCGCGAGGCGGGCCGCTATATCCCCGAGCTCGACTGAACCGATGTCCTCCGGTTTTCCCCGGAGGACATTTTTGTCGGCCGGCTTCTGCACGAGCGTGTTTTCCGCACGCGGGAGACGGGCTTTCCCGACTCTGCGCTCCGTAGAGTCACGCCGCTCTACGCGCCGTGTGTGTACAGCCGGCCGTTTATCCCGTACAATACAGGCAGAAAGGAGGCAAACCCATGGATCAGGCTAAAATCGGCCGGTTTATTGCCG
>MHCFR00700__coassemble_1249_pt1 | contig 12872 bp, 16 predicted proteins | sample MHCFR00700__metabat2_high_PE_020 | metagenome-assembled genome bin MHCFR00700
CGCATCTGCTCGTGGATCTGCTCGTTTTTCTGCGAAAGCAGCTCCTCGATCAGGGAGATGTCCTCCTTTTGCAGCACCTGCGCGATCTGGGCCAGGCTCATGCCGAGCTCTTTCATGTAGGCGATCATATCCAGCCGGGCGTTCTGGTCGATGTCGTAATACCGGTATCCCGTTTCCGGATCGACGTACCGGGGCTTGAGCAGGCCCTTTTCGTCGTAAAGGCGCAGGGTGGGGACGGAGACCCGGTTCATTGCAGCCATCTTGCCGATGGGAATCAGATTGTCCTTCATAAGATCCCTCCTGAGACTCTAATCTTAATGGAGAGTTTAACGCCGTTTTCTGTAAAAAGCAAGGGCTTTCGGAAAGAAATTTGCGGCGAATGCCTGTGGGCCGATGCATGCGGTTGGGGGCGATTATTCCGCGTATACGCCGCGCAGCAGCTCGATTTCCGCCTTGTAGCCGGGCAGCTCGTTCGGCGTTTCCAGATAAAAGGGCAGGCTGCGCAGCACCGGGTGGTTGACGATGCGCGTAAAGGCCTCCAGCCCGATCTTTCCCTCGCCGATTTTGGCGTGGCGGTCCTTATGGCTGGAAAGGCCGAACATGCTGTCGTTGATGTGGATCGCCCGCAGCCGGTCCAGCCCGATCACGCGGTCAAATTCCGCGAGCACGCCGTCCAGATCGTTCACGATGTCGTATCCCGCGTCAAAGACGTGGCAGGTGTCCAGGCAGACGCCCATGTGCGATGAAAGGGCGACGCGGTCCAGAATCTCGCGCAGCTCCTCAAAGCGGGAGCCGACCTCGCTGCCCTTGCCGGCCATCGTTTCGAGCAGCACGGTCGTCGTCTGCTCCGGCAGCAGGATCTGGTTCAGCGTGTCGGCGATCTGCGCGATGCCGGTCTCCACGCCCTGCCCGACATGGCTGCCGGGGTGAAAATTGTAGAGGTTGTGCGGCGTCGCCTCGAGGCGCTGCAGGTCGTCCCGCATGGTTTCCAGCGCAAAGGTGCGCGTCTCCGCGCTGGCCGAGCACGGGTTGATCGTGTACGGCGCGTGAGCGAGCAGCACGGCAAAGCGGTTTTCCGCGGCAAGGTCGTTCAGCTTCCGGGCGTCCTCGGGGTCGAGCGGCTTTGCGCGGCTGCCGCGGGGGTTCCGCGTGAAGAACTGAAATGTGTCGGCGCCGATTGAGAGCGCGGTTTTGCCCATGGCGTAGTAGCCCTTTGCGGCGGAGAGATGACATCCGATATGCAGCATAGCTTAATCCTTTCGGTTCCAGTTTTTGAAAATTTCCTTTGTGGAGCGGACCATTTCCTTTGCGAATGCGGAAACGTATTTCCGGTTGTAGAGCGCTTTCGTGCGGTCGTTCGGCATCATGCCGAGCAGCTCCTCCTCGGTCAGCTCGCGGTATCGGTTTTCGAAAACGACGCAGCGCTTCGGAAAGCGCGTGGTCTGCGGCCGTTCGCGCTGCTGTGCGGTCGGATAGCCGAACACAAGCATGCAGACCGGCGCGGTCTGCGGCGGCAGGCCGAGCAGCGCCCGGTGCGTCTCGAAGTTTTCGATGATGTCGCCGATGTAGCACGAGCCGACGCCGAAGCTCTCCGCGGCCGTACAGGCGGCGTGCGCGGCGATCACCGCGTCGTTTGTCGCGAGGATCAGGTCGCTCAGCTGCGGGGGCGGCACGTCGCCCGCGTCGCAGCCGGCGAGCTTGAATTTCCGGTACCAGCGGTGGTAATCCGCGCAGAAAATCAGCACCATTTTGGCCGAGGCGATGAACGGCTGGTCGTCGCAGGTGACGGCCAGCTTGTCCTTGACCGCCTGGTCGGTGATGTCGAGTATCGAATACAGCATCATGTTGCCCGCGGTCGGCGCACGCATCGCGGCGTTGAGGATGGCTTCCCGGATTTCGGCCGGGATCTCCCGGTCCTCAAAAACGCGCACGGATTTGCGCGCGTTGAGCAGGCGGATGGTTTCATTCATGGCAGGCGCAGCCCCCTTCTGCAGTTTTCTTTCAGTCTACCACAAAGGCCGTGAAAAGTAAATTGCGTTTTACAGGCTTTGTGTTGACAAAAATAACAGCCGCGTTATAATAATATCAAAAGGACATTGAGGGGGAAGGCAGTATGGAGCTGTATCAGGTTACAGGCAGACTGCATAAGCTGGAACTCGTGCGCATGCTGGCGCAAAGGAATGAGATCTGTAAGGACGGGCTGTATGCGGGGCAGATGCCCGTGCTCAACTATCTTGCGGAGCACCCGGGCTGCACGCAGGTGGAAATGGCGGATTTCCTGCAGGTGAGCCCGGCGTCTATCGCGCTCTCCACAAAGCGGTTGCAAAAGGCCGGCTATTTGACGAAGGAGGTCGACGAGGACAACCTGCGCTGCAAGCGGCTGTACCTTTCCGAGCAGGGCGCGAAGGTGCGCGAGCTCTGCCGGGAAAAGATGGACCTTCTCGACCGGAAGGCGTTCGAGGGCTTTTCGGAGGAGGAGCTGTGCACGCTGGTGCAGCTGATCGACCGCATCACGATCAACCTGACCGGCGAGGCGGAGAACGTCGTCAACGGCGAGACCTTCGGCACGCTCCACCGGCAGCTTGAGAGCATGGCGTGCGGGGGAAAGGACGATTGAGCCGCAAACCCGATGCCTTTTATCACAGCGCTTTATAAAAATATCAAATACAAGGGTGTGTTCTTTCATTATAATTAGGGTGCATCCATATCGAGGAAACATGCAATGCCGATGAACCGCGCAAAATTTCACTTTGACAATACCTACGCCAGCATGGACATGCTGTACGGGCCGTATATCCTCTACCAGATCGGCGACCTCAGCTGCGAGCCGGGCTATCAGACGTTCGAGCACGAGCAGTCGGTCTATGAGATCACATATGTGCTTTCCGGAAGCGGCTCGTTTCACGTGGATTCGCACACGTACGGCATGGAGAAAGGCGACCTGCTCATTACGCGCAAGGGGGAGATGCACAACATCGTCTCCTCGGAGAGCGACCCGCTGCGGTATTTTTATCTCGGCTTCGACTTTTCCGAGCCGGTGCGCAGCGAGCACGTCTTTCAGCTCAAGCGCTTTTTCGACCAGAGCGGCGAGGTCAAGGTCTCGAACAGCCGCGGCGTGCAGGAGCCGTTTATGAAGATCCTCTCCGAATTCATTTCGGACGACGTCCTTTCAAATCTTCTGATCGAGGCGTACATGCACGAGATCATCTGCGGCGTGTACCGGATTTTCAGCCGGCGCTACTACAGGAGCTACCTGTTGAGCGGCAGCAACAACGCCGACGAAAAGCTGGTTTACGACGTGATCAATTACATCGACGTAAACCTCGAATCGATGGAAAATCTGAGCGCGCTCAGCAGCGCGTTCGGGTACAGCTACACCCACATCGCGCAGAAGTTTTCCGCGCTGACCGGGGAAAGCCTCAAGGCCTACCACACGAAGCGGCGGTTTGAAAAGGCGAATGAATATCTACGCGAGGGCTATTCGGTCACCAAGGTCGCCGAGCTGATGGGTTTCAAGTCTATTCACGCGTTCAGCCGTGCCTACAAAAAGTATGTGGGCATCGCGCCGCGAGAATATAAAAAACGGGAGGAGCAGAGCCGCAAGGCGTCGGGCTCGCTCACGGAAAACAGTTAAAGGAGTTATTATCATGAAAGTTGCCGTCATCGGATGCGGTACGATTGCAAATGCAGCGCACATCCCATCCTACATGAACAACCCGGAAGCGGAAATCAAGTATTTCTGCGACATCATCCCCGAGCGCGCGGAAGCCGCCGTGGAAAAGTACGGCTGCGGCAAGGCCGTCGTCGATTACCACGACGTGCTCGCCGACCCGGAAGTGGAAGCGGTCTCGGTCTGCACGCCGAACAACGTGCACCCGACGATCACGATCGACGCGCTGCGCGCAGGCAAGAACGTCCTGTGTGAGAAGCCGGCTGCGAGAACGTACAAGGAAGCGCTCGAGATGCAGAAGGTGCAGCATGAGACGGGCAAGGTGCTTAACATCGGCGTTGTCAACCGCTTCAACGACAGCGTCAACCTGATCAAGAAGTACATCGACGACGGCAAGCTCGGCGACGTCTACCACGTCTACGCGAGCTTCCGCGCACACCGCTCGATCCCGGGCCTCGGCGGCGCCTTCACGACGAAGGAAATCGCCGGCGGCGGCGCGCTGATCGACTGGGGCGTCCACTACCTCGACATCGTCATGTACTGCTGCGGCGACCCGAAGGTCAAGACCGTCACGGGCGAAGTGTTCAGCAAGCTCGGCGTCGACATGAAGGGCTACGCCTACAAGGACATGTGGGCAGGCCCGCCGAAGTACGACGGCGTTTACGACGTCGACGATTCCGTCGTCGGCATGATCCGCACGGACGGCCCGGTCATCTCCCTGCACGGCGCGTGGGCGCAGAACATCGGCGTCGCGGAGCAGTACATCGACTTCATCGGCGACAAGGCCGGCATCCGCCTGCAGTACGGCAAGGACTTCACGGTTTACACCGCGGAGCACGGCGCGCTCGTCGAGTATAAGCCGGAGTTCAAGATGCGCGACCATTTCCAGAATGAGATCGACGCGTTCATCAACTGCATCAAGACCGGCGAAAAGCTGCCGTCGCACATCGACACGGTCATCATCACCGCGCAGATGATGCAGGCGATCTACGATTCCTCCGCACAGCACAGGGAGATCGTCCTCGGCGAATAAGCCGCGGCAGACCATCTCAAATTTCAAGGAAAGGACTGTTTTCTATGTATCCTTTTTCCATCGGCGTTCTGATGGACGGCTTCCGCACCGATACGCTGACCGCGCTCGATAAGGCGGCGGCTGTCGGCGCAAAGGGCATTCAGGTTTATGCGACGAAGGGCGAGCTTTCGCCGGAGAACATGAATGCCGAGGCGCGCCGCGAGTTTCTGAAGCGCGTCAAGGACCACGGCCTCGTGATTTCCGCGCTCTGCGGCGACCTCGGCCACGGCTTCAACGACCCGGCGCTGAATCCGGATCTGATCGAGCGCTCGAAGCGCATTGTCGATCTCGCGAAGGATCTGGAGACCGACGTGATCACGACGCACATCGGCGTTGTGCCGGCCGACCCGACGCACCCGCGCTATGCGATCTTGCAGGATGCCTGCGGCAAGCTGGCCGCCTATGCGGACTCGATGCAGGCGCATTTTGCGGTAGAGACCGGCCCGGAAGTCGCAGCGACGCTCAAGGGCTTCCTCGACGGCCTGCATTCGAAGGGCGTTTCCGTCAACCTCGACCCGGCCAACTTCGTCATGGTCACGGGCGACGACCCGGTGCAGGCGGTCTACACGCTGAAGGATTATATCGTCCACACGCACGCAAAGGACGGCAAGCGCCTCCATTATGTCGACCCGGAGATCCTCTACGGCATGGAAGAATCCGACATGCTGCAGGACCCCTCGTTCATCGAGCTGCCGCTCGGCGAGGGCGACGTCGATTTCCCGGCGTACCTTAAGGCGCTGAACGACATCGGCTACAAGGGCTTCCTGACGATCGAGCGCGAAGTCGGCGAAGATCCGGAAGGCGATATCCGCAAGGCGGTGGATTTCCTCCGCGCGCATATCTGATCGGTTATAAACAGTGGAGAAGGACGGTGGACGCCGTCCTTCTTTTGTCTCAATCAAGGGGGGACGAAAATGAAGGAACGCGAGGTTTGGGATGCAGTCGATGCCGAAGGTCGGAAGCTGGGCTTCGATTTGTACCGCGACGCGTGGGACACGCCGCGCCGCCCGGCGGGCGCGTATCACGAGGTCGTGCAGATCATCGTTTTCACAAAGCAGCGCGAGGTGCTCGTCACGCAGCGTGACCCGCGCAAGAAATTCGGGCGCAAGTGGGAGGTCACCGGCGGCTCCGTGCTGAAAGGGGAGACGTGCCTTGCGGGCGCGGCGCGCGAATTGCGCGAGGAAACGGGTATCGCGGTCTCCGAAGCGGCGCTGACGCTGATCGACCGGCAGGTCCGCACGGACCCGCCGTGCATCTATTACGTCTACGCCGTGACTGTGCCGGACAAAAACGTACCGATCACGCTGCAGCCCGGCGAGACCGTCGACAGCAAGTTCATCCCGTTCGAAGCGTTTCTGCAGGCGGCGCACAGCGAAGAATACGTGCTCTGGTGCGTCGAGTCGTGCGAAATGCAGCTTCGCGGTTACGCGGATGCAATCAGATGACGGCGCGAAAAAAACTTATGCATTTTCCCGTTTCCTGTTGAATTCCGCCGGCCGCTGTGCTAGAATCTCAACGGTTAAAATATAACGGGTGCATACCCGAAAAACGGGAGCGTTACGGCAATGAAGAACCCAGTAAAGCAGATCGGCCAGGCGGAAATCAAGAATTTTCTTCTGATTACACTCGGCACGGTCCTCACGGCGGTCGGCATCTATTTTTTCAAGTTTCCGAACAACTTCTCCACCGGCGGCGTCAGCGGTATTTCCATCCTGCTCGGCAAGCTCGTGCCGTTCCTTTCGCCGGCGGTTTCGATGTGGGTGATCAACCTGATCCTGCTTTTGATCGGCTTCCTGTTTTTCGGGCGCGGCTTCGGTTTGATGACGGCGTACTGCAGCATGCTGTATTCCTTCCTGACCTGGCTTTTTGAAGTGATCTACCCGATGACGGCGCCGTTCACAGACCAGCCGTTTCTGGAGCTCTGCTTCGCGATGATGCTCCCGGCGGTGGGCTCTGCGATCCTGTTCAACTGCAACGCCTCGACCGGCGGAACAGACATCGTCGCCATGATCCTCAAAAAGTATACGAGCCTCGACATCGGCAAGGCGCTGCTGGTCAGCGATGCGCTGATCGCGTTCTCCGCCTGCTTCGTCTTCGATATCCGCACCGGCCTGTTTTCTCTGCTCGGCCTGATCATCAAGGCGTTTGTCGTGGATTCCGTGATCGAGAGCATCAACCTGTGCAAATACTTTTCGATCGTCACCTCCTGCCCTGATGCAATCTGCGATTACATCATCCGGGAGATGAACCGGAGCTCCACCGTGATCGATGCGATCGGCGCCTATTCGCACGAAAACAGAAAGGTGATCCTCGTGGCCTGCCGCCGCAGCGAAGCGGTCAGACTGCGCCAGTACATCAAAACGGTCGACCCGAAAGCGTTCATGTTTATCACGAACACGAGCGAAATCATCGGCAAAGGCTTTCGGACGGTATGAATTCCGAACAGTATAAATCCATATAAAGAAGAAAAGGGCTTCCGGCGGAAGCTCTTTTTTTGAAAAAATTTTTTATTTAAGTATTGACTTAATCAAAAAGACGGCTATAATTAAGTATAGACTTAATCAAAAGGCGGTGTGGAAATGGCAGGAAACAGTGCGGCGTTCAAGGCGCTGGCGGACGAAAACCGCATGCTGATTCTGCGGCTTCTGCTGCGGCGCAACTGCTGCGTCCGCGCGCTGTCGCGGCAGCTCGACATATCGGAAGCGGCGGTGTCGCAGCATCTGAAGGTGCTGCGCGAAGCCGGGCTGATCCTCGGCGAAAAATCCGGCTATTTCACGCACTACACGGTCAACCGTTCCGCGCTTCAGGTGCTCGCCGACGCGCTCTCCGCGATGGCGCGCGCGGCCGAATGCGTACCCTGCACGCCGCTGCACGGCGGGTGCTCGGCGGCGGAATTCGAAAAATGCCGCAACGCGGCGAAGGCGATGCAGCCCGCGGGCGAAAACGGTCAAATCAATTGGAAAGGAAACAGAGATATGAAAATTGCAGTCACCTACCAGAACGGACAGATCTTCCAGCACTTCGGCCATTGCGAGGCCTTCAAGTTCTACACCGTGGAAAACAACGCGGTCGTGTCGAGCAAGGTCATCAGCGCGGTCGGCAGCGGCCACGGCGCGCTTGCGGGCTTTTTGAAGACACACGGCGCGGATACGCTGATCTGCGGCGGCATCGGCGGCGGCGCGCGCACGGCGCTGGCCGAGGCGGGCATCGAGCTGTTCCCGGGCGCTTCCGGCAGCGCGGATGCGGCCGTCCAGTCGCTTCTGAACGGCACGCTGATCTTCAACCCCGATACCGTGTGCAGCCATCACCATCACGGCGAGGGACATGACTGCGGCAGCCACAGCTGCGGCGAGGACAAGCACGGTTGTGCAGGCAACCACTGATTCGGAAACGGGAACCGTCCAAGCGAACCGCCCTTCATTTGTCATTCCGTCTGTTTGACAAATGGGGGCGGTTCGTTCTTGGGCGGCTCCCGTTTTTTTGCTCTGCGGAGACTTTGCGAAAGCGTTTGAAAAAGCGCAGATTATGTGGTATACTCTCTTTTGTAGGCTGCGGACTGCTGCCGGTTGGCTGCAAAAACCGGCGGCGCGCTGCTTTTCCGGCTTTGTTCTGGAAGTGAAAAGGGGATGATGGTATGTCCAATCCATACAGGGATGAATTCATCGCGCTGTACACGGCCAATATCGCGCGGGACGGCGCGCAGAAGCTGCTGGCCTGGCTCGACACGACCGATTTCTACACGGCGCCGGCAAGCACGAAGTTCCACTGTGCCTGCACGAGCGGCCTTGTGATGCACAGCGTCAACGTCTACAAGGTGCTGCGCGAGCGGTACTTCACAGAGGGCGACAGCGAGGAGAGCTACGCGATCTGCGCGCTGCTGCACGACGTCTGCAAGTCGCAGTATTACAAGACCTCCACGCGGAACGTCAAGAACGAGGAGACGGGCCAGTGGGAGAAAAAGCCGTTCTACATGGTGGAGGATGCGTTCCCGTTCGGACACGGGGAGAAATCCGTCTACCTGATCGAGCGGTTCATGCGCCTGAAGCCGGCGGAGGCCATGGCGATCCGCTGGCACATGGGCGGCTTTGACGACGCGGCGAAGGGCGGCAGCTTTGCAATCAGCGTGGCGTTCGACCGCTACCCGCTGGCCGTCAAGCTGCATCTGGCGGATCTGGAGGCGACGTATCTGCGTGAAAAAGGGACCTCCGAGGTCCGTTGAACGGAAAAAGGAGATGGACTATGTACGCGATTCAGGCGGCAAACCTGACCAAAAAGTATGAAGAGGTCGTCGCGCTGAGCGGTCTCGACCTCACGGTGGAGACCGGCAGCGTGACCGGCTATCTCGGCCCGAACGGGTCGGGCAAGACGACGACGGTAAAGCTTCTGACCGGGCTGATCCAGCCGACGGTCGGCGACAGTACCGTGCTCGGGCTTTCCTCGTCGAAGGAGAGCGAAAAGATCCACGCGCTTTCCGGCGTGCTGACCGAAACGGCGTCGTGCTACCGGCACCTGAGCGCGGCGGAGAACCTGCGCTTTTTCGGCGCGCTGTACGGCCTGCCCGAGGCGCAGGTCCGCGCGCGGTCCGATTATCTGCTGAAAAAGCTCGACCTGTGGGCGGCGCGCGACCGCAGGGCGGGCACGTTTTCCACCGGCATGAAGCAGCGGCTCTCGCTGGCCCGCGCGCTGGTGCACAGCCCGCAGGTTCTCTTTCTCGACGAACCGACAAGCGGGCTCGACCCGGAATCGGCTGCGATCGTCAATCGCATGATCGACGACATGGCGCGGGAGGAGGGCGTGACGGTTCTGCTGTGCACGCACCAGCTGCGCTATGCGGCGGACATCTGCGACGCATTTGCGATTCTGGACCAGGGGCGGCTGCGCGCCGCCGGCACGATGGACGCGCTGACTGCCGCAGCCGGCGTGCACCCGACCGCCGCGTTCCGCCTTGCGGAGGACGCGGCGCCGGAGGGCCTGAAGCAAAACGGCGCGTGGTGGGAGAAAAGCCTCGAATCCGAAGCGGAAATGCCGGCGCTCATCGAATCGCTCGTTTCCGCGGGCATCCCGGTCTACGAGGCGCATGTCCGCCGGCCGACACTGGAGGACGTTTATTTTACGTTTGTGCAGGAGACGGAAGAAAAGGAGGCGGACGCGCATGCAGAAGCTGCTGAATAAATTCTTTTCCCCGGGTGAGCGCGCGCTGATCCGGAAGGATTTCACCGAAATCTGGAGCCAGAAGCTCGTGCGCAATTCGCTGCTCATGCTGCCGATCATCATGTCGGTCGGCATGCCGCTGCTTTTCCTGTTGCTCGCGGTGTTTGCGCCGCTGCGGGAGCTCGACGTCGGCGCGTTCCAGTCGCTGATCGGCGCGGATATGGAGAAGGTCGGCGCGCGCGGGCAGATGTTCCACGTGTTTACGAACTTTGTCTGTCCCATGCTGTTTGTCATGATCCCGCTGATGTCGGCCACCGTTTCGGCGGCCTGCACGTTTGTCGGCGAAAAGGAGCGCGGCACGATAGAAACGCTGCTGCTTTCGCCGCTGAGCGTCCGCAAGCTGTTTCAGGCCAAGGTGGCGGGCTGCGCGCTGCTGGCCGGCATGATCACCGGCATTTCCTTTGTCGCGTTTTTTGTCATCACCGTGGTCGGGGACATCCTGACCGGCGCGCCGTTCTTCTTCAACCTCAACTGGTTCATCCTCGTTTTTCTGCTCTCACCGGCGCTGAACGTGCTCGGCGTCGTCTTCATGGTGATGGTTTCCGGGCGCTCCAAAACCACGACGGAGGCCATGCAGGTTTCAGGCTACATCGTCTTTCCGATCCTGCTGCTGTTTGTCGGGCAGATCACCGGGCTTTTCATTCTGGAATGGTGGATGCTGCTGGCGGCCGCCGCCGTGATCGCGGCGATCGACCTTCTGCTTTTCAACCGCGGCTTTGCCCGGTTTACGGCGGAAAAGCTGCTGGCGTGATGCACAGGGAGGAAAATGATGTCGATAGATTTGCATTGTCATACGCGGTATTCGGATGGTTCCACGCCGTTGGAGGAGGTCGTCGCGCTCGCGTCGCTTCGCGGCGTCGATACGCTGGCCATCACCGACCACGACACGATGGCGGGCTGTGCGGCTGCGCTGCAGTGCGGCGCGGAGCAGGGCGTCCGGATCATTCCGGGCGTCGAGATCTCCGCGGCGGATGTAAAGCGCGGCGGCAAGGCGCACATCCTCTGCTATGCGCCGGAGCACCCGGAGCGGCTGCAGCCGCTCCTCGATGCGACGACAAAAAGCCGCCGGGAAGCCATGCTGGTGTCGGTCGAAAAGGTCGTACAGCTGTATCCCGTTTCCCGGGAAATGATTCTGCGCCGTGCGGAGGGCTCTACGAATATCTACAAGCAGCATGTCCTGCAGGCACTGATGGATGCGGGTTATGCACCCGAGATGTTCGGCGAGGTGTTCCGGCGGCTGTACGATTCGAACAACGGCGCGGCGTACGTCCGCGTGCAGTACCCTTCGGTGCCCGAGGTCATGGAAGCGATCCGCTGGGCCGGTGGCCGCGCGGTGCTCGCGCACCCGAGCGAATACCACAACATGGAGCTCATGGCGGAGCTTGCGAAGGATAAGCTGCTTTGCGGCGTGGAGGTTTACCACCCGCGCAATACGCCGGAGGATCAGGCCGCGATGCATGAGATCGCGGCGCGGTACGGTCTCGCGGAGACCGGCGGCACGGACTTTCACGGCTTTTACACAACACGGAAAAATCCGGTCGGCACGTTCACGACGTCGCAGGCCGAGTTTGATAAATTGTTTGCAGAATAGAAAGGAAGATAAACAATGAAGTACGATTTTACGCCGCGCGGCGTTTGCTCGAGAGGTATCCACATCGATCTGGACGGCGAAACGATCCGTTCGGTCCGCTTCGACGGCGGCTGCAGCGGCAACACGCAGGGCGTCGCCGCGCTCGCGGCCGGCATGAACGCGCGCGAGTACATCAAGCGCTGCAAGGACATCAAGTGCGGCTTCAAGAGCACTTCCTGCCCGGCGCAGCTCGCGATCGCGCTGGAGCAGGCGTTGGCGGAACAGCAGTAAACCAAAGCGGAAGGGACAGGCCGGTGCCTGTCCTTTTTATATTGACAAAATTCGGGAACACGGGTAAACTGGAGGCAGGGAGGCGGTTTTGTGAAAATCCTTTTTATCGGCAACAGCTATACATATTATAATGATATGCCGAAACTTTTTGAACGGCTCGCGAGAGAAAACGGGACGGAGGCGACGTGTTTCTCCGTGACCTGTGGCGGTCGCCGGCTGTTCGAGTACACGGAAACGGAGGACGACTATTCCAGACAGATCGATGCGCTCACGGCGGAGCACCGGTTCGACCGGGTGATCCTGCAGGATCACAGCGTGATCAGCCTTCTGGATTTCGAAGGCTTCCAGCGCGGCGTCCGGCAGCTTGAGGAAAAGCTCCGGCCCTGCGCAAAGGAATTCCTGCTCTACGAAACGTGGGGCAGAAAGACGGGCAGCGAGACGCTGGCGGAGCACGGCTGGACGAACGAGAGCATGACTTTCGGCATCGCCGACGCATACCGGAAGCTCGGCGGCCTGCTGCAGACGCCGGTCGCTTACGTGGGCCTGAAGTTCTATGCGGTCGGCCGGCAGCATCCGGAAATCGAGCTGTACGACCCGGACCGCACGCACCCGTCGTATGCGGGAAGCTGTCTGGCGGCGATAACGCTGTACACGGCGGTCTTCGGCAGCTATCCGGCGAAGCTCGAGTCTTTGGCGCTCCCAGAAGATGTGCGCGCGGCATTCCGCGCCGTGTTTTAAGACGTGCGTACGAAAGCGTTCCGCTTCGGCCGTGTGCGCAGTTGGATGAAACGACAAAACAGCGGGAGGGCGGACAGCAAGCGCTGTCCGCCCTCCCGCTTATGCTAAGCTGTTAGCAGCCGCAGTTGCAGCCGCAGTCGTTGCTGTTGTTGCAGCCACAGTTGGAGCTATAACCGCCGAAGCCGTTGCCGCAGCAGAGAAGGATCAGAATGATGATGATGATCCAGGAGCAGCCTCCGCCAAAACCGTTGCACATTGTCTTGCGCCTCCTTTCGTTTACAGTACATGATATGTCAAAGCGCAATTTGTGTTCCAAAATC
>MHCFR00700__coassemble_1328_pt1 | contig 12131 bp, 9 predicted proteins | sample MHCFR00700__metabat2_high_PE_020 | metagenome-assembled genome bin MHCFR00700
GACGCCGTCGGTGTCGACCGTGATGTTCGGCAGGGCGACGAACTTGTCGTCCACCGTCGCGTTGTTCACCGCGCGGTACTCGCCGCTCTCGTCCGCCGTGGTCTCAACGATCTGCTTGACCTGCTTCGAGGAATACGCGTTGAAGGCCGGCCACAGGTCGGCGAGCAGGTCGGCGCGCGCCGCCTGCACCAGGTAGTTTCTGTCCGGCGCGAGCACGCTGTCGGGCAGCGTGGCGGAGGCGATGCCGAGGGAGAGCTTCTGGCGGAAGTCCGAAGCGTTGCCCGCCGTCCACTCCATGACGTACTTGATGTTGTAATTTTCTTCGAGGTATCTTGTGTACTGGTTGTCGTCGACAGAGTCGCCTTCCGGCAGCGTGGTGTCGACCGGGTCGACCTGCTGGCCGAAGGTGATCTCAACGACCTCGTCGAATTTCTTGAACGCACGATCGTCGTTTTCGCCGGGCGCCGCGTCGTCCTCGACGTCGGTCGACGCGATCCATGCGGCGTTGCCTGTCCCGGCTTCGCCGCCGGTCTCCTCAGCCGTGCTGCTGTCCGTCGAAGTCGTGCCGCTTTCGGAGGCGCCGCTTTCCGTAGTCGACGTGTCGCCGTTTCCGCAAGCCGCCAGGCCGGCGGTCATTGCCAGCGCGAGCAGGGCGGCAATAATCTTCTTGCTCATAATAAAGGTTTCCCCCCTTGAAGTATTGGCGCGCAGAATGCGCAGTTTTCCGGACAAGAGACCGTTGTATTCTGCCACAGCAGAATACATAAATTGAGGGCCCTCAATTTAACGCTCTTGTATTGAATGTCTATATCGTAACATATTGTTCACGATTTGTAAATACCTTTTTCGGAATTTTCGATAAAATTCGCTATCTGCCGTAGAAAAACCAAGTTGTATTATACAATGTTCTTTCCAAATTTTATGGAACCGATTTCACAATACAACTTATACCGGAATCTGGACCGAAATACAAATATTCTGCGCTTTTTGCCCTTTCTTTCGTCAGAAGACAGCAAAAGTCCCCGAAAGCCGTCCGGCCTCGGGGACTTTTGGTTCTGTTGAATTTACCGAAAAATCAGATCCAGCGCGTCTCGGTCATCTTCGGCTCGAAGACGATGACGGACTTGAGCATCTCGACGGCCTTCTGCAGGCCCTCGTTCTGGCTCATGAGGCTGTCCTCGTGCTCGATGCTGATCGCGTAGTCGTAGCCGACCATGCGCAGCGCGCTGATGATGTCCTTCCAGTAGAGCGCGTCGTTGCCGTAGCCCACGCTGCGGAAGATCCAGGAGCGGTTGATCTCGTCGGCATAGCTCTTCGTGTCGAGCACGCCGTTCTTCGCGGTGTTGGCCTTGTCGATGCGGGTATCCTTCGCATGCACGTGGAAGATCGCGTCGCCCATCTCGCGGATGACGGTGACCGGGTCCATGCCCTGCCAGATCAGGTGGGACGGGTCGAAGTTCGCGCCGATTTCCGGGCCGACCGCCTCGCGCAGCTTCATCAGGGTCTGCGTGTTGTAAACGCAGAAGCCCGGGTGCAGCTCCAGCGCGATCTTGTTGACGCCGTGCGCCTTGGCGAACGCGACGAAGTCCTTCCAGTAGTCGATGAGCACCTTCCACTGGTACTCGAGGATCTTGCCGAAGTCATCCGGCCACGGGCAGGTGACCCAGTTCGGATACTGCGAGGTCTCGCTGTCGCCGGGGCAGCCGGAGAAGCAGTTGATCTGGTGCAGGCCGTATTTTTCCGCCATGAGGACCGCGTTGCGCATGTCCTTGTCGTACGCCGCGGCGAGCTCCTTGTTCGGGTGAACCGGGTTGCCGTGGCAGGAGAACGCGCTGACCTCCATGTCATACTTCTTGATGACATCGCAGAATTCCTGGAACTTGGCCTCGTCGTTCAGCAGGACCTCCGGGTCGCAGTGGTCCTTGCCCGGGAAGCCGCCGCAGCCGATTTCGACCATCTGGATGCCCATGGACTTGAAGTACTTCAGGGCCTCTTCAAACGGCATGTTGCCGACGACGTTGGTAAGTACGCCTAATTTCATGCTTGACACTCCTTTAAGCAAAAGATATAAAATAAAGAATAAGCAGCTTGTCCCGCGGGAAAAGCCCGCGGTCATCTTTATTGTACAATATGTTTTCGCCGAAATCAACAGAGAATTGTGCGCTTTCCGCGAAAAATCGTTATAGTTTCCGTCAGAAAAGCGGTAGCATTCCCGTATGGAATCGATTATAATAGGGTACGATGTTATCTCACTGAAGGATGGTACCCCTATGCCGAAACAAACTGCAAGCAATTTCAAGAGCACGGTGTTCGCCTGCTACCGCGGCTACATCACGCAGGGCATCGTGAACAACCTCTCCCCGCTCTTCTTCGTCATCTACCAGACCCACTTTCATATTTCCTACGGCCTGATCTCCGCGCTGATTCTGTGCAACTTCGTCACGCAGGTCGTCACCGACGTGCTCGCCGTGCGCTACGTCGACCGCATCGGCTACCGGCGCGCCGCCGTCCTCGCGCATTTTCTCGCCTTTTTCGGCCTGATGATGATGGGCGTCCTGCCGAACGTGCTGCCCGCGCCGTACATCGGCCTTGTCATCGCGACGATCATCAACGGCGTCGGCGGCGGTTTGATCGAGGTCATCATCAGCCCGATCGTCGAGTCCTGCCCGGGCGACGCGAAGGCCTCCGCGATGAGCCTGCTGCACTCGTTCTACTGCTGGGGGCAGGTCGGCGTCGTTCTGGTCACGACGCTGCTGCTGCGCCTGATCGGCGAGGATCTCTGGTTCGTGATCCCGGCGCTCTGGTCGCTGCTGCCGTTTTACAACCTGTTCCGCTTCCTCAAGGTGCCGCTGATGCCCACCGTGCCGGAGGACGAACGGATTCCGCTCAAAAAGCTGTTCGTCTCCAAGATCTTCCTCGTCGCCATGCTGCTGATGCTCTGCGCCGGCGCGAGCGAGCTCGCCATGTCTCAGTGGAGCTCGCTGTTCGCGGAGCGCGCGCTCGGCGTGAGCAAGGTCGTCGGCGACCTGATGGGCCCCTGCCTGTTCGCGGTGTTCATGGGCATCGGCCGCACGCTCTACGGCATCTGGGGCGAGCGCATCCGCCTTTCCCGCGCGCTGGCGCTCTGCGCCGTGCTGTGCATCCTGTGCTATCTCGGCACCGCGCTGTTCCAGAACCCGCTGCTGGCGCTGCTCTCCTGCGCGCTGTGCGGCTTCTCCGTGAGCCTGATGTGGCCGGGCACCTTCTCCCTGACCGCCGCGGCCTACCCGAAGGGCGGCACGGCCATGTTCGGCGTGCTCGCCGTGCTCGGCGACATCGGCTGCTCGACCGGCCCCGCGCTGATGGGCGCCGTGAGCGGCGCGATCTCCTCCAGCGCGGCGGTGCAGAACGCTTTCCCGGGCCTCACGGCCGACCAGCTCGGCCTCAAGAGCGGCATGCTGTTCTGCATCCTGTTCCCGGCGCTGATTCTGCTCGGCATCTTCCTGCTCAACCGCTTCCGCCGGCGCGACGCGGAAAGCGCCGAAAACACCGCGCACCTGTAATTCCCCCTGCAAACGCGCTTTGCCCCGCAGCGCCAAGCAGAAGTACTGACTGTTTGACTTTCCGCGCGCCGTCGTGTATACTCGAAGTGCAGAGCAGGCCGGCCCGGCGGCCGCCGCATTCCGGCGCGCCCGCCTGCGGGCCCGGCCTTTACGGACGGAGGGCATTCGCATGGACAACCGCATCACACAGTATCTTCCCCGGCTCCCGTACTGGGGCAACCTGACGGAGGCCGAGCGGGACGCCGTCGCGCGCCACGCGGTCATCCGCCGCTATCCGGCGGGCAGCGTCCTGCACAGCGGCGGCAGCGCGTGCCTCGGCATGATCTTCGTGCTGGGCGGCAGCCTGCGCACCTATCTGCTCTCCGAGGAAGGGCGCGAGATCACGCTGTTCCGCCTCGCGGCGGGCGACCCGTGCGTCCTGTCCGCGGCCTGCGTCGTCAGCCAGCTCACGTTCGACACCCAGATGGAGGCGGAAACCGACTGCGACCTGCTGATCGTCGGCGCCGCCGTGTTCAAAAGGCTGACCGAGGAGAACATCTACGTGCGGTGCTTTCTGTACGAGCTTGCGACCGAGCGCTTTTCCTCCGTAATGTGGACGATGCAGCAGATCCTGTTTGAAAAGGTCGACCGGCGGCTCGCGGCGTTCCTGCTTTCGGAAAGCGAAAAGGCCGGCAGCCTCGAGGTGCGCATGACGCACGAGGAGATCGCCCGGCAGATCAACTCGGCCCGCGAGGTCGTCGCCCGCATGCTCAAGCGCTTCTCCGCCGACGGCCTCGTCGAGCTCCGCCGCGGCGCCGTGCGGCTCAAAAACCCGGAGGCGCTCCGGAAAATCTGACCGAAATTCCCCGGCCCGCCCGGGGAATTAATTTTTTTCGGAAATGCGACCTTGTCACAGACAAACGGCCGAAAATGCGGTAAACTACAGGTACAGCCCCGGGAAAGGCCGGGTGCGAACCGATTTGTTCAGAAAGGATCTGTGATGTAAAATGGCAGAATTGACACTTACAAAAAACAACTTTGAAGCGGAGGTCATGCAGTCCAGGCTGCCGGTCCTCATCGATTTCTGGGCGTCCTGGTGCGGCCCGTGCCGCATGCTGGCCCCCGTCATCGAGCAGATCGCGGAGGAAACCGCAGGCAGCGTGAAGGTCGGCAAGGTCAACGTCGACGAGGAGCCGGAGCTCGCCGCCGCGTTCCAGGTCGCAAGCATCCCGACGCTCGTCGTCATCCGCGACGGCAAGATCACGCAGACCGCGGTCGGCGTGCAGCCGAAGGACCGCATTCTCGACATGCTCCGGTAAACCGAAAACAAAAGGGAGGAAATCACGATGAAAGTCGTCATCATCGGCGGCGTCGCAGGCGGCGCTTCCGCCGCAGCGCGGCTGCGCAGACTCGACGAACAGGCCGAAATCATCATCTTTGAGCGCTCGGGCTTCATCTCCTACGCGAACTGCGGGCTGCCGTACTACATCGGCGGCACGATCGAGGACGAAAGCGACCTGACGCTCCAGACGCCGCAGAGCTTCTGGCGGCGCTTCCGCATCGACGCGCGCGTGCACCACGAGGTCACGGCCATCGACCGCGAAAACCGGACGGTCACGGTGCGGAACCTCGAGACCGGCGCGGTCTTTGCCGAAAGCTACGACAAGCTGGTGCTTTCGCCCGGCGCCGTGCCGGTGCGCCCGAAGCTGCCGGGCATCGAAAGCGCGCGGATCGAGACGCTGCGCACCGTGGAGGACACACTGCGCATCCGCGAAACCGTCGTCGGGCAGAAGCTGCGCTCGGCGGTCGTGGTCGGCGGCGGCTTCATCGGCGTGGAAATGGCCGAAAACCTGCGCGAACTCGGCCTCGACGTCCGCCTCGTCGAGATGCAGCCGCAGGTGCTCAGCCAGTTCGACGCGGACATGGCGAGCTTCCTCCACGCGCACCTCAGAAAGCACGGCGTCGAGCTCCTGCTCGGCCGCGCCGTCTCCGGCTTTGCCGACACGGAAACCGGGGTCCGCGTGCAGTTCAGCGACAGCACCGAGACCGAGGCCGACCTCGTGCTGCTCGCGATCGGCGTCGCGCCGGACAGCGCGCTCGCACGGGAGGCCGGGCTTTCGCTCGGCGCGCGCGGCAGCATCGCCGTGAACGAGCATATGCAGACGAGCGACCCCGACATCTACGCGGTCGGCGACGCGGTCGAGATTTTCCACCGCGTCACGGGGCAGCGCTCGACGGTGCCGCTCGCAGGCCCCGCCAACAAGCAGGGCCGCATCGCGGCGGACAACATCGCCGGGCTTGAAAGCCGGTATAAGGGCGCGGCCGGCACCTCGGTTCTGAAGGTGTTCGAGATGACCGCGGCCGCGACCGGCCTTTCGGAGCGCGCGGCGCAGGCGGCGGGCGTCGCGTACGACAAGGTCATCCTCGCCCCGGCCTCGCACGCCTCGTATTATCCCGGCGGCACGGTCATGACCATCAAGCTGCTGTTCTCGCCGGAGGACGAGCGGATCCTCGGCGCGCAGATCGTCGGCTTCGACGGCGTCGACAAGCGCATCGACGTGCTCGCGACCGCCATGCAGGCCGGCATGCCGGTCACCGCGCTTAAGGACCTCGACCTCGCCTACGCGCCGCCGTACGCCTCCGCCAAGGACCCGGTCAACATGGCCGGCTTCATCGCGGAAAACGTGCTTTCCGGCCGGGTGAAGCAGTTCTTTTACGAGGACCTCGCCGCGCTCCCGACGGACGGCAGCGTCACGCTGCTCGACACGCGCACCGACGCGGAGTATGCCGGCGGGCACGCCGACGGCTTTGCGACGCACATCCCGGTCGACGACCTGCGGGCGCGCATCGGGGAGCTGGACCCGGCAAAGCCGGTCTACGTGATGTGCCAGTCCGGCCTGCGCAGCTACATCGCCTGCCGGATCCTCGCGCAGCACGGCTTCGACTGCTTCAACTTCGCGGGCGGCTACCGCTTCTACGCGAGCGTGCGCCACGACCGGTTCGACGAGCGCTGCCGCACCGACTGCGGCGCGCCGCCGGCACAGGGCACGAAGAAATAAAAAGGCCGGGCGCGCTCACTGCAGCCGGGCCGTATCCTGCGCGGGCGCTTCGTCCCGCCCGGCGTACTCGACGCCGCTGTGCGCCGCGTTGAACGCGTCGACCACGGCGCGCGTGTCGGTCCAGTCGCTGATGATGCCGACCGCGCCCATTTCCATGTACTGCAGCATCTTTTCGTTGTCGTTGACGCTCCAGACGTACGTCGGCAGCCCGTGCTCGCGCGCCTGCGTGACCAGCCGGTTCGTGACCATGTTTTCCTCCACGGCGAGGAAATCGATGTTGTAGCGCCAGATCGAATCGTCGATGTCGCCGACGCTGCCGAACACGCAGTAGCCGACCCACCACTCGGGGTGCGCCGCGTGCAGGAGCATCACGCTGTAGTAGTCGAGCGACATGAACATGGCCCTGCCGCCGAAGTCGTACTGCTCGACGAGCCGGAGGACGGCCTCGGCAAGCTGCTCCTGCCGCAGGGCGTCGCCCTTGAGCTCGATGAGCAGGCCGATGTCGTTCGGCGCTGCCTGCGCCGCCTGCAGCACCATCTCGAGCGAGGGGATCTTCGCGGTTTCCCCGGGGTGCGCGTATTCGTCGCGCAGCGTGACCGCCTGCAGCGCGTCCCACGTGTAGTCCGCCAGGCTGCCCGACGCGTCGGACAGGCGCGACAGGCCGGTGTCGTGGAACACGACCGGCACGCCGTCCGCCGTGAGCTGCACGTCGATCTCGGCGTAATCCATGCCGGCAGCGTCCGCGGCGAGCACGGCCTCCACGGTGTTTTCGATCGCCGCGTTGCAGCCGCGGTGGCCGATGGAAACCGGCGCGTGGCGCAGCGGCGGCAGCCAGCAGTTCAGCACGAGGTACGCCGCGAGGAACAGGCAAACGGCGCCGGCCGCCGCCTTCCAGCGCTTCTTTCCGAGCGCCGCGCGCACGCGCGCCCAGAGCTTTCGGAGCTTGCGCACGGCGATCTGCACGAGCGCGGCGTTGTCGGCCTGCCAGTCGGGGTGCAGGACCGCCCCGGCGTCCGGGTTGAGATGCCGCAGCGCGACGTACAGAAAGGCCGTCATGCCCGCCGCAAACAGGACCGCCATCAGCGCCCAGTACACGAGGTCCTTGCGGAACGCCTCGGAATACACGAGGAATTTCAGGAAATTCCCGTCGAAATCGCTGTTTTCCAGCGGGTTGCGCCGCCAGAAGCGGGCGATCTCCGTCGCGGCCGCGAGCCAGAGCAGCAGAACCGCGAGGACCTGCAGCGCGCCCGTGAGCCCGATCCGCTTCCAGCACGCGAAGCTGCTTTTCGCCGCCGCGCCGAAGCGCTCGCGCTGCAGCGCCATGCGCACCGGCACGAACAGCAGCGCGAGGAAGGTCCCGTACAGGAGCACGTAGAGCAGCACCATGCCGATCTGCCCGAGCGGCGGCGTGCGGCGCATTTCGTCGAAAATAAACTCCGGGATCGTGACGCCCGGCACGAGCGCGTTGATGTAGCCTGTCTGCACGACCGGCAGAAACAGCACGTAGTACAGCGCCGCCGGAATCACGCCGGGGCCGCGCAGCGCGCCGAGGCTCCACAGCGCGGTCTTCATCACCGTGCGCAGCCGGAACGGCGCGCCCGTCCGGCACAGCGCGACGATGCGGACGACGACGCTCAGCTCGAAAAAGATCAAAAAGGCCGCCGTGAAAAACAGAAGCAGGAAGATGAAGGCGCCCTTCAGGTTCAGAAAGATGCCGACGATCTGCGCGTTGAACGACACGCCGACCGACGAGATGTACGTCTGGTAGATCTCCCGCATGACGGGGTTGACGAGGCAGAGGATGAACAGCTTGTACAGGATCTCAAAGCGGACGACTTCCCGCAGCGCCCTGCCGAATTTCATAAATCTCACTCCTTGGTGCTTCGTATGCGCGCCGCGCACGTTTCTAGTATGCCACAGCGCGCGGCGTCAAAAGCCTTTGCCGAAACTTTCCGGCAAAGGCTTTTCGTTTTCCGGGGAACGCGCCCGGAGAAAGGGCGGCCGTCCGAAAACGGCCGCCCCACAAGGCCCGCGCTCCTCGATGGAGCACAGACGTTTATCGGTCAGAGCTTGCGCGCTTTAAAGACGAACGAGAGCGGGTGCATCTGCGCCTGCCGCATCTTGTCCGTCAGGTCGCCGGAAGCGGCCAGCGTTTCGGCGTCGGTCTGCTCCACGAGCCGCTCGATCGCGAAGCCCGCGTCGGCGAGCGCGTTGACGTAGTCCGAAATGCTGTAGTTGCGCAGCTGGCTTTCCGAAATGTCCAGCCCCCACAGCTCGCCCGCGCCGTGCTTCGCCTGCCAGACGAGCGAGTGCCCGCTGCCGCAGCCGACCTCCAGCAGCCGCTTGCCCTGCACGCCGTCGAAAAAGTGCAGTTCGTCCTCCGTCACGCAGTGCACGCCGTATTCCGGCAGGGCCGTCGCGCCGAACCAGTTGTCGGCCGCACCGTCCCAATACTGCCTGTTCTTTTCCCTTACCGCCGCATCGATCATTTGATTTCCATCCTTTTCCGCGCAGGCTATTCCCGCGCTTTGTTTTTTCGACAGGACGCGGCCGGGAAGCCGCCGTCCTCCCCGTTTTCTTTCGGAAACAGGATACCATGTTCCTCCCCGAAAGTCAACGGCGGCACGGCGTGTGGGCCGGGGCGCGGCGCAGCATTTTCCGCACGCGGAAACGGCCGGACCCGGGCGTTCCCCCGGCATCCGGCCGCTTTTTATTCGCTTCCCCGGCTCCCGCGCGCGAGGTCTGCGATGCGGTTCCACGTGATCGGCCCCACAATGCCGTTGACCTCGAGCCCTTCGTGCTGCTGGATCGCGCGCACGGCCGTCTCGGTGTTCGAGCCGAAGATGCCGTCCACGTGCAGCGTCGGGATATAGTCGTTCGTCTCCGCCGCCATGTTGATGAGGTTCTGCAGGTCGCGCACGTCGTCGCCGCGCATGCCCTGCAGGACGTACCGGCCCGGGTACAGGAAGCTGCTGTCCGGCACGGCGTCGGGCGGCACGTTCGCCACCGTGTCGCGGTAGACCTTGACCAGCTGGTTCTTCGTCAGCGGGCCGAGGATGCCGTCCGGCGTAAGGCCGTACCGCCGCTGGAACGCCATCAGCGACTCGCGCGTCTGTTCGTCGAAAACGCCGTTGACCGGCGGCGCGGGGATCTGGTTGTCGAAAAACGCGATGACCGCGAGGATCAGCTGCATCTCCTGCACATAGCGGCCGGTGTCGCCCTCCCGCAGCACCTCGGGGTAGAAGCGCTCGACCTCCTCGGGCGTCAGCCCCTCCGAGTACAGATCGTTCAGGCGCTTGATGCCGTTGTAGATCGACTTGATCTTGTACCAGGTCGCCTTGCCGACGACGCCGTCCACCGTGAGGTTGAAAATGCTCTGGAAGGCCCGCACGGCGTCCTCGGTCTCGCGGTTGAAATACCCGTTCAGCTCGGGGATTTTGGGGATGGCCGGGTAGTTTTCCGCAATGCGGTTGAGCTGCCGCTTGATGACGCGCACCTCCTCGCCCACGTTGCCGAGGCGCAGCGGGCGGCCCGGATACGACATCGGCACATCGGCGACCGGCGCGTTGAAGACGATGTTGATGTCATCCCCGTAGTAGTGCTGCAGGATCTCATACGGGATCATGCCCTGATTGGCGAGGTCGACAGTCCCCCACTGCGAAAGGCCGGGGCATTTCGAGGTCGTGCCGTTGCAGTACTGGGCGAAAAACGGCTGCACGTTGCCCTGCTTCACGATGTAATCGTTGAAGATGTCGTCCACGATCTGCGAGATGTTCTCGAAAATATCCCGCCCGTGGATGTACATCTGGTCGTACTGCGTCGTATTCGTGATGTCGAAGTCGTAGCCCTGGCTGCGGTAAAACTCCGTGTAGACGCGGTTCAGGGCATAGGAGATCTGCGCGAGGATGTTGGCGCGGACCGCGGCCTCCGGCCAGTTCGGGTAAATCTCGCTGGAGGCCACGTTCTTGATGTAGTCCGGAAAGGCGACGCGCACGTTTTCCGCCGGCTCATCCGGCAGGCCGAGGTGCACGGTGATGTATTCCGGGATCACCGGTGTGCTGCGCAGAGACATAAAGCACCCTCCTTTCTCACGGGCCCGTGTGGTCCGAAAGGAACCGCACCGGCTGGATCGACTTGATCCCCGCAAAAACCGGGACCTGCTGGAAGACCTCCGTGCGGAAATCCGGGTGGCTGACGCGGATGTCGTACAGCGCATAGGGCATCTCGCCGGTCGGGGTCTGCGCGATCGCGCCGGACGGCGCCGGCAGCGCGATGCCGTCCAGCACGCCGCTCTCGTCCGTCACGCCGGAGGCAAAGCGGCGCGTGCCGTCGGTGAACGTGTGCGTCACAAGCACCGTGGCGTTCGGCACGGGCGCCACCTGCCGCCCCGCAAAGGCCTGTATGCGCAAAAAGCCTGTCTCCTGGTTCTGCGCCCGAAACGCCTCGTACGTGTCCTGCTCCGGACTGATCGTTTGCAGCGGGCCGCGGCCCGCGCCGTTTTCCGGCGGGAAGACGATTGCGTCTTCATCCTCCGGCAGCGTGATCGGCGTGCCTACCGCGTTTTCCGGCTGCCCGCTCTGCGCGGCCATGCGCAGCATATCCGCCTTGTGCCGCTCGACGGCGGCCTGAAAATCCGTGGGATTCATTGGATCACTTTCCTTTCTCTCCTGCTTGTTTCCCTCTCCCATAATAAGCAGCCGGTGGAAAATGCGTGCCTGTCAGCCGGGCGGAACGCCTGCAAACGGCTTTTGCAGCCCAAAAAGTGCCCCCGGGCGCGCTTCCCGTGCACGGGGCGGCGGGCATAAAAAAACGGCGGACAAAGGCCCGCCGCAGCGTTTCGTATTTCGCTTTTTCGCCTCAGCGCTTCCGGCTCCAGGTGTCCGGGCTGAAAAGCGCGAGAAGCGGGAAGATTTCGAGGCGCCCGAGCAGCATGTCCGCCGTGAGCACGAGCTTTGAAACGTCGCTGTAATGGCCGTAGTTCCCGGTCGCGCCGACCAGCTCGAAGCCGGGGCCGACGTTGTTGAAGCAGGAGGCCACCGCCGAAAGGTTCGTGCCGATCGAATAGCCGTCGACCGAGACAACGACGAAGCTCAGCAGCAGAATCACGCAGTAAACGGCCAGATAGGCGTTGACGTTGTTCAGGACGGCCGCATCGACGACGCGGCCGTCCATCCGGACGCTCTGCACGCGGCGCGGGTGGATCGCCCGGCGCACGGTGCGGCGGATGCTCTTCAAAAGCAGCAGGACGCGCGACACCTTGAGGCCGCCGGCCGTGCTGCCCGCGCACGCGCCGACAAACATCAGCGCCAGCAAAACCGCTTTCGAAAAGGCGGGCCACTGCTCGAAATCGACCGAGGCGAAGCCGGTCGTCGTCATGATGCTGCTGACCTGGAACGCCGCGTGGTGCAGCGCCTCGCGGACGCTGCCGTACATGCGGCTGATGTCGATCGTGATCAGCACGATCGCGCCGACCGCAATGCCCGCGTACAGCCGCAGCTCCTCGTTCTTGAAAACGCTCTTGAACTGGCGGAGCAGAAGCAGGTAGTACAGG
>MHCFR00700__coassemble_1390_pt1 | contig 11665 bp, 9 predicted proteins | sample MHCFR00700__metabat2_high_PE_020 | metagenome-assembled genome bin MHCFR00700
CAGCTGAGCGGAAAGCAGCGGAACACGACAGGGACAGAATGAATGCAAAAACGGCGTGGGCGCATCCGTGCCGCCGGCAAGCAGGCGTTCGCGCACCTGTGATCCGGAGTGGAAGGGAAGGGACTGGTAATTTTAATGGAAGACGCAAAAAAGACAGAATTATTTGAAAACATGCCGATACCGAAGGCGGTCATGCAGCTCGCGATCCCGACGGTGATCAGCTCGCTCGTCATGGTGATCTACAACCTCGCGGACACCTACTTCGTCGGCATGCTGAACGACCCGATTCAGAATGCGGCGGTCACGCTGGCGGCGCCGGTGCTGCTCGCCTTCAACGCGATCAACAACCTCTTCGGCGTCGGCAGCTCGAGCATGATGAGCCGCGCGCTCGGCGGCAAGGATATGGACACCGTGTACAAGAGCTCGGCGTTCGGCTTTTACTGCGCGCTGTTCAGCGGCCTGCTGTTCTCCGTGCTCTACACCGTGTTCAGCGCGCCGCTGCTCGTCGTGCTCGGCGCCAATGCGGAGACGGCGCAGGCGACCGGCGGATACCTTATGTGGACCGTCAGCTTCGGCGCGGCCCCGGCGATCCTCAACGTGGTCATGGCCTACCTCGTCCGCGCGGAGGGCGCGTCGCTGCACGCGAGCATCGGCACGATGAGCGGCTGCCTGCTGAACATCCTGCTCGACCCGATTTTCGTCCTGCCGTGGGGCCTGAACCTCGGCGCGGCGGGCGCCGGCTGCGCGACCTTCATCTCGAACTGCGTGGCCTGCCTGTATTTCTTCGTTCTGCTCTTTGTCCGGCGCGGGCGCACCTACGTCTGCATCAATCCGCGCCAGTTCCGTCCGACGATGCGCATCGTCCGCGGCGTCTGCGGCGTCGGCATCCCGGCGTCGATCCAGAACCTGCTCAACGTGACGGGCATGACGGTGCTGAACAACTTCGCGGCCTCCTTCGGCTCGGACGCCGTGGCGGCGATGGGCATCGCCCAGAAGATCAACACGGTGCCGTTCCAGGTGGCGCTCGGCATTTCGCAGGGCATCATGCCGCTGATCAGCTACAACTACGCGAGCGGCAACACGCGGCGCATGAAAAAGACCTTTTTCTTCACCGCGCGGATCTCGCTTTCCTTCCTTTTCCTCGTGATGATCGCGTATCTCGTGTTTGCAGGCGACCTCGTCCGCATGTTTATGGATAACGAGCAGATCGTCGCCTACGGCACGTCGTTCCTGCGCGGCATGTGCCTCGCCATGCCGTTCCTGTGCATGGACTTCCTTGCGGTCGGCGTGTTCCAGGCCTGCGGCCTCGGTAAAGAAGCGTTCATCTTTGCTGTTCTGCGCAAGATCGTGCTGGAGATCCCGGCGCTGTTCATCCTGAACTGGCTCTTCCCGCTGTACGGCCTCGCGTATGCGCAGCTTGTGGCGGAGGTCATTCTCGCCGCGGCGGCGATCATCGTTCTCGCACGGCTGTTCCGGCGGCTGGAGAGGCATCAGTATCCCGGCTGACGCGCAGCCCGGCGTAAGATTATAACGGCAAAATAGAGAAAAGCACACGTGTCTGCTCCTCCGTTTCAGAGAAACCGGCGTGTGCTTTCCTTATGCCTGTGTGCGGCATTTCCCTGTCGAACGGAGAGAAGGGACAGGAAAATTTCCAGATGCAAAAAGCGCTGCAAACGCATTTCGTTTGCAGCGCTTTGCTGTATGTGCAGGATCAGAAAATGCCCCAATCAGACAATGCCCTGGGCGAGCATGGCGTCGGCGACCTTGACGAAGCCGGCGATGTTCGCACCGACGACGTAGTTCTTCGCATGGCCGTACTTCTCGGCCGCTGCGTCGACGTTCTTGAAGATGTTCTCCATGATGCCCTTGAGCTTTGCGTCGACCTCCTCGAAGCTCCAGGAGAGGCGCTCGCTGTTCTGGCTCATCTCGAGCGCGGAGGTCGCGACGCCGCCGGCGTTCGCCGCCTTGCCAGGCCCGAAGAGGACGCCGGCCTTCAGGAACACCTCGGTGCCCTCCAGCGTCGTCGGCATGTTGGCGCCTTCGGCGACCGCCTGCACGCCGTTCTGGACGAGCATCTTCGCGTCTTCCTCGTTGAGCTCGTTCTGCGTTGCGCAGGGGAGCGCAATGTCGCACTTGATGCTCCAGACGCCCTTGCCCTCGTGGTACTCGCTGTTCGGGCGGTACGCCTTGTAAGCGGTCAGGCGCTCGCGCTTGACTTCCTTGATCTCCTTGATCGCTGCGAGGTCGATGCCCTCGGCGTCGTAGATCCAGCCGGTCGAGTCGGACATCGTGACGACCTTCGCGCCCATCTCGATCGCCTTCTCCGCCGCATAGATTGCGACGTTGCCGGCGCCGGAGATGACGACCGTCTTGCCCTTGATGTCCATGCCGTTCTTCTTCAGCATCGCGTCCGTGAAGTAGAGCAGGCCGTAGCCGGTCGCCTGCGTGCGGACGAGCGAGCCGCCGTAGGTGAGGCCCTTGCCGGTGAGCACACCCTCATAGCAGTTGCGGATGCGCTTGTACTGGCCGTAGAGATAACCGATCTCTCTGGCGCCGACGCCGATGTCGCCGGCCGGAACGTCCGTATCCGCGCCGATGTGGCGGTAGAGCTCCGTCATGAAGCTCTGGCAGAACGCCATGATCTCGCGGTCGCTCTTGCCCTTCGGGTCGAAGTCGGAGCCGCCCTTGCCGCCGCCGATCGGCAGGCCGGTCAGGGAGTTCTTGAAGATCTGCTCGAAGCCGAGGAACTTGATGACGCCGAGGTTGACGGACGGGTGCAGGCGCAGGCCGCCCTTGTACGGGCCGATCGCGGAGTTGAACTGCACGCGGTAGCCGCGGTTGACATGGACCTTGCCGTTGTCGTCTACCCACGGCACGCGGAACTTGATCTGGCGCTCCGGCTCCGTGATGCGCTCCAGGATGCCGGCGGCCTCATACTGCGGGTTGGCCTCGATGACAGGCTCCAGGGAGGTGAGGACCTCGGTGGCCGCCTGGATAAACTCAGGTTCGTTTGCGTTGAGCCGCTTGAGCTCGGCAAGCTGTTCGCTTACATAAGACATTTCGAATCGCTCCTTGCACTAAAATAAGATCTGAACCCGGTGAAACGCAACTTCCGAAACGGAATCCTGCAAAACCGAGCGTGTCTCCCGGTGGGGAACATGGAGCTATTTTATCACGTCTGCGGCAAATTTGCAATATGCTTTATGTAAAAAATTCAAGAACGCAATGCGGATTCTGCATGAACGCATCTCTCTTCCTGCAAGCTCTGGCGCCTTTTCTGTGAAAACGCCAGTATTTGGCGCTGTGTGCGGCGGAATTTGTACGAATCCTTGCGCTGTGGTTTTCGGAAAAAGATTGACAATCGCTGCGGTTTTTTATAGAATTATCATGTATTGGAATGTGTTCCTGGTTCCGAGAATACAGACCGCCTTTCGCCGTGCGGCGCGGCGGTCCCAGAGCAGAAAGGAAGATCGATCGAATGAGAGACACCTACGAATCCCCACTTTCCTCCCGCTATGCCGACAAGGAGATGAAATACCTTTTCTCTCCGGATATGAAGTTCAAAACGTGGCGCCGCCTGTGGATCGCGCTGGCGGAGAGCGAGATGGAGCTCGGCCTGCCGGTCACGCAGGAGCAGGTCGACGAGCTCAAGGCGCATGCCGACGACATCAACTATGAGGTCGCCGAAGCGCGCGAGCGCGTAGTCCGCCACGACGTGATGAGCCATGTCTACGCCTACGGCCAGCAGTGCCCGAAGGCGGCGGGCATCATCCACCTCGGCGCGACGAGCTGCTACGTGGGCGATAATACCGATATCATCATCATGACCGAGGCGATGAAGGTCGTCCGCAAAAAGCTTGTCAACGTCATCCGCGTGCTTTCGAAGTTCGCGGAGGAATACAAGGACCTGCCGACGCTGGCTTTCACGCACTTCCAGCCCGCACAGCCGACGACCGTCGGCAAGCGCGCGACGCTCTGGATCCAGGAGTTCCTGATGGACCTCGAGGACGTCGAGTACCAGATCGGCAAGGCGAAGCTGCTCGGCTCGAAGGGCACGACCGGCACGCAGGCGAGCTTCCTCGAGCTCTTTGACGGCAACGACGAGCTTGCCGCGAAGATCGACGGCAAGATCGCCGAGAAGCTGGGCTACGAGACGTGCTTCGCCGTCTCCGGCCAGACCTACCCGAGAAAGCTCGACAGCCAGATGCTGAACGTGTTGAGCTGCATCGCGCAGAGCGCGGCGAAGTTCTCGAACGACATCCGCCTGCTGCAGCACCTCAAGGAGGTCGAGGAGCCGTTCGAAAAGAACCAGATCGGTTCCTCCGCGATGGCGTACAAGCGCAACCCGATGCGCAGCGAGCGCATCGCGTCCCTCGCGCGCTACGTCGTGGTCGACGCGCTGAACCCGGCCATCACGGCTTCGACGCAGTGGTTCGAGCGCACGCTCGACGACTCGGCGAACAAGCGCATCAGCGTGCCGGAGGCGTTCCTCGCGACCGACGCGATCCTGAATCTCGTGATGAACGTGGCGGACGGCCTCGTCGTCTACCCGAAGGTCATCGAGCAGCACCTCCGCCGCGAGCTGCCGTTTATGGCGACCGAGAACATCATGATGGACGCCGCAAAGCGCGGCGCGGACCGTCAGGAGCTGCACGAGCACGTGCGTGTGCATTCGATGGCGGCCTCGAAGGTCATCAAGGAAGAGGGCGGCGAGAACGACCTGCTCGAGCGCATCGCGGGCGACCCGATCTTCGGCGTCACGCTCGAGGAGCTCAAGGGGATCGTCGACCCGCACAAGTACGTGGGCCGCGCGCCGCGCCAGACGGAGATCTTCCTCAAGGAGACGGTGCAGCCGGTTCTGGAGCGCTATGCCGATCTGGAAACGGAGACCGCCGAAATCAACCTGTAATCCGGGCCCGCCCGGCTTTCCCGCAGCTGCGGGGCATAGCGGGGCGGCGCAAAAAATATACATGAAAGAAAGGCTTGAACGATTATGGTAAAGGCAATCGTCGGCGCCTGCTGGGGCGACGAGGGAAAGGGCAAGATTACCGATATGCTCGCGGAGACGTCGGACATCGTCGTGCGTTTTCAGGGCGGCAGCAACGCCGGCCACACGATCATCAACGAGTACGGCAAATTTGCGCTGCATCAGCTGCCCTCCGGCATTTTCAGAAAGAATATCATCAACGTCATCGGCAACGGCGTAGCGCTGTCTGTCGAGAACTTCATCAATGAGATCAAGGCCGTTACGGACCGCGGCGTACCCATGCCGAACCTCGTGGTCTCGAACCGCTGCCAGATCGTCATGCCGTACCACAAGGCGCTCGACGGCATGGAGGAGGCCCGCCTCGCGGCGAAATCCTTCGGCTCCACGAAGAGCGGCATCGCGCCGTTCTACTCCGACAAGTACGCGAAGATCGGCTTCCAGGTCAGCGAGCTGTTCGACGACAAGGACGCGCTGATGGAGAAGATCGACCACGTGCTCGACCTCAAGAACGTGCTGTACAAGGACCTCTATCAGGTCGAGCCGCTCGACCGCGAGGAAATTTACGAGAAGCTCATGGAATACAAGGCGGCGCTTGAGCCGTTTGTTGCCGATACGTTCACGCTGCTGCACGACGCCGTGAAGGCCGGCAAGACGATCCTGCTCGAGGGCCAGCTCGGCTCCCTGAAGGACCCGGACCTCGGCATTTACCCGATGGTCACCTCGTCCTCGCCGCTCGCCGGCTTCGGCGCGATCGGCGCGGGCGGCATCCCGCCGTATGCGATCCGCGAGATCGTCACGGTCGTCAAGGCGTACTCGAGCGCGGTCGGCGCGGGCGAATTCGTCTCCGAGATCTTCGGCGACGAGGCGGACGCGCTGCGCCGTCACGGCGGCGACGGCGGCGAATACGGCGCCACGACCGGCCGCCCGAGAAGAATGGGCTGGCTGGACCTCGTTGCGGCGCGCTACGGCTGCGCGGCGCAGGGCGCGACCGACGTGGCCTTCACGGTGCTCGACGCGCTCGGCTATCTCGACGAGATCCCGGTCTGCGTGGCGTACGAGCTCGACGGCAAGCGCATCGATTATTTCCCGACGACGACGGAGCTCAAGCGCTGCAAGCCGGTGCTTGAAGTCCTCCCGGGCTGGAAGTGCGACATCGGCGGCATCCGCAAGTATGAGGATCTGCCGGAAAACGCGAGAAAGTACGTCGAGTTCGCCGAAAAGCACATCGGCGTACCGATCACCATGGTATCCAACGGCCCGGCGCGCGAGGACATTATTTACAGATAATGGCTGAAAACAGGAAAGCGGGCACTTCGGTCGCCCGCTTTCCCTGCTCTGCCGCGAAACGCGCGGCAGCTTGAAAGAAAGGAAGGGATAGATTATGTGCGGCATTGTCGGCTATATCGGAGACAATCAGGCGGCGCCGATTCTTCTGGAGGGACTGGAAAAGCTCGAATACCGCGGGTATGATTCCGCGGGCGTCGCGGTCTTTTCGGAGAACGGCATCCGCGTGGCAAAGGCCAAGGGCAGACTGCGCGTGCTCAGCGAGCTGATCGAGGGCGGCAAGGCGGTCGCCGGCACCCTCGGCATCGGCCACACGCGCTGGGCGACGCACGGCGCGCCGAGCGACGTCAACTCGCACCCGCAGACGAGCGAGGGCGGCAAGTTCGCCGTCGTGCACAACGGCATCATCGAAAATTACCTGTACCTCAAAAACCATCTGATGCGCCGCGGCGTCCAGTTCGTTTCGGAAACGGACACCGAAGTGGTCGCGCAGATGCTCGAGTACTACGACCGCGGCAATATCCTGGAGACGATCGCGAAGGTCATCTCCAAGGTGGAGGGCAGCTACGCGCTCGGCATCATCAGCACCGAGTATCCGGACCGCCTGTTCTGCGTGCGCAAGGACAGCCCGCTGATCATCGGCGTGGGGGCGGGGGAGAACTTCATCGCCTCCGACATTCCGGCCATCCTCTCCCATACGCGCGACATCTACCGCCTGAAGGACAACGAGATCGCGGTGCTCACGCGCGATGCGGTCGAGTTCTTCAACCCGGACGCAGAGCCGGTCGAAAAGACGATCGAGCACATCGAGTGGGACATCGAGGCCGCGGAAAAGGGCGGCTACGAGCACTTCATGATGAAGGAGATCTGCGAGCAGCCGAAGGCCGTGCGCGATACGATCGCGCCGCGCATCCGGAACGGGCGCGTCGTGCTCGACGACATCACGCTCACGGCGGAGCAGCTTAAGAGCTTTACGAAGATCTGCATCGTCGCCTGCGGCACGGCGTACCACGTCGGTGTCGTCGCGAAGTACGCGTTTGAAGAGCTGCTGCGCATCCCGGTCGAGGTGGACGTCGCCTCGGAATTCCGCTACAGGAAGCCGATCATCGATGAGCGCACGCTGATGATCATCATCAGCCAGTCCGGCGAGACGGCCGATACGCTGGCCGCGCTGCGCGAGGCAAAGCGCGCGGGCTGCCGCGTGCTCTCGATCGTCAACGTCGTCGGCAGCACGATCGCGAACGAGTCGGACGACGTGATTTACACCTGGGCCGGCCCGGAGATCTCGGTGGCTTCGACCAAGGCGTACAGCACGCAGCTCGCGGTCATCTACCTGCTGACGCTCTACATCGGCGAAAAGCTCGGCCGCCTGAGCGCGGAGGAGCTCGACCGCTATATCGATGAGCTGCAGCAGATCCCGGAGCTCATCGAAAAGATGCTCGCGCACAAGGAGAACATCCAGTTCTTCGCCTCCCGGTACTTCAACGCCGGCGATATGTACTTCATCGGGCGCAACGTCGACTACGCGGCGTCGCTGGAAGCCTCGCTCAAGCTCAAGGAAATCTCCTACATCCACTCGGAGGCGTACGCGGCGGGCGAGCTGAAGCACGGCCCGATCTCCCTGATCGAGGACGGCACGCTCGTGATCGCGCTCGCGACGGACGGACGGCTGTTCGACAAGATGATGTCGAATATCCGCGAGGTCAAGGCGCGCGGCGCCGTGGTGCTCGGCCTTGCGACCGAGGACAGAACGGAAATCGCCGGACAGACCGATATGGTTTTCTATATCCCGAAGATCAGCCCGTTCATGCTGCCCTCGCTTTCGGTGATCCCGATGCAGCTTTTCGCCTACTATGTGGCGTCCATGAAGGGCTGCGACATCGATAAACCGCGGAATCTTGCAAAGTCCGTGACGGTTGAATAATTCCCAGAAAAGGAAATGATTCATATGGCAAAGAATGAAAAAGTTTTGGTCGTCGATTTCGGCGGCCAGTATAATCAGCTTGTCGCCCGCCGGGTGCGCGAGTGCGGCGTCTACTGCGAGATCGTCTCCTACCGCGTCGGCCTTGAGGCGATCCGCGCGGAAAACCCGAAGGGCATCATTTTCACCGGCGGCCCGAACAGCGTCTACACGGACGGCGCGCCGACGATCGACCCGGCCATTTTCGAGCTGGGCATCCCGGTGCTCGGCCTGTGCTACGGCTGCCAGCTCATGATGCACCTGCTCGGCGGCCACGTGTGCACGGCGCCGGAGCGCGAATACGGCAAAACGCTCGTGCACGTCGATACGAACTCCGAGATTTTCCACAACGTCAGCCCGGAGACGGTCTGCTGGATGAGCCATAACGATTACGTCGAGACGATCGCGCCGGGCTTCACGGCCTCGGCCTATACCGACAACTGCCCGGTCGCGGCGGCGGAAAAGCCCGAGGAGAAGCTCTATGCGCTGCAGTTCCACCCCGAGGTGCTCCACACGCAGGAGGGCAAGACGATGCTTTCGAACTTCGTCTACCGCGTCTGCGGCTGCAAGGGCGACTGGAAGATGGACTCCTTCGTCGAGACGAGCGTCAAGGCGCTGCGCGAGAAGATCGGCAGCGGCAAGGTGCTCTGCGCGCTTTCCGGCGGCGTCGATTCGTCCGTTGCGGCGGCGATGCTCGCGAAGGCGGTCGGCAAGCAGCTGACCTGCGTCTTTGTGGACCACGGCCTGCTGCGCAAAAACGAGGCCGAGGAGGTCTGCTCGGTTTTCGGCCCGAACGGCCAGTTTGAGATGAACTTCGTCTGCGTCAATGCGCGCGAGCGCTTCTACAAGAAGCTCGCCGGCGTTGCGGAGCCGGAGAAAAAGCGCAAGATCATCGGCGAGGAATTCATCCGCGTGTTCGAGGAAGAGGCGCAGAAGATCGGCGCCGTCGATTTCCTGGCGCAGGGCACGATCTATCCCGACGTCGTGGAAAGCGGCCTCGGCGGGGAGAGCACGGTCATCAAGTCGCACCACAACGTCGGCGGCCTGCCGGATTACGTGGATTTCAAGGAGATTGTCGAGCCGCTGCGCGACCTGTTCAAGGATGAGACGCGCCAGGCCGGCCGCGAGCTCGGTCTGCCGGAGTATCTCGTGAGCCGCCAGCCGTTCCCGGGCCCGGGCCTTGCGATCCGCATCATCGGCGAAGTGACGCCGGAAAAGATCGCAATGGTGCAGGACGCCGACGCGATCTGGCGCGAGGAAATCGCAAAGGCGGGGCTCGATAAGACGATCAGCCAGTATTATGCGGCGCTGACGAACATGCGCAGCGTGGGCGTGATGGGCGACGAGCGCACGTACGACTATGCGGTCGCGCTGCGCGCCGTGACGACGACCGACTTCATGACGGCGGAAGCGGCGGAAATTCCGTGGAGTCTGCTGCAGACGGTCACCAGCCGCATCGTCAACGAAGTCAAGCACGTCAACCGCGTGCTCTACGACTGCACCGGAAAGCCCCCGGCAACCATTGAGTTTGAATAATACACTTTTTATCTGATTTTGCCGCGATTGAGCCCCAAAACGCGAATGTTAATGCGTGTTGCTTGTAGCAACGGGCTGGTTCCGATACAATAGTGGTAACAACTGAGGAAAGAAGGTATCCTATTGTTAAGCGAGAATATCAAAGTCGTCAGAAAATCGAAGGGGCTTTCACAGGAAGAGCTTGCGATCAAGCTCCATGTGGTGCGGCAGACCGTCTCAAAATGGGAAAACGGATTGTCGGTTCCGGATTCCGATATGCTGCTCACCATAGCGGAGGTGCTGGAGACGCCCGTGAGCACCTTGCTCGGCGAAACCGTCGCGGAGCCGGAAGCCGGCGAGCTGAAAGCGATTTCTGAAAAGCTGGAGGTCATAAACCTGCAGCTTGCCCAGAGGAAGAACGCGAGGCGGAAGCTGATCCTTTGGCTGCTGATCGCACTGTGCGCAGTCGTGGTCGTGATTTCCGCAGCCCTGCTCGCGCTGAACAGCCCCTATCTGGGCTGGGATTACAGCGATCCGGAAACCGCCGTCGTCGGCGTGGCTTTCCATGCGTTCGAGTGGCTGTTTGTTCGGCTGGCGCCGGTCGTCCTCATCGGCGCGGTCGTTGGAATTTTTCTGGTGTGGAAAAAGATGTAAAAGAGGTCCTGCGTTTGACAGGCACTGCCGGATGAAAAACGGGGAATGCATCCGATGCCACAAGCGGCGATGGCGCAGGACGGCGCAGCAGCGGAAATACAGTTACGATCCGTTTTGGCTTTACACACCTAAATACACAGCAAAGAGCCGGGAAACCGCCCGAACAGCGGATTCCCGGCCTTTTTTGTGCTGTGGGTGTCATGTGCGATGCGCCGCAATTTGGATGCGGCCTGACGGAATTTGCAAATTTCTCCGGCAGACCGTAGATTTTCCCCACGGGCCGTATTATAATAAAGAATAGGAATTTGCGCACAGGATGGGGTGGCATTATGGCAGACTGGAGTTCCAGCCAGTACCTGAAATTCAAAAACCAGCGGACGCAGCCGGCGGTGGACCTGGCCATGCGCGTCGTGGAGAAGCGGCCGAAGACCGTGGTGGACATCGGCTGCGGTCCCGGCAACAGTACAGCCGTTTTGCGCAGGATTTTCCCGGATGCCAAGCTGCTCGGTATCGACAGCTCGCCGGATATGATCGAGCGGGCCCGGCGGGAGCACCCGAATCTGCAGTTCCGCCTGTGCGATGCGCGGGCGCTGGAGGGCCAATACGATCTCCTGTTCTCCAATGCGTGTCTGCAGTGGATTCCCGACCACGCGTCGCTGATCCCCGCGCTGATGGATAAGCTGCGGGAGGGCGGCACGCTGGCGGTGCAAATGCCGATGAACGGCGAGGAGCCCTTGTACCATTTGATCCGGGAAATGGCCGCGGAGCCGGAATGGGGGCTTCGGGACGCCGTGCTGCAGACGAACGAAACGCTCGAGCCCGCGGCGTATTTTGACATCCTGACGGGATGCGCCGCCGACTTTGACATGTGGGAGGTCAAGTATTACCACCCGCTCGCCGACCACCGCGCGCTGGTCGAGTGGGTGAAGGGGACGAAGCTGCGGCCCTATCTCGACTTTCTGGGCGCGGAGCGCGGCAGGCAGTTTGAGGAAGCGCTTGTGCGCCGGGCGGCGGCGCTGTACCCGGTCCGCAAAGACGGCAGCGTTGTGCTCGGCTTCCGCAGATTCTTCTTCACAGCGGAACGGTGAAATGCGCGCGGGGAGGAATGAGTGCTTCACCGTGCGCGACGATTTGCTGTATCGCAACAGGGCGCTCCAGACGCTGACCCGCATCGATACGTGAGCTTGCCGGCGCGGCGCGTAAATTTTAAAAGCCGCGCAGGCATGTAGGTTTGTCAAACATTTTGTACAGCGAGAGATTCAAAG
>MHCFR00700__coassemble_1449_pt1 | contig 11294 bp, 10 predicted proteins | sample MHCFR00700__metabat2_high_PE_020 | metagenome-assembled genome bin MHCFR00700
GCCATCTGTCCCTACGTGGGATACGAGAAGGCTGCGAACGTAGCCAAGGAGGCCACTTCCTGGGACAGCTTGTGCGCCTTGCGCAGCTCGCGGATCCGTGTTTTCATATGCACCGTCCTTTGCTCCTGCAGGGAATGAAATGCTAAGTTAACTTTGCAAATTAAGCATAGCACGCTTTGCATAATTTGTCAAGCACACTTTGCAAAAAATCCGAAAGAAAAAAGGAGGGCCTGCGCGGCTCTCCTTTTTTCGGGCGTCTCCTGCGTTTCTGCGCGCGGCGCTTTACACAGGACCGGCCGGCACAACGACGCCGCGGCGGACCTCGCCGACGGTGAACGTGTCCCGGTCGAGCAGGACCGGGTCGGCGCACAGCCGGAGGAATTCGTCCAGCGTGGCGATCGGCTCCAGGCCGAACCGCGCCGTGCGGTAGTGCATGGGGACGACGACCTTCGCGCCGATGCGGTCGGCTGTGGCTTTAGCCTGTGCCGCGTCGATCGTGAAGAAGCCGCCGACCGGGAGCAGCGCGACGTCGACGCCCTGCAGCGCGTTCGCCTGCGCGTCGGTCAAAGCGCAGCCGAGGTCGCCGAAGTGGGCGATGCGCACGCCGTCGGCCTCCAGCACGTGGATCGTGTTCGGGCCGCGCTGTGCGCCGCCGCAGGCGTCGTGGAAGGTCTCGATTTTCGTGACGGAGAACGGGCAGTCCTGCGCGGGCCGCAGCGCGACGGCCTCCGCGCAGCCGTGGTCGCTGTGGCCGTGGCTGCACAGCACGAGGTTCGCGTCCGTGCGGATGTCCGGCAGGCCCGGCACGCTGCCCGGCGCGTAGGGGTCGAGCACGACGCTGTACGCGCCTTTTTCCACCTTGAAGCAGGCGTGGCCGAGCCAGCGGACGGTAATCGGTTCATGCATGGAGATCATCCTTTCCTTTTGATAAAGCAGGCAGATGCTTTTTCTCCATTATACGCCGGAAACCGGCAAAATGCACGCTTTTCTGCAGAAAGCGCCGAGAAAAACTGCGGAAAATTCGCCCGATTTTCTTGCAATTTCCCGCGTATCAGGTATAATAAAACCATATGCTGCAGGAAAGCGATGGCCGCCCGGCCGTGCGGCACGGCGGGGGCGCGGCGCATCGCGCAGGAGTGAAGAGAATTCTGTGCCGCTTGGAAGATAAAAGGTGGATTGACGCATGCCCGATTTGGAGCCGCTGTTTGAATTGAAAGAAAATCTGTATAAGGAGACGTGTCCGGCCGTGCTGCAGAGCGGCGTGCTGGTGCAGATCCCGGCCGCTGCGCCGGAGACGCAGGCGGAAGCGCCGCAGCCGGCGCCGCCGCAGGAGCCCCGCAGCGCGGTGCGCCTGACCTTCCGCAACATCGACAGCCGCGCGATCACCGCGCTGTTCATCGACCTGCACGTGTTCGACAAGGTCAACACGGAGATCGAGGTCATCCGCGACCGCCGCTATCTCGTGCCGGTCGCAGGCCGCGACGAGACCTTCGGCGGCGAGGAGGAGATCCCGGTCGACGCGGCGGCGAACAGCTTTTCCGTCGCGATCAAGCGCATCGAGTTCGAGGGCGAGGACGTCTGGAACGGCAGCGCCTCGCTGCTTTTTGACGCGCTGCCGGCACGCCGGCCGCTGGAAAGTGCGTTTGCGGAAGAGGAGAAGCTGCTCGCGCAGTACCGCAGGGATTTCCGGGACACGCTCGCCGAGAACGCTGAAAAGGCGGAGGCCGTCTTTGAGCCGGAGACGTATAAGGACCTCTGGCTCTGCGCCTGCGGGGAGATCAACCGCGCGTCGGAGGAAAAATGCTTCGCCTGCGGCGCGGCCTACGAGCCGCAGCGGGCGCTGTTTGAAGACCGCGAGAAGCTGCAGGAGAATCTGGAAGCCTTTGAGAAGGCGGAGGCCGAGCGCGCGGAGCAGGAGCGCATCGAGGCGGAGCGCCGCGCCGCGGAGGAGCGGGCCGCCGCCGAGGAGGCCGCGCGCAAGGCGGCGGAGGAACGCGCGGCCGCCGAAGAGCGGGCGCGGAAAAAGCGGCTGCACCGCAAGATCTTCTTGTCCATATCGATCCCGCTGTTTGCGCTGGCCGCGGTGTTCGCCGTCGTGCTGATTACATACCTCATACCGCAGCACAATTACGATGCGGCCGCCGCGCTGCTCGAGAGCGGGAAGTACGACGCGGCGATCGAGGCGTTTTCCGAGCTCGGCCGCTACAGCGACAGCACGGAGCGCATCACGGAGGCCGAGTACGGCAAGGCGCTGCAGCTTCTGGAGGACGGCAAATACGACGAAGCGGTCGCGGCGTTCGAGGCGCTCGGCGACTACGCGGATTCGGCCGAGCAGATCACCGAGGCCAGGTACCGCAAGGCGCTGAAAACGCTGGAGTCCGGCGCGTACAACGAGGCGCTCAGCCAGCTTGAGCCGCTCGGCGACTACAAGGAAACGCAGGAAAATATCGAGCTGTGCTACTTCAACCTCGGCATGAAGGCCGTCGAAGAGGACGACGTGACGGCGGCGGCCGAGCACTACGCGCATGTGAATGCGGCGCACGCCGAGGAGATGCAGCAGGCGTTCTGCGACAAGGGCATCGAGATCTACAACGCGGGCGACGAGGCGCACGCGCAGGAGTACTTCGACCTTGTGACGGAGGAATCGCTGCTGCCGCAGATCAACGCGGCCTACTATGCGCGCGGGCTCGCGCTCGTGGAGGACGCGGACTACGACGCGGCGCTCGCGATTTTCGAAAAGCTCGGCGACTATGAGGACTGCGCGGAGCAGATCCAGCGCGTGCACTACCTGAAGGCCGAGGCGCTGTACGACGAAGCGGACTATGCCGGCGCGCTCGATGAATTCGAGGCGGCGGGCGATTATGAGGACGCCGCGTCGCGCATCACCGAGACGACGTACCAGCTCGGCGTGCAGCAGCTCGAGAACGGCGAAGTGCTCGATTCCTACTACACGCTGTACGCGATCCGCGACGATGCGGACGCCTACGCGCTGCTTGTCTCCGACTCGAGATATTACATTTACGTCTACGACGTCGGCGTGGGGCCGAACCCGCTCGACGAATAAATAATAGAACTGCGAAAAAAGGACGGATGCGCCCCGGCGGGCCATCCGTCCTTTTGCTGTTGTTTGTGCGGCGTGCCGTCACGGCTTTTGCTGGCGGTACAGGCGCATCGCGGCGTGTTCCTTCTGCAGCTCCTCGACGAGCGCGCGCACGCTCCAGGCGGTGTTGTGCGGCGTGACGACGGCCTTGAGCGCGATCGGCTCGATCCCGGCCTCCCGGTAGGCTGCGAGGAACACGTCGAGCGCTTCACCCGCGTCGCCGGAAAAGATCAGCACCTCGGGCAGCGCGTATCCGGCGGGCAGCTTCTCGACGGGCGCGCCGGCGGAAAGCCCGGCCAGCGCGCCGACGGCCTGTCCGGCGTCGCCGGGCGCGATCGCCCGGGCGGCAAAGTGCAGCGTGCGGCACAGCGCGAAGATCTGCGCCTTTTTGGCTTCGTTGTTCGTGTGAAAGAGTACGGTTGGCATTGCGGTTCACCTCAGAGATCGATGTCGACGGCATAGTCGCCGTCAATCAGAAGCGTGGGCAGCCCGTGTGCGCGGCAGCCCGCAAGATAAACGTTGTTGTCGGCGATCACGCTTTCCGGCGTCATTTCCGCGTCAAACATGCGGTCCTCGATGACGCTTTCGTAGCGCAGGATGTCGTCGAAGTGGTCGCGGATGTAGCGTTCGGTCATGACCAGGCAGACGTACCGGATGTGCTCGAGGTATTCGGGCGAAAAGCTCTCGGCCCAGTCGAACGGGATGTAGCAGCCCTCGATTACCATGTTCTGCCGGTTCTCGATGGCGGTCTTGATCATCTCGCGCAGGATCGGCCACAGGTAGGGCGTGAGCAGGTTGTCGTCCTCGGGCGTCAGATCGGTGCAGCCGCTGCGGATCAGCCCCATTTTCAGGTGGTCGATCGAAAGATACGGGTATTTGTATTTTTCGAGCAGGCGCTGCGCAAGCGCGGTTTTGCCGGTGTGCGAAGCGCCGCAGAGCAGCAGGATCACGGCGGACCCTCCTTTTCCGTGGGTTTCCTCCATTATAGCGGAGCGCAGGGGGAAAAGCAAGCGCGGCGGAACGGTTTCGGCGCGCTTAAAGGGATTTTTTACGCGCCGTTCAACCTGTGTCCACAAGTGGAGGACGCCGCGGAACGGGCCGTGCGGGCGCAGGCGGCGCGGGCGCGGGACGGCCGGTTTTTCGGACGGGAATTTGTGAATTTTCCTGAAAATCGTACGGCTCTCCCCTTGACTTTTTCTCCGTTTTCCTCTAAAGTGTAAGTAACGCGATTCCCGAATATGCGGGAGGGCGAATCTGTATTGAAAAGTAAAGGAGTAGAGTTGTATGCGTTACAAGACTTTGGGCAAGACGGGCCTGAACGTGTCCGTCGCAACCGTCGGCACCTGGGCGATCGGCGGCTCCGGCTGGGGCGCCGTTGACCGGCAGGATTCGATCGCGGCGATCCGCTCGATGCTCGACAACGACGTGAACATCGTCGACACCGCGCCGATTTACGGCCGCGGCTATTCGGAGGAGGTCGTCGGCGAGGCGATCAAGGGCTACGACCGCGAAAAGCTGATCATTTCCACCAAGTGCGGCCTCGTCTGGGGCGAGGGCGCGCCGAAGGACGGCCGCGACGTCTCCGGCAAGAGCATCATGAAGGAGATCGACGATTCCCTGCGCCGCCTCGGCATCGATTACATCGACATCTACCACGTCCACAAGCCCGACCACCTCGGCACGCCGTTTGAGGACACGATGAGCGCGATGATGAAGCTGAAGGAAAGCGGCAAGATCCGCCACATCGGCCTTTCGAACTTCTCGATCGAGCAGACCGAGGAGTGCATGAAGTACGGCGATGTGGAGGTCATCCAGCCGCCGTTCTCGATGATCGACCAGCGCGAGCGCAGCGTGCTCGAGTTTGCAAAGCAGCACGACATCGGCGTCATGACGTACGGCTCGCTCGGCGCGGGCATGCTGACCGGCACGATCCGCACGCTGCCGGATTGGGACCCGTCGGACATGCGCTTCGTGTTCTACGATTATTTCAAGGAGCCGAAGTTCTCGAAGGCGCAGAAGCTTCTGAAGTCGCTGGATAAGATCGCCGAGGCGCGGAACGTGCCGGTGGCGCAGGTCGCCGTCAACTGGATCACGGTGCACCCGCTCGTCGACACCGCGCTGATGGGCGTGCGCAACAAGCACGAGGCCGACGAAAACTGCGCGGCGACCGCATGGGAGCTGACCGCGGAGGAGATCGCAGCGCTGAACGAGGCGGTCGCGGAGTACGAGCGCGAGACGCCGGCCGACGGCTCGCCGACGAAGCGGTAACTGCCGCGGCGCGCGGAAAACAAAACGGAATGAAAAAAGGCCGGGCTGCAACCGATAAGCAGCCCGGCTTTTTTGCGCTTATTTGTGCGTTTTCAGGTAGTCTTCGATTGCGCCGACCACGGTTTTCAGCACCTTGATGCGCGCGTAATACTTGCTGTTCGCCTCGACGATGATCCACGGCGCGTAGGTCGTCGAGGTGCGCACGAGCATCTCGTCCACGGCCACCTCGTACTGGTCCCACTTCGCGCGGTTGCGCCAGTCCTCCTCGGTGATCTTCCACTGCTTGTCGGGGTTTTCCTGCCGTTCCTTGAAGCGGCGCTCCTGCTCGTCCTTGTCGATGTGCATCCAGAACTTGAGCACGATGCAGCCGCTGTTCGTCCAGCTCTCCTCCATGTTGTTGATCTCCGTGTAGGCGCGCCGCCATTCCTCCCCGGAGCAGAAGCCCTCGATGCGCTCGACCATCACGCGGCCGTACCACGAGCGGTCGAAGATCGTGAAATGGCCGGCCTTCGGCATGTTGGTCCAGAAGCGCCAGAGGTAGTGGTGCGATTTCTCGAGGTCGTTCGGCGCGGAGACGGGCTGCACCGCATAGCCGCGCGGGTCGAGCGCCTGCGTCAGCCGCTTGATGGCGCCGCCCTTGCCGCCGGCGTCCCAGCCCTCGAAGGCGAGAACGACCGGGATGCGCCGCCGGTACACCTCGTTGTGCAGGTGGGAGAGCTTGGCCTGCAGCTCCTTGAGCTGCTTCTGGTACTGCTCCTTCGTCAGGGACTTGCTGAGGTCGACGCCGGCGAGCGCGGAGGCGCGGAACGCGTCGGGGTAGATGGCCGCGCTTTCCTCGACGCTCTCCTTCGGCAGCGCCGCGCGGCGGTCGGCGTCCGCAATGGCCGCCTCAAGCCGCTTGACGACGGTGGACATGACCTTGGCGGCCGCGTATTCGCGGTTTTCCGACTCGATGATCGTCCACGGCGCGTTGTCGCGGTCGGTTTTCTGCAGCGCCTCCTCGGTCAGGCGGAAGTATTCGTCGTAGTGCTCGCAGCGCCGCCGGTCACCCTCGGTCACGCGCCAGGCCGTTTCCTTCGAAGCGGCGAGCTTTTTGAGCCGCTTTTTCTGCTCCTTCTGCGAGATCACGAGGAAAAACTTGATGAGCACGATGTGGTCGTCCGTCAGGAGCTGCTCGAACGAGTTGATCTCATCCGCCGCCGTCGCCAGGCTCTTTTCGTCGCTCTTGCCGTCGAAGCGGTCGTTGAGCAGAATGCGGTACCAGCTCCGGTCGAGGATCGTGATGCGGCCGCGGCCGGGCATCGTGTTCCAGAAGCGCCACAAAAACGGGTAGAACCGCTCCTCCTCCGTTTCCCGCTGCGTCGTGTAGACCTTGAAGCCGCGCGGGTCGAGCGGCTCGATCAGGCGGTTGATCATCGTGCCCTTGCCCGCGGCGCCGAAGCCCTCGACGGCGATGATGACCGGGATGCGCTTTTCCTTGCACACGCGCTGCAGGCGGCCGAGCTTTGCGTCCAGCTCGCGCATCAGCGTGTTGAATTCCTTCTTGCCCATCTTCTTTGAAAGGTCGATTTTTTCCAGCATAGCAAAGCTCCTTTTTATAAAACTTGAAATTTGCATGAAATTTCAGTAAATTGATAAAAATATTTTACCACTATGCCCGCGGAAAAGCAAGATTTTCACAGAAAACAGCGCATATATTTCGCCCGATTTCCGGCATAAACTGTACGGGACGGCCCGCGGTCAAAAGCGGACGTCCTCCCGCCGGTAGACGCACGCGCCGCCGAGATACGTCGCGAGCACGTCGATCGCGTGCAGGCGGTCGGGCGCGGTCTCAAACGGGTTTTCCCCGAGCACGACGAAATCCGCCAGCATGCCCGCGCGGATGCGGCCCTTGCAGTTTTCCTCAAACGACGCGTAGGCGCCGTACTGCGTGAAGCTGTCGAGCGCCTCGCGCACCGAAAGGGCTTCCTCGGGGCGGTAGGGCGGCGCCGTGCTGCCGATGCTGCGGCGCGTGACGGCGCATTCGACGCCGCGCAGCACGGCGGGGTCCTCCACCGGCGCGTCGGAGCCGTTCGAGAACGTCACGCCGCTTTGCAGCAGGGATTTGGCCGCGTAGCTTGTACCGGCCAGCGCGGGGCCGACGCGGTCGAAAACGATGCGCGCGTCGTAGTCGAGGAAGATCGACTGCAGGTAGACGTGCATCCCGAGCTTCCGGATGCGCTCGAGCTGGTCGGGCCGGGTGATCTGGCAGTGCACGACGCCGTGGCGGTGGTCGCGCCGCGGATGCGCGACGAGCGCCTTTTCGCAGGCGTCGAGCACGCGGTCGAGCATGCCGTCGCCGATGGCGTGGATCGCGATCTGCATGCCGTGCGCGTTGGCGTAGGCGCACATCGCGTCGAGCTGCGCCTGCGTGTAGACCGGCAGGCCGCGCGTGCCGGGCGCGTCCTGATAGGGGCGGCTGAGGTACGCCGTCCGCGCGCCGAGCGAGCCGTCGCCGAGCATTTTCAGCGGGCCGTTTTTGAAGCGCTCGTCCCCGCGCCTGAAATCGCCCGATTCCACAAAGGCCTGCAGGTCGGGCAGATTCGTGAAGTGCGCCTGTTCGTTGACGCGCACGGTCAGCGTGCCGTCCGCGGCCATCGACCGGAACGCGTCCATGACGGGCCGGTAGCCGAGGCCGGGGAACACCGCGTAGTCGTCGCTCTGGCAGGAGGTGATGCCGCGGCGGTTCAGGTGGCGGCAGGCCGCGCGGAGCATGGCGCGCAGGCCGTCGCCGTCGGGCGCGGGCATCGCCTTCAAAACGAGGTCGAGCGCGTTTTCAAAAAACTGGCCGAGCGGCTCGCCGCTGTCGTCGACCGAAAAGCGGCCGCCGGCCGGCTGCGGGGTGCCGCGGCCGATGCCGAGCAGCTCGAGCGCGCGGGAGTTCACGACGCAGATGTGCCCGCAGGCGCGCGTGATGCAGATCGGGTGCGTGCGGGAGACGGCGTCGAGGTCGAAGCGGTCCGGGAAGCGGCGCACGTCCGCAAAATAATCCTGGTTGAAGCCGCGTCCGCGCACCCACGCGCCGGGCGCGGGCTTCGTCTCGCGGATGTAGCTGCGCAGGCCGTCCAGCAGCTCGGCGAGCGAGCCGGTGTGCGCGGTGAGGTCCGCCATCGAGAGCGTCTGCCCGAGGTTCAGCAGATGCATGTGTGAGTCGTTGAAGCCGGCGCAGACGAACCGGCCGCCGAGGTCGACCGTTTCGCCGCCGTCCCCGTCCGGGGCGCCGACGCGGATGAACCGCCCGTTTTCGACGGTAAAGCTGTCCGTAAAGCCGTCGCCGGTATAGACGATGCCGCCGCGAAATGTGGTGCGCATATAATCACCGTGCCTTAAAAGTAGAGTTCAATTCCATTATAAGGGTGCGAAAAAAACGTGTCAAGCGCAGCAAGACGACCGAAAACGCGAAAAAAACGGGTTTTCGACCGTGTAGAATCTTGTACTTTTTTGTAAAATTGTGTACAATAAATTGTAAACCCGCGCATGCGGCACAAATGCGGGTGAGCGCAAAACCAATACCGAGGAGAGAACACACTATGTTTGGAAAAAGAGTGGACGGCCGGCAGGTCCATGAGGTAGAGCCTTTTCAGCGCATTGTCCCGTACATCATGCGCACCCGGACGGACTCGATGAATATGTTCGAGGAGAGCATCCCCTGCGCGGGGATGGATAATTATGTAAACATGCGGCGCGCGCAGGGCGAGCAGATCACCTACCTGCACGTGATGATCGCGGCGCTCGTTCGGCTTGTGGCGCTGCGCCCGCAGCTCAACCGCTTTGTGATGCGCGGCCGGATCTACACGCGGCCGAAGATCTGGGTCAGCTTCGTCGTGCACCAGAACCTGCGCAGCGACGCGGCCGGCACGACGATCAAGCTCTGCTTTGAGGGCACCGAGGACATTCAGGAAATTTGCAAAAAGATCAACGCGGCGATCCTGAGGGAAACGACGCAGAAGAGCGAATCGAACTCGACGGATAAGCTCGCCGGGCTGATCATGAGCATCCCGGGCCCGCTGATCCGCCTCGTCGTCAATACGCTGATGTTCATGGACCGGCACAATGCGCTGCCGAAGTCGGTGATCGACGCGAGCCCGTTCCACACGTCGCTCTTCATCACGAACCTGCGGTCGCTCGGCATCAACCACATCTTCCACCACGTCTATGAATTCGGCACGACGGGCCTGTTCATCGCGATCGGCAAGGAGAAGAACGAGCCCGCGTTCAACGGCACGCAGATCGTCATAGAAAAGCGCATGGGCTTCGGCCTCGTCACCGACGAGCGCTTCTGCGACGGCCTGTACTTCGCGCGGTCGCTCAAGATCCTCAAGAAGTTCCTGAATAACCCGTCGCTGCTCGAGGTCCCGCTCGAGCACAAGATCGAGGACGTGCGGTAAAGGCCGGCCGGTTCCCGCAGGGCGCGGCGCACATGCCGCTTTGTGCGGAATACGGTTGTCTTTTGGCGGAACCTGCGGTATAATCGTATTGAATTTTGAAATCTGCGGGCGGGACGCCTGCGGGGATAAGGAGCGGAAAAATGGAATATCGCATTCTCGGAAAAACAGGCCTGCGGGTCTCCCGCGTGGGCTTCGGCGGCATCCCGATCCAGCGCATCGACGCGGCCGGGACGAAGGCGCTGGTCGAACGGCTGCTGGAGGCCGGCGTCAACTACATCGACACGGCGCGCGGCTACACGGTCAGCGAATCGTACCTCGGCGAAGCGCTTGAAGGTGTGCGCGACCGCTTCGTGCTGGCGACGAAGAGCATGGCGCGCACGAAGACGGCGATGGCGCAGGACATCGAGACAAGCCTTTCGAACCTGCGCACCGGATACATCGACCTCTATCAGGTGCACAACCCGAACATGGCCCAGCTTGAGCAGGTCGTGGGCGCGGGCGGCGCGCTCGAGGCGCTGCTTGAGGCGAAAGCGGCGGGTAAGATTGGCCACATCGGCCTGACGGCGCATTCCAGAGAGGTCTTTGAGAAGGCGCTCGAGCTGGACTGGGTCGAGACGATCATGTTCCCGTACAACATCGTCGAGACGCAGGGCGAAGCGCTGATCCGCGCCTGCACGGAAAAGAATATCGGCTTTATCGACATGAAGCCGCTCGCCGGCGGCGCCATCGAGGACGGTGCGCTCGCGATGCGGTTCATCGTCAGCAATCCGGACGTCACGGTCGTGATTCCGGGCATGGCGGAGCTGCGGGAGATCGACGAAAACGTGGCGGCCGCCGCGCGCACGGAACCGCTGGACGAAGCGGAGACGCGCGGCGTGGAGGCGGTGCGCGAAGCGCTCGGCACGCAGTTCTGCCGGCGCTGCAACTACTGTGCGCCGTGCTCGGCGGGCATCCAGATCCCGAACGTCTTCCTGATGGAGGGCTACCTGCTGCGGTACGGCCTGGAGGACTGGGCGCGGGCGCGTTACGGCGCGCTGGAGGTCAAGGCCTCGGCCTGCACCGCCTGCGGCCTGTGCGAGACGCGCTGTCCGTATAACCTGCCCATCCGCGAGATGATGAAAAAAGCCGCGGCGGAGTTCGGCGAATGAGCCCGGCCGCGGGAAATAGAAATTGTGGGGATGCTTCGGCTTTCGGGCCGGCGCGTCCCTTTTTGTTGCGGCAAAAACCGTGTCCGTCGCGCTGCGGCTGTCCAAACGGTACAGAATAGATTGCCCCGTGCATGCGGGGAGAAGGCACTATTAAACAAAACGGACTATTTTGTATAAGGATCACCCCCGCGTGTGCGGGGAGAAGTGCACATACGGACTTTCGTACTCGCCGTAGTAGGGATCACCCCCGCGTGTGCGGGGAGAAGTACAGTATCCGCGATTGTCTTGGAGCCCATTCCGGATCACCCCCGCGTGTGCGGGGAGAAGTTCGAGGGGCGCGCCGACGGCGTG
>MHCFR00700__coassemble_1746_pt1 | contig 9598 bp, 9 predicted proteins | sample MHCFR00700__metabat2_high_PE_020 | metagenome-assembled genome bin MHCFR00700
CCCGCCGCCGGGGGTGCGAAAATAAATGTCGGAATTCGATTGACTTTTCCGAGGAAAGCTGTTATACTTTGATAAGTGTAATAAACAAAAACAATGTCTCACAGTTTTTTGTAAGTCATGTTTGCAGTGGTTTACAGAAGCTGTGTTTTTTTGTATGGCGTTTACGAGCACGAGTTAATTTAATGGAGGTACCAGCAATGAACAACGGTACGGTAAAATGGTTTAACGCAGAAAAGGGCTACGGCTTCATCTCCAACGACGAGGGCGGCGAGGACGTTTTCGTGCATTTCTCCGCCATCCAGGGCGAAGGCTTCAAGACGCTCAACGAGGGCCAGAAGGTCACGTTTGAGACCGAAACCGACCCGAAGAACGGCAAGCTCCGCGCGGCAAACGTCGTGAAGCTCTGATTTCTGAGAAAGCTGAAAAGCGCCGGCAGTTTCCGCTGCCGGCGCTTTTTGCATAATCCGCCTTTTTTCTGCGCAGTCTATGGATGAGGGCGCGGCGCCGCAAAAGCGCGCGCCGCCAAAAGCCCGCTTCCGGCCGCCCTGTTTTTCCGGGCGCGGCCCGCGAGAAAGGACAGTGATCTTTTATGCACGACGCCAAAAAGAAGCGCGCCCAATACGGCGAGCACATCGAAGTCTTTCCGAACCTCTCCGACACCGCCTCCACCAACGAATGCACCGGCCTGATGCCGACGCCGCCGGTCACGCCGGACGAGTACGAATCGTATCAGGAGCTGCACAGCATGGAGGTGCCGAAAAAGCTGCCGGGCCGCCGCGAGTTCCAGACCGGCATCTACGACGACAAGCCCGAGGAAATCACCTTTCAGTAACCGACAAAAGCCGCCCCTTCCGGGACGGCTTTTTGCCTGTTTAAATATCAGATGATCTCGAGCGTATCGCGGTCCGGCAGCGTCGGGAACGGCGCGGCCGGCAGCGTCTGGTACCAGAACGCCACCGAGGCGATGTCGTCCTGCATCGGCAGATAGCGCCCGCCGCTGCGCCAGCCGAGCGCCTGAATCGTCACCTTCAGGTCGTTCTCGAACCGGATTGGGTCCATGATATGCCACCGGTAAAGCCCGAAGCGCTTCTGCGAGCGGTAGAGCTTGTCCGTATCGACAACCTGCATGCCCGTGTACGGCGTCGTAAAGGACACGTAGCGGTCGTGGCTCTTCGGATCCTCGAAATTGTAGGAGCCGCAGAAGTAGTCCTCCGTGCCGGTGCCGCAGATCGTCGGGTATGCGGTGTCGCCGTCCATGTAGAACTTGATCTCGCCTTCGCCCCACCAGCCGGTGTTGTTGACGCCCCAGGCCATGTACGTGCCGACGTACTGCCCCTTGCCGCGCACGCCGTCGAGGATCGTGTAGCATTCCTTATAGGGCAGCGGGTTGACGCGGCGGAACTGCGCGTGGAAATAGGCGCAGTCCGGCTCGACCTCGGTCATCGTGTAGTCGATCTGGTAGTACATCGTCACCGGGTCGTCCGCGCGGTTTTCGAGCGTCATGCGGCAGCGCCGGCGGAACGGCATCGTCCAGTAGCAGTTGAACGCGCTGCCCGGGTTGACGCAGACCGCCAGCGAGGAGATCTGCATGTATTCCTGCCAGCCGCAGCAGAAGAAATCGCCGATCGGGCATTCCACCGAGGGGGTTTCCTGCTCCTCCCAGTAAATGCGCAAAATCGTATTGCGCCACTGGCCGGTCGGCGTGAGCCAGATGTGCTGGATCGCGCCGGGGCCCTCGATGTTTGCGATCTCAAACACCTCGCCCGGCTGCATGACGATATACGGATTGACCTTCCAGCCTGTGCCGAGGTCGCGCGCCGCGTGGCGCGCCGAGCCCTGCTCGAGCGGGCACATGCCGCCCTTTCCCTTTTCCCCGGTGAAATTTTCCGGGCTGATCGACCGGGTCTTCGCGTCCGACAGGCGCGAAAGGTTGCCCATATGCATGCCTAAACCATTGAACATAATAATCACCATTCCATATTTTTTGTGCCGGTCGGCGAAGCCGATTGCCGCTCTGCTCGTCGCGGCAAAGGCACAAATCGTGTGTGAAAAAGTATTTTTCACACGAACGCCCTCCAAAAAATCCGGCAAACCGCTTTGCCTTGTCTGAGGCTTATTGTACTGCATTCCGCCGCGCGGCACAAGACAGCGCCCCGCACAAGAATCCGGTGAAATTCTTGTGCTTTGTAACGGTCAGATTACGCGGAAACGCTTCCATTTTCCGGATTTGTACCGCAGCAGCGTGAACACCATGCGCACGCCCCAGTCGCAGCACATCGCGAGCGCGACGCCGATCACGCCGAGGTTCATCCAGATGCCGAGCACGACGGAGAGCACGAGCCGGCAGGCGACCGTCGAAAAGATGGAGACGAACATCGCGTAGCGCACATCGCCCGCGGCGCGCATGCCGTTCGGCATCACGCCCGAGAACGGGTAAAACACCGCGTTGAACACGTTGTGGATCAGGACGAGCACGACGACGAGCTGCGTCACCGCCTCGTCGAGCGGATAAAACTGCATGATCAGCGGCGTGGCCGCAAAGACCAGAACGTTCCAGACGACGGAAATCAGCAGCGTCACGCATCAGCTTCTGCATATAGTACTCCGCCGCCTCGCTGTCCTCCGCGCCCATGCACTGGCCGATGACCGTGACGAACGCCGGGCCCATCGCCGCGCCGACGAGTGCCGCCAGCGACCAGATGCTCTGCGCGATGCCGTTGGCCGCGATCTGCACGGTGCCGAACAGCGCCGTGATGCTGCTGAGCGCGACCTTGATGAGCTGGAACAGGCCGTTTTCCACGCCGTTCGGCACCGCGACCTTCAGGATGCGCCAGAGCATGCCGCCTTCCCAGCGGAAAATGTCGCGCACGTGGTAGCGGACCGCGCTGCGCTTGCGAAAGCAGAACACGGTGATCGCAATGGCCGAAAACGTGCGCGCCGCGAGCGTCGGATACGCGACGCCGGCCACACCGGCGTGCAGCACGAAGATGCCGATCGCATTGCCGACGACGTTGATCACGTTGGAGGCCGCCGACACGTACAGCGTGATTTTCGTCTCGTTCATGCTGCGGCAGAGCGCTGCGCCCGCATTGTAGACCGCGAGCGCCGGGAAGGAGTACGCCGAAATGCGCAGATAGACGACGCACGCCTCCATGACGTCGGCCTCCACGCTGCCGAACAGCAGGCCGAGCAGCGGGCGGTTCCAGATCAGCGAAACCGCCGTGAGCACCACGGAGAGCAGCGTGGAGAACATCAGGAGCTGGCTGCCGGAAAGGTCGGCCAGCGCGCGCTCCCGGCGGCCGATGTACTGGCTGACCACGACGGCGCCGCCCGACGCCAGCGCCGTAAACAGATAGATAAAGATCGTATTGAACATGTTGACGAGCGAAACGCCGGAAACCGCCGCGTCGCCCGCATAGCTGACCATGAAGGTGTCGGCGATGCCGACCAGCATCACGAGCAGCTGCTCGAAGAACAGCGGGACGACGAGCTTGCGGATATCCGCATTGGAAAAGCGGCGCCGCGCCTCCGGAATCTGCATTTTGGGCTCGATCAGTCTGTTCATTACCGCGTGCATTGCAAAAGATCACCCTTCCCCTTTTTTCCATGAACGGCCGCCCGCGCGCATCCGGCACAGACTTTGCAGCCGCGGCCGGGATACAAAAAATAAAGGCGCCCGCATGGGGCACCTTCATTGTAAGCCGTTTCCGATAGAATGTCCAATACCTGTGTTCGATGCTGACAAATGCCTAAATCGTATGCTTCAGGTGGTCGATGAAGCCGCGCACCGCGGGCGGGAAGGTGCGCAGGTTCTTCCACGCCAGCACGGAGCCGAGCTCCAGCACCGGGGAAAGCGGGATAAACCGCAGGTTCTCCCCGATGTTGGCCTGATCGATCGTCAGCGCGACGCCGGCGCCGTGCTCGACCAGATCCGCGCCGTTGCGGATCAGGTTGTACCGCACGGCGACCTCCATGCGGTCGAACTGCTCCCCGAACCAGCCGGCGATCTCTTCCCGCACCCCTTCGCGGCTGCCGAACAGCAGCGGCATGCCGACAAGGTCCTCGGGGCGCACCGATTCCTTTTCCGCAAGCGGCGAATCGCGCCGCACCAGAACGCCGTAGCGCTCGCGCACCGGCATGCGGATGAACGCGTACCGGCCGATGTCCACGGGCTCCATCAGCAGCCCCATGTCGAGCAGGCCGTTTTCCATGCGGTCCTTGACGTCGTCGGCCGTCGCGCTGTAAATCCGGAAGCGCACGCGCGGGTAGAGCTTCCGAAACGCTACGATCTGCTCGGCCAGCACGGAAAAGCTGCGCGCCTCGGCGCAGCCGATCGCGATCTCGCCGGAGAGCGTGCCCTCGCTTTTGGTAAGCTCCTGCTTCGCCTTATCCGAAAGCGCGACGATTTCCTGCGCGCGCTGCTTGAGCAGCAGCCCCTCCTCGGTCAGCGTGATGCGGTATTTATTCCGGTGGAACAGCTTCACCCCAAGCTCCTCCTCGAGCTGGATGAGCTGCCGCGAAAGCGTCGGCTGCGTCACATGCAAAAGCCCGGCGGCGCGCGTGATGTTCTCCTCCCGCGCCACCATCAGAAAATACCGCAAAACACGCAGCTCCATGCACTTTCATCGCCTTTCCGCCAGTTTTTTTCATTATATCGCTTTTTCGGCCCATTTTCAAGGCATTTCGCCGGCTGCAGTTTGCCGGAAGGGAACAAAGATTTCATCGCAAATTCAGCCGCATAACGCCATAAATACTATTATTCTGATTATTTTATACCGCTTTCGACGCTTTATTACAACAAATTTTCTTACCAATTTTCCGGCTTTCCCCTTGAAATAGCCCGGCGTATATGGTAGAATTTGTTCACAATTCAAATCACGCAGGAGGTAAGTCATGGAAAAACAAATAAAGATTATTATTTGTGCGGATGACGGCGAATGGAGCCGGGAGAATACCGACGCTATTTCGGCCAAAGGCGCGCAAGTTATGATCGCCGGAAGAAACGGAACGACGCTGCTTTCGAAGATTCGGGAAGAAAAGCCGGACGCCGTCATCATGGAGCTTTTCATGCCCGGTCTGGACGCGCTCGGCGTCATGCACGCGGTCAAAGCCGAAGGGCTCGAACAGCCCGTTTTTATTGTGACAGCGTCGTACTCCGCCCCCGCTCTGGAGCGCCAGGTCATGGAAGCCGGCGCTTCGTATTTTGCAATTCAGCCTTACAATAAATCCGAAATGATCGACCGCATTTTCGCGCTGACAGGGGGTAAACACCACGGCGCCTCCGGCACAAGCCGCGCGGACCTGCGCATTCAGGTCACGGAGATCCTCCACCAGATCGGCGTGCCCGCGCACATCAAGGGCTACCATTATCTGCGGGACTCCATCATCATGGCCATCGAGGAGCCGGAGATCATCAACGCCGTCACAAAGCAGCTCTACCCGAGCGTCGCGAAGCAGTACGAGACGACGAGCTCCCGCGTCGAGCGCGCAATCCGCCACGCGATCGAGGTCGCCTGGGACCGCGGCGACGTCGACGTCCTGAATTCTTATTTCGGATATACGATACATAACACGCGCGGAAAACCCACGAACAGCGAATTTATCGCAATGATCTCCGACAAGCTCTGTCTGCAGATGGACAACGTCTCCTGACTGCTTCTTCAATCAAAAAGTGAATTTATGCCACTTAATATACATGCTATTTCCCCAGTAAAACGCCCCGCATCCGATTGATAAGGACGCGGGGCGTTTATATAACAATTTTGATTTTACAATGCAAGCCCTTGTGGTCGGAAACGATCAGGACTCAAGCTGTGCCGTATACAGCTCATAATAATTGCCGCGCGCCGCGATCAGCTCGTCGTGGTTGCCGCACTCGGCAATGCCCTTGTTCGCGATGTACAGGATGCGGTCGCAGTGCTTGATCGTCGAAAGGCGGTGCGCGATAATGAAGCTCGTGCGGCCCTTGAGCAGCGCCTGCAGGCCTTCCTGCAGCAGGCGTTCGGTCTTCGCGTCGATCGACGAGGTCGCCTCGTCGAGCACGAGGATCTTCGGGTCGGAGAGCAGCGTGCGCGCGAACGCGATGAGCTGCTTCTGGCCCTGCGAGAGGCGCAAGCCGCGCTCGTTCACCTGCGTGTAGTAGCCCTGGGGCATCTCGCTGATGAAGTCGTGCGCGCGCACGGTCTTGGCGGCCGCGATGACCTCTTCGTCGGTCGCATCCAGCCGGCCGTAACGGATATTGTCCATGATCGTGCCGGAGAAGATGAAGCTGTCCTGCAGCATGATGCCCATCTGGGCGCGCAGGGAGTGCAGCGTCACCTTGGAGATGTCGTGGCCGTCAACCAGCACGCGGCCCGAATTGATGTTGTAGAAGCGCGAGATCAGGTTCACGACCGTCGTCTTGCCCGCGCCGGTCGGGCCGACAAGCGCGATCGACTCGCCCGCCTTGACGTCGAGGTTGAAATGCTCGAGGATGTTGATGTTTCCGTCATACGAGAACGTCACGTCGTCGAACGTCACGTTGCCGCGGATCTCCGGCAGCGTCTCCGCATCCGGCGCATCGTCCACCGTGACCGGCTCGTCGATCATCTCAAAGATGCGCTCGAGGTACGCCACGGCGTTGATGAAGGTATTGTAGAGGTTCGAAAGCTGGAGGATCGGCTGCCAGAAGCGCCACGCGTAGGCGGAGATCGCGATCAGCGTACCGATCTGCACCGCGGGGCCGAGCAGCGAAAGGCCGATCAGGTACATCGCGCCGACGACCCAGGTCGAGATGTTGTCGACCGAGACCCAGACGAGGTTCGAGGTGTACTGCGCCTTCATCCAGCTCTTGTACATCTTGGTGTTGAGCGTGTTGTAGATTTCCGCGTTCTTCTCCTCGCGCGTAAACGCCTGCGTGATCTTCATGCCGTCGAGGCTTTCGTGCAGGTAGGCGTTCAGGTTGGAGCTCTTGTTCGAGACGTCCTGCCAGGCGCGGCGCTGCGCGGGCTTCAGGATCAGCACGATGATAAGGAACAGCGGGATGCCGGCCATGACGACCAGCGAGAGCTTCACGTCGCACAGGAACATGAAGACGGCGATCAGGATCAGGTTGAAAATCTCGAGGACAAAGTTGATGATGCCGTTCGAGAGCGCATCGGAAACGGAGTTGACATAATTTATGACGCGCGTGAGGATCTTGCCGTGCGGTCGGTCATCGTAGAACTGGAAGGAGAGCCGCTGCAGATGCTCGAACAGATCCTTGCGGATGTCGTAGATGATCTCCTGTCCCACAACGGTCATGTAGCGCGAGCGCTTGACCGAGAAAAGAATCGAAAGCAGAATCGAGACAAGCATGATCCCGGCGAGCAGGAAGAGCTGCGGGAAGTCCTTGTTCGGCACCGCGTCGTTCAGCGCGATCTCGATCAGCTTCGGGCCGACGAGCGCGCATGCCGCGGAAATGGCGGAGAAAATGATGGAGAGGATCATCTTCTTCGCGTGGCGCTTGATGTACACGCCGGCGCGCAGCAGATGCTTGATATTAAATGGAGTTTCGAGTGTTTCGTCCACATCATACCGGTTTCTGGCCATTACGCGACACCCCCTTCCCCTGTGATGCCGTTCTGGAGCTCGTAAACCTCGCGGTAGTAGCCCGGCCGCGCGATCAGCTCCTCGTGCGTGCCGACGTCGGCGACGCGGCCCTTGTCGAGGATCACGATGCGGTCGGCGCGCTTCGTGGTCGAGATGCGCTGCGCGACGATGATCTTCGTGCAGGCGAAATCGAGGTTCGCAAGCTGCTCCTGAATGTATTTTTCGGTTTCCATATCGACCGCGGAGGTCGTGTCGTCGAGAATCAGGATCGACGGCCGGACCGCGAGCGCGCGCGCCAGCGCGATGCGCTGCTTCTGACCGCCCGAAAGGCCGGTGCCGCGCTCGCCGATGACCGTGTCAAAGCCCTCGGGCAGCTTGCCGGCAAAATCGACGCAGGCGATCTTTGCAAAGCGCTGCACGTCCTCCTCGGACAGGTCGGGGTTGCCGTAAGCGATGTTGCCGTCCACCGAGTCGGAGAACAGGAACACGTCCTGCGTCGCGATGCCGATGGAGCCGCGCAGCTCGCGCAGGTCGTACATGCCGACGGGCACGCCGTCGATGCAGAGCTTTCCGGCGGAAACGTCCGAAAAGCGCGGAATCAGGCTGATGAGCGAGGTCTTGCCCGCGCCGGTCGGGCCCATGATCGCGATGGTCTCGCCGGGCTTGATGTCGAGGTTGATGTCGTGGAGCACCTCGGCGCCGTTGAGCTTGAGGTTCACGTGGTCGAAGGAAACGGCGCCCGCCATGCGTCCCTCTTTCTTCACGGCGTCGGCGCGCGTGACGATCGTGGAACGGGCGTAATACAGCTCGATGACCTTCGAAGCCGAGGCGAAGAAGCGCTGCAGGTCGTTGATGAGCATGCCGAGCGTGCGCATCGGGTTGGTCAGCGTCCAGCAAAGCGAATTGAACAGCGCGAACGTGCCGACCGAGATACGGCCGATGATCAGGAACGTGCCGCCGACCAGCAGGACCGCGATCGAAAGCGCCTGCGAAAGGCCGTCGATATACGGCGAGAACTTGAGCCACAGCAGCGAAGCCTTGAGGTTCGCCTCCTTGTAGTCCCTGTTCTTCTCATCGAAGCGCTCGATCTCGTAATCCTCGCGCGCGAACGCCTTGACGACGCGGTTGCCCGAGATGTTCTCCTGCGCCGCCGTATTCAGGCGGGAGAGCCGCTCGCGCAGGTCGACGTACAGCGGATGTACGCGCTTCGCGAACGCCTTCGTCAGGATGAAGATGATCGGCGTGACGGCGAGCATCGAAAGCGCAAACAGCCAGTCCACCGCGAGGAACGTGATCGTCGTCGTCAGGAACAGCACGACGCAGTCGATCAGCATGCGCACGACGTAGCAGACCGTGTGGCGCACCATGTCGAGGTCGCCGGTCAGGCGCGTCATCAGGTCGCCGGTGCGGTTCTTCGAGAAGAAGCTAGCGTCCTGCGCCTGCATGTTGGCGTAAAGCTCGCGGCGCAGCTTGAAGAGCAGCTTCTGCGAGCAGGTTTCGTATGTAATGATCGAGAGGTAGTTGAACGAGGTGCGGAACAGCGTGAAGCAGATCAGCAGTGAGACGAGGAACACCAGGTGGCTCCAAAGCGCCGGCGTTACGCTGCCGCCCTGCTGCACCGGCGTAAAGACGGTGTCCATGATCTGTGCGGTCAGCAGGGAGTTGACGAGCGCCATCATGGAGATGAGCACGGTGGAGCAGAGCGCGAAAACGTATCGCTTTCGGCACCCCTCCAGGTTTTTCCAAACCCATTTCATCTGGAACATTGCGTAAGGACCTTCCTTTCCAATACAAACTCGGTTGTGCAATCCGGCCTGTTCAGACCGGATTTTAAGTTCCTGTATATTATAACGAGATTGTTGCAAAATGGAAGCCTTTTTTGCAGTTTTCCCGCTGTAAAAACTTACAAACTTAGGCCGCACAAAACTTCAAAATGCATAAAAAAGCCCCACAGTCCTCCTGTAAAAGACATGTCCTTAGCAAAAAGACATACTTTAATCAGGAAACTGTGGGGCAAAGACAAGCCGTT
>MHCFR00700__coassemble_2190_pt1 | contig 7983 bp, 9 predicted proteins | sample MHCFR00700__metabat2_high_PE_020 | metagenome-assembled genome bin MHCFR00700
ATTGTATCTAAACGCTTAAGCGTTCAAATCAATTTCAGAGCTCTTAGCTCATTTCCGACGTCTCTGACGTCTGTCACAGATTTTTTGAGTTCTGTTTCTCTTCTCTGAGTTTCCTCAAAGAAATTACAGGTTCCTCTTTCTTTCGTTGTTTAATTTTCAAGGTCCTATGCGCTCTTTCCGGCTTTCTCACTCGGGCCTTCCGGCCTTTCGTTTTTTGCCGTCTCTCTCGAGCGCTTGACTATAATACCACGCGGGAACCCATTTGTCAACACTTTTTTGAAAGTTTTTTCGATTTTTTTGAGTTTCCTTTCATACACCATATATGCGTTTCAAACCGACCCTAAACACAATATACAGCTTATCCCTGTACCGTCATGATTTGGTTTGTATGCGCATATACTTGTCCCGCAGACAATATTTTAAAATCTTTTTTTGAAAAGTCCAGAACTTTTTTTGAAATCCGCTTGAAAAAGGAGATCCATACGATGCGCTGTGTTTCCCGCGAGCGCCTGTGCCGCTCCCTCTTATACCTCTGGCGCGTTCTGATTGTCGCGCTCGTCAACGCCGTCATGCTCGTGATGCTGCTGCGCGCGCCGTTTTGAAAGAAGCGCCCGGCCGGAGAAAATCCGACCGGGCGCTTCCCTGTCTTATATATAGTATTGCAATGGATGCCGGGCCGCCGCTTCCGGTCAGGCCTGCTCCTCGGCCATTTCGGCCGCATGCTTCTTCATAAACCTGTGGTGCACGATCAGATAGCAGATGAAATGCGCCAGCGCCGTGACGAACCACGAGACCGGGTACGAGAGGAACAGCGTGGACAGCGTCGGGTTCATCTGGAAAATCGTCATGATCCAGACGATGCGCAGCACGCACGCGCCCGTAAGCGAGACGATCATCGGCATGATCGAATACCCCATGCCGCGCAGCGAGCCGACGAGCGTATCCATGATGCCGCAGAGGAAGTACGGCAGGCAGACGAACATCATGCGCTCGAGGCCGTACTGGATGACCTGCGGGTCCGACGTATATATAGAAAGGAGCGTGGAGCCGCAGAGGTACGCGCCGCCGCCGAGCAGGATGCCGATGGCCGTGACATCCAGCACGCAGATGCGCATGATTTTGCCGATACGCTTGTATTTGCCGCCGCCGACGTTCTGGCCCGTAAAGGACAGGGCCGTCTGGTACAGCGCGTTCATCGCCGTATAGACGAAGTTCTCGATGTTCGAGGCCGCGGTGCTGCCCGCCATGACCGTGGAGCCGAACGAGTTGATCGACGACTGGATCAGGACGTTGGAGATCGAGAACACGGCGCCCTGCATGCCTGCGGGCAGACCGATCTTGATGATTTCGAGCAGCTTGCTCTTGTGGATGCGCAGCTTCTTCAGCTCCAGCCGGTACGGCGCGTCGGTCTTGATGAGGCAGAGCGCGACGAGCACCGCGGAGATCACCTGCGAGGTGACCGTCGCGATCGCAACGCCGGCCACGCCGAGGTGGAAGACCAGCACGAGGACGAGATTCAGAATGACGTTGACGATGCCGGAAATGAACAGGAAGTACAGCGGGCGCTTCGTGTCGCCGACGGCGCGCAGGATCGCCGCGCCGAAATTGTAGAGCATCGACGCCGGCATGCCGACAAAATAGATGCGCATGTACAGCGCCGCCTGGTCGAGCACGTCGTCCGGCGTGCCCATCAGCGTCAAAAGCGGCTCGGCGAGGATGAGGCCGATCACGATCAGGGCCGTGCCGCTCAGAACGCTCGTGAGCACCGAGGTATGTACGGTTTCATGCAGGTGCTTCGCGTCGCGCGCGCCGTAGTACCGCGCGACCAGCACGTTCGTGCCGACCGAAAGGCCGACGAAAACATTGACAAGCAGGTTGATCAGCGAGCCGGTAGAGCCCACCGCCGCGAGCGCCGTATGGCCGACGAACTGGCCAACGACGATGATGTCGGCCGCGTTGAAAAAGAGCTGCAGCATGCCCGAAAGCATCAGCGGAACCGCAAAGATCAGGATCTTGCCGAACAGCGGCCCGTTGCACATATCGATTTCATAGCCGCGCGAGCGTCTGCGGTGCCGCCGGCGCATCTGCAGCCTGAGCAGCATAAACTGGATTTTTCTCTTCATATTCATAGCGTCAGTACCCAAGCTCCTCTCCGACAAGAATCACATGCACGCGGCCGCGGACACGCTGGCGCGCCATGACCGTGTATTGCGCACAAAGGCGGTTTTCCGAGCTGCAGCCGCTGCACAGGTCGCCGTCCGTGCCCGGGCAGGCCGCGTGCGTGCAGGGCGTGTCGATGTGCAGGCGCAGCGCGTTCGCGGGCACCGTGACCGCTTTGACGTACAGCTTCGCCGCGTTCAGATCGCGCACGATCTTGTTCCAGCCCGCGACGACGATCACCTTCTTCGGGCCGAACAGCATCGCGGCCACGCGGTTTCCGCCGCCGTCGATGTTGAACAGCTCGCCGCGCTCCGTGATCGCGTTGGAGCTCGTCAGGAACGCGTCGGCCGAGAAGGTCTGCCGGTAGATCGCCTGCCGTTCCGCGTCGGTCTCCACCGCTTCGCGGTCGAGAAAGTTGTACCGGCCGCTGCGCATCAGCGCCTTGACGCCGGATGCGTCCAGTGTGACGCTGCCGCCGCAGGAGATCGTATCCCCCGCGCAGAGCAGGCCCTCCACAAGGCGCACCGCTTCCTCGCTCGTCTGCGCAAAATAGGCGCTCATGTTGTTTTTTTCGAGCGCCGCCATCGTGCGTTGGACGCGCAGCTCCATTGCCTCGCGCCGGCGGGGCATGTCCTTTTTGTCCATTGCTTCGTTTCCCCCAAACCTGAAAATAGACCTGAAAAGTATCAAGGACGGGAGAGCCGCAGCCCTCCCGTCTCTTTGTTCCTTACTTGCCGGCGGCCTCTGCAAACGCCGTGAAGCAGGCCGTCACATGGTCGCGATGCGCCACGCTCACCTCGTCGCCGCTTTCCGCCTTGGCGTCGGTATAAATGATCATGAACCGGCCGCTCTCCGAAAGCTGCGCCGGCACGGTGTTGTCCAGAATCTCAAAGCTGCCCCTCTCGCGCACGGAATCGATGACCGTCTGCGCGGCCTCCGGGATATTCTCGGTCGGGAACTCATACAGCTCGAGCTGCACGCTCGAATCGTTGTACTGATACGTATACTTATAGCCGTTCGCGGCGCCGATGACGTCGTAGGACATCTGCACCCGCTCGCCGACCACAAGACCGCTGGCCTCGAAATAGTCGCACATGCCGTCGACGTCCATTTCAAAATCGGCCGGGTCCTTCTCGGTCGTGATGGGCTCGCCGTCCTCGGTCGTGCTCGAGGTCTCCAGCGTCTCCACAGACGTCTGCGGCGCGGCGCAGGCGGCAAGCGATGCGCACAGCACAACCGCCAGAAGCAGCGCGGCCAGCTTTCTTATATTCTTCATTGCGGCAATCAATCCTCTCTTTTTTTGCGCGGCCCCGGAACGCCCGGAGCATACGCAATGATTCTACCATATCGCCGGATAGGAAGCAAGCCTAAAATGGAAGAATAAAATAAAATGTGGCTTTCGCCGCCTGTTCCGATTGCTTTTTATTGTTGCATGTGCTATACTTTTATTGTCTAAACCGACAGAATCCGGCAGATTTATCGGCACACGCACGCAGTCCGCCGCCATTCCGCCGGCCGCACGACCCCTATGCGTGGAGTTTTCTCCATAATCCAATCAGAAAAAGGAGCCCTGTACAATGAAAGCTGCAAAACGCCTCACCGCACTTGCCGCCTGCCTGCTCGCCTTCACGATGCTGTGCACCGGCTGCTCGACCATCACTTCCGCGCTCGGCAATATCTTCCAGCCGCACTACGAGACGCTGGAGGAGTGCTTCGCCGACCCGGAGATCAAGGCGGAGATCGACGCGGAGGTCGCCGCCTCCATGGCGGAAAACGAGATGATGGACGCCTACGCGAACGCCGAAGCGCGCGCCGAGGGCAACGTGCTGATCTACGACTACACCTATGCGAATACGGTCACCTGGGCGGACGAATCCGAGCGCCGGATGTGGAACAACACCTTCCTCGAGGAGCTGGAGGCCGGCCGCAGCCAGTTTGACGCCGTCGCCGCCAACATCGCCGAAATGTATGCGCTCGAGGGCGTGACGGTCCGGCTCGTCTACCGCAACCCCGACGGCGCCGAGCTGATGTCCTACGACTACGCGAACCCGCCGGCGCCGGTCTATTACGCGAGCGTCGAGGAGTGCATGGCGGATCCCGCGGTCGCGCAGCGCTTTGTCGATGAATTCGGCTTTGAGGAATTCACCGGCGTCGCTTCCGGCGAGGGCAACACGCTCGTCTACGCGCTGACCTTCATGGTGCCGTTTGTCGACGCCACGTATTCCGCGCAGGACGCCGCCGTCGACCTCGCCGCCTACTGTGAGGAGAACAGCGGCGCCTTTACCGTGGACTTTGAAGAGCTGCGCGCCGTTGTCGACGCGGACCCGCTGCAGATCCGCTACGACTTCTACGACTACGACGGCACCCAGCTGTACAGCCACCTGTTCACCGACACGTCCGGCAGCGTGACCTCCGAGAGCGCCTTCAGCGCCCCGGCGGCCACCCCCGCCCCGGCGGCCGCCATGACGCTGGAGGATTACCTGGCGAACGAGGACATCGCGCGCTCCGTTCAGGACGAACTCAATGCGTTGGTCGATGATGATTTCTCCATCGCGTTCACAGCCGAGGGCAATACGGCGATCTTCGCCTATACTTTCGGCGATTCGTACGACTTTTCCGACGAACAGGTGCGCGCTGCGGCGGCGGAGGAGCTGGCGGCTGCCATAGAGCTGCAGCGGGCCACGTTTGAAACCATGGTGGACCAGCTGCAAAGCCAGCTGCAGCTTGCGGACGTCTCCATACGCATCATATATCTGGCGGCCGACGGCACCGAGATCTACACCGCGGATTTTCAGTAAATTTTACCTGCGGCGTATTGCCTTTCCCTTTTGACCATGCTATAATGAGCTTGTTCAAAATTTATTCAAACTTTATTCAAAAAAGGGGTTTTGTGGAATGAAACATGCAAAGCGGTTCACCGCGCTTCTGGCCTGCCTGCTCGCCGTCGTTCTGATGTGCACGGCCTGCTCCGGAAAGCCGAAGGACGTCGAAGCCTACCTGCAGGACGAGACCGTCGCGCAGCAGCTCGACGAGCAGCTCAGCGCGATGGAGAGCAGCGACTACTCGGTCGACGTCACCGCGGAGGGCAACACGCTGATCTACACCTTCGCCTTCGGCCAGCAGATCGACCTCTCCGACGAGACCGTCAACTCGACCGTCGTGAGCGCGCTGGAATCCGGCATGGAGCAGCAGAGCTCCGTGTTCGAGGGCATCGTCGACGAGCTGCAGAATGAGGTGCAGGACGCCGGCGTCAAGGTGCGCATCGTGTACAACAACGCGGACGGCACCGAAATCTATTCCTGCGAATTCGAATAATTCCTGAAAAGAAAAAAGCACGGCGATCCCGCGGGATCGCCGTGCTTTTCCTTTTCGTGCTTTTCTTTCGCCGATTTCCCGCCTCCGGCCTGCACGGCCTGCTCCGAAAATCTTTGCCCGGAAAAATCAGAACGGACGGGAGCGCTTCCCGTCCGCTTTCTGGTGACCCGGACGAGAATCGAACTCGTGTTACCGCCGTGAAAGGGCGGTGTCTTAACCGCTTGACCACCGGGCCATATTGGTAGCGGCAAATGGATTTGAACCATCGACACTTCGGGTATGAACCGAATGCTCTAGCCAACTGAGCTATGCCGCCATATAGACTCCAAATCTTGATGGAGCGTACATAATTATAACCGATGCTTTTTCTTTTGTCAAGTGCTTTTTCGCTGGAAAATTTCATATTTCTGTGCTATACTGTTGCCATACGGCAAACGGAGGGAGGGGCGCGCCGTGAAAAGGCTCGTGCGCAAGCATTTCCTGTGGTTTTACGAGAAAATGGACAAGGACGCCATCGACGCCTACGCCGCGCAGGCCTCGTTCTGGATCCTGATCGCCTTCATCCCGTTTTTGATGTTCCTGCTCACGCTTTCGCAGCTGATCCGCTTCGAGGACACGACGCTGCTGTTCGCGTTTGCGAACGTAATGCCCTCGCCGGTGGACGAGATGCTGCGCATGCTTTTCAGCGAGATCCGCGCGCCGGAGGGCATCCTCTCGATGACGGCGATCATCTGCGTCTGGTCGGCCTCGGCGAGCATGCTCGCGCTCGTCAAGGGGCTTTACGCGGTGTTCGACGTGCCGAAGCGCAACTACTTTTTCATGCGCGCGCTCGCGATCGTCTACACGCTGGCGCTCGCAATCATCCTGCTCGTCAGCATCGGCCTGCTCGTGTTCGGCGACATGCTCTACGACTGGCTGGTCGACTACATGCCGCCCTCGTTCCCGCGCATCATCAACGAATTCAAACCCCTGATGGCCTTTCTGATTCTGCTGCTGTTCTTCTGGCTGATGTTCATCGCGATCCCGCGCCGGCAGGTCTCCTGGAAGAACGCCTTCTGGGGCGCAGCGTTTGCGGCGGCGGGCTGGGTGCTTTTTTCCACCTTCTTCTCTATTTTCGTCGAAAACTTTTCGAATTATGCAACGATCTACGGCAGTCTCGCCGCGATCGTCATTTTGATGATGTGGCTGTTCATATGCATGTATATCCTGCTGATCGGCGGGGAGCTCGCCGTATGGCTGCAGACGAGCAGCATCAAATCGGATATGCGCCGCGTGTTCCGGGTATTCCGGCGCAGGCGGGCGCAGAAGGGAGACGATCGACATGACCGGTCAAACGAAGAAAAACAAGCCAAATAGACGCGCGGCGGCGCTCTGCCTTGCGCTGCTGCTCTGCGTTTCGGCGGCCGGCTGCAGCGCCGGGGAGACGCCATCGGCTGCGGGCGCCGCGCCCGCAGCCGCAGAAGCCGCGCCGGAAGCCGCGCCGGAAACCACGCCGGAGGCACCGGCCCCGGCAGAAGCCGAGGCGGAAGCCGAACCGGACAGCGCAACGGCCGCCGAGCCCGCTGCGGGCAGCACGGTCGCCGCCGTCGCCGCGCAGGACGTTCCCGTCTTCGTGCCGAACGACAGCGGCCTGACGCAGTACACGCTGCAGGGCGAGACGACGGACGCCGCGGCGCTCATCGAGAAGATGGCGGAAAAGGGCGCGTTCCCGGCGGACGTGGTGCTCGAGGCGCTCGACGAATCCGACGGCGTTGTGCGCCTGCAGTTCTCGGGCGCGCTGCAGAGCTACATCGACGGCGCGTCCTCAGCGGCGGCGCTCGAGGCGATTTCCAAGACGTTCCGCGCGTTTTACGAGGCGGGCGGCCGCCCGATCGAGACGCTGGAGATCTACGCGGCGGGCGAGCCGGTGACGGTGGGCGGCGTCGCGGTCGACTGCACGGTGCTGATGTACGGCGAGCTGCCGGTTTCCGGCGTTGTGGAGGAGCCGTAACGGAAGTTCAGACTTTGGAGGCATAGGGAAATGAAAATACTGGTGATCGACGGGCAGGGCGGCAAAATGGGCGCCGCGCTGACCGAGCAGATCCTGAGGAGCGTGCCGCAGGCGGAGCTGGTCGCCGTGGGCACGAACAGCATGGCGACGGCGGCGATGCTGCGCGCGGGCGCCACAGCCGCCGCGACCGGCGAAAACCCGGTCGTTGTGAACAGCGCCTGGGCGGACGTGATCGTCGGCCCCATCGGGATCATTGCGGCGAACGCGCTGCTCGGCGAAATCACGCCGAAAATGGCGGCGGCCGTCTCGGAGAGCAGCGCGAAAAAGGTGCTGATCCCGGTGAGCCGCTGCGCGGTCAGCGTAGTGGGCGTGCAGGAAAAGCCGCTTGCGGAATACGTGCGCGAGGCGGTGCAGCGCCTGCTGCCCCCCAAACGCGAAGCAGAGGGAAAGGGGAACAACACATGAAAACGGAACGCGTTTACACGCGCAGCGCGACATACCAGAAATTTGAGGTGCTG
>MHCFR00700__coassemble_2259_pt1 | contig 7769 bp, 8 predicted proteins | sample MHCFR00700__metabat2_high_PE_020 | metagenome-assembled genome bin MHCFR00700
CTTTGGCGGGCACAGCAGCCGCCCCTGTCCCTGTGTGCAGAGCGACGATATGGACAGGATCTATCCGGCCGTCCGGGACTGCGACGTGCTGGTGCTGGCAAGCCCGCTGTATTATTGGAATATGAGCGGCCAGCTTCGGACGGCGGTTGACCGCCTGTTTGCGCTGGAGGAAGGGGACGGCAATCTGCTCCGGGGCCACGACCGGGCTGCTGCGATTCTGATGGCCGCAGAGGGACAGGACTTCGAGGACGTCCTTCGGTACTACACGCATCTGACAGAGCATCTGCGGTGGAAAAATCTCGGCCATGTGCTGGCCGGCGGCAACGGCGGCGTCGGAGATATTGCGGGGAAACCGGAGCTGCAGGAAGCCTATGCGCTGGGAAAATCGATCGGTTGATCTCTCCTGAAAGCGCCGCGGCGTTTTGCCGTGCGGGCAGAAGAAAACCCAGCCGGGGCTGCTTTACAAATGCTGTAAAAAGTCGTATACTGTTAAGCGTAAACTTGTTTTGGGAGGCAACGGCAGTATGCAGGCGGTCAGCGATTTTTCGAGGGGAAAGGTTTCGGGCAACATTCTGCGCCTTGCCATGCCGATGGTGGTGGCGCAGCTCGTCAACGTTCTGTACAATATCGTAGACCGCATGTACATCGGCCACATGCCGGAGGATTCGGTCAATGCGCTGACCGGCGTGGGCCTGACCTTCCCGATTCTGCTGATCGTCACGGCGTTTGCGAACCTGTTCGGCACCGGCGGCATGCCGCTGTTTTCGATGGCCCGCGGCGCGGCGCAGCACGAGGACGGCGACGCGCAGCGCAGGCGCGCGGCGACCGTCATGAACAACACCTTCCTGCTGCTCGTCATCACCGGCGTCGCGCTCACCGTGCTCGTCCTGCTGGTCAAGGAGCCGTTCCTCTATCTGTTCGGCGCGAGCGACGCGACGTACCCGTATGCGGACAGCTACATCACGATCTATATGTTCGGCAGCGTGTTCGTGATGATCTCCCTGGGCATGAACGGCTTCATCAACGCGCAGGGCTTTGCGAACAAGGGCATGCTCACCGTGCTGATCGGCGCGGTTCTGAACATTGTGCTCGACCCGATCTTCATCTTTGCGCTCGACATGGGCGTGAGCGGCGCCGCGCTCGCGACGGTGATCTCCCAGCTGGCCTCGGCGCTCTGGGTCATCCGGTTCCTGACCGGAAAGAAAACGCTTTATAAGCTCGATTTCAAGCACATGCGCCTGCAGGCGAAGCTCGTGTGGGAGATCGTCTCGCTCGGCGCCGCGGGCTTCATCATGAGCTTTACGACGAGCGCCGTGCAGATCGTCTGCAACACGATGCTCGCGCAGTTCGGCGGCGACCTGTTCGTCGGCGTCATGACCGTCATCAACTCGATCCGCGAGGTGACGTACGCGCCGGTCAGCGGCATCACGAACGCCGCGAACCCGGTGATGGGCTTCAACTACGGCGCGCAGGAGTACCGGCGCGTGCGGGGGGCGATCGTGTTCGTCAGCATCGTCTGCGTCGGCTATATGGTCGTCGTCTGGCTGCTTCTGATGCTGTTCCCGCGGTTTTTCATCGGCATCTTCAACGACGACCCGACGCTCGTCGAGGCCTGCGCCGATTCGATGTTCATCTACTTTTTCGGCTGCTTCATGATGTCGCTGCAGATGGCCGGGCAGGCCGCGGCGCAGTCGCTCGGCCGCTCCAAGCAGGCGATTTTCTTCTCGCTGCTGCGCAAGGTCATCATCGTGATCCCGCTGACGCTGATCCTGCCGCGCATCCCGGGCATCGGGGTCAACGGCGTGTTTCTGGCCGAAGCGATCTCGAACTTCATCGGCGGCGGCGCGTGCTTCATCACGATGCTCTGCACGATCTGGCGGGAGCTCAAACAAAAGGAAAAAACTGCGCAGGCCGCGTGAGCCCGCGCAGTTTTTGCGTCTTGTGAGGATGTTGCGCTTCTGGATCGCGCGCTGTCCTGCGCCTCCGGAAAGCGCGGGCGCTATGCTTCGGCGCTTTCCGGCGGCTGCGATTCGCCGGCGGCCGGGTCCTCCGCGCCGGGGCTGGCCGCCGGTTCCGGCTCCGGGTAATCGAATTCGCCGAGCACGGTTTTGCCGTCGCTGTCGAGCACCGTGAAATGGACGGCAAAGGCTTCGGGGTCCTCGCCGGAAAAAGCGGCGCAGAGCAGAGCGGGGATGTAGACCGCCTGTGCGACTGTGTTGTCGCGCGCCGGGCTGTAGCGCGCGGCCGCGCTGTGCAGCGTGGCCTTCGTGCAGTCGTCGCTGAGCTCGACGGCGTCGAGGAAAGGCCAGGTGCCGCTTTCCGGCAGGGCGAGCAGCTGTTCGTCCAGGCTTTCGCGCAGCGCGGCGGAGGCGGTTTCCTGCTCCTCGGCGGTCATCTGGATGGTGCAGGAGCCGTCGTCGTTGTCCGTGACGTTCGTGAGGCCGAGGCCGCGCGCCGTGGCGGCCGGGTCCAGGCCGGTTTCGTGCAGCAGCGCTTCGGAAAATGTGACGGAGATCGGGCGGCTGACCGCGTCCTCCGGCGAAGCGGAGGCTGTGGGCTCGCTTTCCGCCGCGTCGTCCGCGCGGCATCCGGCGGGCGAGAGCAAAAGGGCGGCGCTCAGAAGCAGCGCGCCGGCGGCTTTCCTGTATCGAATCATGGGGCCATGCATCCTTTCCGTTTTTCGCTGGCGGCTGCGGTGCGGAAAACGCGTAAGAAAGCCCGCTTTTTCGCAGCCGTACTGGACATAGCATACCGCATTTCTTCAAAAAAGTCAAAAAGCGCAGAAGTTAACAAAAAACATGTGGAAATCCGTATAAATCTATGCTATAATCAAAGTACCATATCCAAAAAGGGGCTTTGGGATGTACGGAGCAATTTTAGGAGACATAGCCGGGTCGCGGTTTGAATTCAGCAAACCGTCCGGCTTCAATTATAAAACGGTCAGCCTTTTCGGCAGCGGCTGCGCCTATACGGACGATACCGTGATGACGATCGCGACGAAATACGCGCTTCTGAACGATATCTCCTACGCGCGCGCCTACGGCAAGCTCGGGCGGATGTACCGCCGCGTGGGCTACGGCACGCTGTTTCAGAAATGGCTGGACGGCCACAGCGAAACCGGCTACGGCAGCTTCGGCAACGGCGCCGCGATGCGCGTCAGCTACATCGCCTACCATTTCGACACGCTCGAGCGCGTGGAGGAAGAGGCGAAAAAGAGCGCGATGTGCACGCACAACCACATCGAGGGCGTCAAGGCGGCGATGGTGACGGCGGGGCTGATTTATCTCGCCCTGCAGGGCGAGCGCAAAAAGGACCTCGCGAAGTATTTCCACAAGGAGTACGAATACCCGGTCCGCAAGCCGCTGTGGGCTTACCGGCCGAAGGGCAAGTTCGACGCCACGGCCGCGGGCACGATGCCGCTTGCCTTCCGCTGCTTCCTCGAGAGCGAGGACTGGGAGAGCTGCATCCGGAATGTGTTCAGCGTAAAATGCGATACGGACACGGTCGCCTGTATTGCGGGCGGCATTGCGGAGGCATACTATAGACGGACGGTGCCCAACGAGCAGGAGCTGCTGAAGCAGTACCTGATCCAGCCGAACGAGCTGGGCGAGTTCGACCGCTTCCTCTACGAGTGGGCGGTTCGTTAGGGCGTTTCGGCGCATTGGAAGAAAACGGGATTTGAGGAAAGGGACGGTCACACAGATGATTATCGATACGTATCAGTCGAGCGCGGTCATGCGGATCCTGCAGAGCGGGGAGGTCTACTGGGCGAAGCCGAGCATCTCCTTCAAGGGGGAGTATGCCGCGCTGATCGACATGCTCGGCCTGCACTGCGAATGCCCGATCTTCGGCGTCGTGCACGGGCGCAAGCAGAACACCGGCGGCCGCGTCTCGGGCGCCGTGCGCATCCGGCTCAACGTGCCGAAGGAATACGTGCGGCTTACGGAGTATTCGGTCTGGGTCGATTTTATGAGCAATTTCAAGTACACGAGTCAGAAGGATTACAGAACGATCATCGTCGGCACGAAGGATGCGAATTCCATCACGCACCAGCGGCTCATTGCGGACCTGAAAAACCAGCGCCCGCTGTATAAATACCGCGTGCCGCAGGCGATTTTGGAATACATCGACCCGCAGTGGGTCCTGCGGTACAAGATCATCCACAATACCCGCGAGCAGGAGGACAAAAAGGAAAAATTCCTGAACCTGTTCCGGTTTTGAGGCCGGCGGCGGTCGGAATTTTGGGAGACAGGGAGTTGTAGCAGCATGAAAATCGGCAAATATATTCTTTCGCTCGACCAGGGCACGACCAGCTCGCGCGCCGTCCTCTTCGACGCGCTGGGCGGCGTGGCCGGCATGGGACAGCGCGAGTTCACGCAGATTTACCCGAAGCCCGGCTATGTCGAGCACGACGCGGTGGAGATCCTGCAGACGCAGCTCTACGCGATGCGGCAGGCCGTGCACGAGGCGGACATCACCGCCGAGGACATCGCGGCGATCAGCATCACGAACCAGCGCGAGACGACCGTCGCCTGGGACGCCGAGACCGGCATCCCGATCTGCAACGCGATCGTCTGGCAGTGCCGCCGCACCGCGCCGGAATGCGAGTGGCTGAAGGCGCAGGGGTTGGAGGAATACATCCACAGGACGACGGGCCTGATCATCGACCCGTATTTTTCCGGCACGAAGATGAAGTGGATCCTCGACAATGTCCCGCGGGCGAAAGCGCTCGCGCGGCAGGGGCGGCTGCGCTTCGGCACGATCGACACGTGGCTGATCTTTTCCCTGACGGAGGGCAGGAGCTTTGTGACCGACGTTTCGAACGCGTCGCGCACGATGCTTTTCGATATCCGGAAGCTCGACTGGGACGAAAAGATGCTCGAGGTGTTCGGCATCCCGCGCGATGCGCTGCCGCAGGTCGTGCCGTCCTCCGGCGTCGTCGGCATGTGCGCGGAATCCGTGTTCGGCCGGGAGATCCCGATCGCGGGCATCGCGGGCGACCAGCACGCGGCGCTGTTCGGCCAGTGCTGCTTTGCGCGCGGCATGGCGAAGAATACATACGGCACGGGCTGCTTCGTGCTGATGAATACGGGCGAAACGCCGGTGTTCTCCGACCAGGGCCTGATCACGACGATCGGCTGGAAGATCGGCGACAAGGTCACCTACGCGCTCGAGGGCAGCGCCTTCAATGCGGGCTCCGCGATCAAGTGGCTGCGCGACGAGCTCGGTCTGATCGAATCGCCACAGGAGGCCGACCGGCTCGCCGAAACGGTGCCCGACGCGGGCGGCGCCGTGTTTGTCCCGGCGTTTACGGGCCTCGGCGCGCCGTACTGGGATATGTACGCGCGCGGCGCGCTGCTCGGCGTGACGCGCGGCACCTCGAAGGCGCACCTTTGCCGCGCGGTGCTCGAGAGCATTGCCTATGAGAGCCTCGATCTGTTCCGGGCCATGGAGGCCGGCAGCGGCGTGCAGATCTCCGAGCTGCGCGTGGACGGCGGCGCGTCGCGCAGCCGCTTCCTGATGCAGTATCAGGCCGACATCCTGCACTGCGCCGTGCGGCAGCCGGTCTGCCTTGAGACGACGGCGCTCGGCTCGGCCATGCTCGCCGGCCTTGCGGTCGGCGTGTGGGATTCGCTCGAGGAGCTCTCGACGATCTGGAAGCTCGGCCACGCGTATGCGCCGCAGATCGAGCCCGGCGAGGAGGAACCCGCCCTGCGGCGGTGGCACAGGGCTGTCGAGCGCAGCCGGAACTGGGCCAATGCGGAATAAAGTAAGCGAGAGCTGTGCCGTCCTGTGCGGCGCAGCTCTTTTTACCGCGCAAAAATGCGGAGTGGAATTGACAAGGCGGACGATTTTTGCTATTATTGTAAAGTGTTAAATCTTAAAGGAGGTGCGCTCTGATGATCGCCATTATCGATTACGGTGCGGGCAACATCCGCAGTGTGGAAAAGGCGCTCGTGCACATCGGCTGCCGGGTGACGGTCACGCGCGACCCGCAGACGCTGCTTGCGGCCGACGCCGCAGTGCTGCCGGGCGTCGGCTCATTCGGCGACGCGATGCAGGAGCTTCGTGCGCGCGGGCTGGAAGCGCCGATCCGCGCATTCATCGCGTCGGGCAGGCCGTTCCTCGGCATCTGCCTCGGCCTGCAGATCCTGTTTGAAAGCAGCGAGGAGTCGCCGGGCGTCGCGGGCCTCGGCCTGCTGCGCGGAAAAATCGTCCGCATCCCCGCGGGAGAGGGGCTGAAGATCCCGCACATGGGCTGGAATTCCCTCGACATCCGCCGGCCGCGCGGCCTGTTTGCCCGCATCCCGGCCGAGCCGTACGTCTACTTCGTCCACTCGTATTACCTGAAGGCCGAAGAGGACATCGTGACCGCAACGGCGGCGTACGGCGTGACGATCGACGCGGCAGTGCAGAAGGACAACCTCCTTGCCTGCCAGTTCCACCCGGAAAAGAGCGGGGCCGTCGGCATCGAGCTGCTCCGCAATTTTGCCGCGATGGCGGGGGAAGGGGGACGTGACTGATGTATGCAAAGCGGATCATTCCCTGTCTCGACCTGAAAAACGGCCGGGTCGTCAAGGGGACGAATTTTGTCAATCTGCGCGATGCGGGCGACCCCGTCGAAGCGGCGGTCGAGTACGACCGCCAGAACGCGGACGAGCTCGTGCTGCTCGACATCACAGCTTCCTCCGATGCGCGCAATATCATGGTCGACATCGTGTCGCGCGTTGCGAACAGCATTTTCATCCCGTTTACGGTCGGCGGCGGCATCCGCACCGTGGAGGATTTCACGGCGATCCTGCGCGCCGGCGCGGATAAGGTCTCGGTCAACTCGGCGGCGCTGAAAAACCCGCGGATCATCGAAGAGGCCGCGTACAAATTCGGCAGCCAGTGCGTCGTCGTCGCGATGGACGCAAAGCGCCGCCCGGGCGGCGGCTGGACGCTGTACCTGAACGGCGGCCGCGTGGATACGGGCGTCGACGCGCTCGAATGGGCGAAGAAGGCCGAAAAGCTCGGCGCAGGCGAGATCCTGCTGACGAGCATGGACTGCGACGGCACAAAGGCGGGCTACGACCTCGAGCTGACGCGCGCCGTCTCGGAATCGGTCGGCATACCGGTGATCGCCTCGGGCGGCGCGGGCAGCCTCGAGCACTTCCGGGATGCATTCGTCGAGGGCAAGGCCGATGCGGTGCTTGCCGCATCCCTGTTCCATTTCCGGGAGATTGCGATCCCGACGCTCAAGGACTATCTGGCGGAAAACGGCATACCGGTGCGCAGAAACTGAAAGCGAAGCGCCGGCTCCATCTGGGGCCGGCGCTTTCATTTTGAATCAAACGGGTTCTGTGGTTTGACTGTCCCGGATATTCTGTTCAGCGAACGGGACGCTGCGGCTTGCCTGCGTTTATTCTTTTCCCAGCAGAAGAATCCGCTTTGAAAAACCGCCGCGTTCCGCGTGCTTCTTTTCGTAGACCTTTCTTAATTCGTCGACGGAATGTCCCTGTGCTTCGCACAGCGCGTAAAGCACTTCCAATACATCGGCAAGCTCCTCGATTTCTTTGCTTTCGAGGTATTCCGCGACTTCCTCCTCCAGCTTTTTCTCTAAGCCGATCGTGTATTCCCGATCATCCACCACGCGGAAGATCGGCTTTTCGCCCTGCGCCGCGATGATCTCGGGTATCCTGTCTCTTACCAGCTTATTATAGTTCATCGATAATCTCCTTTCCGAATACGGATTTGCCTAAATATAATTTGCAAAGAACAAGCTAGCC
>MHCFR00700__coassemble_2423_pt1 | contig 7364 bp, 6 predicted proteins | sample MHCFR00700__metabat2_high_PE_020 | metagenome-assembled genome bin MHCFR00700
TTTTTCCTGTTTTGGCATTATAATAGTACAGATCATAAGATCCTCAGATTCCCGTTTTGATTTTCGATATAATCCGATAAAAAAGCCCGGCGGCAGTTCGGCCGGCGGCATAGGAAAGGAACGCTTTATTATGGCAGAGAGCAAAAACTTACTGGATACAGTCAAACGCCTGCACTTTGTGGGCATCGGCGGCTCGGGCATGTGCCCGATGGCGGAGATCCTCCACCACAAGGGCTATGTGATCACCGGCAGCGACATCAACGAGTCCGACACGCTCGAGCGCATCCGCGGCTATGGCATCCCGGTCAGCATGGGCCACCGCGCCGAGAACATCGGCGACGCGGAGCTCGTCGTCTACACCGCCGCCGCAAAGCAGGATAACCCGGAGCTCGTCGCCGCGTGCGAAAAGGGCGTCCCGACGCTCGAGCGCTCGGTGGTGCTCGGCCTGCTCACGAAAAAGTTTTCGAACTCCATCGCCGTTTCCGGCACGCACGGCAAGACGACCACGACCGGCATGCTCACGCAGATCCTGATCGAGGCGGGCCGCGACCCGAGCGCCGTCATCGGCGGCAAGCTGCCCTTCATCGGCGGCAACGGCCGCGTCGGCAAGAGCGACACCATGGTCTGCGAGGCCTGCGAATACGTCGACACCTTCCTGCAGCTGCACCCCGCGTTCAGCATCATCCTGAACATCGACGGCGACCACCTCGACTACTTCGGCACGCTCGACAACATCATCAAGTCCTTCCACCAGTTCTGCCTGCAGACCTCCGGCTGCATCCTCGTAAACAGCGACAATGAGAACGCGATGCGCGCCGTTGCGGGCATCACGCACGCGAAGGTCCTCACCTTTGGCCGCTCGGCGTCGTGCGACTACTACGTTTCCGAGCTCAACGAGGAGGATACCGCCTGCGAGGATTTCACCATCATGCACGGGGACGAGCGCGTCTGCCGCGTCAACCTGCATGTGCCGGGCGAGCACAACATGATGAACGCGCTCGCCGCCGCGGCCGCGGCCCACTACTTCGGCGTGGACGGCGCGCATATCAAGACGGCGCTGGAAGCCTTCACCGGCGTGCACCGCCGCTTTGAGGTGCTCGGAAAATTCGACGGCGTGACCGTCGCCGACGATTTCGCCCACCACCCGACGGAGCTTTCCTCGGTGCTTTCCTCGGCCATGCGCATGGGCTACCACGCGGTCTGGGCGATCTTCCAGCCGCACACCTACTCGAGAACCGCCATGCTGCTCGACGATTTCGCCGCGGCGCTCTCGATTCCCGACCACGTTGTGATGACCGAGATCCTCGCGGTGCGCGAGACGAACACCTACAACATCCACACGAGCGATCTGGCCGCCAAGATCCCCGGAAGCTGCTGGTTCGACAGCTTTGAGGAAATCGCCGACTACGTCATGGCGCGCGCCGAGGACAACGACTTGATCCTGACGCTCGGCGGCGGCGACATCTACAAATGCGCCAACCTGATCGTGGAAAAATACAAGAACCGATAAAATGACGGGGAAAGCCTTTGGCTGAAGGCTCTCCCCTTCTTTCTGCCGGCGGGACAGGCCGCCGCAAAACCGCGCGGCACGCACGCGCGCAATCCCGGAGGTATCTCATGTCTATCCGCGCAGTCTTTTTCGATGTGGACGGCACCCTGCTCGGCGCCGGCCACCGCATCCCGCCCTCGGCGCTCGAGGCGCTGTACGCCGCCCGGCAAAACGGCGTGCGCCTGTTCATCGCGACCGGCCGCGTCACCGCGATGGCGCTTTTCCTGAAAGATATGTTTGATTTCGACGGCTACCTCACGCTGACCGGCCAGTACGGCTTTGACCGCAGCGGCCGCGTGCTGCACCGGCTGCCGCACGACCCGGAGGACATCCGGATCCTGATGCGACTGCAGGAAAAGGAGCCTTTCCCCTGTTTGATCGCCGAGGCGGAAGACTGCTTTATGGCGAGCGACTCCGACCTCGTGCGCATGCACTTTAAGGACCATGGGCTTCCGGAGCCGGCGCTCTACGACATCCGCCGGCTCGAAACACACGACGTCTACCAGCTCATCACCTACGACCCGGAGCGCACCAACCCGAAGCTCGCGCCGCTGCGGCACGTCCGCATCACGAACGCCGCCAGCTACTGCCACGACGTGATCCCCGAAAACGGCGGCAAGCATGTCGGCATCCGCCGGCTCGCCGCGCATTACGGCTTGAAGCCCGAGGAGATCCTCGTCTTCGGCGACGGCAAGAACGACGTCGACATGCTGCGGTACGCCGGCATCGGCGTCGCGATGGGCAACGCGTGCCCCGAAGCCAAAGCGGCCGCCCGCTACATAACGACGCACGTCGACGCGGACGGCGTGTACAACGGCCTGAAGCATTTCGACGTGATCTGAAAAAACGCCAAAAGCGCGTGGAGGAACCTTTCCGGTGTTCCTCCACGCGCTTTATTTTGCAGATTCCTATTTCGCTTTGTTGTGGCACGCGGCGCCGCATTGGCATACAGAAATTACCAGCCTCTGTACCGCACCCAGCAGTCGCGTACAATGGCGTTCATCGCGTCCAACTTCACCTGCATGTCCTTGGCGAGCGCAATCTGGCAGCGGGTGCGCTCCAGATTATGCTGCGGCGACCTGATCTTGAAATACTTGTCGCCCACGATGTAGTCGTCCAGGAACCGCGTGGCCAGCTCGCACGCCAGCGTGAAGCAGCTGTTCCCGAGCGTCGCCACCTCGGCCTCGGTCAGCGTCGCCGCCGTCTTCTTCAGGAAGCCCTCGGCAAACGCCCAGAAGACATTGAGGTTTACGCCGGCCTTCTCCGCCTGCGGGCAGTCCTCCTCGACGAAGTTCGCCGCAAAGCGGATCGCATCGCCGAAGTCGTGCCCGACCAGACCGGGCATGACGGTGTCGAGGTCGATGACAACGAGCGGCTGGTGCGTCGCCTCGTCGAACAGCACGTTGTTGATCTTCGTGTCGTTGTGCGTCACGCGCAGCGGCAGCTCGCCCTGCTCCTGCATGTCCGTCAGCCTGCACGCCTCATCCTCGGCCGAGAGCAGCCAGTCGAGCTCCGCCCTGACTTCGGCCACGCGGCCGCAGGGGTCCGCCGCCATGTCCGCTTTCAGCTTCTCATACCGCTTGCGCGTGTTGTGGAAGTCCGGGATCGTGTAGTACAGCGCGCCGGCGTCGAAATCCGACAGCATCATCTGGAAATCGCCGAACGCCTCGCCCGCGCTGCGCACCACGTTGAGGTCGTCGCAGCTGTTGAAGGTGACCGACGGCACGTAGTTGCTCAGCCGCCAGAAGCCGTCCTGATCCATCAGATAGTTGCTCCGCTCCGCCGTGTGGTGGAAGTGCAGGCATTTGGTTTCGGGGAACTTGTGGTGGATGTACTCCGTCACCTTGTCGATGTTGGACATCAGCGCCACCGGGTCCTGAAACGCGTAGGTGTTGACGCGCTGCACCAGATACGATTTGATCTGCGCCATGCCCGAGCCGTCGTCGCGGATATAATTCACCTTGTAGGTGTGGTTGACGTTGCCCATCTTGATCTCCTCATACGAGAAGAAGGGGCCCGGAATGCGAAACGCTTCGCCCACCTGCAGCAGCTTGCGGGCAATTTCAGGGTTCATGGCTTCCTGTTGTGTTGTCATTTGAATCATTCCTCAATTTTGTTCTTTATTTATTCCCGCCGGTCCAAACGCAAAAGCGCGCCGCAGAGCAGCCGGGCCGCCGGGTTTCAAGCTGAATTATTCCCTGTCCGCCGGCCGGAACACGCGCAGCGTATGCCGGAGGATCGCCACCGCGATCAGGCAGGCGCAGACCGACGCGCCGATCGAGATCTCATCCATGCCGAGCGGCCCCGTGACCATCGCGATGAGGATCGCCGCCGCGGCGAGCACGACCAGAGCGATGTAAACCGCCTTGTCGATCTGGCGGAGTGTTTTCCTGTCCATTTTCTCCCTCTTTTCCCTGCCGCCGCACGGACGGCGATTGTATCCGGCCGGGGCCGGACCGCTTCCTTTACTTTTCCTGCAGCAGACCGGCTGCGAGCGCCGCGAAGTCCTCGAGCGTCAGCGCCTCGGCGCGCGCGTTCTGCGGCACGCCCGCCGCGTCGAACGCTGCGGCGACCGCCTGCTTGCTCCGGCCCAGCGTGTTTGCGATCGAATTGACGGCCGTTTTCCGGCGCTGTGCAAACGCAGCGCGGACGACGCGGAAAAAGAACGGCTCGTCCGCGACCTCAACCGGCGGCGTCCTGCGGATGCGCAGGCGGATCACGGCGGAGTCGACGTTCGGCGCCGGCATGAAGCTGCCGCGGCTGACCTGAAAAAGGATCTCCGGCTCCGCATAATACCAGACCGCCGCGCTCACCGCGCCGCAGGCCCGCTCGCCCGGATGCGCGCACAGGCGCTCCGCCGCCTCCTTCTGCACCATGACCGTGATCGACGTGACCGGCAAACGCTCCTCGAGCAGGCGCATGATGACCGGCGAGGTGATGTAATACGGCAGGTTCGCGCAGACCGCGACCTCCCCGCCGGGGAATTCCTCCTCGATCATCCGGCGCAGGTCGAGCTTCATCACGTCGGCGTTCACGATCTTCACATTTTCGCAGTCCGCGAGCGTTTCATCGAGCACCGGCAGCAGCCGCTTGTCCAGCTCGATCGAAACGACCTTTTTGGCGACCTGGGAAAGCTCCCAGGTCAGGACGCCGATGCCCGGGCCGACCTCGACGGCGCCGGCGCAGTCCGCCGCGCCGCTCAGCGCCGCCATGCGCGGGCAGACCGACGGGTTGATGAGGAAATTCTGCCCGAGCGCCTTGGAAAAATGGAAGCCGTTTTTCTCGAGGACGGCCCGGATCGTTGAAATATCGGAAAGTTTCTGCATAATCTAAAATCTCCCAAATAATCTTCGCCGCAGACGGCCGTTTGGACCGCAAAGGCCAATCGATCGCGTACTAGATGAACAGTCCGCCCCTGCGTCCGAAAATCTCTTCAGCGTGTATTCCGCGCAGGCGCGTCGGCTCAAAGCGCCGGCACCTTATAGAGGCGGATGCCGTTTTCATCGTACACGCAGGTAAAATACTTCGAAAGCGCCGCTTCATCCGCGCTGAAATTCCCGGTTTCGTAAGCGGAAACCATCACGTAATCGACGCTGTACGTCTTGAAGAGCAGCAGGTTGTCGCCGGGGTTCTGGAACATCTTCTGCATGTCCTCCTGCCGCTGCGTGTAGTCAAGGCCGTGGAAATAGACGTAGCTCGACGAGCCGCAGACGATGTTGCGGCCGGTCAGCGCGGCGATCTCGTTGTTGTGGCGCATGTCGGTCAGAATCGTGTCCTCCGGCTCCGTGTTCTCCTGCACATACGCGGCAACCGCAAGCTGATCCTTCCCGTAGAGGCAGTAGCCGGCGACGCTTTCGCGCGCGATCGTCAGGACCGCCGAAACCGTGCAGAACACGAGGAACACACCGGCGAGCGCGCGCCGCCCGGGCAGCCCCCGCAGCCTGCGGTACAGGTCGACGAGATACGAGGCCGTCACGGCGCAGAGCAGGAAATACGCGGCGTAAAGCAGCTTGTTGTTGTCGTACGTGTTCGGCTGGAACACGACGAATTCACAGATAAACCAGATCACGACCGCCGGCGCGGCGACCGAAAAGCTGCGCCGCGGCGCGGAAAACAGCGCGGGCAGGATGAACAGCGCGGCGGCGCCGAGATTGACGAGGTAGAACCAGATATAGCCGTCCGTCAGATTGCCCCAGTTGAACCAGCCGCGCACGAAGGACTCCGCGCTCGCCTGCGTGAAGGTCCACGTCAGAAGCTGCGGCACGGCGAGCACCAGGACGATCGCGAGAAAGACGCCCCAGGTGCGGAGGACCGCGCCGCCGAGCCCGCAGCGAAACGCGCGGACGAGCAGCGCCGCCAGCGCGCCGAGGAACAGGAGGGCCGCCGCGGCGACCGGCACGAAAAGCAGCGCGGAATCCCGCGGGATCACCGCAGGCACGAGGAACTGGATCAGAACGGGCAGAACGATCAGCACGGCGGCCGCGCCCTTTGCCGCGCACAGCACTTTGCCGGAATCCTTCGGGAACACCGCCCGGCAGAGCGCAAAGCAGAGCCAGACGCCGCAGATCAGCCCGAGCGCGAGGAACGAATGCGTGTGGATCATGACCATGGCTCCGGCAAAAACGCCGGCCGGCACAAAGTAGGCCGGGCAGCGCTCGTAGACCGCGCGGTACAGCACGTAGAGCAGCGGGAACAGCAGCGCCCAGCCGAAAAGCGTCGCGCGCTGCGGGAGCATCATGTCGACGATCACATTGACCCAGCGCACGTTCTCGTCGACGAGGTTGGTCGGCGTCTCATAGAAAGCCGTGAAAATGCGCGTGAAGTTCCCGCTGTTCTCCCCGAGGCCCGTCAGGAAATAGGCGAAGCCGAAGCCGCCGTTCAGGAAAAACAGCGCCATCGCCAGAACCGACTTGGCCTTATCGCGCAGGAAGCGGCAGAGAAAGAGCCACGCGCCGAAAAAGACCTGCGCCGCCGCAACCAGCATCGGCAGGAAATACGCGAACTGTAAAGGCGCGCCGAGCAGGTAAAGGCTTGAGGAGATGCTGTCGGACAGGAACGGATACGAGAGCTTCACGCCGGGCAGGATCGAATACATCGGCGGGAAGGTCCCCTGCTCCGCGATGCTCGTGATGAAGCCGAGGTGCATGCTCATGTCGCCGTAGGTGCACTGGCTGGACCAGATCTCGCCGTCCTGATACCGGAAGCTGTGCAGCAGCAGGCCCGCAAAGACGAGCCAGAGCAAAGCGGGCACGAGCAGCGCGCGCTCCGCCCGGAAAAAGGCGGCCGCCGTCTTTTTCGGCACGCGCAGCGCCGGGCGCCGCCGCCAGAGCGCGAGCGCCGTCAGAAGCAGCAGAAGCGCGAGCGCCAGAAGGTGCGCCGCGAGCGAAAAGCCGAATGCAAACGCCCAGAGCGCGGGCAGCCACATCAGAAGCACGCTGCCGGCCGCGCTGCCGAGAACCGCCTGCACCCAGCGCCGCTCATTTTTGAAAAAACACGCGGCAAGCAGCACGCCGCAGACCTGAAAGGCCAGAAAGTAAAGCAGCGCTGCGGCGCCGCCGAGAAAATCACCGTGCATCGGAACCTCCGGAACAGGATATTTTTCGGGCGGGCGGCGCGCCGGACGGCGTCCTGCCCATACCGGAAAATGATACGGTATTATTGTACCATCTGACTGTAAGATTGTAAAGCCGATGTTTTCCGCTTATTTTCGCGCCGCGCGCGCATTTTCCTGTTGCGGTTCCCGGGAAAATCCGCTATAATGGGTGCAATATGTTATGAAGCGAGGTGTCCTCATATGCGGACTGATGTCCACAGA
>MHCFR00700__coassemble_2574_pt1 | contig 7005 bp, 6 predicted proteins | sample MHCFR00700__metabat2_high_PE_020 | metagenome-assembled genome bin MHCFR00700
CGAGATCCTCGGCCTTCCAGCCCATGCCCATGCGCAGCGGGTCCATTTCCGGCGCGATTTTGCGGATTTCCTGACTTTTCAACATGTTGATTCCCTCTTTGATGATAACTTTATGCGGCAGCAAATGCGCCAATCTCAAAATCGGCATAGGTGCCGTCTTTATTTTGCTTTGCGGTGCAGTCTAAAAAGTAGGAGGCACCGTCCCCGGCACGCCATTTTTCGGCGTCAAACGTCAGTGTGCCGTTTTCATCGTTTTTCTCCGTGATCTTAAATAAGCAGCCGTCTTCCCACAAAAGCTCGTCCGTTTCTAAGTAGCCCTCGTCTTGCAGCTCCTTAAACGTGAACGTGAGCGGGCGGCGCTCGGTAAGCTCGCCGAACCGCCATGCGATCGCCTGTATCTCACTTTTCGTAAGCGGCGTCTCGGTCAGGTCAACGGAGACATATTCGGTGTCGCTTTGCAGCGTTTCGTCCGTGTTGAATAATTTCTGCAGCACGGACAAATACAGCGCGCACCGCCCATCCGTTTCGCCTTCACGCACGGTAATCCTCTGCACGTTATCGGGCTCGCTCGGGTAAATGGCTTTGATATATCCGCCGTAGGTGACGTCCACCATCATGCCGGGGATGAGGTCATTCGGCGCGTCCTCCGGCTTTGCGCAGCGGTATACGCCGTCGTCTTCTCCGGCGAGCAAAAGCAGGTTGCCCGAAATATCGACAATGCGCGCAGTGAGCGTTGCGGTCTCGGCAGCGCTCGGTTCTGATGCGGTGCTTTGCGGTTCATCTACGCCGCCCGAGGATGCCGGTGAGCTTTGGCAGGCGGTGAAAAGCAGAATGATGCACAAAAGAAAAGCGAATAAAGAGTTTTGTAAACGGGTCATAAGGCCAACTCCTTTCATTTTATAAGTAGGAAAAAGGGGTCACGCGGTTACAAAATCATCATAGCAGATTTAGAAGTCTGTTACAAGATACAAATACTTTTTGTTTTGACTTTTGTGCTTAAATTGTCTATACTGTGTACAAGTTGACAAAAAGGGAGCGAAAGCTATGCGGCAGGTAGTTGTAAATGATTTGGTATTCGGCAACGGCAGAATGAAAATTTGTGTGCCCGTCTGCGCACAAACGCGCGCGGCGGCGGTCGAAGCGGTCCGGGAGATCCGCGGGACGCCGGCCGACCTCATCGAGTGGCGGCTCGACTATTTCACGGAGGACATCCTGACGGCGGCGCCCGCCGTGCTCGAGGCCGCCGGGGAGCTGCCGCTGCTGTGCACGTTCCGCACGAAGGCGGAGGGCGGCGAGCGGGAGATCGACCCCGCCGCCTATTTCGCGCTGAACGAAGCGCTCGGCGCGCTCGGCGTGCCGATGCTCGACCTGGAGCTTGCGCTGTGCCTTGCGCACGAAGCGCGCGCAAAGCAGGCGATCGACGCGCTGCACGCGCGGGGGGCGGTGCTCGTGCTTTCCAGCCACGACTTTGAAAAGACGCCGCCGCGCGACGCGCTTGTGGAGCGCTACAGGCAGATGGAGGCGCTCGGCGGAGACCTGCCGAAGATCGCCGTGATGCCGCAGAATGAGCGCGATGTGATGGTGATGCTGGCGGCGATGAATGAATCCACTGCGTTCTGCGGGCCGCTCATCGGCATCTCGATGGGCGAGCTCGGCAAGCTGACGCGCGTGCGCGGCGGCGCGTTCGGTTCGGTCATGACGTTTGCGAGCAAAGGAAAAGCCTCCGCACCGGGACAAATCGATGCGGAGACTCTGGCTTCCATGCTGTGACGGCGGCAGCCGCTGCGGCCGCTGCGCTTATGCGTATTTTTCGAGCTTGAAAACGGCCTTGACCTCGCCGACCGGCGTGTCGTTGTCGTTCACGGTGACGCCGCTGTTCAGGCTCTGCAGCATCGCGTCGGTTTCGGCGTTGTAGTAGCCGATCTGGCGGAAGATCTCGCGGATGATCAGCGGCCAGACCGCTTCGGTGCCGTCCTTGATCTTGAAGGAGATGCCGAGGCGCTCCTTCTTGAGGCCGATGCCGTAAACGCCGTTTGCGCCGCCCTTTGCGACGATGTTCGCGTCGTGGTTGATGAGCGAGCAGAGGTAGCCGGTGCCGCGCATCATGTGCGGGTATTCGTGGATGCGGGGCACGTAGCGCCGCGCGGCCTCGCGCAGCGTGTCGTCGCGGATCGTGTCGACGCAGGCGAGGTTTTTATAGGCGATCGCGATGTTCTTCATCGGGTAGGCGAAAACCGGCACGCCGCAGCCGTCGACGCCGATGACGACCTTTTCCTCCGGGTACTCGGAGAGCGCGCTCATCGTGCGCAGCACCTCGTTCTGGCCTGCGGAGCCGACCTTCCAGTAGTCCTTCACGTCGCCGCCCATTTCGCGCTGGATCAGCATCAGCGCCGCGTGCTTGCCGCTGCAGTTGTGGTAGAGCTTCGACTTCGGCAGCCCCGCGCGGATGCGGTCCTCGTTCGCCTGGACCGAGCCGGGCACGGTCGGCTTCATGATGAGGTCCTCCGGGTCGAGGTCGGCCTTGCGCATGATCGACTTGAGCGCGTCGATGTGGAAGGACTCGCCGAGATGCGAGCCGGAGAAGAGCACGGTTTCCTCGTCGGTAAAGCCGTACTTCTCGTCGAGGCGGTGCGCGATGACCGGCAGCGCCTGCACGGGCTTCGAGGCGGAGCGGTAGTAGACGACCGCCTCCGGGTTGCCGGCCGCGTACACGACCTTGCCGTTTTCATCGACGACGCTGATGTAGCCGTAGTGCGTCAGGTCCAGCAGGCCGCCGCGGTATTCTTCTGTCAAAAGAGCCGTATCCAGCATGAAAAATCACCAATCTTTTCCTATTTACAGATTTTTGCTTTATTTTAAAGCCAAAGGATATTATAATCATTTTTTAGAGAAAGTAAAGACGCAAAATGAACAAAACACGGGCGCCGCGTGAACCGCGCCGTCGTTCGAAAAGGCGAGACGCCGGGCGCCCGTTCGGCTGAAAATACAGGGAAAGGAAATCGGAGCATGAAAAAGAAGATTCTGTTTGAAGTCTGCTGCGGCTGCACGGAGGACGCCGTGCAGGCGGAAAGGGGAGGCGCGGACCGCATCGAGCTGAATTGCGCGCTGTTTCTCGGCGGCCTCACGCCGAGCATCGGCACGCTGGAGGCCGTGAAGGCGCAGGTGAAGCTCCCCGTCATGTGCATGGTGCGCCCGCGCGAGGGCGGCTTCTGCTACACGGATTTCGATTACGACGCGATCTGCCGCGACGCGCTCGCGCTGATCCGCGCCGGTGCGGACGGCATCGTGTTCGGCTTCCTGAAGCCGGACGGCACGGTGGACGAAGCGCGCTGCGCGGACTTCCTCGGCCGCATCCGGGCGGAGAAGCCGGAGATCGAGACGGTTTTCCACCGCGCGATTGACGTCGTGCCGGACGTCTTTGCGGCGCTCGATACGCTGATCGCGCTCAATGTGACGCGTGTGCTGACGAGCGGCCAGCGGGCGAGCGCTCCGGCCGGCGCGGAGACGATCCGGCAGATGCGCGCGCATGCGGCGGGGCGCATCGACATTCTGCCCGGCGGCGGCATCAACGCCGGGAACGTCCGCGGCTTCATCGAGGAGACGGGCGTAAGCAGCGTGCACGCCTCGGCGCGGTCGCTGCGGCACGACACGAGCGTCCGCGGCAACCCGGAGATCTTCTTCGGCGGCAAGATCGACGGCAAGGGCGTGCCGGAGGACGAATACAAGGTGACGGACAGCGCGCTGGTCGGCGCGGTCGTCCGGGCGATCGAGGGATAAACGCATGAAAAACGACATTGACAGCATTCTGAATTCCCTGTTTTCCGGCGGAAAGCTGAATGCCGGCAGCGGCGCCCGCAGCCGCGCGGCGCAGGAGGCCGAGGAATTCCTGAAAAGAATAGAAGAGACGGACAAGGGGATGCACCGCGGGCTCGACCGGCAGATCAGCGACCTCGAGCGCATCAACGACGAGGCGCAGCGCAGCATGGCCGAAATGCGCCGCCTGCTCGAAAACGACGGCGCATCCGCGGCGGAGACGGCGCAAGAAGTGAAAGAAGAAGTGCCGGCGCCGTCTGCGGCGAAGCCGACGGCCAAGGGCGCGGCGGAGGAGCCGCCGAGGGATACCGCCGTGCTGTTCCGCGAAGCGCGCGAGGCGGCGGGCGATACGGTCATCGGGCAGGACGCGTTCCTGAACAGCCTGTTCACGGCCTTCAAGCGCCCCGGCATCACCGGTACGCCGGAGGGCAGGCCCGCCGCGGTCGTCGTGATCTCGGGCCGCGAGGGCACGGGGCGGCACAGCGCGCTGTCCGTCACCGCGTCGTCGCTCGCGCAGGGCGGCGCGCTCAAAAACGGGAAAATCGCCCGCGTGGATCTCGCGCTTTACCCGAACGCGGAGGACGGCCGCCTGCTGACGCAGGACCTGTTTTCGGCGCTGCAGTCGGGCGACGACGTGGTGCTTTTCGAAAATTTTGAGCGCTGCCACAAGTCGCTGCTGCCGATGCTCGCTGCGCTGTGCGAGACGGGCACGCTGAAGCTCACGACGCGCTACGCGCTGCAGAAGGGCATGCTGATCGACGTCGGCACCGCGCTTGTGCCGAACGCCGTCAGCGAGCTCCGCGCGACCGGGCAGTATTTCGTCTTCATCACCGACCGGGACGAGGCGGCGTTCGCCGACGCCTTCGGCGCGCCGTTCCTTTCGGCGGTCACGGATTTCTGCCGCACCGAGGATTTCACGCCGGAGAGCCTGCGGAAAATCGGCCGGCTCGCGATGGAGGCGCTTGCGGCGCGCGCGGCGGAGCGGCTGCAGTTTACGGTTTCGTTCGGCGACGACGCGGCCGACTACCTCGCGGCGCAGTTCAGCCGCAAGGACGGCGTCGAGAGCATCGACCGGCTTGCGGAGCGCTGCTTCCGGCTTTTGAGCGAGGAGAAGCTCCGCCGCGGCGTCGGCGCGCTTTCGGGCGCCGTGCGCGTGCAGGACGGCGCGCTCGCGTTCGTCTTCCCGGATTTCACCGTCACGGTGGGCGAGGAAAAGCAGACCGTGAACCAGGCGGCCGTCGAGGCCGTCAAGGCGGAGATGGACCGCATCGTCGGGCTGCGGGAGGTCAAGGACTACGTGCTCTCGCTGGAGCAGAACTACGTCATCCAGCGGCTGCGCGAGAGCCGCGGCATGAAGGCCGACGTGCCCGCGATGCACATGATCTTCACGGGCAACCCCGGCACCGGCAAGACGACGATCGCGCGGCTCGTCTCGCGCTACCTGAAGGCGATGGGCGTGCTGACGGGCGGGCAGCTCGTCGAGGTCACGCGCGCCGACCTCGTCGGCAAGTACGTCGGCCACACCGCGCCGCTGACGCAGCAGGTGATCCGCTCGGCGATCGGCGGCGTGCTGTTCATCGACGAGGCGTACGCGCTGTACCGCGGCGCCGACGACAGCTTCGGCCTCGAGGCGATCGACACGATCGTCAAGGGCATGGAGGACAACCGCCAGAACCTGATCGTCATCCTCGCGGGCTACTCTCGGGAGATGGAGGAATTCCTCACGGCGAATTCCGGCCTGAAATCGCGCTTCCCGAACATCATCGAGTTCCCGGACTACACGGCGGAGGAGCTGCTGTGCATCACGCGCATCACGGTAGAGAACAAGGGCTACGTGCTCGACGCGGCCTGCGATGCGCCGCTCACGGCGTATTTTGCGGCGCGTCAGGCCGCGGACGCGCGCACGGCCGGCAACGGGCGCATGGCGCGGAACCTCGTCGAGGACGCGATCCTCAACCAGTCGCGCCGCCTCACGGCCGGCGACGTCTCCGCTCTGACGCAGCAGAATCTCGAAACGCTGCTGCCGGAGGATTTTGACCTGACGCCGAAGGAATAAGGCATATATATACGATGTATAAACGATGGAGCGGACGCCGCAGGGCGTCCGCTCTCCTTTTTTCAGCTTTCGTTTATCCGGCCGGAAAACGCCGGGGCTTTATTCCGGCTCCATCGCGAGGATCTGGATATAGCCCTGACCGGAATTGACAGGGAGCAGTAGCCGCGCGGGAAGCGCCTGCATCGGCGCCGCGCGGTGTTTTTTGTCTTTCACCCATATAGACGCGCGGCCGAACGGGAAAGCTGACAGGCCCGGAGAAAATTTTTTCTGCGGCGCTTTGCGGCGCTTAAAATTTGAATGCGGGGCAGGGGATGATCTCGCAAAAAGCGCGCAGACTAAAGGGAAACTGTGGTAAGGGGGAAACGCCGTGCCGAAGGTTATTCTGGTCACGCTTGTGTCCATCGTCTTTCTGTTTCTGCTGACCAAGCTCATGGGCAATAAGCAGATTGCCCAGCTCAATCTGTTCGACTACATCGTCGGGATCACGATCGGGTCGATCGCGGCCGAGATGGCGACCGACATCGACAAGGACCCGTGGGGCTGCACGCTGGCCATGGCGATCTACGCGCTCGTCGCGGTCGCGATTTCGGTGGCGACGAACAAATCGCTGCGCGCGCGTGCGTGGCTTGCGGGCAAGCCGATCGTCCTGATGCGCAACGGCAAGCTGCACCGCGCCGGCCTCAAGGCGGCGCACCTCGACCTGTCCGAGTTCCAGGCCATGGCGCGCCTTGCCGGTTATTTCGATTTGTCAGAGGTCAGCGGCGCCGTGTTCGAGCACAACGGAAATGTCAGCTTCCTGCCCTTTGCGGAAAACCGCCCCTACACGCCGAAGGACGCCGGCGCGGCGGTGGAGCCGGCGGAGCTGCTGTACGACGTGATCCTCGACGGGCACGTCGTGGAGGAAGCGCTGAAAAAGGCCGGCAAGGACCGCGCGTGGCTGCAAAAGCAGATGCGGGCGGCGGGCTTTCGGGACGAGCGGGAGATCCTGCTTGCGGTCGCCGGCGCGGGAGACCGCGTGACCTTTTATAAAAACGAAGCATAAAAGTCGGAATTGCCGCAATTTACGTCTGCTTTCCGCCTGTTCTGACGGTGCCGCGAAAGGGACGCGCAGGGGAAAATGTAAACATTTTTCTGCA
>MHCFR00700__coassemble_4033_pt1 | contig 4896 bp, 2 predicted proteins | sample MHCFR00700__metabat2_high_PE_020 | metagenome-assembled genome bin MHCFR00700
TGTCCTGGATCGGGCTGGCGCTGGCAGACTCGTTTCTGTTTGGCTGGAGCGGCGGTGGGTGCTGGTTCCGGCGCTGGTGTATGTGTTTATCTTTCATCTGCTGCCGATGTTCGGCATCCTGATTGCATTTAAAGATTACAACATGTTCCAGGTGCCCGGGAATCCATTCCTTTCTATTATTGAAAGTCCCTGGGCGGGCTTCAAGTACTTCGAGCAGGTGTTCAAACGGCCGGAGTTCCTGCAGGCCTTCGCCAATACGCTGATCATCAGCGTCTATAAGATCATCTTTACATTCCCGCTCCCGATCATTTTCGCGGTATTCCTGAACGAGGTGCGGAGCACCAAATTCCAGAAGGGTCTGCAGCTTATCGTCTATCTGCCGCACTTCCTTTCCTGGGTCGTCATCTACGGCATCTTCGTTTCGTTCCTCGGTTCGACCGGCGTGATCAACTCGATCATCACGAGCATGGGCTTTGAGCCGGTCAGCTTCCTGATGGACAGCAGCAAGTTCCGCGGCATCCTCGTCATTTCGGATGCGTGGAAGGAAATCGGCTGGAGCTCGATCATTTACTTCGCGGCGATCGCGGGCCTCGACCAGGAATGCTTCGAGGCGGCGGATGTGGACGGCGCGACGCGGCTGCAGAAGATCTGGTACATCACGCTGCCGAGTTTGCTGCCGACCATCGTGCTGATGCTCATCATCCGCGTCGGCAACATCATGAACGCGGGCTTCGATCAGATCTTCGTCTTCTACAACCCGACCGTGTACGACGTGGCGGACATCATCGGCACATACGTCTACCGCATGGGTCTCGGAAAGCTCGAGTTCAGCACAGGTACGGCCGTCGGCCTTTTCAACTCCGTAATTTCAATGATTTTGGTCCTTTCCTCGAACTTTATTGCGAGAAAGGCGACCGGAAAGGGGATTTGGTAACGCTGTTACCGGGTGAATGCAAATGGAAAAAGCTAAGAAGCGCAAGCGCGTATCCATATTTGATATTATCAACGTCACCGCGATGGTTCTTGTCGGCCTGATCATGCTGCTGCCGGTTCTGAATCTCGTCGCGAAGGCGTTCAGCAGCGAGGGCAACGTCATCGCCGGCAAGGTCCTGTTCTGGCCGGTCGATTTCCAGACCAGCACAATCCAGTATGTTCTGACAACGCCGGAATTCGGCACCTCCTTTATGGTCAGCGTCATCGTCACGATCTTCGGCACGCTCGGCGCGATGTTCCTCACGGTCATGGCGGCCTACCCACTTTCAAAGCCACACCTGAAAGGCAGAAAGTTCTTCCTCTACATCTTCGTGTTCATCATGCTCTTCAGCGCAGGCATGGTGCCAAACTACATCCTGTTCCGTACGCTGCACCTCACGAACACGATCTTCGCGCTGATCTTCTCCGGCATGCTTTCCTCGTTCAACCTGTTCCTGATCAAGAACTACTTCGAGACGCTGCCGGAAGTCATCGAGGAAGCGGCGCGCATCGACGGCGCCTCCAACATGCGCACGTTCTTCAGTGTCGTGCTGCCGATGTCCACGCCGGTGCTGGCGACGGTCACGCTCTACTATGCGGTCGGCTACTGGAGCAATTACTTTGCGGGCGTCATGTACATCACGGATGCTTCCCTGAAGCCGCTGCAGCAATACATGTTCGACCTTGTCACGCAGGCGACGAGCCTGCAGGACACGACCGGCAGCTTCAGCGACGTCAACCAGGCGATGAACGTGTCCGGCGAAAATATCCGCTCGGCGACCATCGTCGTCTCCACGATCCCGATCCTCTGCGTGTACCCGTTCCTGCAGAAGTACTTCGTCAAGGGCATCACGATCGGCTCGGTCAAGGGTTAATCTCTGTATGGTGCAATAGGCGACTATTGTAAGCATAAAAATTTATTAAAGCAAAGGAGTAGAACCATGAAGAAACTAATCAGTCTGCTGATGATCGCTGCAATGATCCTCTCGCTGGCAGCCTGCAGCGGCGGCACGGAAGCATCGGATTCTTCCACGTCGTCCGGCACGGAAAGCACCGCTTCCGGCGCGGAGAGCGAAGCGTCTGAAGAAGACCCGATCCTGACCGGCGAAAAGCCGGAGCTGAAAGTCCTCAGCATGTACCAGGCGTACAATTATGAGGAGCAGCCGGCCTGGAAGATCGACGAGGAGATCACCGGCTACAAGACGAAGTGGTATGCGCTTCCGGCGGACAATGCGGACCAGAAGCTTCTGCTGGAAATTTCCAGCGGCGCAGACTACGACGTCCTGCTCAGAATTTCCCCGAACCAGTATGCGCAGCTCTCGAAGCAGAACGCGCTGATCGACCTCTCGGGGCTTCTCGACAAGTACGGCCAGAACATCAAGAACGCGGTCAGCGATCTCGCTTGGAAGTCCGTCACAAATGAAGAGGGCGTGGTCAACGGTATGCCGCACGAGGATATGGTCGCATCGCCTGAAAGCCCGTACGGTATGCTGACCGGCGGCATCGGCGTGCGCAGCGACATGCTCGAGGAGCTCGGCATGGAGCTGCCGACGAACCTCGACGACTTTACGGCGTTCCTGCAGGCCGCGAAGGATCAGTACGACATCGCGCCGCTGACGGCGAACAAGACCAGCCCGTTTATTCAGGTTCTGCTGACTGCGTTTGGCATGGGCGAACCGGAGTGGTATGACATCGACGGCACGTACACGCACAGAATCAAGCACCCGCAGATTGCGGATTACCTCGCTTACCTGCAGAAGCTGTACAGCGAAGGCCTGATGGACAACGACATGCCGATCAACACGGCGGACAACTCAAAGGAGAAATTCGCGAGCGGCAACGCGATCGCCTGCGCGCCGCTGATGTTCTGGGATATCCCGTCCATGGTCAACGCGCTTTCGACCAGCAACCCGGATTGCAAGATCGAGTTCGTCACCGACCTTGCGCCCGACGCCGACACGCAGCCGCACCATTACATCATGGAAGGCGCAAAGTTTGTCACCTGCATCTCGCAGAACTCCAAGAACCCGGAGCACGTTGTCAACTGGCTGAACATCCTCACCGAGCCGGACAACTTCCGCAGAACGTACATCGGTGAAGAGGGCGTTTCCTACGAGATCATCGACGGCGAGTACCACCCGATTTTCGAGGGCGACGACGCGACCAACTTCAACGCGTACACGAACTCCGACAAGATGTCGGGTTTCAGCGATCCGACGCTCGCCTTCCAGATGTGGCAGGCAAGAGCCAGAAAGACGCCGGAAATGGCAGAAGCCTACGAAGCCATGAATTCCCGTGTCGACGAGTATGAGGCGTTGGTTTCGATCGAAGCGTACGGCAAGACCTCCCCGCAGGTGCAGGAGTACATCACGGCGCTGAATCAGGCGTTCTCCGATTCCTTCCTGAAGGCGATCGTCGAGGGCACGGATCCCGATGAAGCCGTCGCAGCGATGCAGGCGGAGTGGGATGCAAACGGCGGCCTCGAGGTGGAAGCGGCCATGCAGGAATTCTATGAAGCAAACAAAGACTTTGCCGGCTAATCGTAAGCAAATCTGAGGAAAACGATTTCCGCCTTCTGCCGTCCGGCGGGAGGCGGAATCTCTTTTGGAAAGGATTGGATGAAATGAACCATCTGCATATGCCCGGCCGGGAGATCCCGGTGCTGGGCGAGTACGACGTCATCGTGATGGGCGGCGGCACGGCGGGCGCCTTTGCCGGCATCGCGTCATCGCGGCGCGGCAGCCGCACGCTGATCATCGAGCAGTTCGGGGCGCTGGGCGGCTCGGCGACGCTGGGCCTCGTCCTGCCGCTGATGTCGACGCATATGCCGAATTACCGCGGCCACTGCCCGCTGAGCGCGGAGCTTGTCGAGCGGCTGCGCGCGGTCGGCGGCGTGGAGGACGACGACTACTATTTCGATACCGCGATGATGAAGGTCGTGCTGGAAGATATGGCCGTGGAAAGCGGCTGTGCGCTGCTGTATTACACGACGCTTGTGGACGTCGTGCGCGAGGGCGACATGGTGACGCATGTGATTGTCAGCAACAAGGACGGCCTTACGGCCTATGCGGCGAAGTGCTTCATCGACGGCACAGGCGACGCGGACCTTGCGAAAGCGGCCGGCGTACCGTACGAGTCCGGCAACCACAACCGCGTGAACCAGCCGGTTTCGCTGCGCTTTGAGATGGCCGGCATCGACTTTGACCGGTTCCATGCGTTTATGCGCAGCCTCGGCAACAACGCGCACAAGTATTTTGCGATGAATACGGCGGGCATGAAGGAAGTCCTGCAAAAGGCACATGACGACGGCGTGCTGACCGGGCAGGATATCTGCTACTTCCAGGCGTTCGGCATCCCGGGCCGTCCCGATGCGATGAATTTCAACTGCCCGGAGCTCGCGACCAAGGTGGACGTGGTGGACCCGGCGTTCATGACGCAGAAGCAGATCGAGGGCAAAAAGGCCATCCTGCGGCTGCGCACGTTCCTGCGCCGGTATGTCCCGGGCTTTGAAAACGCCTATATCACGGAGATCGCGCAGCTTGTCGGCTTCCGCGAATCGCGCCGGATCGTCTCGGAATACGTGCTGACGATTCAGGACATTCTCGCCTACAGAAAGTTCCCGGACGGCATTGCCGCGAGCCACTACCCCGTGGACGTGCACGGCGAGGACGACGTCTCGCTCGGCCTGCGGTACGATGAGTCGGTTCCCAAAAACGAGCGCTACTGGGAGGTGCCCTTCCGCACGATGGTCGCCAGGGGTGTGGAGAACCTGCTTGTTGCGGGCCGCTGCGCGGGCATGGACTTCCGCGCGCAGTCTGCGGCGCGCATTCAGCCGATCTGCCGCTCGATGGGCGAGGCGGCGGGCATTGCGGCGGCGCTGGCCGTAAAGGGGGAGCGCGTCTGCTTCCGCGAGACGGACGGCGC
>MHCFR00700__coassemble_5345_pt1 | contig 3972 bp, 6 predicted proteins | sample MHCFR00700__metabat2_high_PE_020 | metagenome-assembled genome bin MHCFR00700
GAGAATATTTGCCAAAAGTCTTTTTTGTTTTTGGGTAAAAAATAGAGGGGCTTTTCCGGGCGTACGCGACTTTAGAAATGATTTTTCGCAAATTCTCCGGAAGTGTGCGGAAAACGGCGCAGAATCTGTGGGAAACAACAGGAAGCGCACGGCGAAGCCGCAAAAATCGGAAATTTGACTTTGCGGCAATCAGAGCTTATACTTATATTACAGAAATTAGAAAGCAATCCACCGCATATATACCATGAAGGAGAAAAGAACTATGGCAGTGAAAATGGAAAAAAAGTACGTTCTCACAAACCGCAGAAGCGGCAAGATGCTGGCTGCCTGTAACGGCGCGGCCGTGCAGATGACCGAAGACGGCAGCGACGTGCAGATCTGGCGCGCAGTTCCCGCCGAGGGCACCGCGGTTCAGCTTGTCAACAAGGCGACCGGCCTCGCGCTCACGGTTTCCGGCGAAGCGGAAAACGGCACGGTGCTCACCCTCGCAGAGCCGGAGGGCAGCGCAGCGCAGCTGTGGAAGCTGACGACCACGACGAGAGGCTTCCGCAAGGTCATGCATGCGGCTTCCGGCAAGGTTGTCGACATCAAGGACATCAGCGATTCCGATTACGCGCCGGCACAGCTCTGGGAGTTCGTCAAGGGCGAGAACCAGGACTGGGTTCTGACCGAGGTGGAAAAGGAAGCGAAGGCGCCGGTCAAGCGCGCCGTGAAGGAAGTCAAGGCGGAAAAGCCGGCCAGGGCTGCCGCCAAGACCACGAAGACGGCGAAGGCACCGAAGAAGACGAAATAAGTTCCGCGTAATTTGGGCGGTCCGCAGCTTGCTGCGGGCCGCTTTTTATATTTGGCAGGAAAAGCCGGGCGGTTCGGGCGGCCTGCGCGGCTTTTGCTGTGTGCGGAAAGCGCAGCCCGAAAGAGCGGGGAAGCGGCGTCGGCGCGCATCCCTGTGAAAAAAACTGCAAAAACATAGTTTTCACCTTGTTCCTTTGGCGCTTTTTGCTGTATAATGATAACAACTCCGGTTCTGGAGAATCTGAAACAGAAAGTAGATGGGGTTATGGAGAAAGTATTGGTGATCTGCGACGACCTCTGGCACCCGGCCGAGGTCATCGAAAAAGGGCTTGCCGCACGCACGGACGGCCGCTTTTCGTTCGACATCGTCAAGGCGGCGAAGGACATCCTCACGCCGGAGCGCATCGCGAAATACCGGCTGATCGTCTGCTGCAAGAGCAACAACGTGATCGCGGCGAACACCGCGCCGTGGTTTGAGGCGGGCGTCACCGAGGTCGGCCCGGCCGAGCTGGAGGAATACGTCCGGGTGGGCGGCGGCCTGCTCGTGATCCATTCCGGCCTGGCCTACAACGAGGAGCGCTGCCCCGAATACGTGCAGCTTGTCGGCGCGGCCTTCCGCGGACATCCGCCGCGCTGCACCGTGCATCTGCAGGCCGCGCTGCCGGCGCACCCGGTCCTCGACGGCGTGCCGGATTTTGTCATCCGCGACGAACACTACGCGATGGAGATGACGTGCGAAGACGCGCAGGTCTTTCTGGAGAGCCGCTCCGAAAAAGGCGGCGTCCAGCCGGCGGGCTATACGCGGGAAATCGGCAAGGGCCGCCTCTGCGCGCTGACGCCCGGCCACACGCTGGACGTGTGGGAGGACGAGCGGTTCCAGCGGCTGTTCACGAACGCCGCCGAATGGTGCATGAAGGAGCGGTGATGCAGATGGAAAAGAAAACCGTATGGATCACCGGCGCGGACCGCGGCGTGGGCTTCTCGCTCTGCGAGGAATTCCTCCGGGGCGGCTGGCACGTGTTTGCCGGGCGGTTCATGCCGGAGTGGACGGCGCTCGACACGCTCAAGGAGAAATACCCCGAAGCGCTGGAGATTTTGCCGCTGGACGTCGGCAGCGACGATTCGGTGCGGGCGGCCGCGAAGGCCACGGCGGCGCGCTGCGGCCATGTCGACCTGCTCGTGAGCTGCGCGGGCATTTCCGGCGGCGACGATCCGGAAAAGACGCGCGCGATCTATAATGTGAACGTCGCCGGCGCGCTGCGCATGGTGGAAGCCTTCCTGCCGCTGATGCAGACCGGCATGAAGCGGCTGGCTTTCGTTTCGAGCGAGGCGGGCAGCGTTTCGGTCGCGCACCGCGACAGCGGCTTCGCCTACACGACCTCGAAAACGGCGCTCAATATGCTGGTGCGCCGCATGTTCCGCACGCTTTACCCGATGGGCTACACCTTCCGCCTGTACCACCCGGGCTGGGTGCGCTCGTACATGAGCGGTAAGAAATCCACAGTCGGCAATTTTGAGCCGGAGGAAACCGCGGCGGTCGCATACCGCCAGTTCACGACTGACCGCGAAGCCGAGGACGTGCTCGTCATGACCGACGTCAGCGACGAGATGTGGCCGTACTGAGAGGGGGAGCGCGATGAACAGGATTGTACTTTTGATGGAGACCGGGCGCCCCGCGGTCAAAGAAGCGGCCGCGTGGTTTGCGGCGCACGGGGACAAGGTGTATATCGGCGTGCAGGAAATGATGCCGCAGCGCCTTGAACAGGCGGAATATCTCGTGTTCGACCCGCTTGTGCCGGAGAGCCTTGCGGCCGCGGTCGAAACCGTGGAGCAGGCGGACGGCAGGCTCGACATCCTCGTCGTCGGCGCCGCGTGCCATCCGCAGGACGGGGAGATCGGCGCCGGGCACGACAGCGCGGTGCTGGTGGATGCGATGATGCGCAACGTCTACGGCAGCCGCAGCACGGCGGAGGCTTTTCTGCCGCTGCTGCGCCGCGGCATGAAGCGGATCGCGGCGATCACGGAGATCGAATCGAGCAACAGCTGGAGCACGGGCAAAACGGATCTCGCCTACCACGCTTCGCTGGCCGGGCTCAACATGATGGGGAAGATCCTCTTCAACCATCTGCGCCCGGAGGGCTTTACGTTCCGCTGGTACTGCGACGACGGCGCGCCGGGCGGCATGTGCGCGGCGGATTATATCACATCCGGCCTGTGCTACGACGAAAAGGAGCCGTATATCCATTCCGATGAGAACCGGCTCGTCCTGCGGGACGCCTGGCTGCGTGAGATCTCGTGGTGAGCGCGGCGCAGAACGGAACCATATAAGTGAAGGACGCCTTGCGCAGCGGATGCGTCAGGCGTCCTTTTTTGTGTTTTCCGCGATTTTGGCCAGCGCGATCAGGTGCAGCCCGAACAGCGTGAGCGGCGCGCCGAGCAGCCCGGCGACGAGCAGGGCCAGCGCGGCGATCCAGCCGGCGGTGAGAAGCGCGCTGCCGGCGACGAAGAGGATCGTCCCGAAGCGCAGGACGGAGACGAGCGCCAGAAGGAGCGACGCGCACAGGCCGAGCAGCAAAATGCACAGAGCGCATTTCCCGGCCCGGTAGATGCGCTCGCCGCAGCGCAGCAGACGTTTGGCGTCCCACATGGTTCCCGCTTCCTTTCACACCTGTTTTGAGAGAAGTATAACACATTTGTATTCATATGACAACATATGTATTCATAATTCACTCCTTTTTTCCCTAAACTACTAGGTAAAGGGGGAGTTGAAATGCTGGACGCACAGGTCGTCGGAATGGTCATACAGCGCTTTCGCGAGCAGAAGGGCGTTTCGCAGGAGGTCCTGAGCGGGCTTGCGGACATCGGCCGCACACATCTGAGCGCCATCGAGCGCGGCGCGCGCAAGCCGACGCTGGAGACGTTTTTCCGCATCGGCGAGGCGCTGGGCGTCCGGCCGAGCGTGCTGCTCGCGGCGATCGAGGAGGAGCTTGCCGCGCGCGCGTCTTGCGAAGACCGTACGTTTCCGGTATAATGAGAGGCAGAAAACGGAGAAGGAGTGCATCGAAGGATGTCGATTCGAAAAAAGCGCCCGGTCCGTTTTGTGCGGACCGGGCGCTTTATGCGCGCAGTTTTCCGAGAAGTCAGGCCGTGACCTCTTTGGTGATGTTCCGCAGCCACTTT
>MHCFR00700__coassemble_9112_pt1 | contig 2712 bp, 2 predicted proteins | sample MHCFR00700__metabat2_high_PE_020 | metagenome-assembled genome bin MHCFR00700
TTAAAATCCCTCGATGGAGACATCGTACCGGTTCGACCCCGGTTAGCGGCACCAGTCGAGAGCCTCGACGCGCAAGTCGCGTTCGGGGCTTTCGTTTTGCTCCGGCTTTTTCCCCGCGCTTGCGGCGGGTTCCGGTTTGTCAGCGCTTCCCGGACTGAGCCTGGACGCAGTCCGCGTCCAAGGTTCAGCTTTTTCTTTTATCTTATCGCCCGCGCCGCTTTTGCCTGCCGCGGCCGGTGCGGGGGAAAGGGGAGAAAATCGGGGCGGGGCCTCTTGAAAAGCCGCGCGGTTTGGGCTATACTGGAAACCGGCCGGTCATGGGCCGGCTTGATTCAGGAGGCGAAGACAATGCAGAAATTTGTACAGTGGATGAAAACGCATAAGCCGCAGACAGCGGCGATTGCGGTTGTGCTTGTTGTTGCGATTGCCGCGGCTGTTGCTGCGGGGCTCGGCCTGTTCTCGGCGCAGCCGCAGGCGGGCGGGGAATCCTCCGCGCCGGAAGCATCGGCGTCGCCGTCGGCGGAGCCGGAAGCGAAAGAGGTGGAGGTCGCCCTCGAGATCACGGCGGACGACGGGTGGAGCGAAAAGGCCATGCCGGCGATCGTCCACATCAAGGGCGCGGACAAGGCGAACGCGGACGTCGACTTCTACCACGCCATAATGCCGGATGCCGACGGAAACCGGGGCGCTTCGAGCGTGAAGCTCAAGGCGGGCAAATACACCGTGACATTCATCAGCCCCATCGTCCGGGATGGCGACGACTATGCGGTCTATGAGACGGGCGACGCGAAGGAGATCACGGTCGACGCGTCGGGCGCGCTTTCGGTGGACTGCGCGATGGAGCGCGTCCCGGCCGACAAGGTGACGGACGAAATGCTGCAGGCGCTCGAGGAGCAGATCCGCAATGCGGTGGAGAAGGGCGACGAGAGCCTGCAGGGCGAAAACGGCGAGGCGATCCTCGACGCGCTGGAGCCCGCGGCGGAGAGCAGCAAGCCGCAGGCCACGAAAGCGCCCGAAAAGGACGACGGGAAAGCGGAGTCGAGCCGTGCGTCCGAGGCGGACAACACGCAGGAGAGCAGCGCGGGCGGGAGCCAGAGCGGCGGCACGGGCACGTCCGGCGGCTCGAATTCCGGCAGCTCGAACTCCGGCAGTCAGAGCGGCGGATCTTCCGGCAGCACGGGCGGCGGTGCGGACGAGCCCTCGCAGCCGGCGCACGTCCACCAGTGGAAGGACCACACCGCGACCCGGGAGGTCTGGGTGGAGAATCTGGTGGAGGTGCCGGACTATGAGATACAGCAGATTCCCGTAGGCACGACATATATTTTCGCATATGACGGCTATACGACGAGTGACATAAACGCTGCAAAAGAACACGCTAAAGAACTTTTACGTGCGGGCGTACCAGATAACTATCGTATGGAGACCATCTACGAAGAACAGCAGGTGCAGGTCGGCTCCCATCAGGAGGACCAGGGCTGGTACGAGACGGAGACCTACGTGGACTACCAGTACTGCGACTGCGGCGCGATTCGCTGAACCGGCGCGGGCGCGGAACGCGCGTCTGCCGTTTCAAATTTCCATTTCACCAAAATAAAAGCGGGCGTTGCTCTTTTTCATGGAGTTTCGCCCGCCTCTTGTTTTTTGGGGCGGCCTGCGCTAAGATGAAACTGGAACCCGGCCCGCAGGGCTGCCGCACAGGAAGCGGCGTTTACGGCGCAGGGCCGGGGCGCAAAACAAGGAGTGTGGATTGAAATGGCAAAGAAAATCGGATTCATCGACTATTATCTCGACGAATGGCATGCAAACAATTATCCCGCGTGGATTGAAAAGGCGTCGGGCGGCGCGTATACGGTCGCGTACGCGTACGGCGAAATCGACTCGCCGCTCGGCGGGAAGACGACGGCGCAGTGGTGCGACGCGATGCACGTCGAGCGCTGCGAGAGCATCGACGCGCTGATCGAGAAGAGCGACTGCATCATCGTGCTCTCGCCGGACAACCCGGAGCAGCACTGGGCGCTCTGCCAGAAGCCGCTGCGCAGCGGCAAGCGCGTGTACGTGGACAAGACGTTCGCGCCGACCGCGCAGATCGCCCGCGACCTGTTCGCGCTCGCGGAGGAAAACGGCACGCCGATGTATTCCTCCTCGGCGCTGCGCTTTTCGAAAGAGCTCGCCGAGCTGCCGGAAAAGGACGTGCGCTTCGTGCTGCTGAGCGGCCCGGGAAAGCCGGAGAATTACCTGATCCACCAGATCGAGCCGATGGTGGCGCTGCTGCGCGCGCGCCCGGTGCGCGTGCTGTACGCGGGCGTCGAGGGTGCGGCGAGCTACACCGTCGAGTTTGCGGACGGCAAGCTCGGCGTCGCGAACCTGCTCGTCGAGGGGCCGTTCCAGACGACGGTGAAATTCGCCGACGGCGCGGTCGTGCCGATCGCGGAATCGACCGAGACCTTCGACCGGCTGATCGCCGGCATGGTGCGCTTCTTCGAGACCGGCGAAGTGCAGGTAGACGCGCGGGAGACGGTCGCGATTGCGGCGATCCTCGAGGCCGCGCACAAGGCGGAGGCCGTGCCGGGCGAGTGGGTGGCCGTCGAATAAGGCGTTCGTGTGTAGTTGTGCGCTCGTAAGACAGTAATTACAATATTTATCGCATTTGCCTGTCAGGCGCTGGAGCCAGCAATACAAGAGCGATGTCAAGTCGAAAGACTTGACATCGCT